>Ga0222689_1000003_pt1 | contig 372084 bp, 353 predicted proteins | sample AntAcemetage1231_FD_179838 | JGI IMG/M metagenome (GOLD analysis project Ga0222689, IMG submission 179838) | Saline water microbial communities from Ace Lake, Antarctica - #1231 | ecosystem: Environmental > Aquatic > Non-marine Saline and Alkaline > Saline | place: Antarctica: Ace Lake...
CTCCAGACGGGCCCGATCGGCGGAACTGACGGTGAAGCTGATCCCGGTACGCATGCGCAAGACTCGCATGCCACCGAACCAGCGGGAATCCCCAACGGGATTCCAGTGTTAGATTTTATCCACTAGACTATACCTTTGCCGCCGAGGACGAGGCGCTGGTCGACGGCCTGGTGGTGGCCGGGCACCCCTCGACGCCGGGCTACAACGACCCGCAATACCCGATCGAGGGGCGCCGGCCGCGCGTCGGCGGATCGTGACGTTCCGGCAGACCCGGCTACCACCGGACTGACGAACGGTTCTACAGGCTCGGCGGCTGGATACCGGTTGGGACCGTGCCGGAAGGCGATCTGGCTCTCGAGTTGACCCTTGAAAATTCCAGTGCGCCAAGCTGGTGGAGCGCGGTCATTACCGACCGGAATGTGAGGCTTTCGGGATCCGGAACCATGCGCCGGTGGGACGCCCTCGCGGCCGGCACGCACGGCGCAGGATCGCATCGACCGTCCGTGAAAGCTGTGCTAGTCACCTCGCGCGCCGGATCTCCGGCCGACAGGGCAGGCCGGTAGTCCGCGACTCGGAACTATGCCAGGGACATCGCAGAGTGACCGCTCACCAGCGGCTTCGGGGTGGGAGCAGCTTCCCGAACCGGCTGCTCCGCCGGGTCCGGATGGGACCGCTGCGTCGCATGTGAGGGGAGAACCGCGTTGGACATCGCGACCTACAATCAGACGGAATTACTCGCCCAGGCGCGCCTGTCATCATGGCGGTTCCAGCAGATCTTCAGCCCTTTGGCCTTCGAACAGGTCGGGTTCCCCGCCCGGATCGCGCATATCGGTCAGATACGCGGACTGTTGTCCGGCATGCATAGTCCGTCGCGGATTCCGGGGGTGCTCTCGGAACTCGACGGATTGAGGGAAGAGGACCTCGGGCAGATCGCCCGGGCGGTGGCGATCTACATGAAATGGTACCGTTCGGTATTCTCGGACGAGACCGTGCCGATCCCGCTCGGCGACCTGATGGCGTATTATCTGGCCTATACCAAGCTTCGGGGGATCGCCGGCCGGTCGCGCGTGCTTGAGGTCGGCCCGGGATACGGCCTCATGTCGCTCTTCGTGTCCAGCGATCCGGCGATCGAGACCTACGACATGATCGAGATCACCCAGTCGCTCTACGTCATCCAGTCGAGCATCGGACGGCACTGCTTCGACGAGAGCTTCCGTGCGGCGGCACTGCCGGCCGATAACCCGGCGCAGGTAGGGCGGCTGGGCGGCGCGAGGTCTTCGGTACATTCCCACCTGCCCTTCAGCCTGAAGATGGGGCGGAAGTTCCGCAGCACGTTGTATCCGTGGTGGGGGCTCGATGAGTCCCTGCAGAAGCAGTACGACGTCATCATGTCCCACTCGAACCTGGTCGAGATGTCGCCCGGCGCGCGCCGCTACTACTTCGAGAACTGGAAGCGCATGCTGTCCGATAACGGGTATGTCTTCGTTCAGGACTTCGGACACACAGTGCATAGCAAGAATATCGAGGTATTGCAGGGACTGGAGGACAACGGCTTCCGCGCCCTGGTCAAGTTCTCCGGCGCGCATCGCGGGAAGAGGTTTTGCATGGTGAACCTTTTGCTGGTGACCGAGCGCCATCCAGCCTACGGACAAGCCAAGTCGCTCCTGGAGCAATGGGTCTTCCAGACCGAGAACGAGGCGGTTCGCCAGATCTATGGACTGGACCGGCCGGCAGGCCGGCAGATGTCGCCGACCGATATTCTGAAGCATGCGGTCGCCAAGATCGGCGTGGGGTGAACCGCCGGTCGCCACCGAGGGTCCCGGCAGCTACCGGAAACGCCCTGTCTCGACGCGATGGTGGCGGACGTCCCGGTACCGGACGTGTCGTTGCCGATTGGCCCGGACGACCGGCACCCAGGACGACTGCCCCGCCGGACGGGATCCGGGTGGCGCCGCGCGCCGCGGCGGTTCAGGGCGATCGTGATTTCGCGGCTGCCCGCCCGGTGGCGAACGGTGGCGGTCTGCAACCCACCCGACAGGTGACCCCCGTCGTCAGGCGCTCTCGGCCGCCGCCCGCTTGGCCGAGCGCTTGCGCTCGTGCGGATCGAGGTAGCGCTTGCGCAGGCGGATCGACTTCGGGGTCACCTCGACCAGTTCGTCGTCCTCGATGTAAGGGATCGCCTTCTCCAGGGTCATCCGCATGGGCGGCGTCAGCACCACGTTCTCGTCCTTGCCGGCGGCCCGGAAGTTGGTGAGCTGTTTGGCCTTCAGCGGGTTGACGTCGAGGTCGTTGCCCTTGTTGTGCTCGCCCAGGATCATCCCGGAATAGACCTTCTCCCCGGGTCCGACCATCAGCGGCCCGCGATCCTCGAGGTTGATCAGCGCATAGGTTTGCGCTTCGCCCTGCTCGGTGGAGATCAGCACGCCGACGCGGCGGCCGGGAATCGTGCCCTTGTACGGTGCGTATGCGTGGAACACCCGGTTCATGATGCCGGTGCCACGGGTCGCGGTCAGGAAGTCGCCGTGGTAGCCGATCAGGCCGCGCGCCGGGGCGTGGAACACCAGTCGGGTCTTGCCGGCACCGGCCGGCTTCATCTCCAGCAAGTCGCCCTTGCGCTGGGTGATCGCCTCGATCACCGCGCCGGTGTAATCGTCGTCGACGTCGACGACGACCTCGTCGATCGGCTCCTGGCGCTGACCGGTCTCCGGATCGGAGCGCATCAGCACCCGCGGCCGGCTGATCGACATCTCGAAGCCTTCGCGACGCATCTGTTCGATCAGCACCGCCAGCTGCAGCTCGCCGCGGCCGGCTACCTCGTAGGCGTCCTTGTCGTCGGTTTCCCGCACCCGGACGGCGACGTTGCCTTCGGCCTCACGGAACAACCGGTCGTGAATCATGCGCGAGGTGACCTTGTCGCCTTCGCGTCCGGCCAGCGGGCTGTCATTGACCGAGAAGGTGACGGCGATCGTCGACGGGTCGATCGGCGACGAGAAGATCGCTTCCATGGCTTCCGGGGCGCACAGGGTATCGGCGACCGTGGCGTCGGAGAAACCGGCGATCGCGACGATGTCCCCGGCATGCGCCTCTTCAAGCGGGGTCCGTTCCAGACCGCGATAGGACAGGAGCTTCGAGACCCGGCCGCGCTCGATCTCCTTGCCCTCGCGATTCAGGGCCTTGAGGTTGGTGCCGGGCTTGATCGACCCGCTCATGATCCGGCCGGTCAGCAGACGGCCGAGATAGGGGTCGGCCTCCAGCGTGGTCGCCAGCATCCGGAACGGCTTGTTTTCCTCGACGGTCGGCGGCGGTACGTGCGCCAAGATGCGCTCGAACAGCACGTTCATGTCGGTACCGGTCGCGTCCGGGGTCTCGGATGCCCAGCCCTGCTTGGCCGACGCGAAGATGGTCGGGAAGTCGAGCTGCCGATCATCGGCGCCGAGGGCGCTGAACAGGTCGAAGACCTCGTTCTGGACCTCGTAGGCGCGCTGTTCGGGCTTATCGACCTTGTTGATCACCACGATCGGCCGCAGGCCGAGCGCCAATGCCTTGCCGAGCACGAACTTGGTCTGCGGCATCGGGCCTTCCGACGCGTCGACCAGGAGCAGGGCGCCGTCGACCATCGACAGGATGCGCTCGACCTCGCCGCCGAAATCGGCGTGGCCCGGGGTGTCGACGATGTTGATCCGCGTGTCCTTCCATTGCACCGAGGTGCACTTGGCAAGGATCGTGATCCCGCGTTCGCGCTCGATGTCGTTGGAATCCATCGCGCGTTCCGCAACCTGCTGGTTGGCGCGGAAGGTGCCGGACTGGCGGAGGAGTACGTCGACCAGGGTGGTTTTTCCATGGTCGACGTGCGCGATGATCGCGACGTTGCGAAGCTGCATCAAAGTTTCCGATCGGGAAAGTCGCGCGGAATGTACTCACGTTTTGCTGCATTGCAAGATGAGTTCTTTGGAGCAGCTTCGATTTCCGGTGTTTTGGGCTGAAATAGTTAAAGAATCGGAAAGTGCGCCGGCCCCGGTCCGGCGGCGGGGCAGGTTTCGCGGAGCACGCCTCACGACGAATTTTGTTCGCAGGGGTGGCGGACGCCCGTCCGGCGGCGGCCGCGTTTCCCTCTACCGGCTCAGTTCTTGACCACCAGCGGGCGCGGGAAATCGCAGAAACACTCGGCACCGGTCTCGGTGATCAGGAAGCATTCCGAGATCTCGATGCCGCAGTCGTCGAGCATCAGGCCGGGGATCATGTGGAACGTCATGTTCGGCTGGATCACCGTCTTGTCGCCGGCGCGCAGGCTCATGGTGTGCTCGCCCCAGTCCGGCGGATAGTTCAGGCCGACCGAGTAGCCGATCCGGCTGTCCTTGATGAACCCCGACTTCGCCAGTTCGCGGCGCCAGGCCTGCTCGACCTCCTCGCATGTCGCTCCCGGCCTGGCCGCCTCGAGCGCGGCGGCGATGCCGTCGCAGATCACCGCGCTGGCGTCGGCCAGCTTCTGCGGCGGCTTGCCGAGCGATACCGTGCGGGCCATCGGGCAGTGGTATCGCCGCCGGGTGCCGGCCAGCTCGAGGATGGTCGCCTCGCCGGTCCTGAACGGATCGTCCGACCATGTCAGGTGCGGTGTCGAGGCGCCGACGCCGGTCGGCAGCATCGGCACGATGGCCGGGTAGTCGCCGCCGACGCCGCCGGCGCCGCGGATCTGGGTATCGTAGATCGCGGCGACCGCGTCGCACTGCCGGACGCCCGGGCTGACATTCTCGATCCCGACCGCCATCGAGCGCTCGACGATTCGGGCAGCCTCGCGCATGTAGGCGATCTCGGCCCGCGACTTGATGCTGCGGCACCAGTTGACGAGGTTGTTGGCGTTCGCCACCCGGCAGTTCGGCAACGCCTTCTTCAGGTGCTCGTAGGCCATCGGCGAGAAGTAGTAGCTGTCCATCTCCAGGCCGAGCGCGCCCTTGGCGATGCCGCGCCGTCCCATCTCCTCGGCCACCCAGTCCATCGGATGCCGGTCCGGCTGCTGCACGTAGTTGTCCGGGTAGCCCAGGATGTTGTCGTGGTGGAGATAGGTGGTGACCTTGCCGGCATTGGCGTCCATGCCGCGCACGATCAGCACCGGCTCGGCCAGCGTCTGCGCCACCAGCAGGCACTGCGGGGTGTAGAACGACCAGCCGTCATAGCCGGTCAGCCAGCACATGTTGGCGGGCTCCGTGACCACCAGGACGTCGATGCCGGCGTCGGCCATCCGGGTCTTGGCGGCGGCGATCCGGGCCTGGTACTCGGTCTTGGCGAAGGCTGGAGCGGTCATCGGATCCTCAGGTGAGATCGATTTCGGGCAGCGGCACCACGGCGACCCCGGCGGCCTCCAGGCCCTTGCGGACCGTCATGGCGAGCTCGACGGCGGTCGGGCCGTCGCCATGCACGCAGATGCTATGGACCTGCGCCGGGATCCGCCTGCCGCTGGTGGAGACCACCTCCTGGTCCTCGACCATGCGCAGGACCCGCTCCAGCGCCTCGTCCGGATCGTGGACCATGGCATTCGGCAGCCGCCGCGGCGTGAGGTCGCCGGTGTCGGTATAGGTGCGGTCGGCGAACACCTCCGATGCCATCGGCAGGCCGGCCTTCTCGGCCGCCTTCAGCAGCTCGGAGCCGGTCGGCACCAGGAATATCAGCGATGGGTCGACCGCCTTGATGCCGCGCGCGACCGCCATGGCGAGGTCGGCGTCGACCGCTGCCATGTTGCCGAGCGCGCCGTGTGTCTTGACGTGCGTGACCCGCATGCCGTTGGCGGTGGCGATGCCGTGCAGGGCGCCGATCTGGTAGATCACCATGCGCTCGACGTCACCCGGCGGCATCGGGATCGCCCGCCGGCCGAAGCCCCACAGGTCATTGAAGCCGGGATGCGCGCCGATCGACACGCCCTTGATCTTGGCCTGCTTGCAGACCCGGTCCATCACATTCGGGTCGCCGGCGTGGAACCCGCAGGCCACATTCGCCGAGGTGACGATATCGAGCAGGGCGGTGTCGTTGCCGATGTCGTAGGCGCCGAAGCCCTCGGCCATGTCGGCGTTCAGATTGACCTTGCGTGCCATGCGTTGCTCAGCCTAGGGATCGTGGAGCCGGTGCCGCGCCGCGGCCAGGCAAGTTAACACCCAACCTACGGCCCAGGTCCATGACCGAGGACACGACAGAGTTGTTACCGCGGCCGCGTTTCCTGTCGGCCGGCGATACCGCCCTGGTGGTCGAGTTCGGGGAGGTCGTCGACCCGGCCCTGAATCATCGGGTGATGCGTCTCGGCGAGGCCGCGCGTCGGGCCGGGGTGGCCGGCGTCGTCGACCTGGTGCCGACCTTCCGGTCGCTGATGGTGCACTACGACCCGACCGTGACCACCCGCCACGGGCTCGAGGAGGGCCTCCGGAAGCTGCTCGGCGAGACCGGGTCGGCGGCGGTCACCGGCCGGCTCTGGGAGTTTCCGGTGCTGTACGGCGATGAGGTCGGACCCGACCTCGATGAGGTGGCGAAACGGACCGGCCTGACGCCCGAACGGGTCGTCGAACTGCACGCCGGCACCGAGTACGAGGCCTACATGATGGGCTTCATGCCGGGCCTCGCCTATCTCGGCATCATACCGGCGGAGCTGGAGCTGCCGCGCCGCAGCGAGCCGCGGGTCCGGGTGCCCGCCGGGTCGGTGGCGATCGCCACCAACCTGACCAACGTGTATTCGCTGGAATCGCCGGGCGGCTGGCATCTGCTCGGCCGCACCCCGGTGGCGTTCTTCGACCTGCAGCGCGATCCGCCGGTGCTGCTGGCGGCCGGCGATCGCGTGCGGTTCAAGTCGGTCGGCCGGGACGTCTATGACGAGGTCGCGGCGCGGATGGCGAAAGGCGACACCGCCTTCGCGCCGGTCCAGGGGGAGGGCGGGCGTTGAGCGGCTTGCGCATCGTCTCGGCGGGTTTCGCGCCGACCCTCCAGGATTTCGGCCGCCCGCAGGTTCAGCATCTCGGGGTGCCGCCGTCCGGTGCGCTCGATCCGGTCGCACTCCGGATCGCCAACGCCCTGGTCGGCAATCCGGCCGACACCGCCGCGATCGAGCTCCGGGTCATGGGGCCGACCATCGAGATCGAGGCCGATTCCGTGCGCCTCGCCCTGGTCGGTACCGGCGCGGCGGTGGAGATCGTCGGCGATCGCAAGGTCGAGGCGCCGTCGTACCAGTCGATCCGCCTGACCCGCGGGCGGCGGCTGCGGATCGGCAGCCTGGCGGATACCGGGGTCGCCTATCTCGCGATCGAGGGCGGGTTCGCCCTCGACCCGGTCTACGACAGCCTGTCGACCTACACGCGGGCCCGGATCGGCGGGCTCGACGGTCGGGCCTTGCGCGACGGCGACGTCCTGCCGCTGCGCGCCGGGGCTGTCGAGGAGCGTGCCGAGCGGCGCTGCGCCGACCGCTCGTGGTTCCACGAGTCCGGACCGGTGCGGGTGATGCTGGGACCGCAGGACGACTACTTCACGGCCGCCAGCGTGGCGGCGTTCTTCGCGACCGAGTACCGGATCACCCGCGAGGCCGACCGCATGGGCATGCGGCTCGACGGTCCGGCGTTGGCCCATGCGCGGGGCCACGACATCGTGTCCGACGGTATCGCCACCGGCGCCATCCAGGTGCCGGGCAACGGCCGGCCGATCGTGCTGCTGGCCGACCACCAGACCACCGGCGGCTATCCCAAGCTGGGCACCGTGATCTCGACCGACGTCCCGCGTCTCGGCCGCCTGCGGCCGGGCGACGCCCTGCGGTTCGCCCGGGTCGAGGTCGACGAGGCGGAAGCGGTCCGGCGGGCACTCGAGCAGCGGGTCACGCGGATCATCGAGCGGTTCGTCCCGGCCGAGCCGTGGCTCGACGAGGATGCGCTCTACCGCCGCAATCTGATCAGCGGCCTCGCCGAGCCGGACTGAACGGCGACCGGCCGGCCAAACGTCCGTTCAGGCGGCGACGTAGCGCCAGGCGCCGTCGTCGCCGAGATGCCGCACCACCCGGCCCTGGTCGATCAGCAGGTTCAGGTGCGCCAGGGACTCGCCGACGGCGAAGCGGACCTGGTGGGCGTCCATCTTGCGCTGGAACATGGCGTTCATGACGTCGATCGCCGTCGACGGAACCGTGCAGACCTGCGCCGCCAGGTCGAGCCGCTTGATGTGGTGATCGGACAGGTCGACCGCCCGCGGCTTCAGGCCGCGAAACGGCCGGTCGTGGGACGGCAGCACCATGGTGTCGTCGGCAATCGGGTCGAGGGAGTCGAGGAACCGCATATAGTCCTGCAGCGGGTTGCCGTCCGGCTCGTTCCACCACACCGAGATATTCGGCGAGATCCGCGGCAGCAGGAAGTCGCCGCCGATCATCAGCCCGGCCTCCGGACAGTACAGGCAGGCATGTTCGGGCGAGTGGCCGGAGGCGATCACCACCACCCAGCGGCGACCGCCGATCTCCAGCACGGTGTCCGGTGCCAGCCGACTGAAGGTGAGCGGGATCGGCCCGACCATGCGGCGGTAGGAGTTGCCGAGCTGGCGCATGTCGGCGACGTCGGCGTCACCGAGGCCGGTGCGCTTGTAGAACGCGACGATGCCGTCCAGCAGTTCCTCGGTGTCGTCGAGGCGAATGGCGCGCGCCGACAGCCACTCAGAGCGGGTCATCCAGAGTTGCGCCGGGGTGCGCTCCAGCATCCAGCTGCAGTTCCCGATGTGGTCCGGATGGTAGTGGGTGACGATGATCTGGGTGATCGGGCGGCCGTCGAGATGGTTCTCGAGGACCTTGGTCCACAGCTCGCGCGTGATATCGTCGCCGATGCCGCAGTCCACCAGGACCCAGCCGTCGCCGTCGTCGATCAGGTACAGGTTCACGTGGTTGAGGGCGAAGGGCAGGGGCATCCGCACCCAGCGCACGCCGTCCGCCACCTCGATCGCCGTTCCCGGCTCCGGCAGCTCGTCCCCAAGGACGTAGTCGATCGCGTTCATCATGGCCGGCGAACTTAAACGGTTCGGTCGGACGCGCAAGCATGAATGAAACGACGGTTCAATGACTGAGCGTCAGAGCTCGCGTTTGCCGATGAGGTTCATGCGGATCCATTTCGACAGGGCATCGATGGCGGCGACGGTGACGAGGATCAGCAGGATGATGAAGCAGGCCTGGTCCCAGTACTGCACTTTCATGCGCTCGGAAAGCTGCATGCCGATCCCGCCGGCCCCGACGATGCCAAGGATCGTGGCCGAGCGGGTGTTGCTCTCGAACCAGTACAGCGACGTCGACAGGAACACCGGCAGGACCTGTGGCAGGTAGCCGAAGCGGTAGGTCTTCAGGTTGCCGGCCCCGGTCGACCGTACGCCCTCGATCGGCCGGTGGTCGACGTTCTCGACCGCCTCGGAATACAGCTTCGACAGGGTGCCGGTGTCGCTGACCATGATCGACAGCACGCCGGCCAACGGCCCAAGGCCGACCGCGCGCACGAATACCAGCGCCCAGATCAGCGTATCGACGCCGCGCAGCAGGTCCAGGACGCGGCGCACCAGGTGGTGGATTATTCGGTTTGGGACCAGGTTGCGGGCGGCGGCGAAGCCGATGAAGACCGCCAGCAGCGAGGCGACGAAAGTCCCCAGCAACGCCATTCCCAGGGTTTCCGTCAGGCCCTGGAAGATCCCGAGATAGTCCCAACTCGCCATGTCCTTCCAAACAAGCATCGAGCGGAGAACGACCCACATCTTGCCGAGCCCGCCGAACAGCCGCTCGAAGGTGATCTCGAACACCCAGACGCAGAATGCCAGGTAGCCGACGATTCCCGCGAGCAGCGCGCGCTGCCGCCAGACCCGGCGCGGGTCGACCGACAGGACATCCGGAAACCGTGCCCGCAGGGCCGCGATATCGCGCTCGATCATGGTCGCGACAGTCGAGCTCATGCCAGATGCTCCTTGCCGATGAACCGGTGGCGGATGCGGGCCGACAGCAGGTCGACACAGGTCACCGTGGCGACGATCAGCAGCACCAGCGCGCTGACCTCTTCGTAGAAGTTGAAATTGATGACGTAGTACAATTCCTGTCCGATTCCGCCGGCGCCGACGAAGCCGACGATCGAGGACGCCCGGATGTTGATCTCGAAGCGCAGCAGCGTGTAGCTGACGAAGTTCGGCAGGACCTGCGGTACGACCCCGAAGCGCATCTCGTCGAACCAGGTGCCGCCGGCGGAACGGATGCCGTCCATCGGCTTGTGATCGACGTTCTCGTTGACCTCGGAGAACAGCTTGCCGAGCGCGCCGGCCGTGTGGATCGAAATCGCCAGGATGCCGGCCAGCGGCCCGATTCCGACGGCCCAGACGAACAGGATCGCGAAAATCACCTCCGGGACGGAGCGGCAGAACTCCATGATCCGGCGGAAGCCGAAGTAGATCCAGCCATTCGGGGCGAGATTGCGGCTGGCGACGAAGCACATGAGGAAGCCGCCGACGGTTCCGAGGACGGTCGCGAACAGTGCCATGTTGACGGTCTCGAGCAGCAGCCGGAGATACTTCGGCAGGTTGAAGTACCAGTAGGCGATCGAGCCTTCGGTCTTGGTGCCGGCGAACAGGTGTTCCGCGCTCAGTACCGGGAGGATGTCGTAGAGGTAGTCGCCGATCTTCGGCGCGCCGGCCGCCAGTCGGTTCGGAAAGAAGTTGCTGTTGTAGACCGACCCGGCCAGGGCTGCCAGGAACAGCGCGCCGTATGCGAGGGTCGCGTGCCGTCGGCCGCGTTGCAGTTCGGCGCGATGGCGCTCGAACCGGTCCACCGGCGAGCTGGCGGCGCCGTCGCCGGTCGCGATGCTTTGACTGCTCAAGCGAACCTCCGGAAGTTCTGTGGAGAATGGCGACGGACCGGTCCTGCCAGCCCGTCGCCTTTCGGGTCAGCCGCGGCGCGCCTTCAGGAGCTCGCGGCGCATGTCGATGATGGTCTTGTAGAATTCGTGGTTGATCGGCTGGAACGAGTTGAACTCGCCGCCGGCGATCGCTTCCGCACATTGCCGGTTCTCGATCGGCATGTTCACCAGGATGCCCCGGACCAGGTCCTTGAGCTCCTGCGGGACGTCCTTGCGGATCACGCGCGGACCGTTGGTGATCAGGTTGGACTTCCAGACGATCCGGATGTCCTTCATGTCGAGGGCGCCCTTGTCGACCATCTTGCGCAGGTTGCCGCGCGAGTAGCCCTCCAGGTATTCGCCGACGCCCGAGGTCCAGGTTACGCCTGCGTCGTACTGCTTGTTCAGCACCGCGACCACGGCCTGTTCATGGCCGCCGCCGAAGCCGGTCTGCGAGAAGTAGGTCTTCGGGTCGTAACCCTGCGCCTTCAACTCGTGGGACGGGACCAGATAGCCGGAGGTCGAATTCGGATCGGCGAAGGCCAGGGTCTTGCCCTTGAGGTCATCGAGCGTCTCGTAGGGGCTGTCGGCCCGGACATAGAGCACCGAGTAGTAGCCCAGGGATCCGTCGACCTGCTCGGTGGTCACAAGCGGTTCGACCGCATCCGGGTCCTGGATGTGAATGCCCGCATAGCCCGCCGAACCGAGGCCGGCGTACTCCAGGTTCTTGGAGATCAGCCCCTGCATGACGCCGGCGTAGTCGGAGGCCGGATACAACTCCACCGGCACGCCGAGACGGTTCTCGAGCAACTCCTTGAAGCAAGTGTTGTCCTTCAGCCGGTCGGCCTCGTTCTCGCCGCCCAGGATACCGATGCGAAACACCGGAACCTGCTTGCGCCAGTCGTCGGCTGCGTGGGCGACCGTCGTGAGGGCCGCCAGCGCCGTCATACCGGCGAGTGCGGCGCCCAGAGTGCGACGTCCGATCATGAACGCTTCTCCCTGAGGTGGGGCAGTGGGGCTGCGGCGCGCTCAGGCGGCCGCAGTGCGCGACATTGTCGCGCGCGACGATCCGGCAGCCCCCGGGGCCGGACCGATCGAGGTGGACGTGACGCTCTCGCTGAGCGCCTCGTCGTCGAGGCCGTCGACTCCATAGATCGCGCGGGCCGCCTCGGTGGTCAGCTCGTGCGGCGCTCCGTCGAAGACCACCGCGCCGCCTGCCATGCCGACGATCCGGTCGCAGTAGCTGCGGGCGGTGTCGAGGGTGTGCAGGTTGCAGACCACGGTGATGCCCTCCCCACGGTTGATGGCGCGCAGCGCGTCCATCACCACGGTGGCGTTGCGCGGATCGAGCGAGGCGATCGGCTCGTCGGCCAGCACGATCCGCGGCTCCTGCATCAGGGCGCGGGCGATCGCCACGCGCTGCTGCTGGCCGCCGGACAGGGTGTCGGCGCGCTGCAGGGCGGTCCGGGCCATGTCCAGCCGGTCCAGCGCGCGGATCGCGAAGGCCCGCTCCGCCGGGGTGAAGCGCTTGAGCATGGCGGCGGCGAAGCCATGGTAGTTCAGCCGGCCGAGCAGGACATTGGTGATGACGTCGAGCCGGTTCACCAGGTTGAACTGCTGAAAGATCATCGCGCAGCGGGCCCGCCACGCCATCAGCTCGCGGCCGCGCAGCGCCGAGACGTCGTCGCCGGCAAACAGGATCTGGCCGCTGGTCGGCTCGGCCAGCCGGTTGATCAGGCGCAGAAGGGTCGACTTGCCGGCGCCGGAGCGGCCGATGATGCCGACCATCTGGCCGTCTGGGATCCGCATCGACACCTGGTCGACCGCCACGACCGGCCCGAAGCTTTTCTCCAGGCTTTGAATTTCCAGCATCGCCGCGTTCCGCCTCCGGGTGCGCGGCCGGCAAGGGTCGATCCACGGGACCGGCCGCCGCGCACGTTTCGCACTGCGGTAGGTATCGACGGCGGGTAACGGCGCGGTGACGGTGACGTGAATTTTCGGCGACGAGGGAATGTCAGTTCGATGACGCGGCCGGCGGCTGCCGGTCGGCCCGGATGGCATCGAGGATTTGCGCCAGGGCGGCTTCGACCGAACCGTCGTTGACCACGGTCACGACATCGGGGCCGGTCACCGCGAACGCCTCGGCGCGGGCGACCCGCGCTTCGACGTCGGCGGTGCTCTCGCGCCCGCGGGCCGCCAGCCGTCGCCTCAGCACCTCGGCGGGGACGGTCAGGCTGAGCACTTGCACCCGGGCCAGCCGCCGGGCCTCGTCGATCACGCCGCGCGACACGTTGACCACGATCGTGCGGCCGGCGGCCAGGTCGCCGAGGACCGCGGCCGGGATGCCGTAGCCGAGGCCGTGGGCCTCCCAGGCGAGTGCATAGGAGCCGGCGGCGCGGCCGGCGCGGAACTCTTCCGGCGTGACCGCGTGGTGGTCCTCGCCGCCGGCATCGGCCGGCCGGGTGATGTCGCGGCGCGGGAACACCACGGTCGGATCGTTCGCCAGCGCCCGGCAGGCGCCGTCGATCAGGGTGTCCTTGCCGCTGCCCGAGGGCCCGACCACGAGTACCAGGAGACCGGAGGGCGTCATGGGGGTCAGGCGTATTTCGCGGCGAAGGCGTCGGCGTCCAGGCTGCGGAAATCCGCCATCCGCTCGCGCAGCATATCGTGGGCCCAGTCCCACCAAGCGATCGCCATCAGACGCGCTTCGGTCGCCTCGGAGACCCGCCGGCGGATGACCTTGGCCGGCACCCCGCCGACGATGGTGTAGGGGGCCACGTCCTTGGTGACCACGGCGCCGGAGCCAATGATCGCCCCGGTCCCGACCGTCACGCCCGGCATCACAAGCGCGCCGTGGCCGATCCAGACATCGTGCCCGATCGTGACCGGTGTCGATCGCCGCCAGTCGAAGAACGAGTCGTCGTCCGGCCCCAGGTCGTAGTTCGCCGAGCGGTACTGGAAGTGATGCAGGCAGGCCCGCCAGTGCGGGTGGTTGCCCGGGTTGATGCGGGTATGGGCGGCGATGTTCGCGAACTTGCCGATAGTCGCGTAGATGATCTGGCTGTCGCTGACCACGTAGCTGTAGTCGCCCATGGTGGTCTCGACCACCGAGGTGCGGGCGCCGACCTCGGTCCAGCCGCCGAAGGTCGAAGCCACCACATGGGCTTCCGGATGGATCCAGGGGCCGTCGGCCGACAGCTTCTGGCGGGTGTTCGGGCCCGTGGGCGTCGTTTCACCGGCCATCACAGCACCTGCTCGCCCTGTCGCCAGGCGCGGCGGACCACCGGGACGCCATCGTCCAGGCGCTTGACCCGGATCAGGTCGGCCCGGGTGCCGACCTCGATCCGGCCGCGGTCGTCCAAACCGATCATGTCGGCCGGGTTTCGGGTAACCGTCGCGATCGCCCCCGGCAGGGTCATGCCGTGGCGTTCGTGCAGCAGCAGGGCGCCGTGCAGCAGGCTCGCCGGCACGTAGTCGGAGGACAGCGCGTCGAGCACGCTGGCCTCGGCGAGGTCGGCGGCCGACACGTTGCCGGAATGCGAGCCGCCGCGCACGACGTTGGGGCCGCCCATGATGGTCCGCAGGCCCTTGTCGCGCGCTGCCCGTGCCGCCGTCATGGTGGTCGGGAACTCGCTGATGGTCAGGCCGAGTTCGGCGGCCTCGTCGACATGCTCGGCGGTGGCGTCGTCGTGGCTGGCCAGAACATGGCCGGCTCCGCGGGCCATCTCGACCAGGACCCGACGGTTCCTGTCCGAATAGAGATTCTGCGACTCCTTGCGGTCGAGGATCAACTGTTGGAATGCCGCCTCGCTCATGGCGTGCTTGCCCTGGTAGTAGATCCGGAGCTTGTCGATGTCGACGAACTGCCGTTGCCCGGGCGTGTGGTCCATCAGCGAGACCAAACGGACCAGGGGATCGTCCTTGAACGGCTCGAACAACCGCAGCACGTCCTTGTTGGCGACCTCGCAGCGCATGTGCAGGTGGTGGTCGGCGCGCAACAGGCCGTCGGCGCGGAAGCTGCGGATCGCCTCGGCCGACTCGCGCACGATGTGATCGCGGATGTCCTCGCTCAGCGTACCGCCGACGGCGATCGCGTCCAGCACCGTGGTGATGCCGGCGGCCACCACCTGGGTGTCGTGCGCCAGCAGGGCCGAGGAGGTCGGCCAGCGCACCTTCGGGCGCGGCTGGATGTGCTTCTCCAGGTTGTCGGTATGCAACTCGACCAGCCCCGGCATCAGGTAGTCGCCCCCGAAATCGAGTGCCGCCGGGACGGCCGTCCCGCCGGGGTCGATCGACGCGATCAGGCCGTCGGAGACGCGCACGGAGCCGAGCAGCACCTCGTCGGCCAACACCACCCGGGCGTTGCTGAGGATCAAGTCCGCGGTCATGCGGCCTGCCTTTCGGTGAGATCGTAGGAGCGGGTGCCGACCGTGGCGCGCACCTCGGCGTCGTGGAAGATCCCGACGACCGCCGCGCCACGCTGGCGGGCCTCGGCGATCAGGTCCATCACGGTGCGGCGGTTGTCCAGGTCGAGCGAGGCCGTGGGTTCGTCGAGCAGCAGGATCGGATAGTCCTGCACGAAGGTCATGGCGATGTTCACGCGCTGCTGCTCGCCACCCGAGAACGTCGCCGGCGGCAGCCCCCAGAGTGCCTCGGGAATGCGCAGCCGGGTCAGCAGGTCGCCGGCCCGCTGTCGGGCTACGGCGGGATCCACGCCGCGGATTGCCAGGGGCTCGACCACCAGATCGATGGTCGGCACCCGCGGTATCACCCGCAGGAACTGGCTGACATACCCAAGGGTCCGGCGTCGGACCTCCAGGATCTCGTATGGCTCGGCCGTGCACAGGTCGACGATCTCGTCGCCGTGGCGGACCAGCACGGATCCGGCCTGCGGCTTGTAGTTGGCGTACAGCGAGCGCAGCAGACTGGATTTTCCGGCGCCGGACGGTCCGGCCAGGATCAGGCATTCGCCGCGCCGAACCTCCAGCTCGAGCCCGGTGAACACGTCGAGGCGCACCCCGCCCTGGTTGTGCAGCACAAAGGACTTGGACAAGCCCTCGGCCTTCAGCATCACGTCCGCTTCGAGGCTCTTGGTCATGGCATCACACCGGCAGGATCGAGGACACGAGGAGCTGGGTATACGGGTGCTGCGGATCGTCGAGCACCTGGTCGGTCAGGCCATGCTCCACGACCTCGCCACCCTTCATCACCATCAGCCGGTGCGACAGCAGCCGCACCACGCCCAGGTCGTGGGTCACCACCACGCAGGCGATGCCGAGCGAGCCGACCAGGCCGCGGGTCAGGTCGAGCAGGCGAGCCTGGACCGAAACGTCGAGGCCGCTGGTCGGCTCGTCCATGAACACCAGCCGCGGCTTGGTGACCAGATTGCGGGCGATCTGCAGACGTTGCTGCATGCCGCCGGAGAAGGTGCCCGGCAGGTCGTCGATCCGCCCGAGATCCATCTCGACGCGCTCCAGCCAGTCGACCGCTTCCGTGCGGATGTTGCCGTAGTGGCGGTCGCCGATCGCCATCAGCCGTTCGCCGACATTGGCGCCGGCCGACACCTTCATGCGCAGGCCGTCGCGGGCGTTCTGGTAGACGATGCCCCAGTCGGTGCGCATCAGCAGCCGGCGCCGGGCTTCGGTCATGGCATAGATGTCGACCGCGCCGATGTCTCGGGTGCGATAGCGGATCTCGCCCTCGCTCGGCTGCAGCTGGCCCGACACGCATTTCAGCAGGGTGGTCTTGCCGGACCCGGACTCGCCGACGATGCCGAGGATCTCACCCGGATGCAGATCGAACGACACGTCGCGGCAGCCAAGATGGCGGCCGTAGCGGTGGGTCAGGCCGCAAACCTGGAGCAGGGGATCCCGGGCGGTCATTCCGGACCTCCGTCGCCCTGGTGGCCGGCTTCCCGGCGCTCCCGGCAGTAGTCGCTGTCCGAGCACACGAACATCCTGGTCCCCTGGTCGTCGACGATCACCTCGTCGAGGTAGCTGTCCTCGGCGCCGCACAGCGCGCAGTTCTCCTCCCAGGTCTCGATCTCGAACGGGTGGTCCTCGAAATCCAGGGACTTGACGTCGGTGTAGGGCGGCACCGCGTAGATACGCTTCTCGCGGCCGGCGCCGAACAACTGCAGGGCCGGCATCTGGTCCATCTTCGGATTGTCGAATTTCGGGATCGGCGACGGCGCCATGACGTAGCGGCCGTTGACCCGGACCGGATAGTTGTACGACCGGGTGATGCGCCCGAACTTGGCGATGTCCTCGTACAGGCTGACATGCATCACGCCGTATTCCTCGAGCGCGTGCATCTTGCGGGTCTCGGCCTCGCGTGGCTCGAGCTGGCGCAGCGGTTCCGGGATCGGCACCTGGTAGACCAGGATCTGCTGCTCGGTGAGCGGCGTCTCGGGAATCCGGTGACGGGTCTGGATGATGCTGGCATCGACCGTGCGGTCAGTGGTCGCGACTCCGGCGGTCTTGGCGAAGAACCGGCGGATGTTGACGGCGTTGGTGGTGTCGTCGGCGCCCTGGTCGATGACCTTCAGGGTGTCGTCCGGGCCGATCACCGCGGCGGTGACCTGGATGCCGCCGGTACCCCAGCCATAGGGCAGCGGCATCTCGCGCGAGCCGAAGGGCACCTGGTAGCCCGGCACGGCCACCGCCTTCAGAACGGCCCGGCGGATCATCCGCTTGGTCTGCTCGTCCAGGTAGGCGAAATTGTAACCCTCCAGCCGGGTCGGTGCGGCCTTGGTCGCGGCGCTGGCGGTCGGGTGCGGGATCACGGTGCTCATCGGGGGGCTCATCGGGGGCTCACTCGGCGGCGTCGGAGACAGCGGCGGCCTGGGTTCCGGCGGCAAGCCCGGCCTTGCGGCGGAGCGCCCGGACGGTCACCAACTCGGCCTGAAAGTCGACGTAGTGCGGCAGCTTGAGATGCTGGACGAAGCCCGACGCCTCGACGTTGTCGGAGTGCGCCATCACGAACTCCTCGTCCTGGGCCGGTGCCTCGATCGGTTCCGCGAAGTCGCGGGCCCGCAGTGCCCGGTCGACCAGGGCCATCGCCATGGCCTTGCGCTCGCAGTGCCCGAAGGTCAGGCCGTAGCCGCGGGTGAACTGCGGTGGCACCGTGGCCGAGCCCTTGAACTGGTTCACCATCTGGCACTCGGTCACGGTGATCTCGCCGATCTCGATCGGAAAGCCGAGCTCCTCGGGCGCGAATTCGACCGCCACCTCGCCGACCCGGATCTCGCCGGCGAACGGGTGGTTGTTGCCGTAGCCGCGCTGGGTCGAGTAGCCGAGGCCGAGCAGCCAGCCCTCGTCGCCACGCGCGAGGTTCTGCAGTCGAGCCGCCCGGTCCGCCGGATAGCGCGGTGACTCGCGGGTCAGGTCGAACACCGGGGCGTCGTCGTCGTCCGGCTCCTCGCGCTCGATCAGTCCCTCGTGGTTCAGTATGTCGGCGATCCCCGGCATTCCGGGCTCGACTCCTTCGGGGGCGATCTCGGCGACCGGGCGGTCGTCGCCGGCAGCCAGCGCGAAATCCAGCAGCCGATGGGTGTAGTCGAAGCTGGCTCCCAGCAGCTGGCCGCCGGGCAGATCCTTATAGGTCGCCGAGATCCGTCGCCGGACCGCCATCGCCGCCGTGTCGACCGGCTCGCCGGCGCCGAAACGCGGCAGGGTGGTGCGGTAGGCCCGCAGCAGGAAGATCGCCTCGACCAGGTCGCCCCGGGCCTGCTTGATCGCCAGCGCGGCCAGCTCGGGATCATAGAGCGAGCCCTCGGTCATCACCCGGTCGACCGCCAGCGACATCTGCTCGCGGATCTGGTCGAGCGACAGCTCCGGCACCCCCGGGTCGCCGCGACGCTCCTCGTCGAGCAGCTTCTGGGAGTTCTCGATGGCCTGGTCGCCACCCTTGACGGCAACGTACATGGCTCAGTCCTCCGAACGGACGGCAGTGGTGCGGGGCAGGGCGGCGAGGCGTGTTCCGGCGACCAGGACCAGGTCGATACCGCACGGGAACAGGCCTCGATTGGCCTCCCATTCGTCCCAGATCCCGTCGCGTAGCCCGGCGACGGAGAGCCGGTGCTCGCTCTGAATGCCCGGCCCGCTCAGGAACAACCCGCCACCGGCGGCCAGTGGGGCGGCCAGTGGGGCGGCCAACTCGTCGACCTGGACGACCAGCGTGGTCGAGGTCTCGGGCCAGGCGTCGTCGCCGATGCCGAAGCGGTCGAGGGCCGGAACCGTGTCCGCATTGGCTATGGCGAAAGCCGCCTGCGCCGGGTCGTCGACGATCGGGCTGCCGCAGTGGAACCGCAGGAATGCCGTCGTGGCCGGATTCCGGAGTTCGGGCGACAGCCACAGCGGGGTGTCGTGATCGGCGAGCGCGAGGCACAGCGCCGCCGTGCCGGCCGCGAGCGGTGCCGGCGGATCGAGCGCCTCGGTGACAGTTCCGATGCGTCCGGGGCGCGACAGGGCGTCGAGGATCACACGGAACACGCGCTGCGAGGCAATGACCGGATCGCCGAAGCCGGGACGGATGTCGATGGTGTCTGACATGGCTCAGCTTCCCCGGACCATCGCGAAGAATTCGACCTTGGTGGCGGCTGCCTTACGGCTTCGCTTCGAGCGCTTCTCCTCGAGCCGCAGGGTCAGCGGGGCGATGATCGCACGCTCCAGGGCGTCACGGCGGGACGGGGTCTGCAGCATGGCGTCGACGGCGGCCGCCAGTTCGGAGTGTCGTCGGTTGCGGCCCATCACATAGCCGAAGCCGATCGCGCCGTAGTCGAGCCGCACGGCGCAGCGGGTCACAGTGACCTCACCGAGGTTGAAGCGCTGGCCTTCGCCACCGGCGCGGCCTCGGACCATCACCATGCCGACCTCCGGCGCTCGCACGACCGTCCAGGTCGGCTTCGACGGCAGGTTGTTCCAGAGCGTGTCGAGGTCCGCGAACTCGGCCTTCGCGAGCACCGACATCCAGCGCTGGCGGGCACGCCGTTCGGCGGACTGTTCGGGAGTCGGAGCAGAGGCGCGTTTTGTGGACATGGACGACTTTCAAGGTTGTCTAGACATCCATACGAATTTCCGGCAATATGGCGGCTGCTTCCCGGGCTGTAAAGCACGGTGCTGTGAAGGTTTGATGACGAGGGGGGCGTCGTGGCGGCGATCGACCGGGATTCCGGCGTGGCGGTTTGGAGACAGATCGAGGAGGCACTGGCGGAGGGAATCCGGAGCGGCGACTGGCGAGAAGGCGCCCGGCTGCCGACCGAGGCCGAGCTGGCGTCCAGGTTCCGGGTCAACCGCCATACCCTGCGCCGGGCGATCGCCGGGCTGGTGGATCGCGGCCTGGTGCGGGTCGAGCAGGGGCGCGGGATCTTCGTGCGCGAGAACGTCCTGGAGTACCTGATCGGCCGACGTACCAGGTTCACCGAGAACATCAGGCGCGTGAACCGTTCGCCGGGCGGCCGCTCGATCGAATTGACCCGCATGAAGGCCGATCGTGAGATCGCCGATGCCCTTGGCCTGCGTACCGGTACTCACGTCGTCCACCTGAAGACGGTCTCGGAGGTCGACGGCCGGCCGGTCTCGGTCGGGACCCACTGGTTTCCGGTCAAGCTGTTTACGCGTTTCGAGGACGCCTATCAGGGGTCGGGGACAGGGTCGATCAGCAGGGTCATGGCGGCGCACGGCTTCGGCGACTACGAGCGGGCGGTGACGAAGGTCACCGCGCGGATGCCCGACGCCACCGAGGCCGAGCTGCTGGAACAGCCGCGCACGCGTCCGATTCTCTACGTTGAATCGCTCAATGTCGCCGTCGACGGCACGCCGCTTCAGGCCTCGCATGTCCGCTATGCCGCGGATCGCTTTCAGATGGTATTCGAGACCCGGCCAGCCGCCGTCGCTGGTTTTGGGGAGGAACCCTGATGATGCTATGGTGTATAGTTGCAAATCGGTCGCTACGCGTCTCGCCGGAGATGCAGGGGTGAGAGAGTGTCCTTCGACCCGAACAACGTAGACTGGAAGACGGCGGACCTGATCCGCCGCCACGGCAACTTCCTGAACAACTATCCAGGCGGGCAGCGTGCCGACATGCGCGGCGGTCGCTACCGTGGCGCACTTCTGAACGGCGTCGACCTGCGCCGCGCGCTGATGTCTGCAGCCGATTTCCGGGGCGCGCAGTTCGTTGGCGCAAACCTGTCCGAAGCCACGCTCGCAGGCTCGCAGCTTCGCGCCGCCGACTTGAGCGGCGCCAAGCTCGTGAAGGCCGACCTGCGCGGTGCCGACCTCGAGCAGACCAAGCTGGCCTCGGCCGACATCAGCGACGCCGATTTCCGCTCGACCACCATCGGTGCGACCGACGGCAACGACATCCCGACCAAGCTCGATGGCGCCGACCTCGATAACGTGAAGGCCGTGCGGACCAATCTTCAGCGCGCCAGCATGATGGGTGTGACGGCCCGTGGTGCGCATTTCGACGGCGCCAATCTGGACCGGGTCAACATGAAGGGCGCCAACCTTCAGGACGCCACCTTCATCGATTCCAACCTGCGCGGCGCCAACCTGCAGGAAGTGAACTTCGCGGACGCGCGCCTGACCAACACCGACCTGACCGGCGCCGACCTGCGCTCCTGTCATCTCGATGGCGCGGACATGTCGGGCGCCATCCTGACCGACTGCGTGATCGCGTCGGGCATGGACGAACTGGAGCCGGATATCCGGACGATGGTCGTGGAGCACTTCACCTGGATCAGTTCCGGCGGCCGCAAGGGTACCCCGGCGAGCTTCGCCGGCAGGGATTTGAGCGGCGTTAATCTCTCCGGCGCCGACCTGTCGGCCGCGGACTTCAGTGGCACCAACCTTTCCGGCGCCAACCTGAAGCGGTGCTCGTTTCGGTTCGCGAAATTTGGCGGCGCCACCCTGGTGTCGGCGCAGATGGGCCGGTGCGACCTGCGCGGCGCGAGTTTCCGGGGCGCCGTGATGGACAATGCCGACCTGCAGGGCAGTACCCTGATCGCGATGCAGCTTGTCGACCCGCGTACCGGCGAGAGCAAGGGTGAGTGGCCTGCCGACCTCTCCGGCGTGCGGGCGGCGGGTGCGAGCTTCAGCCGGGTCGATTTCGGCGGCGCCAACCTGTCGGACGCGGTCTTCGACGGCGCCGATCTCAGCCACGCCCGCTTGCTCGGCTGCGCGGTCAACGGTGCCAGCTTTGCGGACGCGAAGATGGAAAAGGCCCGCCTCCCCGAGGGCTTGTCCAACAGCGGGGAGGCGGCCTGATCGCTCGGCCGGTCGGGTCGACCGGTTACGGCTGGATGTAGGCGGTCTTCACGACGGTGTAGAACTCGGCGGCGTAGCGACCCTGCTCGCGCGGGCCGTAGCTGGAGCCTTTCCGGCCGCCGAACGGTACGTGATAGTCGACGCCCGCGGTCGGCAGGTTGACCATCACCATTCCGGCTTCCGAGTTGCGCTTGAAGTCGCTGGCATGCTTCAGCGAAGTCGTGGCGATACCGGCGGACAGGCCGAAATTGGTATCGTTGGCGACCGCCAGGGCCTCGTCGTAGTCCTTCACCCGGATCACCGACGCCACCGGGCCGAAGATCTCCTCGCGGTTGATCCGCATGTCGTTGGTGGTCTCGGTGAACAGGGCCGGCTGCAGGTAGAAGCCTTCCTTGCCGCGATTCAGCCGTTCGCCGCCGATCGCGAGCTTGGCGCCTTCCTTCTGGCCGATCTCCAGGTATTTCATGTCCTGGGCAAGCTGCGCCTCGTCGACCACCGGGCCGATTTCGGTACCGGCGGCGAGGGCATCGTCGATCTTCAGGGTCTTGATCCGGTTGACCATCGCGTCGACGAACCGGTCGTGGATGCCCTCCGTCACGATCAGCCGCGAGGATGCCGTGCAACGCTGGCCGGTCGAGAAGAACGCGCTGTTGACCGCCGCGCCGACCGCGACGTCCAGGTCGGCATCGTCCAGCACCACCATCGGGTTCTTGCCGCCCATCTCCAACTGGACCTTGGCGAGGCGCCCGGCACAGGTGGCCGCGACGTGCTTGCCGGTCTCGACCGAGCCGGTGAACGACACCGCGCCGATCGCCTCGTTCGTGAGGATGGCCTCGCCGACCACCGAGCCGCGGCCCATTACCAGGTTGAAGGCACCGGCCGGCAGGCCGGCGCGTGACAGGATCTCCGCGATGGCCCAGGCGCAGCCCGGAACCAGGTCGGCCGGCTTGAACACCACGCAGTTGCCGTAGGCGAGGGCCGGCGCGATCTTCCAGGCCGGGATCGCGATCGGGAAATTCCACGGCGTGATGATCCCGACGATGCCGACCGGCTCGCGGGTGATCTCGACCTCGATACCGGGGCGGACGCTCTGCAGCTTCTCGCCCTGGATGCGCAGTGCCTCGCCGGCGAAGAACTTGAAGATCTGCGCGGCGCGGGTGGCCTCGCCGATGCCCTCGGGCAGGGTCTTGCCCTCCTCTCGGGACAGCAACCGGCCCAACTCCTCACGGCGCGCCATGAGTTCGTTGCCGACGAATTCGAGCACGTCGTAGCGCTGCTGCGGGGTCGAGCGGTTCCAGCCCGGGGCCGCGGCCTTGGCGGCGTCGACGGCGCGCGCCACCGAGGCCGCGTCGGCATGCGCATAGGTGCCGACCACATCGGACAGGTCCGACGGGTTTATGTTGCTGCGCTCGGCCGCGCCGTCGACCCATTCACCGCCGATAAAATTCTGCTGCACACCCATGGCGCGTCTCCCTCGGTTGATTCATGTGGGGTTGGAAACTCAGTACCCCCCCGCCTACCGCCGTGGCAAGCGGTCCCCGCGTTGCATGTTCCCCCCGCGCATGTTTCCATTCCGGCCCGCATCAAGGCGGGAAACACGGGTGGAGCAACCACCCGGACCAACAGGGCGAGATTTCGCGGTACCGGACCACGGGAAAGGGGAGGGAAATGACAATTAGGACTTGGATGGGACTGGCCGGCGTTTCTGTCGCTGCGGCGATGGCCGCGGCGGCGCCGGCGATGGCGAAGGACAGCGTGACGGTTGCCGTTCCGGCGTTCCTGTCGGGACCGGCGGCCGGGCCGTTCGGGGTGCCGGCGCGCAACGGTGCCGAGATGGTGATCGACGCCATCAACTCCGGGAAGCTCCCGGCTCCCTACGACGCCAAGGGTTTCGCGGGCGCGACCGTGAACGCCGACTTCGTCGATGAGAGCGGGGGTAACACCAAGCAGGTCGCCGAGTACCGCAACCTGGTCCAGAAGCGCAACGTGGATGCGGTTATCGGCTACATCTCGTCCGGCTCGTGCGCTGCGCTGGCGCCGGTGGTCGAGGAGCTCAAGACGCTGACGGTGTTCGCGGTCTGCGGCACACCCCGCGTGTTCGAGGATGGCGAGCGTCAGTACATCTTCCGGACCATGAGCCATGCGACCGCCGACAACGTGGCGGCGGCGCACTACATCAAGGACATGTTCCCGGGCATCAAGAGCTACACCGGAATCAACCAGAACTATGCCTGGGGCCAGGACAGCTGGCGCGACTTCGAGCTGTCCATGAAGGTTCTGATGCCGGATGCCAAGCAGTCCGACAAGATCCAGTTCCCGAAGATCTTCGCCGGCCAGTACGGCTCGGAGATCTCGGCGCTGTCGCTCGACAAGGCGGAACTGGTCCACTCGTCGTTCTGGGACGGTGATCTCGAGGGCTTCATCTTCCAGGCGTCGCCGCGCGGATTGTTCACGCAGAAGAAGGTGGTCTTCACGGTCGGCGGCACCGCGGCCTACCGGCTCGGCAAGAAGATGCCCGACGGTTTGATCCTCGGCGCTCGCGGCCCATACGGGATCCTGGTTCGCGGCCGCAAGACCCCGCTGAACGAGTGGTTCATCAATACCTATTTCGACCGCTACGGCACCTATCCGTCGGGTCCGGCGTACCAGTACGCCCAGGCGGTGCTGGCGACCAAGATCGCCTATGACAAGGCGGGCGCGGCGGCCGGCAGCTTCCCGACCCAGGACCAGGTGATAGCGGCCTTCAAGGGCATGGAGTTCGAGAGCTTCTCCACCACGGTGAAGCTGGCCCTCGCGAACGGCCACCAGGCGATCACCGAGAACGTCTACGGCCTCACCAAGTGGAATGCCGACGAGGCCGAGCCGGGCGTGACCGACGTCAAGTTCTACCCGGCCGAGTGCGTCATGCCGCCGGAAGGGCAGACGAGCGTCGAGTGGATCGAGAAGGGCATGCCGGGCGCCAAGTGCTGACCCGGCGCGGCGGGCGCGGGCTTCGGTCCGTTCCCGCCGTCGCCTTCGCCGTCCATCTCATCGTCTCGGAGCGCCGCGCATGGAAACAGCCGTCACCACGCTGTTGGACGGACTGGTTTTCTCGTCTTACCTGTTCCTGGTCTCCGTCGGTCTGACGATCATCTTCGGGGTCATGAAGATCCTGAACGTGGCTCACGGCAGCCTCTATGCCTGGGGCGCCTACACGTCCGCGTACCTGATCGGGATATGGTCCGACGCCGGTTTGGGCGATCCCGGAACCTTCCTGATGATTCCGATCGCGGCGGTGCTGGTCGGTTGCGTGCTCGGTTTCGTGATCGAGCGCGGGCTGATCCAGTTCATGTATGGACGCGACGAAGTGATCGTCGTGCTGGCGACTTTCGCCACCTTCCTGATCCTGGAGGACGTGATCCTCCTGGTGTTCGGCGTCGACCCGTATTTCGCCTACCAGCCGATGGCCTATCTGGGGGCTACGGAACTCGGCGGCATCCTGCGCGACGTCTACTCGCTGACGCTGATCGGCTTGGCTGCGGTCGTCGGGCTGGTGCTCTGGCTCGGTCTGACCCAGACCCGCTGGGGCAAGCTGCTGACCGCGGTGATCCATGACCGCGAACTGTCGGTCGCGATGGGCATCAACGTCACCAGGGTGTTCCTCCTGACCTTCATGCTGGGCGCCGTTCTCGGGGCACTCGGCGGCGCCTATGTGGCGCCGATGGTATCGGTCGCGCCCGGTTTCGGGGTCGAGGTCATCGTGCTGTCCTTCGCGGTCGTGGTGATCGGCGGCATGGGAAGCATTCCAGGGGCCGCGATCGGCGCCCTGATCGTCGGGATCGCCCGGGCCATCGCGGTGCATGAACTGCCCGAGGTCGAATTGTTCGTGGTGTATGGGGTGATGGCGATCGTCCTTGTGTTCCGACCCGAGGGCCTGTTCGCGCCCGCCAAGGCGCGGAAGATCTGAGGGGATGGGAATGCGGGGCGTGCGCGACTGGACGATCCCGGGGGTGACGATCGGCTTCGGCCTGATCGTCGTCTTCGGCCTTCTGTTGCTGCCTGACTGGCTCATGAACCTCGTGGTCATCGCCTTCGCACGGGCGTTGGCGGTAGTTGGCCTCATGGTGCTATGGCGAACCGGACTGGTGTCATTCGGTCACGCCCTGTATTTCGGGCTCGGCGCGTACACCGTCGCGCTGCTCGGCAAGGACGACGGCATCACGGAGATCATGATCACCTTGCCCGCGGCCACGCTGGTGGCGGCGACCGTCGGGGTGGTGATCGGCTTCATCGTCAGGCGCTACCGAGAGATCTTCTTCGCGATGTTGAGTCTGGCGTTCTCGATGGTGCTCTACGGCATCCTGGTGAAGACCGAGGCGCTCGGCTCCACCGACGGGTTCAACGTGCCGCCCCCGACCTTCTTCGGCTTCGCACCGGGTGACGCCGACACCACGCTGCGGTCGATCTTCGTGTTCCTGTGCGTCATATCGTGGGTGGTCGCGATCCTGGTGCACCGCTACCTGCAGTCGACGCTCGGGCATCTCACGACGGCGATCCGCGACAACGAGATCCGGGTCGAGTATCTGGGCTTCTCGGTGGCCCGCGCGATCCACGGCAAGTACGTGATGTCGGCGGCGCTCGCCGGACTGGGAGGCGGCGTCCTGGCCTTGACCCTGAACCAGGTCGACCCGGATTCGATGGTCAACTGGACGGTTTCGGGCGAGCTGGTGTTCGTCACCATCCTGTCCGGCCCGGGCAGCGTCGCGGCACCGTTCATCGGCTCGATGATCTACGAGTTGATCCGGACCTATGCGTTCGAGTGGCTGCCGTATTCCTGGCAGCTTATCGTCGGGGTCATGCTGCTCGGGATCATCTTCTTCCTGCCGGGCGGGGTCTGGTCGCTGCTGGCCCGGATTCCCGAAATTCCGGCAAGGATCAGGCGCCTTATGGCCCGGCGGGAGGCGGCGTGATGACCCCGTTGCTCGAGGCCAGACAGGTGAACAAGAGCTTCGGCGCCGTGGTCGCGGCGCGCGACATCGACGTCCGGGTGGCCCCGCACGAGATCGTCGGGATCATCGGCGCGAACGGCGCCGGCAAGACCACCTTCGTCAACATGGTGACGGGCTGGCTGAAGCCGACCTCCGGGCAGATCCTGTTCGAGGGACGGGACATAACCGGCCACGCCCCGCGCGAGATCACCCGGCTCGGCATCTGCCGGTCGTTCCAGGTCGCCCAGGTTTTCCCGACGATGAGCGTCGCCGACAACCTGCTGATCGCGCTCGGCATCGCCGAGGCCGAGGGGGCTTCGGGGCTGCGCCGGCTGCGGCGTCCGGACTTGGCCGCCAAGGTCGACGCGATCCTGGAGCGCTACCACATCGTCGACTACGGGCAGCAGGGCGCCGGCACCCTGCCGCAGGGGGTGCGCAAGCTGCTCGATATCGCCATGGCGATGGTCACCGGACCGCAGATCCTGCTGCTCGACGAGCCGACCAGCGGGATCTCCAGCGAGGAAAAGTTCGAGCTGATGGACATCGTGATGGGCGCTCTCAAGGAGGAGGGTGTCACCGTGCTGTTCGTCGAGCACGACATGGAGATCGTCAGCCGGTACGTCAGTCGGGTGCTGGCGTTCTATCAGGGTGAGATCATCTGCGACGCGCCGCCGGCCGAGGCGCTGGCCGACGCCAAGGTCAAGGAGTTCGTGATCGGCGATGATCTGCACAACCAGTCGCTCTCGCGGGCCGGCGTGCTCGCGGAGATCGACGGGGAGGGCGGAGCCCGGGAGGTGAGCAATGCTCGCGGTTGAGGGGCTCGGGGTTGCGATCGGCGCGGTGCCGATCCTGCGCGGCGTCGACCTGCAGGTGCCGACCGGAGCGATGTGCGGGCTGATCGGCCGCAACGGCGCCGGCAAGACCACGCTGATGCGGGCCGTCATGGGCCTGCTCAGGGCGCAGGCCGGAACGGCGGTGTTCGAGGGCGACGACATGCTGCGGCGTCCCGGCTACGAACGGGCCCGGCTCGGCTTCGGCTACATGCCGGAGGACCGCAAGCTGGTGCCGGCGCTCACCGCCGAGGAGAACATCATGCTGCCGGTCTGGTCGACCGGGATCGTGGATCCGGGGGAGCGTCTGGACTGGATCTACCGGCTGATGCCGGAGGTGAAGGAGTTCCGGAGCCGGCCGTCGACAAGCCTGTCTGGCGGCCAACAGAAGCTGGTCGCCCTGGCCAGGGCGCTTATGGTGGGCCGGCGCCTGCTGTTGCTGGACGAGCCGACCGAGGGCATCGCACCGGTGCTGGCGAGGCGTATCGTCGACGTGCTGTCCGACCTCAAGCGCGAGGGCCTGTCGGTGCTGGTGGCGGAGTCGAACGACACCCACCTGCGCGGCCTGCTTGACCGGACATACGTGATCGAGCGCGGCAGCGTTCAGCTTCGGGAGGAGGCAACCGCGGCCTGAAGCGCCGCCGGCCCGCCTTGCTGGCGGGTTCACGGCGGAACGAGAACGACTAAACGGGAGGTGCTTACATGTCGACGACCGGGTACCTGCTTCGGCAGATGGTGGACCGACTGGAGCCCGGGGCAGCCCTGGCGGAACCGCTACCGGCCATGAACCGAGTACTGTACTGCCACCGCGGCAGCTTCGAGACCGACGACGGAACCCGGTGCATTGAGGACGCCGCCTGGCACGGCGCTGCCGAAGTGACGGTCACCGCCGGTCCCGAAGGTGCCGTGATCTGGCGATGGGAGCTGGCCCCGGTGGAGAGCGAGGCGACCCCGGCCCAGGGCGACGGTGTTACGTCGTCCGAGAACCTGTCGGCGCCGCTGGACCGACCCGACCCGGGCGCGGAATGGATCATGCGCTGCGACAGCGTCAAGTTTCCGATGGGTGGCTGCGCCTTGACTCATACTCACCAGGGCCCTGGCATCCGGTGCCTGCGCCAGGGTCAGATCCGCATCGACACGCGCGGAAAGTCGACCCATTATCTTCCCGGTCAGGCTTGGTTCGAGCCTGGTGCCGATCCGGTCTCCGCACAGGCCAGCGAGCTCGAATGCACCCGCTTCGTCCGGGTGATGATCCTGCCCGCCGATCTGCGCGGAAAGTCCTCCATCCAGTACGTGAATCCCGAAGACCTCGAGAAGCCCAAATCCCAACGGTATACAGGCTATGTCGACGAACCCATCGAACACTGACCGCACCAACGCCGGCCGCATCGGCGGCCATATTCTGGTCGATTGCCTGCGCGCCCATGGCGTCGATCTGGCCTTTGCCGTGCCGGGGGAGAGCTACCTCGCCGTGCTCGACGGCCTGGTCGACGCCCCGGAGATCCGCACCATCGTCTGCCGCCAGGAGGGCGGTGCGGCGATGATGGCCGAGGCCTATGGCAAGCTGACCGGCAAGCCCGGAATCTGCATGGTGACCCGTGGCCCCGGCGCCACCAACGCCAGCGCCGGCGTCCACATCGCCTACCAGGACTCCACGCCGATGATCCTGCTCGTCGGTCAGGTCGGGCGCGATATGTTCGACCGCGAGGCGTTCCAGGAAATCGACTATCGTCGCATGTTCGGGCAGATGGCCAAGTGGGTGGCGCAGATCGACGATCCGGCGCGCATCCCGGAATACATCAGCCGCGCCTTCCACACCGCGACATCCGGGCGGCCCGGGCCGGTGGTCCTGGCCTTGCCGGAGGACATGCTGGTCGAGCATGCCGCGGTCACCGATTTCGATCCCTACAAGCGCACCGAGCCGCATCCCGGTCCGGCCGATCTGGCCCGGTTCCGCGAACTCCTCGCGGCCTCGAAGCGACCGCTGGTGATCGTCGGCGGCGGCGGGTGGGATGCCGGAACCTCGGCGGCGCTCGCGAAGTTCGCGGAAGCCAACGCGCTGCCGGTCGGCGCCTCGTTCCGCTGCCAGGACTACCTCGACAACCGGCATCCGAACTATGCCGGTCATGTCGGCATCGGCATCGATCCGAAGCTGGCCGCCCGGGTGCGCGACAGCGACCTGCTGATCGTGGTCGGCGCCCGGCTCGGCGAGATGACGACCAGTGGCTACACGCTGCTCGACATCCCGCGCCCGCGCCAGGGCCTGGTCCACGTGCATGCCGGGGCCGACGAACTCGGCCGGGTCTATCAGGCCGACCTGCCGATCCACGCCAGCCAGCGCGCCTTTCTGGAAGCAGTGGCAGCCATGGAGCCGGTCGACTCCAAGGCCTGGGCGTCCGAAACCCCGCTCGCGCACCGGGAGTACGAGGCGCTGCTGAAGCCGCTGGCCACGCCGGGTGCGGTCCAGATGGCGGAGATCGTCGGTTGGCTCGACGCCAACCTGCCGGAGAACGCGATCGTCACCAACGGCGCCGGCAACTACGCCACCTGGGTGCACCGATTCTATCGCTACAAGGGCTTCCGTGGTTGCCTGGCCCCGACCTGCGGGTCCATGGGCTATGGCGTGCCGTCCGGTGTCGCCGCCAAGCTGGTGCATCCGGACCGCACGGTGGTCTCGGTGAACGGCGACGGCTGCTACATGATGCACGGCCAGGAACTGGCGACCGCGGTGCAATACGGTGCCAACACCATCTTCCTGGTGGTGAACAACGGCATGTTCGGCACCATCCGCATGCATCAGGAGCGCGAGTATCCGAACCGGGTCAGCGCCACCGAGCTGCACAACCCGGACTTCGCCGCCCTCGCCAAGGCCTATGGCGCGCATGGCGAGGTGGTGACCAGGACCGATGAGTTCGCCGGCGCTTTCGAGCGTGCGCAGGCGTCCGGCAAGCCGGCCCTGATCGAGATCCGGGTCGACCCGGACGCGCTGACTCCGGCCAAGTCGCTGACCCAGATCCGGGAGGCGGCGCTGGCATCGGGACTCTAGGCACGCGGCCGATACAGCAGTTGGTGGGTCCCGGGTCTGGCTACGCCCGCCCGGGATGACGGCGGTGTGGAGGCTGCTTTCTCCTGTCGTCAACCCGGGCGAGCGAAAGCGAGACCCGGGACCCGCCGGCGGGTCCGGCGTCGCCCTGAAAGTTCTTTATACCGCACGAAATCCGGTTTAATGGATGACGGTCCTCGCCACCCACGGATTCCGATATGCCCGATAGCAAAGACCTGCGCCCGGCCACGAGACTGGTGCGCGGCGGCCTCCGCCGTTCCGAATTCCGCGAGACCAGCGAGGCGCTGTTCCTGAACTCGGGCTTCGTCTACGACGACGCGGCCCAGGCCGAGGCGGCGTTCAACGGCGAGGCCGACGTTTTCATCTACTCGCGCTACAGCAACCCGACGGTCGCGACCTTCGAGGAGCGGCTGGCGCTGCTGGAAGGGGCGGACGCCTGCCGGGCGACCGCCACCGGCATGGCCGCGGTTTTCGCGGCGATGATTTGCCAGGTTTCCGCCGGCGACCGGGTGGTGGCGGCCCGCGAGCTGTTCGGATCGTGCCACTACATCGTGTCGAAGCTGCTGCCGCGCTGGGGCGTGGAGATCGAATTCGTGAAGGGCACCGACCTCGGCGCCTGGGACAAGGCGCTGTCGCGGCCGGCGACCGTAACGTTCCTGGAGAGCCCGTCGAACCCGATGCTCGACCTGGTCGACATCCGGGCGGTCGCCGAGCTGTCGCATCGGGCCGGTGCCCGGCTGGTTGTCGACAACGTGTTCTCGACGCCGATGTACCAGCGCCCCCTGGAACTCGGTGCCGACATCGTCGTGTACTCGGCGACCAAGCACATCGACGGGCAGGGGCGCTGCCTCGGCGGCGCGGTGCTGGGGTCCAAGGACTTCATCAACGATGTGTTCCAGCCGTTCTACCGGAACACCGGGCCGTCGATGAGCCCGTTCAACGCCTGGGTGATGCTCAAGTCGCTGGAGACCCTGGATTTGCGGGTCGAGCGCCATACCCGCAACGCGGCGCAGGTCGCGGACTGGCTGCAGGCGCGTCCGGACGTCAGCCAGGTGCGCTACCCGGGGCTGGCGAGCCACCCGCAGCACGAGCTGGCGAAGCGCCAGATGTCCGGCTACGGAAGCCTCGTCACCCTGGAGCTGCCGGGCGGCAAGGACGCGGCGTTCCGCTTCCTCGACGCCCTGCAGCTGATCGACATCTCCAACAACCTCGGCGATGCCAAGTCGCTGGTGTGCCACCCGTCGACAACCACGCATTCGCGCCTGACCGAGCAGGAACGTGCCGACATCGGCGTGACCCCCGGCGTGGTGCGGCTGTCGATCGGCCTCGAAGATCCCCAGGATCTGCTGGAGGACATCGAGCAGGCGCTGGCGGCCGCGGCCGGTTGAGGCGGCGGTTCGGGGCGGCCTTCAGTTCATGCTGACGATCCGCCACGAGCCGTCCGGCTGCAGGCAGGCGGTTCCGAAGGACTGCACCGGCCGGCCGTTGACCCGGACCGTTGACGTGTACTCCCGGCAATAGGCCTGCGGCGGTGCCTGGTAGATCACCGCCGGCGGCTGCACGTACACCGGTGCGGGGTGAACCTGGACACGCCGGTGTCGCGGCGGGCTGAGGTCGAAGATGAACCGCCCGGAAACGCCGCTGCCGCGATGATGGCGGCGGCGATCGTCCCAGTGGCGATCGTCCCAGTGGCGATCGTTCCAGTGGCGATCGTTCCAGTGGCGATCGTAGCCGTGGTGACGGCCGCCATACCTGTCGTTGTGCCGGTTGTCGGCGGCGGCGGGGCCGGCCGCGGCGACGACGATCGGGAGCGACAGCACCGCGGCGGCAAGCAGGCGGTGGAACAACGCGTGGCGTGACATCGATCCCTCCTTTGCGGGCGCCGGCCTACTCGTGGCCGGCCTTGCGGCGTTCCCATTCCCGGCCGCGCTCGACCACGCGTCGGCGCTGTTCCGGCGTCAGCCGGGAGACCACGTCGGTCATGACCTCGTTGACGATCGGATACAGCCGGCTGCGCAGGGCCTGCATGTCCTGGAGCGTGGCGGCATAGGCCTTCGGGTCGAACGGCTCGGCCGCCATCGCATCGCCGACCGCAGCGCGCGACTGGTCCAGGGCCTGCCGGATCAGCTCGATCTCCGAGGCCCGCGCCCGCCAAGCCTCGTCCAGGATCGGTCCGGCCTCAGGCCCGAGGGCGCGCCGCATCCAGCCCGGCGCCGCCGCCTCGCGTTCGGCGCGCTCCATGTGGGGACGCGGTCCGTGCGGTCGGTGCTCGAACCAGCGGCCGGCCATAAGGCCGCCGAGAAACAGGTTCATCGCGAGCGAGGCGAACAGCAGGAGCGACACCAGCCGCAATCGATTGCTCATCGCAGGGTCTCCAGGGAACCGGCCCCGGACGCCATGGCGGCGACCGACGCGACCGGGTCGTCGTCGTAGGTGAAGGTCGTGGCGACGTCGGAGGCGGCGGTGGTCGTCTCCGGGGTGGCGATTCCGACGATCACGCCCAGCAGCGCCGCCGCCACCAGCCCGGCTGCCGGCCGCCAGGGCGTGCCGAATGGCCACAGCCATGCCAGCGGCGCGGTCCAGCCGAGCCGGGCACGGTCAGGGATGTCCTTGAGCCGCACCCGCAGGGCCGGGCTCGGGGCCGGGGCCGGCAGTGCGTCGAGCAGGCTGTCGAAGGCCCGCGCATCGGCGAACTCCGACGCCAGCGCCGGGTCGTCGGCCAGCAGGCGTTCGGCAGCCGCACGCTCGGCGGCCGGCCAGCGCTCGGGATCGGCGCCGTAGGCCGCGAGCAGGGCTCGAACCCGGTCGACGGTCATGTCAGTCATGGATCACCTCCGATCAGATCGGCGCGCCGGCCCTCGAGCGCGGCACGCAGGGCCCGCCGTCCGCGCGCCAGGAGCGATTCCAGTGCCTCGATCGAGATACCGAGGACGTCGGCCGCATCGGCACCGGAGCGCCGCTCGTAGTGGACCAGCACGATCGCGGTCCGCTGCCGTTCCGGCAAGCCGTCGATGGCCTGGCGGACGACGGCGGTCGTCTGGCTGCGCGACAGCCCGCGCTCGGGACTGTCGGCGGGATCGATCAGCGTTACCATCTCCGGGTCCACGGTTGGCCGGCGGCGGCGGAGCCGGTCCAGTGCGGCGTTGCGGGCGATCCGGTACAGCCAGGTCGAGACCTTGGCGGTCGGGGTCCAGCGCGCCGCCGTCCGCCACACCGCGAGATAGGCGTCCTGCACCACGTCTTCGGCGCCGGCCCGGTCGCCGACCAGACGCTCGGCAAAAGCGAGCAGCCGGTCGGCGTGCCGGTCCACCAGCGCGCGATAGGCGAGGGGATCGCCTTCCGCGATGCGCGGCATGAGCGCCGCATCCGGATCATCTTCGGACGCTTCCGTCATTGCGGCGCTGCTGGCCGGTCAGTTCTTCTGACCGTCCGGCTGCTGGCCGCCCATCCGCGGGCCGCCTTTGTGCTCACCGCCATGGTGGCCGCCCTTGCGATGATGGAAGCGCTTGCCGGCTTCACGCATTTCCTCCTGCGACAGGGCGCCGTCGCCGTTCGCGTCCATGCGCGAGAGCATGAACCCCCGGCGCGGGTCGAACTCGTCGACCGACAGCATGCCGTCGCCATCGGCGTCGAGCCAGACCACCATGCGGTTCAGTCGTTCGATCCGCTCGGCCTTGCGGGCGGTGTCCATCTCTTCGACGGTCACCTTGCCGTCGCCATTGGCGTCGGCCTCGGCGAATCGGGCCTTGCGGGCGGCGTGCATCTCGGTGGCGGTCACCTTGCCGTCCTTGTCGGCATCCGCCTCGACGAAGCGCTGCTCCATGTGGGCGGCGTGGTTGCCGCGCATCATCATGCCGTCCTTGCCGTTGGCGAAGGCGCCGCTGCTGGCGGCGACGGCGATGCCGCCGGCGGCCAGGGTCAGGGCAGTGGCGAGGGTCAATCGGGTACGGGTCATCTCGTTGATCTCCGTTGGGGGGGCGTAAGCGGCCGGCACCAGCCGACCTCATCACCTCTAACGGGGCATCGCCGGAGTTCCGTCGCACCCTTTTCATCCCGCCGTCTTTTCATCCCGCCGTCGAACCGGCTAGGCTCACGCCGTCATCAAATCGGCGAACAAGCCCATCCGGAGGAAACGAGTCATGGCTGCCCCCCAGAACAAGGTCATCATCACCTGCGCGGTCACCGGCTCGATCCACACGCCGACCATGAGCCCGTATCTGCCGATCACCGGCGACGAGGTGGCGGAGCAGGCGATCGGCGCCGCCGAGGCCGGCGCCTCGATCCTGCACCTGCACGCCCGCAACCCCGACGGCAGCCCGACCCCGGATCCCAAGGCGTATATGGAGTTCCTTCCGCGCATCAAGCAGAACACCGACGCGGTGGTGAACATCACCACCGGCGGCGGTCACGGCATGAGCCTGGAGGAGCGGCTGGCGGCGGCGGTCGCGGCCAGCCCGGAGATGACCTCGCTGAACATGGGGTCGATGAATTTCGGCCTGTTCCCGATCCTCGACAAGATGTCGGAGTTCAAGCATGACTGGGAGCCGAAGTTTCTGGAGAACTCTCGTGACTTCATTTTCCGTAACACATTCAAGGATATCGAGTACGTTCTTAAGGAGTTGGGAGAGGGTCACGGCGTGCGCTTCGAGTACGAGTGCTACGACGTCGGCCACCTGTACACCCTGGCGCATTTCCTGGAGCGCGGGTTGGTGAAGCCGCCGCTGTTCGTGCAGACCATCTTCGGAATTCTCGGCGGCATCGGCGCCGACACCGAGAACCTGATGCACATGAAGCGAATCGCCGACAAGCTGTTCGGCGACAAGTATCACTGGAGCGTGCTGGCGGCCGGCCGCCACCAGATGGCGTTCACCACCATGGCCGCGCTGAATGGTGGCAACGTCCGGGTCGGCCTGGAGGACAGCCTGTTCCTCGGCAAGGGCCAGCTGGCCAAGAACAACGCCGAGCAGGTGTCGAAGATCCGCCGGATCATCGAAGACATGAGCCTGGAGGTCGCCACCCCGACCGAGGCCCGCCAGATGCTGGCCCTCAAGGGCGGCGACATGGTCAATTTTTGAGCCGATGCCAAACCTGACCGTCACCGGCAAGACCAGGGTGTTCGGCACCCTGGCGCATCCGATCGACCACGTCCGCGTGCCCAGCACCATGAACCCGCTCTACGAGCGGCACGGCATCGACGCCGTGATGGTGCCGGTCCACGTGTTGCCCGAGGACCTGGAGGAGGCGGTCCGCGGCATGCGGGCCAACCGCAGCCTGGGCGGACTGTGCGTGACCGTGCCGCACAAGGTCACCATCGCCGCGCTGTGCGACGAGGTGGGGGCGAGCGGCCGGCGGGTCGGCGCGGTCAACGCCGTGCGCTTCGATGAAGACCGCCGGATGCACGGCGACAACTTCGACGGCCGGGGCTATGTCGCCGGCATGCAGGCCGGCGGCTTCGACTTCGCCGGCAAGCACGTCCTGCAGCTCGGCGCCGGCGGTGCCGGCATGGCGATCGCCTTCGCTGTGGCGGAGGCCGGGGCCGTCAGCCTCAGCATCGCCAACCGGACGGTCGCCAAGGCCGAGGACCTGGCGCACCGGGTCCACAAGGCGTTTCCGGCCTGTGTCGCGCGCGGGGTCGCGGCCGATGCCGACCCGGCCGGCTACGATCTGGCGATCAACACCACCTCGCTCGGCCTGCACGACGGCGACCCGCTGCCGGTCGACGTCGAGCGCCTGGACCCGGCGACCGTGGTCAGCGAGATCATCATGATCCCGGAGGAGACGGCGCTGCTGAAGGCCGCCAAGGCGCGCGGCCACAAGGTGCATTTCGGCCGGCCGATGCTGGAGCAGCAGATCCGGCTGATCGCCGCGTTCATCGGCACGCCGTTTCCGTCCTGAGATCCGGACCATGGCCGACTACGCGCTGCGCGAGACCAAGGAGCTGGCACGAGCCGACGTGCTCGGACTGTACGAGGCCAACAGGTGGTCGTCGGCGGCCAAGCCGGACCTGCTGATGACCGCGCTCGCCAACAGCGACAGCGTGGTGACGGCGTGGGCGGGCGAGGCGCTGATCGGCCTCGGCAACGCGCTCTCCGACGGCGCCCTGGTGGTCTACTACCCGCATCTGCTGGTGCACCCCGACTGGCACGGCAGGGGCGTCGGCCGCGCCATCATCCGGCACATGCAGGCGCGCTATGCCGGCTTCCACCAGCACGCCCTGATCGCCGACGCCCCGGCGATCGGCTTCTACGAGCGCTGCGGGTTCACGCGCGCCGGCGACTGCCAGGCCATGTGGGTCTACGCCGGCGGCGACGGGTAGCATCGGCGCGACCTTGGCGATCATGAGCGTCTGCCGCGATCCGACCGTCCTTCCGCCCTTTCGTCACCGCAATCCGCCTCCAGCGTTGCCTGCAACATGGTTCGCAGCACAACCGGGAGGTCAGGGCGATGGCAGCGACGTATCGGAATGGGACGCATAGAAACGGCGCGCATCGCAACCTGACGGAGCGCAGGCGGGCCCGCTGGATGGGCCCGGTGATGGTGGTGCTGGCCGGCATGGCGACGAGCGCGCCGGCCGCGGCCGACATGGTGGAGATCCCGGAGTGGCGGAACGCCTTCGTCGCCCAGGGGGTGTCCGGCACCGTGGCGGTGCGGCGTCTCGGCGACAGCCGCAGCTTCGTCTCCGATCTGGACCGCGCTGAACGCGGCCTGACCCCGGCCTCGACCTTCACGATTCCGCATCTGCTGATCGCGCTCGAAACCGGGGTGGTGCGCGAGCTCGACCAGGTCTTTCCCTGGGACGGGCAGCCGCGGCCGATCGCCGCCTGGAATGCCGACAACAGCGTGCGCCGGGCGGTCGAGATCTCGTCGGTGCCGGTGTTCCAGTCGATCGCCCGCGAGATCGGTCCGCAGCGCATGGCGGATTGGCTGGCGCGGCTGGGCTACGGCAACGCCTCGGTTTCCGGCGGGATCGAGCGGTTCTGGCTGGATGGCGGGCTGAAGGTGTCGCCGACGCAGCAGCTCGACTTCGTCGAACGCCTGCTGCTCGGCACCCTGCCGGCGAGCACCCGGTCGCAGATGACCGCGCGCGATGCGATGCCGGCCGAGCAGCGGGGGTGCGACGTCGTGCTGCGCGGCAAGTCGGGCTGGGCGCACCCCTATGGCGACGAAGGCCCGGATGTCGGCTGGTGGGTCGGCTGGGTCGAGCGGCCGCACGCGGTCTGGCTGTTCGCAGCGGCGGTCGAGGGACATCCCGAGCGGATCCGCGAGGCGCGGCGCGCGGTCACCCTGAACGTCCTGGACCGACTTGGAATCGGCCAGGATGCCGCGAATTGCGGGACGTCGGTGGCGGCGCTGCCGGCCGTCCGGGTCGCGGGTACGACGCAGGAGTGAGCCGGCCGGCGACTCGCGAGACCGGGGCGAGTCGCCGGGTTCCGAGCGATTCTTGTGTTATCCACAACAAAATCCGCGACATGTTGTGGTGCCGCTTGCCCGTGCGGTCCACATCCCGTAGCCTCTTGCCATCCGAACACAACATGTGGGTGACAACGAGTCGGTTGCCCAGCGAACCGGATGATGGAGGCTAGCATGTCGGACATTCAGCCGAGCGTGTGGACCGAAGATCGCCTGACGGACCTGACCAAGCTTTGGGGCGAGGGTCTGTCGATCACCCAGATCGGCCTGGCGCTTGGCGTATCGCGCAACGCCGTCGTCGGCAAGGTCCATCGCATGGGCTTGCCGAAACGGCAGTCGCCGATCATCAAGTCGGACAAGCCGCAAGTTCCCAAGGCGCCGATCCAGCGTCGCCGTGCCGTACCGCTGACACTCGAGCAGTGGGACCGCAACACCTGCAGCTGGCCGACCGGCGATCCCAAGACCGACAACTTCAGCTTCTGCGGCGAGACCGTGGAGCCGGGGCGGCCGTACTGCACCGCGCACTGCGCGAAAGCCTACACCACTGCGCGCGAGCCGGCCCGGGAGCGCGCCGCGTGAGCGTCTGGTACCCGTGCGCCTGAAGGACCGGACCGCGGTCGTCACCGGTGCCGCTTCCGGGATCGGCAAGGCGATCGCTGTCCGACTGGCGGCAGAGGGCGCCTTCGTCGTCGTCGCCGACCTGACCGAAACCCCGCGCGAGGGCGGCCCCGGCACGGTCGAGACCATCCGGGCGGCCGGCCAGGCCGCGGAGTTCCGGACCTGCGACGTCACCCGGGCGGGCGACCTGGCGGCGGCCGTCGAGGTCGCCGTCGGGCATGCCGGGCGTCTCGACATCATGGTCAACAACGCCGCCATCGGCACCGACAAGCCGCTGCACGAGACCTCCGAGGCCGATTGGGACCGGGTCATGGCGGTCAACGCCAAGGGCGTGTTCCTCGGCTGCCGCGAGGCGGTGCGGCGGATGCTGGTGCAGGAGCCGCGTGGCGAGGTCCGCGGGCGGATCGTCAACATCTCCTCCCAGCACGGTATGATCCGGGCGCCGAACGACTTCGTCTACGGGGTCGGCAAGGCGACCGTCGTCTACATGACCCGGCAGATCGCCGGCGACTACGCGGCCGACGGCATCGTGTGCAACGCGGTGGCGCCGGGCAAGGTCCTGACCGGCAAGAGCGGTCGCGCGGTCGCTCCGGAGATGCTGGCCTACTCCCACGCCCGAACCCCGTGGCCGCGGCTCGGCAGGCCCGAGGATGTCGCCAACGCGGTGCTGTTTCTCGCCAGCGACGAGGCGAGCTATATCACCGGGGAGAATCTGATGGTCGACGGCGGCTGGATGGCCAGCTGACACTGTCGGCCCCGAGACCTGGAAAGGACGCTCCCGATGGACCGCGCCGCTGCAGAGGCTTCGCCGCAGCCCGTCCGCCTGCAGGACTATGTCCCACCCGCCCATTTGATCGATACCGTCGACCTGACCGTCGAACTCGGGGACGACTGGACCAGGGTGACCGCGATTCTGAGCGGCCATCGCAATCCGGCCGCCGGATCCGGGCGGGCCCCGATCGTGCTGGACGGCCAGGACCAGCAGTTGCTGGCGGTGACGCTGGACGGCCGCCGGCTGGCTGAGTCGGACTACCGGGTCGAGGCGGAACGGCTGGTGCTGCCGGCGGTCGACGGTCCGTTCGAGGCGGTGATCGAGGGCCGCATCCGGCCGCAGGACAACACCGCGCTCGAGGGCCTGTACCGTTCCGGCGACCTGTACTGCACCCAGTGCGAGGCCGAGGGCTTCCGGCGCATCACCTACTACCCGGACCGGCCGGACGTGATGGCGGTGTTCACGGTCCGGATCGAGGCCGACAAGGAGCGCTTTCCGGTGCTGTTGTCGAACGGCAACTGCGTCGAGACCGGCGATCTGCCGTTCGGCCGGCACTTCGCGGTCTGGCACGACCCGTTCCGCAAGCCGGCCTATCTGTTCGCGATGGTGGCCGGCAACCTCGGCTGGCGCGAGGACCGCTTCGTCACCCGCTCCGGCCGCACGGTCACGCTGCGGATCTACGTCGATCCCGGCAACGAAGACCGCACCGGCCACGCCATGGAGTCGCTGAAGCGCTCGATGCGCTGGGACGAGGAGGTGTACGGCTTCGAGTACGACCTCGACATCTTCATGATCGTGGCGGTCTCGGCCTTCAACATGGGGGCGATGGAGAACAAGGGCCTCAACATCTTCAACGACAAGTTCATCCTCGCCGACCCTTCGACCGCTACCGACGGTGATTTCCAGCGTATCGAGGGCATCGTCGCGCACGAGTATTTCCACAACTGGACCGGCAACCGCATTACCTGCCGCGACTGGTTCCAGCTGTCCCTGAAGGAGGGCCTGACGGTCTTCCGCGACCAGGAGTTCTCGGCCGACATGCACGACCGCGGGGTCAAGCGGGTTGCCGACGTCCGGTTGCTGCGCACCGTGCAGTTCCCCGAGGACGCCGGTCCGACCGCGCACCCGGTCCGGCCCGACACCTACATCGAGATCAACAACTTCTACACCGTCACGGTGTACGAGAAGGGATCCGAGGTGGTTCGGATGATCCACACCCTGCTGGGGCCTGAAGGCTTTCGCAAGGGCATGGACCTGTACGTCGAGCGCCATGACGGCCAGGCGGTGACCTGCGACGATTTCGTCGCCGCCATGGAGGATGCTTCCGGGGTCGACCTGTCGAGATTCCGGTTCTGGTATTCCCAGGCCGGCACCCCGACCGTGACGGCGCGCTGGCATCACGACCCGGTCAGCCGCCGCCTCGATCTGACACTGTCGCAGGCAATTCCCTCGACTCCCGGCCAGCCGACCAAGCTGCCGATGCCGATCCCGGTGCGTACCGCGCTGATCGGCCAGAACGGGGAGCCGGTGCGGCTACGGCTGGAAGGCGAGGGTGCCGGCGCCGGTGAGAGCGAGCGTGTGCTGGTCCTTGAGCATGCCTCGGAGACGATCTCCTTCGCCGATGTCCCGCCGGGAACCGTGCCGTCGCTGCTGCGCGGGTTCAGCGCCCCGGTGAAGCTCGACGCCGCGTGGAGCGAGGAGGAGCTGGCCTTCCTGGCCGGGGTCGACAGCGACCCATTCGGCCGCTGGGAAGCGCAGCAGTCGCTGTCGACCCGGGCCCTGTTGGCCATGGTCGCGGCACTGCGCGAAGGCCGGCCCGCGGCCCTCGATCCCCGGGTTGTCGAGGCGTTCCGGGCCAGCCTTGGCGACGACCGCCTGGAGCCCGCCTTCCTGGCCGAACTGCTGTCGCTGCCCGGCGAGTCGCTGCTCGGCCAGGCCCTGGACATCTGGCATGTCGACGAGGTCCACACGGCCCGACAGGATGCCCGACGGACGCTCGGCGAGACGCTGTTCGACAGCTGGGCCGGACTCTACGACCGGCTGTCGGCGGCCGAACCTTCCGGTGGCGACGTCGATCTGTCGACCGCCGCGATGGGGCGTCGGGCGCTGGCCAACACCGCTCTTGCCTATCTGGTGGCCAGCGGCCGCCGCGAGGGTATCGAGCGGGCGGCCGCGCAGGCCCGCCCGGCCGGGACCATGACCCGGGTGATGGGGGCACTGGCCGCCCTGAACGACCTCGAAGGACCGGAGCGCGACGACGCTCTCGCGGCGTTCCACGACCGCTGGCAGCATGATCCGCTGGTGCTCGACAAGTGGTTCGCGCTGAAGGCCGGGTCGGCGCGGCGCGGAACCCTCGGCGAGGTCAGGGCGCTGTTCGGGCATCCGGGCTTCAGCCTGCGCAACCCGAACCGGGTGCGGGCCCTGATCGGCGGCTTCACAGCCGGCAACCCGGTGCGCTTCCACGCCGCCGACGGATCCGGCTATGCCTTCCTGGCCGACCAGGTGCTGGCGCTCGACCCGATCAACCCGCAGGTGGCGGCCCGCATGACCCAGCCGCTGGTGCGCTGGCGGAAATTCGACGCCGGCCGCGCCCAGGCGATGACGGACGCCTTGCACCGAATCGTGGCCCAGCCCACTCTGTCGAAGGACGTCTACGAGATCGCATCCAAGGCGCTGTCATAGGCGCCGGATAGCCAGGGAGACCACGTTGACCGGCCGTATCGTCGTTATCAATCCGAACTCGACCGAGGCGGTGACCGCCGCCATGGACCGGGCCCTAGACCCGCTGCGGATCGGCGGCGGGCCGGAGATCGTCAGCGTCACCAACCCGGATGGTCCGCCGGGTATCGAGTGCCAGGCCCATGTCGACGATGTCTCGGCGCATATCCGGGGCATCATCCGAGCCCACGACAACGACGCGTCGGCCTATGTGATCGCCTGCTTCTCCGACCCCGGCATCCATGCCGCCCGCGAGAGCACGGCGAAACCGGTGTTCGGCATCGCCGAGAGCGGCTTGCTGACCGCCCTGGCTCTCGGCAACAAGGTCGGGATCGTCGCGATTCTGAGCCGCTCGGTACCGCGCCACATGCGCTATGTCCGCGCGCTCGGCCTCGAGAACCGGCTGGCCGGCGACCGGGCGATCGAGCTCGGCGTCGTCGAGTTGTCGGACGAGGGCAAGACCTTCGGCCGCATGGTCGAGGTCGGCAAGACGCTGCGCGATCGCGACGGTGCCGACGTGCTGGTGCTGGGCTGTGCCGGCATGGCGCGCTACCGCGAGCGTCTGGCCGACGCGGTCGGGGTGGCGGTGGTCGATCCGACCCAGGCAGCCGTCGGCATGGCGATCACCGCGATCCGCCTTGCCGGGACCGAGCAGCGCCTGGCGGCGGAGTGACCCGGTGAGGGGGTAGGCCGGTGAGGAGCGCAAGCCGGTGAGTCTGGCCGGCCACGGACGCTATCCGTACCGTTCGATCGAGGACCGGTCCGCCGGCGACTGGCCCGGCGGCAAGCGCCTGGCGGTCTACATCGCCCTCAATATCGAGGTGTTCTCGTTCGGCGAAGGGCTGGGCGCCGAGTTGGCCCCCGGCGGGCCGCAGCCGGATGTCCTGAACTACGCGTGGCGCGACTACGGCAACCGGGTCGGCGTGTGGCGGCTGCTGGACGAGTTCTACCGGCTGGAACTGCCGGTCACGGTGCTGGCCAATTCGGCGGCCTACGCCGAGTGCCCGGCGGTCATGGAGGCCTTCCGGCACCGCGGTGACGAGGTCGTTGCCCATGGCCGTACCAACTCGGAGCGGCAGGGGGTTCTCGACGAGGCCGGCGAGCGGGCGCTGATCGCCGAGACCACCGAAGCGATCGCGCGCGAGGAGGGGCGCCCACCGGGTGGTTGGCTCGGGCCCTGGATCTCGCAGAGCCGTCTCACGCCCGACCTGCTGGCCGAGGCCGGCTACAGCTACCTGCTCGACTGGTGCCACGACGACCAGCCGGTCCGGATGGCCACGCGCGGTGGCGGCAACATCCTGTCCGTGCCGTATCCGCAGGAGCTCAACGACATTCCGGCCGTGGTCGCCCGCAAGGTCGAGGGCCGGGAATTCGCCGAGATGATCGTCGACGGCTTCGACGAGCAACGGATGCAGGCGGCCAAGCAGCCGCTGGTGTTCGGCATCGCCCTGCATCCATACATCGTCGGACAGCCGCATCGGCTCCGGCCGCTTCGGGCGGCGCTCGAGCACATTGCCGCGCAACGCGACGAGGTGTGGCTCTGCCATGCCGGCGAGATCGCCGAACACTGGACCGGCGAAAACTCTTAACCGTTCGTTAAGCGCGCCCGATTACCGTTCATATTTGCGGCGAGCGACCATGGATTTGCCGTGTGTCCCGCCGCGAGGATGATGAATTTGTCGGCAAGAGCGATGACGCGTGAGTCCGAACCGAGTGTCGTGAACCGGCTCGCCACGAGCCTGATCGACCACGATTTCGCCACGGTGGAGCAGTTCTTCGCCGGCAACGGCGTCGCGGCACCCGCGATCACCTGGGGGCCATCCCGCGGCGACATGGCGTCGAAGACCTTCGATTTCCTTGTCGATCTCTGGCAGCGTGGCCGCGGCGACGGCGCCTGGCCATCCGAAGACCTCATCGACCCGGTAGAGCTTCGCCCGGCGCTCGGGACCCTGCTGGTGTGCGAGCCCCTGGAGGACCTCAGCGACTTCCGGATCCGGCTGTACGGCAGTCGGTTGGCCCTCGATATGGGCCGGGATCTCACCGGGTCCTACATTTCGGACGTGGACCCCGGCTCTTACGTCACCACTTTCTATCTCGCTTGCTACCGCGCCGTGGCGACCCGTGGCCTGCCGCTGTTCACCAGGCACGTTCCGTCGTCCCAGTCGTTCGCCACCGATATCAAGCGACTGCTGCTGCCATTCGGTCCCGCTGAGCGCGTGAACCGGATCCTGGTCGGCGTGGAGTCGATCCCGAGACGGCCGCTCGGACGGCCGAACTGGACCCGCAGCCGTTGACACCACCGTGGCCAGGCGCTTGCGTTTGGTTTCAAGTGAAACTAATTTCCTCCCAAGGATGAACCGGGAGGAAACACCATGGCCAAGGCCTTTGCGTCGGCCGCCGACCTCGACGAGAAAAAGATCACCTTCGACCGTCTGGCGGACGGCGTGTACGCCTTTACCGCCGAGGGCGACCCGAACACCGGGGTGATCGTCGGCGACCACGGCGTCATGGTGATCGACGCGCGTGCCACCCCGGTGCTGGCGAAGGAGTTGATCGGCTACATCGCCAAGGTGACCGACAAGCCGGTCACCCATGTGATGCTGACCCACTATCATGCGGTCCGCGTGCTCGGAGCGTCCGGCTACGGTGCCGGCACCATCATGGCCAGCCGTGACACCTACGACCTGATCGTCGAGCGCGGCCAGCAGGACAAGGACAGCGAGATCGGCCGGTTCCCCCGGCTGTTCCAAGCGGTGGACAGCATCCCACCGGGCTTGACCTGGCCGACGACGGTGATCGACGGCGTGCTGGAGATGAAGTTCGGCGGGCGCTGGCTGAAGATCTTCCAGGTCGGCCGCGGGCATACCAAGGGCGACACCATCGTGTGGCTGCCCGACGACGGCATCCTGTTCGCCGGCGACCTGGTCGAGGAAGGGGCGACACCGTATTGCGGCGACGCCTACCTGACCGACTGGCCGGCAACCCTGGACAACCTGACGGCGCTGAGTCCGCAGCAGATGATGCCGGGCCGCGGCGAGGCGATGAAGACCCCGGCCGACAGCAGGCGGGCGATCGAAGGCACCCGGGCGTTCGTCAGCGACCTCATGGACTCGGTCCGCGCCGGCGTGGCCGCCGGAAAGCCGCTCGGCGAGGTCTACATCGACACATACCGGAAGATGCATCCGAAATACGGCCACTGGGTCATTTTCGAGCATTGCCTGCCGTTCAACGTCAGCCGGGCCTTCGACGAGGCGAGCGGCCTGCGCGACCCCAGGATCTGGACCGCCGAGCGCGACCAGGAGATGTGGCATTCGCTGCAGGATGCGCTGAAGGAGCTGAGCGGGGACTGACATGGCGACCGAGGCGCGGCCCCGCTACGCCTATCACCGGCCGGCTGAACTGGACCGGCAGGGCGTCCGACGGGTACCGGTTGTCATCGTCGGGGCCGGTCCGGTCGGGCTGACCGCGGCCGCCGAACTCGCCGTCCTCGGCCATCCGACCATCCTGCTCGACCAGGACGATACCGTCTCGGTCGGCAGCCGGGCGATCTGCTGGGCCAAGCGCACGCTGGAGATCTTCGACCGGATCGGGGCCGGGGACCGCATGGTGGCCAAAGGCGTGGTGTGGAACCGCGGCCGGCTGTTCCACCGCGACCGGGAGGTCTACAGCTTCGACCTGTTGCCGGAGCCGGGACACCAGCGCCCGGCCTTCATCAATCTGCAGCAGTACTATGTCGAGGAATACCTGGTCGACCGGGTGGCCGAGCTCGGCCGGAGCGATCTCCGGTGGCGCAACAGGGTCGTCGGGCTCGAGACCCTCCCCGACGGGGCAGCCCGGTTGACCGTCGAGACCCCCGACGGCAGCTACCGCCTGGACGCCGACCATGTGCTCGCCGCCGACGGCGTGCGCAGCCCGATCCGCCGGATGATGGGGCTGGATTTCAAGGGCAAGGTGTTCGAGGACCGGTTCCTGATCGCCGACGTGATCATGAAGGCGGACTTTCCGAGCGAGCGCTGGTTCTGGTTCGAGCCGCCGTTCCACTCCGGACAATCCGTGCTTCTGCACCGCCAGCCGGACGACGTGTACCGGATCGATTTCCAGCTCGACCCGGCGGCCGACCCCGAGGAGGAGCGCAAGCCGGAGAACGTGATCCCGCGGCTGCAGCAGATGCTCGGCCCCGATGCGGCCTTCGACCTGGAATGGGTCAGCGTCTACACTTTCACCTGCCGGCGGATGGACCGCTTCCGGCACGGCCCGGTGTTCTTCGTCGGCGACAGCGCGCATGTGGTCAGCCCGTTCGGCGCGCGCGGCGGCAACGGCGGCGTGCAGGACGTCGACGCGTTGTGCTGGAAGCTGGCCGCCGTGCTCGACGGCACCGCGCCGGCGACGCTGCTCGACAGCTACGACGCCGAGCGGGTGCCGGCGGCCGACGAGAACCTGCTGAATTCGACCCGCTCCACAGACTTCATGACCCCCAAGACCGAGGCCAGTGTCGCGTTTCGCGAGGCTGCCCTGGAGATGGCGGCCGATCTGCCGTTCGCGCGGCGAGTGGTGAACTCCGGCCGGCTCTCGCTGCCGCACCGCTATGTCGCGACAGCGCTTTCGACACCGGACTCCGAGACCTGGCAGGGCGGCCCGCCGCCCGGGTCGCCGGCACTCGACGCGCCGGTCCGGGTCGCGGACGGGGCGCCATGGCTGCTGCGTCGACTGGGCGGGGGATTCACGGTGCTGCGGTTCGCCGACGAGGCGCCGACCGCCGACCTCGACCCACCGGCCGGGATCGAGACGCTGACGGTGGTGCGGCGAGGGCAGCCCGACGCCCACACGGTCGTCGACCCCGACGGCACGGCCTTCCGGCGCTGGGCGGCGGCCGACGGTGCCGCCTACCTGGTCCGTCCCGACCAGCATGTGGCGGCACGCTGGCTCGCCCCGCAGCCTGCGGCGGTCCGCGCCGCACTCGATCGGGCTCGTGGCGCATGGCCGCACGCGGATGCTCCGCGGGCGGCGGGAGGCTAAAGGTCATGGCCGGATTGACGACCGAACCGAACCTGGCCGATCCAGATGGCTTCTACGAGCGTCTGATCGAGGCGCATCGCGGGCTCGACGGCCCGGCCAGCCGGCGGCTCAACGCCAAGCTGATCCTGTTGCTCGCCAACCATGTGGGCGACGTCCAGGTTCTGGACGAGGCGCTCCGGCTGGCCCGCGGCGACACCGCGGGAGACGCTAAGCGAACGCCTTGAAGGTAATCAGGGTGAAGGTGTCCTTGACCCCGGGCAGGGTCTGGACGCGCTCGGTCACGAAATGGCCGATGTCCGAGGCGTCCGGCAGGTAGCACTTCATCAGCAGGTCGTACTGGCCGGAGGTCGAATAGACCTCGGAGATTTCCTCGACCCCCAGGACCGCCTGATCGGCGACCTCATAGGCTTTGCCGAGATCGCATTTGACCTGGATGAAGATGGTCTGCATGGCCTCACCGGGGGTGTCGTCGGAGCGCCTGCATGGTCCCGCAGAGGGCGTCGGAAATCAACCGGCCGGAAGCCGGCCGGCTGACATTCAAGCGGTCGCCTTCTTCGGAACCGGACGGAGCAGGAACGCGGGAACCTCGTCGCCGAACCCGGTCACCCGGGGCCCGCCGTCGTCACGGTCGCGCCGGCCACGGCCACGGCGGCCTTCGTCGCGCGGTTCGAAGCGCTCGACCACACCGCCGCCGGTCAGCGAGGTTTCCCGTTCGACAGTCTCGGTCGCGGGCTCAGGGGCTGCGGGTTCGACCGGCGGCTTCTCGCTACGCCGGCCCTCGCTGCGCCGGCCCTCGGACCGGCGCGCCGTCTCGGTCGGCACCGGTGCCTCGTCGGATCGGACCGACTGGTCGGCTGATTTGTCGGCCGGCTTGGCGCCGCGGCTGCGACCGCCGCGACGGCTGCTGCGCTTCTCGCCGGTATCGTCGCCTGCCTCGGCTTCGTTGGCCACCGGTGCCTCGGGAACCGGGGCCGCCATGACACCGTCCAGGTCCATCACCGGGATCTTCTTGCCGATCAGCCGCTCGACCGCGGCCACCAGCTTGGAATCCTCGGGCGTGGAGAGCGTGAAGGCCCGGCCGCTAAGCCCGGCCCGGCCGGTGCGCCCGATCCGGTGAACGTAGTCCTCGGCGTGGCTCGGCACGTCGAAGTTGAACACGTGGCTGAGCCCCTTGATGTCGAGGCCACGGGCGGCGACGTCGCTGCACACGACCATGCGCGCCTCGCCGTTCTTGAACTTCTGCAGGGTCTCGGTCCGCGCCGGCTGCGACATGTCGCCATGCAGCTGCACGGCGTCGAAGCCGTGACGCTGCAGCGATCGGTGCAGCACGCCGATGTCGCGCTTGCGATTGCAGAAGATCAAGGCGCTGTCGACGGCCTCGGTGCTCAGCAGCGACTGCAACGCAGCTCGCTTGTCCTTGCCGGTGCACCGGATCAGGTGCTGGGCGACGGTTTCGGCCGGCGACGCCGGCGGCGCCACCGACACCTCTTTCGGGTTCATCAGGAACTTCTCCGCCAGCCGCCGGATCTCCGGCGCCATGGTAGCCGAGAAGAACAAGGTCTGGCGGATCGCCGGCAACAGCGACACGATACGCTCGACGTCGGGGATGAACCCCATGTCGAGCATCCGGTCGGCCTCGTCGATCACCAGGATCTTGACGTCGTTCAGCAGCACCTTGCCGCGCTCGATATGGTCGAGCAGGCGGCCGGGCGTGGCGATCAGGACGTCGACGCCGCGGTCGAGCTTGGTCTCCTGGTCGTCGAACGACACGCCGCCGATCAGCAGAGCCATCGTCAGGCGGGTATTCTTGCCGTAGGTGACGAAGTTCTCGGAGACCTGGGCGGCCAGCTCTCGGGTCGGCGCAATGATCAGCGACCGCGGCATGCGCGCCTTGGCCCGGCCGGCCGACAGAATGTCGATCATCGGCAGGGTGAAGGACGCGGTCTTACCGGTTCCGGTCTGCGCGCAGCCGAGAACGTCGCGTCCCATCAGGACGTATGGGATCGCCTTTTCCTGGATCGGCGTCGGCTTCGTGTAGCCGGCCGAGGAGACGGCGGAGACGACCTCGTCGGATAGACCGAGGTCGACGAAAGTTACGGGTGTATCAGCCATGTCTTCTTGAGTTGTAGAGCCCTCGCGATCGGCGACCGCCAAGTGGCGCGCGGACTATAGGCATTCATTCGGAACTGTCAATGACAGACGGCCCGGAAGCCTCGGATACTCTTGTCTTTAACATGACCGTCACTATCCCGGCGCCGGCCGATGGCAGAGTCGCCCGGTCGTCCTGAGTGGAGGACCGTCGCGCGGCGACCGGTCTATGCCCGCAGCCGCTCCAGTCCCGCCCAGTCGAGGGCGACCCCGTGGCCGGGACGCTCCGGCGCGGTGACGCATCCGTCAACGATCGTCAGAGGGTTATCGATGAAGGCGTCGAGTCCGAAGCCGTGCCATTCCAGATACGAGGCGTTCGGCACCGCCGCGAGCAGATGGACGTGCAGGTCGTGCACGCCGTGGGAAGTCACCGGCAGGTGGTGGGATTCGGCGAGGCGGGCGATCTTCATCCACGGGGTGATGCCGCCGCAGCAGGCCAGGTCGGGCTCCGGGAACTGGACACCGCCAGCTTCGATCAACGGCCTGAACTCGGCCGGGTTGTGGAAGTTCTCGCCGGCGGCGATCGGAATGCCCTCGGCGGCGACCAGGACGTGACCGGCGACGTCCTCGGGCTCCAGCGGTTCCTCCAGCCATCCGAGCCCGTAGGGCGCCAGGGCCCGGGCCGCCGCTACCGCCCGGTGGCGGTTCCAGCCCATGTTGGCGTCGACCATCAGCGGGAAGCCGTCGCCCAGGGTCCGGCGCATGGCGGCAACCCGCTCGACGTCCTCGGCAAGGGACGTCCGCCCGACCTTCATCTTGATGGCTCGGAAGCCGCGTTCGAGATTGGCCCGGGTCTGCTCGAGCAATTCGTCGAGGCTGAAGAACAGGTCGATCCCGCCGGCATAGACCGGCACGTCCGGCGTGGCGCCGCCCAGCATCCGCCAGAGGGGCAGGCCCGCGCGCTTTCCCTGGAGGTCCCAGAGCGCGACATCGATCGCGGCCATGGCAAAGGCGGCGGCACCGCCCCGCCCGACCCAGTGCAGGGCCCACCACATGCGTTGCCAGCAGTCCTCGATCCTTCCTTCGTCGAGGCCGGTCAGAATGTCATCGAGCTCGGCTATCAGCGCGCAGATCGCCTTGCCTCCGCGTCCGACCGTATAGGTGTATCCGAGGCCCTCGGCACCGTCCGCGGTGGTGATGCGAACGGTGATCAGCTCGAACCCGGGTATCTCGCGATGGGTGGAGTCCGACAGCGGACGCGGCAGGGGGATCCGATAGAGGTCGGTCTGGATGCGGGCGATCGTCATGGCGTCCTCTTTTCCGGCGGGCTCGGGCATTGTAGAGCATTGCCGTCACTGACGTCATCCGCACCACCGGCTATCGCCGAGGAGACCGGACTTGCCTGAAACCCTGGTCCTGTTGCCGGGCCTGCTGAACGATGCCGCACTCTGGAAGCACCAGCTCGAGCACCTCGGCGATCTCGCCGACCGGATCGTCGTTCCTGACCTCACGCGCCATGCGGATATCGGCGAGATAGCCGCCTCGGTTCTGGCGGAGGTGTCGGGGGCATTCGCCCTGGCCGGGCTGTCCATGGGCGGGTACGTCGCGCTCGAGATGCTGCGACGGGCGCCCGACCGGGTGGAGCGTCTTGCCCTGCTGGACACCTCGGCGCGCGCCGACAGCGACGAGCAGCGCCGGCGCCGCACCGGGCTGCTGCAGCTGGCCGACATGGGGCGCTTCAAGGGCGTGACGCCGCGTCTGCTGCCGATGCTGGTGCATCCGGGCCGCCTGGAGGATCCGTCGGTCACTGTCCCGATCTTCGAAATGGCGGCGCGGGTCGGCCGCGACGGATTCATCCGGCAGCAGCGGGCGATCCTGTCGCGCGCCGATAGCCGGGACCTGCTGGCTGCGATCGCCTGTCCGACGCTGGTGGTGTGCGGACGCCAGGATCAGCTGACCCCGCTGCCGCTCTCCGAGGAGATGGCCGCCGCGATCCCCGGGGCCGACCTGGAGATCGTCGAGGATTGCGGCCATCTGCCGGCCCTCGAACACCCCGACGCGACGACCGGCCTGCTGCGCCGCTGGCTGGAGGCCTGAGGATGGGGCGCGTCCTGTTCGGCATGATCGACAACTACACCCGGCCGATCGGCGGGGTGAAGGTCGTCCACCAGGCGGTTGGCGGCCTGCGGCGGCGCGGCATCGACGCCTATGTCGCGTCGGCCGCGCCACTGCCGACCTGGCTGGAAGGCAGCCGGGCCCTGGCGGATGTGCGGGTCGTCGACATGCGGCAGCAGCAGACGATCGCTCCCGACGACCTGTACGTCGCGACCGATGCGATCGGACCGCACCGCATGTCGCTGATGCTGAGCCGCCCCGACCGGCGGGTGATCTTCGTGCAGAACCACAACGCACTGGGGAACGCGAAAAACGTCGACTGGCCGAGGTTGACGCACATCCGTTGCCTGACGGTCTCGGAGTACTCCCGCCGCCGGTTGATCGAGGAGCACGGGTTCCGGGATGTGTCGGTGGTGTCGCCCGGGGTCGACACCACCGTGTTCCATCCCGGGACGGCACCGCGACGGCAGCGCATCGCCTACATGCCGCGTAAACTGCCGGAACTCGCGGAACGCCTGCGGGCTCGCTTGCCGCACAGCATCGAGTGGTGCCCGATCGATGGTTCCACAGAGACAGAAACTGCTTCTATATTAGCGAGTTCCACGGTTTTCCTGAACCTCGGAAACAAGGAGGGGTTCGGACTGCCGCCGATCGAGGCCATGGCGGCCGGCTGCATCGTGTGCGGCTTCGCCGGCGAGGGAACCAGGGATTTCGCGACACCGGAGAACGGCTTCTGGGCGGACGAGGGCGACGGTGAGGGATGCCTGCGGGCGATCGCCGCGGCGGTCGCCGTCGCCGCCGATCCGGTGCGCTCGGCCGCCATGCTCAAAGCCGCGAACCAGACCGTGCAGCGCTACTCGCTGACTGCCTTCGAGGACGCGATGGCGGCCTATATCCGCCGGCTTCTTTGAGACCTGGTCCGGCCATTTTGAGACGGGGTCCGGCCGTCAAATGTCGACGTCGCGCACGAACCGGGCATTCTCCTGGATAAAGGCGAACCGAAGCTCCGGCTTCTTGCCCATCAGGGTCTCGACGGTCTCGCGGGTCCGGCGGGTCTCTGCCTCGAGCTCCGGCTCCACGACCAACTCCGGCCCGCCGGCCGGCGGGATCTTGACCCGCAGCATCTGACGGGTCGCGCGGTTCATGGTGGTTTCCTTGAGCTGCATCGGCGGCATCTCGCCGAGGCCCTTGAAACGGCTGATCTCGACTTTGCCCTTGCCACCGAAGGCGGTGACCATGAGTTCGTCCTTGTGGGCGTCGTCGCGCGCATAGACCGTCTTGCCGCCCTGGGTCAGCCGGTACAGCGGCGGCATCGCCAGGAACAGATGGCCGTCCTCGATCAGCCGCGGCATCTCGCGATAGAAGAAGGTCATCAGCAGCGAGGCGATGTGGGCGCCGTCGACATCGGCGTCCGTCATGATCACGACCTTCTCGTAGCGCAGCTGGTCGACCTTGAACGACGAGCCGGTGCCGCAGCCGAGCGCCTGAACCAGGTCGCTCAGTTCCTGGTTCTGCCGCAGCTTGTCGGCCGACGCGCTGGCGACGTTCAGGATCTTGCCGCGGAGCGGCAGCACGGCCTGGGTGGCGCGTTCGCGGGCCTGCTTCGCCGAGCCGCCGGCGCTGTCGCCCTCGACCAGGAAGATCTCGGTGCCCTCGGCGTCGTTGCGCGAGCAGTCGGCGAGCTTTCCGGGCAGCCGCAGCTTGCGGGTCGCGGTCTTGCGGCTGACCTCCTTCTGCTGGCGCCGCCGCAGCCGGTCCTCGGCCCGCTCGATCAGGCGCTCCAACAGGAGATTGGAGGTCTCCGGCGAACCGGAGAGCCAGTGGTCGAAGTGATCCTTGACCGCCTGCTCGACCATCCGGGTGGCGTTGGTGCTGACCAGCCGCTCCTTGGTCTGGCCCTGGAACTGCGGGTCGCGGATGAACACCGAGAGCATGATGCAGGCGCCGCTCATCAGGTCGTCGGCGGTAACCTGCGCGGCTTTCTTGTTGCCGACCATCTCGCCATAGGCCTTGAGGCCGCGTAGCAGGGCGGTGCGCAGCCCGGCCTCGTGGGTCCCGCCCAGCGGGGTCGGGATAGTGTTGCAGTAGGCGTGCAGGAATCCGTCGTCCTGGTCGTCCGGCCAGTTCAGGGCCCACTCGACCCGGCCCTGGCCGTCCGGGGCCTCGACGTCGCCGGCGAACGGCCGGCCCGACACCGTGCTGCGGCCCTCGATCGCGCTCGCCAGGAAGTCGGCGAGGCCTCCCGGGTAGTGCAGCACCGCCTCGACCGGGGTCTCGTCGCCGTCGCGCAGAAGTTCCGGGTCGACCTTCCAGCGGATCTCCACGCCCTTGAACAGATAGGCCTTCGAGCGTGCCATCCGGTAAAGCGTGGCCGGACGGAAACGGGCGCTCGGGCCGAAGATCTCCGGGTCCGGGTGAAACCGCACGGTGGTTCCGCGACGGTTCGGGGCGGCGCCGATGGTCTCGATCGGTCCCTGCGGCACGCCGCGGGCGAAACGCTGGGCGTACAGGCGGCGGTCGCGGGCGACCTCGACCTCCAGGCGATCGGAGAGCGCGTTGACCACCGAGATGCCGACGCCGTGCAGGCCGCCGGCGGTGGCGTAGACCTTGTCCGAGAACTTGCCGCCGGCGTGCAAGGTGGTGAGAATTACCTCGAGCGCCGACTTGTTCGGGAACTTCGGGTGCGGGTCGACCGGGATGCCACGGCCGTTGTCGCGCACCGTCACGGTATGATCCGAGGCCAGTTCGATTTCGATGCGGCTGGCGTGGCCGGCCACGGCCTCGTCCATCGAGTTGTCGAGCACCTCGGCGACGAGGTGATGCAGGGCGCGCTCGTCGACGCCGCCGACATACATGCCGGGACGGCGGCGCACCGGCTCGAGGCCCTCGAGAACCTCGATGTCCTTGGCGGAGTAGTCGTCGCTGTTTGCGGCTGAGCTTGCGAAGAGGTCTGCCATATCCGGCCGTTGTTGGGTCTGGGGAGGGCTGTCGGCCCGTGCGAGGCGAGTTTATCCTGTGGGTGCGTCCAGCGCGAGTGCAAGATATGGTGTGCAGATGGTAACCTCTCAACAGGCCGATACCGACCGCTCGCCGCGCGGCGAGATGCAGATCCGTACGATCGCGATGCCTGCGGACACCAATCCGAACGGCGACATCTTCGGCGGCTGGGTGCTGAGCCAGATGGACATCGCCGGTGGCCTTACCGCCGCCCGGCGGGCCCGCGGCCGGGTGGCGACCGTCGGCATCGACGCGATGACGTTCGTGCGCCCGGTCGGTGTCGGCGACGTGCTGTGCTGCTACGGCGACATCGAGCGGACCGGCACGAGTTCCATAACCGTGGCGATCGAGGCCTGGAAGATCCGCTGGTTCGACCGCCGGGAGGAGCGCCTGCTGGTCACCGAGGGCCGCTTCACCTACGTGGCGATCGACGACAGTGGCCAAAAGCGGCCGATCGAAGGATAGCCGGGTCCCGGGCGCGCCGGAGAGTACTTCAGCGGAGAGCCCAGCGTTCGGCCAGCAGCGCAGCTTCGTCCCGAATGAGCGCGGCGAGCGCCTCGACCATGCGCGAGCGCGGATACTCCGTCTGGTAGACCAGCGAGATCGGATAGGGCAGGGGCGGGTCCAACCGCTTCAGGGTGACGCCGGGCCAGCTCTCCCGGGCGGCTGTGAACGGGTCGATGATCCCGATGCCGCAGCCGAGCGACACCAGCGTGCACAATGCCTCCGAGACGTTGGCCTCGACAACCGCCTTTGGCGTGACGCCGCGGCTGTGCAACAGGGCGCTGAACAGCGTCCAGATCGGGCTCGACCGGCCGAGGGAGAGGAGCGGGGTGCCATGCAGGTCGGCGATCTTCACCGTTTCGGCAGCCGCCAGCGGGTGGTTTGAGGGAACGGCGCACACCGCGTGCAGGCCCTCGAGTCTTTCGGAAACGACGCCCGGATAGTCCGAGGGCACGTGGGCCATCCCCAGATCGAAGCGGCGCAAGGCGACCTCCTGCACGACCATCGTAGACGTGCCCGCCTGCAGGGTGACCCTGGCGCCCGGATGGTCGTCCAGGTACCGCGCGATCAGGCTCGGGACGAAGCGCGTCGCGGCCCCCGTGAAAACCGCGACACGGATCGAGCCAAGCTGTGCCTCCTTGATATCGCGCAGCGCAATCCCGATGCGTTCCAGTCCGACGAATTGCTGCTCGACCTCTCGATAGAGCTGCAGGGCATCCGCGTTCGGCCGGACGGAATTGCCGCTGCGGGTGAAGAGCGTCAGGCCGATGCGGTATTCGAGGTCCCGTATCAGCCTGCTGACCGCCGGCTGCGTCAATCTCAGCAGCGCGGCACCACCGGAGATCGTGCCGGCCAGGATCACCGCCCGGAACGCTTCGATCTGTCTGAAGCTCGGATTTGCGTGCATGATTCTGATCCTGACCATAACATTATGGCATGGTAGCAGCATTCGAATGCATTGTTCACTCGAAAATTCGCTTGATACGCTTTCGATCAAGGGGAGATTCGATGTCAGTGAAAATTTCAGGCCTCAGGTGCTACGTCATTCCCGGTGACTGGAAAGAATTCGTCTTTCTAATTCTGGAATGTGACGACGGAACGATAGGTGTTGGCGAAGCAACTATCACGAATAGAGGTCGAACGACGGCATCTGCGATACGGGATATCAGTGATTACCTGATCGGGCGGGATCCCGGCCTCATCGAGTCGCACTGGACCACGCTCTACCGGCGCTTCCATTGGCGCGGAGGAGCTGTCCAGATGTCTGCCTTGGCAGCCGTTGATCAGGCATTGTGGGATATTGCCGGGCAGGTCGCCGGTCTTCCCGTCCATCGCCTGCTCGGAGGCGCCTGCCACCCCCGCGTCCGAACGTATCTGAATCAGTGGTACCGCGGGGCGCGTGACAGCGACGAACTGACGGAGCGGGCTCGCGCCGCTGTCGCTGACGGCGCCACCGGCCTGAAATGGTACCCGCTGCGCTTCATCGAACTCGACCGGCAGGTTCACCGGTTGACCGGTGCCGAGATGGGTGCCGCGGTGGCGGAGGTGGCGGCGGTGCGCGAGGCGGTCGGCGCCGAGGTCGACCTCATGGTCGATCTCAGCGGCGTTATCGATGCGGTGAGCGCCGTGGCGTTCTGCAAGGCGATCGAGGACCTCGACCTGCTGTTCGTCGAGGAGCCGGCGCCTCCCGAAAACCCGGAACTGCTGAAGGCGATCTCCGGCAGCGTCCCTGTCCGCATCGCCGCCGGCGAGCGTCGCTACAGCCGGTGGGACTTCCGCGAACTGATCGAGGGCCAAGCGGTCGGCTACGTGCAGCCGGGCGTGTGCCGGGCCGGCGGGATCACCGAGATTCGCAAGATCGCGGCAATGGCCGAGGTCTACAACATCGGGGTCGCACCGTACAATCCGGCCGGCCCGGTCGCCACCGCCGCGACGGTACACGCGGCGGCCACGCTGCCGAACTTCGTCATCATGGAGTGCTATCCGCAAGGGTACCCGGCAGTATGCCAGGAAGTGATGGCGAGCGCCCTCGTGATGGACGGGGACGGCTTTGCCCTGCCCGAGGCACCGGGCCTTGGCGTCACTCTGGACGAGTCCGCCCTGCGCCGGCTCGCAGTCGCGTCCATGTGCGTCGGCGTCGAATGGGCAGGACGCCCGGCCTAGCCACACCACGCAGCATCCCCAGCAGAACAAGACGGAGGAAACTATGATCACGCGGAGGCGTTTCACCACATCGTTGGCGGGTCTCGCAGCGATTTCGGCAGCAGGTCCGGCCTTCGGCCAAACCCTCGCGGCGAAGCAGGATCTGCGCGTCGGCATGGGGTACAACGACATGGGGAGCGTCGACCCCCACACTGCCGTCACCTCGGTCAACGTGCCGATCGTACGGTCGGTGTACGAGTCGCTGCTCGCCTATCCGCCGGGCTATCTCGGCGGCGCCGAGGTGACCCCGGCGCTTGCCGAGAGTTGGGAGGCGAGTCCCGACCGGCTGACCTGGACGTTCCATCTGCGGCAAGGCGTAGAGTGGCACGGTGGGTTCGGCGCCTTCACGGCGGATGACGTGAAGTATTCGATCGAGCGGGTTGCCGGTGGCGACTTCTCCTCGCCGTTCCGCAAGACCCTCGCCAACGTCGACTCCGTCGAAACCGATGGCGATCATACGGTCCACGTCCATCTGAAGGAGCCGGAGGCGACCTTCGCGCTGCGCCTGGTCAACTACCAGGCCGGTTTCGTCGTCAGCAAGCGGGCGATCGAGTCGGGCGTCGACATCCGCACGCGACCGATCGGCACCGGTCCGTTCGAGTACAAGGACTACAGGGCGCGCGACAGCCTGACGCTGGTCCGTAACGAGAAGTATTGGGGTGGCCGGCCGATCCTCGACTCGATCACCTGGTTCTTCATGCCCGACGACAGCTCGCGCGAACTGGCGCTGCGCGGTGGCGACGTTCACGCCATCGATCTCCAGTCCCGCCAGGACATCGTCGATCGCGTGCGTGCGCAGGGTCTGACGGTGGACATCGCGAAGAGCGGTACACCGTACTGGCTGTTCTTCAACCTGACGAAGAAGCCGTTCGACGACATCCGGGTCCGCCAGGCATTGTCGCACGCCCTGAATCGCCAGGAACTGATGGCGTTCCTCGGCAAGGACCTCGCGGACCTCGAGTTCTCGCCGATCCCGAGCGGCTATCTCGGCCACACCCGCGACGTGGTGACCTATCCGTTCGACCTCGACAAGGCGCGGTCGCTGCTTGCCGATGCGGGTCTCGCCGACGGCTTCTCGTTCAACACCGCCATGAGCAACAGCCCGCTGTACCTGCCCTACATGCAGGTTGTGCAGGCGCAGTGGAAGAAGATCGGCGTCGACATGTCGTTCCGTGTGGTCGACCACCCGACCTACCATCGCCTGATCCGCGAGGACGCGAACCCGATCGTCATGTACCAGGCGACCCGCTATCCGCGCACCACGCAGGTCTACCTTGAGCAGTTCTATGCCAAGGATTCGATTGTCGGGCAGCCGACCGCGATCACCAACTTCACCCACTACGGTGAGGCGATCCCGGGCGTTGACGACCTGATCGAGAAGGCCCGCTTCAATACCGACGTGGCGGAGCAGACCAAGCTGTGGGAAGAGGCGCAGCGGCGCATCACCCGGGATGCCGTGACCATCGCAATCATGAACCAGAACGCGGCCTGCGCACGGTCGTCAAAGCTGGATCTGCAGATGCAGCACGGCAATCTGTCCTTCTACATGTTCACGCCGGAGACCCGGATCCTCGCCTGAGGATCGGCCCGCGCCGCCGGCCGGGCTCGCCACGACCGACAAGGAGTTCTCGGCAATGAGCGAGGCTGGTGCAGCGCACAGGCTGCGCGACCACCACGAACGTGTCAGGCGGATCGAGCAGGAGCCTCTGCCGCTCAGCATTCCAGCACTGCTGGAGGCTGCGGCGGCGGAGGTGCCCGACCGGCCGGCCCTGCATTTCATCAGCGACGGCACCAGCATCACCTATCGGACGCTGGTCGAGAAGGTTAACCGGCTCGCCAATGGGCTGACCGCCATCGGTGTCGGGCCCGGGTCGCATGTCGCCCTCCTGATGGCGAACATCCCGGCTTGGCCGATCACGTGGTTGGCCCTGGCGCGGATCGGGGCGGTGTGCGTCCCGATCAACATCCGCTACACCGGCCGCGAGTTGCGCTTCGCCATCGACGATGCCGAGGTCAGCCATCTCGTCGTGGCCGATGACCATGTTCCGACGGTACGAACCATGCCCGGCGGTATCGGTGGCTTGACGACTATCGTCGTCGGCGCGGCAACCGAGGGTTTCCTGTGCTGGGATGATGTCCTCCAGACGGGCAACGAGTCCTTCGTCCCGGCCAGGGAACCGTCGCTCGACGACCTGATGAACATCCAGTACACGTCCGGGACCACCGGGCTTCCGAAGGGCTGTCTGCTGACCCAGCGCTACTGGCTGACCTGTGCCAAGTCACACGCCGCCGTGGATGGCCTGCCGCTGAAGAATCTCCTCGCGAACAACCCGTTCTTCTACATGACGCCGCAGTGGCTGACGCTAATGGCATGCTTCCTCCGGGGCACGCTGTACGTTGCCAGTCATCGCAGCGGATCGAAGACCATGGAGTGGATCAGCACCCATGGCATCGAATTCTGCCTGTTGAACAAGATCGTCTTCGACCAGCCGGAGTCCGCCCTGGACCAAAGCCATCGGCTGGAGAAGGTTTGTATCTACGGGTTTCCGAAACGGCTGCACGCCGACCTCGAGCATCGCTTCGGCCTCCGGGCCCGCGAGGCATTCGGCATGACGGAGATCGGAGCCGGATTGTTCATGCCGCTCGAGGCCGACTTCATGACCGGATCTGGCTCCGCCGGCCTGCCCGGGCCGTTCCGGGAGTGCCGGGTCGCCGATCCGGAGGGCCGGGAGGTACCGCACGGACAGACCGGCGAATTGCTGTTCCGCGGCCCCGGGCTGCTGCTTGGATACTACCGCCGGCCGGATGCCAACCAGGACGGGTTTCACGGCGATTGGTTCCGTACCGGCGATCTGGCCCGGCAGGACGCCGACGGTTTCATCTACATCGTCGGCCGGATCAAGGACATGGTCCGGCGTGCCGGCGAGAGCGTGGCGGCGCGGGAAGTAGAGGAGGTGCTGGCGGCGATCCCCGGGGTCGCCGAGGCGGCTGTGGTGCCGGTGCCCGACCCGCTGCGCGGCGAGGAGGTGAAGGCCTATCTGCGATTGCAGGAGGGGCTCGGAGCCGACGACGTTCCGGTCGAGGCGGTGCTCGATCACTGCAGTCGCAATCTCGCCGTCTTCAAGATACCGCGGTACCTGGAGTACCGAACGGCCGAGTTCCCGCGCACCCCCTCGGGAAAGATCCGCAAGGCCGAACTGGCTGCGGAGAAACCGGATCTGCGGGTTGGAAGCTGGGACCGAGTCGAGGGAAAGCAGTACTGAGATGAAGGATTCCAAGAGCAGCGGCGCCTGCGGTCAGCGCAGTGGGGACGGCAATGGCTAGATTTGTTGTGATGCGCGTTCTGTCGGCCACGCTGATCGTTTTGGCGGTGGTCACCTGTGTGTTCTTCGCCATGCGCCTGGTTCCCGCCGACCCTGCGGAGGTCGCGCTCGGCGACTACGCATCTGCTGAAGCCCTGGCGGACTTTCGCCGCCAGGCCGGTCTGGACCGGCCCCTGCTGGAGCAGTACGTCAATCTTCTGTCGGAACTGGCGCGAGGCGACCTCGGGCGGTCGATCATCTCGAACCAGCCGATCGCCCCGCAGATTGCCGATGCTTTCCCGCACACGCTGAGCCTCGCATTCGGTGCCCTGCTGGTCGCCGCCGCCATCGGAATCCCTCTCGGCGTTGTGACCGCGGTGCGTCGCGGCACGTGGATCGACTTCATGGGCCGGGTGGTGGCGCTAATGGGCCTGTCCTTCCCGGCGTTCTATATCGGGATCGTGTTGCTGGTGGTGTTCTCGGTGTGGCTCGGCTGGTTTCCGGTGATCCATTCGCCGCGAACCGGTGAACTTGGCGAGACGCTGTACAAGCTGGTCCTGCCGTCGATCTCGCTCGGCTTCATCCAGGCCGCCTACATCGCGAGGCTGACCCGATCCACAACCCTGGAGACCCTTGGACAGGACTACGTGCGGACGGCGTTCGCCAAGGGCCTCCGGCCATGGAAGGTGTATTTCAAGCACACGCTGCGCAACGTGCTGATCCCCGTCGTCACCGCCATCGGACTCTACACCGGAGCCATTCTCGGTGGCGCGATATTGACGGAAACCGTCTTCAACCGCCCGGGACTCGGCAAGCTGCTGATCGGTGCCGTCGCCGAGCGGGACTACAACCTGATCCAGTCCGGCTTGATTGTCTTCGCGATCATCGTCGTGGTGGTGAACCTGCTCGTCGACCTGAGCTATGGGCTGCTTGACCCGAGGGTGCGTCATGTCTGAGGTGGTCGAGGCTGGAGCCGGCAATGGCGCCGGATCAGGCGGGCGCGGCAACGTTCTGCTTACCGTGCTGTTCCGCGACGTGGGGGCCCGTGTCGGCGTGGCGATCCTCGCCGTCGTGGTGTTCATGGCGGTCCTGGCACCGTGGATTTCACCATACGATCCGACCGAGCAGAACATCCTCGCCGGGTTCCAGTCACCTTCGGTCGAGCATTGGTTCGGCACCGACGAATACGGGCGCGACCTGCTGAGCCGGGTCATTCACGGCGCCCGGCCGGCACTCATGGTCGGCATCCTGTCGGTCCTGGTCTCGCTGCTGATCGGCGCTCCGCTGGGAATGCTTGCCGGCCTCAAGGGCGGGTGGGTCGACCTGGCCGTCTCGGCGCTGGTCGACGTGATGATGTCATTCCCGTCCTTGCTGCTCGCCCTCATGATCGTGACTCTCGTGGGCTCGGGCCTGGACGTTCTGGTGATCGCCATCGGGATCGCCCATGTGCCGATCTTCATCCGGGTGGCCCGCGGGTCCACCATGCAGCTGCGCGGGCTCGACTTCATCGCCGCCACCCGGACCTTCGGTGCCGGCGATGGCTGGGTGATTGTGCAGCACGTCCTGCCCAACATCGCCGGTCCGCTCATCGTGATGGCGAGTCTCGGCATCGCCGGCGCGATCCGCGACGAGGCGGCCCTGAGCTTCCTCGGCCTCGGCATCCAGCCGCCGGACCCCAGCTGGGGAAACATCATCCGCGACGGCGTGAACGCCATCCTGGCCGCGCCGTGGATGCCGTTGATCTCAGGCTTCACCCTGGCCCTGTCGGTGCTCGCCTTCAACATGATCGGCGACTCGGTTCGCGATGTTCTGGACCCGCGCGACATCGCCGCGGCGACCGCCGAGAAGGGCACCAACCGATGACGGCGGCATCTCCCGGACTGCTGTCGGTCCGAGACCTCAGCCTCTCCCTGCACACCGGCGGGCGCCCGCTGGTCGATCGGGTATCGTTCGATGTCGCCGCCGGCGGAGTCCTCGGGATCGTCGGCGAGTCGGGCTGCGGCAAGAGCCTGACGGCGCTTTCGATCCTGGGGCTGGCGGCACCGTCGATCCGTCCGACCGGCAGCATCATGTTTCGTGGCGAGGACCTGCTGAAGGCCGATGCCGACCGCATGCGCCAGGTGCGGGGAGCCGAAATCGCCATGATCTTCCAGGACCCGATGACCTCGCTGAACCCGGTGTTCACGGTCGGCGACCAGATCACCGAGGCCGTGCTGACGCACCGCGCGGTGAGCCGGCGGGCGGCGCGGGACCTTGCCGTGGAACTCCTCGAGAAGGTCGGCGTGCCGTCAGCGGCGAGCCGGGTCGACAATTTTCCGCACCAGCTGTCGGGAGGCATGCGGCAGCGGGCGATGATCGCCATGGCCCTGGCCTGCCGGCCGCAACTGCTCATCGCCGACGAACCGACGACGGCGCTGGACGTGACGATCCAGGCGCAGATTCTGGACCTGCTGCGCCAGTTGCGGGCAGAGCTCGACATGGCGGTCATCATCATCACCCACGATCTTGGCGTAGTGGCCGATATCGCCGACGAGGTCGTGGTGATGTACGCCGGGCGCATCGTCGAGAAGGCACCGGTTGACGGCCTGTTCGATCGGCCGGGTCATCCCTATACCGAGGGATTGCTCGGCAGCGCGCCCCCTGTCGACCGCGACGTCGACCGGCTCCCGGCAATCGCGGGCACGGTCCCGCTGCCCGGAACCGTTCTGCCGGGCTGCCGGTTCGCGCCGCGCTGCGGCTACCGGGTCGCCGCCTGCGAGCAGCACGAACCCGAGCTGGCCGATCTTGGCGATGGCCGCACCGTCGCCTGCATCCGACCCAGGGAGACTACGTCGTGACGGAGGCCGGGACAATTGCGGCTGCGCGGCCACCCGAGCCCTTGCTGCGGGTCGAGGATCTCAAGGTTCACTTCGTCACACGGCCGGGCGGTGCGCCCTGGCAGCCGTCGCAGATCGTCCGTGCCGTCGATGGCGTGTCCTTCGATGTCGGCGAAGGCGAGACCCTGGGCATGGTCGGCGAGTCCGGTTGCGGGAAGTCGACGATCGCGCGGGCGGTCATCCGGTTGCTGCGGCCGAACGGCGGCCGGATCCTGTTCGAGACGCGCGACATCACGACACTTTCCGAACGCGAGCTGCGGCCGCTGCGCCCGAAGCTGCAGATCGTGTTCCAGGATCCGGCGAGTTCCCTGAGCCCGCGCATGAGGGTGCAGCGGATCCTCGCCGAGCCGATGCGGCTGGCCGGATGGGGGAGTGACCGGATCGCGGCGCGGGTCGACGAACTGCTCCGGGTCGTCGGGCTTGATCGCCAGCATGCGCAACGCTACCCGCACGAGTTCTCCGGCGGGCAGCGACAGCGGGTCGCGATCGCCCGCGCACTGGCGCTGTCGCCACGCCTGGTGATCTGCGACGAGCCGGTATCGGCACTCGATGTATCTGTGCAGGCGCAGGTCCTGAACCTGTTCAAGGACATCCAGCGCGAACTGGGGGTCGCCTACCTGTTCGTAGCCCACGACCTCGGTGTCGTCCGGCAGATCTCGCACCGGGTGGCCGTGATGTATCTGGGCAAGCTTGTCGAGGAAGCGCCGAGAGTGGCGCTCTACGAGAAGCCGATGCACCCGTATACGCAGGCCCTGCTGTCGGCGGTCCTGCGACCGGCTCCGGGCTCGGAGCGCGACCGCATCCTGCTGACCGGAGATCTGCCTTCACCGATTGCGCCGCCGAGCGGCTGCCGGTTCCGCACCCGCTGTCCGCTCGCGGCGCCGGTCTGCGCCGAGGCGGAGCCACCACTGCGCGAGTTGGCCCCGGGCCACCGTGTCGCCTGCCATTTTGCGCCCGATGCCAAGCTGAGCCGGTCCCTCTGACCGACCCGTTGCGTCGGCCCCTGCCATGCAACCGCCGCCCTGGAGAGCGAGATGACGTATCAGACGATCGACGTGACAGTGGATGACCGGGTGGCCACCATAGTGCTGAACCGCCCCGAGCGGATGAATGCCCTGAGCGACGAGCTTGCGGACGAGTTCGAGCGGGCGATCGCCACCCTGGAGGTCGACGACGCGGTTCGCGTGGTGATGATATCCGGTGCCGGGGGGCGCGCGTTCTCGGCCGGTTACGACCTCAAGGAACGGGCCGACGCGGCCAAGCCGAGCCTGGCCGAACTGAACGCCCGCTACGCCCGGCAACATGCATTCAACCTGACGGTCTGGCGCTGCTCCAAGCCGGTGGTGGCCGTGATCGAGGGTTACTGTCTGGCGGGAGCGCTGGAATTGGCGATGTGCTGCGACATCCGCTACTGCTCCGACGACTCGCGGATCGGCGCGCTCGAGGCCCGGTTCGGCGGCGGCATGGGTACGCTGATGCTGCCATGGGTGGTCGGGAACCGCTGCCGGGAGCTGGTGTACACGGGCGATATCCTGCCGGCCGATGAGGCCCTGCGCATCGGCCTGGTCGACCGGGTGTTCCCGAAGGCATCGCTGGCCGTCGAGACGATGAAGATCGCCAAGCGGATGTCACGGGTTGCGGCGAGCTGCCAGTCCTGGAACAAACGTGCGATCAACCACGCTTTCGAGGCGATGGGGATGGAGAGCGCGCTCCGGTACGGGATGGAAGCGGCTTCGATCCTCAGGGCGATCGGCTCGCCCGAGCGGGAGCGGTTCGACGAGCTTCGTCGGACCGAAGGCCTTGCCGCAGCGCTGGCCTGGCGCAAGGAGCTGTTCGCGCAGTTCGAGTGACCCGGCGCTGCCCGGTCACCCGGTGCGCCCGGTCACGAACGGTGGATCGTCGGATGGCGGCGCGTCACGATCGCGTGCGCGCTGCTTCGCGCCGCCCTGGAACACGTTAGATACTCCGGGATCCTGCGGTCATTCGAACGGAGTTGCGACCATGTCCATCCGAGGTCTGCTTGTGGCTGCGGTCGTTGCCGCTGCGGTTCCCCTGGTCGACGCAACCGCCCTGGCCGGCGAGGCCGACGTGGTCGGCGTCGAGATGCGTCCCCAGGGCCCGGGGCTGTGGCGTTTCGACGTCGCCGTGCGCCACGACGATGCCGGCTGGGACCACTACGCGGACAAGTGGGACGTGGTCGGGCCGGACGGTGCGGTGCTGGGCACCCGGGTGCTGATGCACCCGCACGAGACCGAGCAGCCCTTCACCCGCAGCCTGACCGGCGTGGCGGTGCCGGACGGCGTGGCCGAGGTCACGGTCCGGGCGCATGACAAGGTGCACGGCTATGGCGGTCGCAAAATGACGGTCACCGTGCCGCGCTGACCGCCGCCTCCGACCGGAACTGCAGCATGTTCCTGACGGTTTCGGCACGGATCACCGGGTCGTAGTGCAGTAGCGCGTCCCGCGTGGCCGGCGGCAGCCGGTCCGGGATATGGCCTCCGGCAATGTCGAAATAGAGGTGGATCCGTTCCTCGCTCGAGCGGTTCAGCACCCGGTGCGGAAACCCGTAGTCGCCGAAATGCAGCTCGCCGACCGGCCAGTGGAGGCGCTTGTGGCAAAGGTCCGTCACCGCCAGCGGGTGGGTCCGGATCGGCAGGTGCAGCCGGAACATCGCCGCCTCCGGTGGAACCGGATCGTAGTGCCAGTCCAGCAGGTCGCTGGGTGCGAGGCGGGCGATGACCACGAGGCCCACCGTGCCGCCCAGTTCCTCGAACAGCGCCGACAGCGCCGGCAGACGGTCGCGTGTCGGGCTGGGCGGTCCGGGCCGGCCGAGCGCCTCAGGCGGATGGACCACCCAGACCGACGACCAGGAGCCGTCCCAGCAATCGTGCTGCCGCTCGACGTCGGGTGTTTGGGCGAGCAGCGCCAGGACCTGTTCGACGATCGGGGCGAGGGGGGTATCGACCTTGACGCGCCCCGACAGCACCAGGCCGGCCTGCCTGGCAAGGGCCTGGAACGGCGTCTCGGGGGCCGCGCCGCCGCGGTCGGCAGGCGTGCTGTCGGGTCCGGGCATGTCGCGATCGTAGCATATGAAAAGCAACGGGCCGTCCCGAGGGACGGCCCGCGCCACGTCCGATCCCGGAAGGATCAGCTCGAGTAGTACATCTGGAACTCGATCGGATGCGGGGTGTGCTCGAACATGTACACCTCCTCCATCTTGAGCTCGATATAGGCGTCGATCTGGTCGTCGGTGAACACGCCGCCCTGGGTCAGGAACGCGCGGTCCTTGTCCAGGTTATCGAGCGCATCGCGCAGCGACCCGCACACGGTCGGGATGTCGGCCAGCTCTTCCGGCGGCAGATCGTAAAGGTTCTTGTCCATCGGGTCGCCCGGATGGATCTTGTTCTGGATGCCGTCGAGGCCGGCCATCAGCATCGCCGAGAAGCCGAGATAGGGGTTGCCCGCCGGATCCGGGAACCGGACCTCGACGCGCTTGCCCTTCGGGCTGTTGACGTGCGGGATACGGCACGACGCCGAGCGGTTGCGCGACGAGTATGCCAGCAGCACCGGCGCCTCGAAACCCGGGATCAACCGCTTGTAGCTGTTGGTCGTCGAGTTGGTGAAGGCGTTGAGCGCGCGGGCGTGCTTGATGATGCCGCCAATGTAGTACAGCGCCATGTCCGACAGATCGGCATAGCCCGAACCGGCGAACAGCGGCTTGCCGTCCTTCCAGATCGACTGGTGCACGTGCATGCCCGAGCCGTTGTCGCCGGCGATCGGCTTCGGCATGAAGGTGGCGGTCTTGCCGTAGGCGGCCGCGACCTGATGGATCACGTACTTGTAGATCTGCAGGTGGTCGGCGGTCTGGATCAGGGTGCCGAACTCCATGCCGAGTTCGTGCTGCGAGGGCGCCACCTCGTGGTGGTGCTTCTCGACCTTGACGCCCATCTCCTCCATGACCGACAGCATCTCGCCGCGGATGTCCTGGCCGGAGTCGACCGGCGGGACCGGGAAGTAGCCGCCCTTCACGCCCGGACGGTGGCCGAGGTTGCCTTCCTCGTAGGCCCGCGCGGTGTTGTACGAGCCTTCCTCGCTGTCGAGCTCGTAGTAGCCCTTGTTGCCCTTGATGTCGTACTTGACGTCGTCGAACAGGAAGAACTCGGCTTCCGGGCCGAAGAAGGCGGTATCGCCGACGCCCAGGCTCTGCATGTAGTTCAGAGCCGCCTTGGCGGTCGAACGCGGGTCGCGATCGTAGGGCTGGCCGGTGGAGGGCTCCACGATGTCGCAGATGATGGCCAGCGTCGGCTGCGCGAAGAACGGATCCATGACGGCGGTCGACAGGTCCAGCTTCAGGCCCATGTCCGACTCGTTGATCGCCTTCCAGCCGGCGATGGACGACCCGTCGAACATGAAGCCCTCGACGAGCGCGTCCTCGTCGATGGTGCGCACGTGCTGGGTGACGTGCTGCATCTTGCCCCGCGGATCGGTGAAGCGGAGGTCGACGTACTTAACGTCGTTCTCCTCGATCATTTCCATTACGCGCTTAACGTCGTCCGACATGGTTTCCTTCCTGTCTGCCAGTTGCCGGAACCGGCAAGCCAGTCGGCTGCCGTTCCGTGCGCCCCATCCCGGATAGTCCGGGAAATCCCTGCGAACCGGGGCAGTACCCGGCCGCTCCTCTAGATCGCGTCCGAACCGGTCTCGCCGGTGCGGATGCGGATGATTTCGTCCACGGTGGACACGAAGATCTTGCCGTCACCGATGCGGCCGGTATGCGCCGCCGTCTGGATAGCCTCGACCGCGCGCGCGACCTGGCTGTCCTCCATGACGATCTCGACCTTCACCTTCGGCAGGAAGTCCACGACGTATTCGGCGCCGCGATACAGCTCCGTGTGCCCCTTCTGCCGGCCGAAGCCCTTCGCCTCGGTGACCGTGATCCCCTGGATCCCGACCTCGTGCAGCGCTTCCTTCACCTCGTCCAGCTTGAACGGCTTGATGATCGCTTCGACCTTCTTCATTGGGCCCGTGCCTTCGGATTGCGTACGGATGGATGGCCGCGCGGCCTTATCCCCGAGCGGCATAGCACGCCATATGCCAACCGCCTGGAGGCCCGCTCGACCGCGGAAACCCTCGGGTCCGCCGAAGCGGTCCCGAGTTGCCCCATCACCAGAGTGCTCATTCTATAGGCTCTTGGGCAAGATTTGTGCATCAACCCGCCTTCAAGACAGGCAGGCCTTGATGCGCTGGATCGCCTCCCGGATATTCTCGGTCGAGTTGGCGTAGGAGAACCGCAGGTAACCCTCGCCATAGGCGCCGAAGCTGGTGCCGGCGATCACCGCCACCCCGGCCTCCTCCAGCAGCTTTGTCTGCAGCGCCTTCGAGGTCATGCCCGTGCCCTCGATGTTCGGGAAGGCGTAGAACGCCCCGCCCGGCTCGACGCAGCGGAAACCGGGGATCTGGTTCAGCTCGGAGACGATCACCCGGCGGCGCTCGTCGAACGCCTTGACCATCGAATGCACCGCGTCCTGCGGGCCGGTGAGGGCGGCCAACCCGGCGAACTGGGTCGGCGCGTTGACGCAGGAATGGCAGTTCACCGCCAGCTTCTCGGCATGGCCGAAGATATCCTTCGGCCACAGCGAGTAGCCGAGCCGCCAGCCGGTCATGGCGTAGGTCTTCGACCAGCCGTCCAGCAGGATCAGCCGGTCGCGGATCTCCGGGTAGGACAGCAGCGTGGTGTGTACGCGGCCGTCATACAGCATCTGGCCGTAGATCTCGTCCGACATGACCATCACGTCCGGCCAGTCGGCGAGGCCGGCGACCAGGGCGTCGAACTCCTCCTTCGGAACCGCGCCGCCGGTCGGGTTGGCCGGGCTGTTCAGGATGATCAGCCGGGTGTTCCTGGTGATCTTGGAAAGCAGCTCTTCCGCCGAGAACGCGAAGCCGTTCGCCTCGCTGAGGCGATAGGGCACCGGGGTGGCGCCGGAGAACTTCACCGAACTCTCGTAGATCGGGAAGCCAGGGTTCGGATACAGGATCTCGGCGCCCGGCTGCCCGAACATCAGGCAGGCGAAGAACATGGTCGGCTTGCCGCCCGGCATGATCATGATGAGGTTCGGGTCGACCTCGACGCCGTGGCGCTTCTTCAGGTCGGCGGCCACGCCCTCGCGCAGCTGCGGGATGCCGGCGGCCGGGGTGTAGCCGTGATGGCCGTCACGCATCGCCTTGATGCCGGCCTCGACGATGTGGCCGGGCGTCTTGAAGTCCGGCTGACCGATGCCGAGGTTGATGATGCTCTTGCCGGCAGCCGCCAGGGCATTGGCGCGGGCCAGCACCTCGAACGCGGTCTCGGTGCCGAGTTGGGACATCCGGTCGGCCAGAATGGGCATCGTCGTTTCCTCTCGGTGGCAGCCCGCGCCGTTCGCCCGGCGCGTCATTGAAGCGGCGGCATTCTAGCGATGCGCGGCGTTGGCGAAAGGGGCTCTTCCAGCGACCCCTCTGCGCCAGGCTTGCGCACCGTCCTTCGCCGCGCTAATCGAGCCGTTCCCAAGGGCACACCGAAGGCCCGGGATCGGAGGAGCGCCGATGAAGCCCGCGAATTCCCTGCTGTCCAGCTACGGCACCACGGTGTTCGAGGTGATGTCGCGGCTGGCGATCCAGCACCAGGCGATCAACCTCGGCCAGGGCTTCCCGGACGACCGCGGTCCGGACCCGGTTCTGGACGCCGCCTCGGCCGCCCTCTACGACCCGCCGAACCAGTACCCGCCGATGCTGGGCGTGCCGGAGCTGCGCCAGGCGGTAGCCGCCCACAACCGGCGGTTCTACGGCATCGACGTCGACTGGCAGACCGAGACCATGGTGTCGACCGGCGCCACCGAAGGGCTGGCGGCGTGCTTCCTGGCGCTGATCGAGCCGGGCGACGAGGTCGTGGTCATCGAGCCGCTGTACGACTGCTACCTGCCGATGATCCGGCGGGCGGGCGGCATTCCCAAGGTGGTTCGGCTGACGCCGCCGCACTGGAAGCTCGACCTCGACGCCCTGGCGGCGGCGTTCAGCGACAAGACCAAGCTGATCGTGCTGAACAACCCGCAGAATCCGGCCTCCAAGGTGTTCGACCGGGCCGAACTGGAGGCGATCGCCGATCTGGTGCAACGTCACGACGCCTACGCGGTCTGCGACGAGGTGTACGAGCACCTGGCGTTCGACGGCCGCGCACATATCCCGCTGATGACCTTGGCCGGCATGCGTGAGCGCTGCGTGCGCATCGGCTCGGCCGGCAAGACCTTCTCGCTGACCGGCTGGAAGGTCGGATATCTCACCGGGCCGGAGCACCTGCTGCAGCCGATCTCCAAGGCCCACCAGTTCCTGGTGTTCACCACCGCGCCGAACCTGCAGCGCGCCGTCGCCTTCGGGCTCGGCCAGGACGACTCGTATTTCGACGGCCTATGCGGCTCGATGCAGGCCAAGCGCGACCGGCTGTCGGACGCGCTCGCCGGAATCGGGCTGGAGCCGGCCGAATGCCAGGGCAGCTATTTCCTGTTCGTCGATGCCGGGCGGTTCCTGAAACCGGGAGAGGGCGACGAGGGGTTCTGCCGGCGACTGGTCACCGAGGCCGGTGTGGCCGCGGTGCCGGTCTCGGCGTTCTATCTGGACCGGGCGACGGCCCCGACCGACTTCATCCGGTTCTGCTTCGCCAAGCGCGACGCGGTGCTGGACGGCGCGGTCGACCGGCTGACGGAGTATCTCGGCTGACGGTATTTCGGAGAATGCGGCATTTCTGTTGACGGGGCCGGGGTGCTGGGATAGCAAACCGGCCTCGCACGGCTCCGGCCGGGCGGACGGATGGCGGGTGTAGCTCAGTTGGTTAGAGCGCCAGATTGTGGCTCTGGAGGCCGTGGGTTCGATCCCCATCACTCGCCCCATCCGTCCCTTCCCGCCGACAGGCCCGTGAGGCTTTCGCGATCCGATTCCGACCGTTAGCGTCCCCGTCGAGAGGACCAGGCGCGCGATGACGGTATTTCCCGACGGCACCGAACTGCTGCTGACCTGCGCCGAGATGGGCCGGGCCGACCGCTATGCCGTCGACCATGGCGTGCCGGGCGTCACCCTGATGGCCGCCGCCGGTGCCGCGGTCGCGACCGCGATCCGCCGACGCTACCGGCCGCGCCCGGTCCTGGTGCTGGCCGGCCCCGGCAACAACGGCGGTGACGGCTGGGTGGTGGCGCGCGACCTCGCCGATCACGGCTGGGACGTGCGGGTGGCGGCCCTCGGCGATCCGGCGGTGCTGAAGGGCGACGCCGCCTGGGCCCGGACCCTCTGGACCGGTCCGGCCGAATCGGCGCGTCCGGAGGTCATCGACGGCGCCGGACTGGTGGTCGATGCGCTGTTCGGCGCCGGGCTGGCCCGCGACCTGGAGGGCGTAGCGGCCGACACCGTCTCGGCCTTGGCCGGGCGTGTCGAGACGGGCAGCGTGATCTCGGTCGCGGTCGACGTGCCGAGCGGGCTCGACGGCGATACCGGGCGGGTGCGCGGTGTCGCGGCGCCGGCCGACCTGACCGTCACCTTCTTCCGCCGCAAGCCCGGCCACCTGCTGATGCCGGGCCGGGCACTGTGCGGCGAAGTCCGGGTCGTCGAAATCGGCATCCCGGCGGCGGCGCTGGCGGCGATCGATCCCGCCGCCGCGGTCGATGCCCCCGCGCTGTGGCGCGAAGCGCTCGGCGGCCGCAGCGCTTCCGATCACAAATACCGGCGCGGTCACGTGGTGGTGGTCGGCGGTCCGATGAGCGGGGCCGCCCGGCTGGCGCTCGGCGCCGCCCGCCGGTCCGGAGTCGGGCTGGCGACCGTGGCGGTCCCGCCGGGGGCCACGGCGCTGTTCGCTGGCGACGCGCCGGGCGCCATCGTCCGCGAGGTCGACGGCGCCGACGGCCTGGCCCGGCTGCTGACCGACGCGCGGTATTCGGCGGTGGTGGTCGGCCCGGGCCTCGGTGGCGGCGAGGGGGCACGTGGACTGGTCGAGGCTGCGCTGGCGGCGAACCGGCCTGTTCTGCTCGACGCCGACGGCCTGGGCGCCTTCGCCGGTGCCGCCGGCGAGCTTGCGTCGCTGATTGCGGCACCGGCCGTGCTGACGCCGCACGAGGGCGAGTTCCGGCGGCTGTTCCCGGACATCGATCCGGCCGCCGTCGGCAAACTCGCCGCAGCCCGAGCCGCGGCGAAGGCGGTCGGTGCGGTGGTGTTGCTGAAGGGGCCGGACACCGTGGTCGCGGCGCCGGACGGCCGGGCGACCATCGTGGAGAACGCACCGCCGACCCTGGCGACCGCCGGCTCGGGCGACGTGCTGGCGGGACTGATCGGCGGCCTGCTGGCGCGCGGCGTGCCGGCCTTCGAGGCGGCGGCGGCCGGCGCCTGGATCCACGGCGAGGCGGGCAGGGCGGCGAGATCCAGCGTGCTGGCCGAGGACATCGTCTCGAACCTGGGGACGGTGGTGGAGGCGGCCCATTCGAGTCGTCGGCCTCCGACTTAGCGGCCGCTTGGGCAGTCGTCGAGCGAGGCGACGGAGGTGGTCGTCTGATTCAGGCTGTGGATGCGGACAGATCCGCAGCGTGGCCGGATGGCCAAGAAATCCGGTTGCTACCCGTCTGACCTGACGCACAAGGAATGGAAGCGGGGTGCGCCGCTGTTGCCCGGCCCGGTCGGAGGACCGCCGGCGCGAGATCAGGCTCCGCGAGGTGCTCAACGCGACGCTGCGAAATAGGCTCGATGGGGTTGGGCGAAAAAATTTAGCCGATTGACGATGTTTTTGATTGCGTGATCGACGCGCAGAGAGATAGTTAGTGATATGACTAAGTATGATCCGGAACTCTCACAGCTGTTCCGTGCGCTGGCCGATCCGACCCGCCGGTCGATCTTGTCTCGGCTCGCCGAATCACCGGCGCGGGTGACGGATTTGGCCGACCCCACGGGACTGCGACTGCCCACGGTGATGCGGCACCTCTCCGTGCTGGAGGAAGCGGGGCTGATCACGACGTCCAAGGACGGGCGGATACGCACCTGCGCCATCGTGCCCGAGGCGCTGGACCCGGTGCGGACATGGCTGGATGAACAGCGCGCCGTCTGGCAAGCCCGGCTCGACCGGCTGGACGACTACGTGATGAAGGTGATGAAGGAGCGTGAGAAATGATGCCGGATCTCGATCCGAATACCGACCTGAGCTTTACCCGCACGCTGGCCGCGCCGCGGCAACTGATCTGGGACTGCTGGACGCAACCGAAGCATATCCCGCATTTCTTCATTCCCGCTCCGCACAAGGTAACGGCGGTGGATATCAACCTGCGGGTCGGCGGTCGGTTCAACACCACCTTCGAGGTGGACGGCAACGTGATGGAAAATCAGGGCGTCTATCTGGAGGTGGTGCCGGTCGCGAAGCTGGTCTTCACCGATGGCTATACCGAAGGCTGGAAGCCCGCGCCCGAACCTTTCATGACCGCGATACTGCTTCTCGCGGATGCGGCCGGAGGCGGCACGACCTACACCGCGATCGCCCGCCACCGCAATCCCGATTCCCGCAAGGCGCACGAGGACATGGGATTCTTCGATGGCTGGGGCACCGTGGTGACGCAACTGGAAGCCTATGCGAAGGGCCTCATGACATGAGCGGCCGTTTCGCGACGCTGACCTTCGAGCGACAGGTTGCAGCACCCGCCGAAACCCTGTGGCAGGTCTGGACAGCGCCCGCGGCCCGTGCGGTCTGGGCGGCGCCATCGCCCTCGGTCACCGTTGAGTTCCTGGAGGTCGATACCAGGGTGGGTGGACGGGAAGTCTCGCTCTGCAAGGTGGAGGGCCATTCGGACATCCGATGCGAATGCGGCTGGCTGGAGTTGCAGCCGCCGCTGCTCAGCGTGAATTACGAGGTGATCTCATCCGCAGGCGTGACGCAATCGGCGGCGCTGGCAACGGCGGATATCTCGGGCATACACGAGCGCAGCCGGTTGGTCGTGACGGTGCAGCTTTCCTCGCTGGCCGCGGACATGGAGACGGGCTACCGGGAAGGCTTCGGCGCGGGCCTCGACAACCTCGCGGATGCGGCCGGGCGCACCATGGTGCTGCAGCGGGTGATTCACGCGCCGCGACCGATCGTGTGGGGCGCGTGGATGAACGCTGAAACGCTGCCGCAATGGTGGGGGCCGGAAGGTTTCTCCTGCCGCACGAAAAGGATCGATCTACGCGCGGGCGGCGAATGGGTGTTCGACATGATTGCGCCCGATGGCACGGTCTTCCCGAACCACCATCTCTATGTCGCGGTCCGGCCCGAGGAGAGGCTCGGCTATACGCTGCTGTGGGGTGAGAACGGGCCGAAACATGCCGATGCCTGGGCCTCGTTCGAGGACCAGGATGGGGCGACGAAGGTTACACTGGGAATGGTATTCAGCACGGCTGCCGAGTTTCAGGAGGCGAAGGGCTTCGGTGCAGTGGAACTGGGTCACCAGACGCTGGGCAAACTGGAACGATTCGTCACGTCCTGCTGAAAGGCGACTCCCTCCCGTCGGTCCGAACCGGACGTGGTGAGCATCAGGCACCGGGTTTTCACCTTCAGTCCATTGTGCTGTTCGAAGGTCATTGAAGTTCCCGGATGGCGACGCATCCCATAACAGGACGACGCCCGCCTGGGATGATCCATCAGCTCGAAACTGAAATCAGTTTCATGCGGGCTTAAGGGCGCCGAGGATCTGCGCCACGCACACCTCCGGAGGGTCCTGCACGTCGACCGCGATCGGCCGCTCGTCGGGGCTCGGCGGCTCCAGGGTGGCGAGCTGGCTGATCAGCAGCGAGGCCGGCATGTAGGCGTGCTGCCGGGCCTCGATGCGGCTGCGGATCAGCGCCTCCTCGCCGGCAAGCTGCACCAGCCGGACATCCGGCCGGTCGCCGATCAGGATGTCTCGGTAGGCGCGCTTCAGCGCCGAGCAGGCCAGCACCATGCCCTTGCCCTCGGCCCGCCAGCGGTCGATGTCGGCGGCCATGGCGCGCAGCCACGGCCAGCGGTCGGCATCCTCCAGCGGGGTGCCGGTGCGCATCTTCTCGACGTTGGCGGCCGGGTGGTAGCTGTCGCCCTCGGCGTAGCCCCAGCCGAGTTCCTCGGCGAGCCGGCGGCCGACGGTGGTCTTGCCGACCCCCGACACCCCCATCATCACGACGACGGTCACCGGCCTCTCCAGTCGGCGTGGAAGCTGCCGGGCCGGTCGATGCGCTCGAACCGATGCGCGCCGAAGCGGTCGCGCAGCCCCTGCAGGAAGTCGGCCGGCACCCGGGCCCGGGACATGCCATCGACCCAGGCCAGGGCCGACGACATCGCCGGAACCGCGAAACGGCTCAGCGCCGCCGCGGCGACCGTGTTGCGCAGGCCGGGCAGCACCGAGTGCAACTCGGCGCCGAGCGCGTCGGCTTGCACCAGCAGCGCGCCGGCCGGCACCTGCCGGGCCGCGTCGGCGAGCCGGTCGAGCAGCGATGCCCGCAGGATGCAGCCGGCCCGCCAGACCCCGGCGACCGCGGCGCGGTCAACCGACCAGCCCTCGGCGGCGTCGGCGGCGGCGATCAGGTCGAAGCCCTGCACGAAGGCCGCCAGCGTCGCCGCGTGGACCGCCGCCTCCAGGGCGTCGACGTCCAGGTCGACCGCCGTCGGCCGGGCGCCGGCCAGGGTCCGTCGTTCGTCGTCGCGCGCCGACACCGCGCGGGCGAAGACCGCCTCGGCGATGGTCGGGGCCGGCACGCCGTAGTCGAGCGCCGCCAACGACGCCCACCGGCCGGTACCCTTCTGGCCCGCCCGGTCAGCCACCTTGTCCAGCAACGGCGTGCCGTCGTCGTCGCGGGTGCGGACCACGTCGGCGGCAATCTCGACCAGATACCCCTCGAGCGGGCCGGCGTTCCACCGCGCGAACACCTCGCCGATCCCGTCCGGTGTCATGGCGAGGCCATGGCGCATCAGGTCGTAGGCCTCGGCCAGGGTCTGCATGACGGCGTATTCGATGCCGTTGTGGACGGTCTTCACGAAATGTCCGGCCGCGCCGGTTCCGAGCAGCGCGCAGCACGGCTCACCGGCCGGGGTGCGGGCGGCGATGGCGGTCAGGGCCGGGGCCACGCGCTGCCAGGCGGTGGCCGATCCGCCCGCCATCAGTGCCGGGCCGAAGCGCGCCCCTTCCTCGCCACCGGACACGCCGAGGCCGATCAACTCGATCCCGGTGCCGGCGAGGGCCGCCTGGCGGCGCGCGGTGTCGCGGGCATCGGCGTTGCCGCCGTCCAGGATCACGTCGCCCGGCGCGAGGCCGTGGCGCAACGCCTCGATCACCGCGTCGACCGCGGGCCCGGCGGTGACCATCAGCAGGATCCCGCGCGGTGCCGGCAGGGCGGTCGCCAGGGCGACGGGACCGTCGGTCCAGGTGGTGGAAGCCGGGAGGACGGCGCGCGCGGTCGCCGCCAGCTCGGCGTCACGCTCCCACACCACCAGCGGCGTGCCGTGGTCGGCGAGGTTGAGGGCAAGGTTGCGGCCCATGGTGCCGAGCCCGATCAGCCCAAGCGGCGCTTCAGACGACGTCACGGTCGATCTCGTCCTGCCATTCGTGTGAGGCGACGGGTGTACCGTGCTCGTTCGCCTCCAGGCAAGACCGCACCCGGAACCGGTCGGCATCCGCGGTCACGGTCTGCCGGGTCACGGTTTCGACCGCCGGGCCGTCGTCCCAGGCCATCGCGATGCGCCAGGTCGACTCGTAGGTCGCCGAGGCCGGGTCGCCGGGGCGGATCCGCCAAGTTTCCTGGCTGACTGTGTGCTTTACGAGGCCGATCGTCTCCATCCGCACCCGGCCGTGGTCGTCATACGCCGTCACGCGCTCGCCCCCGTCGGGCGCGGTCTCCGCGGCGCGGGTCGACACCGGCGTCGACAGCGGGCTCGTTGCCAGCGGCCGCGAGCCCTGCGGGTCCTCGAAGCCACAGGCCGCGCCGCGCGGGGCGGTCGGCAGCGCCAGCCGGCAGCGGTCCAGGCGCAGGGTCAGCCGCACCGGCTCCGGCGACGGCCAAATCATCGGCCAGTAGGACGACGACAACACCAGGCGCAGGCGCTCGCCCTCGGCGACCGTGTCGCCCATTCCGTCCAGCTTCAGGCTCGCTTCGTACAGCCGGCCCGGCTCCAACCGGGTCGGTGCCCCGGGATCGTCGCGGTGCGCCAGGTTCAGGCAACCCCAGGACAGCCGGCGGACGCTGCCGTCCGTCGCCACCGCGCACAGCCGCGCGACGATCTGCGCGAGCGGCCGGTCGGACGCGACCGCGAATCGCAGTTCCGGCCGGCCGAGTAGCGCCATCGGCTCCATCATCTCCCGGGTCTCGAACGCCACGGCGCCGGCGTCGTCGGTATTCTGTTCGAGCGGCAGCTCCGGTCCGCTACCGAATGCCAGCCAACGGCCGGCGGCGAAGGCGGTGCGGACCGTCCGGTCGAGCACGACCGTCTCGTCCGCCGGGCCCGGGTCCGGCGCCAGCCTGCCGGCCGTCGGGTACAGCACCCGGGTCAACGTCCCGGGCGCCGGCCAGGCCGGTACCGCCAGCCAGGCACCATCCCGCCGGGTCGTCGACGCGGTCGGCACATAGGGCTGCTGGACATAGGCACGCAGGGCAGGGTCGTTCTCGACGCCGGTCGGCTTGTCCTTCAGCCAGCGGTCCCACCAGCGCAGTACTTCCTGCAGGAATCCGATGGCCGGCTGCGGCCGGGCGATGTGCGGGTAGCGATGGCCCCAGGGACCGAGCAGCGCCTTGACCGGCGCCCGGGCATTTTCCAGCAGCTCGAACACCGGGTTGACGTAGCCGTCGACCCAGCCGCTGACCGACAGCACCGGCACCTGAACGGCGCCCCAGTCCTCGCAGATCGAGCCGTGGCGCCAGTAGGCGTCGCGGGCCTGATGCCGCATCCACTCCGCCGTCAGCGGCGGGCGAGCCATCCGTTCGAGCCACATCGACCGCCAGCGCTCGCCGACCATCGCCGGCTCCGGCGGCCGGGCCTGGTAGGCGAACATCCACGACGCCCAGGACGGGTTCTCGGTCAGCAGGCAGCCGCCCTTGAAGTGGACATCCTCGGCGAACCGGTCGTGGGTGTGGCCGACCGCGACCACGGCCCCCAGGCTGGGCGGGCGCAGGGCGGCGATCTGCAGGCCGGCGAAACCGCCCCAGGAGATCCCGTAGATCCCGGTACGGCCGCTGCACCAGGGCTGCGCCGCGGCCCACTCCAGGACCGCCAGACCGTCGGCCTGTTCCTGCGCCAGGTACTCGTCCTCGAGCACGCCGTCGCTGTCGCCGCTGCCGCGCAGGTCGACCCGGATCACCGCATAGCCGTGCCCGGCCATCCAGGGATGCGAGACGGCGTCGCGCTCGGCGGTGGAGTCACGGCGGCGGTAGGGAATCGGCTCCAGGATCGCCGGCACCGGGTCGCTCTCGGCGTCGGCGGGCATCCAGATCTTCGCCGCCAACCGGATGCCGTCAGGCATGGCGATCCACACCGGGTCGTGCTCCACGGCCGCGCGTGGGAAACGGTCGACGATCCGCATCAACCGGCGCCCTGGCGCCACAGATTCCATGCGTCGCGAGCCTGATAGTTCCAGTACACCGCCTGGGCGTACCAGGTGCCGAGCCGGCCGCCGGCCGGGATCAACCCAAACGGGCCGAACAGCTTGTAGCGCTCGTCGCCCTCGGCGATCGCCGCGGCCACCAGGTCGCCGCCCATGGTCGTGGTCGCCATGCCGTGCCCGCCATAGGCCTGACTGTACCAGACCCCGGGACGCAGCTGCCCGATCTGCGGCATCTTGTGGACCGCGTAGCCCATGGTGCCCGGCCAGGCGACCTCGGCCTTCAGGTCGGCAAGCTGCGGATACACGCGCCTGAGATCGCCCATCATGGTGTCGACCAGACCCTTGGGATCCGTCCAGCGACTGATCCTTCCGCCCCACAGCAGCCGGGTATCGGGCAGCGGGCGGTAGTAGTCGTTGGCGTAGCGGTCGTCGGAGACGCCGTTGGCGGCGCCGACGATGTCCTTCATGCGCTCGCCGACCGGCTCGGTCAGGACGACATAGGTCCCGATCGGCAGGATGGCGCGCGACAGCGGCCCGACCAGCCCCTCGATGTAGCCCGAGCAGCAGAACACCACCTGATCGGCCGTCAGGGTGCCGCTGGCGGTGCGGATGCGCTTGGGCTCGGCGGTCAGGTCGACGTCCAGGACCGCGGAGTCCTCGTGGACGGTCCCGCCCAGGGCTTCGATCATCGCCGCGTTGCCGCGGGTGAAGTTCAGGGAGTGGAAGGAGAACGCGTCGGGATTGAACGTCGCGTCGTAGTAGCGCGGGCTGCGCCAGATCGAGCGGACCTTGTCGCGGTCCCAGACCTCCCGGCGTTCGCCGAAGGTCTCGTTCATGAAGTCGACCCGGCGCTGCACCGCCGCCCGGTCGTCGAACCAGGAGCAGCCGGCGATGCCGTCGACGATCGGCCGGACCCCGTCGCCGATCGCTTCGGCGCGCTTGCGAACCAGGGCCACGCCGTCCTTGCTCAAGGCGTAGAGTTCCTGCGCGCGCGGCTTGCCGAGCTTGCGGACCAGATCGCCGGGGCCGAGCGCGAACCCGGCCGATACGAAGCCGCCATTGCGGCCGGACGCCCCCCAGCCGACCCGCCGGGCCTCCAGCACCGTGACCTTGCGGCCGCGCTCGGCCAGGCCGAGGGCGGTGGCGAGCCCGGCCATGCCGCCGCCGATCACCGCGATCTCGGTGGTCGCGGTCCCATCCAGCGGCGGTCGCCGGACGTCGTCGGCGCGGGTGCGGTCGTAGTAGCTGTCGACGTAGTCGGTCATCGCTGTTCCTGGTCAGTCGGCGGCGCCAGAGAGCGACGCCGGTGGCGGCCGCAGCCGGGCAACATCCTCGACCGAAAGCTCGGGGTCGTCGAAGGTCTGCAGGACCGCTTCATGGTGGGCAAGGTCGCTGCGGAACTCGGCGGCGGCGATGCCGTCGGCCAGCCGGTTGGCGCCGTCGCTAACCGCCGGGATATCGCCGGAAACGCTGCCGTGGCTGAGAGCGGCGGCAAAGGTGAAGGCATGGATGCGCCGCAGCCATGGCAGGTCGCCCTCGGTGACCGGCTGCAGCTCGAACCCGGGGCCGAGATCCGGGAAATCGAGGAACTCGTGGTCGGCCTGTTCGGGCGGCGGGTTCACCAGCCGCCGCCACGTCGCGATGCGGTCGGCAACCGGCGACAGCAGCGGCGAGCCGGCCATGTCGATGCGGAAACCGGTGCCGAGGATGACGTGGTCGACCTCGTGCCGGCCGACCGTGGTGTGCAGCACGATCCGGTCGTCGCGCCACGCGGCGCCGGTCACGTCGGCCGCGGTGGCGGCGGCGAACCGTGGGTCGTCGCAGACCCGCAGCACGGCGGCGCGCGGTGGCGCTATCTTGGCGCCGAACAGATAGGTCAGGAGCCGCCAGCGGTCCTCCGGCGTGAGCGTCGGATAGCCGAGGGTGAAGCCCGGGTAGACGATGCCCTTGAACTTGTTGACGCGCGGCATCACCGGGCTGCGCGCCAGCAGCAGCACCGAGGCGGCGCCGGCTTCCAGGGCCTCGGCGGCGTTGTCGAAGGCCGAGGCGCCATACCCGATCGCCGCGACGCTCCGCCCGGCCATGGCCGGGAAGTCGACGGCTTCGGAGGTATGCCAGATCCGGTCGCCCGGCAGCCCTTCGGTCCAGGCCGGTCGCCGCGGTATGGCGATGCCCTCCCGGCCGGTGGCCAGGACCAGCCGGCGGACATGCACGGTCTCGCTGCCGGACGGACCCTGCAGGCGGACCGACAATCCGCCCGCCACCGGCTCGACCGCGACGGCCTCCACGCGGTTTTCGACCGGCAGCGCCAGCACATGGCGGTACCAGCGCAGGTAGTCCATCCACTGCGCCCGGGGAATCCGGTCGAGCTCCTCCCACGCCTGTTCGCCCCACTGCGCCTCGAACCAAGCTCGGAAGGTGAGGGACGGGATACCGAGCGCCGGTCCCGCCAGATGCTTCGGCGAACGCAGGGTGCGCATGCGCGCGTAGGTCACCCAGGGTCCCTCGCTGCCCTCGTCACTGCGGTCGACGATGCGCAGCCGGGTCAGCCCGCGGCGGCGCAGGGCGGCGGCTGCGACCAGGCCGCACATCCCGCCGCCGACTACCAGCGCGTCGAGCATCGGGAAGCCGTCGGGGCCGTTCACCGTTTTCGTCCAGCGGCCGGGCGGCTCGTTGAGACAGGCGAGGTCGTAGGCGAGGCGCCGTTCGAGTTCGGCGAGGGTACGGGAGGGCGAGAGGATCATCGGAATCGGGGGGTGATTTGGACGCGCAGGAGCTTAACCGCGGAGTTTGGCTACGGCCAGGGACACACCAGTATCGGGCACCAGCCGGGCGGCAACGGCCGGTCGAGGTTAGCCCGATCCGGCTGCTGTCGAATCCGGCACCCCCGGTCCGGGCCCGGTTGGTGCCTGTTTGTGTTAAAGTTTATCAAGCTGAACATGGAAACGCGGCCATGGCGCCGGTGAAGCAACAGGAACGTCGACTGAAGCGGCTCGCCCAGGCCGAGCTCGACGACATCCTTGCGCGACACGCCCGGTTCCGCAGCGGCAGGCTCGGCGGCGCGCGGGCGGTGCTGTCCTTCCTCGATCTCAGCTGGCTGGAGTTCCGCGGCGGCGATCTGACCGACGCCGACCTCACCGGCGCCGTCCTGGCGAGGGCGGTCCTCGACGGTGCGACCCTGGACCACGCATCGCTGTTCGCCGCCGACCTCAGCGGCGCCAGCCTCAACGGTGCAAGTCTGGCCAAGACCGATCTTCGCGGCGCGTTGCTGCGCGGCGCCAGTCTGGTCGAGGCGGGGCTGACCGACGCCGACCTGCGCGAAAGCAATCTGGTGGAACGCGGCGACCGCGACCGCGACCTGCACTGGCTCGAGATCGGGCCTTCCGTATCGCACCTGCAGCAGGCCGATTTCTCCGGGGCGAACCTGTCACGGGCGCGCTGCGCCGGCGCGGTCTGCGTCAACGCCAACTTCTCCGACGCGACCCTGAGCGATGCCCAACTGATCCGCTGCAACCTGCGCGGCGCCAACTTCAGCGGCGCCAACCTCGCTGGCGCCGACCTCAGCTGGTCGAGTCTGGAGAAGGCCAACCTGCGCAATGCTTTGCTGTCGGGGGTGAAGCTGCGGATGACCGAGCTGAGCGGCACCGATACCCGCGGCGCCCTCACCGACAATCCGGCCGGTCGGCCGCTGGAGGAGCTCGACGAACCCCTGGACGCGAAACTGGCCGGGCACGCGATCTGGGTGGATAGCGCGAGCGCTGCCGGCCGTCAGCTCGATGTCACCGGACACGACATGCGACCCGCCGGCGACCTGGCCCGGACCGAGATGACGGCCGCGATCGCGCCCGGAACCACATGGTGCGCGATGCGGCTGTCGGGGGTACGGCTCGGTGCCAGCCGTCTGCACGATGCCGATTTCCGGTTCGCGGACCTGCGTGACGCCGACCTGCGAGGTGCCGACCTGCGCCGATGCAAGCTGCGGAATGCCTGTCTGGCGGGCGCCAATTTGCGGGCCCTGAGGCTCGGGAATGGCAAGATGCTCGCCACTCAACTGGCCGGTGCGGATCTCAGCTATGCCGACCTGAGCGGCGCGGATCTGCGCGGCGCCGACCTGAGTGCTGCGGATCTGGCGCACGCCGCGCTCGACGACTGCGACCTGCGCGGGGCCGACCTGACGGCCGCGATGCTGCCCGACTGAACGGTTGGCGGTTGGCCGCCGGAACCGTCAAGGCCGGAACCGGCAAAGAAGGAGGGCCGACCCTGTCGGGCCGGCCCTTGAGTTCACTGCAGGGAGCTCGGGAGATATGCCCGGCGAGCCGGGCGAGTACCGTCGGGATCGATCAGGGATCGCGCCCGACGGAATGGGTTTGCGCCGACGAGAGGTCGACCGTGCCGCTGTCGGCGTTCAGTGCCAGCGTGACGCTGCCCTGGCCCAACACCGGCATGGCGGAGGCGGGCGCCGCAGCGAGAATTCTCGACGAGTCGAGGTTGGCGAGGATCTCTTCGTTGTCGGGCGACAACGCCAGTCCGGCCTGGTAGGCGAATTTGGCGTGGTCGTGCCGACCGGCGAGGTCGAGGGCGAGTCCCTTGCCGTTCCAGGCGAGGACGTCGCCGGCGTCTTCGGCCAGCAGGGCCTCGTACAAGGCCAACGCCTCGTCGGCCTCGTCCATTTCGAGCAACGCATCCGCCAAGCCGTGGCGGGTGGCACGATCACGCTGCTCGATCGCCAGCGCGGCCTGGAAGAACGCGACAGCCTCGGCTGCCGAGCCGTTCCGGATCGCCAGCCGGCCGAGGCCTGACAGCGCGGTCGGATCGAAGGGGTTTGCCTCGTGCGCCTCGCGGTAGAGTTCGACCGCGCGGCCATCCCGGTCCCCAGCCTCGGCCTGCTGTGCCAAGGTGAGCAGGGCGGTTGCGGTCGACAGGCCCGCCGCGTGCGTTCGGGTGCTCACGAGGCTCCCGGTGATCACGCTTGCGAGCAACCAGGCAACTGCCAGGGGCTTTTGGTTCATCCGACTCTCGTTCTGTAAAGGCGGAATGAGCTGTATGCACGTTGTTTCGAAAGTGAATATAGCATTTTTGTTAAGATTCGGTAAACAGGAATCCGATTCGCACGACAGACTCGTCAATCGGAATCCTGGTCGACCGACCGGGTGTGCGGCTTGGCGCCGGATCGCGCGTCCCCTAACGTGCCGGCTTCGCGAGCAGGAGAGGATTGTCATGCGGATCGTGGTCATGGGGGCCGGCGGTGTCGGCGGTTATTTCGGGGCGCATCTGGCCCGGGCCGGACACGAGGTGACGTTTGTCGCTCGCGGCGCGCATCTGGAGGCGATACGCCGCAGCGGCTTCCGGCTCGAAGGGTCGCGCGGCGACATCGTGCTGGACCAGGTCGGCGCCACCGACGATCCCGCGACCCTCGACGGTCCGGCCGACATCGTGCTGTTCGCCGTCAAGCTGTACGACACCGAGGCCGCCGGCGAGGCGATCCGGCCGGTGGTCGGTGCCGGCACGATGGTCGTGAACCTGCAGAACGGTGTCGACGGGCCGGACCGTCTGGCCGCCGTTCTTGGCCCGGACGCCGTGCTCGGCGGCGCCGCCTACGTCTCGGCCCTGATCGCCGAGCCGGGTGTCGTGCGCTACACGTCGGACATGTCGCGGATCGCGTTCGGCGAACTCGACGGGCAGGTGTCCGAGCGCGCGACGGCGTTCCGGGACGCCTGCCTCGAGGCCGGGTTCGAGGCCGAGGTATCGGCCGACATCCGGGCGACCCTGTGGGACAAGTTCGTGCTGCTGGCGACCAACGCTGGCCTCACGACGCTGCTGCGCAAGCCGGCCGGCGAGGTCTACACCGACCCGGAGATCATGGATCTCGCCGAGGCGATGATGCGCGAGGTCGTGGCGGTGGCGGACGCCGAGGGCGTGCGGACCTCGCCCGATATCGTCGAGCGCGCGGTGGCGCTCTCGAAGAGCTTCCCGCCGGGCATGTATGCGTCGATGTACCATGACCTGGTGCGTGCCCGCCGGCTGGAGGTCGGCAGCCTGTCCGGCCTGGTGGCGCGGCGCGGCAAGGCGCTGGGTGTGCCGGTGCCCCACCACGCCACGGTCTGGTGCGCGCTCAAGCCCTATGTCGACGGTGGCTGAGCAGGCGTGCGCGGCCGGGCAGCCATGCCGACCGCGTCGTGGCACGGCGGATTGCCGAACCCTTGGCCCCGTTGACGGCGCGGTCGCACCTGCCGCGTGGGCCGGTGGCGCGAGTCTTGCTTTCCGAATCATCGATCGGAAGCAGCCGCAAGGAGACGGCCATGAACGGACGCACCCTGGGACTTGTCGCGCGCGAAGCGCTGATGTCGGTTGCCGTGCTGAAAGCGCGTCGGGCCGGCAGCGATCCCTACGCCCCGGTGTTCACGGGCGCGGGCCGGCGAGCCGGCCTGGTCGACCCGGTCGAGCGCGAGTATCCGGCATGGATGCTGTACGCCGACGAGGCCGCGCATTCGTGAGGCGGCATGGGGCGTCCGGTATGGCGCGGACGCCTGACGGCGGGTAGTGAAGACGGACGGATGGGACCAGCGTTCTGCTCGCGCGGCTCCTGCAGAATTTGCAATCAGCCACGCGTTGAACGGAATCTGATACCGACCTCCGGATTGGGCGATTGACACAATCGCGACCACTCGCTCTATATGATATATCAAAAAGGCGAATCAGAACGCCGCACGAGCGATCGGATGTCGATGCGGTCGGGGTTGGTACGGGTCACCTGAGCCAACCGCGGCCTGCAACCGGGACGTGCCGCGTCGATGCTTTTCGACCAGGCGCGGAATCGCCGCATTTCGACAAGGACGTGGAGACGACCGTGACCGAGCACGTGACCCGCAACTCTCTCGACACGGCTCTGCGCCAGCGGGCGGCCCGGGTGATTCCCGGCGGCATGTGGGGCCACCAGAGGGCGGCACTGCTGCCGGAGGGATATCCGCAGTTCTTCGCGAAGGGCGAGGGCGCGCAGGTCTGGGACGTCGACGGCAACGCGTATCTCGACTTCATGTGTAGCTGGGGGCCGATAATCCTCGGCCATCGCAGTCCGGTCGTGGAACAGGCGGTCGATGCCCAGCGCGCTATCGGCGACTGCCTGGACGGCCCGACCGAGCATCTCGTCGACCTCGCCGAACTGATGGTGCGCACGATACCGCATGCCGATTGGGCCATGTTCCAGAAGAACGGCTCGGATGCGACGACCGCCTGCGTGACCATCGCCCGGGCCGCCACCGGCCGGCGCAAGGTCCTGGTGGCGCGCGGCTCGTATCACGGCGCGGTGCCGTGGTGCACGCCGTCGCTGGCGGGCGTCACGGCCGAGGATCGCGCCCATGTCATGCACTACGAATACAATGACGTGGACAGCCTGCTGGCGGCGGTGAAGGAAGCCGGCGACGACCTTGCCGCGATCCTCGTGACGGCGTTCCGGCACGACGTCGGTCGGGATCTGGAGATGCCGACCCGGGCATTCGCCGAAGCCGTGCGCGGTCTGTGCGACGATGCCGGCGCCGCGCTGGTGCTCGACGACGTCCGGGCCGGCTTCCGTCTGAACCTGGGTGGCAGCTGGGAATCGCTCGGTGTCCGACCTGACCTCGCGGCCTGGAGCAAGGCGATCGCCAACGGCTATCCCCTGGCGGCGGTGACCGGGGGGGATCGGTTCCGGGAGGCGGCCCAGTCGGTGTTCGTGACCGGCTCGTTCTGGTGCAGCGCGGTGTCCATGGCCGCTGCCAAGGCGACGCTCGGGGAGTTGCACCGGCTCGACGCGCCCCGCTACCTGGAGCGGATCGGCAGCCGCTTCCGCGCCGGTCTGGCCGACCAGGCGAAGAGCCATGGGGTCGGCATCCGGCAGTCCGGCCCGCCACAGATGCCGCTGGTGCTGTTCGACGACGACCCGGACAGCGGCAAGGGCGCCCGTTTCTGCCGTGAAGCGTTGCGGCGGGGCGTGTATCTCCACCACCGCCACAACATGTTTCTGTCGACGGCCCACACCGATGCTGATATCGACCGGGCCCTAGTGGCCACCGACGCCGCCTTCGCGGCCGTTGCGGCTGCTGACCGCTGACAGCAGAAGCCACCGGATGAGCAACGCTGCCGTTCACGAGGTCATCAGTCCGCTCGAGCCGCTCGATTCCGTCAGTCTCTCGGAGCAGGTCTATGCCCGGCTCCGAACCGCGCTCATGCGCGCCGAACTGAAGCCCGACCAGCGCCTGAAGATCCGCGATCTCGCAACCCAGTTCGGGACCAGCGAGACGCCGGTGCGCGAGGCGATCTTTCAACTCGCGCGTGAAGGCGCGCTGGAGATCAAGCCGCGTTATTTCGTGCGGGTGCGCCGGCTGTCGCTTTCGCAATACCTGGAGATCCGGGACATCCGCCTCCAGCTGGAGCCGCTCGCGGCGGAACGCGCACTGCCGCACATCCTTTCCGCCGACATCGAGCATCTGAGTACGCTGCACGCCAAGCTGATCCAGGCGGAGCAGGATCGCGACTTTCCGGCGGCTCTGGAGGCGAATTTCGACTTCCATTTCGGCCTGTACTGGCGGTCGGGGATGCCGACCCTGATCGAGTTGCTGGAATCGCTATGGATCCGGGTGGGCCCGTTGCTCAACGAGCTCTATCCTTTCGGCCATCCGACCTATGAGGACCGGCACCAGCACGAAGTCGTTCTCGATGCCTTGCGCGCGCGCGACGGGTACATGCTGCGCGAGGCCATCAGGCAGGATCTGCTGGAAGGCGGGCGAAACTTCCTGCGTCATCTCGAGGCGCAGGAGGGCCGCTAGCGGCCCGGCTCGGAGGGTCGGGGAAAATCCTTCTGGCCAACATGATATATCATGTAGCAAGATCGCTCGACATCCTGACCAACACCGAGGGAACAGCCGATGTCGGACAGCCCGAAAGGCGGCGGGCGCAACGTCAGCCGCGCCTTCCTCGAGGATCGCGCCAAGTTCGTCCGCAAGGAGACAGTCCGGCTCAGCCGGATCGCCGGTGCCGGCCATTATTCCAGCACCTTCTCGGCAGCGGAGCTGTTCTCGGCGCTGTACTACGCGCAACTGCGCATCAACCCCGCCGAACCGCGCTGGCCCGACCGCGACCGCTTCATCCTCAGCAAGGGCCATGCCGCGATCGGGCTGTATCCGGTGCTGGCGGATCTCGGCTTCTTCGATCCGGCGCTTCTGGACCGCTACACCCGCTTCGGGAGCCCGTTCGGCGACCATCCGGACATGAAGAAGATCACCGGGATCGACTTCAGTTCCGGATCGTTGGGCCACGGCCTCTCGATCGGTGTCGGCATGGCGTTGGGGGGACGGGCCCAGAACCGCAGCTTCCGGACCTACGTGATGCTGGGCGACGGTGAACTGTCCGAGGGCCAGATCTGGGAGGCCGCCATGGCTGCCGGGCATTTCGGCCTGCAGTCGCTGGTGGCGATCGTCGACCGCAACCAGCTCTGCATCGATGGCCGCACCGAGGAGATCATGGGGATCGAGCCGATCGACGAGCGCTTCCGCAGCTTCGGCTGGGACGTGCAGCGCATCGACGGCCACGACCTCGACGCGATCCTGGCGGCATTCGATGCGCTGCCACCGCCGGGGCGCGGGCGACCCCAGGCGATCATTGCCGACACCGTGAAGGGGCGCGGCGTGAAGCGGATGGAACTGGCGTTGAACTGGCACGTCGGCAATCTGGTCGGCGAGGACTACGACGACGTCATGGCCGAACTGGATGCCGGCCTGCAGCCCTTCGAAGCGGAGGCCGTGTCGTGACCGAGACCCACCAGGATCAGAGCGAGATCTTCCGCGGCACCGCCGATGGGGAAACCAAGCTGAAGAACGTCAGCTCGGTGCAGGGCACGCCGGCGGCGTCGATGCCGGCCTTCGTGCTGGGCGAGGAGTTGGCCGATCTCGCCGACGGCGATCCACGGATCGTGGTCATGACCGCCGACCTGGCTTCGGCCAACCGCACCAATGACTTCAAGGCGCGCCACCCGGACCGGTTCTTCGATTTCGGGATCGCCGAGAAGAACATGCTGACCGCCGCCGCCGGCATGGCGTCGTGCGGGCTGATTCCTTATGCCGCCACCTTCGCCTCGTTCTCCGCCATCCTGGGCGCCGAGCAGATCCGGACGGACTGCGCCTATCCGCGGATGCCGGTGCGGGTGATCGGCCACCACTCCGGCATGTCGATGGGCTTCTACGGCACCAGCCACCACGCGCTGGAGGACCTGGGCATGATGCGGACGATCGCCGACCTGACGGTGGTCAGCGCGGCCGATGCCAACCAGCTTCGCGCCGTCCTGCGGGCATCCGTCGATCATCCCGGCGCCATGTATATCCGGCTCGGCCGCGGCCGCGACCCGGTAGTCTACGAGACCGTGCCCGACGACTTCGCCTTCGGGCGGGCCACCCGGTTGCGCGACGGCCGCGACATCACGGTGTTCACCATGGGCACCGAGGTCCGGGCGACACTCGACGCCGCCGAAGTCCTGGCCGGGGAGGGGATCGGGGTGCGGGTCGTCGATATGCATACCCTGAAGCCGATCGACGCGGACGCGGTGCGGGCGGCGGTTCGGGAGACCGGTGCAATCGTCACGGTCGAGGAGCACAGCGTGATCGGCGGACTCGGCTCGGCCGTCGCCGAGATCCTGGTCGACGGGCCGCGCGTGCCGTTCCGGCGGCACGGCATCCCTGACAAGTTCGTCGAGGTGGGCCCGCCGGCCGCCCTCTACGCGCACTACCGTCTGGACGCCGCCGGCATCGCCGATGTCGTTCGCGAGGTGCTCCGGGACGCGAAGGCCTGAGTCTGAAAGATCAATGCCAGCGCCTGGACTTCAAGGGCGCCCAAAAGGGGAGGAGAAGGCAGATCATGAAACGACATCTCAAAATCCCGGGTTACGGGGTACTCGCCCGGACCCGCCGAGCGGCCGCCGCATCGGCGATCGTCGCTCTCGGCGCGCTCGCCGCGGTTCCGGCGCTTGCCGCCGGCGGCACCGTGGTGATCGCGCGCAACATGGACGTCAACTCGCTCGATCCGGCCGCCGGGTTCTGCGACACCTGCCAGATCTATTTCAGCTCCGCCTACGAGGCGCTGGTCGGGCTGGCCGCCGACAATGAGACGATCGTGCCGCGCCTGGCCTCGAAGTGGGAAGTGAACGCCGACCAGACCAGGTTCACGTTCACGATCGCCGACGGCGCGGTGTTCTCGGACGGCTCGCCGGTCGAGGCCAAGGACGTGAAGTGGAGCCTGGAGCGGCTGGCCAACCTGAAGGGCAGCCCGTCGTTCCTGATGGACGGTGTCACCGGCATCGAGACGCCGGACGCCAAGACCGTGGTGATCTCGCTGGCGGCCCCGAACGGCGAGTTCCTGGGAATCCTGACCGCGCCCTACACCGGGGCGGTGAACAGCGACGTGGCGATGGCGAACGGCGCGCTGGCCGGGAAGGATGCCAGCGGCAAGGACACCGCCGAGAAATGGTTCATCGCCAATTCGGCCGGCAGCGGGCCCTTCGTGCTGACCAGCTACAAGCCCGACGATGAACTGCGACTGGCCCGGAACCCGAAATACTGGGGCGCCGAGCCGGCGGTCGACGAAGTCGTGATCAAGCAGGTCAAGGACGCCGTCACCCAGGCCCAGATGCTGGAAAGCGGGTCCGCCGACATTGCCATGCAGGTCGACCCGGACACCGCCCGGACGGTGCGCAGCCCGGACGTAAAGATCGAGACCGTGCCGTCTTACAACTTCGTCTATGTGGCGCTCAGCCCCGGGGCGAAGGGCAACGGCGTTCCTTTGACCAAGCAGGTGCGCCAGGCGTTCGGCTATGCGTTGGACTACCAGGGCATGATCGACTTCACGGTCGGCGGCGACGGCAAGCTGCAGCCGGCCCCGATTCCCAACGGCTTTCCCGGCACCAAGGGCCTGCCGGCGCCAAAGCAGGACATCGCCAAGGCCAAGGCACTGCTGGCCGAGGCCGGGCTGGCCGACGGCTTCGAAATCGATGCCAGATACCCGAACATGAACGTCTACGGCGTCGACCTGTCGCTGATGATGCAGAAGGTTCAGCAGGACGTCGCCAAGGCGGGCATCAAGGTGAACCTTAACCCGCTGACCTTCTCGGTCTGGCGCGAGCAGGTGGGCGGCGACGGTATCCCGCTCACCGCGGTGTTCTATGCTCCCGACTATTTCGGCTCCGGCCAGTACGTCCAGTACTTCAGCATGTCCAAGGACGCGCCCTGGGCCAAGCGGGCGAAGATCAACGAAAACCCCGACGAGCTGAACCCCAGGGAAGCCGAACTCCTGGCCAAGGCTCTCGCCTCGTCCGGCAAGGAGATGGAAGGCCATTTCCACGAGATCGCCATGGAGATGATCGGCGACCGGATCATCTTCCCGCTGGTGAGCCCCAATCTCGTCCTGGCCTATCGCAAGGACCTGGAAGGGGTGCGCTACAGTGCCTGCTGCAATCTCCCGCTGTGGGAGCTGAAGCGCAACTGAACGAAGCCTGAAACTGGCCTCTGGCTGACCGGTCGTCCTGGAAACGGGGCGACCGGAGCCGGCGGCTCGAGAGGCTGGAATACCAGATGCTGAGCTACACGGTTCGCCGCCTGCTCGCCATGCCGCTGCTGCTGCTGGGCGTGGTGACCATCGCCTTTCTGCTGTCGCACATGACCCGGGCCGACCCGCTGTCCGCGATCATCAGCGAACGTCAGATGAACAACCCCGAAGTGGTGGCGGCGGCGCGGGCCCGCTGGGGGCTCGACCGCAGTCTTCCCGAGCAATACGTGGTGTATGTCGGCAATCTCGTGGTCGGCGATCTCGGCACGTCCTTTCGGACCAAGCGGCCGGTGCTCGACGATCTGCTCGATCGGCTGCCGGCGACCCTGGAACTGACGATCGCGGCGATGATCTTCGGTACCTTGATCGGCGTCGGGCTCGGCGTGTTCGCGGCGCAGTTCAGGGACCGTGCCTTCGATCATGCCGCCCGGCTGTTCGCGCTGTTCGGATCATCGTTGCCGGTGTTCTGGTCGGGGTTGATCGTACTGTTCATCTTCTCGGTCGAACTCGGCTGGCTGCCCGGCCCGGGCCGCATCGACGCCCGTCTGCCGGTACCGCCGACGGTGACCGGCCTGTTGACCGTCGACTCGATGCTGGCCGGCGACGGCAAGGCCCTGGTCGATGCGCTGCGGCATCTGGTGCTGCCGGCGTTCGTGCTCGGCTGGGCGGTGATGGGAATCATCTCGCGGCTGGTGCGGGCCAGCATGCTCGACGTGCTGAGCCAGGAATACATCATCACCGCTCGCGCCAAGGGGGCCTCGCAAGCGCGCGTGCTGCTGAACCACGCCCTGCGCAACGCCATGATCCCGACGCTGACGATCATCGGCTTCTCGTTCGCCTACCTGATCACCGGTGCGGTGCTGACCGAGACGATCTTCGGCTGGCCGGGCATCGGCTCCTACGCGGTCGAGTCCGCGCGCCAGCTCGACCATCCGGCCATCATCGGGGTCACGATCGTCGGCGGCGCCGCGTTCCTGCTCGCCAACCTGATGACGGACATCGCCTATGCCTTCGCCAACCCGCGCATCAGGATCGGTTGAGGTGCGGTCGGCCACCGTCGATCCCGCAACGCCGGCCCGCGCACCATGGCGACCGCCGGCCTGGCTGACGGTGCCGATGGCCCTCGGCATGACGGTGGTGACGTTCTGGGTGGTCGTCGCCCTGACCGTCGACTGGTGGTCTCTCCACGAACCGCTGGCAATGGTCGGGCGGCGGCTGCGGCCGCCGAGCCCGGAGCACTGGCTCGGCACCGACGCTCTCGGCCGGGACGTCCTGTCCAGGACCCTGCACGGCGCCGCCCATTCGATGCCGGTGGCGGTGTCGGTGGTGCTGGTCGCGGTCACCATCGGGTCGGCGGTCGGCGCCGTCGCCGGGTATCTCGGCGGCTGGATCGACAATGTCATGATGCGACTGGTCGATGTAACCCTGTCGTTCCCGCCGGTCCTGCTGGCCATGGCGGTGGCGGCGACGCTCGGGCCGGGGTTGGAGAATGCGGCGGTCGCCCTGGTGGCGGTGTGGTGGCCGGTCTATGCGCGGCTGATGCGCGCCCAGGTGATCGCCGTGAAGAACCAGGATCACGTGACCGCGGCGATCGCCTCCGGGGTCGGGCGCGTGCGGCTGCTGACGGTCTACATCCTGCCACTCAGCTGGACCCCCACCTTGATCAACGCGACCATGGATTTCGGCCAGGTGGTTCTGCTCGCCGCCTCGCTCAGTTTCATCGGCCTCGGCGCGCTGCCGCCGACGCCGGAATGGGGGGCGATGATCTCGGACGGTGCCGTCCACTTCTACAGCTGGTGGATCGCGCTCGGGCCGGGCATGGCGATCCTGACCGTCGTGCTGGGGTTCAATTTTCTGGGTGACGGCCTGCGCGACCTGCTCGACCCGAGGTCCGGATGACCGACTCGCCACTGCTCGAAATCACCGACCTGTGTGTCGAGTTCCGGACCCGTAGCGGCGTGCTGCCGGCCGTGCGTGGGGTGTCGCTGCGGGTCGAGGCCGGCCGCACGCTCGGCATCGTCGGCGAGTCCGGATCCGGCAAGAGCGTCACCATGATGGCGGCCATGGGATTGTTGCCGCCGACCGCCCGGGTGACCGGCTCGGTGCGGCTCGGCGGGCGCGACCTGCTCGATCTCGGGCCGCGCGCCTGGCAGGCGGTGCGGGGTGCGCGCATGGGGATGATCTTCCAGGATCCGATGACGGCGCTGAACCCGGTGATGACGGTCGGCGAGCAGATCGTCGAGGCGATCCGGCTGCATCGCCGCGACCTCTCGGCACGGGCGGCTTTGGAACGGGCGGTCGAACTGCTGGCGACGGTTTCGATCTCGCAGCCGCGCGAGCGGGCCCGGCAGTATCCGCACGAGTTTTCCGGGGGCATGCGCCAACGGGTGATGATCGCCATGGCCATCGCCAACGAACCGGAACTGCTGATCGCCGACGAACCGACCACCGCCCTCGACGTCACGGTGCAGGCCCAGATCCTCGACATGCTGTCGCGCCTGCGGGCGGATCTGGGCATCGGGTTGGTGCTGATCACCCACGACCTGGGCGTGGTGGCCGGGTGCGCCGACACGGTGGCGGTCATGTATGGCGGCCGCGTGGTCGAGACCGCCGATACCGAGGACCTGTTCTACCGCACCAGGCATCCCTACACGATCGGTCTGCTGGGTGCGTCGCCGCGCGTCGAGGGCGAGATCCGGCCGCTGGTGCCGGTCGAGGGTGCGCCGCCGATCCTGTCGCGTCTGCCGCCCGGCTGCGCCTTCAACCCGCGCTGTTCCTGGGCGCAGGTACGGTGCCGCGAGGAGGCGCCCGTCCTGAGGTCGGTCGGGGCCGTGCGCACGGCCTGCCATCGGGCCGAGGAACTGGCGGACATGCAGACGGAGGGGAGCCGATGACGGCAGTGGCGCCGCTCCTGTCGGTCCGCGACCTGGTGAAGGAATTCCAGATCAGCCGCGGGGCGTTCCTGCAGCGCTCGGTCGGGACCGTCAAGGCCGTGGCCGGGGTCACCTTCGACGTGATGCCGGGCGAAACCCTGGGGCTGGTCGGGGAATCCGGGTGCGGGAAGAGCACGCTCGGGCGCTGCCTGCTGCGGCTCATGGAGCCGACCGCCGGAACCATGCGGTTCGGCGACGTCGATCTGGCGACGCTGTCGCGGCCGGAGATGCGGCGCATGCGCCGGCGCATCCAGATGGTGTTCCAGGATCCCTACGCCTCGCTTCATCCGCGGATGCGGGTGCGGGACATCCTGGCCGAGCCGTTGCGGCTGCTCGGCCTGCCGCGGGCCGAGATGCGCGACCGGGTCGACGAACTGATGGCGATGGTCCGGCTCGATCCCGAACACGCCCGCCGGTTTCCGCATGAGTTCTCCGGCGGCCAGCGACAGCGCATCGGCATCGCCCGGGCGTTGGCGCCGGGGCCCGACCTGATCGTCCTGGACGAGCCGGTCTCGGCGCTCGACGTCAGTATCCAGGCCGGCGTGCTGAACTTGCTGAAGGAACTGCAGGGCCGGCTGGGTGTCGCCTACCTGTTCATCGCGCACGATCTCGCCGTGGTGCGGCACATCTCCGATCGAATCGCGGTCATGTATCTGGGGCGGATCGTCGAACTGGCGCCGGCCGGCGCGCTCTACGCGGCACCGCGCCACCCGTACACCCGCGCACTGTTGTCGGCGGTCCCGCTGCCGGACCCCGTCCGCGAGAGAACCCGCCAGCACATCGTGCTGCCGGGCGATCCGCCAAGTCCGCTCGACCCGCCGTCCGGCTGCCGGTTCCGCACCCGGTGCTGGAAGGCGCAGCCGCTCTGTGTCGAGGTCGAGCCGCAGCTGGACGATCCGGCATCCGGCCAGCGCGTGGCCTGCCATTTTCCCGAGCCGGCACCAGTGGCCGGGCCGGGAACCGACCTCACTTGATCGCGGGCCGTGCCTCCGACGTCTGGGGTTCCATTGCCTGCAGGTGGCGCACGAAATTGCGTCCGCCCTCGATCAGGTCCTGCCGGATCGCCTCGCGCAGCATGTAGCCGTCCTTGCGTTCCAGCGCCTCCAATACCGTCTCGTGCTGGTGCGCGCCGTCATAGGTCGGGTGACCATGCGGGTACAGATAGTTGAACAAGGGGCCGGCCCTGACCCACAGGCTTTCCAAGGTCTCGATCAGGATCGGCATCGACGACCGGAGATAGAGGCCGAAGTGGAACTCGAAATTGGCGTGTACCGCCGCCGGGTAGTCATGTGATGCCTCGGCGGCGACCAGCCGGGCGTGGACGGCGCGCAACGCGGCGATGTCGTCGGTCTGGATGTGCGGCAGCGCGCGCTCGGCGGCCAGCGGTTCCAAATTCAAGCGGATATCGCGCACCTGGAGGTACTCCGACGCGCTCAGCCGGCGGACCCGGACGTAGTGACGGGGCTTGATCTCCAGAGCCCCCTCGCGGGCGAGCTGGAATACCGCCTCGCGGACCGGGGTTTCGCTGGTGCCGAGGCGGACCGCGACGTCGCCGATCTTGAGACGCTGGTCCGGCGCCAGTTCGCCCCGCATCAGGGCGGTGCGAAGCTGGGCGTAGACGCGTTCCGACAGGCTGGAGGAGTCCAGGCGCTCCAGCGAACGAATGGCCGGATCGAGCGGATCGTTCAGGCGCTTCGCCCACGCGTCGTGGACCTGGGGTCCGGTCTTGGTCGCCGCATCCATCGACAATGATCCTGTCTCAGCCCCGCACACATGGCCCGGCAAGGTTTCGACCGATCGGGTCTCGACTCGGGCGCTAGGCTCTGTTGTAGAATATATCATATGGACGTTGGGGTCGCTACGACCTCGCCGATGACCGCAACGCAACAGAGAGCCGCGCATGGCCGACCGGACCGCTTCCCCACTCCCGCCTGTCGACGGCGTGCTGGAACTCGCCGGGCTCGAGGCTCCCGTCACGATCGTTCGAGACCGCTGGGGAGTGCCGCATATTCGCGCCGCCGGAGCCGGTGATGCGTTCTTCGCCGTCGGCTACGTGCACGCCCAGGACCGGCTGTGGCAGATGGACGCCGCGCGCCGTCGCGCGGTCGGCCGCTACGCCGAATGGGCTGGCCCGACCGCTGTGGCGACGGACGTCCTGTCGCGCCGGCTCGATATCGAGGGGGCTTCGCGCCGCGACACCGCCGCTCTCAACACCGAGACCGGTATCATGCTGGAGCGCTATGCCGCCGGAGTGAACGCCTTCATCGCCGGCGGCATCCTCCCGGTCGAGTACACCCTGCTGGAGACGGAACCGGAACTGTGGGAGCCCTGGCAGTCTGTCGCGGTCATGCGCCAGCGCGGACTGCTCATGGGCTCGGTGTGGTTCAAGCTCTGGCGGGCCGCGGCGCTCCGCACCGTCGGACCGGAGGCGGTCTCGAAGCTGCGGTATGACGACGGCGGTCCGGATGGTTTCGTCGTGCCGCAAGGCGAGACCGGACGGCGCTGGATTGCCTCGCTGCAGGACCTCGGGCCGGCACTGCAGGCGCTGGCGGCGATGGCGGGGCCGGACGCGACCGACGGCGGCAGCAACAATTGGGCACTCGCCGGCCGCCATACCGCCTCGGGCCGGCCGCTGGTGGCCGGCGACCCGCACCGGGCGTTCGAGATCCCGAACATGTACACGCAGTTGCATGTCGCCTGCGACGACTTCGATGCCCTCGGCCTGACCGTCCCCGGCGTGCCCGGATTCCCGCATTTCGGCCACAACGGCCGGGTCGCGTGGTGCGTCACCCATGCCTTCGCCGACATCCACGACCTCTATGTCGAGCGGTTCGATCCCGCGGTCCCGAGCCGTTATCTGTACAAGGACGAATGGCACGAGGCGACCCTGCGCGAGGAGACGGTGGCCGTGCGTGGATCGGCACCGGTCACGGTAATGGTGACGACGACACGCCACGGCCCGGTGATCGTCGGCGACCCCGCGTCGGGTCATGCGGTCGCCCTGCGCTCGGTCCAGATCGACGACACCGACACCTCGCTCGATTGCCTGATCCCGATGATGAAGGCACCGGCGATTGCCGAATTCTACGCCGCAACCCGGGCCTGGGGGCTGATCGACCACAATCTCGTCGCCGCCGACGTCGATGACCGTATCGGCGTCCTGGTCCGTGCCGTGGTGCCGGATCGCGACCGCCTGAACGGCTGGCTGCCGGTGCCGGGCTGGACCGGAGAGCACGAGTGGCGGGGCATGATCCCGTGGGAGCGGATGCCGCGCGAGATCGACCCGCCAGCCGGGCTCGTGGTCACCGCCAACAACCGGATCGTGCCGGACGATCACCCCGACTACCTCTGCACCGACTGCCATCCGACCTATCGTGCCGATCGGGTGCGTGCCCGCCTGGAAGCGCTGTCCGCAGCGACCGTCGACGACATGGCCTCGATCCATCGCGACACGCTCAGCCGCACCGCGCTCGAACTGCGAGCCTGGATGGTGGCAGCGCAGACCGACGGCGAGGCCGAGCGCTGGCGCCGGCTGCTGGAGGCCTGGGACGGTCGGATGGACGCAGCGGCGCTGGCGCCCACGGCCTACTTCCTGATCCGGCGGGAGATGACCCGGATCCTGGCGCGGCGGTCCGGGCTGGACAAGACGGCATCGGACCCGTTCGCGCAGGTGGCGCCGGGTATCCCGGCGCTGATCCAACTCTGGTGGACGTTGCCGAACCTGCTGCGCGCCAACGACACCTCGTTGCTGGGCGGCGCCGATTGGAGCGGCCTGGTCCAGGAAGCGATGACGACAGCATCGGCACGCGATGCGCTGGCGCCGTGGGGCGAATTGCATCGGCCGCGCTTTGCGCACCCGCTATCGCCGATGTTCCCGGATGCCGCCGGCGATCTCGACCCGATATCGGAGCCGGTGTCGGGCGACGGCGACTGCGTCTGCGCCAACGGGGCCTATGCCAATGGCGGCGTCGCGGCTTCCTATGGACCGGTGGCGCGCTATGCCTTCGATGTCGGCGACTGGGACAACAGCCGCTGGGTGGTGTTCCACGGCACTTCGGGACATCCGGCCAGCGCACATTACGACGACCAGAACAGGTCCTGGGCGAAAGGCGAGATGGTGCCTGCACCGTACACGGCGGCGGCGGTCGACACCTATGCGGCGACACGCCTGGTGCTGAACCCGGTTGCGTGATCGCCGGTGCCCGGCATCGATTGCTTGGCAATATGATATATTCTATAGTTTAGATCTCGTGATCGCCGGCCGCTGGAGCGGTCGACGCAAGAAGGACGCTGCCGGACGCATCCCGACCGGCCCGAATCCTACCCGATCCCGGTGCAGCAGGAGGTGACTATGGAGAAACGAACGATTTGGCGGCAGGCCCTCGGGGCCGCGATCGCCGGTGCGTTGCTGACTGCGGTCCCCGCCGTCGTCGACGCAGCACCGAAGCAGGGCGGAACCCTGGTCTATGCCAACGTGTCCGGCCCAGGCGCGCTGGATCCCCAGATGTCGGCCAGCATGGTAGAGCTCGAGGTGATCCACCACATGTACGAGGGCCTCGTCACGATCGACGGGACCTACTCGACCAAACCCCTGCTGGCGGCGTCGATCGACATCGCCAACGAAGGCAAGACCTTCACCTTCAAGCTTCGCAAGGGCGTCAAGTTCCATTCCGGCCAGGAGATGACCTCGGCCGACGTGAAGGCGACCTTCGAGCGCTACGCCCGGATCAGTCCGAACGCCTCGGCGCTGGCGACTGTCACGAGCTACGAGACGCCGGACCCGTACACCTTCATCGTCAATCTCAGCGAGACCAACGCGGTCTTCGTCGACGTCCTGAAGACCCCGGTCTACCCGTTCGTGATCCTGCCGGCCGACCAGCTGGACAAGGAGCCGCGGAAAACCGACCCGGTCGGTACCGGCCCGTACAAGCTGGGCGAGTGGGTGAAGGACAGCCATCTCGTCCTGGACCGGTTCGACGGCTATGTGGCGGACGACCGGCAGAAGAGCGCCGACGGGTTCGCCGGCCACCGGACCGCCTACCTGGATCACCTGCGCTACAACTTCGTGCCCGAGGCGAATGCCCGGGTCGCCGCTCTGCAGACCGGAGAGGCTGACTTCGCGGCCAGCATCCCGCCCGACCTCGTCAAGCGGCTCGAGGGCAACAAGGATATCGAGGTCGATACGGTCTTCCCGTACTGCCAGCAGTATTTCATCGTCCACACGCAGCAGGCACCGACCGACAATCCGCTGATCCGCCAGGCAATCCGTACGGCGGTCGGGGTCGACGAGATCATGGCCGTCACCGGCGGCGCCCGTCGTAACCACTCGATGGTGTATCCGGACGGCACCTACTATGGCGGCAAGATCACCGAAGGCCGGTACGACAACAACGATCCCGAGAAGGCGAAGGCGCTGCTGAAGGAGGCCGGCTACAACGGCGAGAAGATCGTCCTGCAGTCGAACACCAACTACAGCTACATGCGCGACGCCATCCTGGTGTTGTCCGAGCAGCTCAAGGCGGCCGGGATGAATGTCGACGTGGATATCGTCGACTGGACCACCAATGCCTCGAACATGCAGAAGGGCACCGGTGGCTGGAACGTCTCGAGCACCGGCTTCTGCTCGAACCCGCTGCTCGGTCCGCAGCAGTGGAAGACGATGATCTACAACTTCCCGCACGTGAAGGACGACAAGGTCCTGGACGAGGCCTATGCGAAGTTCTTCACCTCGCTGGACCTGAAGGATCGCAAGGACGCCTGGCTCACCATCGAGCAGCGGGTCCTCGATCAGGCCTACATGATCAAGGTGTCGGACCGCGGCAACGTGAAGGCCTACAACAAGGCCACGATCGACGGCGTCCGGCCGTACTACATGACCCACTTCTGGGATGTGTGGCGCAAGTAGCCTGACCAGATGTCGTCCGGCCGGTGCCACGGTGCCGGCCGGACGACCCCATACCCGATCCACCGTCGACCAGACCGGCCACAACGCCCCATGACCCGTATCATCGCCACCCGCTTCCTGCAGGCCGTGCCGGTCATGTTCCTGGTCGCGGTGCTCACCTTCCTGCTGATGCACCTGTTGCCTGGTGATCCGGCGGTGATCATCGCCGGTGACCAGGCCGACCCGGCGGCGATCGACCAGGTACGCCGGCAGCTCGGCCTCGACCGGCCGATCGTCGAGCAGCTGCTGCTCTGGGTGCTTCACCTTCTCAAGGGCGATTTCGGCACGTCGCTGATCCTGAACCAGAGCGTCGTCTCGGCGGTCGCCGAGCGCTTGCCGATCACCCTGTCGCTGGCGCTGGTCTCGTTCGCCATCACCATTCCGATCGGGATCACCCTCGGCGTGGTCGCCGCCTGCTTCCGGGACACCTGGTTCGACGCCGGTGTGATGGCGGTGGCGTTGATCGGAGTGTCGCTGCCGAACTTCTGGGTGGCGATCCTGTCGGTGATCCTGTTCAGCGTCACCTTGGGCTGGCTGCCATCGGCCGGTTACGTGCCAATGGCCCAGGGAGTCGGGCCCTGGCTTGCCGCGCTGATCCAACCGGCGGTCGTCCTGGCCCTGTTCCAGATCGGCTTCCTGGCCCGCATGACCCGCTCGGAAATGCTCGAGGTGCTGGACCAGGACTACATCCGAACCGCCCGTGCCAAGGGCGTCAGCCCCTGGACGACGGTCACCAAGCACGCCTTCCGGAACACCCTGGTCTCGGTCATCACGGTGTCCGGCTACATCCTCAGCCTGCTGGTCGGTGGCTCGGTCATCGTCGAGCAGGTGTTCGCGCTGCCCGGGATCGGCCGCCTGCTGGTCCAGGCCATCATGGCCCGCGACTATCCGCTGGTTCAGGGAACCATGCTGCTGCTCGGCTTCGCCTTCGTCTTCATCAACGTGATGATCGACCTGATCTACACCGCGGTCGATCCGCGGGTGCGCTATGACTGACCCCGTCGTGGACATTTCGGCCCAGGCTTTGCCGGCCCGAAACCGATTCCGGACGATGCGCCGCCTGATGCGGCACCGGTCGTTCCGGATCGGCTTCTGCATCGTCGCGGTTCTGGTGATCTCGGCCTTGCTGGCGCCGGTGATCACCGGCGGCGATCCGACGGCCATGCAGATCCGCTACCGGTTCCACCCGCCGTCCTGGCAATTCCCGTTCGGCACCGACATGTTCGGGCGCGACATCCTGACCCGCGTGCTGTACGGCGCCCGGCTGTCGCTGTGGATCGGCTTCACGGCCTCGGTGCTGGCGGCGGTCGGCGGGGCTATCCTGGGCCTGGCGGCCGCCTATTATCGGGCGCTCGACTCGCTGCTGATGCGGTTCACCGACGCCTTGCTGGCGTTCCCGGCGATTCTGCTGGCGATCGGCATCAACGCCGCCCTCGGCCCGCAGATCCAGAGTGTCATCATCGCGCTTGCCGCCGCTTACGTGCCGCGTACCGCCCGGATCGTACGGGCGTCGGGGCTGGTGATCCGCGAGCTCGATTACATCGATGCGGCGCGGGTCAGCGGCGCCGGCGCGTTCCGCATCATCTTTCGCCACATGCTGCCGAACTGTCTCGCCCCGCTGGTGGTCGCTCTCACCTTCATCTTCGCCTACGCGATCCTGGCCGAGGCCGCATTGAGCTTCCTGGGGATCGGTCCGCCACCGCCGGAGCCGAGCTGGGGCAATATCGTGTCCGAGGGCCGCGACTACTCGGTCGAGGCCTGGTGGATCATGCTGTTTCCGGGGGTCGGGATCAGCCTGGCGGCGCTCGGCATGAACCTGCTGGGCGACGGGCTGCGCGACGTGCTCGACCCGCGTCTCAAGATCGAGAGCTGAAACCATGACGCAACGGCTTCTCGAAGTGGAGAATCTGACGGTCGAGTTCCGTGGCGACTCCGGCTGGGTCCGCGCGGTCGAGGGGGTCAGCTTCGGCCTGGACGCCCAGGAGAGCCTCGGCATCGTCGGCGAGTCCGGCAGTGGCAAGAGCGTCACCGCCCTGTCGTTGCTGCGACTGCATGCGCGCCGCACCACGCGGTTGCCGGAAGGCCGCGTGTTGTATGGCGGCCGCGACCTGCTGTCGGTCGAGGAGCGCGAGATCCGGGCGATCCGGGGCAAGGAGATCGCGATGATCTTCCAGGACCCGATGTCGTCCCTGAACCCGGTGCTGACCATCGCCGACCAGATCGGCGAGACCCTGCGGATTCACCAGGGGCTGGACCGCGGCGCGGCGCGGCGACGGGCGGTCGAACTGCTCGACCTCGTGCGCATCCCCGATGCGGCGCGCCGTGTCGACGAGTATCCGCACCGGCTGTCCGGCGGCATGCGGCAGCGCGTGATGATCGCGATCGCGATCGCCTGCCGGCCGACACTGCTGATCGCCGACGAGCCGACGACGGCGCTCGACGTGACGATCCAGGCGCAGATCCTGGAACTGCTGCGCGACCTTCAGGCCGAACTGGGGATGTCGGTGATCCTGATCTCCCACGACCTCGGCCTGATCGCCGAGTTCGCCCAGCGGGTTGTCGTGATGTATGCCGGGCAGGTCGTCGAGCAGGCACCCGCCGCGGCGCTGTTCGAGCGGCCGATACACCCCTATGCCGAAGGATTGCTGCAGGCGATTCCGAGCCTGGAGGAGGACGCCCACCGGCTGTCGACGATCCCCGGCAACATTCCGGATCCGGGCAACCGCCCGCCGGGTTGTCGTTTCAGCCCCCGTTGCGGCTATGCGGAGGCATCCTGCCGGGCGGTGACGCCGCCGATAGTCGCGGTCTCGCCGACCCGGGACGCCCGGTGTCCGCCACGGGTGGCCGCCATGGGAGGCCGGCCGTGAGCCCGGAGATCCTGGTCCAGGTCCGCGATCTGGCGAAGTCGTTCAACGTCGGCAAGGGCGCGGACCGCCGCCCATTGATGCTGCGGGCGGTGAACGGCGTCAGCTTCGAGGTCGCGCGCGAGGAAACCCTGGGTCTGGTCGGGGAATCGGGCTCCGGCAAATCGACGATCGGCCGGATGCTGGTCGGGTTGCTGCCGGCGACCGAAGGCGAGATCCGGCTGTTCGGCGAGACCGTGACCGGTCCCGGCGGTGCCCGTCGCCTGCGGAAGATCCGACGCAAGCTGCAGTTCGTGTTTCAGGACCCGCATGCCTCGCTGGACCCGCGCATGCGGATCGGCGATTCCATCGCCGAACCGATCGACATCGCCGGCGGGTTCACCCGCAAGGACCGTTCCGACCGGGTCGCCGAACTGCTGGAGATGGTGGGGCTGTCCGGCGCGTTCGCCGACCGTTTCCCGCACGAGTTTTCCGGCGGTCAGCGACAGCGGATCGTCATCGCCCGGGCGCTGGCCCTGAATCCCGAATTCGTGGTCTGCGACGAGCCGGTGTCGTCGCTGGACGTGTCGATGCAGGCACAGATCGTCAACCTGCTGCTCGACCTCCAGGACCGGTTGGGGCTCAGCTACCTGTTCATCGCCCACGATCTCGCGGTGGTCCGCAGCGTGTCGCGGCGGGTGGCCGTGCTCTACGCCGGCGAGATCGTCGAGGTCGCCGAGAAGCGCCAGCTCTACGCGGCACCGAAGCATCCCTATACCCGGGCCCTGCTGTCGGCCGTGCCACGGCCGGTCGTGGGGCGCGCTCGGGAGCCGGTGATCAAGGGCGAAGTGCCGAGCCTGCTGGACCGGCCGTCCGGCTGCAGCCTGTTCGCGCGCTGCCCGCACGCCATGGCGCGCTGCCAGGTCGAGGCGCCCCGGCTGCGCGAGATCGAGCCCGGGCACGCCGCCGCCTGCCATCTCCATGACGTCGCCTGATCCCAGGAGGAAACGCCGCATGCCGTCGTCCACCGATCTCCTCTTCATGCCGGCGACCGAGGCGGCCGCCCGTATCCGACGCCGCGAGCTGTCGCCAGTCGAGTACCTGGATGCGGTACTGACGCACGCCGAGGCCCAGCAGCCGCGCCTGAACCCGTTCATGACGGTATGCGCCGAGCGCGCCCGGGACGAAGCCCGGGCGGCCGAACGCGCGGTGATGGCGGACCAGCCGCTGGGCCCGTTGCATGGCGTGCCGGTGCACGTAAAGGACCTGTTCCCGACCGCCGGGATCCGCACCACCCACGGCTCGGCGATCTTCGCCGACAACGTGCCGGACCAGGACGATGTCCTGGTGACCCGGCTGCGCGCCGCCGGTGCCATCCTGTTCGCGAAGTCGACGACGCCGGAGTTCGGCCACAAGGGCATGACCGACGGCCCGAGTTTCGGCATCACCCGCAATCCCTGGGATCTCGGGCGCAATGCCGGCGGGTCCAGCGGCGGGGCGGCGGCGGCCGTGGCGGCCGGCATCGGCCCCCTCGGCCTCGGCACCGACGGCGCCGGTTCGATCCGCATCCCGGCGGCCTATTGCGGGGTGGTCGGGCTGAAGCCGACCACCGGGGCGGTGCCGTTCCAGCAGTCGGTGGACGCCTTCTCGAGCTATGCCGCGGCCGGGCCGATCACCCGGACCGTGTCGGACGCCGCGCTGATGCAGGCGACCCTGGTCGGACCCGATCCGTGCGACCCGTGGACCCTGGCGGCGCCGGATTTCGGGCGGCTGACGCCGAAATGGCTCGGCCGTGACCTCGCCGGGCTGCGGATCGGCTACATCCCGAAGATGGCGAACCGGCTGGTCGGCCGCGAGGTCGAGGCCAACGCCATGGCGGCGCTCGATGTCTATGCCGCACGCGGCGCCGTCGTGGAGGAGGTCACCGACACCATCGACTGGATCGAGAAGCCGGGCCGCGCCATGTACCAGGGCAACATTTCGGTGGCGTTCGGGAAATACGTGGCCGAATGGGGCGACCGGATGGACCCGGTGCTGCTGGCGTTCATCGAGTGGGGCAAGGCCTACACGCTGGCCGACTTCCGCTCCGCCCAGTACGCCCGCACCCGGCTGTTCCGCACGATCCAGAAACTGTTCGAGCGCTACGACGTGCTGATGTCGCCGACTCTGACGCGTACCGCGCTGCCGGTGGATTTCGACGCGGCGAACGGTCAGGTCGAGGTCGACGGCCAGCCCAACGGCATCACCCGCGAGGGCATGTCGCCCTACGTCTATCCGTTCAATCTGACCGGTCATCCGGCGGTGTCGGTGCCGTCGGGCTGGGCGTCGGACGGACTGCCGACCGCCCTGCAGATCACCGGGCCGTGGTGGAGCGATCTCGACATGCTGCGGCTCGCCGCGGTGCTCGAGGAGGATCGCCCCTGGGCGGACCGCCGCCCGCCGCTCGCCTGACAGGAGGACCCGCCATGATGTGTTCAGACGACCGCCGACGCCCCGAGTTCGGCCCGATGCACGTGCGGCCTCGCCAGACCAGCGTGATGCATCCGGGTGAGGCCTGGCACCTGTCGCACTGGTACGAGGCGCCGCGCGAGGACCCGGCCGAGCCCGAGGTCTACACCTACACCGACGCGCTGTCCTACGCGCCGGGTACCGACGTCAGCTTCCACACCAGCAGCACGGCCGCGGACTGGTCGCTGCAGGTCTGGCGCGACGGCGACCGGCCGACGCTGGTGCACAAGGCCGCCGAACTTCCCGGCGTCTTCCACCCGACGCCGCGGCAGTCGTACCGGACCGGCTGCGGCTGGCCGGTCGCGCATCGCTGGACGCTGCCCGCTGATATCGCGTCGGGCTTCTACCGGGTGGCGTCGAGCTGCGACCTCGGCAACGGGTCGCGGTTCGTTCAGCACCACTTCTTCGTGGTGACGCCAGCCGATCCGAAGCCGGCGCCCGATCGCTTTCTGATGATCCTGCCGACCTCGACCTGGATCGCCTACAACGACTGGGGCGGCGCCAACTCCTATGACGGCATCGACGGTCCGGACGGCAACCAGTTCTCGCCGGAGCTGAGCTTCCAGCGACCGTGGACCCGCGGCCTGGTCTGGCTGCCGCCGGGCGCGCCGCGGCTGTGCGATCCGGTCAAGCGCGGGCCGTGGGAGGCGCCGCGCTATCCGACCAAGGAATGGGCCTACACCAACGGCTTCGCGCAGTACTATGCGTCGGCCGGCTGGGCGCAGTTCGACCGGCATTTCGTGGTCTGGGCCGAGCGCGAGGGCTACGCCTTCGACATGATCACCCAGAGCGATCTGCACTATCGCCCGGAAATCCTGAAGCGCTACGGAACCGCGGTGATCGCCGGGCACGACGAGTACTGGACCGCCGAGATGCGCCATACCGTCGATGCCTTCGTCGAGGCCGGCGGCCGGATGGCTCGGTTCGCCGGCAACTTTCTGTGGCAGATCCGCCTGGAGGACGAGGGCCGCCGGCAGGTCTGCTACAAGGCGCGGGCCCAGGCCGAGGATCCGGTCGCCGACAGCGACGCGAAGGACCGCCTGACCTGCGCCTGGGAGGATCCGGCGGTGAACTGGCCCGGTGCCGCCACCTTCGGCGTCAACGGCATGCGCGGCGTCTACGCATCCTGGGGCGGCTTCGTGCCGCGCGGCAGCCGCGGCTTCACGGTCTACCGCCACCGGCACTGGGCGTTCGCGAACACCGACACCCACTACGGCGACGTTATCGGCGGCGACGCCGGGATCTTCGCCTACGAGGTCGACGGCCTGGACTACACTTTCCGCGACGGCCTGCCGTATCCGACGCACACCGACGGCGCGCCCGAGGGCGTGGAAATCCTGGCGATGGCGCCGGCGATGTTCGTCGAGGACATGCATGCCGGCGAGGGCTTCCGCTACTATCTCAAGGATGCCGGCCTGGCCCGCAAGGCCGCGATGTTCGGCGCCACCGGCCCGGAGGCCATCGATCGCCAGCGCTACGGCTCGGGCATGGTGGTGTCGATGACGCGGGGCAGGGGCGAGGTGTTCACCGCCGGCAGCTGCGAATGGCTGACGGGCCTCGCGCAGGGGGATTTCTACACCCAGCAGATCACCCGAAACGTCATCGACCGCTTCCTGCAGGCCGGCGGTCAGGCCGAGCGGGAATCCTGACAACGCGGACAGCCTCGGCGGCCACCGGCTCGCCGAGGCTGCCGGCCTATCCCAGATGCTTGCCGAAGAACGCCAGCGTCCGTTCCCACGCCAGCGTGGCCGCCGCCTCGTCGTAACGCGGCGTGGTGTCGTTGTGGAAGCCGTGGTTGACGTCCGGGTAGACATGCGCCTCGTAGGTCTTGCCGTTGGCCTTCAGCGCCGCCTCGTAGGCCGGCCAGCCGGCGTTGATGCGCTCGTCCAGGGCGGCGTAGTGCAGCAATAGCGGCGCCTTGATCGCCGGCACCTCCTCGGCCTTCGGTTGGCGGCCGTAGAACGGCACCGAGGCGCCGAGGGTTGGGTAGGCGACCGCCAAGGCGTTGCAGACCCCGCCGCCATAGCAGAAGCCGACGCAACCGACCTTGCCGGTCGCGTCCGCGTGCCCGGCCAGGTGCTCGAAACCGGCGAAGAAATCCTCCATCAGCCTGGCGGGATCGAGCTTGCGCTGCATCTCGCGGCCGTCGTCGTCGTTGCCCGGATAGCCGCCGAGCGAAGTCAGCCCGTCCGGCCCGAACGCCAGGTAGCCGGCCTTGGCGGTGCGTCGCACCACGTCCTCGATATAGGGGTTCAGGCCGCGGTTCTCGTGCACCACCAGCACGGCGGGCAGCTTGCCGGTGGCGTTCGCCGGCCGCGCCATCAGGCCGCGCACCGTACCGGTGCCGTTGGGGGAGGAGTACTCGATCGTCTCGGTCCGGATCGCCGGGTCGTCCGGCGCCACCTGGGCGGCGAGCGCATAATTCGGCTGCAGGGATTCCAGCACCGCGGCCGCGGCGGCGGTGCCGACGGTGAACTGCGCCGCCCGGTCGACGAATTGCCGCCGGTTCATGGCGCCGTGCACGTAGCCGTCGTAAAGCTCCAGCAGGCGTGGGTCGAAATCGCTGGCTCGCTTGCGTTGCATGGCTTCGGGTTCCTTCTTGCGGAGGGGTCGGAATGCGTGGCCAATCCGATGCTAAGGCATTTCGCGGCCAGTCCGGTGCAACGATCTCGTGAACTTCCGGGGCTTGCCGGCAGCCGATGGCGGTTGCATGTCAGAGTCGGGCCCTGGAACCTCGGAGGTTGGCGATGAAGAGCTTTCTGGCGGCGGTCGCGTTTGCGCTCGCCCTCGCATTGCAGGGCACGGTGGCCCTGGCCCATCACGGCTGGTCGTGGACCACCGGCGGCAACCTGGAACTGACCGGCGTCATCACCCGGGCCAGCCTGGGCAACCCGCACGGCGTGCTGGAAGTCGACGTCGAGGGCGAGACCTGGACCGTCGAGGTCGGTCAGCCCTGGCGCAACGAGCGCGCCGGCCTGCAGGATGGCGACCTGGCCGAGGGCGTGGAGATCCGGGCGGTCGGCGAGCCGGCGGCCGACGCTGCCGACCGGCGGTTGAAGGCCGAGCGCCTGTATATCGGCGGCCACGAATACATCCTGTACCCCGACCGCAACTGACCGCCGCGGGGGCTGCCGAGGGGACCGACGTGGAGGCGTTGCTGGCCGGCCTGGAGGCGAGCGGGATCGCCGGCTGGCTGCGGACCGCGCGCTGGGGCTATGCCGCCGTCAACGGCGCCCATGTGCTCGGCATCGCGCTGCTGGTCGGCGCCATCCTGCCGCTCGACCTGCGGCTGCTCGGGCTGTGGCCGGGCGTCGACCGGACGGCGCTGGCCCGGGTGCTGGTACCGGTCGCCGCCGCCGGCCTGGCGATCGCGGTCGTCGCCGGCACCCTGCTGTTCGCGGTCCGGGCCCGCGAATACGCCGATCTCGGCGTGGTGCAGGTGAAGCTGACCCTGGTGGCGGTCGGCGTGCTGTCGGCGCTGGCGGCGCACCGGGCCGGCGGAGTCTGGCTGCAGCAGGCCGGCCACCGCCGGCTCGCCGTGCACGCCCTGGTCTCGCTCGTCTGCTGGCTGGGCGCGCTCGCCTGCGGCCGGCTGATCGCCTTCGCCGTCGGGTGAGGGGCCGGGGCCGGACGACATCGCCGGCTGGCCGAGCGAGGCGCGCAGCGATAGGTTGATGTCCGTAGCGTCGCGTTCGGGGGGAGAGAGGTGGCGAAGCCATCGCGGTTCGAGGACTTCGCCGGCCCCGGCGGCCGGCCGACCGAGGCCGAAAGGCGGCTGATCGAGGTGTCGGCGAAGGGGAGCGTGTCAAACTGCCTCGGACTCGCCGACGAAGAGAAGGTGATCGGTAGCGCGCTGGTTGCTGCACTGGCCACCGGCCGCTTCGCGCATCCCGACTGGCCTGACTGGTCGCTGCACGACAACGGAATTACGTTGCACGATGCGCGGGTCCTTGAGCGGCTGGACCTTGCAAACCGGCGAATACCGGCGTCCCTGGGGTTCATCGGATGCAGTTTCGCCGTCGGCATCGACCTCGATGGTGCGCGGATCGACGGCTATCTAATCCTCAGAAATTGCATCGTCGATGGAGAGTGCCGGCTGGTTTCAGCAGTGATCGCTAGGCAGTTCATCGCAAGCGGCGCACGATTCCGAAATGCTGGGAGCAGAGCGGTCGTCGCTCAAAGTATCAAGGCTGCCGGATGGATCATGGATAAGGCCGAGGTCGAAGGTCAGCTCGATATCAACGGAGCCGAGATCGCCGGACAGTTCCATGCGACTGATGCAAAATTCAGGAATGCAGAAGCGATCGCAATTAGCGCCCAGGCCGTTAAAACGTCCTCTTGGTTTTTAAATCGATCTGAGTTGTACGGCATTTTTGTCATCAACAATGCTGATATATTTGGAGCGTTCGAGGCAAATAATGTGCTCTTTAAGAACCCAGACGGCGTGGCTATTGTTGGACATTCTGCCCGATTTCATGGTGGTCTCTATATGAGATCTAAGACAATGGTTCACGGCGACATCAATCTCGCCGCGGCAACGATCGACAAGGCGTTCGATCTCTCCGGTTCCACGTTGATGGCGGGACGCTACCGAGCCCTGCGACTCCAAGACACGCGAATCACTGGCGACACAACGTTTCGCGGTGCGGTGGTCTTCGGGCACGTTCATTCCAACCGCGCTCGGTTCGAGGGCCGAGTGTCATTTCAGGATGCAACGATCGTCGCCGCGACCCTGGCGCGGGAGCGTGGTAATCTGCCGGAGGCCCTGGGCTCAGCCAATGCTGCCGTAGCAGCGGCCGACGAAGAACGGCAACACCGGCTTCGCCACCACGCCCTGGTCTTTCAGGAAGCCCGGATCGAAGGGCGGCTGGTGTTGCCGGAATCCTGCCCCGAGGGCATCGTCGACCTGTCGCGGGCGCGCTGCGACACCCTGGAGGATTTCGCGGACGGCTGGCCGCCGCCGATCACGCGCGGCACGGCGGCCTGTGACGGCCGTGTCTGCGTCGGCGAGACCGACGTCCAGCACCTGGTCCTGGACGGCTTCGAATACGCCCATCTGGCCAACCCGAGCGGGGTGCCGGGGGCGGCCGGCGATGCCGGGCGGATCGCGGCGGCCCGCATCGCCTGGCTGGCCGGGCAGGCGGCCGGCGCCCTGAAGCGCCACTTCCACCCGCAGCCCTGGCGCCAGGCGGCCCTGACCCTGCGCGCCATGGGTCATGACGAGGCGGCCCAGAAGATCGCCATCGAGCGCCGGGTGCGCCAGCGCATGGCCGACGAGACCGGGCGGTTCCAGCGCGCCGTGAGCTGGCTGCTGCACCAGGTCGCCGACTATGGCTTCAATCCCTGGCGGACCGTCGCGATCTCGGCCGGCGTCATCGTGCTGTTCTGGGTGCTGTACGCCGGCGGCGACGCGCTGTGCGGCCGGCCCGGGGCCTGCGCCGGGCAGCCGGCCTATGTCGAGGTGCAGTACGGCAACCTGCGCCCCGGCGCGGCCGCGGCCGGCGGCTACCCGGCGTTCTCGCCGGCGCTGTATTCGCTCGACGCCTTCGTGCCGCTGCTCGACCTGGGCGGCGAGCGCTACTGGCAGGCCAACACCCAGGCCCGGCTGCCGCTGCGGTCGCCGGTGCTCGCTTACGCCGACGGTACGCCGATCCTGGGGGCGGCGGTACCGGTCGGCTGGCTGCTCCACATCCTGTTCGTGCTGGAGCGGATCGTCGGCGCGATCCTGATCGCGATCGCGGTGACCGGGTTCACCGGCATCCTCACGCGCGACGACCGGTAGGCGAGGCACTCACTCCGCGCGCCGCGGCTGCCGCCGGTAACGGATCGCCCTGCTGTCCGGATCGGCGAGCCAGGTCAATCAGCGGGGCGGACGTGGATCAGCATGACCTGTCCGGACTCCATGTTGATCGGCATGAAGCGCCGGCCCGCCGGGGTCCGCAGGAACTTGTTGACCGCGACCCGGGCGCCGATCAACTGCCCGGAGTGCCCGGGGTCCTCGCAGACGATCACCCCGCCCGGTGCCATCCGGGGCGCCAGCTTGACCAGCCCGGCATGGACCGCGTCGTAGATGTCGACGTCCAGGTTGGCGACCACGATCGGGTCGAGGTCGGCCGGCAACGGGTCCGAGATGATGTTGTGCTTGCGGACGTCGACGTGGAGTCGGTCGTCGGCATAGGCGCCCAGCCGGTCGGCCACGATGGCCATCGGGTGGCCGTCGACATGGGTGTTGTGCCAGAAGGCGTCCGCGCTGGTCTTCGACTCCGGATAGACGAAGCCCTCGAACACGTCCATGAAGACGCAGGATCTCGGCAGCGAGATCGCTTTCATATACGTCAGTGCGAACATCGCGCTCGTCCCCTTGAACACCCCGATCTCGACATATTTCCCGTCGATCTCCGCCGTAGTCTCGATGGCTTGCGCAAGGTTGCAGAAATCGAAGGCGTCGACATGCGAGAGGCCGGCGGCGGCTGCCTTGGCCTTCACCTCGGCGATCGCCATCCGGACCGGCCGCCTGACATGCATGTGCAAGGCGGTGTCGGTGGCCGGGCAGGCGAGGTAGGGAGTTCCAAGATCGATGAAGTGCTCGGCGACGCGGGCGGCGCTGTCGTCGCAGTCGAACGCCAGCAACGGCGTCACCTGATCGCGTGGCATCCCGGTGATCGCATCCGGGAACGCGTCGCCGGCGACGAACGCGATGACGGGAAGCTCCCAGACGATACCGGCGCCTTGCACGATGCTGGGCGTGTCGGTGATCACCTGGGCGGTGCGTCCGGGGAACCGCAGGTCGAAGTTCCGCTTCATGGCCGCCACTCCCTCCGCGTTCAGGCGGGAGTGCTTGTAGTTGCGTCGCGACATCGCGGGTCTCTGCGGTTTGAGGGTCGGCCGAGGCACACAGGTGACCGGAGGCGCTCGGGTAAAACGTCTGCGCGGGCGTGCGATCGCGATCGGATGTCGGAGCGTGGGACCGGTTGCCAGCCCCGGACGATACATGAAACTGGCGGACGGGGTGGGATTCGAACCCACGGGAAGCTTGCACCCCCGGCGGTTTTCAAGACCGCTGCCTTAAACCACTCGGCCACCCGTCCGTATTCGGTGATCCGATCGAATTATCGTGCATCGATACGCAACGCCGGCCCGACCTGCAAGCCGGGACATCGGGACATGGGGACATCGGGGCGCGGTCCCGCCGGATGCGCCGTCGCGAACTTGCGGCGGCGATCGCTTGCCGTCAGCATACCCAGGTACCACGGGGGCGGGCGATGCCAGGGGCGGGGTTGCGGGGTATCCCGCCGATCCGCATGAAATGGGGTAGCCATGAAGGGCGACGCGCGTAGCGCCGGTCGCGGCGCCGCATGAGTGAGTTCGACGAGGCGGTCATCCACGACACCCGGCTTCGCCGGCTGTATGCCTACTGGCGGCAGCGGCACGTCGACGGCCGCCCACCCGGGCGGGCCGATCTCGACCCCCTCGACTTCCCCTATGCGATCGGGTTCGTCACGCTGGTCGACGTCGAGCACGACCCGTTGCGCTTCCGGTTTCGGCTGGTCGCGACTCCGGTCACCGAGCATCTCGGCTACGAGTTGACCGGCCGGTTCGTCGACGAAGTGCCGGAGCCGGCGATGCGGGACTATCTCGATGTGTCCTACCGGCAGCTGGTGACTGCATGCCGGCCCCTGCACGAACGAGGCGAACGGGTCCTCGACCGCCGGGTCTGGCGACACGAATCGCTCCTGCTGCCGTGCTGCGGCCCCGACGCCGCGATCAACATGATCATCAGTGCCCGGATCACGGAATCCCCGCAGCCGCTGGCCGAGCACGGCCTGCGTTGAGCGGCGATCCCCGCATTCGCGCCTGCCGTTGATGGCGGGCGCCGGGCGTGCGAGACAAGGGGCGGGGGAGCGTTCGTCCCATCGCAGGAGTGTCCCTTGCTTCGCAGTATCGTCGACCGCCGTCTGACCGGCCTGCTGGCTGTAGTGATCCTGCTGGCCGGCGCCTGCTTCGCCGCCCCGGCGGTCGCGGCGTCTTCCCAGAGCTTCGATGAGTGGCTGCAGGGGGTGCGCACCGAGGCCAAGGCGCGCGGCGTCTCGGACCGGATCCTCGATGCCGCTTTCGCGGGCGTGCAACCGATCCCGCGGGTGATCGAGCTGGATCGCAGCCAACCCGAGTTCCGCCTGAAGTTCGACGAGTACCTGGACCGGGTGGTGACCGGGGGGCGGATCGCGACCGGCCGCCGACTGCTGACGGAGCACGCGGCACTGCTCGACGACGTGGCGGCCAAATACGACGTCCAGAAGCGGTTCATCGTGGCGCTGTGGGGCATCGAGTCCGATTTCGGGCGGATTACCGGCGGCTTCCCGGTGGTCGCGTCCCTGGCGACTCTGGCCTATGACGGGCGCCGCGGTGCCTTTTTCCGCAAGGAACTGATGCTGGCACTCGACATCCTGCAGCAGGGCCACATCGCGCCCGCCGAAATGAAGGGCTCGTGGGCCGGCGCCATGGGACAGAGCCAGTTCATGCCGTCGAGCTTCCATCGCTTCGCGGTCGACCACAACGGCGACGGCCACAAGGATATCTGGGGGTCGCTGCCGGACGTGTTCGCTTCGATCGCGCGGTATCTCTCGCAATCCGGCTGGCGCGACGACATCACCTGGGGTCGTGAGGTCGAACTGCCGAAGGCCATCGACCGCGCGTTGGTCGGGCTCGAGACCAAGAAGCCGATGTCCGACTGGCAGGAGCTTGGGGTGCGCAAGGCCGGCGGTGGCGACCTGCCGGGCCGCGACCTGAAGGCGGCGATCGTCGAGGTCACCGAGCGCAGCGGCGGCTCGCGCTATTTCCTCGCCTACGACAACTTCGAGGTGATCCTGAAATGGAATCGCTCGACCTATTTCGCGATCGCGGTCGGTACGCTTGCCGATGCCCTGGATGCACGGTAATCTGCGACATCTAGCGATCGTCGACGACGGAACCACAATATCCATGGCCAAAGCAAGTTGCATGCGTCGTCCGCCGGCCGGTTTCGGCCTCGTGGTCGCGCTGGCCGGAGTGCTGGCGCTCGGCGGCTGCGCCGAGACCGAACTCCTGGTGAACACCGCCAAGCAGGCCAAGGATGCCAGCCGGTCCGGGTCGGTCGGCAACTACAAGGTCGGCAGCCCCTATCAGATCGCTGGCGTCTGGTACTATCCGAAGGAAGAGTGGGACTATGACGAGTCCGGGATTGCCTCATGGTACGGGCCGGGCTTCCACGGGCGCTCGACGGCGAACGGCGAGGTCTTCGACGAGAACGATGTGACCGCGGCGCACCGCACGCTGCCGCTGCCCAGCGTCGTCCGCGTTACCAACCTTGGAAACGGCCGCTCGCTGGTGGTCCGGGTCAACGATCGCGGTCCGTTCGCGCATGGCCGAATCATCGACATGAGCCGGCGGTCGGCCCAGCTCCTCGGCTTCGAGACCCAGGGTATCGCCAAGGTCCGGGTCGAGATCCTGCCCGAGGATAGCCGGCACGAAAAAATCGTCGCCAGCGGCGGCGGGCGTGATGCCGTGGTCGCCTCGGCCGCGCCGGAAATCGTGGCACCGGCGCCTGCCGCGGCACCGTCGCCGCCGGTGCGCGTGACCCGGCTGGACGCGCCGACCGGCGCCGACGCTTCCCCCACCCGGCGCTCGGCACCCAGCACGCTGCCGCCTCCGGGTGCTACCAGCGGGACCGCGGCGGTAGCGGCTGGCGGGCCGCGGCCCGGCACCATCGAGACGGTGCCGGTCGGAGAGACCGACATCTGGATCCAGGTCGGTGCCTTCGAGAACCGCGAGAACGCGCAGCGGCTGTCGGTTCGCATGCGGAGCTTCGGGCCCGCAAAGGTGCAGCAGGCGGATGTCGCCGGCCGCACCTTCCACCGGGTACGGATCGGCCCGATGACCGAGGTGGCCTCGGCCGACCGCGTGCTTGAGCAGGTTATCGCCTCCGGTTATCCGGGGGCTCGCATCATCGTCGATTGAGGGCTCGTCCGATGCCCCAGATTCTCCGCAAATTGGGGATAGGACAGCCTGGGACCGCAAGCTGTTGGGAGTTCGGGACCGTGTTGCGTTGTCATTCACCGATCGCCGTCGCGCTGTTCGCCGTCATTCTGTCGTTCGCGCATCCCGCCGCCGCGGCCGATGCCACGGCGGCGGTCGATACCGCGGCGCGCGAAGCCTATCTGATGGACTTCGAGACCGGTCAGGTGCTGTTCGCGAAGAACCCCGACGACCTGATGCCGCCGGCGTCGATGACCAAGATGATGACCGTGTATCTGGCGTTCGAACGCTTGAAGGACGGTCGCCTCAGGCTGGCCGACGAGATCCCGGTCTCCGAGAAGGCCTGGCGGATGGGCGGGTCGAAGATGTTCATCAAGGTCGGTACGAGCGTGTCGATCAAGGACATCCTGCAGGGGATCATCGTGCAGTCCGGCAACGACGCGACCGTCGCGCTGGGAGAGGCGCTCGCCGGCTCCGAGGCGGCGTTCGCCGACATGATGACGGAGAAGGCCCGCGAGCTCGGCATGGCGAACACGACGTTCAGGAACGCCAGCGGCTGGCCGGATCCCGAGCACCGGACGACGGCGCATGATCTGGCGCTCCTCGCGGCCAGCATCATCCGGCGGTTTCCAGAATTCTACCCGCTGTTCTCCGAACTCACCTTCACCTACAACGGTATCAAGCAGGGCAACCGGAACCCCTTGCTTTACAAGAACATGGATGTCGACGGGCTGAAAACCGGCCACACCGAGAACGCCGGATACGGCCTGACGGCGAGCGCAATGCGCGGTACCCGCCGCCTGGTGCTGGTCCTGAACGGGATGCGCAGCGTGCAGGAACGCTCCGACGAGTCCGCCCGGCTCATGGAATGGGGCTTCCGCGAGTTCGAGAACGTCACGCTCGCCAAGCAGGGGACCCCGGTGGAGACCGCGGAGGTCTGGCTCGGCGATCGCGCGAAGGTGCCGCTGGTCGCCGACCGGGACCTCATGATCGCGGTCCGACGGGCCGGGCGCCGAGGCATGACCGTGACAGTCGAATATGCCGGCCCGATCCCGGCGCCGATCGCGGCCGGCCAGCCGATCGCGATGCTGCGGGTCGCGGCGCCCGAGATGGAGGACCGCACGTTCCCGCTGTACGCGGGTGTCGAAGTCGGCCAGCTCGGCCCGCTCGGCCGCATCACTTCGGCGCTCGGTCACCTGATCTGGGGCGCCGGTGGCTGACCGGGCCGCGCGTGGCCGTTTCATCACCCTTGAAGGCGGCGAGGGCGCCGGGAAGTCGACCCAGGCCCGGCTTCTGGCGATCTGGCTCGCGGCTCGCGGCGTCGACTGCCTGCTCACCCGGGAGCCGGGCGGATCGGCAGGGGCGGAGGACATCCGGACGCTGCTGGTGACCGGCGACCCGGGACGCTGGGACGCGGTGACCGAGGCTCTGCTCATGAACGCCGCGCGGCGCGACCATGTGGTTCGAACGATCCGTCCGGCACTGACCGCGGGCCGGTGGGTGATCTGCGATCGATTCCTGCACTCCACGCTGGCCTACCAGGGCTACGCAGGCGGCGTGCCGCTGCCGACCCTGGAAGCCCTGATCGATGCTGCGGTGGACAACACGCGGCCGGACCTCACCCTGATCCTCGATCTCGCGCCCGCCGATGGCCTGGCCCGGGCCCAGGGCGCCGGGAGGGGCGCCGGGAGGGGCGCCGGGATGGGCGCCGGGATGGGGGGCGCGCAGGACGGGGAGACCCGGTTCGAGCGCAAGGGGGTCGCCTTCCATGCGGCGGTCCGGGACGGTTTTCACCGCCTCGCCGCGCTGGACCCGCGGCGCTGCGTCGTGGTCGAGGCGGGACAGCCGGCGGCCGATGTCGCGGCGGTCGTCGCTACGGTCGTTTCCAGCCGATTGGGTGTCGAACCGTGAGCGAACCGGGCGAAGAGTCCAGCGGACTGCCGGCGCCGGCGGCCAACCCGGACCTGTTCGGCCACGAGTGGGCCGAGCGCGTGGTACTCGATGCCTGGAATGCCGGGCGAATGCCGCATGCCTGGTTGATCGCCGGCGGGCCCGGAATCGGCAAGGCGACCCTGGCCTACCGGATCGCACGTTTCGTACTGTCGGGCGGCGGAGACTCTGGCGGCGCGAGTCTGTTCGGCGCGGCCGACGCGCCGCCGATGTCCCTCGCCGTCGATCCGGTGGACCGGGTCTCCCGGATGGTCGCTGCCGAAAGCCATCCCGACCTGAAGATCCTGCGCCGCCAGCTCACCGACCGCGGAACCATGAGTGCGGTCGTGCGCATCGACGAGGTGCGTACGTTCGAGGCATCGCTGCGGCTGCGCAGCGCCGAGGGCGGCTGGCGGGTCGCGATCGTGGACGAAGCCGACCGGATGAACCGGAACGCCGAGAACGCTCTTCTTAAAATACTTGAAGAACCACCATTCAAGACGCTGATAATACTTGTTTCTAATGCTCTCAATTCGATGTTGCCGACAACGCGATCCCGGTGCCGGAGCCTGATCCTCAAGCCGTTGGCGGACGGCATCGTGAGGGACCTGCTGCAACGCGCGAGGCCGGCGCTTTCCGACGAGGACGCCATGATCCTCGTCCGGCTGTCCGAGGGTAGTATCGGCAGGGCGCTGACCCTGGCCGATGCCGGCGGTGCCGATCTCTACCGGGCGGTGGCGGTTCTGATGGCCGCGTTGCCGGTCGACCGCGGCGGTTCGGTCCCGGGGGAATCCGTGCATGCACTCGCCAGTGCGTGGAGCCGGCGCCCCAAGGAGGGCGAAGCCGACGCCTTCGCGGCGGGCATGGAGCTGCTGATGTGGTGGATCGACCGTGCGGTACGGGCCGCCGCCGGCGCAAGCGGTCTTCAGGACATCGTGCCGGGCGACCTCGCCGCCGGGGGCCGCTGGGTGACCGCGGTCGGATCCGAGGCGGTTTTCCGGCGGCGCGCCGAAGTGGTCCGCCTGATGCGACTTGAGCCCGCGCTGAACCTCGACCGCCGGCAGGTCGTGCTGGACTCCGTCCACAGCCTGGCACTGGGCGACGGGCTTGATCGGGGGCTGCCAGCGGAGTAGGCAAGGGGCCCGCCGGCCGGAGGTCCCCGATGACCCGCAGTTACTACGTCACGACGCCGATCTACTACGTCAACGACAAGCCGCACATCGGGCATGCTTACACAACGCTCGCCTGCGACGCGCTGGCGCGCTTCAAGCGCCTGGACGGCTTCGAGGTGATGTTTCTGACAGGCACCGACGAGCACGGCCAGAAGGTCGAGGCCGCGGCGGCCGCTGCCGGCGTCGACCCGCAGAGTTTCACGGATCGGGTGTCGCAGAATTTCCGCGACCTGATCGGGGTACTGAATTGCTCTGCCGACGACTTCATCCGGACAACCGAGCCGCGCCACGTGGCTGCCGTGCAGGATCTGTGGAAGCGTCTGCGCGACAACGGCCACATCTATCTGGGTTCCTACGCCGGCTGGTATTCGGTCCGTGACGAGGCGTTCTACACCGAGACCGAGTTGAGCACCGCGGATGGCGAGAAGCGGGCGCCGAGCGGCGCGCCGGTCGATTGGGTCGAGGAACCGTCCTATTTCTTCGACCTGTCGAAGTGGCAGGAGAAGCTGCTGGCGTTCTACGAGGCCAATCCCGACTTCATCGCACCGGACAGCCGACGCAACGAGGTGCTGTCGTTCGTGCGCGGCGGCCTGAAGGATCTGTCGGTCAGCCGCACCAGCTTCAAGTGGGGTATCCCGGTCCCCGACGACGATGCTCACATCATGTATGTCTGGCTGGACGCCCTGACCAACTACATCACCGCCGCCGGCTACCCGGATACCGGCGGAGACTACGCGAAGTGGTGGCCGGCGGATCTGCACATGGTCGGCAAGGACATTCTGCGCTTCCACGCGGTCTACTGGCCGGCGTTCCTGATGGGCGCCGGCCTCGAGCTGCCGCGTCGGGTGTTCGCCCACGGCTGGTGGACGGTCGAGGGCCAGAAGATGTCGAAGTCGCTCGGCAACGCCATCGACCCGGCATCGCTGATCGAGACCTATGGCCTCGATCAGTACCGCTACTTCATGTTGCGGGAGCTGCCATTCGGCAATGATGGCGACTTCTCGCAGAAGGCGATGATCACCCGGATGAATTCCGAGCTCGCGAACGATCTCGGCAACCTCTCGCAGCGCGTGCTGTCGATGGTCGCCAAGAATTGCGAGGGCGCGGTGCCACAGCCGGGCGATTTCTCGGCGGCCGACGAGGAACTGCTCGCCGCCGCCGCGGCGCTCCTCGACAACCAGCGCGCCGCCTACGACGCCCAGGCTTTTCACCGGGCCCTGGAAGCGGTGTTCGAGGTCGTCGGGCGGGCCAACCGCTACGTCGACGAGCAGGCGCCATGGGCGCTGCGCAAGACCGATCCAGCGCGCATGGCAACCGTTCTGTATGCGCTCGCCGAGACCATCCGGTACGTGGCGATCCTGCTGCAGCCGATCATGCCCGGATCCTGCGCGCGCATGCTCGACCAGCTGGCGGTGCCCGATGATGCCCGCAGCTTCGCCGACCTGACGGCGAGCGGGCGGCTGGTGCCGGGGACGCCGCTGCCGAAACCTCAAGGGGTGTTTCCGCGCTGGGTCGCACCCGAGGGGGCGGAGGAGGATGCAGGGCAGGGGGCTGCGTCATGAACTCGCTGCCGCCGCTCGTCGATTCCCACTGCCACCTCGACTTTCCGGAGTTCGCCGAGGAACTGGACGAGGTGGTGGCGCGCGCCCGGCGCGCTGGCCTGGTCCGGATGGTCACGATCTGCACCCGGGTGCGGCGCTTCGACCAGGTTCTCGGCATCGCCGATCGGTTCGACGACGTGTACTGCACGGTGGGAACCCACCCGCACAATGCCGGCGAAGAGCAGGAAGTGACCGCCGACCAGCTGGTGGCGCTCGCGGAGTCCAGCCCGAAGGTCGTCGGGATCGGCGAATGCGGGCTGGACTACTTCTACGACAACAGTCCGCGCGAGGCGCAGGCCGCCGGGTTCCGTGCGCATATCGAGGCGGCGCGCCGCACCGGCCTGCCGGTTATCGTACACACCCGGGACGCCGACGAGGACACCTGGAAGATCCTGGAGAGCTGCTACGCCGAGGGTCCGTTCGCCGGCGTGCTGCACTGCTTCAGCTCGGGCCGCGAGTTGGCGATGCGGGCGGTCGCCCTCGGCTTCTACGTCTCGCTGTCCGGGATCGTGACCTTCAAGAAGTCCGAGGACCTGCGGGCGATCGTCGCCGACCTCCCGGCCGACCGCCTGCTGGTCGAGACCGACGCTCCCTATCTGGCGCCGCCACCGTATCGCGGCAAGCGCAACGAGCCCGCCTATGTCGTGCACACCCACGAGGTGGTCGCCGGGGTGAAGGGGCTGAGCGTTCCGGAGTCGGCCGAGCAGACGACCCGCAACTTCTTCCGGCTGTTCTCGAAGGTGCCGCCGCCGGGGCACCTGGCGCTCGACGCCGCGTAAGGGGCCGCGCGATGCGGGTAACGATGCTGGGCTGCGGCGCCTCGGTCGGCGTCCCCAGCCTTTCCGGCGGCTGGGGGCAATGCGACCCGGACGAGCCGCGCAACCGTCGCCGCCGCTGCTCGATACTGGTCGAGAAGGCCGGCCGGCGCCTGTTGGTGGACGCCTCGCCGGACCTGCGCGAGCAGTTGCTCGACGCCCAGGTCAATGCGATCGATGCCGTGCTGTTTACGCATATCCACGCCGATCACACCCATGGCATCGACGACCTGCGGCCGCTGTACTGGTCAACCCGGGAGCGGATCCCGACCTATGTGGACGATGTCACCTTCGCCGATCTCGACCGGCGGTTCGGCTACATGTTCGAGGCGGCGCCGGAATCGCCGCCGCATCACGCGCCGCCACTGGTCCGCTTGCCGCTCGGCGAGGGTCGCCACGAGATCGCCGGCGTTACCGTGGACGTGTTCCGGCAGAGCCACGGCAATTCCGGCGAAAGCCTGGGCCTGATCTTCGACGGACGGGTCGGGTACTCGACCGATGTGCACACCCTGACCGAGGGGCAGCTCGGCCGCCTTGCCGACCTGCGTCTCGACACCTGGATCGTCGACTGCCTGCGCGACGAGCCGACCGGGGCGCATGCGTCCTTCGGCCAGGCGATCGAATGGATCGCCAGGGTGCGGCCGGGCCGCGCCTACCTGACCCATATGAACTCGCGGCTCGACTACCGGAAGACTCTGGCCAAGTGCCCACCGGGCGTCGAGCCCGGCTATGACGGGCTGGTCCTGGAGATTCCGGCGTGAGCCGGCTGGACAGCATCCGCCCGCAGCGCTGGGAGCGCGACGGTCGGGTCGTCAGCACAGATTCCGGGACGATCGACGTCGATCTGGTGCAGCGATATCTGGCGGCCGGCTGGCAGTCGCCAGACGTGCCGCTCGAGGTGGTGCGCGCCTTTGTCGCCAACAGCGTCAATTTCGGCCTGTTCACGGGGCCGCCGGAGGCCGGCGCCGAGATGCTCGGCTACGCGCGGGTGGTCACCGACTTCGCGGCCTTCGCCTATATCGGCGACGTGTTCCTGGTCGACGAAGCCGGCCGCGGGCAGGGCTGGGGCAGCTGGTTGATGGACTGCGTCTTCGCGCATCCCGACCTGCAGGGCCTGCGGCGCTGGATGCTGATGTGCGGCGAGCGGCCGGTCGAATGGTACAGGCGCTACGGCTTCGAGGAGCCGGGACGGCCGGGCTTCGCCCTGCACCGGACCGATCGCGACATCTACCGGCGTGCCGCGGGCCACGGCAGCTCGGATTCGACGTAGCCCACGCGTGCCGGGACGAAAGCAGTGTGATGCCGGCCCGCCACGATCTATATTGCTCTCATGTATCCGAGCACTTCGTACCGCGACGGGACGGGGCGGGTCGTCGTTCACTACGCTGGAAACGCGTATATCGTCGGCCCCGACAACCCACTCATCAGGATCCATCACCTGGCGAAAGAGAAGGCGCTCGGACATGTTCTGCGACCGAGCGACGTCTCCGGCAACCTGATCTCGCGTTCCGGTCTGCTCGGAACCGTTCATCTTGTCGACGTCCAATCCGAAGATCCGGATCGGTTCTTCTTCACATTCTACGGCAACCGCTCGCGTCTCGAGGACCGGCGTGATTTCCAAGGTCGGTTCGTGTCCGAGGCTCGCTGGGGCGCGCTCAGGCAGTTTGCCATGGCCGAGTATCTGAGGGCCAAGCGGGCCGGGGACATCGAACTTACCCAGGTCGACGTGGTGTCAAGCGACGTCACGACGGTTTACCGCCGCCTGATCGTTCCGCTGCGACGCGATCGGTGCCAGGTCTCGCATCTGCTGGTGGCCGTCGTTCCCGATCAGCTCGGCGTCGTTCCGAGCACGCTCGACGAGGAACGGGATGGAGTACTCCAGGCTGGTGATGCGTTCGGCGCGACCGGTCGGCGCGAAATCCCCGTCGATCATCAGACGGCTGGTCTCTGATCCGTAGTTCTTCTCGGGAATGCCGGTCTTCTTGAGGCCCTCGAAAACCATCGCGGTCACCGAATCCAGGTTCCAGCGCAAGGTCGCCATGCAGTGGTTGAAGCGCGGCATCAGCCACGACAGCCCGATCCCACGATAGTCAGGATCGACCCACAGCCCGCCGGTATGGGCGAGGCGACCGCCGGGCCCGGGCTCGTCGATCAGGATGTCGACGGTCGCCGCGGGGTCGCGGGACCACAGGGTGCCGGCCCGCACGAGGTCGTAGTAGGCGGTGCACTCGATGTAGCGGGCGGCGATCACGGCGGCGGTCCGTTCGCCGTGCCGGACGTGCAGCCAATAGGCGTCGTCGTGGTCGGTCCTGGCGGGATTGAAGGTCGGATTCACCCCGGCCGAACGCGGCGCGCTCTCGATCACCGAGACCCAGCCGGTCATGTCGGTTTCGGTCGTGATGCGCAGATCGTCGCGGGACAGCATTTCAGCCGCCGTGAAAAGATAATCCTGGAGAACGGCGGAATCGCTCGGTGATTTCACCTGAGCCGAAGTCGAGGACTCTAGCTGGAGGATGGACATTTTCGTCTCCACACGATTTTGGTGTGGAGGCAGAGTACACGACCAGATGGCGTGCGTTCATCTTCTGTTAACTATTGGTAGGTTCTGAAATTTAGATAAATTTGCGACGATCACTCAGGTGTATGTACTGGATTGAAGGCGCTCGTTTTCCCGACGCGAGCAGGGGGCCGACTGGCGGCGCAGCATGCTCCGGAAACCGTCGCGGACGGTCTCGAGGTCGAGAGTGAGATCATGTCGCCGGGCGACATCGTCGCAGCGGTCGAGCAGGTCGTCGAACGCCGTAGCGCACCGGCCGGCGGACCGCACGTTCGGACTCGCCAGGATCAGCCAGCGCGGCTCCGGACCGCGACGGAACGGGTCGGTCGGCGGCGCGGCGCGCTGGGTGACGTAGAACTCTAGGCAGCCCTGGAAATAGCCGCGGATCTCGAACAGCACGGCGCCGGCCGGCATTGCCGGGATCAGCGGATCGTCGCCGTGCAGGTCCCGGAACTCGGCTTCCTCGACCGCCACGTCGTGCAGCATGTCGTCGAGGAACAGTTCGAGAACCTCCGGCTCTGTGGTGTCGGAGCCGAAGCGGTGCACGAAGCCGGCCAGCTCCGGCGGCAGCACCGTGTAGTAGTCCTCGCGATCGGACGACCGGTGCGACCGGCATCCGCCACCAGCGTGCCAGGTCAGGACCCGACCCGGTTTCTTCAGCGCCCGTTCCAGTGCTACCCTGGCCATGCTCGAATCCTACAGGTACCGCGGACTTCCGTCATGATCGATCCGAAGCTGCTGGGTGATCTCGCCAAGGATCACCAGAAGAACCTGCTGACCCGGGACGAGGCCAAGGCGTTCCTGCGCGACCTCATGGAGGTGTGCCGCCGGCACCGCGTGTTCCTGCGCACGACCGACCAGACGGTGCGGTTCTCCAAGGTGTTCGCCGACAGCGAGCAGCGCACCGTGCTGCGGGCGATGATCGATCGCGACGGCCGCTGCCCGGCGGCACAGATCGACTACAAATGAGCCTGTCGCGGCGCCGAGCCCGCGGGCCGGTCGTGCCCAAAATCTCCTGGCTTTCGGCACCGTCCGGAGGACTGCACTGAGATCCTCATTGAGAGGTCGGCTCGGATCGCAGGTGCAGGTCACGGCGCATGGTATTGCGGCAGGGGCTATCTCGTCAGGCTCTGGGTAAATCCGGGGGCAAGAGGCTCCCGGACAGTCTGCAAGCTTGATCATCTGGCTGGCCGGACACACAGCCCGACGCGCTTCTATGCGTCTGCCGCGAAAATGTGCCGCCTGACGAAAACCATCAATCCCACATCATCACGGTCAGATCGGTTCATCGAGCACGAAAATACACGCAAAGATAATGCATGATATTAAACAATATTGCATTAGGTTGTATTTTGGGCTATTATCAATCTTAGGTATTGAATTGATTGGTGGAATCGATCGGTACCTACTGCAACCTAGCAACGTCTTCCAATTGGAGAGGAAAAGAAGATGGCCGTTAAAATCGATCTACAGAGAAATGGAAACAACCTGAACATCATGGTGGGAGCGCAGTCGAAAACAGATCCCGCATTGCTCCTGTGGATTTTGTTGAAACAGGACGGTTCGGAGCGGTTCTTTTACCCCAACCAATTTACTGTGGGTGGGGCCTATGTGTATCCCGGAACCATGCAGAGCAAACTCAATACTGGAATCAGTGACGGTTCGGTAGAGGTCGTTGTCTACGCCGTCAACGCCAACGATATGGTTATCGCGAAGGCTTAGGCGATACCGCAGCTCTGCCGTTGACTGAGGGGTGGACCGGGGTGAAAACGATGATGCTGCTTCACCCCGGTTCGCCGGATTGGGCTTATCTGACAACCGGCGGGGCCGAGGCCTCTGTCGAGCGAGTTCTGGAAAGGGACCACGCGGTCGGTTCCATCGGTTCCATCGATCGGTTCCATCGATACCCCAGCGTTCGGTTCCATGGTACGCCGCTAATATCATTATTTCCCATAATATACATTATGCGCGCTAATTAGATCTGAAGCTCGGGCCACAAGCTCGCGCCGATCTTGCTCTTCCCCGTGCTGGTGACCCTCCCGCTCCAACAGTTTCTCCTCCCGCGTCGGCTATGGGCTCGATGTGGCGGCGTAGGCCGAGGCGACCACATCCCGGGAGTCGCGAGCGATGTCACCGGCCAGATACATCCGGTCTTGCGGCAACCTGGTGATGCAGCGGCGCGCCTTCCGCCCGCTGCTGGGTGCCGGCGGTTCCGCCCTTCGATCTGGTGTGATCTGATCCGCACGGCGAAACTGAGATTGAGGCTTCACGCCGACAGCATTCTGATCCATGATGGTCGGGCGCGATGCGGGTCATCGCGGCGATCCGGGACCGGTAACAGGGAGGTGCCCAGGCATGATTCCACCGGCGCAGCACCGCCCCGTCCCATCGAGTTGATCGGACGGGGCTTCGCAGACCTACAAAATTGAAAACCTTCTCACTCTTGCGAGTGAATTGAGCGCATAGCCAATGCGCTGAGCGGCGCCCGAGCCACCGGTTCGCGGCGCCGCCGTCATTTGGCACGCTGGCGGTTTCCGGCCTTTCCCCTGGGCCGCCCGGTGGGTAGTCTCCGGCCTTCAACGGTGCCACGAGATCTCCCGATCGTAAAAATGATGTCTCCGCCCGACGACACCTCGCCCGACCACGCTCCCCCCGAAGGCCTGCCCGCCGGTCCCCCGATCGCCCGCCTGCTGGCCGTCATGGCTCGCCTGCGGGACCCGGACGGCGGCTGTCCCTGGGATCTGGAACAGAGTTTCGAGACCATCGCGCCCTACACGATCGAGGAAGCCTACGAGGTGGCCGAGGCGATCACCGTCGGCGACCGCGGCGCCCTGAAGGACGAACTCGGCGACCTGTTGCTGCAGGTCGTCTACCACGCCCGCATGGCCGAGGAGGAAGGCAGCTTCGGCTTCGACGACGTCGCCCGGGCGATCGCCGAGAAGATGATCCGGCGCCATCCGCACGTCTTCGGCAATGCCAGCGTCGCCGATGCCGCCGCCCAGACCGGTGCCTGGGAACGCCAGAAGGCCGAGGAACGCGCCCGCAAGGCGGCCGCCGAGGGTCGGACCGCCAGTGTTCTGGAAGGGGTGTCGACCGCCCTTCCCGCGCTGATGCGCGCTGTGAAACTGCAGAACCGCGCCGCCCGTGTCGGCTTCGACTGGCCGGATACCGGTCCGGTGTTCGCCAAGATCGACGAGGAACTGGGCGAACTGCAGGTCGAGATCGACGGCGGCGATCCGGACCGCCTGGAGGACGAGATGGGCGACGCGCTGTTCGCGGTCGTCAACTTGGCGCGTCACCTCGGCGTCGACCCGGAGACCGCGCTCAGGCGCTGCAATGCCAAGTTCGAACGCCGGTTTCGCGGCGTCGAGGACCGGCTGGCCGCACAGGGACAGGCGCCGGACGAGGTGGAGCTCGACGCCATGGAGGCTGCATGGGTCGAGATAAAGCTCGAGGAAAAACGTAAGAAACAATCGTAACAAATTGCTAAAACGATGAAATACGGTATCGCATGGACGGTATCGATCATCAGTGCGGCATCCGGGCGTATTCGGCCCTGCACGTCGGGAGCGGCCTGGAGTAGACGCGCGAATCCGCTCAACAGCGGGGACGGAATGCAGTATGGTCCACCCCCTTTAACCATTGTCACTCCGAGCGGGAGGCGGTCATGGCGGCACGGATCTTCATCGACGGCGAGGCTGGCACTACGGGTCTGCAGATCCGCGAGCGTCTGGCCGTGCGCCGCGATATCGAGCTGATCTCGCTCGACGACGCCAGCCGGAAGGACCCGAAGACCCGCCGTGACGCCCTGCATGCCGCCGACGTGGCAATCCTGTGCCTGCCGGACGACGCCGCCCGCGAAGCGGCGGCGCTGGCCGAGGGCTCGAAGGCGAAGCTGATCGACGCCTCGACCGCGCACCGCACCGCCGACAACTGGGCCTATGGGTTTCCGGAGTTCCGGCCCGGTCAGCGCGAGGCGATAGCCGGCGCCACCCGGGTGTCGAACCCGGGCTGCTACCCGACCGGCGGTATCGGCATCCTCGCACCGCTGGTGGCGGACGGGCTGGTGCCGGCCGACTTCCCGGTCACCGTCAACGCGGTGTCGGGATATACCGGCGGCGGCAAGGCGCTGATCCAGCGCTACGAGGCCGAGGGCCGGGACGGCTACAAGCCCGATGCCTATTGGAGCTACGGGCTGACCCTCACCCACAAGCATGTGCCGGAGCTGACCCGGTGGTCCGCCCTCGCCCATCCGCCGATCTTCCAGCCGGCTGTCGCACGCTATGCCCAGGGCATGCTGGTCAGCGTGCCGCTGGCGCTGTGGGCGCTGCCGAAGCAGCCGACGGCGGCCGACGTGTACGCGGTGCTGGCGGAGCGCTATGCCGGTGCCCGGTTCGTGCGGGTCGCCCCGCTCGGTGAGGCTGAGGGGCTGAAGGAACTGGATCCGCAGGCGCTGAACGGCACCAACCTGATGGAGCTGTTCGTGTTCACGGACGCCGCGACCGGCCGAGCCGTGATCACCGCCCGGCTCGACAACCTCGGCAAGGGCGCGTCCGGGGCGGCGGTTCAGAACATGAACCTGCTGCTCGGCCTGCCCGAGGACGCCGGGCTGGAGTTGCAGCGGGCGGCGTGACCGGTCGGCCGGGACTGGGGCCGCGGCGGTTTTACCCGATCGGCCCCAGAACAGTCGTGCGCAGCTGGTGCCAGCTGTCGACATCCGGCGCCGCCAGCAGGCCGCCGTCGAGTTCGCTCGGGCGGTAGACCCGGCCGTCGAGCCGGCGGGCGTAGCCGCCGGCCTCGGCGTGGATCAGCAGGCCGGGCGCATGGTCCCAGGGCATGTTCTTCCAGTAGAACGCGAAGTGCCATTCGGCGGTGGCGAGCATGCGGTAGTCGTAGGCCGCGCAGCCGCGCCGGTAGTGGCGCGTCGGCAGGACTTCCTCGGCCCGGGCGCGCACCGCCTTGCGGATGTCCTCGTCGGGGATGAACCGGAAGTTCAGCGATCCCTCCATGGCGTCGAGACCGGCGGCCGGCGCCACCCGCAGCTTGGTCCGGGTGCCGTCGCGCTCGACCATCTCGGCACCGCCGCCGTGCTCGGCCAGCAGCACGCGGCCGGTCACCGGCTCGTAGATCGCGGCCGCCACCATGGCGTCACGATCCACCAATGCCACCATGACGCCGAAGCGGTCGCTGCCCTCGGCGAAATTCTTGGTGCCGTCGACCGGATCGACGATCCACACCGGCCGGTGCTCTTTGAGCAGGTCGAGCAGGCCGCGATCATGCTCCACCGACTCCTCGCCGATCAGGATCGAGCCCGGGAACAGGTCCGGGAGCCGCGCCGCCAGCTCCCGCTCGGCGGCCTCGTCGGCCACCGTCACCAGGTCGTTCGGCCCGGTCTTCTCGCGTATGTCGCCGGCCGCGAGGTTGCGCCAGCGTGGCATGATTTCCTGCTCCGCCACCTCGGCGAGCACCTGCGCCACGCGGTCGAGATCGACAGTCGTCATCGCAGACTCCGGATGGAGGAACGGAAAAGGGCCGCGGGGATGCCGCGGCCCTTCCCTATCACGGCCCGCTCCGGGCCGGAAGTCGCAGCGGCCCGGATCAGAAGTCCATGCCGCCCATTCCGCCCATGCCGCCCATGCCGCCCATGCCACCCATGTCGGGCATGCCGCCGCCGGCCGACTTCGGCTCCGGCTTCTCGGCGACCATGGCCTCGGTGGTGATCAGCAGTCCGGCGATCGAGGCGGCGTCCTGCAGCGCGGTCCGCACGACCTTGGTCGGGTCGATGACACCGGCCTTGATCAGGTCCTCGAACTTGTTGGTCTGGGCGTTGTAGCCGAAGGTGGTCGACTTCTGCTCCAGCAGCTTGCCGACCACGATCGACCCGTCGGCGCCGGCATTGATGGCGATCTGGCGGGCCGGAACCTGGATCGCGCGGCGCACGATCTCGATGCCGGTACGCTGGTCGTCATTGCCCGGCTTGACCTTCTCCAGTGCCTGGATGGCGTACAGAAGCGCCGTGCCGCCGCCCGGGACGATGCCTTCCTCGACCGCGGCTCTGGTCGCGTGCATCGCGTCGTCGACGCGATCCTTGCGTTCCTTCACCTCGATCTCGGTCGAGCCGCCGACCCGGATCACGGCGATGCCGCCAGCCAGCTTGGCCAACCGCTCCTGCAGCTTCTCCTTGTCGTAGTCGGACGTGGTGTCCTCGACCTGCGCGCGGATCTGCGAGCATCGAGCCTGGATGTCCTTCTTCTTGCCGGCGCCGTCGACGATGGTGGTGGTGTCCTTGTTGATCGCCACCTTCTTGGCCGTGCCCAGCATGTCGAGGGTGACGGTTTCGAGCTGAATGCCGAGGTCCTCGGACACCACGGTGCCGCCGGTCAGGATCGCGATGTCCTCGAGCATCGCCTTGCGGCGATCACCGAAGCCCGGGGCCTTCACGGCCGAAACCTTCAGGCCGCCGCGCAGCTTGTTGACGACCAGGGTCGCCAGGGCCTCGCCGTCCACATCCTCGGCGATGATCAGCAGCGGGCGCTGGCCGCGGGCGACCTGCTCCAGCAGCGGCAGCATCGGCTGCAGGTTGGACAGCTTCTTCTCGTGGATGAGGATCAGCGGGCTCTCGAGATCGCAGGTCATCTTGTCGGCGTTGGTCACGAAGTACGGCGACAGGTAGCCGCGATCGAACTGCATACCCTCGACGACGTCGAGCTCGGTGTGCAGCGACTTGGCTTCCTCGATGGTGATCACGCCCTCGCGGCCGACCTTCTCCATCGCCTCGGCAATCATGTCGCCGATGTCCTTCTCGCCATTGGCCGAGATCGTGCCGACCTGGGCGATCTCGCCCGAGGTCTTGATCTTCTTGGTGCGGCCCTGCACGTCGGCGATCACGGCCGCGACCGCCAGGTCGATGCCGCGCTTCAGATCCATCGGGTTCATGCCGGCGGCGACGGCGCGCACGCCCTCGCGGACGATCGCCTGGGCCAGAACTGTCGCGGTGGTGGTGCCGTCACCGGCCACGTCGGAGGTCTTGGACGCGACCTCCTTGACCATCTGCGCGCCCATGTTCTCGAACCGGTCGGAGAGCTCGATGTCCTTGGCGACGGTCACGCCGTCCTTGGTGATGCGCGGCGCGCCGAACGACTTCTGCAGAACCACGTTGCGGCCTTTGGGACCGAGCGTGACCTTGACGGCGTCGGCCAGCGTATCGACGCCGCGCAGCATGCGGTTGCGCGCGTCGACGTCGAACCTAACGTCCTTGGCTGCCATGTCTTCCTCCCTTTCGTATCTCGCGGGTACCGCCAGCTCAGCCGACGATGCCCATGATGTCGCTCTCGCGCATGATCATGACGATCTTGCCGTCGAGCTTGACCTCGGTGCCCGACCACTTGCCGTACAGCACGGTATCGCCGGTCTTGACGTCCAGCTTGTGCACCTTGCCGGCTTCGTCGCGGCCGCCGGGGCCGACGGCGATGACCTTGCCCTGCGACGGCTTTTCCTTGGCGGTGTCCGGGATGATGATCCCCCCGGCAGTCTTGGTGTCGGATTCGATCGGCTCGACCACGACCCGGTCGTGCAGCGGACGGAACTTCATGGGATGCCTCCGTTATGATGACCCCCGCCACGCGGATTCCAGGGGTCGGTGGTGCCGTTGGCACTCACCTGTGTTGAGTGCCAACGGGTATAGGAGCCCCCCCGGTAGGCTGTCAATCGCGGCAATCCGCCGATTCCCGATTTCGGTGTCGTCTCGTGGGTCAGTGCGACGGTCGGCGGATCGAACCGGCGAACCGTTTCTCGAAGCGGGCGGCGTCGGTCTCGCTCATGCGGACCGTGACCGCCGTGGTGCCGTCGGCGGCGTCACTGCGCTCAACCACGTCGCCATGCTCGTAGAGCCAGGCGAAGGCGGCACCGTCACTGCCGTCGAGAACGAAGCCGCACAGCCGGTCGTCGATACCGAGAAGCTCGGCGATCGCCGCCGTCAGCCGGTCGATACCCTCGCCGGTGACCGCGGAGACCCCCACCACCGGCTCGCTGTCGGCATGCGTTCGCTGCCCGCGGGCGATACGCTGGTCCTCCGGTAACAGGTCGATCTTGTTCTGGACCTCGATCATGCGGCCGGTACGGGTCGTCTCGTCGATGCCGAGATCGGCCAGAACGGCCAGCACGTCGACCTTCTGGGCCGAACTGTCCGGGTGGGCGATGTCGCGGACATGCACCACCACGTCGGCTTCGGTCACCTCCTCGAGCGTCGCCCGGAACGCCGCCACCAGATGGGTCGGCAGCTCACTGATGAAGCCGACGGTGTCCGACAGGATGATGGTGCGGCCACCCGGCAGGTCAATGCGCCGCATGGTCGGGTCCAGGGTGGCGAACAGCAGGTCCTCGGCCATGACGGAGGCGCCGGACAGCCTGTTGAACAGCGTCGACTTGCCGGCGTTGGTATAGCCGACCAGCGCCACGACCGGATACGGCACCCGCTTGCGGGCGCCACGATGCAGCTGGCGGGTGCGCTTTACCTCCTCCAGCTCGCGGCGGATCCGGATGATGCGGTCGCCGATCAGTCGGCGGTCGATCTCCAGCTGGCTTTCGCCCGGGCCGCCCATGAAGCCGGTGCCGCCGCGCTGACGCTCAAGGTGGGTCCAGGACCGCACCAGCCGGGACCGTTGGAAGGTCAGCGATGCCAGGTCGACCTGCAGGCGACCTTCGTGGGTTCGTGCCCTGGCGCCGAAAATCTCCAGGATAAGCTGGGTACGGTCGAGGACCTTGGCCTTGAGCCCCCGCTCGAGGTTGCGCTGTTGCACCGGTGTCAACGGACGGTCGACTACCACCACCTCGATCTCGAGGGCTTCGACGAGTTGGGCCAGCCGCTCGATCTGGCCGCTTCCCATCAGCGTGCCCGGGCGCGGCCGGGCCACGGTGACGACCTCGGAATGAACGGTGACCAGGTCGATGGCCGACGTCAGCCCGACGGCTTCCTCGAGCCGAGCCTCGGGGTCGCGAACCCCTTCCCCCGTCTCTTCCTCGGACTTCAGGCGGGGGTGGACGACCAGGGCGCGGGTGCCCATGCTGGCCTCGTCAGCCGTCCGCCTCTTCCTTGGCGTCGAAGAGCTGGACCGGATGCTGCGGCATGATGGTCGACACCGCGTGCTTGTAGACCAGCTGCGAATGCGCGTCACGGCGCAGCAGCAGGCAGAAATTGTCGAACCACGTGACGATGCCCTGGAGCTTCACGCCGTTCACCAGGAACACGGTCACCGGGGTCTTGTCCTTGCGGATCTTGTTCAGAAACACGTCCTGAACGCTTTGGCTCTTCTCTGCGGCCATCTTGCATTCCTTATCGTTAGAGCCTGGAGCTCACCGGCCGGTACCACCAGAAGCGGCCCTTGCCCATTTATCTCGCACCTGCGAGATGTCAGCTAAACATATAATGCGGCGATGCGCTCGCTCAATCGTCTAGCTGCCGCAAAAGCGCCAGGCACCCCGGAAGGTGGATGGCGGGCGGATGCGCGCTCAAATCCTCGGGGTGCGGATCCTCGGGATGCAACAGCACGGCAGTGCAGCCGGCGGCGTGTGCGCAGGCAAGGTCGACGGCCGAGTCGCCGACGAACCAGACCGCCGGGCCGGCCGCGACACCGGTTCCCTCCAGGGCCATGTGGACAGGGTCCGGCGCCGGCTTGTCGCGTGGCGCGTCAGTGGCGCCGACGATGCGGTGGAAATACCGGTCCCAGCCGAGATGCTCGGCTTCGCGACGCAGGTATCCGCCTGCCTTGTTGCTCACGACGGCTGTCGGAACCGCCAACATCCGGAGCCGCTCCAGCACGTCGAGCGATCCCTCCAGGGCTCTCAATGTTTCCAGATGCACGGCTCCGAAGCCATCGTAGAACAGCCGGGTGGCCTCGTCGGTGCGGTCGCCGAACAGCTCCGGGAAAGTGTCGCGCAAGGACTTCTTGGCACGCGCCCTGACCTCGTCCTCGGTCCAGGGGACATGGCCCATGGCAACGAACGTCAGATCGAGCGCCCGGGCGATCGCGCCCCAGTTGTCGACCAGCGTGGAATCCCAGTCGAACACGACCGCGTGCGGGCGCGGCAACGCGCCCACCCGGTCGATGCTCACGACGTGCGCCCCTCGCCGGCGGCATAGTCGAGGTAGGCTTGGCGCAAGCCCAGGCCGACGGAGCCGGCCTTGCCGTTGCCGATCACGACATCGTCGATCTGGGTAACCGGCGTCACGAACGAGGTCGCCGAGGAAATGAAGGCCTCGCGCGCCTGCTTGGCCTCGTCGACGGTGAAGCTGCGTTCCACGAATTTGAGCTTCTCGCGCTCGGCGAGCTTCAGCAGGGTAAGTCGGGTGATGCCGTTCAGGATCGCCGCGTTGGCGCTGCGGGTCACCAGTTCGCCTTCCCGGGTCACGATCCAGGCATTGGTCGAGGTGCCTTCGGTCACCAGGCCGTCATCGTCGACCTGCCAGGCCTCATAGGCGCCGGCCTCCTTGGCCTGCTGTTTGCCGAGCACGTTCGGCAGCAACGCGACGGTCTTGATGTCGCAACGCTCCCACCGGATGTCGCGGATCGAGATGACCTTCACGCCGTTCTCGATGGTTGCCGCGGCCGGCAGGGCGATGCGCTTGGCGGTCAGCACCAGGGCCGGTCGGGCATGCTTCGGGAACGGATGGTCGCGACGCGCCACGCCGCGGGTCACCTGCATGTAGATCAGCCCGGTGCCGATCCGATTGCGGCGCAACAACTCGCGCATGACCGAGCGCAGCGCCGGCCGGCTCATCGGTGCGGCGATGCGCAACTCGCCCAGGGAGCGGTCCAGGCGGTCGAGGTGCGGAATCTCGTCGACCATCGCGCCGTGATAGACCAGCACCACCTCGTAGACGCCATCGGCGAACTGGTAACCGCGGTCCTCGACATGGACCGCTGCGTCCGCGTGCGGAATGTAGCGGCCGTTGACATAGGCGATGCGCGACATGCTGGGGCTCCGGACGGGAAGGGAACGAGCTTCCTTACAACGCCGGGCCGCTCAGAAAAAGTCCAGTCGGACGGCGAACATCTTCTCGACCTTCTTGACCGCCTCGTAGGTGGCGAACACCACGACGCGGTCCTTGGCGGCAATCACCGTCTCGCCACGCGGCACGATCACCTCGCCGTCGCGGACGATGGCGCCGATGATCACCCCGGCGGGCAACCGCGCGTCCTTCAGCGGCCGGCCGACCAGCGGTGAGGTTTCCAGCGCTTCGGCTTCGATCACCTCGCCGAAATCCTCGCGCACCGAGTAGACGCTGCGGATCCGACCGCGCCGGACATGCTGAAGGATCGACGACACGGTGATCGCCCGCGGATTGACCACGGCATCGATGCCCAACTGCGTGATCAGGGGCGCGTAGGTCAGGGTATTGATCAGGGTCACCGTCCGCCCGCACCCCGAGCGCTTGGCGAGCAACGAACTGAGGATGTTGACCTCGTCGTCGTTGGATACCGCGACGAAGGTTTCGGTCCGGGAGATATTCGCCTCTTCCAGGATCTCCGGGTCGAGGACGTCGCCGTTCAGCACCATGGTGCGGTTGAGCGCCTGGGCCACGAAGCGCGCGCGGTCGCGTGAGAACTCGATGATCTTGGCGTCGACGCCAGGGTGGTCGCGCTCGATCTCCTGGGCCAGGGTCAGGCCGATATTGCCGCCGCCGGCGATCACGATGCTGCGCGCCTCGGCCTCCTCGTGGCCGAAGCTGGCGAGCGCCCGGGACAGGTGCGCGCTGCTGCACACGAAGTAGACCTCGTCGCCCGGCAGCATCTGGTCATCGGGCTTCGGAACGATGGCGCGCTCGTCGCGCAGGATGCCGACGATCACGATCGCCAGGTCGGTGAACAGACTGGTGAGCTGGCGCAGCGGCGTGTTGATGATCGGCGTGTTCTCCTCGCAGCGCACGCCGACCACGCGCACCTTGCCGTCGGCCATCGGCACGACGTCGAGGGCGCCCGGCACCTGCAGCCGGCGGCCGATGGCGCGGGCCACCTCGCGCTCCGGCGAGATGATCACGTCGATCGGCATGTGCTCGCGCGAGAACAGGTCGGCCCAGATCGGCAGCAGATAGTTCTGATTGCGCACCCGCGCGATCTTGGTCGGCACGTTGAACAGCGAGTGGCCGACCTGGCAGGCCACCATATTGACCTCGTCCGAATAGGTGACCGCGATCAGCATGTCGGCATCGCGGGCGCCAGCCTGCTCGAGGACTCCTGGATGCGAGGCGAAGCCGTTGATGGCGCGGACGTCCAGGGTGTCACTGATCTTCTGGATCAGCGTCGGCTCCTGGTCGATCACCGTGACGTCGTTGTTCTCGCCCGCCAGATGACGGGCAATGCTGGTGCCGACCTGACCGGCGCCGCAGATGATGACCTTCATCGGATTTCCTCAGCTGGCCGGGCGGACCAGCTTGTCCCCCTGGAATACTCCAAGCGACTTCAGCTTGCGGTGCAAGGCCGAGCGCTCCATCCCGATGAACGCCGCCGTGCGCGAGATGTTCCCCCCGAACCGGTTGACCTGCGAGATCAGGTACTCGCGTTCGAAGGTCTCGCGCGCCTCGCGCAATGCCATGCCCATGATCTCGCCGCCCTTCTCCCATTTCAGGGTCGCGGGCGTGGCCGATCCGATCTCCGGCGGCAACTGGTCGGCACGGATCGCCTCGCGGGGATCGCCCGACGCCATGATCAGGATCCAGTCGATGACGTTGCGCAGCTGCCGGACGTTGCCCGGCCAGTCGTAGGCCTGCAACGCGGCTATCGAGTCCTCGGCGAGCGCGCGCATCGCCATGCCGCCGTTCTCCACCGTCTGGCGGACGAAATGCCGGGCCAGCATCGGCACATCCTCGCGGCGTTCGCGCAGCGGCGGCACCCGGATCGGCACCACGTTCAGGCGGTAGAACAGGTCCTCGCGGAACCGCCCCGCCCCCATTTCCTGTTGCAGGTCGCGGTTGGTGGCGGCGATCACCCGGACGTCGACCTCGACCTCGGTGTCGCCACCGATCCGCCGGAACGCCTGTTCCTGCAGGACCCGCAGGATCTTTCCCTGGGTCTCGATCGGCATGTCGGCGACTTCATCGAGCAGCAGCGTGCCCTTGTGCGCCAGTTCGAGGGTACCGACGGTGCGCGGCTCGCGGCCGCCGGGCTCGGTCCCGAACAGCTCCGATTCCAGCCGTTCGGGCGTCAGGGTGGCGCAGTTCAGCACCACGAACGGCCCGACGGCGCGCCGCGAGCGCTCGTGGATGCGGCGCGCGACGACTTCCTTGCCGGCCCCCGCCGGGCCGGTGATGAGGACGCGGCTGCCGGTCGGCGCCACCTTCTCGATCGCCCCCCGGACGGCGTTGATGCCGGTCGATATCCCGATCAGGTCGGTCGAGGATCCCGCGCGCCGCCGCAGTTCGGTGTTTTCGCGCCGCAGGCGGGTCGACTCCACAGCCCGCTCGATCATGAACAGCATTCGGTCGGCCTTGAACGGCTTCTCGATGAAGTCGTAGGCGCCCTTCTTGATGGCGGTCACGGCGGTTTCGATGGTGCCGTGGCCGGAGATCATGATGACCGGCAGGTCGGGATGGTCGCGGCGGATCTCATCGAGGATGCCGATGCCATCCAGGTGGCTGTTTTGCAGCCAGATATCGAGGATCACCAGGGACGGCATACGCCGGCGGATCGCATCCAGCGCCTCGCGGGCGTTCGCGGCCGAGCGGGAATCGTAACCCTCGTCCTCGAGGATCCCCGCGATCAACATCCGGATATCGGCCTCGTCGTCGACGATCAGAATATCATTCGCCATGAGACACAAACGCCGGGTCGGTTGCGGGCGGTATCGATGCCTCGACCTCGAAAACGAGGCTGACCATGGCACCGCCACCGGGACGGTCACGTAGCTCGACCGAACCGCCATGATCTTCCATGATTTTCTTTACGATGGCCAGTCCGAGCCCGGTGCCCTTGTCGCGGGTGGTGACATACGGCTCGGTCAGCCGGTCGCGGTCGGTCTCCGGCAGCCCTCGTCCGTTGTCGGACACAGTCACGCAAAGCCTCGGTCCCTGGCGCTCGACCATGATCTCGATCCGGCCCTGCCATTCGTCGTCGGTCGGCCCGCCGCCCTCCTGCCGCCGACCTTCGATGGCGTCGACCGCGTTTTGCAGCAGGTTGGTCAAGGCTTGGCGAAGCTGGCGCGAATCGCAGCTGACGAGCACGGGATTGGCTGGCTGCATGACCTCGAACTCGATGTCGGTCCGGCCGGCACGCTGCAGGTCGACAGCGCTCGACACCAGGTCGCCGATCGACTCCTGCCGCATGACCGGTGTCGGCATTCGCGCGAAGGCCGAGAATTCGTCCACCATCCGGCCGATATCGCCGACCTGTCTGACGATCGTGTCGGTCATCCGCTCGAAGGTCTCGGGGTCGGTACCGATCTGGCTCAGATACTTCCGCTTCAGGCGCTCCGCCGACAGCTGAATCGGGGTCAGCGGGTTCTTGATCTCATGGGCGATCCGACGGGCGATGTCCGCCCAGGCCGCCTTGCGCTGCGCCGACAACAGCTCGGTGACATCGTCGAAGGTAACCACGAAACCTGCGACTTCCCCGCCATCGGTCTCGGCGGCGATCCTGGCGAGGAAGGTCTTGCGTTGGTCGTCGACCCCCTGGACCGCGACCTGGTCCTCGGATTCCCGCCAGGGCCGCCGCCGGGCCTCGGCGATCAGCGGGCCGAATTCCGGCACCAGATCCTGCAGCGGCTGACCGATGGACTCGTCGAGGTCGAGGCCGAGCAGGCGGCCGGCCGAGCGGTTGGGCAGATTGACGTTGCCGGCCGGGTCGAGCCCGATGACGCCGGCCGATACCCCGCCCAGGACGGCCTCGGTGAAGCGGCGGCGCTCGTCGAGCTGCTGGTTGGCGTCGATCAGCTCGGTGCGCTGTGATTCGAGCTGCGCCGTCATGCGGTTGAACGCCCGGCTGAGGGTCGCCAGCTCGTCGACCGCGTCGCCTGGCGACACCCTGGTCGTGAGGTCGCCCGCCCGCACCCGCTCGGCGACCCTGATCAGCGCGCTGATCGGCCGCGCCAGCCGATCGGCCAGCAGCAGTCCGACCCAGCTCGCCGCCAGCAGCAGCAGCAGTGCCACCAGCGCAAATACGATCGCGAAGGTCAGCTGGAAGTCGAACCGCTTGCCCTCCAGAACCTGGTATTGCGAGACCGCCTCCTGGGTTCGCTGCACATGTGCCAGCAGTGCCGGGTCGACGAAGCGGCCGACGAACAGGAAGGCATCGACGAACTGGTTGAGCGCTACCATCGCCCTGATCCGGTCGTCGTTCTCGGTGGTCAGGATCACGACCTCACCCTCGCGCGCCTGCCCCATGGCACGCTCAGGCAGCGGCTCGAAGTCGAACGAGAACGATAGGCTAGACCGTGCCAGCACCCGGCCGGAACCGTCGAACACCACCGCCTCGGTCAGGTTTCGCACGGCTGCCTGGGCGGTCATGACCTGGTCGAAGCGCCGAGGATCCGAGAGCAGGAACGGTGCGTCGCGGTTCAGGTCGTTGGCCATGGCGAGCGCATCGCCACGGATCGTCTGGCGGTGTTCCTCCAGATACGCCTCGGCGACCGCGGTCGAGCTCTTCACCGCAGTCGCCACGCGCTCGCTGAACCAGCCGCGCAGGCCGAAGTCGAAAAACACCGCCGAGAAGATCGACACGATGAGGGTCGGGGTGACGGCGACCGCCGCGAACATCACGGCCAACCGGACGTGCAACCGAGAGCCGGCCTGGCCCCGCCGCCTCTCCACCCAGATCCGCACCAGTTGGCGGGTGATCAGCGCACCGAGTGCCAGCAGGAAGGCGATGTTCAGGTAGATCGCCGCCAGCACCATGTCCGGCTCGGGTCCGAGCGGGCCGGAGCCGGTAAGGATGATCGCCGTGCCGACGCCCGACGCGATTGCCAGCGCCGCCAGGGCCAGGGCGAGCCGACGTTCCAGGTCGTGGCGCCGGGCCCATCGCAGGAAGCCATTGATGAAAGGCGTTCCGGACGCAGCCGACACCGGCGGCTCGGGCGGCCGGCTGTCCGATTGCGCCGCAATCGGCTGAGTTGCGATCGGCTGAGTTGCGGTCGGCTGAGTTGCGGTCGTCGGCTGAGGTGCGGAGGCGTCGGTCATCGGATCCGGGGGTGATGCTGGACCGGCAGTTTCCGGCCGATCTGGCGACGCGTCAGGGTTCCGAACGTATGCCACGCACGACCGGGATGTCCAACTCGCGGATCTTCTTGCGCAAGGTGTTGCGGTTGAGCCCGAGCAACTCGGCGGCCTTGATCTGGTTGCCGCGGGTAGCGCTCAGGCAAAGCGTCACGAGCGGTCGCTCGATCTCGCGCAGGATACGATCGTAGAGCCCGGCGGCCGGCAGGCCATCCTGGTGGGCCCCGAAATATGCCACCAGATGGCGCTCGACGGCTCCGGACAGGCTGTCGGGTCCAGTTTCGCCGTCGGCGGCCTCCGGCTCCGACGAGTCGGCCAGTTCCGCCTCGATGACGTCCTCGCCGATGGTCTCCTCGGCATACAGCGCCGACAGCCGCCGGCACAGGTTCTCCAGCTCGCGGACGTTGCCCGGCCAGGGGTAGCGCTGCAGCCGCAGCATGGCCGGTTTGTCCAGGTGCTTGATCGGCAACCCCTCCTGCGGCATCTGCGCGAAGAAGTGGCGTGCCAGGTCGGGCACGTCCTCGATCCGTTCGCGCAGTGACGGCAGCCGGATCGGCACCACGTTCAAACGGTAGAACAGGTCTTCGCGGAACAGCCCCTGGCGGATCAACTGGCGCAGGTCGCGGTGGGTCGCGGCGACGATCCGCACATTGGCGCGGATCGGCGTTCGGCCGCCAACCGTGGTGTACTCGCCCTCCTGCAGCACCCGCAGCAGACGGGTCTGCGCCTCCAGCGGCATGTCGCCGATTTCGTCCAGGAACAGGGTTCCGCCCTGGGCCTGCTCGAACCGGCCGGTGGCCCGAATGGTGGCGCCGGTGAAAGCTCCCTTCTCATGGCCGAACAGCTCGGATTCGATCAGTTCGCGCGGTATCGCCGCCATGTTGATGGCGACGAATGGCCCGTCGCGGCGTTTGCCGTAGTCGTGCAGGGCCCGGGCCACCAACTCCTTGCCGGTCCCCGACTCGCCGGTGATCATCACCGTGAGGTCGGTTCCCATCAGCCGCGCGAGCACGCGGTAGATGTCCTGCATCGCCGCCGACCGGCCGATCAACGGCAGCGGCTCATCGGTGGCCGGCGACGCCGCCGCGTCCTCGGAGGCCGTTACCGGTGCGGCCGTCGGGCTCGACAGCGCCTTGCGCACCGTGGCGACCAGTTCGTTCAGGTCGAACGGCTTCGGCAGATAGTCGAAAGCGCCGCGCTCGCTCGCCTTGACGGCCGTCAGCAGCGTGTTCTGCGCGCTCATCACGATCACCCGCAGGTCGGGCCGAACCCGGCGGATGCGTGGCAGCATGTCGAGGCCGTTCTCGTCCGGCATCACCACGTCGGTGATCACCAGGTCGCCCTCGCCGGCCTCGACCCACTGCCAGAGCCCGGCGGCGGTACCGGTGCTCTTCACATCGTGCCCCAGGCGCGTCAGCGCCTGGCCGAGCACGGTCCGGATCGCGCGGTCGTCGTCGGCGATCAGGATCGAGGCGCGGGCATCGCTCACAGCGCGCCCTCCATCTCGTCGACACCGCGACGGCGCACCCGTCTCGGCATGGGTTCTTCGGTAATCGGGAAGGTCAGGCGGAAGATCGTGCGCCGGGCAATCGAGTCGACCTCGATTACACCGCCATGGTCGGCCACCGTCTTCGCCACGAAGGCGAGGCCCAGGCCGGTGCCGTTGATCTTGGTGGTGACGAACGGTTCGAACAGGTTGGCACGCAGCTCCTCGGGGACGCCCGGTCCGTTGTCCTGGACGGTCACCTGCAGGGGCAGGTGCAGCCGTTCGCGCGAGCCGGCGACGGCGACCCGCATGCCGTGGCGATAGCTGGTGGTCAGGGTGATCTCCCCGGCTTCCTTCGGAACCGCCTCGCAGGCGTTCTTGATGAGGTTCATGAACACCTGCACGAGCAGGTCGCGATTGCCCAGCACCGGTGGCAGTGACGGGTCGTAGCGCTCGACGAAGGTCACGTGCTGGCCGAAGCCGTTCTGGGCAACTCGCCGGCAACGCTCCAGGACTTCGTGGATGTTGACCGGGCCCCGCTGGATCGGTCGCTCGTCGGAAAACACCTCCATGCGGTCCACCAGCGCGCAGATGCGGTCGGTCTCGTCGCAGATCAGGCGGGTCAGCGTGGCGTCCTCGGGGCCGACGGACTGCTCCAGGAGCTGGGCCGCCCCCCGGATGCCGGACAGCGGGTTCTTGACCTCGTGGGCCAGCATGGCGGCCATCGCGGTCACCGAACGGGCGGCCCCGCGGTAATTGAGCTGGCGGTGCATCTTGAAGGCGATCGTGCGCTCCTGGAGGCACAGGGCCACGCAGTCGAGGACCTCCGGGATCGGCGAGATCTGCAGGTTCACCGTGCGCCGGCCGAGGCGCGGCGACTCGATGACCAGGTCGTAGTCCGACAGGCTGGCCTGGGTGTCGCGGGCCTGCTCGATCATCCCGGTCAGCGGGCTGTCCTCGGGTATCCATTCCGACAGTGGCCGGCCGGCGGCATAGGCCGCACTGGCGCCGATCAGGTCTTCGCCGGCCAGGTTCAGCGATACGATCCGGTTGTCACCGTCCACCACCACCACCGAGGACGGCAGCGCGTTCAGCACGGCGGTGCTGTCGATCACCGGGGCGCCGCGCCGTTTCCGCGTCGCCTTGGCCGTTGCTGCGCTCACGCCGCTCTCCGCTCGATCAGGGGGTCGAAGTACCGGTCGATGGCCGCGAACACCCGTTGCGGCTCGACCGTGTTGTTGACGGACTGCCGGAACCCGGCGGAGTCCGGCAGGCCCTGACTGTACCAGCCGACGTGCTTGCGGGCGTTGCGCAACCCGGCATTGACGCCGTAGTGCGACAGCATCGCCTCGAGATGCTCGACCATGATCTCTTTCAGTTCGGCGACCGACGGCTCGGCGCCGTCGCCGCGCCCGGCGAGCCGGTCGGCGATCTGCCGCAGGACCCAGGGCCGCCCGCAGGCTCCGCGCCCGATCATCACGCCGTCCGCGCCCGACTGTTCCAGGCAGGCGACGGCCTCGTCGGGCGACGTGATGTCGCCGTTCGCGACCACCGGTATCCCAACCGCGTCCTTGACCTGCCGGATGAACGCCCAGTCGGCCCGCCCGGTGTACATCTGACAGCGCGTGCGACCATGCACCGTGATCATGCGGACACCGGCGTCCTCGGCGATCCGCGCCAGCCGGGGTGCGTTGCGGTCACTGTCGTCCCAGCCGGTACGCATCTTCAGGGTGACCGGGACCGCCACCGCCTTCACCACCGCCGCGACGATGCGCCCGGCTAGGCCCTCGTCGCGCATCAGCGCCGAGCCGGCCAGCCGGTTGACGACCTTCTTCACCGGGCAGCCCATGTTGATGTCGACGACCGCGGCACCGCCGTCCACCGCGAGGCGGGCCGCTTCGGCCATCACCGCCGGGTCCCAGCCGGCGAGTTGCACGACCGCGGGCGCGTCGTCGGCATCGATCTCGGCCTTGCGGAGCTCGTCGCGGACCTCACGCAGCATGGCGTCGCTGGCGATCATTTCGGACACCACCAGTCCGGCTCCGTAGCGCCGCACGATGCGCCTGAACGGACGATCGGACACCCCCGACATCGGGGCGAGTATCACGGGGTCCGGCAGGACTACTGGCCCGATTGTTATGCTCATAATTTGGGCAGGCCACGTCGGTGATGAATTCTTGAGCAATTTTAGCGTCGCCGCGCGAAATCGCAAGCTCGCCGTTCGCGGGCCATCGTTCGCACCCCGTCGGCCGGCGATCGCGGTGACGGATCCGTTACCCGAGCAGCAGGCCCTGCACGGCCTTTACGCCAGGATAGGCAAGTGTCAGCAGGAGATAGACCACCAGAACGGCGCGGGCCGCGCGCCGCCCGCGCAGGCCGGAGCGGGCGTGCAGGACGAGGACCGTCGCCACCACCACGAAGGACGCCAGCGTCAGCACGGTCTTGTGGTCGAGGGCCAGCAGGCGGCCGGTCTCGTCCAGCTCCAGCACCATGCCGCTGGCGATCCCGACCCCGAGCACGACCAGTGCCAGCAACAGCAGCTGGAACTGCAGCCGGTCGGCGTCGACGACCGCCGGCAACGCGGCACGCCAGCCGTCTTCCTGCTTGGCCTTCAGGGCGCTCTCCTTGAGCACGACGGCGAGACCCGCAACCGCCGAGACGGTCGCCAGCGCATAGGTGGTCAGCGACACCAGGATATGGAGGACCACCCAGCCGCCCGGCAGGGTGCCCACCACCCCTGCCGGCGCCGGATCGTCGGCCACCGTGGCGAGCGTCGCCAGGATCAACAGGTACGGCCCGAGCAGCGATGCCAGCCGGCCGGCCCAGGGTCGCGCCACGACCACCGCCGCGAACACCAGGATGGTGGCGGCGACGCTGATCCAGAGCGCTACGCCGAGACTCGGGTCCCAGTGGCTTGCCAGCCGCGCGGTACTCCAGCCCACGGCACCGACCGCGGCGACCGCCAGGGCCAGCCACAATCGCGGGCCGGGGTGCGAGACCGGCCGCACTGCCAGCAGCGAGGCCGGCACCAGCGCGGCAAGGGCCGAGAGGTTCAGGGCGAGAGACATGGACGGATGCCTACACTAAGATCGCGCCCCGCTCCAGGGGGCGGCGACGCCTTCCCGGCGCCTGCCATCGACCTGATCACGAGGACCCACCGCGTGAAGACCATCGCCCTGATCGTGGCCGCCGGACGCGGCGAGCGGGCCGGCGGCGGCGCACCGAAGCAGTACCGCCGGCTGGCCGGCCTGCCGGTCCTGCGCCGCAGCCTGTCTCCATTCCTGGCACATCCGCGGGTCGACGCCGTTCGGGTCGTGATCGCCGATGGCCAGCATGACGCCTATGCCGAGGCTACCGCCGGGCTGAACCTGCCGGAACCAGTGGTCGGCGGCGCCGAGCGCCAGGACTCGGTGCGGCTCGGCCTGGAGGCGCTGGCGGACCAACGCCCGGACGCCGTGCTGATCCACGACGCGGCGCGGCCGTTCGTGCCGGCGGCGATGATCGACCGGGTGCTGGACGCCCTTGCCGGGGCGCCGGGCGCCCTGCCCGTCCTGCCGGTGGTCGATACCCTGAAGCGCGGGGCCAACGGCTTCGTCGGCGACACCGTATCCCGCGACGGGTTGTGGCGGGCCCAGACCCCGCAGGGCTTCCGCTATGCCGAGATCCTGGACGCGCACCGTGCCGCGCTCGGCGGTCCGGCGGCGACCGACGACGCGGCGCTGGCCGAGCGGGCCGGGCTGGCGGTGGCGCTGGTCGAAGGTTCCGAGGATGCCGCCAAACTCACCACCGCCGAGGACCTCGCCCGCGCCGAGGCCCGGCTGTCGGCGTTGCTGGAGACCCGGGTCGGCACCGGCTTCGACGTGCACCGTATCGGCCCCGGCGATGCCATGATGTTGGGCGGCGTGGCGATCCCGCACGACGGTGCCCTGGTAGGCCATTCCGACGCCGACGTCGCCCTGCACGCCCTGACCGACGCAATTCTCGGCGGGCTCGCCGACGGCGACATCGGTGCGCACTTCCCGCCCAGCGACCCGCAGTGGCGGGGAGCCGCCTCCGACCGTTTCCTCGCCGATGCGGTGCGGCGGGTGCATGCCCGCGGCGGCCGCATCCGCCACCTGGACCTGACCATCATCTGCGAGCGCCCGAAGATCGGCCCGCACCGTGACGCGATCCGCACCCGCATCGCGTCGATCTGCGGCATCGCGGTCGACCGGGTCTCGGTGAAGGCGACGACGACCGAGCGGCTCGGCTTCACCGGCCGGCAGGAAGGAGTCGCGGCGCAGGCCGCGGCGACCCTGGCGCTGCCGTCGGACGATCGCGATCCGGAGTGGTCGCGCGGTGTCTGAACGCCCCTCCCTCGCCGATCCACGCATTCTGGCCGCCACCGCCCTCGGGACCGGATACCTGCCGGCGGCGCCGGGCACATGGGCCTCGCTTCTGGCCGCCGCCGCCGCCTGGCCGATCGCGGCAGCCGGCGGCTGGCCGGTGCTGCTGGCCGCGGCCGCGGCGGTCGCGGTGCTCGGCATTCCGGCGATCGCCGCCTACCAGCGGACGTCCGGACGGATCGACCCGGGCGAAGTCACGATCGACGAGGTCGCCGGCCAGTGGCTGGCACTGGCCGCCTGCCCGCTCGATCCATTGTGGTGGCTGGCCGGATTCCTGGCGTTTCGGGTGTTCGATATCGTCAAGCCGCAACCGGTGCGGTGGGTGGATCGGCGCCTCAAGACCGCCGTCGGCGTGATGCTCGACGACGTCCTGGCCGGGCTCTACGCTGTTGCCGTCCTGCTGGCTGCCCGCTGGGCGCTCGCTCCCGCTGCTTGACTATCCCGGAGACGGCCATGCTTCCCGAGGCCCTGACCGACGCCGCCACCGCTCTGCTCTACGCCTGCCGCGAGGCCGGCATGACCATCGCCACCGCGGAATCCTGCACCGGCGGGCTGGTGGCCGGCTGCCTGACCGAGATCCCGGGCTCCTCCGACGTATTCGAGCGCGGCTTCGTCACCTACTCGAACGACGCCAAGGCCGAGCTGCTCGGCGTGCCGATGGCGATGATCACCCGCCATGGCGCGGTCTCCGAGGAGGTCGCCAAGGCGATGGCGATCGGGGCCCTGGCACGCTCACGGGCGCTGATGACGGTCTCGATCACCGGCGTCGCCGGCCCGGGCGGCGGCACCGCGGCCAAACCGGTCGGGCTGGTGCACTTCGCGTCGTCGATGACCGGCGGCAATACCGTCCACGAGCGCCACGAGTTCGAGGGCAATCGCACCGACATCCGCCGCGAGGCGGTACGCACCGCGCTTCGCATCCTGGCCGACCGGATCCCGCGGCAGGCCTACGGCGCCGGCGGCTGACCGGCGGCGCCGCGGCCGTACAGCTCGTCGGCGCGGGTCTCGAAGGCCTGTACCATGCGGCGGACCGCCTCGTTGAAGAACAGCCCGATCACGCTCTGCAGCATGCGGTTCCGGAACTCGAAGTCGACGTAGAAATCGAGCAGGCAGCCATCCGGGTGCGGCTCGAAGACCCAGTGGTTGTTCAGGTAGCGGAACGGGCCGTCGGTATAGGAGACATCGATGCGCAGCCGGTCGCGCTGCGGGTCGACCCGCGAGGTGAAGCGCTCGCGGATCAGCTTGTAGCCGATCACCAGGTCGGCGAAGACCACGCGGCCCTCGTGCCGCTTGATGCGGGCGCCGATGCACCACGGCAGGAATTCCGGGTAGCGCTCGATGTCGGTGACCAGATCGAACAGCTGCTCGGGGCGGTGCGGGACCACCCGCTTCTCGGCATGAGTCGGCATTCGGTTCGCGTGTCGGCCGGGCTACTCGGCGGCCGGCGCGGCGACCGCATCGGCCTCGGAGACGGTTTCGCCGCGCAACCGCCGGTCGCGGGCGTCGCGCAACCGCCGGAAGTCGTCGCCGGCGAAGTAGGACGACCGGGTCAGCGGCGACGACGACACCATCAGGAAGCCCTTGGCGTAGGCGAAGCGGGCAAAGGCATCGAACTCGTCCGGCTCGACGAAACGGTCGACCACATGGTGCTTCGGGGTCGGCTGCAGGTACTGGCCGATGGTCATGAAGTCGACCTCGGCGGAACGCAGATCGTCCATGAGCTGCAGGACCTCCTCGCGGCCCTCGCCCAGCCCGACCATGATGCCGGACTTGGTGAACATCGACGGGTCCAGCTCCTTGACCTGCTGCAGCAGCCGCAGCGAGGCGAAGTAGCGCGCCCCCGGCCGCACCTCGCCATACAGCCGCGGCACGGTCTCGAGGTTGTGGTTGAAGACGTCGGGCCTGGCACCGACGACCATCGCCAGGGCGTCCGGCTTGCGCAGGAAGTCCGGGGTCAGAACCTCGATGGTGGTGCCCGGCGAGGCCCGGCGGATGCGCAGGATGGTCTCGGCGAAATGCCCGGCGCCGCCGTCGTCAAGGTCGTCGCGGTCGACCGAGGTGATCACCACGTGGCTGAGGCCGAGCTTGGCCACCGACTGCGCCACGTTCTCGGGCTCGTGCGGGTCCAGCAGGTCGGGCTTGCCGGTGGCGATGTTGCAGAACGAGCAGGCCCTGGTGCACACCGATCCCAGGATCATCATGGTGGCGTGCTTCTTCGACCAGCACTCGCCGATGTTCGGGCAGGCCGCCTCCTCGCACACGGTGTGGAGGTTGTGCTCGCGCATGATCCGGCGGGTCTCGTGATAGGTCGCCGAGGTCGGCGCCTTGACCCGGATCCAGGCCGGCTTGCGCTTCTGCACCGGGTTGTCCGGCCGGTGCGCCTTCTCGGGGTGGCGCACACGCTTCGCCATGGCTGCCGGCGGCGTCACCTCGCGGGTCGCCTCGGTCATCGACATTCCTTTCGCAGTCGCGAAATCGATCAGTTCAGAAGTGGATGGCCCGGCCGTACGCGTCAAGCACCGACTCGTGCATCATTTCCGACAGGGTCGGATGCGGGAACACCGTGTGCATCAGCTCGGCCTCGGTGGTCTCCAGCGTCATCGCCACGCCATAGCCCTGGATCAGCTCGGTGACCTCGGCGCCGATCATGTGGGCGCCCAGCAGCTCGCCGGTCTTCTTGTCGAACACCGTCTTGACCATGCCCTCGGGCTCGCCCAGCGCGATCGCCTTGCCGTTGCCGACGAACGGGAACCGGCCAACCCGGATCTCGTAGCCGGCGGCCTTGGCCTTGGCCTCGCTCAGGCCGACGCTGGCGATCTGCGGGCGACAATAGGTGCAGCCCGGGATCTTTCGGACGTCCAGCGGGTGCAGGCCCTTCACGCCGGCAATCCGCTCGACGCAGATCACGCCCTCATGGCTGGCCTTGTGGGCCAGCCAGGGCGGCCCGGCGATGTCGCCGATGGCGTAGACGCCCGGCTCGCCGGTCTCCATCCACTCGTTGATCACCACATGGGTCTTCTCGACCTTCACCTTGGTGCCTTCGAGGCCCAGCTCCTCGACATTGCCGACGATGCCGACCGCCAGGATGACCTTGTCGACCTCGATGGTCTCGGTCTTGCCGCCGACCTCGACGGTGGCCTTGGCGCCCTTGCCGGTCTTCTCCAGCTTGGCGATCTTGACCCCGGTCTTGATGGTCATGCCCTGCTTGGTGAACTGCTTCTGCGCGAACGCCGAGATTTCCTCGTCCTCGGCCGGCAGGATGCGGTCGACCACCTCCAGCACGGTGACCTTGCAGCCCATGTCGTGGTGGAAGCTCGCGAACTCCATGCCGATCGCGCCGGAGCCGATGACCAGCAGGGTCTTCGGCATGCTCTCCGGGACCATCGCCTCCTTGTAGGTGACGATGGTCTTGCCGTCCGGCTCCATGCCCGGCAGCGTGCGCGCCCGCGCGCCGGTCGCCAGAATGACGTGCTTGGCGGTGTAGCTGCCGACCGGCTTGCCGTCCTTGGTCACATCCACCTTGCGGAGCCCGCCCTGGGTGCCGGCCAACTTGCCGTGACCGTCGATGACCGTGACCTTGTTCTTCTTCAGCAGGTGCGCGACGCCGCCCGAAAGCTGCTTGGCGACCTTGCGTGAACGATCGACCACTTTCTTAAGATCGTACGATATGTCTTTGGCAGAAAAGCCACAAGCATCGAGGTTATGCAGGATGTGCGAGACCTCGGACGAGCGAAGCAGCGCCTTGGTGGGAATGCAACCCCAGTTCAGGCAGATGCCGCCCAGGTGCTCGCGCTCGACCACCGCGGCCTTCAGGCCGAGCTGGGCGGCCCGGATCGCCGCGACGTAGCCGCCTGGGCCGCCGCCGACGATGACGACGTCGAATTGGGTGTCGGCCATCGCGATATCTCCTCGCGGTCAGAGCAGCATTGTGAGCGGGTCTTCGACCAGCTTCTTGAAGGCGGCCATGAACTGGGCCCCGACCGAGCCGTCGACCACCCGGTGATCGACCGACAGCGTGCAGCTCATCACCGTGGCGATGGCCAGCGCGCCGTCCTTGACCACCGGCCGCTGCTCGCCGGCGCCGACCGCCAGAATGGCGCCCTGCGGCGGGTTGATGACGGCCGCGAAGTCCTTGATTCCGAACATGCCGAGATTGGAGATCGAAAAGGTGCCGCCCTGGAACTCCTCGGGCTTCAACTTGCGGTCCCGGGCCCGGGTGGCAAGGTCCTTCATCTCGGCCGAGATCTGCTTGAGGCCCTTCGACCCGGCGTCCCTGATCACCGGGGTGATCAGGCCGTCGTCGATCGCCACCGCCACCGAGATGTCGACCTGCTTGTAGATACGGATCGCCTTCTCGGTCCAGGAGGCGTTGGCCGCCGGCACCTGCTTGAGCGCCAGTGCCGTCGCCCGGATCACCAAGTCGTTGACCGACAGCTTGACGCCGTCGCCGGCCTTTTCGTTCAGCTGCTTGCGGACCTTCAGCAGGGCGTCGATCTCGCAGTCGATGGTCAGGTAGAAATGCGGCGCGAACTGCTTGGACTCGGTCAGGCGCTTGGCGATGACCTTGCGCATGTTCGAGTTCGGCACCTCGTCGTAGGCCGGCAGGCCCGGGACGTCGGGCGACGGCGCCGACCCGAGGCTCGGTGCCGTTGCCGAGGCAGCGGCCGCCGCCGGGGCCGCAGCCGCCTTGGGCGCACCACCGGAGACCGCGGCCTCGATATCGGCCTTCACGATGCGTCCCTGCGGGCCGGAGCCCTTGAGCGAACCGAGGTCAAGCCCGGCCTGCTCGGCCATGCGTTTGGCCAGCGGGCTCGCGAACACGCGTCCGCCCGAGGACGATGTCTGCTGCGGCGCCGATGCCTGGGCGGGTGCCGCTGCCGGAGCCGGAGCGGCCGCCTCGGCCTTTGGGGTCTCGGCCGCCGGAGCCTTCGGCGCCGGGGCACCGCCGCCGTCGGCCGGGATGTCGCCCTCGGACTCACCCTCCTCGAGCAGCCAGGCGATGACCGCGTTGACCGCCACGCCCTCGGCGCCCTCGGCCACGACGATCCGGCCGATCTTGCCCTCGTCGACCGCCTCGACCTCCATGGTCGCCTTGTCGGTCTCGATCTCGGCGATCACGTCGCCGGCACTGACGGTGTCGCCTTCCTTGACGTGCCACTTGGCGAGGTTGCCCTCGCTCATGGTGGGCGACAGTGCCGGCATCAGAATGGAAATCGGCATGTTCCGGCTCTCCCCTTACGCGCGGTAGCAGACCGCCTTCGCGGCCTGGACGATGTTGTCCGGCTGCGGCAGGGCCAGTTTCTCGAGGTTGGCGGCATACGGCATCGGTACGTCGGCGCCGGCGACCCGGGCGACCGGGGCATCCAGGTGGTCGAAGGCCCGTTCCATCATCAGCGCCGCGATTTCCGAGCCGATTCCGGAGAACGCCCAGCCTTCCTCGCAGGTGACCAGGCGGTTGGTCTTCTTGACCGAGTTCACGATGGTGTCGACGTCGAGCGGCCGGATCGTCCGCAGGTCGATGACCTCGGCGTCGATCCCCTCGGCCGCCAGCTTCTCGGCGGCCTCCAGGGCCTTGCCGACCATGATCGAAAACGCCGTGATGGTGACGTCCTTGCCCTGGCGCACGATCTTGGCCTTGCCGATCGGCAGCACGAAATCCGGGTCGGTCGGCACGTCGAAGGACTGGCCGTACAGAACCTCGTTCTCCAGGAAGATCACCGGATTGGGATCCCGGATGGCCGCCTTCAGCAGGCCCTTGGCGTCGGCCGCCGACCACGGCGCGACCACCTTCAGGCCCGGGCAGTGGGCGTACCAACTGGCGTAGCACTGCGAATGCTGGGCCGCGACCCGCGAGGCGGCGCCGTTCGGGCCGCGGAACACGATCGGGCAGCCCATCTGGCCACCGGACATGTACAGGGTCTTGGCCGCCGAGTTGATGATCTGGTCGATCGCCTGCATGGCGAAGTTGAAGGTCATGAACTCGACGACCGGCTTGAGCTTGCCGAACGCCGCGCCGACCGCCAGGCCGGTGAAGCCGTGCTCTGTGATTGGGGTGTCGATCACCCGCTTGGCGCCGAACTCGGCCAGCAGTCCCTGGGTGACCTTGTAGGCGCCCTGGTACTCGGCGACCTCCTCGCCCATCACGAAGACCTCGGGCGCGGCCCGCATCTCCTCGGCCATGGCGTCGCGCAGGGCCTCGCGCACGGTCTGGCGCTGGGTGTCCTTGAAGAACCGCGCCTCGTCGACGTCCTGAACCGCGACCGCGGCCGGCACGCTCGCCGCCGGAGCCGGGGCGGCAGGTGCCGGTGCGTCGGCGGCGGGCGCACCGGCGGCCGGCGTGTCGGCGGTAGCAGGGGGCGGGCCATCGGCCGCAATCGCGCTCGCGTCCTCGCCCTCGTCGAGCAGGTAGGCGATGACGGCGTTGACCGCCACGCCCTCGGTACCCTCGGCAATCACCAGCTTGCCGATCTTGCCCTCGTCGACCGCCTCGACCTCCATGGTCGCCTTGTCGGTCTCGATCTCGGCGATCACGTCGCCGGCACTGACGGTGTCGCCTTCCTTGACGTGCCACTTGGCGAGGTTGCCCTCGGTCATCGTCGGCGACAGCGCCGGCATCAGGATGGGTGTCGGCATGCGTTTCCCCCTCGTGCGGGCGCCGCTTTCCGCGGCCGCTCCGGCGTCAGGCTTCTACGAGTATGTCCGTCCAGAGCTCGGCGACGTCCGGCTCCGGGCTCTGCTGGGCGAAGTCGGCGGCGTCGGTGACGAGATCCTTCACCTCGCGGTCGACCTTCTTCAGGGTCTCTTCGTCGACCTTCCGCTCCAGCAGGACCCGGCGCATCGTGTCGATCGGGTCGTGCTCCTGGCGCATCTTGTTGACCTCCTCCTTGGTCCGGTACTTGGCCGGATCGGACATGGAGTGGCCGCGGTAGCGATAGGTCTTCATTTCCAGGATGTACGGGCCCTTGCCGGCCCGGCAGTAGGCGACCGCTTTGTCGCCGGCCGCCTTGACCTTCAGCACGTCCATCCCGTCGACTTCCTCGCCCGGGATGCCGTAGGCGTGGCCGCGCTCGGCGAGCGAGGGGCCGGCGGCGGCGCGGGTCACCGAAGTGCCCATGCCGTACTTGTTGTTCTCGATGATGAAGATGACCGGCAGCTTCCAGAGCGCGGCCATGTTGAAGCTCTCGTACACTTGGCCCTGGTTGACCGCGCCGTCGCCCAGATAGGTCAGCGACACCCGGTCGCTGTCGCGATAGCGGTGGTTGAACGCCAGACCGGTGCCGATAGGCACCTGCGCGCCGACGATGCCGTGGCCGCCGAAGAAGTTCTTCTCGCGGCTGAACATGTGCATCGAGCCGCCCTTGCCCTTCGAGTACCCGCCGATGCGGCCGGTCAGCTCGGCCATCACGCCGCGGGCTTCCATACCGGTGGCGAGCATGTGGCCATGGTCGCGATATGACGTGACGACCGTATCGCCCTCGCCGATCGACGCCTGCATGCCGACCACAACGGCTTCCTGACCGATGTACAAATGGCAGAACCCGCCGATCAGGCCCATGCCGTAGAGCTGTCCGGCCTTCTCCTCGAAGCGCCGGATCACGAGCATGTCCTTGTAGTAGCCGATCAACTTCTCGATCGACGGTTCGGACGATTTGGCTGCCTTGGTAGAGCGGTTCGAGCCCGACGTCGCGGCCTTTGCTGGGCCGGACCGGCTCGTCGTCGACTTCGTGGTCGCCGCACGTGCCATGAAATCCCCCTGCGCGTCCTCTGCGGGCGGCACGTGCAACGCCGCCGCACCGACAAGGCAACAATTAGGGGAAGTGTCCTACGAATGCAAGAGCGCTAAGGGTCTGCGCTGCAACGCAAAAATCGATATTAACTGAATTCTAGTTAACGACCTGATTTCGCTCAGCGAACCACCGTCAGCCCGGCCAGACGCGTGGCCGGCATGGCCGTCCGGCCGAGGATTATGCCGTCGGCGGGAACATAACCAAGCGCCAATCGTGCACGCTCTTCCAGGAGATCGGCATCCAGGCTTCCGGGGCGCAGCATGGCGACGCGCTGATCCAGCGCGGCCTGCTCGCTGGCCAACCGGTCACGAACCGCGCGGGCCTCCGTGATCTCGCCGTCCAGCCGATGCCAGGCCCGAATCCCACGGTCGCCTTCGACGGCGTGATAGGCGAAATATGCCACCAGAAGCGACCCGACAAACGGCCCGACGACGTGACGAGCACGGCGCTTCAGTTCAAAGACCAGGGCCACGGCGTCCTCCATTGCGGCGACACTTGAATTGAATCATGCGTCACCTGGCCGGACAACGTGAACGAATCGGGAATCTTTGCGGAGAATTGCCTAATAGCGTCAGAGTGTTGCTGAAATGACTCAGGAATCCGCGCTGGTGGCGCTGTCAAGCGCGCGCTGACGCCAGGCGTTCATGGCATAGGCCACGGTGACCGCGTTACCCGGCACGCCCTCGGGCTCGATGCCGATCGGCAGCGAGCGACCGCGTCCCGAGAGGAAGCGGTTGAACCCGACCAGCGCCCCGCCGTCGCCGCGTGCATCGTAGACCACATAGGTCTGCCGCATGCCGCGCCCCGGCACCAGGGTGGCGAGCGCGAAGTCCGACACCTCGGACCACCGGTAGCGCTTGGTGCGGAACAGTTCGTAGACCACGAACCCCTCGTCGAACAGCTCGACGCGCCGGCGCTTGCCGATCGTGGTCATGCCCGGAACCAGGATTCCCAGGATCAGCCCGACGGCGGCCACCGGCCATCCGATCTCGGGCCGCGGCGGCAGCCCGAACACCATCGACAGGCCGAGTGCCGCGATCGTGAGAAACAGCCCGAACTGCACCACGGCCCGCCAGACGGGCTGCCGGAAGCTGCGCATCCCGAGCAGGATGCTCTCGTCGATCTGCAGGGGCTCCTCGTCCTGCCCCGACGGCGCGCGGCTGCGGCGACTCACTGGGCGAGCGGGGCGAGCGAGGAGCGGCCGGCGTAGCGGCCGGCGTCGCCCAACTGCTCCTCGATGCGCAGCAGCTGGTTGAACTTGGCGGTCCGGTCGGCGCGCGACAGCGAGCCGGTCTTGATCTGCCCGGCATTGGTGGCGACGGCGAGGTCGGCGATGGTGGCGTCCTCGGTCTCGCCGGAGCGGTGCGATATCACCGTTCCGAAGCGGGCACGCTGCGCCATCGAGACGGTCTCCAGGGTCTCGGACAGGGTGCCTATCTGGTTGACCTTCACCAGGATGGCGTTGCCGGCGGCCTCGGCGATACCGCGCTTGAGGCGCTTGGCATTGGTGACGAACAGGTCGTCGCCGACGATCTGGACCCTGGCGCCGAGCTCGGCGGTCAGCGCCTTGAACCCGTCCCAGTCGTCCTCGCTCAGCGCGTCCTCGATCGAGACGATCGGGTAGCGGGCGGCGAGATCGGCGTACAGCTTGATCATGCCGGCGGTGTCGAGGGTCTTGCCCTCACCGGCCAGCACGTATTTGCCGTCCTTGTAGAACTCGGTCGATGCCGGATCGAGGGCGATCATCACCTCGTCGCCCGGCTTGTAGCCGGCCGCCTCGATCGCCTTCATGATCACCGCCAACGCTTCGTCGGCGCTTTTCAGATCGGGTGCGAAGCCGCCCTCGTCGCCGACATTGGTGTTATGGCCGGCGGCTACCAGCTGCTTGCGCAGGGCGTGGAAGATCTCGGAGCCGGCCCGCAGCGCCTCCCGGAAGCTCGGGAACGCCACCGGCATGATCATGAATTCCTGGAAGTCGATCGGATTGTCGGCGTGCGCCCCGCCGTTGATGATATTCATCATCGGGGTCGGCAGCACATGAGCATAGGCGCCGCCCACATAGCGCCACAGCGGCAGGTTCATGTCGGCGGCCTGGGCCTTGGCGACCGCCAGCGACACGCCGAGCAGGGCGTTGGCGCCGAGCCGGGCCTTGTTCTCGGTGCCGTCGAGCTCGATCATCGTGCGGTCGATCAGCAGCTGCTCGGCGGCGTCGCGCCCGGACAGCGCGTCGAAGATCTCGCCGTTGACCGCGTCGACCGCCTGCAGCACGCCCTTGCCGCCGTAGCGCTTGGGGTCGCCGTCGCGCTTCTCGACCGCCTCGTAGGCCCCGGTCGAGGCACCGGACGGCACCGCGGCCCGCCCGACCACACCGGTTTCCAGGGTGACGTCGACCTCCACCGTCGGGTTGCCGCGGCTGTCGAGGATCTCGCGGGCGGTGATGTCGATGATCGCAGTCATGGGACGGGCTCCTGGGGACCGGTCGAGAGGTGCGGGAGGAATACCGCCCGACCGCTGGGCGTTCAATCGCTTTGCCGTCTAGACTGGCCCGTGTTCGTCCGAATTCCTGGAGACCGCCATGGCGACGCCCCCGATTCCACCGGCCTTCCACCCGATGTCGGTCGCAACGCATGCCGGGAACAGCTACCCCCCGGAGTTCGCCGAAGCCTCGGCGGGGCGGCTGAAGCGTCGCCTCGGCGACCATGGCGGGTTGATGAATTATGGCGTCAACCACGTCACCCTGCCGCCGGGCTGCGCTTCGGCGCTGCGCCACTGGCACACCCGGCAGGATGAGTTCGTGATGGTGCTGAGCGGCGAGCTGACCCTGGTGACCGATGCCGGCGAGCAGGTCCTGGGCCCCGGCATGTGCGCCGCCTTCCCGGCCGGCCGGGCCGACGGCCACGCCCTGGTCAACCGCTCGGCAGCCGAGGCCACCTATATCGAGATCGGCGACCGCACCGACCCGGACGAGGTCGACTACCCCGACGTCGACATGCAGGTGAAGTGGGTCGACGGCGAGCAACGGTTCGTGCGCCGCAGCGACGGCACGCCCTACGAGTGACGACCGACAAGACCCGGGTCTCCGTACCGACATCGCCCCCCCCCGACGTCGCCCCACCGAGGGCGCTTTGGCCCCGGAACCAGGAGAAGCACATGCAGTCCGAGCTGCTCGGCAAGGTCGCGCTGGTGACCGGTGCCGGAGCCCCGAACGGCATCGGCCGCGCGACCGCGTTGCGGCTGGCCGAGTGCGGCGCCGACGTGGCGGTCACCGACCTCACGGTCGGTGACACTCTCGACGCCCTGGTTGCCGAGATCGCGGCGACCGGGCGGCGAGCCATGGCCGTTGCGCTCGACGTGGTATCTCACGCCGGCATCCGATCCTGCGTCGACGCGGTGGTCGCCCGGCTCGGCGGAATCGACATCCTGGTCAACAACGCGGGAACGACGGTCGGGGCAGCACCGTTCCTCGATATCGCGGCCGCGGATTTCGACCAGAGCTACTTCGTGAACCTCAGGGGGCCGGCGCTGCTCTCACAGGCCTGCATTCCGGTGATGAAGGCGCGCGGCGGCGGGGCGATCGTCAACAACGCGTCCACGGCGGGGTTGGGCGCGGAGGCCGGATTCGGCGCCTATACCGCCTCGAAGCACGCCTTGGTCGGCCTCACCAAGACCATCGCCGCCGAATTCGGCGAGTTCGGGATCCGCTGCAATGCCGTGTGCCCCGGCTACACCCGGACGGACATGCACATGGCGGCGAACGAACGCCTGGCGTCGGAGATGGGAATGTCGGCCGCCGAGGTCGCGGAACGTCGCTACGCGGCGGTCGCCCTGCGCCGGGCGGCCAGCCCCGCCGAGGTTGCGGACGCCATCGTCTTCCTGGCCGGACCGCGGTCGAGCTATGCGACCGGCGTGGCGCTGCCGCTGGCCGGCGGCGGACCCTACGGGATCTGAAGCAGCGCCTCGGCCCGCTTCTCGGCGGCGTCGGCCGCCTTTCCCTGCCCTTCGGCCCTGAGCGCCGTTGCGTAGTGCCGCCAGCTCCAGGCGCTGGCCGGTTTCGCCGCCGTCCGCTCGGCCAGCAGGGCGCGGGCGAGAAGCGGGCGGGCCTGCACGGCGGCAGACACCAGCATCTCCTGGAACAGGTCGCGCTGGGCATGGCTGCCGCCCATGCAGACGATGTCGTAGCGAATCGGCAGCAGGGCGTCGACGGCGGCCCCGGCGTCGCCGCGGGCCAGCGCGGTCATCGCCGTCGCGGTGCCCACCCCGACCCGGGCCGAGACCCGACCCTGGGTGGCGGCCGAGTTGGCGAAGCCCTCGAGCTGGGCCGCCAGCCGAGCTGCCGCCTCGGGCTCGCCACCCTTCAGCAGCGCCATCAGGTAGTGCAGCGCCACGAAGATCAGGTCGTGGTCCTCGACATGGCGCAGCGACACCTCGGTCAGGCCTTTCCAGCGATCGCCGACATCGGCGCCGTACATCTCCAGCCGCCACAGCAGCGAGGCGGCGTTGCAGACGTCGAGATACATGTCGGCGGCGATATCGGAGGACACGTAGTCGTCGTAGATCGCCAGCACCTCGACGAACTCGTGGCGCTCCAGGTGATAGAGCGCACGGTGCCAGTACAGGTGGAAGCGGAAATTGTTGGTGGCGGACCAGTCCGGCTCGTGGCGCCGGACCCAGGCGATGCCCTCGGCGTGCCGGCCCTGCATCTCCATGACGTGGGCGACGGCGTGCACCGACCAGGCGTCTGCCGGATTGCGCTCGACCGCCATGCGGCCATAGCGCTCGCCCTTCGCGTAGTCGCCGGATTCCTCGAGAGCGAAGCCGTACATGCCGTGCACGAAGCCGATGTCGGGATCGGCCTCGGACCAGTCGGGCAGCACGCGCGCCACGCTGTCGCGCATCCGGCGGCTCTCGCCGGCGTAGAAGTGGTTGAAGTGGGCGAGCCGGAGCGCGAAGGCGTCCTTCGGGTTGTCCAGAAGGATGCGTTCCCAGAGGTCGGTGGTGCGGTCCAGGTCGTCGGAGCACCAGGCGCGCAGAGCCTCCAGGTGCAGGCGTTCGCGTTCGGTGGTCGCGGCGGCCGTGAACCTGGCGTCGGCGTCACCCAACGCCTTCAGCGCCCGCGCGGACATCGCGGCGCTGCCGAACAGCTTGAGGAAATAGCCCTTGGCGACATAGGCCAGCGGCATGTCCGGGTCGTCGGCCAGCAGCGCCTTCAGGCGATCGCCGATGTCGCGGCCGAAACCGAGATAGGCACTGACCAGTTCGTCGAATCGGGTCGCCGATTCCGGCTTGCCGGTGGTGTAGACGAGCCCATAGCGGCCCTCGACGCGCGCCATGCGGCACCTCCCGTGGATCGACTCCGGATCCCGGTCAGACTTCGACCGGGTTGGCCTTGGCGATCCTATCGAAGGCGACGAAGGTGTCCAGGAGAGCGGGCAGGTCGGATAGTCGCACCATGTTCGGGCCGTCCGAGGGCGCGTTGTCCGGGTCGGGGTGGCATTCCATGAACACCGCCGCCACACCTACGGCCAGGGCGGCCCTTGCCAGCACCGGCGCGTATTCGCGCTGGCCGCCGCTCGACTCCCCCTGCCCGCCCGGCTGCGCCACGGAGTGGGTGGCGTCGAACACCACCGGGTACCCGGTCTTGGCCATCTCCGGCAGGCCGCGCATGTCGGAGACCAGCGTGTTGTAGCCGAAGCTGACCCCACGCTCCGTCAGCAGGATGCGGTCGTTGCCGGTCGAGGCCACCTTGGCGGCAACGTTCTTCATCTCCCAGGGTGCCAGGAACTGACCCTTCTTGACGTTGACCACCAGCCCGGTTTCGCCGGCCGCCAGCAGCAGGTCGGTCTGCCGGCACAGAAAGGCCGGGATCTGCAGCACGTCGACATACTCGGCCGCGACCGCGCATTGCGCCGGCTCGTGCACGTCGGTCAGGACCGGGCAGTCGAAGCGCCGGCGCACCTCGGCCAGAATCTCGAGCCCGGTTTCCATGCCGATGCCGCGCTTGCCCGACACGCTGGTGCGGTTGGCCTTGTCGTAGGACGACTTGTAGATCAGCGGCACGCCGGCCCTGGCACAGGCACCGACCAGGATCTCCGCCACCTCGAGTGCGTGGTCGCGGCTTTCGATCTGGCAGGGGCCGGCGATCAGTGCGAACGGCCGGTCGCTGGCGATCTCGATCCGGCCGACCTTGACGGTACGGGCAGCGGTCATGGCGTCACACCAGCCGCGATTGCTCGACGGCTGCCTCGATGAAGCTGGTGAACAGCGGGTGCGGGTCGAAGGGCTTGGACTTCAGCTCCGGGTGGAACTGCACGCCGACGAACCAGGGGTGGCCGGGCAACTCGATGATCTCCGGCAACACGCCGTCGGGCGACATGCCGGCGAACACCAGCCCGGTGCCCTGCAGCGCGTCGCGGTAGTTGATGTTGACCTCGTAGCGGTGCCTGTGGCGTTCGAAGATCCGCTCCTCGCCGTATACCTGACGGACCCGCGAACCGCTCTCCAGATGACACTCGTAAGCGCCCAGCCGCATGGTGCCGCCAAGGTCGCTCCCGGCGTCGCGGGTCTCACGCTGGTTGCCGCGGCTCCACTCGGTCAGCAGGCCGACCACGGGCTCGGCGCACGGGCCGAACTCGGTGGAGCCGGCGCCCTTGATCTCCGCAAGATTCCGGGCCACCTCGATGCAGGCCATCTGCATGCCGAAGCAGATGCCGAAATACGGGATCCGGCGCTCGCGCGCGAACTTGACGGCGGCGATCTTGCCCTCCGACCCGCGCTCGCCGAAGCCGCCCGGAACCAGGATGCCGTGCACGTCCTCCAGGCGCATCAGCGCCTCGGATTCGGTCTCGAAGATCTCCGAATCGATCCACTCGAGTTCGACCTTGACGTTGCTGGCGATGCCGCCGTGGGTCAGGGCTTCGGCCAGCGACTTGTAGCTGTCGAGCAGGCTGGTGTACTTGCCGACCACCGCGATCCGCACACTGCCCTCCGGGTTGTCGACCCGGTGCATGATGTCGGTCCAGCGCGTCAGGTCAGGCTCGGCGTCGCTGGCCAGCATGCCGAAATGTCGCAGAACCTCGGTATCCAGCCCCTCGGCGTGGTAGCTGAGCGGCACCTGGTAGATCGACTTCACGTCGAGCGCCGGAATCACCGCCTCGGGGCGGATATTGCAGAACAGGCCGATCTTGCGGCGCTGCTCGACCGGAATCTCGCGGTCCGAGCGGCACAGCAGGACGTCGGGCTGGATGCCGACGCTCTGCAGTTCCTTCACCGAATGCTGGGTCGGCTTGGTCTTCAGCTCGCCAGCGGCCGGAATGTACGGCAACAGCGTGAGGTGCAGGAACAGAGAGCGCTCGCGGCCGAGCTCGTTGCCAAGCTGGCGGATCGCCTCCAGGAACGGCAGGCCCTCGATGTCGCCGACCGTGCCGCCGATCTCGCACAGCACGAAATCCTCGTCCTCGAGGTCGCCGCGCGCGAATTCCTTGATACCGTCGGTAACGTGCGGGATCACCTGGATGGTGGCGCCCAGATAGTCGCCGCGCCGCTCGCGCGTGATCACGTCCATGTAGATCTGGCCGGTGGTCACGCTGTCGCTGCGCCGGGCAGAGACGCCGGTGAAGCGCTCGTAGTGACCGAGGTCGAGGTCGGTCTCGGCCCCGTCATCGGTGACGTAGACCTCGCCGTGCTGGTACGGGCTCATCGTGCCCGGGTCGACATTGAGGTACGGGTCGAGCTTGCGCAGGCGGACCTTGTAGCCGCGCGCCTGCAGAAGCGCACCGAGCGCTGCAGAGGCCAGACCCTTGCCGAGGGAGGAGACCACGCCGCCGGTAATGAAGATGAACCGCGTCATGGACCCCCCTTATACCTGAACGACGGCTGTCGAGGTACGCTTTGTCATATTAATTCCCGGTCCGGCGGGCGACTGCCCGTCGGTTTCGGTTAGATTGTTGAAAACAAACAGATTACTGAGAGACCGGCGCCGCCGGTTCGGTCTTTGCCGGAGCGGACTCCGCCGGGGCGGGACGGTCGACGATCGACTTCGTGCCGGTATTTCCGGCGAGAATCGCCAGCAGGATGCTGGTCGCGAAGAAGCACGCCGCCATAATTGCAGTCGTCCGGGTCAGCAGGTTGGCCGCGCCACGCGCCGACATGAACGACCCCATGCCGCCACCGCCGCCGCCGCCGATACCCAGGCCACCGCCTTCGCTGCGCTGCAGAAGGATCACGATGACCAGGGCCGCCGCGATCATGAGATGAATGGTGAGAACGATCGCCTGCATGTCGATCCTTGTGGTGCTCGCGTCCTCTCTCGGACGGCGCGGGTTTTAACGCCAACCGGGCGTCTTGACCAGAGCGGAGGTCGCCCTGGAGATCATGTCCTCACACTGCACGCGCGACAGCCAGGAAATCCGCGGCCTTCAGGCTGGCGCCGCCGACCAGCGCTCCGTCGACATTGGCGACCGCCATCAGCTCGGCGGCGTTCGACGGTTTCACCGAGCCGCCGTACAAGATTCGCACGCCCGCGGCGTCGGCTGTCCGGGAGCCGAGGACCTCGCGGATATGGGCATGGACCGCCGCCACGTCCATCACCGTCGGCGTGCGCCCGGTGCCGATCGCCCAGACCGGCTCGTAGGCGACCACCAGGGTACTGCCGTCGAGGCCGTCTGGAATCGAGCCCGTGACCTGCCGGCCGACCACGTCCAGGGTCGAGCCGGCGTCGCGCTGCGCCTCGGTCTCGCCGACGCAGACGATCGGCACCAGACCGACGGCGTGCGCCGCTTCGGCCTTCGCCCGGACCTGCTCATCGGTCTCGCCATGATCGGCCCGCCGCTCGGAATGGCCGACGATCACGTAAGTACAGCCGACATCGCGCAGCATCGGGGCCGAGACGTCTCCGGTGTGCGCCCCGCTGGTGGCGGCATGGCAATCCTGCGCGCCCAGGGCGACGAGGCTGCCGGCGAGCACCTCGGCCACCGGCAGCAAATACGGAGTCGGCGGGCAGACCGCCATTTCAAAACTTGCCGCCGCCCCGACCGCGCCGCCCAGCTCGCGGGCCAGAAGCGTCGCGCCTTCGCGATCCAGGTTCATCTTCCAGTTGCCGGCGATCAGTTGTCGCGAGGTCATGGTGTCTCTCCTTGCAGGCGGCCCGACGCGTCTACCACGGTCCCGGGCCGGAGCCAACAAGCGCCGCCGGAGAGCCGCGGAATCCGTCGGCTGTCGAGGGATTCGGCGGTTGCCGGGCCGGGGCCCTCTCCCTATGATGCCGCGCCCCGACGCCGGGTTGCGGCGGCGACCGAAACTCATTGGCATAAGGCCGGATTGCGCAATGCTTCAATTCATTCGCTCCAAGGTCACCTCGATCTTCGTCAAGATCCTGTTCGTCCTGCTGATCGTCAGTTTCGCGATCTGGGGAATCGGTGACGTGTTCTTCGGCAGCCCGGCCGGCAAGGTCGCCGTCGAGATCGGCGACGACGTCAGCTTCACCACCCAGGAGGTCGCCAGCCAGTTCGAAGATGCTCGCCGCAAGATCGGGGTGCCGCTCACGGCGGAGCAGGCCATGCAGCTGGGTCTCCTGGACCAGGTGATCCAGAACATGGTGACCGAGGGGCTGATGGTCGCGGCCATCAAATCGCTCGACCTGTCGGTCGGGACCGACCGGGTCGTTGGGTTCGTGCGTACCCGCTTCGTCGACCAGGCCGGAAATTTCGACCGTGCGCGGTACCAGACCTTCCTCGCCAACAATGGCTGGTCGGAGGAGGAATTCGTCCGACGGTTGCGCCAGGACTTCACACGCCGGCAGATTATCGACGCCCTGATCGCCGTCGATAGCGCGCCGAAACCAGTCGTCGACCGGCTGTTCGCCTACCGCGAGGAGCAGCGCGTGGCGCAGGTGGTCGCGATCCCGGCCGCCAGCATTCCCGAGCCGGCCGTACCGGACGGGCCGGTCCTCGCCGGCTACTACGACAGCAACAAGGACCGCTACCAGGAACCGGAGTACCGGACGGTCTCGTGGGCCATGGTCTCGCCGGCGGAAGTCGCCCGGGGGATCGAGATTCCGGAGACCGAGCTGCGTGCCAGCTATGACGAGCGTGCCGGTCAGTTCTCCAACCCCGAGCGGCGCGAGGTCCAGCAGATCCTGTTCGAGACCGAAGACGCCGCGAACGCGGCCCGGGCTCGGATTGAAGGTGGTGAGGACTACGCCGCCGTGGCCCGGGACACGACCGGTATCGACGAGGCCTCGCTCGACCTCGGCATGCTGACGCGCGATGGCCTGCCCGCGGGGACCGCAGATGCGGTGTTCTCGCTCGCGCAGGGCGACGTCAGCCAGCCGGCCGAGAGCCCGTTCGGCTGGCATCTGTTCCGCGTCCAGGCCATCCAGCCCGGCACCACGACGACGTTCGATGAGGCCAAGGACAAGATCCGCGACGAGCTTGCCCATGATCGGGCCATCGATCGGGTCTATGAAACTGCCAACAAGCTCGAGGATGCGCTCGCCGGGGGATCGACCCTGGAAGAAGCGGCAAGGTCGCTGGAGCTGCCAGTAAGCAAGGTCGACGACCTGGCCCGGTCGGGTGTCCGCAAGACCGGCGGCAAGGCGGACGGGCTGCCGGGCGGACAGTTCACCCAGCTTGCCTTCGAGACTGCGCAGGGGCAGCAGAGCGCGCTCGGCGAAGGCGACACCGGCGAGTTCTTCGTGCTCCGGGTCGACGCGGTCGAGGCCCCGCGCACACCAAGCCTGGACGAGATCCGCGACCGGGTGCTCGCCGACTGGAAGGAGGAGCGCCGCCTGGAGATCGCCGAGCAGCGCGCCGATGCATTGGCCGAGAAGGCCCGTGGCGGCGGCGATCTGAAGGCGCTGGCGGCGGCCGAGGAGATCCCGACCGCCGAACTCCCGCCGCTGACGCGGTCGGGCCGCGGCCTGCCGGATGGCTATCCCGGCACCCTGCCGGCCGCGCTGTTCGAGATCGAGACGACCGGCGACGTTGCCGTGACCGCCGACGAGACCCGCGCCGTCGTCGTCCAGCTGGTGAGGGTCGTGCAGGCTGATCCGGCGGCCAAGGCCGAGGTTCGCGACAGCATCGCCGGCCAGATCACCCAGGGTATCGAATCCGACGTCATCGAGCTGCTGCTCGCCGATCTCCGCAACCGCTTCGGAGTCACGGTGAACCGGGCCAGTGTCCAACGCCTGTACGAGACCGCGCAATGAGGACGTTTCCCGACTACGACCGTTTCGTCGAGCTCTACGAGGCCGGCCAACCGCAGGTAGTCTGGACCACGATGGTCGCCGACCTGGAGACCCCGGTGTCGGCGATGCTCAAGGTCGCCGACGGCCGCGCGAACGCGTTCCTTCTGGAATCGGTGGAGGGCGGGTCGGTCCGGGGGCGTTATTCGGTCATCGGCATGAAGCCGGACCTGATCTGGCGGTTCTACAAGCACAAGGCCGAGATCAACCGCAACGCGCGCATCGATCCCGGCAGTTTCGAGCCGGTCGCCGAGGAACCGCTGGTCTCGTTGCGCGCGCTCATCCAGGAAAGCCGGATCGAGCTGCCCGAGGGCCTGCCGCCGATGGCGGCCGGGCTGTTCGGCTACATGGGCTATGACGCCATCCGGCTGTTCGAGCGGATCCCCGACGACAATCCGGACACCCTGGACATCTGGGACGGCATGTTCCTGCGTCCGACGGTGGTCTGCATCTTCGACCGGCTGGAGGACATCGTCACGGCGGTGACTCCGGTCCGGCCGCTCGCCGGCGTCTCGGCCGCCGCGGCCTGGGGCGATGCGCGGGTCCGGCTCGCCGATCTGGTCGCCGACTTCGAGCGTTCCCTGCCCTACCGCCGCGAGGGCGGTACCGCCGTCGAGCCGCCGATCGAGCCGGTATCGAACACCGGCCGCGAAGCGTACCACCGCATGGTCCGCAAGGCGGTCGAATACATCCATGCCGGCGACGCCTTCCAGATCGTGCCATCGCACCGGCTGGCGATGCCGTTCCGGCTGCCGCCGTTCGCGCTATACCGCTCGTTGCGGCGACTGAACCCCTCGCCCTTCCTGTTCTTCTTCGATCTTGGCGGCTACGCCATCGTCGGCTCGAGCCCGGAGATCCTGGTGCGGCTGCGCGACGGCGTCGTCACCATCCGGCCGCTCGCCGGCACCCGCAAGCGCGGTGCCACGCCCGAGGAGGACCGGGCCCTCGCCACCGAGCTGCTGAGTGATCCGAAGGAGCGCGCCGAGCACCTGATGCTGCTCGACCTCGGCCGCAACGACACCGGTCGGGTCAGCGAGATCGGCACGGTGTCGGTCAAGGAGCAGTTCGTGGTCGAGCGCTACAGCCACGTCATGCACATCGCCAGCCACGTCGAAGGGCGCCTGGCCGAGGGCTACGACGCCGTCGACGCGCTGTTCGCCGGTTTCCCCGCCGGCACCGTTTCGGGTGCCCCGAAAGTCCGGGCCATGGAAATCATCGACGAGCTCGAGGTATCCCGCCGCGGCGTCTACGCCGGCGCCATCGGATATTTCGGCGCCGACGGCAGCATGGACACCTGCATCGCGCTGCGCACCGCGCTGGTGAAGGACGGGACCATGTATGTCCAGGCCGGCGGCGGCGTGGTCGCCGACAGCGACCCCGAGGCCGAGTGGCAGGAGACCCTCAACAAGTCGCGGGCCCTGGTCCGCGCTGCCGAGGAAGCGATCCGTTTCGCATCGTCGGCCGGTCGCGATCAGTAGAATCGGCACCGCTTTCGGCGCCAGTTCGGATCAGATATTTTAAATAATATCAATTGATTGTGGACGTTTTATAAAGTTGACTCGGAACTCCGACCAGGTTGCCGACCGGATCGGCCCCGGCGCGCCGATCCGATGCGCCGGTCCTTCTACGAGGGTAATGCCCTGCTATTCGGCCGCTTGCGCGGCCGGGGGGCGCCGTACCGCCGGCAGCAGCAGGGCCGCGGCGGTTCCCAGCGCGGCCGCGGCGGCGAGCGTCGCCAGCAACGGCCCGAACTCCCGGAACGCCCGATACATCTCACCGACCAGCGGCACGCTGACGGCCGCCACGCCGAGCGAGATCAGGAACTTGACCCCGAACGCCGTGCCGCGCCAGGCCGGCGGCGTGTAGCGGGCGAACAGGCTGTTCTCGGCCGGCACCGCCATGGTGTTGATCAGCACCATCAGGGCCGCCACCGGAATCAGCACCGGGCCGGCCAGCGAGATCGCGACCGCCAGAACCGGGATCTGCAGCAGCCAGCAGGCGAAGTACACCCGGCGCAGGTCATAACGGTCGGCCAGCCAGCCGCCGAACACCTGGGCGCTCGCCGAGACCAGATAGACCGCCGAGACCAGCGCGCCGACCCCCGCGGACGTGTCGACCAGCCCGTCGAGGCGCTGCTCGAACAGCTTCGGCATGGCGAAGGACGTGGTCTGGTAGATCAGCCCGGCGCAGGCGATGGTGACCAGCAGCACGAGGCCGCCACGCATCATGTCGCCGCGCGACGCTTCCGACGGCGCCGACCGGCCGGCTTCGTGGGTATCGCGCACCCGCCCGCCCAGGATCAGCGCCAGCAATACCAGCCCGAAGCCGACGCAGAGCGCGCCCGGGACGAAGAACGCCCATTGCCAGCCATAGGCGGTCGCCAGCGTTCCCGCCACCACCGCCCCGCCGGCGGTGCCGGCGGATCCGAAGATTCCGTTGATGCCGAGCGCCTTGCCGCGGTTCACCGGGTTGCGCGCCACCCAGGCGATGCCGACCGGGTGGTAAATGGCGGCGAACAGGCCGATCGCCGCCAGCCCGAGGGCGAGTTCGAAGGGACTCGCCGCAAAGCCGGTGGCGATCGCCGCCGCCCCGGTCCCGATGAAGAACACCGCCATCATGCCGGGCACGCTCCAGCGGTCGCCAAGCCACCCCGCCGGCACGGCCGCCACCCCGAACAGCACCTGCCCGACCAGCATCAGGGCGATCAGATCCTCGAACGGCAGCTTCCAGGTGGCCTCGAGCGACAACACGACGGTCGGGTACAGCAGCATCAGCAGATGCGCGAAAGTGTGCCCTGCGCATGAGAAACCGAGCGCGAGCCGCGCCGAGGACGATGTGGACATGGCTGGCCTCCGGTGGGATCGCAACTATCCCACGCCGTGCCGGCCGACGGCAAGCTGTGGACTGGCCGCCGGGGCGCGGTGGACGATCCGTCGGCGCTTGCCTACAGTGCCCGGCGGGAGGATGGGAATGGGCACGCAAGCACGACGACGCAAGCGCGACGATTCGGCCGCGCCGGCGGAATCCCGGGCAGCCATCGTCCAGAAGGCAGATGTCGTCCAGAAGGCAGTCGTCACCCAGAAGGCGGTCGTCACCCAGAAGGCAACCGTCGCCCAGAAGGCATGGCTGCGGCGCGGGCTCGACCAGCCCGGTGGCAAGCTGCCGCTGTTCGATCGCGATGGCCAGCGCGTGCATTCCGGCACGGTTCGAGCCTGCATGCAGCGTGGCTGGGCCGAGCCGTGGTTCGACAACCCGCTCAAGCCCGACTGGCTGGTCTGCAAGCTGACCGACGCCGGCCGGCGGCTGGTCTCCGCGGATTGACCGGATCGCGACGCGCTTGGAGCAAACTGGACAGCCGTGGTTCGCCCTGTCCATGATCCTGTGGTGATGCGAAGGGTGGAACCATGACGCTCGAGGACTTCCTGACCGTCATCGCGGCGAGCAAGCCCGGCGACTGGCGCTCGACGCTGCTGCCGACCTTCATGTACCGGGTGGTCCCGATTCGCGCGCCGGGCGGCGGTACCGCGGACTTCGAGCTGCAAGAGCACACCACCACCCTCACCTTCCTGCGCGACATCCGGTTCGGTATGGCTTGGGGGCTGATCGCCGACAAGAACTACAACGAGGACTGGATCCAGAAGCTCCCGAACAAGCGGGCCCAGACGGTCATCATCGACTTCCTGTACAACGGAGCGCTGGTGTTCCGAGATCAACTGGTGGCAGTCGACGGCTGGCGCTGCATTCTGCCGCAGCCGGTCAACGAACAGGGCCCGCCCTACAACGTGCCCGAGCGCCGAGCCCGGATCGCCAAGCTGATCCACCAGCTGGTCGGGCCGGAAACCAACTTCGATGCCTATTTCAAGCGGGTCGGCATGCAGCCGATCGATCAGCCCTGGCCCGGCGGATAACTGACGGCGACTAGTCGCGATAGTCCGGTTCGTCGCGGTCGAGCAGCCGCTTCAGCGCCTCGAAATGACGCACCGCCTGGGCCCGCTCGGTATCGCTCGCCATCTGGTCGGCCGTCATGCGCGCAACGTCCTGCGGGATGCGACGTATCGGCCGTCCCGTCGACATGGCGATGACCTGGGCCTGACAGGCGCGTTCCAGATAGTAGAGGTCGTCGAAGGCCTGGGCGATGGTCCGGCCGGTCACCACCACGCCGTGGTTGGCCAGGAATGCCACACGCTTGCCGGTCTGCAGCGCGGCGGCGATCCGCTCGCCCTCGGAATCGTCCAATGCCAAGCCGTTGTAGAGGTCGTCGTAGGCGATGGCGTCATAGAATTTCAGCGACGTCTGAAGCGTCGGCTCGAGCCGGCCGTCCTCCAGCATTGTGAGGGCGGTCGCATACGGCATGTGGGTGTGCAGAACCACCCGGGCGTCCGGGACCAGCCGATGGATGTGGTAGTGGATGAAGAACGCGGTCGGCTCCGGCGGCTCGCTGCCGTCCAACGCTTTGCCCTCGGCGTCGACCTCCACGAGGTCGCTCGCCCGGATTTCCGACCAGTGGTATCCGTGCGGATTGATCAGGAAGCGATCATTCTCGCCGGGAACGACGGCGGAGAAGTGGTTGCAGATCCCCTCGTGAAATCCCATCCGGACCGCCCATCGCAGGGCAGCAGCCAAGTCGATCCGGCTACGGCGGCGCGCGTCGTCCTCGGACGTCGACACGGGAACGCTGGCGAGAGCCATGGCGGCCTCCTCTGATGATGGCGACCGGCGCCGGCAGAGGGGCGCCTGACTGCGCCGCGCGGATGGCGGCGGATGGAAATTGGTCGGAGCGGCGGGATTCGAACCCACGACCCCCACACCCCCAGTGTGGTGCGCTACCAGACTGCGCTACGCTCCGACGCGGCGGACTATAGGCGATCGATGTGCGCCGGACAACGCCGAGACGCCCCCGATCAGGCTCGAATTTCGGCTATTTTCAGAGCCACGGGCGGCGCGGCATCGCCACCTGCTCCGACGGCACCGCCCGGCGGACCCGAAGGACCGATCCTTACGGGCCCGGGTGAATCGATCCGCAGCCGCCGGGCCGTATCAGGCCTTGGTCGGCAGGGCTTCGGCGAGCAGCTTGCGCAGCGACTTCAGCTCGTCCAGCGCCCGGCGGACCTCGACCACGGCTCCGTCGGGCGAAAGGCTGGACGATGGGCCGGCTGTCGGCGCGCTGACTGTCGGCATGCCGGCAGCCGAAGAACTGGCGGGCGAAGAATTTGCGGTCGCCGGGCTGACGGTAGATGCGCCTGCAGTCACTGGACTGGCTGGGGCCGACCGTCCGGCGGCAGGTGTTTCCGCCGGTGACCCGTGTCCGCCCTTGACCGGTGTCGCGGACTGGGCGGCGCGGGCGGTCTCGCCGGCTGTCGGCATCCGGACGGCGCCGTCGCGCAGCAGCTTCTGCACGCCCTTGATCGTGTATCCCTCGCGATACAGAAGCTCGCGAATGCGCTGCAGCAGCGCCACGTCCTCGGGGCGATAATAGCGGCGCCCTCCGCCGCGCTTGAGCGGGCGGACCTGATTGAACTTGGTTTCCCAGAAGCGCAGGACGTGCGGCGGAACCTCGAGATCGTCTGCGACCTCGCTGATCGTCCGGAACGCCGCCGCGGACTTCCCGTTTCGACGTTGCGCTGTCGATGACTGTACGTCGGCCATGGTACCCCTCGTGCCGCGGCTACGCGTCGTCGGAGAGCGTGGCGTTGATCTTGTTCTTCAAGACGTGGGACGGCCGGAACACCAGCACCCTGCGCGGCAGGATCGGGACCTCGTCGCCGGTCTTCGGATTACGTCCGACGCGCCGCCCCTTCTGGCGCACCGAAAAGCTCCCGAAGGACGAGATCTTGACCATCTCGCCGCGGGCCAGTGCCGAGATCATCTCGTCGAGGACCGATTCCACGAGTTCCGCGGATTCGTTGCGGGACAGGCCAACCTCTTCATAAACCGATTCGCTCAATTGAGCGCGGGTAACGGTATGTCCGGCCATGTGCACCCCCATTTAAGAAGGCAAGGGTACAGCGATCCAAGAATGGGGTCAATTAACTCGGCGATTTCAGGCGATTGGGACGACTTCCTCGCGTACCGTCTCGACGGCTCCCGATTTGGCCATAACCGGCGCTCCGTAGCGCACCAGTCCGGCCCCCCACGCGAGGCCGCCGCCGATGGCCTCCATCAGGACCAGATCGCCCGGTTTGATGCGGCCGTCGCGTACCGCTTCGTCAAACGCCAGTGGTACCGAAGCCGCCGAGGTATTGGCATGCCGCTCGATCGAGCAGACCACCTTGCTCATCGGCAGGCCGAGCCGATGCGCCATGCTTTCGATGATCCGCCGGTTGGCCTGATGCGGCACCAGCCAGTCGATGGCGGACGATGCATAGCCGTTGGCGGCCAGGGCCTCGTCGATCACCGCGGCCAGCTTCGAGACCGCATGGCGATAGACTTCCTTGCCGTTCATGCGGACGTGACCGACGGTCTGCGTCGACGATGGGCCCCCGTCGACATACAGGATGTCGCGAGCGTTGCCGTCGGTGTGCAGGTGGGTCGACAGGACCCCCCACGACCTGGCATCGGCGCCATCCATCTCGGCGGCGCGCAGCACGACCGCCCCGGCACCATCGCCGAACAGCACGCAGGTCGAGCGGTCCGTCCAGTCGAGGATCCGCGAGAAGGTCTCGGCACCGATCACCAGAGCGGTGCGCGCCTGGCCCAGCTTGATGAAGTTGTCGGCCACGGCCAGCGCGTAGACGAACCCGGCGCAGACTGCCTGCACGTCGAATGCGAAGGCCTGGCTGGCACCGAGATTCGCCTGGACCTTGGTCGCGGTCGCCGGAAAAGTCTCATCCGGCGTCGTCGTCGCCAGGACGATGACGTCCACATCCTCCGGGGTCAGCCCGGCGTGCTCCAGCGCCCGCTCCGCGGCCCGGGTGGCGAGATCGCTGGTGAACTCGCCGTCGGCGGCGATGTGGCGCTGGCCGATCCCGGTACGCTGCCGGATCCACTCGTCGGAGGTGTCGACGCGAACCGCCAGCTCCTCGTTGGTCAAAATCCGCTCAGGCAGGTAGCTGCCGCAGCCGATCAGAAGCGTGCGTCTCGTCATGCTGTCGCTACCACCTTCTGCTCGTCAGTCGCTTTGTCGAACCCGACCGCCGCAAGCTCGCGTCGGACGGTCTCGATGAACCCGTGCCTCGCCATGTCGGCCGCGACGCCGATGGCGTTGGCAAAGCCAAGGGCGTCGGTGCCGCCGTGGCTCTTCACCGCGATCCCGTTGAGACCGAGGAACACCGCGCCATTGTAGCGACGGGGATCCATGCGCTGCCGGAGCTGCCCGACCGCGCCCCGCGCCAGCAGGTAGCCGAGCTTCGAGAGCAACGAACTCCGGAAGGAGTCGCGGAGGAACTGCCCGATCAGCCGCGCCGTCCCCTCGGCGGTCTTCAGGGCGATGTTGCCGGTGAAGCCGTCGGTGACGATCACGTCGACGGTGCCCGAAGGAATGTCGTCCCCTTCCACGAAGCCGTGGAACTCGAACGGCATATCGTTGATCCCGCGCAGCATGGTCGCCGCCTCGCGCACCGCCTCGTGGCCCTTCTGCTCCTCGCTGCCGACGTTCAGCAGTCCGACGATCGGTCGCTGGAGGCCGAGCACGGTGCGGGCGAAGATCTGGCCCATGATGGCGAACTGCACGAGGTTGGTCGCGTCGCAGTCGATGTTGGCGCCGAGGTCGAGCATCGCGCTTTCGCCGCGCAAGGTCGGAAAGAAGCCCGCGATCGCGGGCCGGTCGATCCCCGGCACCGTGCGGAACACGAACTTCGACATGGCCATCAGGGCGCCGGTATTGCCGGCCGACACCACGCAGTCGGCCTTCTGCTTGCCGACCAGGTCGATCGCCATGCGCATGCTCGAGCCGCGGCCGGTTCGCAGGGCCACCGACGGCTTCTCGGCGGCACCGACCGACTTGTCGGTGTGGATGATCTGCGGGTCGCTCTTCTTCAGGCGACGGGTCTTCGCCAGCAGCGGCCGGATCAACGCCTCGTCCCCGACCAGGATGAAGGCTAGATCCGGATCGCGCTCAAGCGCGACATCCGCGCCCCGGATGACCATCTCCGGTGCATGGTCACCGCCCATGGCGTCGACTGCGATCCTCAGCGTGCGCGACACCTTCAGATCCCCGCTCCAACCCGGTCAGCGTCCCGCAAGTTCCCTCCTCCACGCCGATTCGGCATGCCGGTCGACGGATTTGCAATTAAGCCGAATCGAAATCGGCAACAGGACTTTACCCGTCCCAGCGCCTGACGTCGACGCACGGTCCCCATTGCTTCATACGGCATATCCGGACGGCGCCACAAGAACGTTACCCTTTCTTGACCGGCCGGCCCTGGATCGCGGCCAGTTTGGCAAAAGGCGAACTGCTCGCCGGGTCGCCAGGCTCGGCAGCCGTCGCGGCCGGTTCGGCCCCCGGGGCGCGAGGATATGGATCCAGGGCCAGTCCAAGGGCCTGGGCGACGATCTCGCCGACGTCGATGGTGTCTTCCGTGACCGGCTCCGGTGTGTCGGCCATCGGGTCGAGAACGATCTCGTCGACGGCGATTTCGCCCGAATCGTCGAACAGCTCGGTCATTTCGGTCTGCACGGTCGCGGGTACCGGATCGGTGGTCACGACGCAGATCTGGACGACATCGGCCTCGACGTCACCCGACACCTCGATCCAGCGGCTCTCCGGCCGGCGCCGGACCGTCACCTCGGCCCGCAGTGACCGTATGGCAATCAGGTCGAAGCGCGCGGCCAGGGCGGAGCGTGCGCGCTCGTCGGCGGCGATCGTGACGCGTATTGGCGAGGCGCCCAGGCGGTCCACCCGGACCGGGTGCGACAGTTCGGGTCCTTCAGCGGTCACGGCGTGCTCCTGGGATCGGGAAAGTGGACCCGGCCGGCCACGATCTCGTCGACTGGCAGGGCGGCCAGTCCGGCGATCGTCGCCCGGACCTGGCGGGCAAGGCGTTCGGACCTGGGGTCGGCGGCGGCAGCACCGAAGACGTTGCGGGCGAGGGTCGCAGCCAGGGCGCCCTCGGCGGCGTCGACGAGAGCCGAATCGTAGGCGGCGGTCCTGCCGTAGTAGGCTCGGATCATGTCCTTGACCCGCTTCCCGACGCTCATGTCGCCGACGCCGATGGCGCGCAGTGTTCGATCCATGTCGTGGAACATCGCGTCGAACAGGTCCTGGGCCTGGGGCGCCGCACCGCCTTCGGTCAGGCGCCGGACGACGAGGTGAACGTGCAGCACCAGCAGGTCGAAGCGCTCTTCGAACCCGTCCGCGACGCCGTAGTCGACATAGAAGGCCGGGTGCCGCGCCTGTGCGACAACCGCCTCGTAGATCGTCTCTGCGGGACGCGACTGACGACGCCCCTTGAAAAGCCGCTCGAAAACCATTTCTCTCCCGTGCAGTCGGGGCGCCTTACGATAGCGTTGACCCGGCCCTTTTCACGACGACCGGCCCGGTGCCCTTGATGCGATCCCGATACGCCCTCGCCGCCCTCGTCATGCTGGGGATGGCGGCATGCTCGCCCCAGATCGCTACCCACGGCAATCTGGTGGATCCCGACGCGCTCGCCAAGATCGAGCCCGGCCGGAGTGACCAGGCCGTCGTTCTCAGCCTGCTCGGCTCACCGTCCACCCGCGGCAACTTCAACGAGCCGACCTGGTACTACATCGGCCAGCGCACCGAGCGCCAGGCGTTCTACCGGCCCGAGACCATCGAACGGAAGGTGGTCTATATCGACTTCGAACCGAACGGTCAGGTCAAGTCGATCGGAGCGCTGAACCTCGAAGACGGCAGCAAGGTCGCCTTCGTAGACCGCGAGACACCGACCGCCGGCCAGCGCGTTACCCTGATCAAGCAATTGATCGGCAACATCGGCCGTTTCAACAACAACGACAACCAGTAGGCCGGCTTTCGCCGCGTTCGCTGGGACGGCCGGGGCCGGAGATCGACCAAGGCCTGCCCTCCTGAACGGCGAAGGCCCCGGGGATATCGTCCCCGGGGCCTCCGCCGTCAAGGTCTGCGACGATCAGTGTGCCAGTGCCGCGAGCAGCAGCAGCGCCACGATGTTGATGATCTTGATCATCGGGTTGATGGCCGGGCCGGCGGTGTCCTTGTAGGGATCGCCGACCGTGTCGCCGGTCACCGCCGCTTTGTGGGCTTCGGAGCCCTTGCCGCCGTGGTGGCCGTCCTCGATGTACTTCTTCGCATTATCCCAGGCACCGCCACCGGCGGTCATGGAGATCGCCAAGAAGATCCCGGTCACGATGGTGCCGAGCAACATCGCGCCCACCGTGGTGAACGCGGCCGACTGGCCGGCCACCCACAGGACCACGAAGTACACCACCGGCGGTGCCAGGACCGGCAGCAGCGACGGAGCGATCATCTCCTTGATCGCCGCCTTGGTCAGCATGTCCACGCAACGGGCATAGTCCGGCTTGTCGGTGCCCTTCATGATGCCCGGCTTCTCGCGGAACTGGCGACGAACCTCCTCGACGACCGCACCGCCGGCCCGGCCGACGGCCTGCATGCCGAGCGCACCGAACAGGTACGGCAGCATGCCGCCGATGAACAGGCCGACGACAACGAACGGATCCTGCAGTCGGAACGTCACGTCCAGATCCGGGAAGTAGTGCTTCAGGTCCTCGGTGTAGGCCGCGAACAGCACCAGGGCAGCGAGACCGGCGGAGCCGATTGCGTAGCCCTTGGTGACCGCCTTGGTGGTGTTGCCGACCGCGTCGAGCGCATCGGTGACCTTGCGGACGTCATCCGGCAAGCCCGCCATCTCGGCGATACCGCCGGCATTGTCGGTGACCGGACCGTAGGCGTCGAGCGCCACCACCATGCCGGCCAGCGCCAGCATCGTGGTCGCCGCCAGGCCGATGCCAAACACGCCGGCCGACAGGTAGGCCACGATGATTCCGGCAGCGATGATCAGGGCCGGAAGCGCACAGGCCTCCATCGAAACCGCCAGGCCCTGAATCACGTTGGTGCCGTGACCGGTCTCGGACGACTTCGCGACCGACCGAACCGGCCGGTACTCGGTCGAGGTGTAGTATTCGGTCACCCAGATGAGCAGGCCGGTGACGACCAGGCCAACCAGGGCACAGTAGAACATCAGCCGTCCGGTGATCACCTTTCCGGCCATCTCGATCGGATCGTTCACGCCGAACATGGTGAAAGTGACGACCGCGATCAGGATTGCCGACAGCACCGCACTCGCGATGAAGCCCTTGTACAGCGCGGCCATGACTTTGCCGCTGGCACCCAGCTTCACGAAGAAAGTACCCGCGATCGACGCCAGGATGCAGACCGCCCCGATCACCAGCGGGTAGGCCATCAGATTCGCGATGTCCGCGCCGGTGAAGAAGATCGCCGCCAGCAGCATGGTGGCGACCACCGTGACCGCGTAGGTCTCGAACAGGTCGGCGGCCATGCCGGCGCAGTCGCCGACGTTGTCGCCGACATTGTCCGCGATCACGGCCGGGTTGCGGGGGTCATCCTCCGGGATGCCTGCCTCGACCTTGCCGACCAGGTCGGCACCGACGTCGGCACCCTTGGTGAAGATGCCGCCACCGAGACGGGCAAAGATCGAGATCAGCGAAGCGCCGAAGCTGAGGGCGACCAGCGCCTCCAGGATCTTGCGCAGGCCGGCCGGGTCAGCGGCGTCGTACATCTGCGCCAGGGCCAGATAGTAGCCGGTGACGCCGAGCAGGCCGAGACCGACCACCAGCATGCCGGTGACCGCGCCCGACTTGAAGGCGACGTCCAGGGCCTGAACCATACCCTGGGTAGCTGCCTGGGTGGTTCGCACGTTGGCCCGCACCGACACGTTCATGCCGATATATCCGGCAATGCCGGACAGCACCGCGCCGATGACGAAGCCGATGGCCACGGGAAGGCCCAGGGTGACTGCCAGGATCACCGCGACGATGACGCCGACGATCCCGATCGTGGTGTACTGCCGGTTCAGGTAGGCGGTCGCGCCTACCTGGATGGCACCGGCGATCTCCTGCATGCGCTCATTGCCGGCGGAAGCCGCCATGATCGACCGGCTGGCCCACCAGCCGTAGGCCAGTGCCGCTAGTCCGCACGCAATGACGAACAACATCAATCCACTCATGGATGGAAACCCTTCCTCCCTGTCGAAGCCCGGTCCGCATGGTCGTTCCGACCCGCGGTGGGGCAATCTGGCTCATTGGCGAATGCGGCACACCCCGCGGCGCCGCCCCATCCGGCCGCGAGGCGCGCGGAACATACCAAAAACCGCCGACCGTGCAAACGCGCGGCGGCCGAGCGGGATATGCCGACGTCAGGCGGTCGCCGGTTGCCGGCGGACCCGGTACCAGAGAAGCGCCGCGGTCACGATCGCGACCAGCGGGACGACACCGAGATTCAAGGCCTGCCAGCCGATGGCATGGTTGAGCGCACCCGACGAAAAGGCGGCGATCGTCGAACTGGTGAACACCAGGAAGTCGCCCAGGCCCTGCACCTTCGCGCGCTCTTCCGGCCGGTACGCCTGGGTCAGCAGCGTGGTCCCGCCGATGAACAGGAAATTCCAGCCGATTCCGAGCAGAACCAGGGCCGAGAAGAACTGCAGGAGTTCGATCCCCGACACATTGATCGCGATGCATGCCAGATAGGCGAGCGCACCGGTGAACATGATCGGAATGACGCCGAAGCGCTGAATCAGCGAACCGGTGAAGAACGACGGCAGGAACATCCCGACCGCATGCCACTGGATCACGAACGCCGCGTCCTTGAATGCGAATCCGCAGCCGATCATGGCGAGCGGCGTCGCGGTCATCAGGAAGGTCATGCTGCCGTAGCCCACCATGGCGCCCAGGATCGCCACGATGAACACCGGCTGCCGGACGATCTCGCGGAGCGGCCGGCCGCTGTTCGCACGCTCCGCCGCCGTCGGCGTCGGGATCTTCACGAACACCAGGAAAAGCAAGGAGCTGGCCTGTACGAAGGCGATCACGATGAACGTCCCGGCGAAATCGATCGGCGCCAGCAGGTCGTGCGACCATTTCGCCAGTTCCGGCCCGGCCAGGGCGGCGAACACGCCACCGGCCAGTACCAGGGAGATCGCCCGCGGCCGGAACGCCTCGCTGGCGGTGTCGGCCGCGGCGTAGCGATACAGGATCGCGAAGCCCTGGAACGACCCGATCAGCATCGAGCCGAGGCAGAAGGTCAGGAAGGCACCGTGCAGCACCGAGACCGCGGCGACGATCGCGCCGATCACGCCGATCAGAACGCCGGTGGCGAAGCCGAGCCGCCGGCCGACCCGGCGCATATAGAGCGATGCCGGCATGGTGGTCATCATCGTGGCCATGAACTGCAGCGACAGCGGCAGCGTGGCCCAGGCCGGGTCCGGAGCCAGTTCGTTCCCGGTGAGCGCGGTCACCGTCATGTTCATCGTCATGCCGGTCATCGCCAGCGCCTGGCAGATGGCGAGCAACGTGACATTGCGGACGGCCGGATCGCGAACCGACATGGGAAGAGCCCCCGACAGGATGATGTTTCGGACCCGCCGCCCCGAAATGGGCGTCAGCCGAGCGGGCGCTCGAACAGGTCCGAGAACAGGAGGTTCACCACATACCCCTTCCCGATCGTCTCGTCGATCTTGGCGAGCAGCCTCTCCTTGAGGAACTGCCGGTCCGAGATCCCCGGGGCGATGTCCAGCGACGCAAGTGCGTGGGTGTAGGTGAGGAACATATCGATCAGGCGCGGGAGCTGCTGGTTGACATAGGCCTGTTTCTCGCCGGGCTCGACCTCCAGCAGCACGTGCATGACCAGGAACCGGTCGACCGTGCCGTTCTCGAAGATCGGGATGGTCAGCACGTCGAGATCGATCATCGTGGTGCTCGACGGCTTGGCGGCCTCTTCGATCTCCGCCTGCGACACCTCGATGCCGAGCAGGTTGCGGATCGGGATCGGCACGGTCGTGGGGGCGAAGGTCACGGCGGCGAACCCGCCGCCCCCGAGCAACGCCAGCAACACCACGATGATGATGACAAGTTTCATCCGACCTGCGTGCCGTTCGACATTTCAGAAATGGTCCCAGCCGCCGCTGTCGAGCCCGTCCAGAACCCGGCCGTCCGCATCGATCACCTGTACGCCTTCGCCCACCTCAGCCCGCCCGATCCGCGTCGCCGTGGTGCCCGAACTCGCCGCGGCGTCGACCACTTGGTTGCGGCGCGACTGCGGTGCCGCGAACAACAGTTCATAGTCGTCGCCGCCGGTCAGCACATCGTGCAGCAGAGCTGCGGAGCTGTCGACATGGCGGCGTACCTGGGCCGACAGCGGTATCGCGGCCGCCTCGATCACCAGCGACACCCCGGATCGCCGCGCCATGTGCCCGGCGTCCTGCACGAGCCCGTCCGACACGTCCAGCGCCGCCGTCGCCAGCCCCGTGAGGGCCGGACCGAGGGTGGTGCGTGGTTGCGGCAACCGGTAACGGTCGACCAGGAACCCCGCGTCGGAGCCGACCGCCGCCAGCGTTCCCGTGTGCAGCTTCAGGCCAAGCGCCGAATCACCGATGGTTCCGCTGACCCAGAGGTCGTCGCCGGACCGGGCCCCGGAACGCCGCAGTTCGCCACCCCGCGGCACCGTCCCGAAAGCGGTGACCGACAGGGTGACCGGGCCCGGCGTGGAGACGCTGTCGCCGCCCAGCAGATGGATACCATATAGCGCCTGGTCGACCCGCAGGCCGTCGGCGAAGCCTTCGAGCCAATGCGCGGGATCCGGAAGATCCTTGGGCAAGGCCAGCGCCAGCGTGTAACCGTAGGGACGCGCGCCCATGGCGGCGATGTCGGAAAGGTTGACCCGTAGTGCCTTGCGGGCAACGAGGTCCGGCGGATCCGAAGCCAGGAAGTGAACGCCGGCAACCAAAGCGTCGACGGTCACCACCCAGGCCTCCCCGGTCGGCGGTTCCGGCAGCAGGGCGGCATCGTCGGTCAGTCCGAAGGCACCGTCCGCGCCTCGGCTGAGCGGGACAAAGAAGCGGTCGATTCGCTCGAATTCACCAAGCGCCATCGGGACCCCGTGGCGTCACGACGCCCCGCCCTTCCCGGGTCCGGCCATCTCGCCCTCGCGGACGACCCGCGCGATCTTGTCCAGGACGCCGTTGACCAGCGCCGGCTCGCGGCCTGCGAAGAAAGCGTGAGTCAGGTCCACATACTCGCTGATCGCCACCCGGGCCGGAACGTCGGCGACCGACAGCAGTTCGTACGCGCCGAGCCGCATGATCGCGCGCAGGACGATCTCCAGCCGGTCGAGATGTCCTTCCGGCTGCAGGCAGTCCGCCAGCATCCGGTCGAGCGTCGGCCTTTCGCCGGCCACGCCGAGAACCAGTTGCTCGAAGAATCGCGGATCGGCAGGCGCCATGTCGCCACCCTCGATCAGGCCGGCGAACCGCGAGGCGACGAACTCCGGGACGACCTCGTGGCCGCTCTTGCCGGCTACCTCCATCTCGTAGAGCGCCTGCGCCGCAGCCAGGCGTGCTGTCGTACGCGGCGCGGAGCGGGCCTTTTTCGGCACCTTGCGCGGCTTCGGGGGCGTCTGGTGAGAAGAGTCGGTCATGCGATCCCGAAGCGTTGCTTGATGGCTATCATGGCGAGGCAGGCTTCGGCCGCGTCGCGCCCCTTGTTCTTCGTGGCGACCGACGCCCGGGCCCAGGCCTGGTCGACGTTCTCAACGGTCAGGATGCCGTAGCCGATCGCCAGACCGTCGCGGATCGCCAGGTCCTGCAGGCCGCGGGCACTCTCGCCGCAGACATAGTCGTAATGCGTGGTCTCGCCACGGATCACGCAGCCGAGGGCCACGTAACCGTCATAGGCCGGAGCGCCGTGACCGCCCGCCCGATGCGCGAAGGCGATGGCCGCCGGAATCTCGAAGGCGCCGGGCACGGAGATCCGGTCGCAGGCGACGCCCGAGGCCTCGAGATGCGCCGTCGCGCCCGTCACGAGCTCGTCCGCGAGGTCCTCGTAGAATCGCGCCTCGACGATCAACACCTTGCTCATCCCGGCACTCCTCAGTCGACGCGCGGCAGTGCGCGATGGTCGACCACCGACAGGCCGTACCCTTCGAGCCCGATGATGGTGCGCTTGGTGTTGGTGAGCAGGATCATATGGTGGACCCCCAGATCCAGCAGGATCTGGGCACCGACGCCGTAGTCCCGAAGCTCGTTCTCCGGCGCGACGCCCTCGGCCTCGGCCCGCAGCTTGGCCTTGATCCGGTCCGACAGCGAGGTCGCGGTCGGCTCCCGGATCAGCACGACGATCCCGCGCCCGGCGTCGCCGATGGTCTGCATGGCGGCCTGCAGTTCGCCGCCGCGGTGGCCGGAACGGTCACCCAGCACGTCGTCGAGCACGCTGAGCGCGTGCATGCGCACCAGCACCGGATCCGGCGTGGTGATGTCGCCCTTCACCAGGACGACGTGTTCGGCATAGGTGATCTTGTTGGTGTAGACCAGCATCCGCCAGCCGCCGCCGAACCGGCTGTCGAGCCCGGTCTCGACCGACCGCTGCACGGTGCTCTCGGTGCGCCGGCGATGCGCGATCAGATCCGCGATCGTGGCGATCTTCATGCCATGGAACTGTGCGAAGGTCACCAGGTCGGGCAGTCGCGCCATGGTGCCGTCGTCGTTCATGATCTCGCAGATCACGCCCGACGGGTTGAGGCCGGCCATGCGAGCGATGTCGACCACCGCCTCGGTGTGGCCGGCACGCACCAGGGTCCCGCCGTCGCGAGCCAGCAGCGGGAATACATGGCCAGGGGTGACGATGTCCTCACGGCCGTGCGCCGGGTCGATCGCCACCTGGACGGTATGCGCGCGGTCGTGGGCGGAGATTCCTGTGGTGACGCCCTCGCGGGCTTCGATGGAAACCGTGAAGGCCGTCTCGTGCCGGGTGCCGTTGCGCGACGACATCAGCGGCAGTCCCAGGCGTTCGATGCGGTCGCGGGTCATCGACAGGCAGATCAGGCCACGCGCGTGCTTGGCCATGAAGTTGATGGCCTCCGGCGTCACCATCTGGGCCGGAATGCACAGGTCACCCTCGTTCTCCCGGTCCTCGTCGTCGACCAGGATGAACATCCGTCCGGAACGCGCCTCCTCCACGACCTCTTCGATGGAGGACAGCGCGCCCTTGTAGACGTCGGCGAGAGTGTCGGCCATGTGCGTGATTACCTGCCGCCGCTGGCGGCGCTGGTGGATAGGAGGCGCGCAACGTACCGTGCGAGCGGGTCCACTTCCATATTCAAAACATCACCGGGGCGGCGGTCGTGGAACGTCGTATGTGCCCAGGTGTGTGGGATCAGGTTGATCCAGAACCGACGTCCCTGGACGCCGTTGACGGTCAGCGAGACGCCGTCGAGCGCCACCGAGCCCTTTTCCGCGACCAGGCCCTCGAGACCGTCCGGCGCCAGCAACTGGATGCGATGGCTGTCACCGGCCGGTTCCACGCTCTCCAGCACGGCCAGGCCGTCGACATGCCCGGTCACCACATGCCCGCCCATCTCGTCGCCCATTCGCAGGGAGCGCTCGAGGTTGACCGCGGTGCCCGTCACCCAGGCGCCGATCGACGTCCGCGACAGGCTCTCGTCCGAGACCTCGAAGGCGAACCAGCCGTCGCCGGCGTCGCTGCCCTTCTCGATCACGGTCATGCAGGCGCCGCCGCAGCAGATCGACGCGCCAATCGCCACCGCCTCCACGTCGAAGGCGGTGGCGATCTCGATACGGGTGTCGCCGCGACGCTCGATCGAGCGGACGCGGCCGACGTCGGTGACGATGCCGGTGAACATGCGGCGGAACTTAAGTCCGACGACGATAGGTTTCCAGCATATCGTCCCCGATTGCCGTGCAGTCCTTGCGCATGAAGCGCGGCGCGGCGTCGGGGGTCGATATCGCCAGCGGGTCGACCGCGGCCCGTCCGTCGCCGCCGAGCAGCATCGGGGCGCGATACCAGACGATCTCGTCGACCAGGTCGGCGGCCACGAAGGACCGCGCCACCGCGGCACCGCCTTCCACCAGCAACCGCCCGATCCCGCGGGCGGCGAGCGCCACGAGCGCGGCCGCGACGGCTGGACGGCCGGCCTCGTCGGGCTCGGCCTCGATCACCGTCACGCCGAGTGCGGCCAGGGTCTCAGGCGGCGCCGGATGCCCGGTGGACGTCACCACCCAGGTCGGGACCGCCGCTGCGGTGCGTGCAAGCACGGACGCGACGGGCAGACGCAGGCGACCGTCAAGGACCACCCGGACCGGCGAGCGCGCCGCGAGTCCGGGCACGCGGCAGGTCAGCGACGGATCGTCGGCCAGCGCCGTGCCGATGCCGACCAGGATCGCATCGTGACGTGCCCGCATGGCATGGGCGTGCGCCCTCGCCGCCGGGCCGGTGATCCACCGACTGGCACCCGTGGCGGTCGCGATCCGGCCGTCCAGCGAGGTGGCGAGCTTGAGGGTCACGTGCGGCCGGCCGCTGCCGACCCGGGCCAGGAACCCGGCGGTGATCGTGGACGCCGGCCCGGCGCCGATCCCGACATCGACCGTGACGCCGGCGCTGCGGAGCATCTCGAAACCGCCGCCATCGACCCTTGGATCGGGATCGCGGAGTGCCGCCACCACCCGGATCACGCCGGCCGCAACCAGCGCCTCGGCACAAGGCGGCGTGCGGCCGTGATGGGCGCAGGGCTCCAGGGTGACATAAGCGGTGGCGCCGCGGGCCGCGGTTCCGGCCCGGGCCAGGGCCGCGGCCTCCGCGTGGGGGCGACCGCCGGCCGCGGTGCGCCCGCGCCCGACCACCCTGCCGTCGCGGACCAGGACACATCCGACCGGCGGGTTCTCGGCGGTATCGCCGACAGCCGACCGCGCCAGCCGCTGGGCCACGGCCATCCACCTGTTGTCGTCGGCCGCGTCCGTCACGGCGCGGATCCTCCGTCGTCAGTCGCGGTCGAGATCGCCGCCGGTCTGGATGTTCTCGACGAAGTTCTCGAAGTCCTTGGCCTCGCGGAAGTTCTTGTAGACCGAGGCGAACCGGACATAGGCGACCTGGTCGACATTCGCGAGTGCGTCCATGACCATCTCGCCGATCACGTCGGACGGGATCTCGCTTTCTCCCATGCTCTCCAGCCGGCGCACGATGCCGGTCGTCAGGCGCTCGATCCGTTCCGGGTCGATCGGCCGCTTGCGGAGCGCGATCTGAATGGAGCGCGCCAGCTTGTCGCGGTCGAACGGCACGCGCTTGCCGGTCTTCTTGAGGACCGTCAGCTCTCGGAGCTGGACCCGCTCGAAGGTCGTGAAGCGGGCACCGCAGGCCGGGCAGAACCGGCGTCGGCGGATAGCGGTGTTGTCCTCGGTCGGACGCGAGTCCTTGACCTGGGTGTCGTCGTTCCCACAGAACGGACAGCGCATGCGCGTGGCCTCCCCTCGTCGTTGTGCCGGTCAGCCGAGATCCGAGTAGATCGGAAACCGCCGACACAATTCCTCGACCCGGCCCCGGACGGCTTGTTCGACCTGGGCGTCGCCCTCGGGGTTGCGGGACAGTGCGTCCATGACGTCGCCGATCAGCGACCCGATCAGCCGGAACTCCGGGACCCCGAAGCCGCGGGTCGTGCCGGCCGGGGTGCCGAGACGGATCCCGGACGTGACCGTCGGCTTCGCCGGGTCGAACGGAACGCCGTTCTTGTTGCAGGTGATGCCGGCGCGCTCGAGCGCGATCTCGGTATCGCGCCCGTTGAGCCCCTTGGGCCGCAGGTCGACCAGCATGAGATGGCTGTCGGTACCGCCGGAGATGATGGCGAGCCCGCGCTCCTCCAGGGTGGTGGCGAGGGCCTCGGCATTGTCGACCACGGCCCGGGCATAGGCCCGGAACTCCGGCCGCAGTGCCTCGCCGAAAGCGACCGCCTTGGCCGCAATCACATGCATCAGCGGCCCGCCCTGCAGGCCGGGGAAGACCGCCGAATTGATCTTCTTGCCGAGATCGACGTCGGTCGACAGCACCATGCCGCCGCGCGGACCGCGCAATGTCTTGTGGGTGGTGGTGGTCACGACATGCGCGTGCGGCAGCGGGCTTGGATACGCCCCGCCGGCCACCAGCCCGGCAAAATGCGCCATGTCGACCATCAGATAGGCGTCGACGGAGTCGGCAATGGCCCGGAACCGCTGGAAGTCGATGATCCGCGAATAGGCGGACCCGCCGGCGATGATGATCTGGGGACGGTGCTGCTTCGCCAGCGCCTCGACCTGGTCGTAGTCGATTCGGCCGTCGGATCTGTTGACGCCGTAGCCGATCGCCTTGAACCACTTGCCCGACTGGTTCGGGGCGGCGCCATGAGTCAGGTGGCCGCCGGCGTCGAGCGACATGCCCAGAATCGTGTCGCCCGGTTTCAGCAGCGCCATGAACACGGCCTGATTGGCCTGGGCGCCGGAATGCGGCTGTACGTTGGCGAACGCGCAGTCGAACAGCCTGGTCGCCCGCTCGATGGCCAGGCGTTCGGCGACATCGACATACTCGCAGCCGCCGTAGTAGCGGCGCCCCGGGTAGCCTTCGGCATACTTGTTCGTCAGCACCGAGCCCTGCGCCTCGAGCACCGCGCGCGACACGATGTTCTCGGACGCGATCAGCTCGATCTGCCCCTGCTGGCGCCGCAACTCGCCGGTGAGCGCACCCAACAGTTCGGGATCGGACGCGCTCAGGTGATCGCCGAAAAAGGCCGCGGCATCGGTATGGGTCATGGCGGCGGTGGTCATCGGTAGCGGGCCTCGTTCGGTCGGGGTCGGTTCAGGAGTCGCTCGGTAGCTGTGGCGGCGCCCCCAGCTTGTCGACGCGGCGGACATGGCGGTCGCCGGCAAACGGAGTGTTCAGGAACACGTGCAGGGCCTCCTTGGCAACCTCGACTCCTATCAGCCGCTCTCCGAACGCGACGACGTTGGCGTCGTTGTGCTCGCGGGAGAACCGCGCGCTGGTGACATCGTGGCACAACGCCGCACGGACCCAGGGAAACCGATTGGCAGCAATGCTGATGCCGATCCCGGTGCCGCATACGAGCACGCCGCGCCCGGCCTTGGCCTCGGCGAGCGCGGCCGCCATCCGGTAGCCATAGTCCGGATAGTCGACCGACCCGGTTGTGTCCGTCCCGAGGTCCAGCACCGCGTAGCCCTGGTGCCTGAGTTCGTCGGCAAGCACGGTCTTCAGCGTGATCCCGGCATGGTCGGACGCCAAGGCAATGACGTCGTCGCTCATGGTGGCAAAGCTCCTGCTGGTCGAACGAGCCCCCATATACGCCAATTCGCCGGGTGCTGGCCACAACTCGTGGCGTTCGCAACGGGCCATGGGGGGCTGCCACGGGGTCTGCCGATTCTCGCGGTGATGTTACCGATAAGTGGATTCCCGACTCTGCCCTGGTGCTGAACTTGTGCATTCTGAGTGTAGAACATGTAATCCAGTCGAATTCTTAGACATCGCGTTGACTTGCCGCGGCCCTTGTGTCACCTAAAACGAGACAATCCGTTAACTATGGCTGGTTACATTCATGACTGATGAAGCGACGAAGGACGACGTCGGCGGCAAGACCCTGCTCGAAATGACGACCACGGTGGTAGCCGCGTACCTCAGGAACAACACTGCCGCGTCGGCTCAGATCTCGGAAGTGATCCATACCGTCCACGATGCTCTCAAGAGCTTGTCGGACGGCCGCGCCGAGCCGGAACCGGAGCCGCAGAAGCCGGCCGTGCCGATACGGCGGTCGGTGATGCCCGACTACATTGTCTGCCTCGAGGACGGCAAGCAGTTGAAAATGCTGAAGCGCCATCTTCGTACGACCTACGGCATGACCCCCGATGAGTATCGGGCGAAGTGGGGCCTGCCGGCTGACTACCCCATGGTCGCTCCGAACTATGCGCAGCAGCGCTCGGACTTCGCCAAGAAGATCGGCCTGGGTCGCCAGGCCACGCGTCGCACCGGTCGCCGCAAGGCGGGTTGAGCGCGGTCGTCCGAACTGCCTCGGCGGTTCGCCAATACATCAACGACGGGCGGCCGGCTCAAAACCGGCCGCCCGTTCGTTGTTTGTCCATGATGTATTTCAGCTTCCGCAGGGCGACCTGCCGCAGCGCAAGTTCGCCGCGCATGGGATCCCCCACGATCGTCGCTTCCGTGCCGGTCACGGGGTCGACAGCCGTGACCTTCACGTATGCCCCGACGGTGATGAACTCGAAGATCACCCCGTTCCCGCGCCCGCCGACCATGCCGACCCCTTCCCGCAATTGGACCCGTCGGTCCGACGGCGTATATAAGGCCTGAAGACTTTCGAATCGAGGAGCTACCGATGAACCCGCCCGTGGCCGCGAAGGCGGAGAAGTCCGCCGCGAAAACCTCCAGCCGCCCCGAGTTCGCCTGGGACGATCCGCTACTCCTGGATGACCAGCTCGAGGAAGACGAGCGCATGGTCCGGGACGCCGCGCGCGCCTACTGCCAGGAGCAGTTGCTGCCGCGGGTCCGCGACGCTTTCCGCAACGAAGTGTTCCATCGCGAGATCATGAACGAGATGGGCGCGCTCGGCTTCCTTGGCGCGACCATCGGCGAGGAGTACGGCGGCGCCGGCGTCAACCACGTCTGCTACGGCCTCATCGCACGGGAGGTCGAGCGCGTCGATTCCGGCTACCGCTCGGCCATGAGCGTGCAGTCCAGCCTGGTGATGCATCCGATTCATGCCTACGGCTCCGAGGAGCAGCGCCGGAAGTACCTGCCCAAGCTCGCGACCGGCGAGTGGGTCGGCTGCTTCGGCCTGACCGAGCCGGATCACGGCTCCGATCCGGGCGGCATGATGACCCGCGCGACGAAGGTCGACGGCGGCTATGTCGTCAATGGCGCCAAGATGTGGATCACCAACTCGCCGATCGCGGACGTGTTCGTGGTCTGGGGCAAGACCGAGGACGGCGTGATCCGTGGCTTCGTGCTCGAGAAGGGCATGAAGGGCCTGTCGGCCCCCAAGATCGAGGGCAAGTTCAGCCTGCGGGCGTCGGTCACCGGCGAGATCGTCATGGACGGCGTGTTCGTCCCGGACGAGAACCTGCTGCCGAACGTCAAGGGCCTGTCGGGCCCGTTCGGCTGCCTGAACAAGGCCCGCTACGGTATCTCCTGGGGTGCGCTGGGGGCCGCCGAGGCATGCTGGCATGCGGCTCGCCAGTACACGCTCGACCGCAAGCAGTTCGGCCGCCCGCTGGCCGCCAACCAGTTGATCCAGAAGAAGCTGGCCGACATGCAGACCGAGATCACCATCGGCATGCAGGCGTGCCTGCGCCTCGGCAGGCTACTGGACGAAGGCCGGGCGGCACCGGAAGCCATCTCGCTGTGCAAGCGGAACTCCTGCGGCAAGGCGCTCGACATCGCGCGAACCGCCCGCGACATGCACGGCGGCAACGGGGTCTCCGACGAGTACCATGTGATCCGCCACGTCATGAACCTCGAGGCGGTTAACACCTACGAGGGGACCCACGACGTGCACGCCCTGATCCTGGGGCGCGCCCAGACCGGTCTGCAGGCATTCACCGGCGCCTGACGTCGACACCAGACGAGGTCCCGCGCATGCGGGTCCGTAATGGGGCGCCCTTCGGGGCGCCCTATTTCGTCATGACGCCGGAACATGCGGCCGCGAGTGCGTCCTGCTCGGAATCCGTCAGGGGCTGGCCATTGTAGGTCAGCCGGCCGGAAGCGATGTCGTATTTGACCGTGCCGATCGACGCCTCGCCGCTCGGCGACAGAAGCGAATCCGCGGGCACCCCGTACTGCTGCAGAACGTCGATCGCCAGATTGATGGTGATCTCGTTGGGCGCCGTGATCCGGGCGGTGCCGGGAAGGTCGGCGGGCGCTACGGGATTCCCGCTTACATCCACGCCGGGCTTGTAGGCGACGTCGGCACTCGGTCGGTGCTGGACCAGACGCCGGCAATCCTCCGGCGCGATCTTCACTTCGGAGCCGGACCCGCTCTGGGCGAGTGCCTGCCCGGCAATTAACGCTAGAATTGACGTCAACAAGAGGTAAAACCGGTTCATTGACGCTTCCTTGTGCAGAAGTTGGGTTACAATGATACCGATCGTACTGGTGTATTGGACCAAAAATTGTTTGGGAGCGGAGAAAATGGTCGACGACCTACCAACGTTATCGTATGGTCGCGTCGAAATAAAAAAAGACCGCACCGGCATCGCCGGCACGGCCCGAGTTTAGGGAGGAAACGCCATCAGGCGTTCATGATCGGTCGCCCGATCAACAAAAAGAACGTAGGCGTACAGTTTAAGGGTGGCAAGAGCGATTGCGCTTTTGCCGCTTTTTTTTCGGCATATTGCCATTCGACGATCAAATTTTAAACCGTCGCCTTCAGCAGGGCAATAAATTGCCCGCTTTTTAGGCGCCCGAGATGTCCCGGGCTACCAGTTCAGCACCGCATCCCGAAACGAGTAGAAATCGCCCTCGACCAGCAGGAATACGACGATCCACAGCACGGCCGCGATGGCTGTTGCTGCGAGGACCTTTCGCCCCAGATACGGGCGCTTCGGGGCGCTGGTGGCATGTCCCTTTGCGACTTCGGACTCCTCGGGGACCTGGACCCCGACGGGCAGTGCCATCAGGAATATGAGCCACCAGAGCAGGACGTAGACGACGACGGCCGATGCAATGTCCATGTCGCCGCCCCTCAGGCCTGCTCGAGTTCGACCAAGGTGCCGCAGAAGTCCCTGGGATGAAGGAACAGCACCGGCTTGCCATGCGCCCCGGTCTTCGGCTCGCCGTCGCCGAGTACGCGGGCACCGGCGGCGACCAGCCGGTCACGCGCCACGGTGATGTCGTCGACCTCGTAGCACACGTGATGAATCCCGCCGGCCGGTGACTTCGCCAGGAAGCCGGCGATCGGCGACCCGTCGCCGAGCGGATGGAGCAGTTCGATCTTGGTGTTGGGAAGTTCGACGAACACCACGGTCACACCGTGTTCCGGCAGGTCTTCGGCCGTCGACACCGCGGCCCCCAGCGTGTCCCGGTAGGTCGCGGTGGCGGCCGTGAGGTCGGGTACCGCGATGGCCACATGGTTGAGCCTGCCGATCATCGCCTTCTCCTCCTGCTCCGCGATCCCTTCCGGTTCATCGCCGAGACCCGGTCAGACCCGCACGACATGAACGTCGGTTACCGGACGCTTGCTATAGTCCGACCGGACCAGCTTGCGGACCATGCGACGCGCTGCCTCGCGCACAGCCTCGTCGTCGCATCGGTCGGAGGCCGAAAGCTTACGCAAGACCTCGCGCAGGGCATCGACCGCATCGTCCTTGAGATCCTCCTCGTCGACACCCTCGGTGACACCATGAAAGCTGACCACCGGGTCGGCCCGCAGCTTACCTGCCTTGTCGAGCACCAGCGTCACCGACGCCGCACCGTTGTAGAGCATGTGTCGACGAGTCTGGATCTGCGCGCTGTCCAGCGGGACCAGGCGACCGCCGTCGAGCGTCAGGGCGCCGGTATCGACATGGTCGACGATCGCGGCGGCGCCGGCGCGCAACCGGATCATGCTGCCGTTGGACGGGACGACCGCCTCGGGCACCTGGCAGGCCCGGGCCAGCCGGGCGTGCTCGCCCAGATGCCTGGCGTCGCCATGTACCGGCACGGCGATGCGCGGTCGGATCAGCTGGTACATGCGGGCGAGGTCGTCGCGCGCCGGGTGGCCGGATACATGCACGCCCGGATGGTCCTCGGTGGTGAAGATCTCGACCCCGCGTGACGCCAGCTTGTTCTGAACCCTGGAGATCGCGCGCTCGTTGCCGGGGATCTGGCGGGAAGAGTAGATGCAGACGTCACCCTTGCTCAGCGTTATGTGAGGGTGACTGCCATCGGCGATGCGGGACAGCGCCGCCCGCGGCTCGCCCTGGCTGCCGGTGCAGATCAGGACGATCTTGTCCTCCGGGAAGAAGCCGGCGTCGGACTCCGACACGAAGCGCGGTGCATCGGCGAGATAGCCGTTCTCCCTGGCGGCGTCGTGCATCCGCCACAGCGAGCGTCCGATAAGCGCCGTCTGGCGGTCGTTGGCAGCGGCGGCCAGCGCGATACTCTCCAGCCGGGCCACGTTGGAAGCGAAGCAGCTGACCGCGATCCGGCCGTTGTACTGGTCGAAGATCTCGGTCAGCGCCATCCGGACCTCGGCTTCGGAGCCGGTGCTGCCGGGCTCGAAGACGTTGGTGGAATCGCCGATCAGGGCCAGGACGCCCTCGTCGCCGACGGCTCGCAGGGCATCGAAATCGGTCGGTTCGCCGACGAATGGCGTCGGGTCGAACTTCCAGTCGCCGGTATGCACGACGGTCCCTGCCCCGCAACGCAGGATCACGGCGCTCGGCTCGGGAATCGAGTGGGTCTGGTTGACCAGCTGGATCTCGAACGGACCGACCACGAAGTTGGCGCCGAGCGCGACCTCGCGCAGGTCGACCTCGCCCAGCAGACCGGCATCGTCGAGCTTGCGCCGCACCAGCGAGGCCGTGAACGGCGTGCAGTAGATCGGACAGCGCAGCCGCGGCCACAGATGCGGGACTGCACCGATATGGTCCTCGTGGCCGTGGGTGAGCAGCAGGCCCGCCAGCCGGTCGCGGTGTTTCGCGATCGGTTCGATGTCCGGCACGATCACGTCGAGACCGGGCATGCTGTCGTCGGCGAAGGTGATGCCGAGGTCGATCATCAGCCACTGTCCGGCATAGCCGTACAGGTTGACGTTCATCCCGATTTCGTCGGAACCGCCGAGAGGCAAGAAGTAAAGATCGTCGTCGCGCTCGTCGATCGCCAGCATGTCAACCCGAGTTGCTTTTGTGAATCATGCGAAGCCCGGCGAGCGTCAGATCGTCATCGACGATCTCCAGCGCCGGCGTCCACTCGGCGAACAGCGCCGAAAGTCCGCCGGTACCGACCACCCGCATGGGCCGTCCATACTCTGCCCGCATGCGCGCGACGAGCCCTTCGATCATCGCCACGTAGCCCCAGAAGATGCCGGAGTGCATGGCCGCCAGCGTGTTCTTGCCGATCACCCGCACCGGGCCGTTGTCGCCGGGCCGTCTTTCCGGCGGTCGGATCGCGATCCTCGGAAGCTGGGCCGCAGCCATGTAGAGCGCATCGAGCGAGAGGTTGATGCCCGGAGCAATGATGCCCCCTGCATAGCCACCGTCCTCGTCTACCACGTCGAAGGTGGTCGCGGTGCCGAAATCCACCACAATCAACGGACCGCCGTACAGACGGTGCGCGGCGACGGCGTTGACGACGCGATCGGCCCCGACTTCCGCCGGCCGGTCGATCCGCACCTCGATGCCGAGATTGACGCCGGGCTCCCCGATCACCATCGGGTCGATCTTGAAGTGCTTGCGGCAAAGCGTGCGCAGGCTGAACAGGCTGGCCGGCACCACGGTGGCGAGAATGACGGCCTCGATCGCCTTGGTGTCCAGGCCGTCGAGCGCCATCAGTTGGGTCAGCCAGACCGCGTACTCGTCGGCCGTGCGGGTCGACACGGTCGAGGTGCGCCAGGAGCCGAGCGGCGTCTCCTCCTCCCCGCGATACACCGCGAACACCGTGTTGGTGTTTCCGCAGTCGATGACCAGCAGCATCGCCGCCTCCTCAGCCGATGATCTCGCCCGACACGATCCGGCGAGTCGAGCCGTCGGCCAGGGCCAGGACCAGGGTGCCGTCGATCTCCAGACCGGCGAACCGACCGTCGAGGCGCTCGCCTCCCTGATAGACGGTGATCGGATTGCCGATTGCCGGGCCGCGCGCCAGCCACGCATCACAGATGCCGGTGAGGCCCTCGCTCTGCCACTGACGGTACCGGTTGCCGAGTGTATCGAGCAGTGCCGCGAACACCGTGTCGGCATCGGCCCCGCCGATCCGGGAGGTCCGCCGATCCGGCAGCTCGGGCCGACTGGCGACATTGATGCCGATGCCGATCAGCACCGCGGACAGCCGCGTGCCTTCCGCAATCGCCTCCAGGAGCACGCCGGCTACCTTGCCGCCATCCAGAAGGACGTCGTTCGGCCATTTCAGGGTGACCGTCCCGCCGAACCCGGCGACCGCCTCTGCCACCGACACGGCGGCGACGATCGACAATTCGGCGGCGCGGGCGATGGGGATCTCGGGCCGCAGGATCGCCGTCATGTAGACGTTGCCCGCCGGCGAACTCCAGGGCCGGCCGAACCGGCCGTGCCCTCCGGTCTGCTCGAGGACGCGCACGACCGTACGATCGACGGCGCCCGACGGCGCCAGCCGGCGCGCCTCGTCCATGGTGCTGGTCACCGCGTCGAGCGTCACGACCCGCCAGCCGGCGTCGCCGCCTGTCGACAGGTCCGCCGCGGAGGCACACCGCCCCGTCATTCCCGTTGCCTCACGCGCCGAGCAGGCTCACGGCTGCTGCACGGGCCTGGTCGTAGACCGGCGAGAGAAACAGCAGGAACAGCAAGGTCACGGCCGCTGAGCCGAACAGGACCACACGCAGGTCGCCGGCGACGTGTTGGTCCAAGGGCTGGGTGGCATCGTCGAAATACATGATCTTGACGATACGCAGGTAGTAGAAGGCACCCACCACGCTGGCCAGAACACCGATCACCGCGAGACCGAACAGCCCGGCATTGACCGCCGCCATGAACACGTACCACTTGCCGAAGAACCCGGCGAGCGGCGGGATGCCGGCCATCGAGAACATGAACACCATGAGCGCCAGCGCCATCATCGGGTGCGTCTTCGACAATCCCGAGAGATCCGACAGGTTTTCGACGAGCCGTCCCTCCCGGCGCATCGACAGGATGATCGCGAAGGTCCCGATATTCATGAAGATATAGGTCGCGAGGTAGATCATCACGCCGGTGATGCCGGCCTCGTTGCCGGCCGCCACGCCGACCAGGGCATAGCCCATGTGGCCGATCGAGCTGTAGGCCATCAGCCGCTTGATGTTGGTCTGCACCATGGCGGCGAAGGCGCCGAGCACCATCGAGGCGATCGAGACGAAGATCAGGATCTGTTGCCAGGATGCCAGCAGATCGCCGAACGGTCCGGCCATGACCCGCACGATCAGCGCCAGCGCCGCCACCTTCGGGGCGACCGCGAACAGCGCCGTCACCGGGGTCGGGGCGCCCTCGTAGACATCGGGCGTCCACATGTGGAACGGCACCGCCGAGACCTTGAACGCCAGTCCCGAAATCAGGAACACCAGCCCGACAATCAGCCCGACCGACGGCCCGCCGTCCTTCTGGAGCACCTCGGCGAGGCCGACGAAGCTGGTGGTGCCGGCGAAACCGTAGATCAGCGAGCAGCCGTACAGCAGCATGCCTGAGCTAAGCGCACCGAGGACGAAATACTTCAGGCCGGCCTCGGTCGAGCGCAGCGAATCGCGGCGGATCGAGGCGATGACGTAGAGCGACAGGCTCTGCATCTCCAGGCCCATGTACAGCGCCATCAGGTCGTTGGCCGAGACCATCATCATCATGCCGAGCGTGGCGAACACGATCAGCACCGGGTATTCGAACCGCCCGCCCCGCTCGCGATCGAAGTAGCCGAACGACAGGATCATCGCGAGCGCCGAGCCCAGCAGGATCAGGACCTTGGCGAAGCGCGCGAAGGCGTCGGTGATGAACAGGCCGTAGAACGCCTCGACCGTACCGGCGCGCGCCACCACCAGGATGCCGGCCACCAGCAGCGCCACCACCGCCAGCCAGCCGGGGGTCCGCATGCCGGAGCCGCCTCGGAACGCGCCGAACATCAGCAGGCCGACACCGACCAGCGCGAGGAAGATCTCGGCCGTGGCCGGCGCCATGTCGGGAAGGCTCGTCACCGCAGTCATCACAGGTCTCCCGGCGCCGTCAGCGAACGGCCACGGCGGTCCCGGCCTCGCCGAGAGCCACCTTATAATTGGTGATCAGGTTGTCGACCGAGACCGACATCATGTCGATGAAGCTGGACGGGTAGATTCCCATCCAGAACACCAGGACGATCAGCGGCGCGAACACCGCGATTTCCCGCGGGCTGAGGTCGAGCATCGCCTTCACGCTGTCCTTGTCCAGCACCCCGAAGATGACGCGACGGTAAAGGTACAGCATGTAGGCGGCGCCCAGGATCATCCCGGTCGCGGTCAGCGCCGCCAGCCAAGTGTTCACCTTGAACGCGCCGGTCAGGATCAGCAGCTCGCCGACGAAGCCGCTGGTGCCCGGCAGGCCGACCGACGCCATCATGAACACCATGAACACCAGGGCATAGCGCGGCATGTTGTTGGCCAGCCCGCCATAGGCGGTGATCTCGCGGGTGTGCAGGCGGTCGTAGATGACGCCGACGCACAGGAACAAGGCAGCCGACACGATGCCGTGCGACAGCATCTGGAAGATCGAGCCCTCGACGCCCTGGGTGGTCATCGTGAACATGCCGATGGTCACGAAGCCCATATGCGCCACCGACGAATAGGCGATGAGCTTCTTCATATCCTCCTGCACCAACGCCACCAGCGAGGTGTAGATCACCGCCACCACGCTGAGCGTGTAGACCAGCGGCGCGAAGGCGTCGGAGGCCTCCGGGAACATCGGGATCGAGAACCGCAGGAAGCCGTATCCGCCCATCTTCAAGAGTACGCCGGCCAGGATCACCGATCCGGCGGTCGGCGCCTCGACATGGGCGTCCGGCAACCATGTGTGCACCGGCCACATCGGCACCTTGACCGCGAACGAGGCGAAGAACGCCAGCCACAGCCAGGTCTGCAGCCCCGGCGCGAACTTGAAGGCCATCAGGGTCGGGATGTCGGTCGTCCCGGCCTGCCAGTACATCGCCAGAATGGCGATCATCATCAGCACCGAGCCGAGCAGCGTGTACAGGAAGAACTTGAAGGCCGCGTAGACCCGGCGGGCGCCGCCCCACACCCCGATGATCAGGAACATCGGGATCAGCACGCCCTCGAAGAACACATAGAAAACCAGGATGTCGAGGGCGCAGAACATGCCCACCATCAGGGTCTCGAGAACCAGGAAGGCGATCATGTATTCCTTCGCCCGGACCTGGATCGCCTCCCAACTCGCCAGGATGCAGATCGGCGTCAGCAGGGTCGACAGCAGCACGAACCACATCGAGATGCCGTCGACACCGACGTGGTAGGCACTCGCCGAGCCCGGGATCCACTCGTAGCGCTCGACCATCTGGAAGTCGGCCGTGGTCGGGTCGAACTGCTGCCAGATCAGCAGCGAGATCAGGAACACCACGCCGGATGTCACCAGGGCCTGCCAGCGGCAGTTCGCCGCCACCTGCGCCGGGTCGCTGCCGCGGGTCGCCAGGATGAACAACACCCCGACCAGCGGCAGGAAGATGACGAGTGAGAGAAGCGGCCAGTCGCTCATCATGACGTCAGGCTCCGAAGGCCAGGTACCAGCTGACCAGGGCGACCACCCCGATCAGCATCGCGAACGCGTAGTGATAGACGTACCCGGTTTGCAACTGCCCGGCGCGGGCCGCCACCATGCGGGCGACCGCCGAAATGCCGTCGGGGCCATAGGCGTCGATGATCCCGCGATCGCCGTCCTGCCAGAATGTCAGGCCGACCTTCCAGGCGCGCTTGACGAACAGCCAGTCGTAGAGCTCGTCGAAGTACCACTTGTTCAGCAGGAACAGGTGGACCGGCCGGAACCGGGTGGCGAGAACACCGGGGATCCCCGGCCGGAACATGTACATCAGGTAGGCCAGCGCGATGCCCGTCAGCCCGACCACCAGCGGCGCCAGCTTGACCCACAGCGGCACGTGGTGGGCAGCCTCGATCGAGTTGTTTTCCTCGAGGATCCGGATCGAGGCGCCCCAGAACTCAGCCATGTTGTGGCCGACGAACAGGTCGTAGGCGACACCGCCGGCGATCACCGCGCCGAGTGCCAGCAAGCCGAGCGGGATGGTCATCGACAGCGGCGACTCGTGCACGTGGTGCAGGACCTCGTCGGACATCCGCGGCTTGCCGTGGAAGGTCATGATGATCAGTCGCCAGCTGTAGAACGCGGTCATGAAGGCGGCGGCGATGCCCATCCAGAAGGCGAACTGCCCGACCCCGCTATGGGCGCCGTAGGCGGCCTCCAGGATCATGTCCTTGGAGTAGTAGCCGGCGAAGAACGGGATGCCGGCCAGCGCCAGGCTGCCGATCCACATCATCGCGTAGGTGAACGGGATCTTGCGCCAGATGCCGCCCATGTTCCGCATGTCCTGCTCGTCGGACAGAGCATGGATTACCGAGCCCGCCGACAGGAACAGCAGCGCCTTGAAGAAGGCGTGGGTCATCAGGTGGAAGATCGCCGCCGGATAGGCCGACACGCCCAGCGCGAAGAACATGTAGCCGAGCTGGCTGCAGGTCGAATAGGCGATCACCCGCTTGATGTCGGTCTGGCACATGCCGACCGTGGCCGCGAAGAACGCGGTCGCGGCACCGACCACCGTCACCACCTGGAGCGCCACCGGGGCAAACTCGAACAGCGGCGACATCCGGGCGACCAGGAACACGCCGGCGGTCACCATGGTGGCGGCATGGATCAGCGCCGACACCGGGGTCGGGCCCTCCATGGCGTCCGGCAGCCAGGTGTGCAGGCCGATCTGCGCCGACTTGCCCATGGCGCCGATGAACAGCAGGATCGCGATGATCGTCAGGGCGTCGCCCTGCATGCCGAGGAACTCGAGCGTGGTGCCGGCCTTGTCCGGCGCCGCGGCGAAGATCACGTCGAAGCCGATCGAGTCGAACAGCAGGAAGCAGCCGAAGATGCCGAGCGCGAATCCGACGTCGCCGACCCGGTTGACGATGAAGGCCTTGATGGCGGCGGCGTTGGCCGACGGCTTGTGGAACCAGAACCCGATCAGCAGGTAGGAGGCGACGCCGACGCCTTCCCAGCCAAAGAACAGCTGCACGAGGTTGTCGGCGGTCACCAGCATCAGCATGGCAAAGGTGAAGATCGAGAGATACGCCATGAACCGCGGGATCGAGGGATCGTGGCTCATGTAGCCCACCGAGTAGACGTGCACCATGGTCGATACCACGGTCACCACCAGCACCATGACGGCGGTCAGGGTGTCCCAGCGCAGCGCCCAGTTCGCCTCGAAGGTGCCGGACGCCACCCAGGTCAGCACGTCGATCGTGAAGGTCCGGCCGCCGATCGCGACCTCCCAGAACGCCACGACGGCCAGGACGGCGGAGACGATCATGGCGCCGCAGGTCACGATCTGCGCGCCCCGGTCGCCGATGATCCGGCCGCCGAAGCCGGCGATTATGGCGCCGACGAGCGGCAGGAAGACGATCGCGGAGTACATCCGTCAGCCCTTCATCAGGTTGATGTCCTCGACCGCGATCGAACCGCGGTTGCGGAAGTAGACCACCAGGATGGCGAGGCCGATCGCCGCTTCGGCCGCCGCCACCGTCAGTATGAACAGGGCGAACACCTGCCCGACCAGGTCACCGAGATGGGTGGAGAACGCCACGAGGTTGATATTCACGGCCAGCAGCATCAGCTCGACCGACATCAGGATGATGATGACGTTCTTGCGGTTCAGGAAGATGCCGAAGATCCCGAGCGTGAACAGGATCGCCGCCACGGTCAGGTAATGGCCAAGACCGATATCCATGTCAGACCCCTCCCCCTCGGGTCACCTTGACGACTTCCACCGCGTCTTCCGGGCGGCGTGCGTTCTGCGCCTCGATCGACTGGCGCTTCACACCCTCGCGGGTCCGCAAGGTCAGCACGATGGCGCCGATCATGGCGATCAGCAGGATCAGGCCGGCCGCCTGGAACAGGTAGACGTAGCGGGTATAGAGGAGCCCGCCGAGCGCATGGGTGTTGGTGATCTCGACGACCGGCGGAACCGGCGCGGCGAACGCCTTCGAGACATCCGGAGCGAAGGTCCAGGCACCGGTGATCAGCAACAGCTCTGCCAGCAGCACCAGCCCGATCGCGGCCCCCACCGGCAGGTAGCGGATGAAGCCCTGGCGCAACTCGACGAAGTTGATGTCGAGCATCATCACTACGAACAGGAACAGTACCGCAACCGCGCCGACGTAGACGACCACCAGGATCATCGCCAGGAACTCGGCGCCCATCAGCACGAACAGGCCAGCGGCGTTGAAGAAAGCCAGAATCAGGAACAGAACGGAATGCACCGGATTGCGCGACGATATCACCATCGCGCCCGATGCCACCGCCACTGCGGCGAACAGGTAGAACACCAAGGCCTGAACGACCATCCCGCTTCCTTCCCCGGGCGGTGCCCGGTCTTTCTCGACCCCGGATTAGTGTTTTCCGTCAGCCGGTTACTTCGTTCTCTTAACGCTTGGCCTCAAACATCATCGATACGGCGCATCGGCGGTCAGATTCTGCGCGATCTCGACCTCCCAGCGGTCGCCGTTCGCGAGCAGCTTTTCCTTGTTGTAGAACAGCTCCTCGCGGGTCTCGGCCGCGAACTCGAAGTTCGGGCCCTCGACGATGGCGTCGACCGGGCAGGCCTCCTGGCAGAAGCCGCAGTAGATGCACTTCGTCATGTCGATGTCGTAGCGCGTCGTCCGACGCGAGCCGTCGGCGCGCGGCTCGGCCTCGATGGTGATCGCCTGGGCCGGGCAGATCGCCTCGCACAGCTTGCAGGCGATGCAGCGCTCCTCGCCGTTCGGATAGCGGCGCAACGCATGCTCGCCCCGGAACCGCGGGCTGATCGGCCCCTTCTCATAGGGGTAGTTGATCGTGACCTTGGGGCGGAAGAAATAGCGCAACGTCAGGCTGAGGCCCGACAGCAACTCCGCCAGCAGAAGGCTCTTGGGTCGAAATCCCACTGAAGCCATGGTCGTTACCTCACTCCTCGGTCGCTCACGGCACCCAGTCGAAAGCCACCAGCACGCCGGCCGTCACCACCACCCACAGCAACGACAGCGGCAGGAACACCTTCCAGCCGAGCCGCATGAGTTGGTCGTAGCGGTAGCGCGGGAAGGTCGCCCGGACCCACAGGAAGCAGAACAGGACGGAGGCGATCTTCAGGGCGAACCAGATCGGGCCGGGTATCCAGTTGAACGGCGCGATATCGAACGGCGGCAGCCATCCGCCCAGGAACAGGACGGACGTCATCGCGCTCATCAGGATCATGTTCGCGTACTCGCCGAGGAAGAAGAGCGCGAAACTCATCGACGAGTACTCGACGAAATAGCCGGCCACCAGTTCGGACTCGCCTTCCGGCAGATCGAACGGGGCACGGTTGGTCTCGGCCAGGGCCGAGATGAAGAAGATCACGAACATCGGCAGCAGCGGGATCGCGAACCAGACGGTCCGCTGCGCCTCGACGATGTCGCTGAGGTTGAGCGAGCCGACGCACAGCAGGACGGTGATGATCACGAAGCCGATCGAGACCTCGTAGGAGACCATCTGCGCGGCCGAGCGCAGAGCACCCAGGAAGGCGTATTTCGAGTTCGACGCCCAGCCCGCCATGATCACGCCGTAGACGCCGAGCGACGAGATCGCGAACAGATACAGCACGCCAACATTGATATCGGCCAGCACCATGCCGGCGTCGAACGGGATCACCGCCCACGCGATCAGGCTGAGAACGAAGGTCAGCATCGGCGCCGCCAGGAAAATCACCTTGTTGGCGCCCGACGGCAGGATGGTTTCCTTCGCCAGCAGCTTCACGCCGTCGGCGAACGGCTGCAGCAGGCCGAACGGGCCGACCACGTTCGGCCCCTTGCGGAGCTGCATGGCCGCAATGACCTTGCGCTCGAAGTAGGTGAGATACGCTACCGCCACCAGCAGCGGCACCACGATCGCCAGGATCTGCGCCACGATGATCGCGGTCGGTAGGACGTATGTGTCGAGGAAGATCATGCTTGCTTCGCCCCGCCGGTCCTTGCCGGATCAGCCATGAGTGCCGGTTGCGGCCGGCTGGCGGCGGAGGACGAAGACCTCCGTGCACTCGGCCATGGTCTTGGATGCCCGGCTGATCGGATCGGTCATGTAGAAATTGTCGATCGGCGAGGCGAACGGCGCGTCGCCCAGGCTGCCGGCGATGCCGAACGCGTCCCAGGTTGCCGGCTCGATGGTATCGATGGCCGCGAACGTCTCGTGCTCGGCCATCAGCGCCTGGCGAACCGCGCCGAGCGTGTCGAACGGCAGCTTGTGGTCGACCGCCTCGGAGAGTGCCCGCAGGATTTTCCAGTCCTCGCGCGCCTCGCCCAGAGGGAAGCTCGCGGCGAAGCCCATCTGGACCCGTCCCTCGGTGTTGACGTACAGGCCGTCCTTCTCGGTGTAGGCGGCACCCGGCAGGACGACATCGGCGCGGTGCGCACCGTTGTCGCCGTGATGGCCCTGGTAGACCACGAAGGCGTCGCCCAGGCCGTCGGTGTCGATCTGGTCGGCGGCCAGCAGGTAGAGCAGCTTGATCTTGCCGGCCTTGGCGCCGGCCACGATCCCGGCGACATCGGCGCCGCCCTTGCCGGGCAGGAACCCCATGTCCATGCCCGCCACCCGGGCGGCGGCGGTGTGCAGGACGTTGAAGCCGTTCCAGCCGGGCACGGTCTCGCCGTCCTCGTCCTGGATCGCCGGCTGGATCATGCCGTAGGTCTCGGCGATCGCCCGGGCGGTGGCCAGCACCGCGGCCCCGTCGTCGCGGCTGAGCGCGCCCATGCCGACCACGATCATCGGCTTCCGGGCGGACTTCAGGACTTCGGCGAAGCGATGGCTGCCGTCGGCGACCTCGGCCAGGGTCTGGGCGCCGGCACCGAGATGGTCGTAGTCATAGGTCAGGTCGACCGGCTGGCCGATCAGCCCGATCGGAAAATTGCCACGCAGCCAGCGCTTGCGGATCCGCGCATTGACCAGGGCCGCTTCCCAGCGCGGGTTGCTGCCGACCAGCAGCAGGGCGTCGGAATCCTCGATCCCGGCGATCGTGGTGTTGAAGATCCAGCCGCTGCGCGGGCCGCCGCCGATCGTGGCGCCGTCCTGTCGGCAGTCGATGTTCGGCGAGCCCAGGGCCGTCATCAGCCGCTTCAGCGCGTACATCGCCTCGGCGTCGACGGTGTCGCCGGCGATCGCCGCCATTTCGGCGCCCTTGTGGCCCTTCATGCGGTCGGCGACCGCGGCGAACGCCTCCAGCCATGATGCCGGCTGCAGCTTGCCGTCCTTGCGGACATAGGGCCGATCCAGGCGCTGACGCCGCAAGCCGTCGCAGGCATAGCGCGTCTTGTCGGAGATCCACTCCTCGTTGATGTCCTCGTGTAGCCGCGGCAGCACGCGCAGAACCTCGCTGCCGCGCGAGTCGACCCTGATGTTCGAGCCGACCGCGTCCATCACGTCGACCGATTCGGTCTTCTTGAGCTCCCACGGCCGCGACACGAAGGCATAGGGCTTCGAGGTCAGCGCGCCGACCGGGCACAGGTCGATGACATTGGCCGACAGTTCCGAGTCGAGGGCCTTCTCGAGATAGGTCGTGATCTCGGCGTTCTCGCCGCGGTTCAGCATCCCCATGTCGGTGACGCCGGCGATCTCGGTCGAGAAGCGGACGCAGCGCGTGCAGTGAATGCAGCGGGTCATGATGGTCTTGACCAGCGGCCCCATGTCCTTGTCGGTGACCGCGCGCTTGTTCTCGGTGTAGCGGCTGGAGTGCCAGCCATAGGCCATGGTCTGGTCCTGCAGGTCGCACTCGCCGCCCTGGTCGCAGATCGGGCAGTCGAGCGGATGGTTGATCAGCAGGAATTCCATCGTGCCCTTCTGGGCCTTGCGCGCGACCTCGGACTTGGTGTGGATCACCATGCCGTCGCCGGCCGGGAACGCGCAGGAAGCGACCGGCTTCGGCGCTTTCTCCATCTCGACCAGGCACATCCGGCAGTTGCCGGCCACCGAGAGGCGGTCGTGGTAGCAGAAGCGCGGAACCTCGGCGCCGGCGGCCTCGCAGGCCTGCAGCACCGTCGAGCCCGCGGGCACCTCCACTTCGATCCCGTCGACCGTCAGTTTCGGCATGCTGTCCTCTCTTCGTCCCTGTCGCCTGCGGCCCCGGCTCGCCCGGTCGCGACCGTCACTCGGCCGCCTGGGCGGTCGGCATCACCGGCTTGCCGGCCCTGCGGGCGTTGATCCGCCGCTCCATCTCCGGACGGAAGTGCCGGATCAGTCCCTGTACCGGCCAGGCGGCGGCATCGCCGAGCGCGCAGATGGTGTGGCCCTCGATCTGCCGGGACACCTCCTCCAGCACGTCGATCTCGTCGACATCCGCCTCGCCACGCACCATGCGCTCCATCACCCGCCACATCCAGCCGGCGCCCTCGCGGCACGGCGTGCACTGGCCGCAGCTCTCGTGCTTGTAGAAGTAGCTGAGCCGGGCGATCGCCTTCACGACGTCGGTCGACTTGTTCATCACGATCACGGCGGCGGTGCCCAGGCCCGACCGGACCTCGCGGAGCGAATCGAAATCCATCAGAACTTCGTCGCAGATCGCCTTGGGCAGCAACGGCACCGACGAGCCACCCGGTATCACGGCCAGCAGGTTGTCCCAGCCGCCGATCACGCCACCGGCGTGCTTGTCGATCAGCTCGCGCAGCGGAATGCCGAGCTCCTCCTCGACGTTGCACGGGTTGTTCACGTGGCCGGAGATGCAGAACAGCTTGGTGCCCGAGTTCTTCGGCCGCCCCAGGCTGGCGAACCATTCCGGTCCGCGCCGCAGGATGGTCGGGACGACGGCCACCGATTCGACGTTGTTCACCGTAGTGGGGCAGCCGTACAGACCGACGCCCGCCGGGAATGGCGGCTTCAGGCGCGGCTGGCCCTTCTTGCCCTCGAGCGACTCCAGCAGCGCGGTCTCCTCGCCGCAGATGTAGGCGCCGGCACCACGGTGCAGGTAGACGTCGAAGTCGTAGCCGGAACCGCAGGCGTTCTTGCCGATCAGGCCGGCGCCATAGGCCTCGTCGATCGCCTTCTGGAGGGCGACGGCTTCGTTGTAGAACTCGCCGCGGATATAGATGTAGGCGGCCTTGGCGCGCATCGCGTATCCGCCGATCAGGCAGCCTTCGACCAGCTTGTGCGGCTCGTGTCGCAGGATATCCCGGTCCTTGCAGGTGCCCGGCTCGGACTCGTCCGCGTTGACCACGAGATAATGCGGCTTCTCCTTCACTTCCTTCGGCATGAACGACCACTTCAGCCCGGTCGGGAAGCCTGCGCCGCCGCGGCCACGCAGGCCGGAGGCCTTGACCGCATCGACGATGTCCTCGGGCGTCTTGCCCAGCAGTTCCTTGGTGTTCGACCAGTCGCCGCGCTTGCGTGCCCCGGCGAGCCCGACGTCGAACCAGCCATAGACGTTGGTGAAGATGCGATCCTCGTCCTTCAGCATCAGTCGTCTCCACCCCCGGCGGCGGCCTTGTTCCCGGCGAACCATGACGGGACGCCCTCGGAGTCCTTGAGCAAGGTCAGCGAAGTCGGCCCGGCGATCGACTGCGAGGTTACGCGGCCTTTCATTGACCCTGCCGTCGGCTGCTTGCCGGCCTTCAGCGAGTCCAGCAGCTTGGCCGTGGTTTCATAGTCCATGTCCTCGTAGAAGTCGTCGTTGACCTGCAGGATCGGCGCGTTGACGCAGCCGCCCAGGCACTCGACCTCCAGCAACGAGAACTGCCCGTCCCCGGTGCGGCCGTGACTGTCGAGCCCCAGCTTGTCCTTGATGCATCGCATCACCTGGTCGGAACCGCGCAGCCAGCACGGCGTGGTCGTGCAGGCCTGCAGGAACCATTTCCCGACCGGGGCGAGGTTGTACATCGTGTAGAAGGTCGCGACCTCCAGCACCCGGATACGGGCCATGCCGAGCCGCTCGGCGATCACGTCGATCGCCGCCAGCGGGATCCAGTTCTCGTGCTGGCGCTGCGCCAGGTCCAGCAACGGCAGCACCGCGCTGGCCTTCCGGTTCTCCGGGTACTTCGCGAGGATCCGGGCGATCTGCGCTTCGCTGTCCGGGGTCCAGGCGAAGCCCGCCGGTTGGTCCTTGTCCTCGGCGATATGCTTGCCGCTCAACGGTCGATCTCCCCGAACACGATGTCCAGCGAGCCGATGATCGCCACGGTGTCGGCGAGCATGTGGCCCTTCGAGAGGAAGTCCATGGCCGCCAGGAAGGCGAATCCCGGCGCGCGGATCTTGCAGCGGTACGGCTTGTTGGTGCCGTCGGACACAAGGTAGACCGCGAACTCTCCCTTGGGTGCCTCGACCGCGGCGTAGGTCTCGCCGGCCGGCACATGGTAGCCCTCGGTGTAGAGCTTGAAGTGGTGGATCAGCGCTTCCATCGAACGCTTCATCTCGCCGCGCTTCGGGGCGGTGATCTTCCGATCGGTGCTCTTCACCGGACCGTCGGGCATGCCTTCGATGCACTGGTAGATGATCCGCAGCGACTGCCGCATTTCCTCGACCCGCACAAGGTAGCGGGCGTAGCAGTCGCCGGTCTTGCCGATCGGAATGTCGAACTCCATCTCGCCGTAAGCGTCGTAGGGCTGCGACACCCGCAGATCCCACGGTACGCCGGAGCCGCGCAGCACCGGGCCGGAGAAGCCGTGGTCCAGGGCCTCCTCGCGGGTCACCACGCCGATGTCGACGGTGCGCTGCTTGAAGATCCGGTTGCCGGTCAGCAACGCTTCCATGTCGTCGATGAACTTCGGGAACTGGTCGGCCCAGGCCTTGATATCCTCGAGCAGGCCGGCCGGCAGGTCCTGGTGCACCCCGCCCGGGCGGAAATACGCGGCGTGCAGGCGCGCGCCCGACACCCGCTCGTAGAACGCCATCAGCTTCTCGCGCTCTTCAAAGCCCCAGAGCAGCGGGGTCATGGCACCGACGTCGAGCGCGAAGGTCGTCAGGTTCAGCAGATGGTTCAGGATCCGGCCGATCTCGGCGTACAGAACGCGAATATACTGGCCTCGCTTCGGCACCTCGATCCCCAGCAGCTTCTCCACGCCGAGCGCGTAGGCATGCTCCTGGTTCATCGGCGCGACATAGTCGAGCCGGTCGAAATACGGCACCGCCTGCAGGTAGGTCTTGTACTCGATCAGCTTCTCGGTGCCGCGATGCAGCAGGCCGATATGCGGGTCGGCACGCTCCACCACCTCGCCGTCCATCTCCAGGACCAGACGGAGCACCCCGTGGGCCGCAGGATGCTGCGGCCCGAAGTTCATGGTGAGCGGCTTGATCTGGGTCTCGGCCATCAGCCCTGCCCCTCCGGCGCCTGTTCCGCCTTCTCGTCGCCCGGCAGCACCGACTGGGCGCCTTCCCACGGACTCAGGAAGTCGAAGTTGCGGAACTCCTGGGTCAGTTTGACCGGCTCGTACACCACCCGCTTCTGGGCATCGTCGTAGCGCACCTCGACATAGCCGGTCAGCGGGAAGTCCTTGCGCATCGGATGCCCCTCGAACCCGTAGTCCGTGAGCAACCGCCGCAGGTCCGGGTGGCTGGAGAAATAGATGCCGTACATGTCCCAGGCCTCGCGCTCGAGCCACCCGGCCGAGCTGAACACCCCGCTGGCCGACGGCACCGGGGTATTCTCGTCGGTCGGCACCTTGAGGCGGATGCGCTGGTTCTGGCGGATCGACAGCAGGTTGTAGACCACATCGAAGCGCTGCTCGCGCTGCGGATAGTCGACGCCGCAGAGGTCCATCAGCCCCTTGAACTGGCACTGGCTGTCGTCGCGCAGGAAGGTCAGCACCTTCAGGACCGCGGACGGCCGGCAGCGCAGCGACAGTTCGCCACCCGACAGGACGACGTCGTCGACGTCCTGCGCCAGCTGGCTTTCGATATAGACCGCCAGATCCTTCAACGCATTAACAGTCTCGGCAGGCATGGCCGTCGCCATAGGATCGCGTGCCTCCGTGTCAGTGTCCCGCCCGGCCGCGCCTCAGCGCGCGATCGTCGCGGTCCGCTTGATCTTCCGCTGCAACTGAAGCACGCCATACAGCAATGCCTCGGCCGTCGGTGGGCAGCCCGGGACATAGATGTCCACCGGGACGATCCGGTCGCAGCCGCGAACCACCGAATACGAATAGTGATAGTAGCCCCCGCCATTCGCGCAGGATCCCATAGAGATCACCCAGCGCGGCTCGGCCATCTGGTCGTACACTTTGCGCAGGGCGGGCGCCATCTTGTTGGTGAGCGTGCCGGCGACGATCATGACGTCGGACTGGCGCGGGCTCGGCCGGAACACCAAGCCGAATCGGTCGAGGTCATAGCGGCTAGCCGCGGTGTGCATCATTTCGACCGCGCAGCAGGCGAGCCCGAAAGTCATCGGCCACAGCGATCCGCAGCGCGCCCAGTTGAACAGCTTGTCGGCCTGGGCGATCACGAAGCCCTTCTCGCGGATCTCGTCGCCCACGGCGCTGAGAATCGCGTCCTGGTCGGCTCCCGGGGGGGCCTGGCGACCGGTGTCCATCACTCCCATTCCAGGGCCCCCTTCTTCCACTCGTATATGAAGCCGATGGTCAGGACCCCGAGAAACGCGACCATCGACCAGAACCCGAACAGGCCGATGTCGCCGAGCGAGATCGCCCACGGGAACAGGAACGCAACCTCGAGGTCGAAGATGATGAACAGGATGGCCACCAGATAGAACCGGACGTCGAACTGCCGGCGGGAGTCGTCGAAAGCCTCGAAGCCGCACTCGTAGGCCGACAGCTTCTCGGAGTCGGGTCGTTGGGTGCCGACCACGAACGACGCGACGACCATCGCCAGCGACAATCCGGCGGCGATCGCCAGGAAGATCAGGATCGGCAGATATTCGGTCAGCAGTCCGTTCATCGGCGCACTCCCCGGCGCTCAGGATTCGAAAGCGCCGCACGGGCCCCGATCCCCGGCGTTCGCGGCGGCACTATAGTGCGGCGCACGCCGGTAGAACAAGGCCAAGCCACAGTTCAGTCGCATCGCCGGATCGCATCCGGCCACACACTCACGGGCGTCCGCGACCGTATGTCGCGCGACGTCCGAGGAGCCGGGTATCTGGAGAAGTGGCGGGAGTGACGGGACTCGAACCCGCGGCCTCTGGCGTGACAGGCCAGCGCTCTAACCAACTGAGCTACACCCCCTCGAAGGCGACACCGGCGAGACCGCCGGGTGCGTCGAGGCGCGTGGTGTACCCGCTACCTAGGGGCCTGTCAAGCGCACCTTCTTCGCCCCGGACGATCCCTCGGCTACACTCTAATGCTGGCGGAAAGTGAGCCAAAAAAACCCCGGAGGAGCCGCGCGTTGGACCAGATGACCGCCCAGGACTACGAGCGCTTCCTGAAGCTGATGGCGTTGCTGTCCAGCGATCGCGATGGCGAGATTCTGAACGCTGTGGCCGCGGCGAGCCGGATACTCAACAGCTACGGTCTGGATTGGACCGACGTGATCCTGCCGCGCAGGCTGATGCGGGTGCGTGCCAGCGCTGCCGACGACCTGGCAGTCGATCAGGACGAGGAAGGCAATGGCGGACCGCCGCCGCTGGACCGGGCGACCCCTGCCGTGATGTACCGGCATCTGATGGCCAGCGCGAACGTGTCCTCGGACGCCAAGCGTGACATCCGCCGCCACGCCGAGGCGATTCGCGACGGCCGGGTCACCCCGGCGATTCGCGGCGAGCTGCAGACCATGTACACCTACGCGGTCCTGCGCGGCCGGCCGATCTGACGACGATTCATGGACGATTGCCGTGAGTGTCATCCCGCGGCGCGGGATGGTGGGCGGTGACGGGTTCGAACCGCCGACCTAGCGGGTGTAAACCGCTCGCTCTTCCAACTGAGCTAACCGCCCGAGCCGGACCAGGGACGTGTCGTCTCCGATCTGGGGTCTCATTCCACAATCCAGGTCCGGAAAGCAAGACGCCGGCACTCGAGAGTGCCGGCGTCCGCAAGAAAACCTGGGAGAGGACTCAGTTGACGGAGTCCTTAAGCCCCTTGCCCGGCTTGAACTTCGGCTGCTTGGAGGCCGGGATATTGATCTTGTCCCCGGTGCGCGGATTGCGGCCCTCGCTGGCGGCCCGGGACGCCACTGAGAACGTCCCAAACCCGACGAGGCGAACCTCTCCCCCCTTCTTCAGCTGTCCGGTGATCACATCGAACACCGAATCGACAGCCTTACCGGAATCTGCCTTTGAAAGACCGGTCGAATCGGCGACCGCGGCAACGAGCTCGTTCTTGTTCACGTTAGCCCCCCAAAATGTGGCGAGAGAATATCTGCGGCATCGATCGAACGACGCAACGCGAAGGACTTTAAATCGCGGGTTTGTCGGCCGTCAATCGCTTACACCATGCTTTTGCGAGGTTTTCTGCGGTTTTCGGCTCACATTCGACGCCCGATACGGTCTTAACGGTTGAAATGTAACGGTCGCCCCTCCGGGAGGGGCGGCCGTCACAGTAAAAAGCTGCGGCTTGCGCGATCAATGGGTGATCACGCCCTCGACAACCTCGCCCTTCGGGTTCGCCGGCAGCGATTCGATATCCTTGCCCTTCTCTTCCAGGCTCTCCGGATCGATCGGGATCGGCTGATTCGTCAGGGCGTGCCCGATCACCTCGTCGACCGTCGAGACCGCGATGATCTTCAGGCCCTTCTTCACATTGTCCGGGATTTCCGTCAGATCCTTCTCGTTGTCCTTCGGGATCAGGACCAGCTTCAACCCGCCGCGCAACGCGGCCAGCAGCTTCTCCTTGAGCCCGCCGATCGGCAGAACCCGGCCACGCAAGGTGACCTCGCCGGTCATCGCCACATCGCGCCGAACGGGAATGCCGGTCAGCACGGAAACGATCGAGGTAACCATCGCCACGCCGGCTGACGGGCCGTCCTTCGGTGTCGCGCCCTCGGGCACGTGAACGTGGATGTCCCGCCGTTCGAACAGCTTCGGATTGATGCCGTAGGTATAGCAGCGCGATTTGACGAACGATTCGGCGGCCTGCACCGACTCCTTCATCACATCCCCGAGCTTGCCGGTGGTGATGACCTTGCCCTTGCCTGGCACCGTCACCGATTCGATCGACAGCAGTTCGCCGCCGACCTCGGTCCAGGCCAGCCCGGTGGTGACGCCGACCATGTCGATCTCTTCGACCTCGCCGTACCGGAACCGCCGGACGCCGGAATAGGTGTCGAGGTTGCGACGGGTGACCGAGACCTTCAGCTTGCCCGTGCTGAGGATCTCCTTGACCGCCTTGCGGGTCAGGTTCGCCAACTCGCGCTCGAGGTTCCGGACACCGGCCTCGCGGGTGTAGTAGCGGATCAGGTCGCGGAGCGCGTCCGCGGAGATCGACCACTCGCCCTGCTTGAGCCCGTGTTCCTTGATCTGCTTGGGGATCAGGTGGCGTTGGGCGATCTCGACCTTCTCGTCCTCGGTGTAGCCCGACAGCCGGATGATCTCCATGCGGTCCAGCAACGGCTGTGGCATCCGCAGGGTGTTGGCCGTGGTGACGAACATCACGTCGGACAGGTCGTAGTCGACCTCCAGGTAGTGATCCTGAAACGTGTTGTTCTGCTCCGGGTCGAGCACCTCGAGAAGCGCCGACGACGGGTCGCCGCGGTAGTCCTGGCCGAGCTTGTCGATCTCGTCGAGCAGGAACAACGGGTTCGAGGTCTTGGCCTTTTTCATGCCCTGGATGACCTTGCCGGGCAGCGCGCCGATATAGGTCCGCCGGTGACCGCGGATCTCGGCCTCGTCACGCACGCCGCCGAGCGACATCCGCACGAAATTGCGCCCGGTCGCCCGCGCGATCGACTTGCCCAGCGAGGTCTTGCCGACGCCCGGCGGACCGACGAGGCACAGGATCGGGCCCTTCAGCTTGCCGATGCGGGTCTGTACCGCCAGGTACTCGACGATCCGCTCCTTGACCTTCTCCAGGCCGTAGTGGTCCGCATTCAGGACCTGCTCGGCGGCGACCAGGTCCTTCCTGACCTTCGAGCGCTTCTTCCACGGAATCTGCAGCAGCCAGTCGAGGTAGTTGCGGACCACCGTCGCCTCGGCCGACATCGGGCTCATGTTGCGCAGCTTCTTGAGCTCCTGCTGCGCCTTGTCCCGGGCCTCCTTCGACAGCTTGGTCTTGGCGATCAGATCCTCGAGTTCCTGGATGTCGTCGCGGCCGTCCTCGCCCTCGCCCAGCTCCTTCTGGATCGCCTTCATCTGCTCGTTGAGATAGTATTCCCGCTGGGTCTTCTCCATCTGGCGCTTGACCCGGTTACGGATGCGCTTCTCGACCTGCAGGACGCCGATCTCGCCTTCCATGAAGCCGTAGACCCGCTCGAGCCGGGCGACTACGCCGGCGGTCTCCAGCAGGTCCTGCTTGTCGGCGATCTTGAGCGCGAGGTGCGAGGCGATAGTGTCGGCGAGCTTGGCCGGCTCCTCGATCTGGTTGACCGAGACCAGCACCTCCGGCGGAATCTTCTTGTTGAGCTTGATGTACTGCTCGAACTGCGCGATCACCGCGCGCGACAGCGCCTCCATCTCCTGGCTGTCGCCAGGATCCTCCTCGATCGCCTCGGCCTCGGCCTCGAAGAAGTTGTCGGTAGCCGTGTAGCGCTGGATACGCGCCCGCCGGCCGCCTTCGACCAGCACCTTGACGGTGCCGTCGGGCAACTTCAGGAGCTGCAGAACGGTTCCGATCGTGCCGACGCTGAAGATCGCATCGACTGCCGGATCGTCGTCCGCGGCGTTCTTCTGGGTGACGAGCAGGATCTGCTTGTCATCCTTCATCACGTCCTCGAGCGCCCGCACCGACTTATCGCGTCCCACGAACAGGGGAACGATCATGTGCGGAAAAACCACGATGTCCCGCAATGGCAGAACCGGAAAAACTTCAGTACCAACTGACACGTGATCTGGCCTCAACTAAGCGCCTCCCCGCGATCTAAGGTTCTCGCGTCACGCAGGGCGGGGGATGGGACCCTGCGCACGACCTGTTAGGTGGCGCCCGTCCCGCTGCCAATCAAGGCCGAAACGATCATGCGCCCGTGCTGACGTCCTCGCGGCGCTCGGCGTGGACCATGATGGGCTTGGCGCCCTGGCTCACGACATCACCGTTGATGATGATCTCCTCGACGTCTTCCAGCGACGGAAGATCGTACATCGGGTCGAGCAGAATGCTCTCCATGATCGAGCGCAAGCCACGCGCGCCGGTCTTCCGGTCGATCGCCTTGCGGGCGATCTCCCGTAGCGCGTCCTCGCGGAACTCCAGGCGGACATCCTCCATCTCGAACAGCCGCTGATACTGCTTCACCAGCGCGTTCTTCGGTTTGGTGAGGATATCGACCAGCGCTTCCTCCTCGAGGTCCTCGAGGGTGGCAAGCACCGGCAGCCGCCCGACGAACTCCGGGATCAGGCCGAATTTCAGCAGGTCTTCGGGCTCGACTTCGCGCAGGATCTCGCCGGTCCGGCGATCGTCCGGCGCCCGGACATCAGCCCCGAAGCCGATCGACGAGCCCCTCGAGCGGTTCGAGATGATCTTCTCGAGCCCGGAGAACGCACCGCCGCAGATGAACAGGATATTGGTGGTGTCGACCTGCAGGAACTCCTGCTGCGGGTGCTTGCGACCGCCCTGTGGCGGCACGCTGGCGACCGTGCCTTCCATGATCTTCAGCAGCGCCTGCTGGACGCCCTCGCCCGACACGTCGCGGGTGATCGAGGGGTTGTCCGACTTGCGGCTGATCTTGTCGACCTCGTCGATATAGACGATGCCGCGCTGCGCGCGCTCGACGTTGTAGTCGGCGGACTGCAGCAGCTTGAGGATGATGTTCTCGACGTCCTCGCCGACATAGCCGGCCTCGGTCAGGGTCGTGGCATCCGCCATCGTGAACGGCACGTCGATGATACGGGCCAGCGTCTGTGCCAACAGGGTCTTGCCGCAGCCGGTCGGACCGATCAGCAGAATGTTGGATTTCGCCAGCTCGACGTCGTTGTTCTTCTGGCCATGCGCCAACCGCTTGTAATGGTTGTGCACCGCCACCGACAGGATGCGCTTGGCCTTGTACTGGCCGATCACATAGTCGTCGAGCACCTGGCAAATGTCGCCCGGCGTCGGAACGCCGTCGCGCGACTTCACCAGAGTGGTCTTGTGCTCTTCACGGATGATGTCCATGCAGAGTTCGACACACTCGTCGCAGATGAACACCGTTGGCCCTGCGATGAGCTTGCGGACCTCGTGCTGGCTCTTCCCGCAGAACGAGCAGTACAGGGTGTTCTTGGAATCGCCCCCGCCGCCGCTACCGGACTTGCTCATGATTCCTCGGTCCTGGTCGTCTGATCCACCGGATTTATGTTAGCCGCCCGGTTTCCGGGGCGACAATGCGAAAAAGACCACGAGACCCTGTAAAATTTCCTTAACCGGAAATTCAGGGCCGGTCTGGCGTGCCCGGAGGGCGCGCTCACGCGCTGGTCTTGTCGGCCTCGACGGGGGCCGGCCGCTTGTCGATGACCTCGTCGATCAGGCCGAACTTCCTGGCCTCCTCGGCGGTCATGAAGTTGTCGCGGTCCATGCCCCTCTCGATATCGTCAATCGAGCAGCCGGTGTGCTTTACGTAGATCTGGTTGAGCCGCTCGCGGGTCCGGATGATCTCGCGGGCGTGGATCTCGATGTCGGATGCCTGGCCCTGGAAGCCGCCCGACGGCTGGTGAATCATCACCTTCGCGTTCGGCAGGCAGAACCGCTTGCCAGGAGCGCCGGCGGTCAACAGCAGCGAGCCCATCGAGGCCGCGTGGCCGATGCAGACCGTGGAAACCTCCGGGCGGATGTACTCCATGGTGTCGTACATCGCCAAGCCGGAGGTCACGATGCCCCCCGGCGAGTTGATGTACATCGCGATGTCCTTGGTCGGATTCTCGGCCTCCAGGAACAGCAGCTGCGCGCACACCACGCTGGAGACCGCATCGTTGATCGGCCCCATCACGAAGATGATCCGCTCCTTCAGAAGCCGGGAGTAGATGTCGTAGGCGCGCTCCCCGCGGTTGGTCTGCTCGACCACCATTGGCACGAGCGAGTTCATGGAGATCTCGAGCGGGCTGGACATCGATGCCGTACCTTCGTGCTGGTGTGCGGTCCGACCGCGGTCGGAGCCCTGCTGACAGGTTAGCGCAATATGGGGTGTGCCGGACGACTTCGCCAGCCCGTCGTCGACGTGGCCGAACATCACTCGGCCTGGCCCCCCTCCTCGTCGCCCGCCTTGGCCTTGGTCTTCTTCGCCTTGGCCGGCTTGGCCTTGCTGGCAGCGGCCTTCTTCGCGGGCTTCTCCTCGCCCGTGTCCGCCTCGGCAGCCTCGTCGTCCTCGGCGAAGAGCTGTTCGGGCGTCACCTGCTTCTCGGTCACGGTCGCCATCTCGAGGATGAAGTCGACGACCTTGTCCTCGAACAGCGGCGCACGGACCTGGGCCATGGCTTCCGGATTCTTCTGGTAGTACTCGAAGACGAAACGCTCCTGCCCCGGGAACCGGGCAGCCTGCGTGCGGATTGCGTTGGTCACTTCCTCGTCGGTGACCTGGATGTTGTTCATCCGGCCGACCTCCGAAAGCAGCAGCCCGAGGCGCACCCGGCGCTCGGCGATCCCCCGGTACTCGGCCCGATCCTCCTCGGAAATCTTCTCGTCCTCGGACGGATCACCGGCATGATCGTGGTGATCGTCGCCATGGTCGTGATCGTGGTCGTGATCATGCCCATGGTCGTCGTGACCATGCTCGTGGTCGTGGTCCGTCGCCTGCGCGGCCTCGTCGCCGGAATGCGCGACCACCTGATGGACGATCCCGCGATACTCTTCCTCGACCATTCCCGGGGGCACCATGAAGCTGTGCTTTTCAGCCAGCGCGTCGAGCAGCGAACGCTTGGTCTTGGAGCGCGCCGCCTCGGCGAACTCGCCCTGCATTTGCTCGCGGACCGCGCCGCGCAACGCTTCCAGGGTATCGAGGCCGAAACGCTGGGCGAACGCATCGTCGATGGTGACGGGCTTCGGCACCCGCAATTCCTTCACGGTCACGCCGAACACGGCTTCCTTGCCGGCCAGGTGCGAGGCCTGATAGTCGGCCGGGAAGGAAACCGACACCTCCCGGTTCTCGCCGACCTTGATGCCGACCAACTGGGGCTCGAATCCGGGAATGAAGGAATTGGAGCCGAGTTCGAGGTGATGATCCTGGGCGGCGCCGCCATCGAACGGCACGCCGTCGATCTTGCCTTCGAAGTCGATCACGACCACGTCGCCGTCGGCGGCACCGCGCTCCTCGGTGACCGGCTCGCTGTCCTTCTGCTGGCCGGCCATGCGGTCGAGGGCCTCGTCGACCGCCTTGTCGTCGACGGTCGCGACCGTGCGCTCGACGGTCAGCGACGCGAAATCGACCGGCTCGATCTCCGGCATCAGCTCGATCGATACCTTGTATTCGAGGTCCTTGCCCTTGTCGTAGGACGTGATCTCGACGCGCGGCTGCACGGCCGCCCGCAGGCCACGCTCGGTCAGCGCCATCTCGGTGTTGGTGTTGACCGCCTTCTCGAGGATCTCGCCGAGCAGGGAGTCACCGTAGCGCGCCTTCAGTAGCGTGGGCGGAACCTTGCCGGGGCGAAAGCCGGGCAGGCTCATGCGGGGCGCCAGCTCGGCGAGCCGCTCGTTCAGTTCCGCATCGATCTCCGATGCCGGAACCATAATCGTAAATTCGCGCTTCAGTCCCTCGTTGAGGGTCTCGTTGACTTGCATGGAAAACACCCGGTCGATCAAGGGCCCGCGGTCGCGTTCCGACCGGCGCGGCTGGTGCGGGTGGAGGGACTTGAACCCCCATGGCTTGCGCCACTGGAACCTAAATCCAGCGTGTCTACCAGTTCCACCACACCCGCGCCGAGCGTTGCGCGCCCTACGTCAGGACGCGAACTGCTATATGACCTCGCCCCCCGCGTCAACCGCGGCCGGCCCGGCCGTTCAGGAGCGCGCGAGCGTGCGCATCGCCGAGGACGTCGCGATGCGACCGCCGTCCGAGTAGGCCTCGTGGTTCTCGTCGATCTCGCTGAGCTTATAGAGATAGTTGATCATCATTCCACAGGACTGACGCAGCCCGTTCGGCGACGGATCGCCGAGCCAGTTCAGCCGTTCCATCCGGGCGCCGTTCGACAGGTGGAAATGCGCGACCGGGTCGCGGGCCGTGCCGCTTCCGCGTTTCGCTGTCGTCAGGTATCGGGCCGCCATCCGCATCATCGGCGCCTTCAGTGCATCGGACAGGGCCGGCACGGCCGGCCAATCGGCGCGCGCCAGGGCTTGGTCGACCAGCTCGGTATCGCCGGTGTCGTCGTCCTCCAGGCCGAGCGCCTGCAGCAGGCCCCGCCGCTCGGACGTCGTCAGCGTCGGGCCGCTGCCGGACTGGACGGCCTCGGCATACCAGGTACGGAACCCGGGAATCGGCGACAGCGTCGCGAAATTCTTCAGGTTCGGGAAGTCGTGCTGCAGCAGGTCGACGACCCGCTTGATCAGGAAGTTCCCGAGGCTGATCCCGGCGAGCCCGCGCTGAGCGTTGGAGATCGAGTAGAAGATCGCTGAGTTCGCGGTCTTCGGGTCGGTCGGCGGGGCACTCTCGTCCAGCAGTGCCAGCACGCCGTCCGAGATCCCGTCGACCAGCGCGACCTCCACGAAGATCAACGGCTCGTGCGGCATGTTCGGATGGAAGTACGCGAAGCAGCGGCGGTCGGAATCCAGCCGGTTCTTCAGGTCCTCCCAGGAGCGGATCTTGTGGACCGCCTCGTAGGCGATCAGCTTCTCGAGCAACGCCGCCGGCGCGTCCCAGGTGATCTGGCGCAACTCCAGCAGGCCGATATCGAACCAGGCGGCGAGCAGGTCGCGCATGTCGGCGTCGAGATCGGCCAGTTCCGGCGACGTCTTCGCCATCGGCAGCAGCTCGGCGCGCAGGTCGACCAGGAACTTCACACCCTCGGGCAGGGCGTTGAAACGGGTCAGCAGCCGTCGCCAGCTCGGCACCAGGGCTTCGCGCAACCGGCGTTCGGCCCGCCGCCGCTCCTCCTCTCCCTCGGCCTTCTGGAGCGATTCGACCGCGAGCGCGACCACGGCGCGGTCGGGACCGAACTCCTCGGCCAGAAGGGTGAGGAAGCGGATCCGCCCGGTGGCGTTCAGCGACAGGTAGGACCCACCGAGTTCGGCGGCACGGGCGCGAGCCGTTACCTCGCCGCCCTTCGCCTCCAGGCAGTCCAGCATCTGCTGGCGGACTCGCCCGAGGTCGTCGCCGGCCAGATCCGGCCGCGGCGAACCGGTCAGATAGTAACGGGTCGAGCCGGAGAACTCGGTCCAGGCGCTTCTCAGGTTCCGGAGCGTGCGGTCGAACAGGCTCTCGGCGGTTGCTGTGTCGGTCATGGCCGCACTCTGCCGCGTGGCGGGGCCGGCGGCAATCCGGGATTCCGTGACGGTTCCGTGTCGGATCGCGCCCAAATTCCGGTGACACCGAATTGGACCGACCCCCTTCGGGCAATCAGTGAAGTGAAGCGCACGGTATAGTGTGGCCAATGGCCGGTTTCAGAGGTGCTGGAATGATTTGGTCATACCGTGTCCAAAACCCGGAAGCATGAACCGTTCCGGGAAGAACGGTTGAAAGGCATGGGGCGCACAGGACCCGAGTCGACCTGCGAAAGGTCAGGCTCTGAGGCGTAGCGCCCTGCAGGAACACTGGCTGCAATGCCCGGAGATGGAGGCAGCGAACCGGCCTTGGCCCCAGCCAGCACAGGGCTAGGTTCGGCCATAGTTTGGCGCCTCGACGAATGAACCGGCAGTTTCCTGGACCGCCCGCCAGGATCAGGCTATCGGCGGCGCCCCGCCCGGCGGCGACCCAAGGCTTGTTGTCCAGGAATGCCGTCAGCAGTGCTTGCTGGCTCGGCGACATGCCGCCGAACGGTCGTGTTGGGAATCGCGTCCACCACCGCAACACCGGGGTCACGGCCCTCCGCATCGCGGCGGCTCGGGCAGGCTCAGGTCATCTGCTCCTTGGTCGCCAGGAAGCGGACCTTCGGCCAGGTATCGGCGGTGTGCTTGAGATGCCATGCGTTGCGCGCCAGGAAGACCGGATCGCCGTCGTGGTCCTCCGCCAGGTCGCCCTGGTTGGCGTCGGTGTAGCGCTTCAGCTCCGCCGGGTCGTCGGCCACGATCCAGCGTGCGGTGTGCAGGCCGGCGGTCTCGAAGGTCACCGGCACGTCGTATTCGGTGCGGATGCGATCGGCGAGCACCTCGAACTGCAGGGGACCGACCACGCCGACGATCCATTGACTGCCGAGCCGGGTCTTGAAGGCCTTGGCCGCACCCTCCTCAGCGAGTTGTTCAACAGCACGCGACAAGTGCTTCATTTTCATGGGATCTGACGGCCTGACCCGCTGCAGTAACTCGGGCGCGAAGCTCGGGATGCCGGTGACGTGCAGCTCTTCGCCTTCGGTCAGGGTGTCGCCGATCCGCAGGTTGCCGTGGTTGGGGATGCCGATGATGTCGCCCGGCCACGCCTCCTCGGCGGTCTCGCGATCGCGCGCCAGGAATAGCACCGGGTTGTGCATGGTCATGACCTTGCCGCTGCGAACGTGCTTGAGCTTCATGCCGCGCCTGAAGTGACCGGAGCTCAACCGCACGAAGGCGATGCGGTCGCGGTGCTTCGGATCCATGTTCGCCTGGATCTTGAAGACGAAGGCCGAAACCTTTTCCTCGTCGGGGAGGATCGGGCGCTCGACGGCCGGTTGCGGGCGCGGCGGCGGCGAGAACTCGGCCACCCCCTCCAGCAACTCGCGGACTCCGAAATTGTTCAGGGCGCTGCCGAAGAACACCGGGGTCATGGTGCCGTAGCGGAATGCCTCCAGGTCGAACGCCGGGCACAGGCCCCGGGCCATCTCGACCTGCTCGCGCAGCTCGCGGACCAGTTCGGCCGGCAGCAGCTCGTCGAGCTTGGGATCGTCGAGGCCGCGGCACTGGATGCCCTGGGCCGGCCGGTCGTGGCTGCCGCGGTCGACCAGGATCAGCTGGTCGCGCAACAGGTCGTAGCAGCCCTTGAAGCGCGACCCCATGCCGATCGGCCAGCTCGCCGGCGAGACGTCGAGCGCAAGGGTCTGCTCGATCTCGTCGAGCAGCTCGAACGGATCACGGCTCTCCCGGTCCAGCTTGTTCACGAAGGTGATGATCGGCACGTCGCGCAGCCGGCAGACCTCGAACAGCTTGCGGGTCTGCTCCTCGATGCCCTTCGCCGCGTCGATCACCATGACCGCCGAGTCGACCGCCGTAAGGGTGCGGTAGGTGTCCTCCGAGAAATCCTCGTGGCCCGGGGTGTCGAGCAGGTTGAAGGTGCGCCCGGCGTACTCGTAGGTCATGACCGAGGAGGCGACCGAGATGCCCCGCTCCTGCTCGACCTTCATCCAGTCGGAGCGCGCACGCCGGGCGGCGCCGCGCGCCTTGACGGCACCGGCGAGCTGAATGGCGCCGCCGAACAGCAGCAGCTTCTCGGTCAGCGTGGTCTTGCCGGCGTCCGGGTGCGAGATGATTGCGAAGGTCCGGCGCCGGGCGACCTCCTCGGCGAGCGAGCTCATGATGTCGTTGTCCAACGTCTGAAGGCCCGGCTAGATAACGACGCGCAGCCCGGACATCAAGAGAGCGCGACAATTGTCTGCTGCTAGACCTCCCGATAGCCTCGCCGCAACGGCGCCGCCCCCGGGCCACGGAAGACAACGATGACGTCATGGCATGAGTTCGGATGGTCCGCCTTCTCCAGCAGCCTCGCCGTCGCGCGCGCCGCTCTCCTCACGCCGTGCCGGCACGGCAGCGCGGCTTGGAGCGAAGAATGATGATCCCCGACGGTGAACGGTGGGCCATGGCCCGCGCGGCGGTTCCGGCCGCCCTTCTCGACGCGCCGGACGGAATCAGCTCCGGCACCGACGGTCTGACGTTATGCGACCTGGTGATCGATGGCGGCCGGATCGCGGCTATCTCGCCGCCCGGGAGCGTGGCCGGCGACCTGCCGGTGATCGACCGACAACGCCGACAGGTCTGGCCGGGACTCGTCGACCTGCACACCCATCTCGACAAGGGTCACATCCTGCCGCGCTGCCCGAACCCGACCGGCGACTTCGACGGCGCCCTGGCAGCGGTCCCGTTCGACCGGTCGGCGCACTGGACTGCCGAGGATGTCGGCCGCCGCATGGAGTTCGCCCTGCGCTGCGCCTATGCACACGGCACCGTGGCGATCCGCACCCACCTGGACACCGTCCAGGACGACCCCGGGCGATCCTGGCGGGCACTGGCGCCGGTGCGCAAGGCCTGGGCCGGTCGGATCACGATCCAGCCGGCGGCCCTGGTGGCGATCAAGTTCTATGCCGACCCGGACTATGCCCGGGACATCGCCGACATGGTCGCGGCGCAGGAAGGTGTGCTGGGCGCCGTCGCCTACCCGGTCCCCGATGCCGACATCCTGCTCGATCGGGTGTTCAGGCTGGCGGCCGAGCGCGGACTGGCTGTCGACATGCATGTCGACGAGAGCCTGGACCCGGCGGTGGCCGAGGTCGACCGGGTCCTCGACGCCATCGAGCGGACCGGCTTCACGGGCCCGGTCACCCTGGGCCACCTGTGCAGCCTGTCGACGCGGCCCGAGGCGGAAACGGCGCGCAGCATCGACCGCATGGCCGATCTCGGGGTCACGGCGGTGTCGCTGCCGCTCTGCAACATCTACCTCCAGGATCGCACCGGCGGCCGAAGCCCGCGGCTCCGGGGACTGGCGCCGATACTTGAGATGGCGAAACGCGGCGTGGCGGTGGCGCTCGCCAGCGACAATACCCGCGATCCGTTTCACGCATTCGGCGACCTGGATCTGATGGAGGTGTTCCGCACCGCGGTGCGCCTCGGGCATCTCGATCTGCCGGTGACCCCCTGGCCGGCCGCGGTGGCGCGCACCGCCGCGACGGCGATGGGCGTCGACGCCGGCCGTATCGCCACCGGTGCCCCGGCCGACCTGGTGCTGTTCAGCGCCCGTCGCTTCGACGAACTGATCGCCCGCCCGCAGAGCGACCGGATCGTGATCAGGCGGGGCCGGCGGATCGACGCGTCCGTGCCGGATTTCGCCGAACTGGACGACCTTATCTAGCCAGAGCGTCCCGCCTGTTCCCGCAGGGCGAATTTCTGGATCTTGCCGGTCGAGGTCTTCGGCAGCTCGCCGAACACCACGCTCTTCGGGACCTTGAAGCGCGCCATGTGTTCCCGGCACCAGGCGATCACCTCCTCGGCGGTCAGCTCGGCGCCCGGCTTCACCGTGACGAAGGCGCAGGGTGTCTCGCCCCAACGCTCGTCCGGTCGCGCCACGACCGCCGCCTCCATGATCTTCGGGTGCCGGAACAGCACGTCCTCGACCTCGAGCGACGAGATGTTCTCGCCGCCGGAGATGATGATGTCCTTGGAGCGGTCCTTGACCTCAATGTAGCCGTCGCCGTGCATCACCGCGAGGTCGCCGGTGTGGAACCAGCCCTCGGCCAGCGCCTCGGCGGTCGCCTTCGGGTTCTTCAGGTAGCCCTTCATGACGGTGTTGCCGCGCAGCCAGAGCTCGCCGATGGTCGCGCCGTCGTCCGGCACGTCCCGGCCGCTCTCGGTATCGACCACCCGCATGCCCTCGATGGTCGGGTACCACACGCCCTGGCGCGCCATCTTGCGGGCCTTGGCGTCGAGGTCGAGGTCGTTCCACTCCGGCGGCCAGGCGCAGATCGTCGACGGCCCGTAGGTCTCGGTCAGGCCGTAGAGATGGGTGACCGTGAAACCCATGCGCTCCATGCCGGCGATCACGGCACTCGGCGGCGCCGCCCCGCCGGTGGCGATCGAGACGGTGTGGTCGAACCGCCGCTTCACCGCGTCGGGCGCATGGATCAGCATCGTCAGAACGATCGGCGCGCCGCACATGTGGGACACCATGTGCTCGGCGATCGCCGGGAAGATCAGTGCCGGATCGACCCGCCGCAGGCAGACATGGGTGCCGCACACCGCGGTCACCGCCCAGGTAAAGGTCCAGCCGTTGCAGTGGAACATCGGCAGGGTCCACAGGTACCGGGTGTCCGCGTCCAGCCCGAAGGCGATGGCGTTGCCCATGGCGTTCAGGAATCCGCCGCGGTGGTGGAACACCACGCCCTTGGGGTTGCCGGTGGTGCCGCTGGTGTAGTTGAGGGCAAGCGCCGACCACTCGTCGGCCGGCCGCGGCCAAGTATATTCCGGATCGCCGGTCGCCAGCAGCGCCTCGTACTCCATCTCGCCGAGCGGCTCGCCCGATTCGGCGAGCAGGTCGTCGATCCAGATCACCGGCGGCTTGCTCGCGCTTGATGCCACCGCCTCGGCCATGACGCCGGTGAACTCGCGGTCCACCAGAACCAGCCGAGCCTCGCCGTGGTCGAGAATGAAGCCCATGGTCGCCGCGTCCAGGCGGTAGTTGATGGCGTTCAGCACCGCCCCCGCCATCGGCACCCCGTAATGCGCCTCCAGCATCGCCGGGGTATTGGGCGCCAGGATCGCCACAGTGTCGCCGACGCCGATGCCGCGGGCCGTCAAAGCCGAGGCCAGCCGCCGGCAACGCGCGTACATCTCTCCGTAGGTCCAGTGCTTCGGGCCGTGCACGATCGCGATCTTTTCCGGATACGTCCCGGCCGCCCGCTCGAGGAAGTCGAGCGGCGTCAGCGCCGAGTAGTTGGCCGGGCCGGAAGCGAGGTCGCGGTCATAGATGGAGGCTGTCATCGGGGACCTGTACAGGTGGCGATGCCGGGCTGGCGAGCGCTAGGGTTTCGCGCCGTCACGACGTCGTCAAGTCGAGCGGGTTGAGTGCGGACATCGATCGGCGTTACGGTCCCAATGATGCGCATTGATATTTTCTCCGACGTGATCTGCCCGTGGTGCTTCATCGGCAAGCGCCGGCTGGAGCGCGCGCTGCGCGACCGGCCGCAGGGCGATGTGGAAACCTGCTGGCGGGCGTTCCAGTTGAACCCGGACATGCCGATCCAGGGCATGCCGCGTCATCTCTACCTGGAAGCCAAGTTCGGCGGCTCCGAGCGGGCCGGGCAGATCTACGAGACGATCCGGCAGAATGGTGAGCGCGAGGGCATCGACTTCCGCTTCGACCTGATCGTGCAGACCCCCAACACCGTGCGCGCCCACCGGCTGATCCGGTTCGCCACCGCCCAGGGCCAGGGCGACCCGTTGGTCGAACGCCTGTTCACCGCCTACTTCACCGACGGCGTCGACCTCGGCGACATGGACCGGTTGGCCGATCTGGCTGAGGAGGTCGGGCTGTCGCGTGGCGAGGTCTCCGCTTTCCTGGAAAGCAACGAGGGCTTGGCCGACGTCCTGGCCGAGACCCGATTCGCCTACGAGAGCGGTATCAACGGCGTGCCGTGCTTCATCTTCGACCGGCACTACGCGCTGGCCGGCGCCCAGGAGCCCGAGGCGTTCTATCCGCTGTTCGAGCTGGTGCGCAACGAGACCGCCAATCGCCCGGCGGCCGCCAATCTCGCCTGACCCTTCCGGCCTTCGATTTCATCCAGCGTCTTTGGAGCTTTTGGATTCCGGCGTCAGGCCGCCACCGCTACCAGTTCCTGCATCAGTCGGGTCAACCCGATCACCCGCTGCTCCGGCTTGTCCCACGGCCGGCGATAGACCAGCTTGTGGTCCGGGCGCAATTGCACGGTGCCGGCCTGCTTCTGCATGAAGGACACCAGCCCTGCCGGGTTCCGGAAGTCGTTGTTGCGGAACGCCAGGATCGCGCCCTTCGGGCCGGCGTCCACCTTCTCCACCCCGGCGGCCCGGCACAGCCGCTTGATGGCGACGATCTTCAGCAGATTTTCGACTTCGGCCGGCATGGCGCCGAAGCGGTCGACCAGCTCGGCCGCGAAGGCGTCGATCTCGCCCTCGTCCGACAGCATGGCAATCCGCCGGTACAGGCTCATCCGGACCGACAGATCGGGGACATAGGGCTCAGGAATCATGACCGGCATGCCGATGGCGATCTGCGGGGTCCAGCCGGCCTCCTCGACCTCCAGGCCTTCGCCGGACTTGGCGGCCTCCACCGCCTCGCGCAGCAGCTCCTGGTAAAGCTCGATGCCGACTTCCTTGACGTGGCCGGACTGCTCGTCGCCCAGCAGATTGCCGGCACCGCGGATGTCCATGTCGTGGCTGGCCAGCGAGAAGCCCGCCCCCAGGTTGTCGAGGGTCTGCATGACCCCCAGGCGGCGCTTGGCGATCGGGTTCAGGACCTTGCTCGGATGCGTCGTCAGGTAGCCGTAAGCGCGGGTCTTGGAGCGTCCGACCCGGCCGCGCAACTGGTACAACTGGGCGAGCCCGAACATGTCGGCGCGGTGGATGACGATGGTGTTGGCGTTCGCGATGTCGAGGCCCGACTCCACGATGTTGGTCGACAGCAGCACGTCGAAGCCACCGTCGGTGAAGGCGGTCATGACGTCCTCGAGCTCGGTCGGCGTCATGCGGCCGTGGGCGACGCCGACCTTCACCTCCGGCACCAGCTTGACCAGCCGGTCCTGCACCCGCGCCAGGTCCTCGACGCGCGGGCAGACGTAGAAGGTCTTGCCGCCGCGGTAGCGCTCGCGAAGGATCGCCTCGCGGATGATCACCCCGTCATAGGGCATCACGAAGGTGCGGACCGCCAGCCGGTCGACCGGCGGGGTGGCGATCAGGCTGAGCTCGCGCACGCCCGACAGCGCCATCTGCAGGGTCCTCGGGATCGGCGTCGCGGTCATGGTCAGCACGTGAACCTCCTTGCGCAGGTCCTTGAGCCGCTCCTTCTGGGCGACGCCGAAATGCTGCTCCTCGTCGACGATCAGCAGGCCCAGGTTGTTGAAGCCGATCTGCCTGGACAGCAGCGCGTGGGTGCCGACCACCAGGTTCACGTCACCCGATGCGAGCCCCTTGCGGATGGCGGAGGCGTCCTTCGTCGTGACCAGCCGGGACAGTTGCTCGACCCGGATCGGCAGGCCCTGGAAGCGATCGCGGAACGACCGGAAGTGCTGACGGCACAGCAGCGTGGTCGGCACCACCACCGCCACCTGGAAGCCCTGCATGGCCGCCACCAGGGCGGCCCGCAATGCCACCTCGGTCTTGCCGAATCCGACATCTCCGCACACCAGTCGGTCCATAGGTCGGCCCGACCCCATGTCGCCGAGCACCTCGTCGATCGCCTTCAACTGGTCGTCGGTCTCTGTGTAGGGGAACCGGGCGCAGAACTCGTCATAGGCGCCGGCCGGCGGATACAGCGGCTCGGTGCGCCGCAGCTCACGCTCGGCGGCGATCGCTATCAGGCCTTCGGCCATGTCGCGCAGCCGCTTCTTCACCCGCGACTTGCGGGCCTGCCAGGCGGCACCGCCGAGCTTGTCGAGCTGGGCATTGCTGTCGCCGGAGCCGTAGCGCGACAGCACGTCGATGTTCTCGACCGGGACGAACAGCTTGTCGCCGCCGGAGTAGATCAGCCGCAGGCAATCATGCGGCGCGCCGCCGATCTCCAGGGTATCGAGGCCGAGATACTGGCCGATGCCGTGCTCGGCATGGACCACGTAGTCGCCTGCGTCGAGTGCGCCGACCTCCTGCAGGAACTCCTCGCCGCGGCGCTTGCGCCGGCTGGACGGCCGCGCCATGCGTTCGCCGACGATGTCGGGCTCGGCGACCAGGGTGATGCCGTCGTGGCGCCAGCCGCGCTCCAGCGGCAGCACCGCGGCGGCGACCGTGCCGGCCGGCAGCGCATTGACGTCGGCCAGGCTGTCGACCTGCTCGATCGGCTCCAGCCCGTGGTCCCGCAACAGGCTGACCAGACGGTCGCGCGAACCGTCGCTGTAGCCGGCGACGATCACCCGATGGCCGGCAGCCAGCTCCGCGGTGATGATGTCGCGCGTCGCGTCGTAGACCGCCGATCCGCCGCGGGTCCGGGCCTCGACCAGGTCGATCCCGCCGGCGGCTCCCAGGTCGATGACGGCGGCACCGGGCGGTGCCGCGAACGGGGTCAACGCACCGACCGCGCGGTCGGCGAGCAGCGCCGACCATTCCGCTGGCGCCAGATACAGCGAATCGGCTGGCAACGGCCGGTAGATCCCGCCGGACTCGGCGCCGCCGGACCGCATCATCTGCCGCCGGGCGTCGTGATACTCGGCGATCTGCTCGAAGCGCGTGGCCGCCACCGCGTCGACCTGATGGTCGAGGGTGACCGCGACCTCACCGAGATAGTCGAACAGCGTCTCCATGCCGTCGTGGAACAACGGCAGCCAATGTTCCATCCCGCCGTGGCGATGGCCGGCCGAAACCGCCTCGTAGACCGGGTCCGCCGCGACTTCGGCACCGAACTGGTTGCGGTAGCCGGACCGGAAGCGCTGAATCGACTCGTCGTCCAGCAACGTCTCGCCAACCGGCCGGAACACCACCCGGTCCAGACTGCCGGTCGTACGCTGGGTCATGGCATCGAAGCGTCGCGCCGCCTCCAGCTCGTCGCCGAAGAAGTCCAGCCGGACCGGCTCGTCCATGCCGGTGGGGTAGACGTCGACGATGCCGCCGCGCACCGCGTATTCGCCGGGTTCGCGGACCGTGTCGGTGCGGCCATAGCCGCTGCGCGCGAACATCGCCAGCAGGTCGGCGAGCGGCATTTCCTCTCCGACCGCCAGGGTCAGGGACGCGCCATCGAAATAACGGCGTGGCGGCACCCGCTGTAGCATGGCGTTGACGGTAGTCAGCACCACCAGCGGCCGGGTATCCGCCGTCATCGTCGACATTTCGGCCAGGGTCTCGACCCGCCGGCTGACGAGTTCCCCGTTCGGCGACACCCGGTCGTAGGGCAGGCAGTCCCAGGCCGGGAAGCTCAGCACCGACAGCGCCGGATCGATGAAGGCTATGGTCCGGGCCAACGCCGCCAGACGGGCGTCGTCGCGGGCGACATGCAGCACCCGGCCGAGTTCACGGGCGAGCCGAACGATCGCCAGGGCGTCCAGGCCTTCCGGTGCCGAGGCGATGGTCACCCGGCCGACGGCGACGGGGAACGACGACAGGTTCATGGTCATGCGGGCCGAAGCGTGTGGGTCAATCGGTCAGCTCGAAGGCCTGGATCAGCCGCAGTACCGGGGTGTCGTACTCGGCTGGCGGCGCCTCCTGGGCGGTGATCCATTTGTAGAGCCGGGGATCGTCGATTTCGAGCAACTTCTCGTAGTCGCCGAGCTGCTGCTCGTCGAGTTCCCCGAGATGCCGCTTGGCGAAGGCACCCAGGAGCACGTCGGTCTCCTTGGTGCCGGTATAGGCGCTGCGGTAATAGAGGCGCTTGCGCCGGGCGTCGAGCACCGCGGCCATGTCCGTCTCCTCTCTCCGGATCGATGGGGCGTAGGGTATAAAGCCTGGGCCGGCCCGCGGCCAGTGCCGGCAAACCGCAACCAGCCTTTGGACCCGATCGACCGTGCGCCCCGAGCTTCTGTTCCCGCTGTTCGCCGAGGTAGGGCGCCTCAAGGGCGTCGGCCCGCGCTATGCCAAGCTGATCGAGAAGGCCGCCGGCCCGCAGGTCGTCGACCTGTTGTGGCACCTGCCGTCCAGTGTCGTCGACCGCCGTCCGTCGCCGCCGATTCCCGAGGCACCGGACGGGGGGATCGCGACCCTGACGCTCACGATTCTGCGGCATCAGCCGAATCCCAGCCGGCGCGGCCCCTACCGGGTGGTCTGCACCGACGGACACGCCGACATCGATCTCGTGTATTTCCACGCCAGGGGCGACTGGCTGGAACAACTGCTGCCGGTCGGCGAGCGTCGGGTCGTCAGCGGCCGGGTCGAGCGCTTCCAGGGCCGCGCGCAGATGGCCCACCCGGACCATGTGGTTCCGGAAGCTGAAGCCGACGAGATCCGCATCGTCGAGCCGTCCTATCCGACCACCGAGGGCCTGCCGATGCGTACGCTGAGGCGCGCGATCGAGGCGGCCCTCGAACGATTGCCGGAGCTGCCGGAATGGGGAAGTCCGTCGCTGGTCGCACAGCGCGGTTGGCCAAGCTGGCACGAATCCGTGCGGCAGGTGCACGCGCCGCAGGATTCCGTCGACCTGGAGCCGTCGACGCCGGCCCGTACCCGCCTGGCCTATGACGAGATCCTGTCGAACCAGTTGGCCCTGGCCCTGGTACGGGCTCGCATGAAGCGCCAGAAGGGACGCTCGATCCGCGGCGACGGCCGGTTGCGCGACACGGTGATCGCCGCACTGCCGTTCTCCCTGACCGGCGCGCAACGCAACGCACTCGCCGAGATCGAGGGCGACATGGCCGCCGACAACCGCATGCTGCGGCTGCTGCAGGGCGATGTCGGCAGCGGCAAGACCCTGGTCGCGCTGCTGGCGATGCTGAACGCCGTCGAATGCGGCGCCCAGACGGCGTTGATGGCGCCGACCGAGATCCTGGCTCGCCAGCATTTCGCGACCATCGAGCCGCTGGCCCGCAAGGCCGGCGTCCGGGTCGAGATCCTGACCGGGCGCGACAAGGGCAAGGCCCGCGCCGCGGTGGTCGGGCGGATCGCCGAAGGCAGCGCCGCGATCGTGGTCGGGACCCACGCGCTGTTCCAGGAAGGCGTGGAGTTTCGGGACCTGGCCGTGGCGGTGATCGACGAGCAGCACCGATTCGGCGTGCACCAGCGCATGAGTCTCGGAGGCAAGGGCCAGGCGGTCGACACCCTCGTGATGACCGCCACGCCGATCCCACGGACCCTGCTGATGACGGCCTATGGCGACCTGGATGTCTCGCGGCTTATGGAAAAGCCGCCCGGCCGCCGGCCAATCGACACCCGGACCATGCCGCTCGATCGACTGGGAGACGTGGTGGAAGGCGTTGCCCGCAAGCTCGACCAGGGCGCCAAGATCTACTGGGTGTGCCCGCTGGTGGAGGAATCCGAAAAACTGGACGTGGCAGCCGCCGAGGAGCGCGCCTCGACCCTGCGGCGGCGATTCGGCGATCGGGTCGGCGTCGTGCACGGCCGGCTGAAAGGCGCCGAGAAGGACGCGGCAATGAATGCCTTCAAGAACGGCGCCGTCGACCTGCTGGTCGCGACCACGGTCATCGAAGTCGGCGTCGACGTCCCCGAAGCCACGGTCATGGTGATCGAGCATGCCGAGCGGTTCGGCCTGGCCCAGTTGCACCAGCTTCGCGGCCGGATCGGGCGCGGCGACAAGGATTCCACCTGCCTGCTGCTGTACGGGGGACCACTGTCGGAATCCGGGCGGGCCCGCCTGGCGGTGATGCGGGAGAGCGAGGACGGGTTCCGGATCGCCGAGGAGGACCTGAAGCTGCGCGGCGCCGGCGAGGTTCTGGGTACCCGGCAGAGCGGGCTGCCGACTTTCCGCCTGGCCGACCCGGCCGCACATGCAGCGCTGTTTCCGGTGGCCCGAGACGACGCCCGGCTGCTGCTCAACCAGGATCCGGAGCTCGAAAGCCCGCGCGGCCAGGCTGCCCGCGTCCTGCTGTACCTGTTCGAGCGTGACGCCGCCGTGCGCTATCTACGTGGTGCCTGACGCTACGTGGCCACCCGCTCGGCCGGGAGGAAGACCCGCACCACCGTGCCCACGCCCAACGCGCTGTCGATCTCCAGTCTGCCGCCATGCAGTTCGGCCAGTCGCTTGGACAGCGGCAGGCCGAGCCCTGCCCCACCGGGATTGCTCGTCCCGTTGCGCGAGACCTGAATGAACGGCTCGAGCGCCCGCGGAATATCCTCGGGCGCCAGGCCGATGCCGGAATCTTCAACCCGCAGTTCGATCTCGCCGCCGCCGTGGCGTGCGACGACCACACCGACCCGGCCGCCCGAGGGCGTGAACCGGACCGCGTTAGCCACCAGGTTGATGATGATCTGGCGGATCTTGGTGGGATCGGCGATCATCTGGAGGCCATCCTCTGGAACCTCCGTGGTCAGGTCCACGCCGTTGCTCCGCGCAGCGCCGTCCAGCATGCCCGTGCAGACCCGGGTGAGTTCGGCCAGGTCGAACCGGTCCTCGTCGATCTCCAGCATGCCGGCGTCGTGGCGGGCGATGTCCAGCATGCCCTGGATGAGCTCGAAAAGATGCCGGCCGCTGTCGCCGATCGCCTGGGCATATTCCCGGTAGCGAGGACTTCCCAGCGGTCCCCAGATCTCGGCTTCGAGCGACTGCGAGAAACCGATGATGGCGTTCAACGGCGTACGGAGCTCGTGCCCCAAATTGGCGAAGCTCTCCCGCTTCAACTTCTCGGCCGCGTCCACCTGCTCCTCGGCCTTGCGCAGGTCCCCGACCAGGACCTCGTTCTCGAGCCGCAAGCGAATGCCGTTCGCGATCGCCCGCTCGGCCTCGCGGCCCCACAGCAGCACCACGATCAGGTAGACGACACCCATTCCGGCAACCGCGACGTGGTCGCGGTCGGCCACGGCCAGGAAGCCGAGGATCGGTCCGGCCGCCGCCGGGATCACATAACTCCGGAACACGGAGGTGCTGGCGGTCATCGAGAACATCGCCCCGGCGATCATGCCGCCAACGGAAATGGCGATCACGCCCTCGACCTGGATCGGCAGTCGCAATACTGCGACCGCAATTCCGGTGATGGCCCAGAGCAGGCTGGACAGAACCACGCCGATCAACATCCGGCGCTCCCAGGACGGGGCATCGCAGGCCGCTCCCGGCGACCGCTGAAACCACCGCCAAACCGCGAACCTGCCCCCTGTCGTCGCTGTCATCGCCAGCAGCCAGATGGACAGGACCCACCCCGGGATCGTGCCCCAGGCTACGGCAACCAGCAGGGCGGCGACCGCCAGGTTCGCCAGCGCCGGGACAGGTGACTGGAACAGTATCCGAACCAATTCCGCCCGAACGGCGACTTCGGATACGCGAGCCGTTCCCACACGCCGGTCAACCGACCCCATACGTCGGTCGACGGATACCGACTCGGTCATGTCTCCCGGGCGACCGCTGGGTGACTTGGCGGACCTTGATTCCACGCGACAGGCTTCCCTTGGTGCCGAACGTGATGTGCGACTCCCGTCTTCAATACCGCAGGATGGTTAACGCACCGTTGATGCGAGGCAAACCAGACTCAGGCCGCCGGCGTTCGACGTCTGTCCGAGTCGATTGCGGCCGCAGACGGGATCTTCGGCTGTTCCTGCAGGGCCGCCGGTCGGCGGTCCGGTGGGGTGATGATCCCGCCGGAGACGACCATCTTGATCCCCTCCTCGACCGTCATGCTCAACACGAAGACTTCGGAACGCGGGACGAACAGCAGGAACCCGGAGGTCGGATTGGGGGTCGTCGGCAGGAAGACGTTGACCACGTCGTCCTCGGTCAGGTGCTGGACCTCGCCGACCGTATCGCCGGTGATGAAGCCGACCGCCCACATGCCCCGTCGCGGGTACTCGATCAGCACGACCTGCCGGAAGGCCTTCGACTGCCGTGCCAGCACGGTTTCGAGAATCTGCTTGAGCGCGCTGTGGATATTGCGGACCACCGGCATCCGCTGCATCAGGCGGTCGAACAGCCGGAGCAGCCAACGCCCCATGAGCCCGGCCGTCAGGGCGCCCACCAGGGTCAGGAATACCACCGCGACGATAACCCCGAGCCCGGGCACGCCGAACGGCAGATAGGTCTCGGGATTGTAGCGGGCCGGGATCAGCGGCGTAACCTGACCATCGATGAAGTCGATGATCAGCCACGTCAGGTACAGGGTGATCCCGATCGGGGCGGTGACCAGGATACCGGCGAAGAAATAGGCGCGCAGACGGGAGAACAACGGCATGGGACTGGGTTAGCCTTCCAAAAACGGCAACAGTGCGGCCAAGGTCTCGGCCGGGACCTCCTCCGGCAGATAGTGCCCGCACGGCAGTGCGGACCCCGTGACCGGCCCGGAGGTGTATGTTCGCCAGACTGCCGGCACGTCGTAGGTCCGGCCGACCAGGCCCTTCGCACCCCACAGCGCGAGAACCGGGATGTCCAGGAGTCGATCGCGGTCGGAACGGTCGTGCGCGAGGTCGATCCCTGCCCCGGCCCGGTAGTCCTCGCAGATCGCATGGATCGTCTCGGGGCGGGCGAAATGGCGCAGATACTCCGCCTTCACGTCAACCGGGAAGATGTCGCCGCCGAACCCCCTGTCCAGCATCGACCGCAGGTAGTAGGCCGGATCGGCGCCGATCATCCGCTCCGGCAGGTCATAGGGCTGAATCAGGAAGAACCAGTGATAGTAGGCTCGCGCGAACGCCATGTCGGCCTGCTCGTACATGTCGAGCGTCGGGCAGATGTCGAGCACGGCCAGTCGGGTGACCCGGTCGCGATGGTCGCGGGCGAGCCGGTGAGCGACCCGGCCGCCGCGGTCGTGACCGACCACCGCGAACCGGTCGTGGCCATAGCAGGCCATGACTTCGGCCATGTCCAGAGCCATCGCCCGCTTCGAATACGGCGTATGGTCGGCGTCGGTCGACGGCTTGCCGGACGCTCCATAGCCGCGCAGGTCGGCGGTGACCACGGTGAAGCGGCCGGCCAGGGCCGGGGCCACGTGCCGCCACATAAGGTGGGTTTCCGGATGTCCGTGCAGAAGCAGAACCGGGGGGCCGGACCCGCCGCACCGGGTATGGATCACCGTTCCGGACGTCGCGACATCACGGATCCCGAAGCCATCGAACCAGCCCAATGGGCGCTCCTTGTCGGACAGGCAGCCACCGTAGCAGAGCGCCTCGGCGCTCCGCACCTGTCTCGTATCGGGTCATTGCGGGGTCTGGCTGGCATTCGGGCCGGATCCGAGCCACCATCCGGGATGCTCGATGTTCCCGCCTTCGGCCCGCCCGCCCGCCGGCTCTTCCAGCTGGAGGATGGTGCGATCTATCTGAACCACGGCTCCTACGGTGCCACGCCGAAACTCGTGACGGCCGCGCAGCGACGCTGGCAGGATCGCCTCGAGGCCGAGCCGAGCCGTTTCATGGAACGCGAGTTCCGCCCCGGACTCCGGGTCGCGGCCGAGCGGCTGTCAGTGCATCTGGGCGTCGACGGCCGCAGCATTGCCATGGTCGAGAATGCCACCCAGGCGGTGAATGCGATCCTGCGGTCCCTGTCCCTGAAGCCGGGCGACGAGATCCTGATCACCGACCAGACCTACAACGCCGTGAAGAACACGGTCCGCTGGGTCGCGTCCCGCAGCGGCGCGAAGGTCGTGGAGATCGAGTTGCCGTTCCCGGCGGATTCCGACGACTCGATCCTGCGGGCGTTCAGTGCCGGGTTGAGCGATCGCACCCGGGTGGCAGTCATCGACCATGTGACATCGCCGACGGCGCTCGTCCTGCCGGTCGCGCGGATGGTCGCGGCCGCCAGGCAGGCTGGCGCCGAGACCCTCGTCGACGGTGCACACGCGCCCGGGATGCTGGCGCTCGACCTGCCCGCCATCGGCGCCGACTGGTACACCGGCAACTGCCACAAGTGGCTGCTCGCCCCGAAGGGCTGTGCCTTCCTGTGGGCCGCCGAGGAGGTCCGCGAGGCTCTGCACCCGACTGTGATCAGCCACGGCTACGGCCAAGGCTTCGTCGCGGAATTCGACTGGGTGGGAACGCGCGACGCATCGCCGCAACTCGCCCTTCCGGACGCCCTCGCCTTCCTCGAGCGCCTCGGGTTCGAGCGGGTTCGCCGTCACAACCATGAACTCGCGGTGGCGTTCGGCCGCCGACTGGCCGAAGCCTGGGGCACCGAGGTCGGCGCGCCGCCGGGCCTGACCGGCTCCATGGTGACGGTGCGGCTGCCTGACGGCCTCGGCGCGACCCAGGCCGACGGGCTCGAACTGAGGCGGCGCCTACTCGACGAGCGGCGCATCCAAGTGCCGATCAATGCCCTGGCCGGCAGTCTCTGGGCTCGGGTCTCGGCGCAGGTCTACAACCACGCGGGCGAGATCGACGCGTTGGCCGAGGCCGTCCTGGTAGAGCGGAAAAACGCCGTCTGACCAGCATCTTATCGGTATCAGTTGAGCTTGTGCCGGAACTTCCGTTCCAACTGCTGCAGCACCTCGACGCGACGGGCACCGCCGTTGGCGAGTGCAAGCTTGAACAGGCGGGAAGCCTCGTTCTCCGGCTCGATTGCCGGCGCCTGCCCGATCTGGATCAGGGCCGCCTTCTGGGCACGGGCCAGAACATCCGGACTGATCCGATTTCGCAGAGCTCGCAGGAGCTTCAGGGCTTTCTCACGCTCGGTCATGGACCGAGTATGGCCGAAAGCTGCCAGACCGACAACTCGATGGTCAGAAGAACTTGGTCAGGAATGCCGCAGCCAGCGCCCCGCTGACGATCTTGGTGACCACGCCTTCGGCCCGGCCCTTGTAGATGTCCTCGCCGTCCTTGGCATCTATCTCGAACCGGAACTTCTGCCCGACAATGATAATATCCTTGTCGTAGGGGTCGAGAATGAAGCCTTTTTGGCTCAATTCCCGAACGTTGAAGACATACTTGTCGATCCTCACCGTTCCCTTCGACACCGGGGCCGCCGGCCGGGCAACAGGACGCCGCACCGGCTTCTTGTTGGATATCTTCAGGAAGTCGAACATAGGCGCGGCCATCCCCCATTACGGGCCGATCTGAACGCTTAAGTATAATCCGGGATTTGTGCCGACTCAATTGTCGAGCAAGATCAATTGCATTTTGGGTTAATTGCAGCAATGAAATTACCCGGCGATCGATCGAGGGACCGGCGCCTGCCTGCCCCCTGACCGGAGCGGTTGTTCACGAAGGACGACTGCGGTACCAACAGCCACCCGACCCCCTACAGCGCTCACCGACAGGAGCGGCCCCCCCGCGTGCCCCGCATGACATACAATGGCAACCCATCAGTCGCTGAAGCCGTTCGACGCGGGCGTCGCAGAGCGTGATGATCGCCTCCGTGCGTATCATCGAGACTGCCGGCGCCGGCTGGCATGCCGGACGGCACTCCCTGCCCTCTCCCGTCGCCGCTGCGCGCGTGAAAGCGGAACAAGCGGACGACACGCTGGGGTACGATCTGCCCCGCTGTCGATTCGTTGAGCGCATGTCGGCGTATCCATAGGCGGCAAGGAACCAGAGCCAGTGTGCGGAATCTGCGGCATCGTCGGTGGAACCAGCGATGGAAGCGCCATTGATCGCATGGTGGCGGCCATGCATCACCGCGGCCCCGACGATCGAGGTACCTACCAGCGGGGACGCCTGGCGCTGGGAATGACGAGGCTCGCGATCCAGGATCTGAGCCCGGGAGGCCATCAACCGATGGCGTCTCCCGACGAGGACGTCTGGCTGGTCTACAACGGCGAAATGTACAACGCGCCCGCCGAGCGCCGGCACCTCGAGTCCCTCGGCTACAGCTTTCGCTCGACCTCGGATACCGAGGTCATTCTGACTCTCTATCGACACTACGGGCCATCGTGCCTGCCCCGCATCCGCGGGATCTTCGCCCTCGCCATCGTCGATCTGCGCGAGGATCCCGACGATCCGACGGTGTTCCTGGCCCGCGACCCCCTGGGGGTGAAGCCGTTGCTGTTCGGCCGCGGCGCCGACGGCAGTTTCGTGTTCGCCTCGGAAATGAAGGCGATCCTCGCCAGCGGCTCGATCGCCCCGACCGTCGATCCGAGGGCCTTGCGATGCCTGTTGGAGCACGGATCGGTGTTTCAGCCTGACACGCTTATCCGCGGCGTAACCATGGTTCGGCCTGCCCATTGCGTCACGATCCGGGGTGGCGAGGTGCGGGTCGAGCGGTACTGGCGGTTGGGAGTCGATCGCCGGCCGGAACTGCGGAGCGCCGACTATGGCGAGCAGGTCGAGGCCATGGCCGAGACGCTGCGCGAGACCGTGCGGGCCCAGTTGATCGGCGATGTCCCGATCGGCGCAATGCTGTCCGGCGGCGTCGACAGTGCGACCTTGACCGCGCTGATGGCCGCCGAGGTCGGACGGAACGTCCGCACCTTCTCGGTTGGCTTCGGCGCAGATCTCGCCGGATTCGACGAAACCGATATCGCCGGCCGCTTCGCCAGCCATCTCGGGACGAGCCACACCCGCCTCGAGATCGATCACGGCATGATCCGCGCCGAGATCGACGGGATCGTCGACGGGATCGACCAGCCATCGATCGACGGCGTCAACACCTACTTCGTCTCAAAGGCCGCCGGCGAGCACGTCAAGGTGGCGATTTCCGGGACCGGCGCGGACGATCTGTTCATCGGCTACCCCTGGCACGCCAGCATGCTGCAGCAAGGTACGAGTGGCGATTTCCTCGCCGCCTACGCCAAGGCAGCGGGCCTGTTCCATGATACCTTCACCCCCAAGGATGCCGATCAGATCATGGCGCCAGGCATGCTGGCGCCCAGCGGCCGCGATCAACGGGCCGACTATGCAGCGCTGGACGAGCTCTCGCAGTTCGAGACAGTCGACCGCATTACCGCCCTTACGCTGCGCGGCTACACTAACAACCAACTGCTGCGAGATATCGACGCGATGTCCATGGCGCATTCTCTCGAGGTGCGGGTTCCGTTCCTCGATACACACGTGATCGACCTGGCGCTGTCGTTGCCGATCGGCGCCAAGCTCGCGCGCGGCGTGCCCGACGCCCCGATGCGCGACAGCTACCGCGCGAGCGGGATCAAGCGGATCCTGATCGACGTCGCCACCCCACTGCTGCCCGTCGGCTTCGACCAGGTGCCGAAGCGCGGCTTCGGGATCCCGTTCGGTGTCTGGCTGAACGGGCCGTTGCGCGACATCGTCCAGGCGGTGCTGACGCCGGAGCGTACCGCCAGGACCGGCCTGCTGAATCCCCGGACCATGGCGCAACTGCAAGCGATGCTGGCGGCGGGCAAGTCGCTGTCGGGCTGGCGCGTCTGGCTCATGATCGTATGCCAGCTCTGGGCCGAGCGCATGGGCGTCGAGCCGGCCCGATGAGCACCATGCCCGGTTTCTTCGCCACGCCGTCGACGATCATGCGGTCGATGATCGTGAACCGCACCATTCTGCGCCAGTTGATCCGGCGCGATATCCATTCGCGCTACCGCAAGTCGGCGCTCGGGATGGTGTGGGCATTGCTGACACCGCTGCTGACCTTCGCCGTCTACGCGTACGTGTTCAGCGCCATCCTCCAGATCCGGTTTCCGTCGCGGATCGCCAACGTCGAGCACAACTACGGCATCGTGCTGTTCTCGGGACTCATGCTGCATTTCTTCGTGACAGAGGTCCTGACCCGTTCGCCGACCCTGATCCTCGAGAACGTGAACTTCGTGAAGAAGGTCGTCTTTCCGCTGGAGACGCTCTCGGTGGTCGCGACCGGCTCTGCGGTCGTCACCCTGGCCTTCAATTTCGCGGTGCTGCTCATGGCCCTGCTGTTCTTCGAGGCGAAGATCCCCGTGACCACCTTGCTGGTGCCGTTCGTCTGGCTCCCCTATGTCGCGATCGTCCTCGGGATCTCCTGGTTCCTGTCGTCGATCGGCGTCTACCTGCGCGACGTCGGCCACTTGGTCGGCATCATTTCCACAGTGATGCTGTTCGGCAGCCCGATCCTGTTCCCGGTGGAGACCCTGCCGGAATCCCTGCAGACCCTGATCTGGCTGAATCCGCTGTCGGTGCCGGTCGAGGCGACCCGCGACCTGGTGCTGTGGGGCACCCTGCCCTCGCTGCGGGCCCTGGCGATCTATTCGGGCGTGTCGGTCGCCGTCGTCTGGCTCGGGGCCTACTGGTTCCAATGCACCAAGCGGGGCTTCGCCGATGTCCTCTGAAGCCGTGGCCAAACCCGCGCGTCGGGCCGACGAGCCCGCTATCGTCGTCGACGACGTCACCAAGATCTTCTCGATCTTCAAGCGGCCGACCGACCGCCTGCTGCAGATGCTGTCGATGGGGCGCCGGCGCTACTACGAGACCTTCGTGGCGCTGAACCGCGTCAGCGTCACCATCCACCGCGGCGAGACCGTCGGGATCGTCGGCCCGAACGGGTCCGGAAAATCCACGCTGCTGCAGATCATCGCGGGGCTGCTGCAGCCGAGCGGCGGACGTGTCTCGATCACCGGTCGCGCCGCCGCTCTGCTCGAACTCGGCGCCGGCTTCAACCCGGAGTTCACGGGGCGCGAGAACATCTACCTGAATGCGTCGATCCTCGGCCTCACCAAGGCGGAGATCGACGCCCGCTACGACGGCATCGTCGCGTTTTCCGGCCTCGGCGAGTTCATCGACCGGTCGGTGGTCACCTATTCGAGCGGCATGTATGTCCGCCTCGCCTTCTCGATCGCCGCCAGCGTCGATCCCGACATCCTGATCGTCGACGAGGCGCTCGCGGTCGGCGACGAAGGCTTCCAGCGCAAGTGCCTGGCCCGTATCGAGGCGCTGCGGGACAAGGGCACGACGATCCTGTTCGTCAGCCACGCCATGGGGATGATCACCCAGCTCTGCGACCGCGCGGTGCTGATGGATCACGGCGAGGTGCTGCTGGTCGGCGAGCCGAAGCTGGTCGCCTCGAACTACTATCGCCTGACCCACGCCCCCGCGGTCGACCGCGAGCGTGTCCGGACCGAGATCATGAACGCGCTGGCCGACGAGGAGGAGGACACCGAGCCCCACGCCGGCCTCGACGAGACGCTCCAGAGCCAGAGCCGGGTCGAATACGAGAGCCTGGGCGCGCGGATCCTGGACCCACGCATCGAGACCGTGAACGGCGGGCGGGTGAACCAGCTTTCTCGGGGCCGCATGTACCAGGTGCGCTACGACGTGGTGTTCGACCGCGACTGCGAGCAGGTGCGGTATGCGACCCTGTTCAAGACCAAGACCGGCGTTGAGCTGTCCGGACGGGCAAGCCATCGCCTTCACGACTCCATGCCCAGCCCGCGTGCCGGCGAGCGCGCCGAACTGACGTTCGAGTTCCCCTGCAGCTTTCTGCCCGGCACCTACTTCATCAACGTCGGGGTCAACGGCCTTGTCGACGGCGAGCGGCAGTCACTGCACCGGATCATGGACGCGGTGATGTTCCAGGTGCTCCCCGACACCGACGACAGCCTGGTCGGCATTCTCGACATCGGCATCATCCCGTCGGTCGACCATGCCCCGCCGGCCGGCGAGCCGAAGGCCCGGACGTCGGGCGGCGACTGACGGCTACGCGGTTCGGGATCTCCGGGAGTATCCGGCGGGCAATCGCCTGCCCTTTCGGGGGCGATCACCGGTCCGGGACGTCGACTTCGGCCAAGGCCGGCGTATGCCAGTCGAGCAGGCCGACCTTGCACATCCAGACCAGGTGGCGGGACAGGGCCTCGCGCGGCGCGTCGCCGCAGGCGGCCGCGATCTCGTCGGCGCGCATCTCGCCACGCTCGGCGACCAGGGCACGGATCCGGGCGGTCGCGGCCGGCGCCAGCCGCCAGACCGCGGTGACGTGGTTCAGGGCGGCGGCGTGATGCCGGGCGACATCCTGCGACGCCGGGCCATCCGACGCCCGGAACACCGTGTCGGCGCGGAGGGTTCCGCTGGCGAATCCGGCAAACGCCCCGAACGGGTCCCCGCGGACCGGGTTGCTGCGCGTGGTTCCCTCGGCCTCATAGGCGGCCGCCGACCGCCGGATGGACTCGAGCTGCTCGAACAACCCGGCGTACTGGCGGATGATCACCGGCCAATCGAAGGTCTCGCGGGCGTGCCGACGGGCCGCCTCGCCCATGCGCCGCGCCAGTTCCGGATCGCTGGCCAGCGCCACCAGAGCGTCGGCGGTGGCGCGGATGTTCACCGCGACATGGGCCGCCACCTGGGCGACATATTGCTGGTAGGTGTCCATGCCGAGCGCATGCCGGCCGGCGATCAGGCTGCCGGCGCCGTCCGGCGCCATCAGCGTCGGCACGCGGAATCCGGTGACGCCATGGCGCACGGTGTAGCGGTAGCCGTCCCAGTCGCTCACCACCACCGGCAGCCCGGCCGCCATCGCCTCGATCGGCGTGATGCCGAAGGTCTCCTGGATGTTGTCGACCAGCGAGACGAATACGTCGGACGCCGGCCAGATCCGATCGAGCACCGCCGGGTCGTTGCCGTCGAGATAGCGGACGGTCACGCTCGGGGCGTACAGGGCGGCCGCCTGGTCCCATACGCCCGGATCGCGCTCGTCGTTCGGGAACCATCCGGCCATCAGGAACTCGACCGGCCGGCCGGTCCGCCGGGCGGTTTCCTCGGCGGCCGCGAACATCGCCTGCGGGTAGGCCTTCTCGAAATACGACAGCCGCCCGAGCCACAGCATGACGAAGGCGTCTTCGGCGACCCCGAGGGCGGCCCGGGCAGCGCTCCGGCCGATCCCGTCGCGGCGCGCCGCGAATGCCGCGACGTCGACCCCGAGCGGGATCACCGGAAGCTGCGGCAGCGGCCGGCGATGCGCCGCCCCCGGCACCACGAACCGCGACGCCAGGTAGTCGCTGGTCTCCTCCAGCAGGGTCCGCAGGTGACGCTGCACCGCCGGCGAGGTGCAGACGATGGCGTCCCAGGGTTCGACCGGGCTCGCGACCACCTCGGCGGTGTATGCGCGCATCGCCTGCGGCCCGAGCGAGTGCAGCAGCCCGACCACGCTGTAGGCCCGGTCGTCGCCGCCACGGCGCAGCCAGCCGAGTTCGGCGAGCCTCGCCTGGCCGCGGAACAGCACGCCGCGGTCGGCGATCGCGCGCTGGTTCAGGATGGTGGTGGCGTGTACCGGCTTCGGCGCCGGACTGTCCCCGAACAGGTTGGCCGCCAGCGCCGCGTCGTCGACCTTGTTGTGCACCAGGAACAGCTGGTCGGCCCAGGGCCCGTGCTCGATCAGCGCCCGGAACAGCCCGCGATTGGCGATGTCCTTGCCGAACGGATTGGCCCGCTGCTGCATCGGGTTGTCAGCGATGTAGATGGCGCAGCCGCCTGCCATGGGGTCCTTCCGGGAGTCCGGGGTTCAATCGGGGATCGGGGCCGGTATACGGCCTGCGGCTCCGGGAGTGAAGGGCTACGTGGAGCGTGGTGCCGGATCGCAGTCACCGGCGACCTCAGACCCTGGCGCGAATGCCTGCAACCGTTCCCGCCCTGCCGAGCGGCGGGAATGGTGAGCGCGACAGGGTTCGAACCTGTGACCGGCTGATTAAAAGTCAGCTGCTCTACCAACTGAGCTACGCGCCCGCCCCGGCCCCGCCCGGATGCTGCCGCCGGGGGCCGTCACGACGGCGGGAACCTAGGCAGGCCGCCGCCGCAGGTCAACTCAATAAGCCGCCCGACTCGGCCGCGGTCAGTCCCCGAACGGGCCGGTCTGCTTGGCCTGGCTGACTTGGCTTGGATCACTGTTGAACCGGTTCATCACCCGTTCGGCGACGCGCGGCGTGACGAACTCGGTGATCGGTCCGCCGAGCCGGGCTATCTCCTTCACGAAGCGCGACGAGATGAACTGGTGGCGGTCCGAGGCCATCAGGAACATCGTCTCGATCCGCGGGTTCAGGCGGGCGTTCATGCCGGCCATCTGGAACTCGTACTCGAAGTCGGAGACCGCCCGCAGACCGCGGATGATCACCGAGGCCCCCTGCGACTCGGCGAAATGCATCAGCAGCGAGCCGAACGGCTTGACGTCGATGGCGGCCTTGAAACCATCCTCGTCGTTCTTGGCGAGAATGTCGGCGATCTCGTCGTTCACCATCTCGACCCGTTCGTCGAGGCTGAACAACGGGCCCTTCCCGGCATTCCGGGCAACCGCGACTACCAGCCGGTCGACTGTCTTGCTGGCGCGCCGGATGATGTCGATATGGCCCTTGGTGATCGGGTCGAAAGTGCCCGGATACACCCCGACGTGCTCGGGGCGTGTCACCTGCGTGGTCATTCCGTCGTATCCCCCTGATCCGGACCGGACGTGCCGGTCGCGTCCCCGTCGATATTGCCGCCACCGGTATCGTCGTTGCCGGCGACGCCGCCGTCGACATCGCCGACGCCGTCGGTGTCTCCACCTTCGGCATCGCCATGCTCGTCGTCGCCGGTCTCCCCGACCAGCGACACCGAAACCACCTTCTCCTCGCCGACGACCCGGAACAGCAGGACGCCCTGGGTCTTGCGTGCCGCCACCCGGATGTCGTCGACCGGGCAGCGGATGACCTGCCCGTTGTCGGTCACCAGCATGATCTGGTCGTTCGGGGTCACCGGGAAGGCGGTGACTACCGGGCCGTTCTTGAGGGTGACGTCCATCGACGCGATGCCCTGGCCGCCGCGCCCGGTCACCCGGTACTCATGGGCCGAGGTGCGCTTGCCGTAGCCCTTCTCGGTCACCGACAGCACGAACTCCTCGGCACCGCCGAGAACCGCGAACCGCTCCTCGCTCAGCATCACGTCCGGAGCGCTCGCATCCTCGTCGCCCTCGCCGCTGCCGCGCCGGATCCACGCGGCCTGGCGCAGGTAGACGTCGCGCTCGCTCTGCTCGGCCCCCTCGACGTCCAGGTAGTCGACGTGGCGCAGGATCGACATCGACACGACATGGTCGCCGGCTGCCAACCGAATGCCCCGCACGCCGAGCGAATCGCGGCCGCGGAACAGCCGGACGTCGGCCGCCGGGAACCGGATCGCCTTGCCCAGCCGGGTGGCCAGCAGGACGTCGTCGCCCTCGTTGCACGGCATCACCGCGATCAGCCGGTCGTCGTCGTCAAGCTTCATCGCCCGCTTGCCGGCGCGGTTGATGTTCGTGAAGTCGCTGAGCGCGTTGCGCCGGACGGTCCCGGCGGCGGTCGCGAACATCACGTGCAGGCCGTCCCAGCTCTCCTCGTCCGCCGGCATCGGCATGACGGTCTGGATCCACTCGCCTTCTTCAAGCGGCAGCAGGTTGACCATCGGCCGGCCGCGCGACTGCGGCGTGCCCTCGGGCAGCCGGTAGGTCTTGAGCTGGTAGACTTGGCCGCGCGATGTGAAGAACAGGATCGGCGCGTGGCTGTTGGCCACGAACAGCCGGTTCACCACGTCCTCGTCGCGGGTCGCCATGCCGGCCCGGCCCTTGCCGCCGCGCTTCTGCGACCGGTACGTGGTCAGCGGCACCCGCTTGATGTAGCCCGAGTGGCTGACCGTGACGACCATGTCCTCGCGGGCGATCAGGTCCTCGATATCGTGCTCGAACTCGTTCTCCTGGATCTCGGTCCGGCGGTCGTTGGACCAGGCCTCGCGGGTCTGCTCCAACTCCTCGCGGAGCACCCCCAGCAGCCGCGGCCGGGAGGTCAGGATGTCCAGGTAGTCCTTGATCCGGCCGGCGATCTCCTCGGCTTCCTCGATCAGCTTGGACCGCTCCATGCCGGTCAGTCGCTGCAGCCGCAGTTCCAGGATGGCGCGGGCCTGGGGTTCGGACAGCCGGTAGGTGCCGTCGTCGGCGACGCGGTGGCCCGGGTCGTCGATGATGGCGATGAAGTCGGCGACCTCCTCGGCCCGCCAGTCGGCCTCGCACAACCGGCGCCGTGCCTCGCCGGCGTCCGGCGACGACCGGATCAGCGCGATCACCGCGTCGAGGTTGTTGATCGCGACCATCAGACCGGCCAGCACGTGGGCGCGTTCGCGCGCCTTGTGCAGCAGATACCGGGTGCGCCGGGTGATCACCTCCTCGCGGAACTCGACGAAGGCGAAGATCACGTCGCGCAGGTTCATCTGCAGCGGCCGACCGCGATTCAGCGCCAGCATGTTGACGCCGAAGCTGGTCTGCAGCGGCGTGTAGCGATAGAGCTGGTTCAGCACCAGTTCGCCGATGGCGTCCCGCTTCAGTTCGACGACGACGCGGACGCCGTCGCGATCGCTCTCGTCGCGCAGGTCGGAGATGCCATCGATGATCTTCTCGCGGACCGTCTCGGCGATCCGCTCGATCATCCGGGCCTTGTTGACCTGGTACGGGATCTCGCTGACGACGATGGCGAAGCGATCCTTGCGGATTTCCTCGATCTCGGCGCGCCCCCGCATGATCACCGAGCCGCGGCCGGTGTGGTAGGCCTCGCGGATGCCCGAACGACCGAGGATCAGCCCGCCAGTCGGGAAGTCCGGCCCCGGCACGAACGCCATCAGTTCGTCGATGGTGATGCCCGGGTTGTCCAACATCGCCAGGCAGGCGTCGACCACCTCGCGGAGATTGTGCGGCGGGATGTTGGTCGCCATGCCGACCGCGATGCCGCCGGCGCCGTTGACCAGCAGGTTCGGATACTCGGCCGGCAACACCGAGGGCTCGTGCGTCGTCTCGTCGTAGTTCGCGACGAAGTCGACGGTTTCCTTGTCGATATCCCGGAGCAGGCCTTCCGCCGCCTTGGCCAACCGGGCCTCGGTGTACCGCATGGCCGCCGGCGGATCGCCGTCCATCGAGCCGAAGTTGCCCTGGCCGTCGACCAGCGGCAGGCGCATGGAGAAGTCCTGCGCCATCCGGACCATGGCGTCGTAGATCGCGCTGTCGCCATGCGGGTGATACTGGCCCATCACGTCACCGACGATACGGGCCGACTTGCGGTACTGCCGGGTCCAGTCGTAGCCGCCGACCTTCATGGCGTACAGGATGCGCCGGTGCACCGGTTTCAGGCCGTCGCGGACGTCCGGCAGCGCGCGGGCGACGATCACGCTCATCGCGTAATCGAGGTACGAGCGCCGCATCTCGTCTTCGATGGAGACCGGGGCGATGTCGTGATGAGCGGGTGTAATGTCGGACAACCGAGGGGTTCCGGATCAGGTGGATGTGGACGGCCTGGCACGGCCTTCGCGGCGCCGAATCGGGCACGGCCGCTCTTGACGAAAACTTAGCAGAACAGCGACGGTGCGGCAATGTTGCGGCGCCGAAGGCGCAGGTCGCGGTCACCGCGGGCGCGGCGGCCCGGCCGGGTGCCGTTGAACCGGGCACTCAGGCGATTTCGGCGGCCTGCGCGGGCGGCAGCCGGCGCGACGGGTCGAACCACACGGTCGCGGTCGTGCCGACGCCGACGGCCGATTTGAGGTCCAGCGAGCCGCCATGCATCTCGACCAGTGCCTTGGCGATGTTGAGGCCGAGCCCGGACCCCTCGCCGTCGCGCGCAACCGGCCCGCCGACCTGCCCGAACAGCTGGAAGACCTGCCCCAGGTCGTCCTCCGACATGCCGCGTCCGGTATCGGAGATCTCGACCGTCGCGCCGCCCGGACCCTCGAGGCACCGGATGGTGATCGAGCCGCCATTGTCGGTGAACTTCACCGCGTTCGACAGCAGGTTCAGCAGGATCTGCTTGAGCGCCCTGGTGTCCACCATCAGCCTGATCGGCGACGGTCGGTAGTCGATCTGCAGCCCCTTGGCCTCGACCCTCGGCGCCAGCAGTCCCAGGCACTGCTCGATGATCGGCCCGAGCTCGGTGGCCTCTTCCACCAGTTCGTGACGGCCCGCCTCGATCCGCGAAAGGTCGAGGATGTCGTCGATCAGCGATCGCAGGTGATCGCCGCTGTCGTGGATCATGCGGCCGTAGTTACGATAGCGGGGATCCGAATTCGGCCCGTACAGCTCGAGTGCGATGATCTCGGAAAAGCCGAGAATCGCGTTCAGCGGCGTGCGCAACTCATGGCTCATCCGGGCCAGGAAGTCGGACTTCGCGGCATTGGCCCGGGCCGCCTCGGCAAGCGCGACCTGCATGGCGCTGGTCGATGTCTTCAAAGCCCGGGTCTGGATCTGCAGCTGGAGATGGCTGCCGGCCAGCTCGGCGGCGGAACGCCGGGCCCGCCGGACGATCAGATACATCAGGATGGCGGCCAGGGTCGCGATTCCCGCCAACGGTGCCGCCAACCCCGGGATCAGCGCATTGCCGGGCCGGTTGCCGGCCCAGGCCAGGCGCGCGATCTCGCGGTCGTCGATCGAGCGCAGCGGCACCGAGTCCGGCAGCGGCTCCGATGCCGCGACCAGGTGCATGTCCGGCAACAGGAACAACTCGCCGAAACGCCGCAGCATCGCGTCGTCGACGCGGCGCATGAAGACCAGGACGACCGGCGCACCGGCACTCAGCGGGATCGGCCGCTCGTCCTCCCATTTGACCACCGCGGCGACGGCAATCGCAGGGGTTCCGTCGATCTCGAGGTAGCTGGTCGCGATTCCCGGCGCCGAACCGGGTTCGCCGGCCATCGCGCGCGCCGCCGACACCAGGTGCGACAGCTCCCCGGACAGGCGGGAATTCAGCCCGACGCCCTGTACCTTGCCGTCCACCATGCCGTAGACCGGTACCGGACCGCCATCGACCACCAGAGTGGCATCCATTCGGAGGTTGTCATTGGCCCAGTCGCCCACATTGGCGGCAGCCCACCTGGCATCGGGCGAGACGACGAGATTCGCCGCCGCTTCGTCCCAGAACGAATAGTCGCGCACGATCTCGCCGATCTGCTCGGCCTCGACACGAAGCGCGCTGCCGGCCAGGTGGCGGTCCGTTTCGATGGCGAGCCGGTTCTGGCTGACGGCCGCCATCGCCACCAGTGTCAGGATCAGCGCCACCACGCCGACGCCAAGCAAGGCGATCGGCACCACGGCGTCGCGAATCGCGGCGCGCTGAAGGCCGGGCATGGGCATCGTCGCCGCGTCGGGCGGGCGCTGCGGATCGTTGGTGTAATCGGAGTCGGACTGGGGCATCCGGCCGAGATAGCGGGATCGGCCTTAAGAAGTCGATAACGGCGGCGGGCTCAATCCACTCGGGCCATTCGGGCGGACAGCGACAGGCTGAGCGGCAGCTTCACCGCGAAATCGTCCGGCCAGCGGTACAGGCCGGGGCGGCCCGGCACCAGGAACGGCAGCAGCTTCCAGGCGATCTCGTCGTGCTCGTGCAGCCACTCCAGCCGCAGCCCGGCGCCGATCATGGCGTTCACGATGTCGGAGACGCTGTGCGCCCACTCGTAGCTGCGCTGGTTGCGGATCTCGGCGTCCGGGTCGGCGTAGTCGACGGTGACGGTGTTGGCGACCGGCCGGTCGTCGTGGAAATACGGGTAGTGCAGCCGCATGGTCCCGGCCGGCAGGGCGGCGGCCTCGGCGGAATCGTCGAACACCAGGGATGCCGGATGGGCGTCGCAGAAATAGAACCGTCCGCCGGGCTTCAGGAAATGCGCCACGACCTTGGCCCAGCCCGCCAGGTCCGGCAGCCAGCAGATCGTGCCCCAGGTGACGTAGACCAGATCGAACCGGCCCGCGATCAGCTCCGGCGCGGCATACAGGTCGCCCTCGACGAACCGGGCGTCCAGCCCGAGCTCGGCGGCCAGCGCCCGGGCCGCCGCCACCGCCGCCGGCGAGAAGTCCAGCCCGGTGACCCGCGCCCCGCGCTGCGCCAGGATCAGGCTGTCGACCCCGAAATGGCACTGCAGGTGCAGCACGTCGAGCCCGTCGACCGGGCCCACTTCGTCCTCCTCGATGGCATGCAACGGCCGCTCGCCGCGCCTGAGCGCGTCGATGTCGTAGCCATCCGGGCCGGTCGAGGCGGCATGGATGTCGACCAGTTCGTCCCAGAACGCGCGATTGGCGTCGAAAAACGCGGTGTTGTCGGACATGGTCGAACCTCGGTCACCGATTGCGCCAGCCGACTTTGCCCCGAGGCGCTGCCGTCCGTCGAGAGGTCCGACCGACGGCACTCAGCTAGTTCGGCACCGGCATGTCAGACTCGTAGGGACATGGCGGAACCGCAAAGCGTTCCGGCAGCGTGACGCCGGTGCCGCAGGCATAGGCGAAGTTGGTACGGTCGTCGAATTTTGCGCCCGTGAAATCGGCGCCGGTGAGCGTGGCCCCGCGGAGGTCGGCCTTGGGCAGGACGGCATCGCCAAGCCGCGCACCGTCAAGCCTGCGCTCCCGGAGATCCAGGCCGAGGACACGCTTCAGCGCCTGCTTGCGCTCCTCCTCGCTGCCCTCCTTCAGCGCCACGACCACCTCCGCCGGCGGATCGCCGCGCACCAGCACCTGCTCGCGCAGGTCGAGATGGCGGCGGGCAATCTCGAACGGCACCGCATCGGTGACCAGCAGGCCGTAGAACGCCGCCACCGGCAGAATCGTGGCGGCGAGCATTGCGCCGCCACGGGGGAGGCTCGGCATCGGCTGCCAGCCTCGGCGCCAGCGCCGCGAGATCGCCACCGCTCGCCAGACCCGGCGTGGCCGAAGCCACCGCCCGCCCGCCCGGATCAGCACGGCGGCCACCCGTACGACCCGGAGCCCGCACGCAATCGGCCGCCACCACCATTCGCGAACCGCACCGTCGCCGGTCAGGATGTAGGGCCAGAAAATCAGTAGCAGGGCGATGCCGGCCGCCACCGCGGCGCGCTGCATCCCGGTCCACAGGGTGCTCTGAAACGGCAGAAAGCGGATCTCGGCCCAGATCAGCAGGGCCACCGGCAGGGCGACGGCCGAGGCCCAGACCATCAGGCCCAGCAGCGCCCGCATCAGCCTGTCGTGCTGCCGGCTGGCCAGCATCTGGGCGAACGCCAGCGGGAACAGCCGCTCGCGCTGGTCGGCCCGCGCCGGCTCGCCCAGCGGTTCCAGCGCCGCTTCGAACGCATACAGCTTACGGGCCAGCAGGTGGAACTGCAGCAGCAGGTTGAAATGCGCCAGCACGAACAGCCACGGTGCCGCGATGTAGAAGCCGACGATCGGGATGTCGACGTTCAGCAGCGGCAGCCGGACCGGATCGATCTTCAGGAGTTGGACGTCGGTGGTGCCGGCGATGATGACGGCGATATAGGCGCCGAGCCCCATGAAGCCGAAGAACAGGGTGCGGACCAGCCGGGCGGAATCGTCGGCCGACTGCCGCAACCCCTCGGCCCGCGCGACGGCGGCCGGGTCGTCCTGCTTGGCGGAAGAAGCCTTCCGGGCCATGGCGCGCGCCGCACGGTTGCGTGATCAGCCAGGATCACACCACGCGCGGGTCAAGGGCAAGCACGGGGACGGGCAAGCGCGGGGAACGGCCCCACCGCCTCAGAACGGGATTTCGTCGTCCAGGTCGCTCGGGCCGCCCATCGGGGCCGGGCCGCCGCCGCCGGACCGGCCGCCACCAGAAGAGCCGCCACCGGAGGCGCCGCCCGACGAACCACCGCCGTAGCCACCGCCGGAACCGCCACCGCCGCCCGATCCACCGCCGCCGTAGTCGTCGCCGCGGCCGTAGTCGCCACCACCGCCACCACCACCGCCACCACCGTCACCGCGGCCGCCGAGCAGGGTCAGTTCGCCGCGGAAACGTTGCAGCACGACCTCGGTGGTGTACTTCTCCTGGCCGCTCTGGTCGGTCCATTTGCGGGTCTGGAGCTGGCCCTCGACGTAGCAGGAACTGCCCTTGCGCAGATACTGCTCGGCGATCCGGGCGAGGTTCTCGTTGAAGATCACCACCCGGTGCCATTCGGTGCGCTCGCGCCGCTCGCCACTGGACTTGTCGCGCCAGTTCTCGGAGGTCGCGAGCGTGAAGTTCACGATCTTGGTGCCGTCCTGGGTGGACCGGACCTCCGGGTCGCGGCCCAGGTTGCCGATCAGGATGACCTTGTTGACGCTGCCCGCCATCGTCTCGCTCTCGCTTGTCAGTCGAATTCCATAGCGGCGCCGGCCGATGACGGCCCGCGGTCGCGTCGACGGACCATCCCACATCGCCCGGCGCGTTCCAAGTCCGTTGCGGCGTATCGGCAGCCCGAAACCGGCTTTGCGGTTACGAAGTATGGCCGTCGTTACGGCCCGGCATCGAATCGGATTCACGGTAGCGAATCGCCCTACCGCTTGAACTTCCGCGAGTTATCCACAGATCGCGACACGCTCTGTCAGCAGCCGCGGCGGCAAAGTCGCTTGGCCGGTGGCAATATCGCACCGTCGCACCCTATATTCCGAGGTCGCATCCGCTCCCGCAAGACCGAACCGAGGCCGGCCATGGCGCCCCTTCCCGCGTCCTACAGCGAACTCCGCGTGATCCGCGTACGCGGCGCCCGGGAGCATAACCTGAAGAACGTCGACATCGACCTGCCGCGCAACGCGCTGTCGGTGCTGACCGGCCTGAGCGGCTCCGGCAAGTCGTCGCTGGCCTTCGACACGATCTACGCCGAGGGCCAGCGCCGCTATGTCGAGAGCCTGTCGGCCTATGCCCGGCAGTTCCTGGAACTGATGCAGAAGCCCGACGTCGACCTGATCGAGGGCCTGTCGCCGGCGATCTCGATCGAGCAGAAGACCACGTCGCGCAACCCGCGCTCGACGGTCGGCACGGTCACCGAGATCTACGACTATCTGCGCCTGCTGTACGCCCGGGTCGGCATCCCCTACTCGCCGGCGACCGGCCTGCCGATCGAGAGCCAGACCGTCAGCCAGATGGTCGACCGCATCCTGGATCTGCCGGAAGGCGCGCGGCTGTACCTGCTGGCGCCGATCGCCCGCGGCAAGAAGGGCGAGTTCCGCAAGGAGCTGGCGGACCTGCGCAAGCGCGGCTTCCAGCGCGTCAAGATCGACGGCGAGCTGCTGGAGATCGAGGACGCGCCGGCCCTCGACAAGAAGCGCAAGCACGACATCGAGGTCGTGGTCGACCGGCTGGTGGTGCGCGACGGCATCCAGACCCGGCTGGCCGATTCGATCGAAACCGCGCTCGGCCTGTCGGACGGCCTGCTGTTCGCCGACGAGGCGGATTCCGGCGAACGCCACACCTTCTCGGCCAAGTTCGCCTGCCCGGTCTCCGGTTTCACCATCGACGAGATCGAGCCGCGGCTGTTCTCGTTCAACAACCCGTTCGGCGCCTGTCCGTCCTGCGACGGCCTGGGCACCAAGATGTATTTCGATGCCGATCTGGTGATCCCGAACCCGACGCTGTCGCTCAAGAAGGGCGCGGTCGGCCCGTGGGCGGCCAGCTCGTCGAAATACTACGTGCAGACACTGGAGAGCCTGGCGAAGCATTTCGGCGTAGCGATGGACACGCCCTGGGAGGATCTGCCGGAGGCGGCGCGCGACGCCATCCTGAACGGCACCGGCGACGAGCCGGTCACCATGACCTTCGAGGACGGGCTGCGGTCCTACAAGACCACCAAGCCGTTCGAAGGCGTGGTCACGAACATGCAGCGGCGCTGGCGCGAGACCGACAGCGCCTGGGTGCGCGAGGAGCTCGGCCGCTACCAGTCGGTGGCGCCGTGCGAGGCCTGCGGCGGCCAGCGGCTGAAGCCGGCGGCGCTGGCGGTCAAGGTCGGCGGCCTGACGATCTCAGAGGTCTGCGAGTTCTCGATCGGCAAGGCCGTGGCGTGGTTCGACGAGCTCGAGGACTCGCTGCGATCGAAGGAGCTCGAGATCGCCCAGCGGATTCTCAAGGAGATCCGCGAGCGGCTCGGCTTCCTGAACAATGTCGGGCTCGAATACCTGACCCTGTCGCGCGGCTCCGGCACGCTGTCCGGGGGCGAGAGCCAGCGTATCCGCCTGGCCTCGCAGATCGGCTCCGGCCTGACCGGCGTGCTGTACGTGCTGGACGAACCGTCGATCGGCCTGCACCAACGCGACAACGCGCGGCTGCTGGCGACCCTCAAGCGGCTGCGCGACCTCGGCAACACGGTGATCGTGGTCGAGCACGACGAGGACGCCATCCGCGACGCCGACTACGTGGTCGACATGGGCCCGGGCGCCGGCGTCCATGGCGGCACGGTGGTGGCATGCGGCACGCCCGAGGAAGTCATGCGGGCGCCGGAGAGCCTGACCGGGCAGTACCTGTCGGGGTTCCGCCAGATCGCCATCCCGAAGCAGCGCCGCAAGGCCAGGAAAGGCCGCTTTCTCAAGATCGCCGGGGCCTCCGGCAACAATCTGAAGGATGTCGACCTGACGATCCCGCTCGGCACCTTCACCTGCGTCACCGGGGTATCCGGCGGCGGCAAGTCGACCCTGGTGATCGAGACCCTGTGGAAGGCGCTGGCGCGCCGGCTGCACAACGCCCGCGAGCACGCGGCGCCGTTCACGTCGATCGACGGCCTCGACAAGGTCGACAAGGTGGTCGACATCGACCAGTCGCCGATCGGCCGCACCCCGCGCTCCAATCCGGCGACCTATACCGGGGCCTTCACGCCGATGCGCGACTGGTTCGCCGGCCTGCCCGAGGCCCAGGCCCGCGGCTACGCGCCCGGCCGGTTCTCGTTCAACGTCAAGGGCGGGCGCTGCGAAGCCTGCCAGGGCGACGGCGTCATCAAGATCGAGATGCACTTCCTGCCCGACGTGTACGTGCAGTGCGACGTCTGCAAAGGCCACCGCTACAACCGAGAGACCCTGGAAATTCGGTTTCGTGACAAGTCGATAGCCGACGTTCTTGATATGACGGTCGAGGAAGGGGCGAAGTTCTTCAAGGCGGTGCCGTCGATCCGCGACAAGCTGGAGACCCTGGAGCGGGTCGGCCTCGGCTACATCAAGGTCGGCCAGCCGGCGACCACCCTGTCGGGCGGCGAGGCGCAGCGCGTGAAGCTGGCGAAGGAACTGTCCCGGCGGGCCACCGGCCGTACCGTCTACATCCTCGACGAGCCGACCACCGGCCTGCATTTCGAGGACGTCCGCAAGCTGCTGGAAGTGCTGCAGGCGCTGGTCGAGCAGGGTAATACGGTGATCGTGATCGAGCACAACCTCGAGGTCATCAAGACCGCCGACTACATCGTCGATCTCGGGCCCGAGGGCGGCGACGGCGGCGGCCGGATCGTCGCCAGCGGCACACCCGAGGACGTCGCGGCGACGCCGGGCAGCTACACCGGCGAATACCTCGCCCGCTACCTCAAGCCGGCAGCGGCCCCCAAGCGCAAGTCGGCGTAGCCGCCCGGCCCTGATCGGCCGCCCTAGACACTGAACACCTTGCCGGCCACCGGCATCGGCGGTGCGACCCCGATGCCCTGAACGTAGTCGAAATGCGCCCGCCGGGCGGCGGTCGCGGCCTCGAAGCTGCCGGCCCCGTAGAAATAGCGGCGCATGCGGATGTCCTTGTTGGCCTGGTAGAAGCCCTTGAGGGCCGTGATGTCCTGGACGGTCGGGTTCGGCATGGCGTGGCCGTCGACCCCGAGCGCCACCAGCCGCACCCCGCCGAGCTTGTCGGCGCGTTTGAACGACAGGCTGAAGTCCCCGATGAAGCCGGCGACATAAGGGGCGAGATACGAGAAAAGCGTGTGCAGGCGGCCCTGCGGTACGTCGTCGGACAGGCCGCGAACCATCAGGAACATCCGTTTCTCGGCGATTCGCGGCAGCAGCCTGCAGATGTCCAGATACTGGGTGCGATAGCTCTTGGCGGCCAGGGTGTCGTAGTGAACCGGCACGATCAGCAGGGCCCGCCACTTCTGGCCGGCCGCCTCGATCAACGCGGCACCGGCCTTCTGCAGCACCATGCGGTCGATGACCGCCTCGACGGCGCCGGTATCCGAGGGCGCGTCCGGATCGAAGCCGAGGTCGGTTCCCTCGGGGACGTGCAGGTCGGCGTGGTAGCACGACACCAGACGCTTGCGGACGTTCGCCACCGGCCAGAACCGCATCCGCATCTGGTCCTTGGCGGCCTCGACCTTGGCGACCTCGGCCGCCTGCGCGCGCTTCTGTGCCTCCTCGACGGTCTCCTCCAGCGCGGCTGGCGACCGCAGTGCCACAGGATCGTCGCGCGGTACCTCGAACACCATCGGCCGCACCGACACCGCGTCGCCGCCGGCGCCGGCGCCGGAAAGCCGCGCATTGACGTCCCTGCCGATGGCTTGCGCGGTCCTGTTCGCCTGCTCTTTGGTCGCCTTGCCGAACAGCACGATGAAGCGCTCCTCGTGGACCAGGCAGTACACGTCGTCGGCGGTGATGTGCTTCTTGATGATGCCTTCGGTCAGCAGGTGCACCTTGTCCTTGATGCCGTGCCACTGGTCGCCGAAGCGTTCCTTCAGCGCCTCGAAGCCGAGCATCTGGACATTGCCGGCGATCAGCGCGTCGGCCGCCATCTTGTTCTGGCGGACGAAGGACAGCAGCTTGGAGGAGAAGTCTGCGGGATCGCTCGTGTCGAGCTTCTGCCGGTCGAACGACTGCAGAAACCCTGTCTTGCGGGTCTCGCGCGGGATCCCGTCCTTGAATTTTTCGTCCATCCGAACTCCGCCCCCGGCGGCGTCCCTTCCGCGCGAGGCCGTCATGATAGCCCGCCAGTCGCCGAGTCCTTGCGTATATTCGACATTTCGGCCATTCCGCTGCGGTTCGTGGCCTGCCCCGGCATTGCACCCGGGCGTCGCCACCGCTATTTCAACGCAGCATGATGAAACTTCCGTTAACCGATACCGGGGTTCCCCGATGACGTCCGATCTTCGGCCAGTCCACGTGATCGGCGGCGGCCTCGCCGGATCGGAGGCCAGCTGGGCGCTCGCCAATGCCGGCATCCCGGTGGTTCTGCACGAGATGCGGCCGGTGCGCGGTACCGACGCCCACCAGACCGACGGTCTTGCCGAGTTGGTCTGCTCCAACTCTTTCCGTTCCGACGACCACGAGGCCAACGCGGTCGGGGTTCTGCACGAGGAACTGCGACGCTGCGGCTCGCTGATCCTGGCCGCCGGCGACGCCCACAAGGTGCCGGCCGGGTCGGCCCTGGCAGTCGACCGCGACGGTTTCTCCGCGCATGTCCAGGCCCGACTCGAGGCGCATCCGCTGGTGACCATCGAGCGCGGCGAGGTCGCCGGGTTGCCGCCGGCCGAGTGGGATAGCGTCATCGTCGCCACCGGGCCCCTCACCTCGCCGTCCCTGGCCGAGGCGGTGCGTGACCGCACCGGCGCCGATGCGTTGGCGTTCTTCGACGCGATCGCGCCGATCGTCCACACCGAATCGATCAATTTCGACGTCGCCTGGTTCCAGTCGCGCTACGACAAGCCGGGGCCCGGCGGGACCGGCAAGGACTACATCAACTGCCCGCTCGACCAGGCGCAGTACGAGGCCTTCATCCAGGCGCTGCTCGACGGCGAGAAGATGGACTTTCGGGAGTGGGAGGCCACGACGCCGTATTTCGACGGCTGCATGCCGATCGAGGTGATGGCGTCGCGTGGCCTGGACACCCTGCGCTACGGCCCGATGAAACCGGTCGGGCTGACCGACCCGCGCACCGGCCGGCGGGCGCACGCGGTGGTCCAGCTGCGCCAGGACAATGCGCTCGCCAGCCTGTTCAACATGGTCGGCTTCCAGACCAAGCTGCGGCACGGCGAGCAGGTGCGGGTGTTCCGCACCATCCCGGGCCTGGAAAACGCCGAGTTCGCTCGGCTCGGCGGCCTGCACCGCAACACCTTCATCAACTCGCCGTCGCTGCTCGACGCCAGCCTGCGCCTCAAGGTCGAGCCACGGCTGCGATTCGCCGGCCAGATCACCGGCGTCGAGGGCTATGTGGAGAGTTCCGCGATCGGCCTGCTGGCCGGCCGGTTCGCCGCCGCCGAGCGGCTCGGCCGCCAACCCGAGTTCCCGCCGCGCACCACCGCGCTGGGCGCCCTGCTGGCCCATATCACCGGCGAGGCCAACCCGGAGACCTTCCAGCCGATGAACGTCAATTTCGGGCTGTTCCCGCCGCCGGACGAGGCCGAGACCGTCACCGTCAACGGCAAGCGCCGCAAGCTGAAGGGCGTTGACCGCAAGAAGGTCCAGGCGGCCCGGGCGCTCGCCGATATAGACCTGTGGCTGGGCCGGGCGCCGCGGGCGGCGGCCGAATAGCGACCCGGGATCGCCTCACAATCCCAGACGATAGCCGAGCCACCGACCGGCATAGCGCCACACCAGGCCGGACGACGGGGTCGACGGCAGGGCGAACGGCTCGAAGCCGACGCCAGCCAGCCGATCGGCATGATCCCCGGCCCGGTCCGCCAGCAGCCGCAGCGGACGGAACGCGGACGCCCGGAACCCTGCCGAGTCGCGGGCTTCGGCAAGCCGTTGCCGGGCGCGCTGGACTACCGGACGAACCACATTTCCAAGATGAATGGAACCGCCCATATCCCTTATTTTTTGATGAGATATGATGTTTTCCTGAAGTAGTGACTCAGGTAGCGGTGTGCGCCCCGCCGCTACCAGGACCGGGACCGCCCGCATCAGTCCGAGCAGACCCCAGGCGGTGCCGGCCGCGATCGCCGCAATCGGATCGGCGCCGAGGATCTCGGCGATCGCCGCGTGCAGTTCGCCGGCGGTCGCGGCGGCATAGCGCTCCAGGTCGTCGATCGTCGCCGGCGGCTCGCCATCGAGATCCGCTTCGCGGGTGTCGATAATCGCCTGCAGACGTTCCAGACGCAGCCCGTGGCCGGTGACGGCCGCCGCCAGCGGCACCGCGACCTCGTGCACGCGCGGCCGACCGGCCGCGATGCCCACGATGGTCTCGCGCCACCACTGCAGCCGGATCTGTCCGATCCCCGGCTCGCTCACCACCTCGGCGGTCTTGGCGATCTCATGGTTGGCCGCCAGCAGGGCCAGCAGCGCCCGGCGACGCGACGGCGGGGCATACAGGCAGGCAAGATAGCGCTCGCGGTCGTGGCGGCGGGCGATGGCGGTGCAGGAATCCTGGAAGCTGTCCGCCGCGGGCGCGGCGCCGGTCACGGGGCTGCGCGTCGGCGCAGCGGCCGGAAGAACTTCGCCAGGGTCAGTCGCTGATCGGCGTAGTTGGAGCCCAGGTCGCGACCGTACAGCACGTCCGGTACCGCCAGCAGCCGCTCGTATTTCAGCCGGGCGACCCTCTGGCCATGCTCGAGTGCGAACGGAACTTCGTGGGAACGCACCTCCAGCACCGCCGGCGTGCCGCCGGTACCGTCGGGACGGTGGCCGAAGCCGGGATCGAAGAATCCGGCGTAGTGCACCCGGAACTCGCCGGAGGCGGTGTCGTAGGGCACCATCTCGGCGCTGTGGCCGGGGGGGACCCGCACGCCTTCCCGCGACGCCATCAGGTAGAAATCGTCCGGATTCAGGATCAGCCGGCCGGCCGCATCGCCACGGATCGGCTCCCAGAAGTCGAGCGGGTCGTAGTGGGCGACCTTGGAGATGTCGAGCAGCGGCGCATGCCGGCGGGCCCGGTAGGCGACCGGGTCGTCGCCGCGCGCCGCCAGATCGACCGACACCCAGATCCCGTCGGCGATCACCGCTTCCACCGAGGCCCCGCCCGCGAACACCATCGGATCGAGGTCGTGGGCCTCGCGAAGCTGCCGGTCGCTGGTGCCGGTGGAGCCGACCCGGAAGCGGATCTGGTTCATCCGGTCGCCGGCCCGAACCACGATCGAGAAGGTCCGCGGTGCGATCTCCAGGTACATCGGGCCCGAATAGCCGGCCGGCACCTGCTCGAACCCGGACGCCCGGTCGACGATCAGGCGGGTGAACACGTCGAGCCGACCGGTGCTGCTCTTCGGCGAGGCGATCCCGGAGATGCCCGCCGGCAGCGCCAGGCGCTCCGCCAGCGGCACGATGTAGACGCAGCCGCGTTCCAGCACCGTCGGCTTCGACAGGTCGAGCTCGTACATCTCCTGCGAGCGCTGCAGGTCGTCGAGCTTCTGCTCGACCGTGCGCTCCGGCCCCGGCAGGAAGCTGGAGACCACACGGTAGGCACTGGTGCCGAGGCGCAGGTCCAGACTCGCCGGTTGCAGCTGGGCATCCAGGATCGCCGGCTCGGCCGCGATCCAGCCGTCACGGATGCCGGCACGCAGGCTCTGGATCGGCAGGATGCCGTGGTCGCTCGTGTCGATCGGATCGGACGGCATCGCGGTCTGTATCTCCGGCGGAATCGGTCAGCCGACCGGCAGCAACGCCGCGGCCACCCGTCGGCCCTCGGCCAGCAGCAGGTTGAAGGTACGGCAAGCCGCCCCGGTGTCCATCATTTCCGCCACCGGGCCGCGTTCCCGGATCCGCTGGCGGATCGCCGGCGGGATGAACACCTGGGACGGGCCGGTGCCGATCAGCAGGATGTCGAAACCGGGGTCGGCCGCCAGGATCGGCTCGAGCGCGGCGGGATCGAACGGAGCGAGCGCGGTCTCCGGGGTGACCGTCCACGGAACCGTCGCTTCCGGCATCACCAGGATCGGCCCGCGATGAAAAACCTGGACGATACGGAAGCCACCGTCGCCATATCCCTGGATGATCTGAACGCCGTCCGGGACGAGCGGGGTGACGTCCATCGCCTCACCCCTCGCGTTCGGCCCGCTCGTACTCGGGGACCTGCAGGCCGCCGACGTCCTCGTCGCCACGGCGCAGCCCGGTGTAGAGCAGCAGCGGCACCGCGATGAAGACCGACGAATAGGTGCCGACGACGATGCCCCAGATCATCGCCAGCGCGAAGTCGGCCAACACCGCACCACCGAAGACGTAGATCGCGATCAGCGCCAGCAGGGTGGTGCCGGAGGTGAGCGTGGTCCGCGACAGGGTCTCGTTCACCGACAGCTCGAACAGGTCGGCAAGCGCCATCTTCTTGTATTTGCGTAGGTTCTCGCGAACCCGGTCGTAGATCACGACGGTATCGTTGATCGAGTAGCCGGCGATCGTCAGGACCGCGGCGACGGTCGCCAGGTTGAACTCGTGCTGGATGAGCGCGAACAGGCCCAGCGTCGAAATGATGTCGTGAGCCAGCGCCACGATGGCGCCGACGCCGAACTGCCACTCGAAGCGGACCCACACGTAGAGCAGGATCGACAGCAGCGCCAGGCCGACCGCCAGCGCCCCGGCCTCGATCAGTTCCTTGCCGACCGTCGGGCCGACGAACTCGGTACGGCGGTACTCGACACCCTCGCCGAGCACCTTGCGGACCGCGTTGGTCGCCTTGATCTGCTCGGCCTCGTTGCCTTCCTGGCGCTGGATGCGGATCAGCACCTCGTGCTCGTCGCCGAATTCCTGCAGGCTGACCTCGCCGAGGCCGAGGCCGCCCAGTTCGGTCCGCATCTGCGAGATGTTGGCCGGTGCCGTGGTGCGGACCTCGATGAGGATGCCGCCCTTGAAGTCGATGCCGAAGTTCAGGCCGATGGTCGCGACGGCGATCAGCGAACCGATCACCAGCAGGGTCGACAACGCGAAAGCGAACAGCCGACTGCGGATAATCGGCAATCGGGGGTTCCGGGGAACGAAGCGGATCGGTTTCAGCATCGTCTGTCTCCGGCCTCAGATCGGCAGTTCGGTCGGACGGGCGCGGCGCGCCCAGATCGCCACGAACAACCGTGTCACCATCACCGCCGTGAACATCGACGTCACGATCCCGATCCCCAGGGTCACCGCGAAGCCTTTGACCGGACCGGAGCCGAGCGCGAACAGGAACACCGCGGCAAACAACGTCGTCAGGTTGGAGTCGACGATGGTCGTGAACGCCCTTCGGTAACCGGCGTCGAGCGCGTTGATCGGCGACCTGCCGTTGTCGAGCTCCTCGCGAACCCGCTCGAAGATCAGCACGTTGGCATCCACCGCCATACCGATGGTCAGCACGATTCCGGCGATTCCCGGCAGCGTCAGGGTGGCCTGGATCGCCGACAGCGCACCTAGGATCAGGCCGATGTTCAGCATCAGCGCCAGGTTGGCGAAGATCCCGAACAGACCGTAGGCAACAATCATGAAGCCCACGACCAGCGCCAGGCCGACGATCGAGGCGACCTTGCCCGAAGCGATGGAATCGGCGCCCAGGCCCGGCCCGACCGAGCGTTCCTCGAGAACCGTCAGCGGTGCCGGCAGCGCGCCGGCACGCAGCAGCAGCGCGAGGTCCTGCGCTTCCTGAACGCTGAAGCTACCGGAGATGACTCCGGTGCCGCCCAGGATCGGCTCGCGGATCACCGGCGCCGAGATGACCTTGTCGTCGAGCACGATCGCGAACGGCCTGCCGACGTTCTCGGTGGTCGCCTGCCCGAACCGGCGGCCGCCGACGGCGTCGAAGCGGAAGCTGACCACCGGGCGGCCGTCCTGGAAGCTTGGCTGCGAGTCGACGAGATTTTCGCCGCTGACCATCACCCGGCGCTTGACCACATAGTGGCTCGGGCCCTGGTTGTCGGCCGACGGCAATACCTTGGAGCCCGGCGGCACCCGGCCCGCGAGGGCATCCGAAGCCGACGCGTTCGGGTCGACGAGCTGGAAGGTCAGTTTGGCGGTCTGCCCGATCAGCGCCTTGACCCGCTCGGGATCGTCGACGCCGGGGAGCTGAATTAGGATGCGACTCTCGCCCTGGCGCTGGATCAACGGCTCGCGGGTGCCGGTCTCGTCGACGCGCCGCCGCACGATCTCGATCGATTGCTGGACGGCGTTCCGGGTGATTTCGGCGATCGACTTCTCGTTCAGGGCGATGGTCACCCGATTACCCGCGGTCGCGACCTCGGTGCCGGGCTCGAAGTTGCGCGCCAGTTGCCTGGCTTGCTCGAGCTGGCCGGGCTCGCGGACCTCGAAACTGGCGAGATCGCCCCGCACGCCCAGGCCGATATAGCCGATCTTGGCGTCGCGCAGCTCACGGCGCGCGGTCTCGACGATCGCCTCCAGACGCTCCTGCACCACCACCTTGGCATCGACCTCCAAGAGCAGGTACGAGCCGCCCTGCAGGTCGAGGCCGAGATTGATCTGCCTGCCCGGCAAGCCGGTCGGCACATCGCCGAAGGTGCCGCGATCGAACAGATTCGGTGCCGCATAGACCACGCCGAGGAGGCACACCAGCACCACCAGCAGGATCTTCCAGGTCGGGAACTGAAGCATTTTGCTCGCCTAGCTAGCGTAGCGCGGACCCGGGTGCGTCAGCTCGTGGACTTCGGAGCTTCCGGCGTCGCGTCCTCGTCGGCCTGAACCTCGGCCTCGGCCGGTTCATCGGTCTTGTCGGCCTTGCCCTTGCCCTTCGGCGCGGACTTCGCCGCGACCGGCTGGCCCTTGCCGCGGACCTCGGCGATCATGGCGCGCGCCACCTGCACCCGTACATTGGGCGCGATCTCCATGGTCAGCAGGTCGTCGCCTTCGGTCACCTTGGTCACCACGCCGACCAGGCCGCCATTGGTCACGATCCGATCGTTGCGCCGGACGTTGGAGAGCATCTCGCGATGCTCCTTCATCTTCTTCTGCTGCGGTCGGATCAGAAGGAAGTAGAAGACCGCGAAGATGAGGACCAAGGGTGCCAGCGACATGATGAGGTCGCTGCCGCCACCAAGTCCGCCCATACCCTGTGCATAGGCCGGTGAAATCAACATGCCGTTCCGTCTCCCGCAGGGTTCGTCCCCGCTCGCTCTCAGGGCGCGCCAGTGCTGCCGGCGCGAAGTGGCCGGACTATAACGACGCACCCGCGAATTGCAACGTCGTGCGGCCGGCAACCGCGCCGCGGCGTTGACCGTGTACCGGCTCGCCGCTAACGTCCGCCGCTTCTAACGTTTATGCCCTGTTTCCGCCCTTCCTGGAACGCTGCCCGAGACCGCCGCCATGTCCGCCGACAAGCCGATCCCCCCAACCCTCGACGTCCCGGTTCCCGCAGATGCGGACACCCTCGCCGTGCTCGGCCGCATCGCTGCCGCGCTCGAGCGGCTGGCGCCGCCGCCGCCGGCTGCCTCCGACGTGCGCGCCGCCGACGGCTTCATCTGGGACGCCACGCTCGGCCGCCTGGATCCGATCGCCAAGATCAATCGGGTTCCGATCGAGCTGCTGCGCGGTGTCGAGCAGCAGCGCCGGACCCTGTATGAGAATACCGAGCGCTTCGCCCTCGGCATGCCGGCCAACAACGCCCTGCTGTGGGGCGCCCGCGGCATGGGCAAGTCGTCGCTGGTCAAGGCGGTGCATGCCGAGATCAACGCCAACCACCCGGGCTCGCTGGCCTTGATCGAGATCCACCGCGAGGATCTCGAGACCCTGCCGAGGCTGCTGCACGTCCTGCGCGACGCCGACCGTCGGGCGGTGGTGTATTGCGACGATCTGTCCTTCGACCACGCGGACAACAGCTACAAGTCGCTGAAGGCGGTGCTGGAAGGCGGTATCGAGGGCCGACCCGAGACGGTTCTGTTCTACGCGACCTCGAACCGCCGCCACCTGATGGCGCGCGACATGATCGAGAACGAGCGCTCGACGGCCATCAACCCCTCGGAGGCAGTCGAGGAGAAGGTCTCGCTGTCGGACCGGTTCGGGCTCTGGCTCGGCTTCCACAGCTGCGACCAGGACACCTTCTTCGCGATGATCGAGGGTTATGCCCAGGCCTACGGGATCGAGGTCCCACGCGAGCAGCTGCTGGCCGAGGCTCGCGAATGGCAGGTGACCCGCGGCTCGCGCTCCGGACGCGTGGCCTGGCAGTTCATCCAGGACCTGGCCGGCCGGCACGGCAAGAAGGTCGCTTAACCGGCGCGGGTCGGTGGAGGGAACGGCATGATCGAAAGCCTGACCCTCCTGCTGGTCTGCCAGCTCGCCGGCGAAGTGCTGACCGGCCTGTTCAAGCTGCCGGTCCCGGGTCCGGTCCTCGGCATGGTGCTGCTGTTCGCCGGGCTGCTGGTCCGCGGCGGGGTCCCGCGGGCGATGCAGACCACCGCCGGCACCCTGCTGTCGCATTTCTCGCTACTGTTCGTGCCGGCCGGGGTCGGGATCATGCTGCACCTGCAGCGGATCGAGGACGCCTGGCTGGCGATCGGCGTGGCGCTGGTCGCGAGCACGCTGATCGCCGTCGCGGTCACCGCCCTGGCGATGCTGGGGCTGGAACGGCTGGCCGGCCGCGGTCCCGATGCCACCGGGCAGGACCCGTCATGAGGCCGGTCGGCGAGCTCTGGGTGTACCTGGCGGCCAACCCGCTGCTGCACCTGACCCTCACCCTTCTCGCCTACCTGATCGGCGACCGGATCTACCGGCGGTTCGGGATGAACCCGCTGCTGAACCCGGTGGTGATCGCCATCGTTATGCTTGTCGGCCTGCTGGTCGCCACCGGCACATCCTACGAGCGCTATTTCGAGGGCGCGCAGTTCGTCCATTTCCTGCTGGGACCGGCGACGGTGGCGCTGGCGATTCCGCTGTACAATCAGTTCGACCGGGTGCGCCGGTCCGCCGGCCCGCTGCTGGCGGCGGTGGTGCTCGGCTCCCTGGCGGCATCGCTGAGCGCGATCGGCATCGCCCTGCTGCTGGGCGCCGCCCCGGAGATCGTCGCCTCGATCGCCCCGAAATCGGTGACCACGCCGATCGCCATGGGCATCGCCGAGCAGCTCGGCGGCCTGCCGTCGCTGACCGCGGTCCTGGTGATCCTGACCGGCGTCACCGGCGCCATGCTGGGGCCGCCGCTGCTCAACCTGCTGCGGATCCGCGACTGGCGGGCCCGCGGTCTGGCGATCGGTGTCGCCGCGCACGGCATCGGCACGGCGCGGGCCATGCAAGTGAACGAAGTGGCAGGCGCCTTCTCCGGCCTCGCCATGGGGCTGAACGCGCTGTCGACCGCCATCCTGCTGCCGCTGCTGTGGTCCTGGCTGTTCTGAGGCCGGGCCTCAGGCGCCGTCCTTGACGATCCCCTGGGACAGCCGCTCGAACGCCGCCCGGTCCGCCACTGCCTGGAGGGCCGAGCGGTCGATCCGGTCGAGGACGTCGAGCCGCTCCTCCGGTACCGCCAGCAGCATCAGGATGGAGATCCGGGCCTCGCCGTCCACCGACACCCCCTTGGGGTTGGGTGCGCGCGTGTTGAAGCCGCGGAACCGCCACAGCCGATAGCCGCGCTCCCGGAGTTCGTCGATCGCCGGGGCCACCAGCTCCGGGCGGTCGCATTCCAGGCTCAGCACCGGGCGGCAGGCCGCGAGGGTCCGTGACGCCCCGGCCAGCACCTGCAGTTCGGCCCCTTCGACGTCGACCTTGATGAAATCGCAGCGTTCCAGGCGCAGGGCGTCGACGCTTCGCGCCGGGGTCGCGACCATGTCGCCATATTCGGCGTAGGTGCGGCTTGCGATACTCAAACCGCCGAAGTTGAACGGCGTCCCGGCCGGGAGCGAGTGCAGATCGACGAACTCGCCGTGCCCGTCGGTCCGCCCGACGATCTCCCGGCGGGCCTGCACCTGCGGCAGGTCGTGCACCGCCAGATTGCGGTTCAGGATCGCGAAGATCTGGGGCTGCGGCTCGAATGCCAGCACCCTGCCCCCTGGACCGACCGCCAGTCCCATCGCGACCGACAGCACGCCGACATTGGCACCGACGTCGAGCGCGACGTCGCCAGGTCGCAAGATCGCCTGATACAGGTCGATCTTGGCGCCGCTGTACTCGCCGGTCACATCTATCGCCTGGCGAATGTAGCGGTCGGCCGCCGGCAGTTCGATCGTCCCGAACCGCCAGTCGAGCGAAACCGTGTCGATCATCCGGATACTCCCGTCGATGGGGCCGGACTCCTCGATGCCCTGGCGGCCGAAAGTTCGTCGCGCGGGTCGACGGCCCGCGGCCCCCGGCGGATCTCGAAATGCAGCTGCGGGCGGTCGACGTTGCCGGTCTGGCCAACCGTCGCGATCGGCTGGCCGCGCTCGACCCGGTCGCCGCGCCGCACCAGCAGCGTATCGGCATGGGCGTAGGCGGTGGTCCAGCCGTCGGCGTGCTTGATCAGCAGCAGGTTGCCGAAGCCGCGCAGCTCGTTGCCGGCATACGCCACCACGCCGTTCTCGGCGGCCCGGATCCGGGTGCCGCGCTCGGCGGCGATGTTGATCCCGTCGTTGTGCAGGCCACCCTCGCGCGGCCCGAAGCCGGCGATCACCCGTCCCTCTACCGGCCAGAGGAATCGCCCGGCGGAACGCGGCGGCGGCGTGAGCACGGCCGTGCGGGCGGCACTGTCGGGCATCGGCGCGCTGGCCGCCGTCGACGGGGCCGATGGCGGCGTCGGCGTTGGCGTTGAGGGACCGGCGATCACCACCCCGCCGGAAACGGTCGCATCCGCCGGCCGGGAGGCCGGCAGCGGCGGTCCGCCGGCCGGCACCTCCGAGTCCGCTGCCGGAGTGCTGACCGGGAAGTTCAGGCTGCCGCCGGACGACCAGGGCTGGGTCGGGTCGCGCGGGGCCGGCACTGCCTCGGCCTGGACCGGCGGGACCCGGGGGGGCCGGACCGCGACCACCGTCCCGTCCGAGCCGTCGGTGGCGCCAGGCAGCCGCAGCCGCTGTCCGACACGGATCTCGTAGGGCGACCGAAGATTGTTGAGCGCCGCCAGCCGCCGGAAATCCACGCGATAGTCCCGGGCGATCTCCGAAAGGGTGTCGCCGTACCTGACCACATGCATGCGCGGCACCGGCACGAACAACCGGTCGCCGACGTGCAGCAGATATGGCGGCGACAGTCGGTTGTTCTCGATCAGGGTCCGGGCGCTGACCCCGTAGCGGCGCGCCAGGGCGTAGAGCGTGTCGCCCGGGCGGACCGTGATCACGCCGTCCGACGGCAGTGCGTTCGAGCCGGCCGTCAACGGCGGGTTCGACGCCGGGTCGGGGTTCGCCAGGCGCGGGCCGCCGGCCCCCATGCCGCAGGCGGCGAGCGCCAGGCAGGAAAGCACGATGGCAAGGGATCGGACGGACGCGCGGATCATGACGACAGCAGTGTACGGGGCAGCCGACTCCGGCTCAACGTGGCCGCGGGATGAATCCCACGCCGGGATCATTGCGTACCGTCGGCCCTGGCGGCGCCGCGGACCAGCGGCACGAAACGGACGTCGAGCAGGTTTTCCTCCTCGATCGTGTCGCCATGGCGCCGGAACCGCACGAGGCGCTGAACGTCGCTGGTGTTGCCCACCGGCACGACCATCCGTCCGCCGTCGGCGAGCTGCTCGAGCAGCGCCGCCGGTGGCTCGGAGGCCGCGGCCGTCACGATGATCGCCTCGAACGGCGCCTGCTCCGCCCAGCCCTTCCAGCCGTCGCCGTGCCGGGTGTGCAGGTTGTGGAGCTTGAGCGTCGCGAATCGCCGCTCCGCGGTCTGCAGCAGCTCGGGATGGCGTTCGATCGAGTAAACCCGGCGCGCAATCCGCGCGAGGATCGCCGCCTGATAGCCGGAGCCGGTGCCGATCTCCAGGACCTTGGTGCGATCGGTCAGTTCGAGGGCCTGGGTCATGAAGGCGACGATGAACGGCTGGCTGACGGTCTGGCCGGCGGCGATCGGCAGTGCCCGGTCCTCCCAGGCCTGGTCGAGGAATGCCGGGTCGACGAACAGCTCACGCGGCACCCGCTCGAGCGCCCCCAGCACCGCACTGCTGGTGATGCCACGGCCCCGCAGGCTCATGATCAGGCGGATCTTGCGGGCCTCGTCGTGGCTCAATGGAAGGTCTCGGCCAGCTTCGTCAGCGTTGGATGGTCGGTCATGTTCATGGCAATCGGCGTGACCGCCACGGCGTTGGCGTGCACCGCGTTCAGGTCGGTGCCGGCGACCGTCGGGTCCTCGGTCCGCATGCTGCCGATCCAGTAATACGGCGCACCGCGCGGGTCGCGGCCGGTGACGATCTGGTCGCCGATCTTGCGACGACCCTGGGTGGCGGCGCGGATGCCGACCACCCGGTCCGGCTCGACCGCCGGGAAGTTTATGTTGATCAACGAGTTGCGCGGCCAGCCGATCTGGCAGAGCCGGCGGATCAGGTCGGGGCCGAGGGCTTCGCCGGTCTCCCACGGGACCGGCCCGCCGACCGGGTATTCCTGGCTCAGCGCGATCGACGGAACCCCCAGCACGGTGCCTTCCATGGCGGCCGCGACGGTCCCCGAATAGGTCACGTCCTCGCCCAGGTTGCCGCCACGGTTGATACCGGACAGCACCAGGGTCGGCTTGCGATCCTTCAGGATCTCGTTGATGGCCAGCAGCACGCAGTCGGTCGGCGTGCCGTCGACCGCGTAGCGCCGCGCCTCGATCTTGCGGATGCGCAATGGCCGGCGCAGGGTCAGCGAATGCCCGGCACCGCTCTGCTCGGTTTCCGGAGCCACGACCCAGACATCGTCCGACAACGCCGCCGCGATCCGCGCCAGCGACTTCAGGCCCGGCGCCTCGATCCCGTCGTCGTTCGACAGCAGGATGCGGGCGGCGGAAAGATCCATCGGCCAGTTCCAATCCGTCATGGCGCGCGCTCGATCCGCTCCAGGTCCCGAAGGTACGGGCGCAGCGCGTCGGGCACGGTCACCGAGCCGTCGGCCTCCTGGTAGTTCTCCAGGATCGCGATCAGGGCGCGGCCGACCGCCAGGGCCGAGCCGTTCAAGGTGTGCACGAATTCGGTCGCCTTCTCGCCCTTGCGCCGGAACCGTGCCTTCATGCGCCGGGCCTGGAAGTCGCCGCACACCGAACACGACGAGATTTCACGGTACCGGCCCTTGCCGTCGTCCTGGCCGGGCAGCCAGACCTCGAGATCGTAGGTCTTGTGGGCCGAGAACCCCATGTCGCCGGTCGACAGCACCATCACCCGGTACGGCAGGTCGAGACGCTTCAGCACGGTCTCGGCGCAGGCCGTCATCCGCTCGTGCTCCTCGGTCGAGCGGTCGGGATGCGCGATCGACACCAGCTCGACCTTGCCGAACTGGTGCTGGCGGATCATGCCGCGGGTGTCGCGCCCGGCCGAGCCGGCTTCCGAGCGGAAGCACGGCGTGTAGGCGGTGAACCGCAGCGGGAGTTCGTCCTCGTCGAGAATCTGGTCGGCCACCAGGTTGGTCAGCGGTACCTCGGCGGTCGGAATCAGCCAGAACCCGTCGGTGGTCTTAAACTGGTCCTCGGCGAATTTCGGTAGCTGGCCGGTGCCGTACAGCGCCTGGTCGCGGACCAGCAGCGGCGGCTGGACCTCGGTATAGCCGAACTCGCCGGTATGAATATCCAGCATGAAGGCCGCCAGGGCACGCTCCAGCCTCGCCAGCTGGGACTTCAGCACCACGAAGCGCGCACCGGACAGCCGGGTCGCCGCCTCGAAATCCATGAGGCCCAGCCCCTCGCCGATCGCCACGTGATCGCGGGCCGGAAAGTTGCGGTCGCGCGGCGTACCGACCTTGCGGGCCTCGACGTTCGCGTCCTCGTCGGGACCCACCGGCACGTCGGCGCCCGGCCGGTTCGGAATCCCCGCCAGCAGGTCCTCGACCTCGGCAGCCAGGCGGCGCTCGTCCTCTTCGAGGCGGGCCATGCGGTCCTTGAGGTCGGACACCTCGGCCATGAGCGAATCCGCCGATTCGCCGCTGCGCTTGGCGATACCGATCTGCTTGGAGGCCTCGTTGCGGCGCTGCTGGGCGTGCTGCAGCTCGGTCGTGACCCGCCGCCAGTCGGCGTCAAGGGCCAGAATAGCCTCCGCCATCGGGGCGAGGCCGCGCTTGGCGAGGGCGGCGTCGAATGCGACGCCGTCCTCTCTTATGCGTCGGATGTCATGCATGGCCGGGTCGTCGGATCCGTGTTTCGGTGCCCGCCCTTATACGTAGCCGTCCCGCCGCGGTCCAGCGAGCGGCCGAAAGTCGGCTAGGGACCTTCGGCCGCCTGCTCCTCTTCCCGCTTCTTCTCGATCATGCGGGCGCAGAGAATGGAGATCTCGTAGAGGATGATGATCGGGACCGCTAGCATCACCTGACTGATGACGTCCGGCGGGGTCAGGATCGCGGCGGCGATGAAGGCGACGACGATGGCGTATTTCCGCTTGGCCCGCAGCCCTTCCACGCTGACGATGCCGACCTTGGCCATCAGCACGATCAGGACCGGTAGCTCGAAGGCCACGCCGAAGGCGAATATCAGCCGCATCACCAGCGACAGGTACTGGTCGACCTTCGGCTCCAGCACCAGCGGCAGGTCACCGTTGCCACCTGGATGCTCGAAGCCGAGGAAGAACTTCCAGGCCAGCGGCACTACCACGTAGTAGACCATCGCCGCCCCGAGCGTGAACAGGATCGGCGTCGCGGCCATGAACGGGACCGCGGCCCGGCGCTCGTGCTTGTAGAGCCCCGGCGCAATGAACATCCAGAGCTGCATGGAGACGATCGGGAAGGATACGCAGGCGGCGAAGAAAAAGCCGACCTTGATGTAGGTGAAGAAGGCCTCGTGCAGCGCCGTGTAGATCATGCGCCGGCCCTGCTGCCCGGCGGTGATGTCGGCCAGCGGTTGCACCAGGAAGGTGAAGATCGGCTCGGCCAGCCAGTAGCCCACCAGAAAGCACAGGATGAACGCGGCGAACGAGATGACAAGCCGCTGGCGCAGCTCCATCAGGTGCTCGAGCAACGGCATCTTGCCGCCCTCGAGTTCGTCCTCCGGATCGCGGGCCCCGTCGGTCATCGATCAGGCCTCCCCGGCTTTGCCGGCGGCCGGCTTTCGTGTCGAGGGTCGCTTCGGCTTGGCAGCCGGCGGCTTCGCGGACGAATCGACGGTCGCGACCTTGGGAGCCGAGGTCTTCGTGGCGGCTGCCTTCGGAGTCGCTGCCTTCGAAACCGCGGCTTTGGGAGTTGCCGTCCTGGGAGCCGCTACCTTTGGAGACGCTGCCTTTGGAGACGCAGCCTTGGAAGCCCGTTTGGCCGGAGCCTTGGCCGTCTTGGCCGCGCCGTCCGGTTTCACAGCCGGCACCGCGGCCAGCGGGGTCACCGAACTGCCGGGAACCGGGGCCTCGGTCGCATGGACCATGTCGCTATCCACGGCCGCGCCGCTGCTGGCCAGTGCCCGGGTGTCGCGCCGGGCCTCGTCGACCGCCGCCTCGATCTCGTCGGCTCCCGACGAATCGCGGGCATCCTCGAAGCTGCGCCGAATGTCGCCGTCAGGATCGACATGCTTCTCGATCGTCGCGCCGACGCCGCCGCGGGACGCCTCCTGGATCGACTTGCGTACGTCGTCCAGTTCCGACTCGCGTGCCATTTCCTCCAGGCTGCCCTGAAACTCGGACGCCAGCGACCGCGCCTTGCGAATCCATTGGCCGACGGTGCGTATGACCCGCGGCAAATCCTTCGGGCCCACGACCATCACGGCCACGAGCGCGATCAGGATGAACTCCTGCCAACCCAAATCGAACATCGTGATCCCCGCGCCCGACGGAGCGCCTCAGGCCTAGGAAAAGAGCGGTTGGAGCCGCCTCAGCCCTTCGCGGCCTGGTCGGACTTGGCTGCGGTCTTCTCGGCCGCGCTGTCGTCCGTCACCGAGCGGCTGGCCTGCTTGCCTTCGCCGTCGTCGGCCTCGTCCCCTTTGACACCCTGCTTGAAGCTCTTCAGCCCCTTGCCGAAATCGCCCATCAGCGCCGAGATCTTGCCCTTGCCGCCGAAAAGCAGAAGCACGACGGCGAGAACCACCAGCCAGTGCCAAATGCTGAAGCTACCCATCGTTATGCTCCGAAATCCCGTTACGCCCCCGTTTGACGCGGCGGACTATACGCGACCAAAGCCGCGTGCCGCAACGCCAACACCGTCGAAAGCTCATATGGTGCTTCAGTCCCCGAACACGAAGGTCTGAGCCGGGTCGACCTGGATCCGGACCCGGGCTCCGGGCCGCGGAAGGTACACGCCCGGCACCCGTGCGTGCAGGTGAACCGAATGGTCCGGCTGTGCCGGCGCCGTGATGGTCATGTGCACCAGACTGGTCCGCCCCAGCAGCCGGGACTGCTCGACCACGCCGCCCGGGTCGTCTGAATACATCGGCGCCCAGGGCTGGATCTTCACCGCCTCCGGTCGGACCACGACGGTGGCCGCGGTCCCCTCCGGCAGCCCGCGGGCCGGAATGATGCCGATCGGCGTCTCGACCGAGCCGGACCGCACCACGCCCTCGATACGGTTCACCTCGCCGAAGAACGAGGCAACGAAGGCATCGACCGGCTCGCAGTACAGCTCGACCGGCGTGCCCTCCTGCACAATCCGGCCGTCGCGCATCACCGCGATGCGGTCGGCCATGAACATCGCTTCCTCGGAATCGTGCGTCACCATCAGGCAGGCCGACCCGCTGGCCTTCAGGATGTGCAGCACCTCGTCGCGGACCCGATCGCGCAGCCGGGCATCCAGGCCGGAATACGGCTCGTCGAGCAGCATCACCCGCGGCCTGGGGGCCAGGGCGCGGGCCAGCGCCACGCGTTGCTGCTGGCCACCCGACAGCTCATGCGGAAAGGCGCGGGCATGGCCGCTCATGCCGACCTGGGACAGCACCTCCTCGGCCCTGGTCCGGCGCTCGGCCGGGTTCCACCCGGTCAGCCCGAAGGTGACGTTGTCGATGACGTCGAGATGCGGGAACAGGGCATAGTCCTGGAACACCAGTCCGATGCCCCGGCGCTCCGGCGGGACATCGACACCGGCGCCGGCCACGGTGACGCCCGAGAGCTGGATGACTCCCTCCTGCAGCACTTCCAACCCGGCGGCGACGCGCAGCACCGTGGTCTTGCCGCAGCCGGACGGGCCGAGCAGGCACACCACCTCCCCGGGCTTCACCGAAACCGATACCCCGTCGACCGCCCGAACCTGCCCGTAGCTGTGCCGCATACCTTCCAGATGCAGGGCCGGCGGAGCGTCTGATCGCAGGGGGTCGGTCTTCAAGGCGGTCGCGTTCATCCGGCTGAGATACAGGGGCACCCGCCGGACCGCAAGGCGGCACCCTGGCGCAGTCCCGAGTGCAGTCCCGAGTGCAGTCCCGGGCGCGATCCCGGGCAAGATCCCTGATCGGACGGGCTCACTCGTCCTCGACACCGTCGTCGGGCAGGAAGTCGAGCTGCTCGGCCTGCTCCTCCGGCTCCTCCAGCAGGTCGTCCTGCTGCATGGCGATGCTGGTCAGGCCGCTGCGCCGCTCCAGCAGGCCCATGGCCTTCAGCTCATCGAGACCGGGCAGTTCCTTGATGTCGCCGAGCCCGAAATGGTCGAGGAAGGCCGTGCTGGTGCCCCATTGCAAGGGCCGCCCAGGGGTTTCCCGACGGCCGCGCGGCCGTATCCAGCCGGCTTCCAGCAGCGTGTCGAGCGTGCCCCTGGACAGGGCCACGCCGCGGATCTCCTCGACCTCGGCCCGTGTCACCGGCTGATGATAGGCGATGATCGACAGGGTCTCGACGGCGGCGCGGGACAGCTTGCGGCGGACCGTCTGCTCGGTGCGCAGCATGCCGCCGAGATCGGCCGCGGTACGGAACGCCCAGCGGGTTCCGTTGTGGACCAGGTTGATGCCGCGCTCGGCATAGGTCTCGGCCAGTTCGGCGAGGAGCGCATCCAGGTCGATCGGCTCCGGCACCCGTTGGCGCAGCACCGCCTCGTCCACCGGCTCGGAACTCGCGAACAGCACGGCCTCGACGAACCGCAGCCAGCGTCGTCGCTCCTCAGCGGCCAGGAAATCGGGTGCGTCGGTCGCGGCGCCGGTCATGCCTGGTTCCCGGAGGACGAGCTGCCGGGAGACGGGCTCCCGGATGGCGACCGCAGCCAGATCGGCCCGAAGGTCGCCTCCTGCCGGAGTTGCGCCTCGCCGTCCTTCACCAGCTGCAGGCTGGCGACCAGCGTCGACGCCACGGCCGAACGCAGCACCAGCGAGCCCTTCAGGAATTCCGGCAGAAAGCTGAACAGGGTACGCCACTCCGGCACCTTGCCGACCAGGCCGCGCAGCCGCTCGATCGCGTCCTCGACCGCATACAGGTCGGTCGCGGCGATCGTCAGGGTCTGGCCCTGCTCGCGGACCTTGTGGTCGCCGTAGGCCCTGAGCAGGTCGTAGAGGGTGACGTCGTAGACCGACCGGAACCGCGCCGACAGGTTTTCCGGTGCGCCGCGGCCGAACACGTCGACGCCGAGCTGCGGCAGCGCCATCAGGCGGGTTCCAGCCTCCTGCATGGCCTCCAGGCGCAGCAGCTGGAAGCGCAGCGCCTCGGCCAGGGCCGCCGGGTCCTGTTCCTCCTCCGCGCCCGCCTCGACCGGCAGCAGCAGGCGCGACTTGAGGTAGGCCAGCCAGGCCGCCATCACCAGGTAGTCGGCCGCCAGCTCCAGGTTCAGCACCTGGGCCTCGCGGATGAACACCAGATACTGCTCGGCGAGCTGCAGGATCGAGATCTGCGTGAGGTCGACCTTCTGGTCACGCGCCAGGGTCAGCAGCACGTCGATCGGCCCCTCGAACCCGTCCAGGTTCAGGAACAGCGACAACTGCACCGGCTCGCGCCGCCGGTACTCCGGCTCGGGACTCTCGAACGGATCCTGGGTCGCCAAATCGCCGCCTGTCGTCAGTGACCGGTGATCGTCTTGATCACCGAGGCGAGCATTTCAACCGGTGTCCAGATCAGCGTGCCCGCCACGTCCAGTGTAACGCCGAGCTGGGCCGCCATGAAGGGCAGCAGGAACAGCACCGCGATGACGACGAACAGCCCGGCCCGCTCCAGCCGCGCCACCTTCCAGGCCAACCGGTCGGGCAGGATCGAGACCAGTATCCGGCCACCGTCCAGCGGCGGGATCGGCAGCATGTTGAACACCGCCAACACGAGATTCAGCCAGAACATGTTGCTGAGGTTGTCGGCCAGCCACTCGGAGGCCATCGCAGGCGCCCAGTCGACGACATGCGCCAGCAGTGCAGCGACGGTCGCCAGCAGCACGTTCGACGCCGGCCCGGCCAGCGCCACCAGCGCCATGTCGCGGCGCGGATTGTTCAGCCGCGAGAAGTTCACCGGCACCGGTTTCGCGTAGCCGAACAGGAACGGCGCTTTGATGATCAGCAGCAGCGCCGGCAGGATCAGCGTGCCGAAGGGATCGATATGGGCCAGCGGGTTGAGCGTGACCCGCCCCATCAGTCGGGCCGTCGGGTCGCCCAGTTTCGACGCCGCCCAGCCATGCGCCGCCTCATGCAGGGTGATCGCCAGGATCACCGGGATGATCCAGACCGTGGCGCCGCGGATCAGGTCGGCAATGTGAGCGCTGTCCATCACGCCGCCTCGAGACGGGCCAGCAGGGCGTCAAGGCGCGCCGCCGCATTCGACGGCGGCGGCGTCGCCCCGACGGTGTTCCGCCGTCGCACGGCGTCCGCCCGTTCGGCCCGGGTCAGAGCCGGGCCGGTCAGGTCGCCGACCCTGGCAACGACTTCCGCCATCTCGTCCATCCGGCCGTTACAGTGCAGGGCGATGTCGCAGCCGGCCGCCAGAGCTCCGGCGGTCCGGTCGCCCAGCGAACCGCCGAGCGCCGACATCGACAGGTCGTCGGTCATCAACAGGCCGTCGAAGCCGATGGTCGAGCGGATCACATCCGCGATCACCACCGGCGACAGGGTCGACGGCCGCTCCGCGTCGATCGCCGTGAACAGCAGATGGCCGGTCATGCCGTAGGGCAGGAGTTCGGCGAGCGCGGCGAACGGCGGAAAGTCGACCGCCTCGAGGGTCGTCCGATCGGCCTCGACCCGTGGCAGTTCGGTATGGCTGTCGACCATCGAGCGGCCGTGGCCGGGCAAATGCTTGAGAACCCCGGTGATTCCGACCGCCGCCATCGCCTCGGCCTGGACACCGGCCAGCCGGGCCACCGTCGCCGGATCCTCGCCGAAGGCCCGATCGCCGATCACGTCATGGCTCCCCGGCTGGCGGACATCGGCCAGCGGCACGCAGTCCACGTCGATGCCGAGGGCCATCAGGTCCGCCCCCATCAATCCGGCCGACAGTCGGAGCGCCTCGTCGGCCAGCGCGGGGTCGACGGCGTCGAGCCGGACGAACGCCTGCGCCGGCGGGTAGCGCCGCCACTGCGGCGGGCCGAGCCGTTGTACCCGTCCGCCCTCCTGGTCGACCAGAATCGGGGCGTCCCGTCCGACCGTCTCGCGCAGGGCCGCCACCAGGGCGCGCATCTGGTCCGGTGAGTCGACGTTGCGCTTGAACAGAATGAACCCGTAGGGATCGGCATCGCGCAGGAAGGCCGCCTCGTCGGCGGCCAGCACCAGCCCCGCGCAGCCAAGGATCACGGCACGCGGCATGCTACGGCTTCACCACGATGCAGGGCTGGCTCTTGGCCTTCAGTCCGGCGCAGATCGCACCGGCCGACGCCTCCGACACGCCGCTCGACTGGATCCGGAAGAACACGCCCTTGCCGGGTCCGAGGTCGACCTTCTGGACGCGATGCTCGAGCCCACCGAGTTCGTCCGGGAACCGCTTCTGCACCCGCGCCCATTCAGCGTCGGCAGCCGCCTGCTCACGCAGCGCGCCGACCTGGATGCGGTACGAGCCCGGGGTTGGCCGGGCCGGCGCTGGACTGGCGGCCGCGACCTGGCTGGGTGCAGCCTGGCTGGACGCGGCCTCGCTCGGGGCCGGCGCGGTGTCGCGTTTCACCGTGGCCGGACTCTCGGCCAAGGGCGTCGGGGCCGGCGCTACGGCCGGGGCCGACGGTGGTGCTGCCGGTTGTGGCCGGGCCTCGACCACCGCGGCCGGCGGCGGCGCGTCCGGGATCGGGATCCGGAATGTCGGCGCCGTGGTCACGATCCGAGCCGGCGGAATGCCGCTATCGGCGGCCGGCGGCGCCGGAAGCGGCGCGCTCTCGGTCGGCGGCGGCACGGTCGCCTCGACCGACGGCGCGGCCGGCACGACCAGCAGCGGCGACGCCGGCGGGGCGACAGGCTTCTCGGGCAGCGGCAGCAGTCGCTCCACCCTCGGCGTCGTGGTTTCGTTCGGTCGCATGGCGTCGTAGACCAGCTTGTCCTGGTTCGGCACCTGCAGGCCGCCGGGTTGCTCCGGTCGCACCTTGGTCGGATTCGGATCCGCCTTGATCAGCGGCGCGGTCGCCTCGGAGCCGCGCTGCAGCCCTCGGTCATAGGCGTACCAGACCACCGCTGCGAACGCCGCCAGGGCGAAGGTCGCGACGAACACGCCAAGGGCCCGCGAGCGCCGCGGCGGCGGCTCCCTCAGCTCGGGCGGCGGCCCCGGCCGGAAGGGCCGGTCCGCATACAGCTCGTCGTCGCGGCCATCGCTCATTCACGCAGCTCCTCGACCGGCTGCACGCCGATCACCGCCAGGCCGGAAGCGATCACCGTCGCGGTCGCCCGGACCAGGGCCAGCCGGGCCAGCGTGGTCTCGGCGTCGTCGGCCAGAATGAACCGCAGCCGTGCCTCCTCCTTGCCCTTGTTCCACAACCCGTGGAACGCGGCAGCGACATCGCCCAGATAGAACGCGACCCGGTGCGGCTCATGCGCGTCGGCTGCGCTCTCCACCAACCGTGGCCAACCGGCCAGGACCTTGATCAGACCAAGCTCGTCCGGGTCGGTCAAGGAAGCCAGCGAAGCCTTGGCCAGCGCGGCGTCCGACAGGTCGCGGCCGGGCAACGCATCGCCGGCGTGGCGAATCACCGAAGTCGCCCGGGCATGCGCGTACTGCACGTAGAACACCGGGTTGTCGCGGCTCTGTTCGCTGACTTTCTGGTAGTCGAAGTCGAGGGTCTGGTCGTTGCGCCGGGTCAGCATGATGAACCGCACGACGTCCGGGCCGACCGCCTCCAGCACGTCGCGCAGGGTCACGAAGGTGCCGGCCCGCTTCGACATGCGCACCGGCTTGCCGCCGTCGAACAGATTCACGAGCTGGCAGAGCTTGACGTCGAGGCTGCCCTCGCCGCCGGTGATGGCGGTCACGGCGGCCTTCATCCGTTTCACGTAGCCGCCGTGGTCGGCGCCCAGCACATCGATCAGCTCCGGCGAGCCGCGCAGGAACTTGTCGTGGTGATAGGCGATGTCGTTGGCGAAGTAGGTCCAGGAGCCGTCGGACTTCTTCAATGGCCGGTCGACGTCGTCGCCAAACTGGCTGGCCTTGAACAGCAGCTGCGGCCGCGGCTCCCAGTCGTCCAGCATCTTGCCCTTCGGCGGCTCCAGAACGCCCGTATAGACCAGCCCGCGGCCTTCCAGCGTGTCGAACGCGCGTTGCACGGCCCCGGCCTCGACCAGGGCGCGCTCCGACGAGAACACGTCGAAATGGATACCGGTTTCGAGCAGGTCGCGCTTGATGTCCGCGACCATCAATTCCACGGCCCGGGCCCGGAACGGCTCCAGCCACTCGGATTCCGGCCGACCGACCCAGCGGTCGCCGTCGCTGGTGGCGATCGCCTGCCCGACCTCCTTCAGGTATTCGCCAGGATAGTGGCCCTCGGGGATCGCGCCGATATCCTCGCCCAGCGCCTCGCGGTAGCGGAGATGGGCGGAGCGGGCCAGCGTCTCGACCTGGGCGCCGGCGTCGTTGATGTAATATTCCCGGGTCACCGTGAACGCGGCTTTCTTCAGCAGCGCCGCCAGCGCGTCGCCGAACACCGCGCCACGGGCGTGGGCGGCGTGCAGCGGGCCGGTCGGATTGGCCGACACGAACTCGACGTTGACCCGCCGGCCGGCGCCGACCGTCGAATTGCCGTAGTCCGGGCCGGCAACCAGTATGTCCACCGCCTCCTGCAGCCACACCGCCGGCGCGATTCGCAGGTTGATGAAGCCGGGACCGGCCACCTCCGCGGTCTCGACCTCCGGCAACGCGGCCAGTGCGGCGGCCAGCGGGCCGGCGATGGCGCGCGGATTGCTGCCGACCGGCTTGGCGAGCAGCATGGCGGCGTTGGTCGCGATGTCGCCATGGCTGGGGTCGCGCGGTGGCTCCACCGTCACGCGGTCGAACGGCAGCCCGTCCGGCCAGCCCTCGCGCCGGGCAAGATCCTCCAGCGCGATCTGAATTTTTTCTCGGAACTGATTGAATACGTTCATCGTAGTGCGGTGATCATACCATGGCGAATAGGCCCTGTCGCGCGCCAAGCAATGGGCGCGGCGCCGTCCCGGCCCAAGGCGGGCGATTCGGTCGCCCAAGCGCGGCGGGCAGGCGGCGCAAGGCGCGCGGACCCTACCCGCTAGCCCAGGCGACAGCAACGCGAAAGCGCGTTGAACGCTACCCCCTGCCGCCTTATATGCCATGATCATGGGTGTTCACCCAGAAACGGAGCCCGGACATGCCCGACGCTGACCTGCAGGATCGCCGTTTCTCGGTTACCGAGAATGCCGCCCGGCGCATCTTGGCCCTCCGACAGGACGAGCCGAACAACGCCGCGCTGATGATGCGGGTGGCGGTACTCGGTGGCGGCTGCTCAGGCTTTCAGTACAAGTTCGACTTCGACGACACCGTCAACGACGACGACCACGTGTTCGAGCGCGACGGCGTGAAGGTGCTGGTCGACGACGTGTCGCTGGACCTGCTGTCGGGCGCCCAGCTCGACTACAAGGACGAACTGATCGGCTCTTACTTCGCGGTCGAGAATCCGAACGCCACAGCGTCCTGCGGCTGCGGCACCTCGTTCGCGATCGGCTGACGCCCCAACAGCCGTGGCCGGGCGGCAGCGGGTTGACCCCCGGGGTCGGCGTGGCACGATGCGGGCCCGTCACCGGAGGCCGCCGCCGTGAAGATCGCCAGTTGGAACGTCAACTCCGTCAAGGCCCGGCTCGACAACGTGCTGGACTGGTTGAAGACCGCCGAGCCCGACGTGGTGCTGCTGCAGGAGATCAAGACCGTCGACAACGGGTTCCCGCAGCTCGAGATCCAGGGCCTCGGCTACCAGTGCGCGGTGCACGGGCAGAAGAGCTACAACGGCGTCGCCATTCTCTCGAAGGTCGGCCTCGACGACGTGCGCTGCCGGCTGGACGGTGACGACAGCGACGAGCAGGCCCGCTACATCGAGGCCACGGTCGGTGCCGGAGCCGGCAATGGCGGCGTCCGGGTGGCGTCGATCTACCTGCCGAACGGCAATCCGGTTTCGAGCGAGAAGTTTCCCTACAAGCTGGCCTGGATGGAGCGGCTCAGGGCGCGCGCCGCCGACCTGCTGGCGGCCGAGCGGCCGGTGGTGCTCGGCGGCGACTACAACGTGATTCCGACCGACGACGACGTCCACGATCCGGCGGCCTGGGTCGGCGACGCGCTGTTCCGTCCGGAAACCCGCGCCGCGTTCCGTGCCATGCTGTGGCTCGGCTACACCGACGCCTTCCGGGCGATCGACCCGACGCCCCACAAATACACCTTCTGGGACTATCAGGGCGGCGCCTGGCAGCGCGACGAGGGTATCCGGATCGACCACCTGCTGCTGTCGCCGCTGGCCGCCGACCGCCTGACCGCGGCCGGCATCGACACCGCCCCCCGGGCCAAGCCGAAGGCCAGCGACCACACGCCGGTCTGGTGCGAGCTTCGGGAGGCGGCGTGACCACGCCGCTACAGGGCGGCTGCCTGTGCGGCCGGACCCGCTGGCGCGCCGACGGCCCGGTCCTGCACCGGGTGCATTGCCATTGCAGCCTGTGCCGCAAGGGCTCCGGCGCGGTCGAGGTGCCGTGGATCACCGTCGAGCGCCGTCACTTCGCCTGGACCGGCGAGCCCCCCGCCCTGTACCGATCCTCGGCCAAGGGCGAGCGCAGCTTCTGCCCGGTCTGCGGGACCAAGCTCTCCTTCGTGCATGACGACGTCGCCGACGATGTCGACATCGCCATCGGCGCGATGGACGACGTCGAGGCCGGCTATCCCCTGACCCAGATCCACGGTGAGAGCCGGATCGCCTGGTTGTCCGTCGACCCGCATCTGCCGTTCCGTGCCGGCGAGGTCATTCGCCCACCGATGGACGATCCGCCACCGCTCGCCGACGGCAGCGAACTCCAGGGCGGCTGCCTGTGCGGTGCCTTCCGCTACACGGTCGCCGGCCCGCCGATCCGGAGCGGCCTGTGCCACTGCTCGACCTGCCGGCATGCCACCGGCGGCCTCGCGGTCGGCTGGGCGATCTGGCCCCGCGAACGATACCGCGACAATGGCGCACCGACCGTGGCGTGGTCGGCGTCCGAGACCGGCGCCCGGCGGTTCTGCCCGACCTGCGGCGCCAGCGTCGGCTTCGACTTTGCGCAACGCCCGGAGCTGGTCGAGGTCATGATCGCGGGACTGGACGACCCCGATACCGTGGCCCCGAGCGCCCATGGCTTCGCGGCCGACGCCCCTTCCTGGCTGGCGATCGGCGACGACCGGCCGCGCTGGCCCGGCCGGACCGGTCAGGGAAACCCGGACGATACCCTCCTCCGTCACCGGCCATAGGCCGGGACCCGCGGAGCGCTCGGCGCCCTGCCTACAACGCCCCGGCGCTGCCCCGCCACACCGGCCCCTTCGGCGAAAGACGCACCCCCGGCCGCAGGCGGTGCCAGGGCAGCAGGGCCGGATCGGCGACCATCGGACCGGGGGCGGCCGCCACCAGGATCGCCTCGGCGATCGGCGTGAAGTCGGCGCGGAAATGGACCGACGACTTGTTCACCAGGATCGCCTGTTCGGTCGGCTCGATCCCGACGAAGCGGTACAGCGCCTGGTCGGCCATCTGGACCTTGTTCGAGGCCACGGCGATCCGCACGCCGCCGACCCGCAGGCACGCCGACGGCCCGAGGGTCATCCGGGCATTGCGGTAGAACGGCCCGGTCCCGGTGGTATTGCCGTCGTGCAGGGCCTCGACCACGAAACGGCCCTCGAACGGCGCATCCCCCGGAATTCCGGAATGTCCGCCAAGTCCCAGCTCGATGGTCGCGCCGACGCCAGCCGCATGCGCCGCGTCGGCCGCGGCCGGATCGATCATCAGGCCGATGGCGGCGCGCTCGACGCCGGCCGCGACCAGCGCCCGCAGCATGCCGGTGGTGTCGCTGTTGCCGCCGGCCCCGGGATTGTCCTGGGTGTCGGCGATCACCACCGGCTTAGAGGCCCCGGCCGACAGCCGGACCGCCTCGGCGACCGCCTCGTCCGGATCGTAGATCCTGCCCGCGAACGCCGCCTCGTGGCCAGCGACGTCGGCGGCCACGGCATCGGCCGCCCGGTCGGCATCGGCCAGGGTCGCGCCATAGGCCAGCACGGTCGGGCCGCAGTCGGCGATGTCGGCGGCCGGGAAACCGGGCAGATAGGACGCCGTCCAGACCCCGCCGGTCTCGAGCGCGGTCATCCGATCGTAAATCGGGCCGGAAGGTTCGGCCATTGTGCACTGCCAGGAAAGCGGAATCAAAAAATTCAGCTGGCGGAACGCCTTGAACGGCACTCCCTCACGTAAAACTTTATCGAGTAGTGCCGCCGTCCGCCGTCCGGTATCGGCCATGTCGACATGTGGATAGGTCTTGTAGGCGACCATCACGGTGGCCGCGTCGAAGCAGGCCCGCGTGATGTTGCCGTGCAGGTCGAGCGAGGCGACCAGCGGCAGCGTCGGACCGATCACGTCGCGCACCCGCCGCAGCAGTTCGCCCTCGCCGTCCTCGTGACTCTCGGTGACCATCGCGCCGTGCAGGCACAGATAGACGGCGTCCAGCGGGCCGACCGCCAACGCCGCCCGCAGTCCCTCGACGATCAACCCGGCGATCCGGTCGAAGGCGTCATCGGTCACCTCGGCCGACGGTGACGCCGCTGCCCAGGTGGTCGGTACCAGGTCGTGGCCGGCAGCCTGTGCCGCGTCGATGAAGCCGGCGACCGAGATATTGATGCCCTTCACCGCCTCGAACAGTGCCGGTCCGCTGACCAACCCCGGCCAACCGCCGCCGCGGGTGAAGGCCTCGTAGCCCGCCTTGGTCGGCGCGAAGGTGTTGGTCTCGTGCTGAAAGCCGCCGATCGCAATGCGGGCCATGGTCGGACCTATCGGTTGACGCCGGCCCAGTGACGCAGGCCGGCGCCGAGATTGTCGAGGACCCGGCCGTTGGAAAGCAGCGGGAACGCCGCCAGGCCGAGCAGGAGGATCAGGGCGAGCGCAATCAGCGACGCCCTGCGGTCAACCGGTGCGGAATCGCCGTCCCGCGCCGGACACGGCCGTCTGCCGTGTATAGTACGGCGCTCAGAGATCCGCATCGCAACGCGCGCCTTCCTGGAAGTCACGGCGGCGCGGCAACTTTGAGTGATCGAAGGCGCGCATGGGGATACCGGCGGAAACCGTGTGTTCGTGCGCCGCAAGTGTAGCCGGGCGCCGGCGGTCCGTGCAACGCGGCGATCGAGGGTTTTCGGTTTCCGGGCCGCCGCTGGACCTGCATTGTGTCGGACAACGGCAGACCCCGCCGCCGCGCGGGGCGGAACGGATGGTGGCAAATGGGAATCTCGGCCCTGCTCGTCTTCGCCGGCGCGCTGTTGCTCGCGGCCGGCTCCCCCGGTCCCAGCCTGGCGGCCCTGGTCGCCCAGGTACTGACCCGCGGCGTTCGGACGGTGATGCCATTCGTGATCGCGATGTGGGTCGGCGAGGCGCTGTGGCTGTCCTTCGCGGTGTTCGGCCTGGTGCTGATCGCCGAATCCCTGCATGGGCTGTTCGTGGTCATCAAGTATGCCGGCGTCGCCTATCTGGTCTGGCTGGCCTGGAAGATGTGGTTTGCACCCACCGGACATGAGGCGCTGCCGGATACCCGGGGCGAGCGGCCCTGGCGGATGTTTCTGGCCGGCCTGGCGGTGACCCTCGGCAATCCGAAGATCATGGCGTTCTATCTGGCACTGCTGCCGGCGATCATCGACCTGTCGCAGGTCGGACCATTGGCCTGGGCCGAGTTGGTGGCCACCATGCTGGTCGTGCTGGCGATGATCGACTTGTTCTACGTTGGCCTTGCCGCCAGGCTGCGCGGCTTCGTCGCCGATCCCGCCCGTCGCCGGGTGGCGACCCGGGTCAGCGCGGTGATCATGGGCAGCGCTGCCGCGGCGATCGCCGCCCGCTCCTAGACCCGACCATGCCCACCCGCCACCCTCGCTCGAACTCGTTGCCGCGGCTGTTCCTACCGCTGCTGTTCCTGTTGGCGGTCGGGTCCGCCCAGGCAGAAGGACCGACAACGATCGAGGGTGTGGCCGAGGTGGTCGCCGGCGGCACCCTGGCGATCGACGGCAAGACCGTACAACTGATCGGGATCGTCGCGCCCGGGCCGCGCCAGAAGTGCAGAGACGGCAGCCTCCCCTGGCTGTGCGGTGCCGCCGCGCGCAAGCATCTGCTGACACTGATCGGCGAGCATCCGGTGCGCTGCGACATCAAGAGCCCCGGCGTCGCCGCATGCCGGGCCAACGGCCACGACCTGGGTGCCGCCATGGTCCGCGACGGCTGGGCGGTCGCCGAACAGGACGCCGAGGCCTATCTCGCGCTGGAGCGGGAAGCCCGGGCGGCAAGGCGCGGGCTCTGGGAGAAGGCGCCCTAGGAACCCGCGCCGCTGTCCTGCTTCGGCACCCCCAGTTCGGCGACGCGCGCGGCCACGGCCCTTACCCGACCTCGTTGAGGCGCGCCAGCGCGGCGGCCAGCTTATCGCGCTTCTGCTGCTCCTCGGCCCGGCGCTCGCGGTTCTCCTCGACCACCTCCTCGGGCGCCTTGGCCATGAACGCCTGGTTCGACAGCTTCTTGTCGATCTTGGCGATCTCGCCCTCGGTCTTGGCGACGTCCTTGGTCAGGCGGGCCCGTTCCTGGGCGATGTCGATCACGTCGGCGATCGGCAGCAGCAGGGTCGCCTCGTCGAGCACACCCTGGACCGAACCGGTCGGAGCCTCGGTGCCGGCACCGACGTCGGACAACCGCGCCAGGCGCAGGATCAGGTCGCGGTAGCGGTCGATCCGGCCCCTGGTGGCCTCGGACGCGCCGGTCAGGATCAACGGGATCTGCGCCGACGGCGGCACGTTCATCTCGCTGCGGATCGAGCGGACCTCGGAGATCAACCGCACCAGCCAGTCCATCTCGGCCTCGACCGTCGGATCGACGAGAGCCGCCGGCAGCTCCGGCCAGGGCCTGCGGATCAGCAGGGTGCCGGCATCCTCGCCGAAGCTCGCCCACAGCTCCTCGGTGATGTACGGCATGATCGGATGCAGCAGGTGCAGCGCCCGGTTCAGCGCCCAGGCGGTCGCCGCCCGGGTCTCGGCCGCCGCCGGGTGCTCCGGCTCGCCTTCCGGGGTCTGCAGGATCGGCTTGGTGAACTCCAGATACCAGTCGCAGAAGGTGCCCCAGAAGAATTGGTAGAGCGCCGCCGCGGCCTCGTTGAACCTGTAGGCCTCGATCGCCTCGGCGACAGCCACGCTGGTCTTGCGCACCTCGCCGACGATCCAGCGGTTCACGGTCTCGCTGCAGGCCGCCGGAACGAAGGCCGGATCGGCGGCGCAGCCGTTCATCTGGCAGAACCGGGCAGCATTCCAGATTTTGGTCGTGAAGTTGCGGTAGCCCTCGACCCGGCCCTCGGCCAGCTTGATGTCGCGGCCCTGTGCGGCCATGGCGGCCAGCGTGAAGCGCAGGGCGTCGGTGCCGTAGCGCCCGATCAGGTCGAGCGGATCGATGACGTTGTTCTTCGACTTCGACATCTTCTGGCCCTTGGCGTCGCGGACCAGGGCGTGGATGTAGACGGTGCGGAACGGCACGTCCTTCATGAAGTGAAGCCCCATCATCATCATCCTGGCCACCCAGAAGAAGATGATGTCGAAGCCGGTCACCAGCACGTCGCCGGGATAGTAGCGCGCCAGTTCGGGCGTCTGCTCGGGCCAGCCGAGGGTCGAGAACGGCCAGAGCGCCGACGAGAACCAGGTGTCGAGCACATCCTCGTCGCGCTTCAGGTCGGTCGGCTCGCCGTAGTGCGCGGCGGCGGCAACATGGGCGGCCTCCTCGGTCTCCTCGACGAAGACCGTGCCGTCCGGACCGTACCAGGCCGGGATCTGATGCCCCCACCACAGCTGGCGCGAGATGCACCATGGCTGGATGTTGCGCATCCACTCGAAGTAGGTCTTCTCCCAGTTCTTCGGCACGAACACGGTCTTGCCGGTCTCGACCGCCTCGATCGCCGGCTTCGCCAGAGTGGCGGCGTCGGCGTACCACTGGTCGGTCAGCCAAGGCTCCAGCGGCACGCCGGAACGGTCGCCATGCGGCACCGCGTGGCGATGCGGCTCGATCTTCTCGACCAGGCCGAGCGCGTCCAGGTCGGCGACCACGCGCTTGCGGGCCTCGAACCGGTCGAGGCCGCGATACGCCTCGGGCACGTTGTCGTTCAGCCGGGCATGGGCGTCGAGGATGTTGATGACCTCGAGACCGCAGCGCTTGCCAACCTCGAAGTCGTTGAAATCATGGGCCGGCGTCATCTTCACCGCGCCCGATCCCTGTTCGGGGTCGGCATAGGTGTCGGCGACGATCGGGATCCGGCGCCCGACCAGCGGCAGAATCGCATGCTTGCCCACAAGGTCCGTATAACGCTCGTCGTCGGGATGCACGGCCACACCGGTATCGCCCAGCATGGTCTCCGGCCGGGTGGTCGCCACGACGATGAAGCGGCCCTCCTCACCCTCGACCGGATAGCGGAAGTGCCAGAGGTTGCCGTCGATCTCCTTGGACTCTACCTCCAGGTCGGAGATCGCCGACTGGAACTTCGGGTCCCAGTTAACCAGTCGCTTGTCGCGGTAGATCAGGCCTTCCTTGTGGAGCTGGACGAACACCTTGCGGACCGCGGCCGACAGCCCGTCGTCCATGGTGAACCGCTCGCGCTGCCAGTCCGGGCTGGCGCCGAGCCGGCGGAGTTGATTCACGATCGTGCCGCCGGACTCCGCCTTCCACTGCCAAACCTTGTCGACGAACGCCTCCCGCCCGAGGTCGCGCCGGTCGACCCCTTCGGCCGCCAGGTTGCGCTCGACCACCATCTGGGTGGCGATACCGGCATGGTCGGTACCTGGCTGCCAGAGGGCGTCGCGTCCGGTCATGCGGTTGTACCGGACCAGGATGTCCTGGACGGTAAAGGTCAACGCGTGACCCATATGCAGGCTGCCGGTGACGTTCGGCGGCGGCATCATGATCGTATAGGGCGCGGCGTTGGACGCTACGTCGCAGGCGAACGCGCCGGATTCCTCCCAGCGCGCATACAGCTTCGCCTCGACCTCGGCGGCGGAATAGGTCTTCTCCAGCATGGCGCCACGTCCTCGTACCCGGAAACACGCACGCCCACGCGGCCTGTGAAGGCACGCGAGCGGCGGGATTGTTTAGGACATGACGGCCGGAAACGCTACAGGCGGATGGTAACGGCGCTCACCAGCGGTCGCGGCGCTGCGACAGCATGACCAGGCGTTCGATCTCCTCGCGCACCAGGCGCTCGACCATCGACGGTAGGTGCTGGTCGAGCCAGTCCTTCAGCATCGGTCGCATCAACTCGCGCGTCAGGCGCTCGAGCGTGACCGCGCCGTTGCCGAGCGGCAGTTCCTGGTAGTCCTCGTTGAGCTTGGCCTGAAGCTCGGCGAAGGAATGCACCGTCTCCTGGGCCTGCGGCGGCGAGACAAGCCCCTCGGGGGCCGGTGCCGGACGCGGCGGCGGCGGTGGAGCGGCATAGGCTGGCGGATTGGCCGGCGGCGGGACGAACGGCTGCGGCTCCGGCTCAAAATCCGGCTCGGGCTCGGGTTCCGGCTCGGCGGTCTTGAAACGCTGCTCGTCGAACAGCGGTTCGACCTCCTCCTCGTCTTCCTCCTCCTCGTCCTCCATATCGGACAGATCGAGGACGTCGTCCTCTTCTTCTTCCTCGTCTTCTTCTTCTTCGGGTTCCGGCTCAGGCTCCGGTTCCGGATCGGGTTCCGGCTCAGGATCGGGCTCCGGCTCCGCTTCCGGGGCCGCCGCGTCCTCTTCCGGCTCGTCGCCATCCTCGGAAATGATCCGGCGAATAGACGCCAGGATCTCCTCCATGGAGGGTTCTTGCGCGGTATCAGTCATGATCGAATGCCCCGACGACTCGCCCGGAACGGCCGATTCCGAATCTGAAGATTACCCGACAAGCCCCTGTCAGGCCAGAAAGTAGTCGTCAGGTATGTCAATTGCCCGGCATCCGGCCAGAGGGTGTAGTTCCCCAGAGCTTGCCGGACACCTCAACGTAGTGCGAGTCGTAGTCGTAGATATCGACAGGCAGTCCCAGGTCCTGCGCGGTCAGGCGGCCGAGCGCCTGCATCAGCTGATAGGCCGCGACGATCGCGTCGCGTCGAGCCTGAACAAGCGTAACCTGGCCATCGAGCAGTTCCTGCTCGGCATCAAGCACATCGAGCACGGTCCGGGCGCCGACGGTCGCTTCCTGCTCAACGCCTTCCAGGGCGATCTCGGACGACTTCACCTCGTCCCGCAGCGATTCGATTTGGGCGAGCGTCGTCTGATAGGACTCGAAGGCACTGGCCGCCGAATCGACCACCGACCGGCGAGTGTCGTCAACCAGCAGTCGGGATCGGTTGGCCGTCTCCTTGGCCTGCCGGATGGTGGAGTACTCGGTCCCTTGCTGATAGATCGGGATCGATAGCTGCACCTCGGCCGTCAGGTCGGTCGTCTCGTTGTCGCCCCCCGACGTGTCGTAGGTCTGCTGTGCCTGTCCCACCAGCTCGAGGGTCGGCATCAAGCCCGCTTCCGCCTCGGTGACCGCGTGCCGGGACGAAAGCTCCGCAAACTTGGCCTGCACCAGCGTGAAGTTCTCGCGAACCGCGATGTCCACCGCCTCGTCCCGCCCGGTCGGCAAGCCAATGGGGGACCCGGGTACGGTCACCTTGTCCGGCACCCGGCCCACGACCCGCTCGAACGTCACGCGGGCGGTGATCAGGTTGCCCTCCGCCTGCGTCCGGTCGGACTTCGCACGCGACACCCGCGCCTCGGCCTGGGCCACGTCGGTTCGCGTCACTTCGCCGACCCGGAACCGATCCCGGGTCGCCTCGAGCTGCTTCTCGAGACGGCTCAGGTTGTTGACCTGGAGATCGAGCGTGACTTCCTCGCGAACGACGTTGACGTAGGCGACCACAGCCTGAAGCAGGGTATCCTGCTCGCTGTTGAACAGGTTGGCGCGCTGCGACTGGACGTCCGCCTCGGCACCGGCGATCGCCGCGCCGAACGCCCCGCCGGAATACAGTGCCTGGACGACGCTCAGCGTGCCGGTCTTCGGAACGCTGGTCCCGTCGGTCGTCGTGCCGGAGGCCTTGGCCTTGGTCTTGTTCACGCCGACCGACAGCGTCGACGAGACCGTCGGACGCCACGCCGAGCGCGCCTGCGAGACATTTTCGTCGATCGCGCGCAACTGCGCGCGGGCCGCCAACAGCCCGGGGTTGGTTTCGTAGGTCAAGGCCAGGGCCTCTTCCAGCGTCATCGCCTGCGCCGGAACGAGGCCGGTGCCGGCCAGCCAACCGGCCAGCAGGCCGGCCAGGACAATAGAGCGACGTTTTATCGGCATGACGGGACAACCCTTCGTCACAGGCGTGGATCGACTTGGCTGATCAGAATACGAAACCGGGCTGGCGCCGAAACCCGGCAAGCATCGGCGTGCCGGCATCGAACAGGATTCGCCGGCCGATTCGCCCGGCCAGCTTCTCGTACAGTACGGCGAGCCCCGGCCCGACCGCTGACCCGCCCTCGACGGTCACCAGCCGGCCGCCCTCCGCGAGCTGCGCGAACAACTCGTCGGACAGTTCCTCGACCGCACCATTCACCAGAATGACATTGTAGGGTGCCTGCTTGCGGTAGCCGGCCGTCAACGGGCCTGCGACCAGGGCGGCGTTGTCGATCTCCTGGCCCGACAGCAGGCCGTTCCCCTGCTCGACCAACTCGTCGATATCATCGACACCGACGACCGTCGACGCCATCCGGGACAGCAGCGCAGTCGCGTAGCCGGTGCCGCAAGCGACATCGAGGGCGACATCCGAAGCAGCCGGCATCGCCGCCTGCAGCAACCGCGCCAGCACCATCGGCTCGAGCATGTAACGCCCCGACCCGATCTCCAGGGCCTCGTCCGCATAGGCGATGCCACGCTTGCCCTTGGGGACGAACAGTTCCCGCGGGACGCTCTCGAAGGCCTCGATCACGGCAGGGTCCGTCACCTTGTTGGTGCGGATCTGGCTTTCGACCATGTTCAGACGGGCAAGGGCGTAATCCATCGCTTCCCTCGGCTTGCTACAGGGCACCGGCGAACCGGCCCGCCCGGGTTTTATAGGCATTGCGCTCCGCCGACACAATTGGCGCGACTGCGAATTCTCCGCCAGCGCAGCGCAGCCGCGGGCGCGACAATGGTCGATCCCGCGATGACCGGGGCCGGCGGACCACCCTCGAAGTCAGCGAATCCGAACCATCGTTCCGCCAGAATACCGCATCTCCCCTTGCCCCGCGGGGGGCGCTTCGGCTAAGAGGTCGGCTCGCTTGGCGACGGCCCCGTGGCAGAGTGGTTATGCAGAGGACTGCAAATCCTTGTACATCGGTTCGATTCCGGTCGGGGCCTCCAGCGAGCAACGCAACGTGACCGGCCGATGACATTCGCGGTTGCGCGATGGCCACGGGCGGCGCTATAGAGGCCGCCTAACTGGTCCCGGGTAGCTCAGTGGTAGAGCGAGCGGCTGTTAACCGCTTGGTCGGGGGTTCGAATCCCTCCCCGGGAGCCATCTTGCCGCAGAAAGGGTCGCGACCATCCGGTCGGCGGCCCTTCTTTGTATTCGCGCCGTGGTACTTTCGTGCGGTGGTCGGAGGCCGCAACTGTCCGGCGCGGGATCAGCGGCGGCGCATCGCATAGACCCGGCCAGGATGCCGGTGGTCGTCATCGGCCCCCGGCAGCGGCAGGTAGGACCCGCTCTCCGCCGCCGGTTCCCAATGGCCGTCCTCGACCAGTGCTCGGATCGCAGCCCGGAAACCGCCGGCCTCGTAGACCGGATCGGTGATCGACACCACGAACATGCCGCCCGGCCGCAATATCCGGGCGATCTCCGCGAATGCCGAGGCCGGGGCGTGTCCGACCGTGAACACCCCCGACGCGACAACCCCGGCGAACGCAGCGTCCGCAAGCGCGAGCGGCCTGCCCAACGTGGCGGTCGACAGCTGCCGATAGCAGCCGCGCGCCTCCGCCCGCTTCAGCATGCCCGGCGACAGGTCGATTCCAGTCAGGTCCTGGTAACCGGCCAGGCTCAGGATCCGGCCGATCAACCCGGTGCCGCAGCCGACATCCAGAACCGGTGCGGCGATATCGGGCATCAATCGGGCGAACAGCGCCGAGACCACGGCGGGGTTGGTGTAGCCGACCTGTCCGACGCTATCGTCGTATTCGTCGGCCCAGGCATCGTAGACCTCGGCAAGCTTCGCGGTGTCGTTGCCGGCCGTGTAGACCCGCTCCAGCCAGTCGGTCATCGCTCTCTCCCTGGCGCAAATGATGGAATCGAGCGTCGGACCCTACACCAGATCCTTGGGCGTGATGAACCGGGTCAGCCGCGCGTCGCCCGGGGACAGCGTTCGCCACTCGCCGTCGAACTCCAGGGTCGCCAGCGCCCCGCTCGGATACTTCCGGGCCAGGGCCCTTATCGCCGCCAGGTCGCTGCCGGTCCCGGCCAGACGGGTCGCGAGGTCCTCCATGCCGGGGTTGTGCCCGACCACCAGCAGCTCGCCGACGTCCCCGGGGATCCGTCGAAGCCGATCCAGCAAGGCGGTGGCCCCGACCTCGTAGAGATCGCCGGTGGTCTCGACCTCCAGGCGCTCCGGCAGGCCCGCCCGGATCGCGGCCAGGGTATCGACGGTCCGGCGCGCGCTGGAGCACAGCACCCGGTCGGGCATGAGCCCGGCCTTCGGGAGGCAGGCCGCGATCGCGGCCGCGTCGCGCAGGCCACGGTCGGAAAGCGGCCGGTCGAAGTCCGGCAACCCGGGATCGCCCCGACTCGACTTGGCGTGACGCAGGAGATGCAGCGTCGGCATCGCCTCAGCCTCCCGTACCGCTACGGGTGACGATCGAGATCGGGCCGTGCAGGGTACGGTGTACCGGGCATTTGTCGGCGATCTCGATCAGCTTGCTGCGCTGCTGCTGGTCCAGCGGCCCCTCGATCGTTATGTGCCGTTCGATCCGGTCCACCATGCCTTCCCTGGTCTCGCAGTCGATGCAGTCCTCGGCGTGCACCCGATCGTGCCGCAGCCGGGTCTCGAGCCGGTCGAGGCGCCAGCCCTTGCGGCCGGCATACATCTTCAGTGTCATGTTGGTACAGGCGCCGAGGGCGGCCAGCAGCAGATCGTATGGCGCCGGCCCGCTGTCGGTGCCGCCGACCGCCGACGGTTCATCGGCGCGCAACCGATGGCCGGCCGCGATCACCCACTGCGGGAACGTCCCCTCGCCGGCGTCGACCACCGCCACCTCGCCCTCGGCGGTCGCGACCTCGGCCGGGACCAGGGTCGGCAGGAACCGCTCGGCCCACCCGGACAGCATCGCCGCCACATAGGCGGCATCCTCGGGCCGCGTCAGCAGGTGGTCGGCGCGGTCGAGCGACACGAAGCTCTTCGGATGCTTCGCCGCGACGAACAGCCGGGTGGCGTTGTCGATCCCGACCGTCTGGTCGAGCGGTGCGTGAAAGATCATCAGGTCGCGGCGCAGCCGGCCGACGATGTCTTCCAGGCCATGATCCCTCAGGGTGTCGAGAAACGCCTTCCGAACCCGGAAGCGGCGGCCGGCGAGTTCGACCTCGGCCTCGCCGTCGCGCTCGATGTCGGCGATCCGGCTGCCGAAATTGTGAACGACATGGGCGGGATCGGCCGGCGCGCCGATAGTGGCGACGCCCATGACCTCGGGAATACGCTCGGCCGCCGCCAGCACCGCGGCGCCGCCGAGCGAATGGCCGACCAGGATCGTCGGTGCCCGATGTTCGACCCGCAGCCAATCGGCCGCCGCCACCAGATCCTCGATGTTCGAGGCGAAGGTGGTATTGGCGAACTCGCCGTCGCTGTGGCCGAGCCCGGTGAAGTCGAATCGCAGCACCGCGATGCCCCGCTCGGCAAGGCCGGCGGCGATCCGCCTTGCCGCCGCCAGGTCCTTCGAGCAGGTGAAACAGTGTGCGAACAGGGCGAATCCACGGATCGGGCCGAGCGGCCGATCGATGCGCGCGGCCAGGGTGTCGCCCAAGGCCCCGGTAAAGTTGACACTTTCTGTACGCACGGCCATGGTCAATCTCATGTACTTGCGGGCTGGGGCGGATATTTAGCACATGGCGGTCGAGGATGATGCCGCCGCGGGTGTCGCGCCTGCGGTCGAGGTACGTCATGCCACCCCGGCCGACGCCGAAGCGCTGGCGTTGCTCTCGCAGGAGCTCCTGGCGTTCTACGGCCTGCCGGTTCGGTACCAGCGTTCCTACATGACGCACGTAATCGCCGAGAAGGCGTTTACCGACCCCCCGTCGATCGAGATCCTGATGGCGCTCGAACGTGGGCAGGCACGGGGCTTCCTGGCGTTCTCCGAGAGTTTCGCGGTCGCAAACTGCCTGACCAGCATCTTCATCCAGGACCTGTTCGTCACCCGCAAGGCCCGTGCCCTCGGCATCGGCCGACGGTTGATGACCGAGCTGGCGCGAATCTGCGTCGCCCGGGGCACCGGACAGTTGGACTGGACGGCCGATCCCTGGAACGAGAAGGCCCGCAGCTTTTATGAGGCGATGGGACCGCTGCTGCGCAGCGACAAGACGTATTATCGACTGCTGTCGCCCCGGCTCGCCGCCATCGCCGCCGGCGCGGCGCCGGTCGAACGCGCGCCCTGATCAGCATGTTCAACCGCGATCCTGGAACGGCAGCGTTCCGGTTGCGCACTTTATCACCGCCCCCTGCCCGGCTAGGCTCCATCCCTCGCGCCGCACAGCGCGCCGACGCGAGGGATGGAGATCGCAAATGGACATACGCAACGGCTTCGTCGGCACGGTCGGCGACACCCCCCTGATCAAGCTGCGGGCGGCGTCCGAACGCACCGGCTGCACGATTCTCGGCAAGGCCGAGTTCCTGAACCCAGGCGGGTCCGTGAAGGATCGCGCGGCGCTCGCCATCATCCAGGATGCCGAGGACAGCGGGCGGCTCCGTCCCGGCGGCGTCATCGTCGAGGGCACCGCCGGCAACACCGGCATCGGCCTGGCATTGGTCGGCAACGCCCGTGGCTATCGCACGGTGATCGTGATCCCGGAAACCCAGAGCCAGGAAAAGAAGGACATGCTGCGGCTATGCGGCGCCGATCTCCGGCAGGTTCCGGCACTGCCGTACCGTGATCCCGGCAACTACGTCCACGTCTCGCAGCGGATCGCCGAGGAATTGGCGAAGACCGAGCCGAACGGCGCGATCTGGGCCAACCAGTTCGACAATACGGCGAACCGCAACGGCCACTACCGGACCACCGGACCGGAGATCTGGTCGCAGACCGACGGCAAGGTCGACGGCTTCATCTGTTCGGTCGGAACCGGCGGCACCCTGGCCGGCACCGCCATGGCGCTGAAGGAGCGCAACCGCGACATCGTCATCGGCGTCGCCGACCCGATGGGCTCGGCGATCTACGGCCACTTCGCCAACGGCGAGTTGAGATCCGAGGGCAGCTCGATCACCGAGGGCATCGGCCAGGGCCGGATCACCAAGAACCTCGAAGGTGCGCCGGTCGACGAGCCGTTCCAGGTGACAGATGCCGAGATGCTGCCGATCGTGTTCGAGCTGCTGCAGCACGAAGGCCTGTGCCTCGGCGGGTCGAGCGGGATCAACGTGATGGGTGCCATCAAGCTGGCCGAGAAGCTGGGCCCGGGGCACACCATCGTCACGATCCTCTGCGACGGCGGCACCCGCTACCAGTCGAAGCTGTTCAATCCGGCTTTCCTGAAGGAAAAAGGCCTGCCGGTACCGGCGTGGCTCGATGATGGAGGTACAGCATGACCGATCCCGTTGCCGAAGGGCTGGTTTCCGCCGAGTGGCTGGCGGGACACCTCGACGACCCGCGGGTCAGGGTGCTGGACGGCACCTACCACCTGCCGACCGCCAAGCGCGACGGCAACGCCGAATTCCTGGAGCGCCACGTCCCGGGCGCCGTCCGGTTCGATATCGACGACGTCTGCGATCCGGACGACCCACTGCCGCACATGATCCCGTCCGCCGAACGCTTCGCCGAGAAGGTTGGCGCCCTCGGCATCGCCAATACCGACACGGTGGTGGTGTACGACGTCTACGGGCTGCAGAGCGCCGCCCGCACCTGGTGGATGTTCCGGCTGTTCGGCCACGACCGGGTGGCGGTGCTGGATGGCGGCCTGCCGGCCTGGACCGCCGCCGGCGGTGCGCTGGCGGCGGGTGCCGCCGCGCCGAAGCCGGCGAGCTTCTCCGCCACCCTGCGCCCGGAGCTGGTGCGCCGGCGCGAGGATCTGCTGGCCAACATCGGCGGCGGGGCCGAACAGGTCGCCGACGCCAGAGCCGCCGGCCGCTTCACCGGCGAGGAGCCGGAGCCCCGGGCCGGCATGCGGTCCGGCCATATCCCCGGCTCGCGCTCGCTGCCGTTCTCCAACCTGCTGGATCCGGCCACCAAGACGGTGCTGCCGGCCGACCGGTTGCGCGCCGCCTTCGACCGGGCCGGTATCGACCCGTCGAAGCCGACCGTGGCGTCCTGCGGGTCGGGCGTGACCGCCTGCGTCATCGCGCTGGCGGCGCACCGGCTCGGGCATTCGGATGTCGCGGTCTATGACGGCTCATGGTCGGAATGGGGTGGGCGCGAGGACACGCCGATCGATACCGGTCCGGCTTCGTGACGGTCGAGTATCGGTCGATCCAGGAGGCCGATGTCGAGGCGGTCGTGGCGCTCTGGCAGCGTTGCGGGCTGACGGTGCCGTGGAACGACCCTCACCGGGACATCGCCGCGGCGCGCTCGGTGGACAGCGCCGAGGTTCTGATCGGCGAGGATGCCGGCACCGTCGTCGCCAGCGTCATGGTCGGCTATGACGGTCATCGCGGCTGGATGTACTACCTTGCCGTCGATCCCGACCGGCAGGCCAAGGGCCTGGGCCGGACGACCTTGGCCGAGGCCGAGGCGTGGTTCCGGAACCGTGGCGTGCCGAAGGCCGAACTGATGGTCCGCCGCAGCAACGAGACGGTCAGCGGGTTTTACCAGGCACTCGGTTGGGCCGAGGAGCCTGTGAGGGTCTTCAGCCGGCGGTTCGACGACGCCTCCGCCCTCGGCGCGGCCACCGTCGACACCGTGGTGACCACGCTGGAGATGGCCGAGCGCCCGACCCGGCCGACCACGCCCTCGCCGGCCGGCCTGCCGACGGCGCTGGTGCGGGCCCGGCCGCCGAGCGTGGCGTTCTACCGCTGGCTCTACGAGCGGATCGGTGCGAAGTGGACCTGGATCGCGCGCCGCCTGATGACAGATGCGGAACTGCTGGCGGCGATCGACGATCCCGCGGTCGAGGTCTATGTCCTTCACGTCGGCGGCGTGCCGGCCGGCTACGGCGAGATCGACCGCCGCAAAGGCCCGGACGCCATCGATCTGGCCTATTTCGGCCTGCTGCCGGAATTCATCGGCCGCGGCTACGGCCGCTACCTGCTGGATGCCGTGGTTGACCTCGCCTGGAGCGCCGGCCCCTGCGAGGGGCTGCGGGTCCAGACCTGCGACCTCGACCATCCGCGTGCGCTGTCGGCCTACCAGCGCGCCGGATTTCGGCCGGTCGGGCAGCATACCGCCACGCTGTCCGATCCACGGCTCGTCGGGCTGCCGTTGCCGGATCGCCGTCGCCCGGCGCCGACCGCCCCCTTCACCGGAACCGGCGCGACCGTCACCACCCTGCGCCGCCCCGGACCGCCGGAAGGACCGGCCTGACCGCCCGCCTTACGGGATCACGCGGCGGCCACGATACGCCGCGAGCGCGTCGGATATGCTCTCCCAACTGCCGCGCACCCGATCGAAGCCGGCCCGACGGATCTTCAGGGTCGACGACATGTCGTCCCAGCCGATCCGCAGCATGAAATCTCCGTAGGACCAGCTGGCGATCCGGCCCAGGTCCGGTTCCGACAGCCCGTGCCGCGTCACCAGGTCCGCCCACAGGGCGCCGGCCCCGGCCTGGGTCTCGGCGAGCGTCTCGGTCGCCACGCCGCCGGCCTCGAGCTCGAAGAACGCCGCCAGCCGGGGCCACAGGTCGCGCCATCGGAAGTAGTCGGCGTCGATCACGTTGAACGCCTGCCCGGCGGCGGCCGGGGCCGTCATGGCCCACAGCATGGCATCGACCAGCAGGCGGACATCGGTGATCTGCGACAGCGACTCGAAGGCCTCGGGGGTACCGGGAAAGGTCAGCACGCGCCCGCGCGCCTTAGCCAACGCGCCATGAACGGCGAGCACGCCAACCGCGTTGTGCGGATAGCCGAGCGAAAACCCGGCCAGGATGTGCGGCCGCAACGCGGTCCAGGTCCAGCCGGCAGTAGTCGCCCGTTCGGAGACCCAGTCCTGCTGGTCGAAATAGAAATTCGCCCCCGGCGCGCGCGGATCGTCCTCCTCGGCCGGGGTCTTGAACGGGCCGAACTGGCTGCCGTACCACTTGGTTCCGTGCACCAGCAGGACATGGGCCAGCGGCGCCCCAATGGCCTCAAGACCCTCGACCACGTTGACCAGCATCGCGGTGTTGCGCGTCGCCTCGACGGCGGTATCCGGGTCGGGAGCCCGTCCGGCGTAGACCACATGGCTGGTGCCGGCGGCAGCTGCGGCCAGGGCGGCACGACAGGCCTCGCGGTCGCCGAGGTCGACGGCCAGATGCACCAGCCCCGGAATACCCGGGTCCGGCGCCCGCCGGGACAGGCCGACCACCCGCCAGCCGTCGCCGATCAGCCGGCCGGCGACTGCCCGGCCGACGATGCCGGAGACGCCGGCCACCACCGCCGTGCGCCGTGGATTCGACGAGTTCATGCGCCGACCTCCCGGTCCAGGACCCGAAAGCGGTAGAGGCGCACAGGGCCGAGCCCGCGCGCCTCTACCGGACCGCCCCCCGCCCCCGCGGTGCGGCCTACCTGCAACCGGTTGTTCAGTGTGCCAGGATCTGGCTCAGGAACAGCTTGGTCCGGTCCGACTTCGGGTTCGTGAAGAACTCCTCGGGCGTGTTCTGCTCGACGATCTCACCCTGGTCCATGAAGATCACCCGGTCGGCGACGCGTTTGGCGAAGCCCATTTCGTGGGTGACCACGAGCATGGTCATGCCGCTCTCGGCCAGGCCCACCATCACGTCCAGAACCTCGGAGATCATCTCCGGATCCAGCGCCGACGTCGGCTCGTCGAACAGCATGATGTTCGGGTTCATCGCCAGCGACCGGGCGATCGCCACCCGCTGCTGCTGGCCGCCCGAGAGCTGACCGGGATACTTGCTCGCCTGCTCGGGAATCTGGACGCGCTCGAGGAGCGCCATCGAGATCTGCTCGGCCTCGGCCTTGGGCAGATTCTTCACCCAGATCGGCGCCAGCGTGCAGTTCTCCAGCACCGTGAGGTGCGGGAACAGGTTGAAGCTCTGGAACACCATGCCCACGTCGCGACGGATCGCGTCGATGTTCTTCAGGTTGGTATCCATGGTCACACCGTTGACCTGGATGTCGCCTTGCTGGTGTTCCTCCAGCCGGTTGATGCAGCGGATCAGGGTCGACTTTCCGGAGCCTGACGGCCCGCAGATCACGATCCGCTCACCCTTGTAGACGGTGAGATCGATGTCCTTGAGGACATGGAACTCGCCGTACCACTTGTTCACCTGGTTCAATTCGATCACCACCTCGTCGGAGACGGCGGAGGCGATGTGTTGCTCTTTGGTTTCGACGGTCTCTAGGGTCATCGTTGCTCGGTCCCCATTCCCGGTTCAATGGCAATTGTAAGCGTCATCATCGCCGGCCGTAACCGCCGCCGATGGAACGCTCGAGATGCTGGCTGTATTTCGACATGGCGAAGCAGATAACGAAGAACACCGCCGCCGCGAACAGCATCGGTTCGGTGTGCATGCCCAGCCATTTGGGATCCTGGCCGGAGGCCCGGACCATCAGCAGGATGTCGTACAGGCCGATGATCGAGACCAGGGTCGTGTCCTTCAGCAAGCCGATGAAGTTGCCGACGATGTTCGGAATCATCAGCTTCAGGGCTTGCGGCATGATGATTAGAGCCATCATCTTCCAGTAGTTCAGGCCCATGGCCTGGGCCGCCTCGTACTGCCCGTTGTTGATCGCCTGCAACCCGCCGCGCACGATCTCCGCCATGTAGGCGGCGGCGAAAATGCACACCGCGATGATCACCAGGACCAGCTTGTCGAGATTGACCTCGACCGGCAGGAACAGCGGCATCATCGTGACCGCCATGAACAGGATGGTGATCAGCGGCACCGAGCGGAACAACTCGATGAACGCGGTGCAGAACACCCGGATCACCGGCATTTTGGAACGCCGGCCGAGCGCCAGGATCACGCCGGCCGGCAGCGCCGACGAGATAGCGATGCCGGAAATCACCAGGGTCAGGAACAGCCCGCCCCAGTTGAGGGTCGGCACCGACGGCAGGTTCCAATTGGCCTGAAACAGAAAGGCGAGCACGAAGCCGATCGCGAAGGCCCCCATGACGACGTATTTCTGCTGGCGCTCTTCCTTGTCCCCGAAGCCGGAAACCCTGATCAAAACGGCCCGGAGCGATGTGTACCCCGCATAACAGGACGCAACGTTCAGCCAGACAGCCACGAATAGCGTCAGCGCGACCGAGACCATGACCTGCAGGAACAGGCTCGATTCGCCGCCCAGAAACAGTTGCCCCGCCAGGAACGGATAGGTCAGGACCGCCGACACGCCGACCGCGATCTTCGCCTTCACCTTGGGGAACCAGAACGGCGCCAGCCAGACCGCCAGGATGATGCCACCCAGGTTGACCCGCCACTGCTCGGCATCGGGATACCGGCCGTACAGGTAGTTGTTCATCCACTTGTCGACGCCGGCCCAGCAGGCTCCGGCGCCCTTGGTCACGTCCAGGCACTCGCGGTAGGAGTCGGCCTTCCACACGGCATTCAAGATCGCGTACTCGAAGAGGCTGTACGCGAAGTATGCGATCAGGCCGGCGCCGACGATCGTCATCAGGGAGTCGAACGGTCCGCCGAACAGATTTTTGCGCAGCCATCCAATGACACCGACGGTGTTCGGTGGCGGCGGTTGGTTCGGCTTCGGAGTGAAAACCACGTCGCCGTGAGTCAGTTCAGCCATGGCTCATCTCTCCTTCAGCTGAACGATCTTGTTGTAGTAGTTCAACGCCGCCGAGATGCTCAAGCTGACGGACATGTAGAACAGCATCACCATCGCCACGATCTCGATCGCGTGCCCGGACTGGTTCAGCGATGTCTGCATGTAGACGGCGACCAGATCCGGATAGCCGATGGCGATCGCCAGCGACGAGTTCTTCACCACGTTCATCCAGTTGCTGATCATCGGCGGCACCACCGCCCGCATCGCCTGCGGAATGATCACCAGCCTCAGGGTCATGCCGGGACGCAGCCCGAGGGAGTACGACGCCTCGGTCTGGCCATGGCTGACCGACATGATGCCGGCGCGCACGGCCTCCGCCATGTAGGCGGAGTGGTAGATCACCAGCGCCAGCAGCACGGCGCAGAACGCCGGTGGCACGCTCGCGCCTCCGACGAAGTTGAAGCCCTTCAACTGGGCGAAGTCGAATGACAGCGGCGCCCCGGTCGCCACGAACACGACGAGCGGCAGCCCGAACAGGACGCCGAGCCCGGCCCAGAAGCTCGGGAACGGCTGGCCGGTCGCGTATAGACGCTTCTTCGCCCACACCGCGAGCGCGTAGGTCGCTACGATCGCGACCAGGACCGCGATCATGGTGATCTCGAACCCGGGCCCCGGGACCGGCGCGGGAATGTAGAGCCCGCGGTTGTTCAGGAAGAACATGTCGAACAGGCCGAAGCTGCTCTTCGGTCGCGGCAGCAGCGAGAACACCGCCAGGAACCAGAACAGGATCTGCAACAGCAGCGGGGTGTTCCGCAGGATCTCGACATAGGCGCTGGCGATCTTGGAGATCAGCCAGTTCCGCGACAGCCGCATGATCCCGACGATGAATCCCAGGAACGTGGTGAAGAGAATCGCCGCGAACGAGACCACCAGCGTGTTGACGATACCCACGAGATAAACGTGGAAATAGCTGTCGCCGGCCTTGTATGGCAGCACCGTCCAGGCAATCGAGAATCCGGCCTCCGACGACAGGAAGTCGAAGCCGACGGACATTCCGCGGGCCTGCAGGTTTTCAGATGTATTGGTGAACAGGTAACGGGCGACCGCGACCACAGCGACTGCCACAAGCACCTGGTAGAGAACCGAACGGACGCGTTCATCGTTCAGCCACTCCAGTACCGAGTGACTGCCACGACGGGGCGCTGTCTTCTCGAAAACGGCCATTATCGGGCCCTCCGCCAGCGAAACGGATCAACGAATATCGAACTGAAACGCGAGCGCCCGGTCGACAACTCGACCGGGCGCCGCGCACGTCAATCGTTCACCGGAACGGCGGCGAATAAATCAGGCCGCCATTGGTCCACAGGGCGTTCGGCGAACCGGCCCGCGGGATGTTCATGACGGTCTTCGCGCCCATGAACTCATCGTAGTTCTCGCCGTAGTTGCCCACCGTCTTGATGATGTTGTAGGCCCACTTCGGATCGAGACCCAGACCCTTGTTGAGGTCGCCCTCGATACCGAACATACGCTTGATCTCGGGGTTGGTGGTCTCGGAGACGACCTTGTCGATGTTGGCCGAGGTGATGCCGAACTCCTCAGCCTGGATCATCGCGAACACCGACCACAGAACGATGTCCTTCCACTGCGAGTCGTTCTGGCGGACCACCGGGCCCAGCGGCTCCTTGGAGATGGTCTCCGGCAGGATCGTGAAGATCGAGGTGTCCGGAGCCTTCGCGCGGGTCGAAGCCAGGCTCGACTTGTCGTTCGTGATGGCGTCGCAGCCACCGGTGAAGAACGTGTTGTCGCGGACGTTGCTGTCCTCGAACACGACCGGCTGAATGTCCAGACCGTTGGTCCGGCTGTAATCGGTCAGGTTCAGCTCGGTGGTGGTGCCGGTCGCGACGCAGACCGTCGCACCCTTCAACTCCAGCGCGCTCTTGATGCCGGCGTCGTTCAGGACCATGAAGCCTTGACCGTCGTAGAACGAGACGGTGGTGAAATCGAGCCCAAGCTGGGTATCGCGGAACAGCGTCCAGGTCGTGGTCCGGGACAGCATGTCCGACTCGCCGTTGGACATGGCGGTGAACCGCACCGCCGAGGTCACCGACTGAACCTCGATCTTGTCCGGGTCACCGAAAATCGCCGCCGAGACGGCACGGCAATTTTCGTAGTCGAAGCCCGACCACTTGCCGCTGTCCGACAGCATGTACCAGCCCGGCGCCGGCGTGCCGAGCTGGCAGCGCAGATGCCCACGGCTTTTGACGATTTCCAGCGTGCTCTGTTGCGCAGACGCCGGCCCCGAAGTGAACGCCAGGGCGGCCAAGAGCCCCGCGCCCAGGCCGAAAAGGCTGACCTTCTTCATGTGAAACCCACCCAGTTATCGTTGTTACAAAGACTTTGTGCCTCGATCTTTGGCTATCCTCTCGCAAGGACCTTGCCAGACCGAAGTCATTGCGTTCCGCGCCATCACCGCCCTCCCCGGACCCACACCTGCTCAACGCGAGTGCAGCGCGATGCGAAGTGCCGCGAAAGCGGGCAACCGCCCGAAACGCAGACATCACACCATGCTACGCAGCACGATGGCAAGCCTTGCTGCCCGCCAACTGGATCATCCCGGGCTTTTGCCTATAGGCTCACGGTTGCTCCCGGATGCTGTCGGGAGACCCTGTTTCCAGAGGAATCGCGACCATGGATGACTTGAAGGGTATGTCCGCCCGAACCCGCCTCGTGCATGCCGGCCGGCATCCCCACGACAATCACGGTGTGGTCAATCCGCCCGTCTACCACGCATCGACCATCCTGCAACCGTCCCTGGCGGTCTGGGAGGATTCCCGCAAGCCGGACTTTGACGGCTATCGCTACGGACGCGCCGGGACCCCGACCAGCCGAAGCTTCGAGGAAGCGGTCGCCGACATGTACGGCGCCGCCGACGCGGTGGCGGTCTCGTCCGGGCTGGCGGCGATCGCCTGCGCCCTGATGGCCGTGCTGAAGGCCGGCGATCACCTTCTGGTCAGCGACAGCGCCTATTTCCCGACCCGGAAATTCTGCAACCAGATGCTGGCCCGCTACGGCGTCGAGACCACCTATTACGACCCGCGGATCGGTGGCCGGATCGCCGAATTGCTGCGACCCAATACCCGCGCGGTCTTTACCGAGGCCCCTGGCTCGCTGACCTTCGAGATGCAGGACATCCCGGCGATCGCGGCCGCCGCTCACGCGCATGGCGCGGTGGTGCTCACCGACAACACCTGGGGAACCGCGCTGCACTTCGATGCCCTCGCCAAGGGCGTCGACATCGTCGTCGAGGCGGTCACCAAGTACATATGCGGCCATTCCGACATCATGATGGGGACCATCGCCAGCAATGCCGAACATGCCGGCGCGGTCCGCGACATGGTGCGAATGCACGGCAACTGCTCGGGCCCGGACGACCTCTACCTCGCGCAGCGCGGCATGCGCACCATGGCGGTGCGGCTGAAGCAGAACGAGGCCAACGGCCTGGCCCTGGCCGGATGGCTGGAGGGTCGGCCGGAGGTCGCCAAGGTCCTGCACCCCGGCCTGCCGAGCCACCCCGACCACGCGCTCTGGAAGCGCGATTTCACCGGCGCCTGCGGACTGTTCTCCTTCGTCCTGAACCCGGTACCCAGGGCCGCGCTGGCGGCATTCCTCGACGGCCTCGAGCTCTACGGCATGGGCGCCAGCTGGGGCGGGTTCGAGAGCCTGATCCTGCCCGGCGATCCGAAGGCCCTGCGGACCGCCACCACCTGGGACGAGCCTGGGCAACTGCTGCGAATCCACGCCGGCCTGGAAGACGCCGGCGACCTGATCGCCGATCTCGAAGCCGGCTTCGACCGCCTCAACGCCGCCGCCCGGGCGGCGGCCTGAGCGCCGGGGACACGGGCATGACGCGACCGCGAATCCGACTGCTGATCGGCGACGCGGTCGCACTCGGCCCGGGCAAGGCCCGCCTGCTGGAGGCGATCGGCACGACCGGCTCGATTGCCGCTGCGGCCCGGGCCATGGGCATGTCATATGGCCGGGCATGGCAATTGGTCCAGGCGATGAACGGCGATTTCCGGGCCCCACTGGTGGAGCGGGCCGCCGGCGGCCGCGGTGGCGGCGGTGCCGGCCTGACCGAACTCGGGCGCGACGCGCTCGAGCGATATCGAAGCATGGAGGCGCGCGCCGACGCAGCCGTCGCCGGCGATCTCGACGAGTTCGCGGGTCTGTTGCGGCCGCCGGAGATCGATGACGCTGTTTGAGATGGATCGATGCAGGCAGCGTCCGTCGATCTCACCGTTGGATCGTCTCTGCGACCCTCCACGAAAGCAGAAACTCCCGATCACGGAGGGAGCGGTAGCATTTGCTGCCGGTCCCGTTGTGCGTTCTGGCGACACCCTGGGACCGCGTTCACGCCTTATTAAGCCGCGGCGGGATAGAACCGGCCCGTGAAGTCGCGCCGGACGGGCCCATAGCCAGATGACACATCAACGCATTCTGCTGGCGGCCGGGTTGCCCGGCCGATACGAGGCCATCCTCGGCGCCATCGGCGACGCTTTCTCCACCACCGCTGTCGACAACCGCTGGGATGCGGACGCCGCGCTCGCGACGGACCCGGACATTCTCATCGTCGAGGACGTGCTGCCGGGCGGACATGGCCTAAAGATCTGCGAACGCGGGCGGATCAGACCCGACGGCAGCAAGCGCCGTGTAATGGTCGTCTGCGACCGTGACAGCACCTCCCTTTCGGAAGCCAAAACCAGGGAGATCATCGACGAGTGGGTCAGGAAAGACGCTTCCCCTGGTGCGTTCCTGACGAAATTCTGGGAACTGCAGGCCGCCCGGGATAACACCCGTTTGATCGAAGCGGCGCCGGACGCCGGACGATTGATCGCGCGCGGGTGGTCGCTGTTCCAAGAACTCGAGGGCGGCACCGTCTCCATTCGCACGCGGGAACTGCTATCGAACACGGCCGCCGAGGTGGTGACCTTCACCGGCTCCAGTTCGGTCTCGAGCTTTCTGCAGGAACTCCAGAGTCATCATGCCTACACCTTCGCGCACAGCCTGCGGGTCGCCATCCTGATGGCGACATTCGGCCGTCATCTCGGCCTCGACGAAGATCACGTGCGGCTGATGGCCGAGACCGGGCTGGCGCACGATCTCGGAAAGCTCCGGATCCCGATTGAAATCCTCGCCAAGCCGGCACGGCTGACCGACGACGAGATGGAAGTGATCCGAGATCACCCGGCGCTGGGGGCCACGATGCTGGCCGATCTCTACACGGACCGTAAGGAACTGATCACGGCGGTTCGACACCACCACGAGAAGCTCTCCGGAGACGGCTACCCCGACGGCCTCAAGGGTGGGCAGATCGACGAACTGTCGCTGCTGACGGCCGTGGTCGACGTCTACACCGCCCTCACCGACCGGCGCGACTACAAGTCGCCGATGACCATGACCGAGGCGACCACGATCATGGACAAAATGGCCGGGCCGCACCTGGAGCCCCGGCTGTATCGCCGGTTCCTGGAGGTCGTCCGGGAGCTGGACGTCGGCGACAGCAGGTCGACCGTTGCCGCCTGACGCCCCCTCCCTCAGGCAGGAAAGTGCTGGAACGACAGGCCTCCGGCCTTCTTGATCTGTTCGACCAGCGCGATCTCCCAGGTCAGGTAGTCGTTCATGGCCTTCTCGATCTCGGCCCGGTTCTTGCGGTCGTAGGGTCGCAGATAGGTGTCCTGCGGCTCCGACAGGACCGCGGTCATCCCGCTCTGCATCGGCAGGCCGGCGGCGGCCCAGCCGGTCGCCCCGCCCTCCAGCAGCAACACCTCGCGGCCGCAGCCGGCCAGATCCGCCGCCGTCAGGCGTGCTAGCGCAACCTCGGGTGCGGTCAGCACGATCGAAGCGCCGGCCGGAAGCTTCGACAGGTTCTCCGCGATCGCCGTGCGGCACGCCCACCAGGCACCCTCCGGATGCTGGTCGCGGTAATCGAGGCCGCGCGCCAGGTCCAGCAGCACGGCGTTTCCGGCCGCCATGCGTCGCTTTGCCTCGTCCGGTGCGATCGATCCGCAGGCCGGGAGCGCGTCCATCCCGAGCACCGGCGTGGCATAGGGTCCGGAAGCGATCGACTGACCCTCCAGTCCGCTTTCCAGCACGTAGACGTCCTTCCAGCCGAGCTGGGCCAGCCAGCTGGCGGTCATGTCGGCGCGGACGCGCTTGTCGTCGACCAGCACCACGCGGCCGTTGCGTACCGGCAGGTACAGGTCGGTCGACTGCACCAGCTGGCCGCCGGGCGCGTGCCGCGAATCGGCGATGCGCCCGGCCTCGAACTCCTCGATGGTACGGACATCCAGGATCGCCAGGGTGCGGCGATCGCGCTCGGCCCGCCAGGACTCCAGCGTGGCTGCATCGATCGTCCCGACACCGAAGCGACGGGCCGCCGCCGCGGACCGGGCACGTGCGGCGGCAAGCGCGCTGTCGGACGGCTCCGGGGCGACGCGATCGTTGCCGTGCTCCAGGGTGAATCCGGCCAGATGCCAGCCCATGGTGCCGTTTCGCAGCGCCACAACTTCGTTGGGTATCCCGGCATTGATCAGCGACTGGGCGCCGATGATCGAGCGCGTCCGACCGGCGCAGTTCACCACCACCAGGGTATCGGGCTCGGGCGCCACCTCGCCGACCCGGTACACCAGCTCGGCGCCCGGCACGTCGATTCCGGACGGAATGTTCATCACCCGGAACTCGTCCATCGGACGGGAATCCAGGACCACCAGCTTGCGGCCGGAATCCATGATCGCCTTCAATTCCTCGGCGGAGACCGACGGCGTACCGTAGGCGTGCTCGACGAACTCGCCGAACGCCTTGGACGGCACATACATGCCGCTGAACAGCTCCAGGCCGGCGGCCTGCCAGGCCGGGGTGCCGCCGTCGAGCACCGAGACGTCGGTATAGCCGAAGGCTTCGAGCTTGGCCGCAGCCTGTTCCGCGATGCCCTCGCCGCCGTCCTCGACAATGATCGGGGTCGACAGCCGCGGGATACGCTCTCCTGCCAGCAGCTCGAGCTGGGCGAGCGGAATGTTGGCCGCCAGGATCGGGTGGGAAGCGGCAAAAGGCGCCTGCTCTCGGACGTCGATCAGCGCGGTCTCCTGATCACCCTCCAGGCGGGCATGCAGGGATCGCGCGTCGATCTTCTTGGCCATCGATAATCCTCCCTCGGATCGGTTCAGGCGGATGCCGCCTCCAGGGCCTCGGCGGCAGCGAGCCAGCGCTCCTCCGCCTCGGCGATCTGGGCGTCGAGCGCCGCCTTCTTGTGGATCAGTTTCTGCATTTCCGCAGTCGAGCCTTTATAGGTGCGCGGGTCGCCAAGGGTGACGACCAGGGCGTCGCGCTCGCCGGTCAGCTTCTCCAGGCGCTTCTCGGCGTCCTGGGCGGCCTTGCGGACCTCGACATTCTGCTTGCGAGCCTCGGCGGCAAGGCGGCGCTGGTCCTTCTTGTTGACCCGCCCACCCCCGTCCGGGTCGGAACGTCGGGACGAACCGCGGCGCTCGTCCCGAACCCGTTCGGCATAGGAGGCAATGTCGCCGTCGAAGGTGCTGACGGCGCCGTCGGCGACCAGCCACAGGCGGTCGACGGTCAGTTCCATCAGTCGGCGGTCGTGGCTGATCAGCACCACCGCGCCGGGGAAGTCGTTGAGCGCCTGCACCAGCGCCAGGCGGGCGTCGATGTCCAGGTGGTTGGTCGGCTCGTCGAGCACCAGTACGTGCGGGTCGTCGGCCATGACCAGCGCCAGCGACAGCCGCGCCTTCTCGCCGCCCGACAGCTTGCCGACGGCGGTGGTCTGCTTCTCCTGGGTCAACCCGACCGCGCCGAGTCGGGCCCGTACCCGCTCCGGTGGCTGGGTCGGGAGCTTGCGGCGCAGATGGTCGACCGCGGTATCGCTGCCGTCGAGTTCGTCGGCGTGGTGCTGGGCGACATAGCCGACCCGCAGGCGCGCCGCCCGGTGGACCTCGCCGCCGTCCTGCTGCAGCTCGCCTGCTATCAACCGGGCCAGCGTGGTCTTGCCGTTGCCGTTGGATCCGAGCAGACCGATGCGGTCGTCGGGGTCCAGGCGCAGGGCCAGTCTCGACAGCACCGGCTTGCCCGGCACGTAGCCGACCGACGCCTTCTCGAAGGACAGCAGCGGCGGCGCCAAGTTTTCCGGCGTCGGGAAGCTGAAGCGGGTCTCGGGATCGGCCAGGGCGGCCGGTAGCACGTCCATCTTCTCCAGCATCTTGATCCGGCTTTGGGCCTGCCGGGCCTTGGACGCCTTGTAGCGGAACCGGTCGACGAACGACTGCAGGTGCTTGCGCTGCAGATCCTGCTTGACGCGCTGGGCATCCAGCAGCGCGAGCCGCGCCTCGCGCACCCGTTCGAAAGTGTCGTAGTTGCCGGTGTACTGCACCAGCTTGAGGCCCTCGACGTGCAGGATCGAGGTCGCGACCTCGTTCAGCATGTCGCGGTCGTGGCTGACCACGACCAGGGTCTTCGGATAGGCCTTCAGATGGCCCTCCAGCCAGACCGTGGTCTCCAGGTCCAGGTGGTTGGTCGGCTCGTCGAGCAGCAGCAGCTCGGGCTCCTGGAACAGCACCGCCGCCAGCGCCACGCGCATGCGCCAGCCGCCGGAGTATTCCGACAGCGGTCGATTCTGCATGGACTCGTCGAAGCCGAGGCCGGCCAGGATGCGCGCCGCCCGCGCCGGTGCGGCATGGGCACCGATGTCGATCAGCCGGGCCTGGATCTCGGCGATGCGGTGCGGATCGGTCGCGGTCTCGGCTTCGGCCGTCAGCGCGGCCCGCTCCCGGTCGGCGGCCAGCACATGATCGATCGGGGTCTCGACGCCGCCCGGCGCCTCCTGCCGCACCCAGCCGATGGCGTTGGTGCGGCCGAACAGCCCGCTCAGTTCGACCGAGCCGGTATCGGGCTGCAGTTCGCCGCCGATGACTTTCAGCAACGTCGACTTGCCGGTGCCGTTACGGCCAATGAGTCCGACGTGATGGCCGGGCGGGATCGTCGCCGAGGCATCGTCGAGGAGAACGCGGCCGGCCACGCGGACCGTGATGGAGCGGATCGAGAGCATGGCCGGGGTGATAGCACCGCCGGTGCCGCCGATCCAAGTGGTTCCCCTTCCCCGCCCCCGCGACGCGGCGTATGACCGGACTATGGCCTCGTCCCCTCCGCTGCCCAACGCCCCCTCCGCCACCACGCCGGCCCGCGCCATCCTGCTGATGGTGGCGGCGATGGCGGTGCTGACGGTCAACGACGCGATCGCCAAGTGGCTGACCCAGCGGGTGCCGGTCGGCGAAGTGATGGCGGTACGAGGCATGATGGTGGTGGCGCTCGCGGTCGCCTGGGCGGTGGCGCGCGGCCAACTGAACGATCTGCGGGTGCAGCGCTGGCGGCCGAACCTGGCGCGCGGCGCCCTGATGGCGACGTCGACCTTCCTGTTCGTGACCTCGCTGTCGCTGCTGCCGATCGCCGACGCCATCGCGATCTCGTTCGCCGGTCCGATCTTCGGGACTATGCTCGGCGCGCTGATTCTCGGCGAGCAGGTCGGTTGGCGGCGCTGGAGCGCGGTCGCCGTCGGGTTCGCCGGCGTTCTGGTGATGGTTCGCCCGACTCCCGAGACGATTCGGCTGGTGGCGCTGATCCCGCTCACCGCCGCCCTGCTCGGCGCGTTGCGCGACGTGGTCACCCGGCGCCTGGGCACCGGCGGCGAATCGACCGTGGCCATCCTGGTGGTGTCGACGGCGATGGTGACGCTCGCCGGCCTGGTGACCCTGCCGTTCGGCTGGGTGCCGCTCGGCTGGCCGGAGCTTGGCCTGTTCGCCGCCACCGCCGCGCTGGTCGCGACCGCCCAGGCGCTCATGATCGAGGCGCTGCGCCACGGCGAAGTCGGACTGGTCGGGCCGTTCAAATACACCAGCCTGGTGTGGGCGGTGTTGCTCGGGGCGCTGGTCTGGGGCGACGTGCCGGGATCGTCGATCTGGCTCGGCTCGGCGATCGTGATCGCCAGCGGCGTCTATATCTGGCGGCGCGAGGCCGCGTTGGCGCGCGCCCGGCCGGCGGCATGACGGCAGCGGCGATCGCCGACTATGCTATGCCCGACGGACCGGCCGCCGATCGATCCGACGACGGGACGAACCTCGGGACTGAGCAAAGGCGGCGACCGAAATGCACCCCTTGAAGATCGGCCCGCACCTGCCGCCCCGAACGATCCCGGCGCCGACGGCCGATCAACGCGAAGTCATCGACGACTTCCATCGGCTCTACTACGGCAATCGCAAGCGAATGGCGACCAGCATGATCAACTGGTTCGGCTATCGCATGACGAAATGCCCGCTCGATCTTTGGATCTACCAGGAAATCCTGTGCGAGCAGCGGCCGGACGTGGTGATCGAATGCGGGACCTTCGAGGGCGGAAGCGCGTTGTATCTGTCCTCGATGCTGGACATGCTGGGCCACGGGACCTGTGTGACCATCGACATCGAACCCTGCCCGAACGGTCCGCGCCACGACCGGCTGGTCTATCTGACCGGATCGAGCGTGGAGCAGAAGACGCTCGACGCGGTTTCGGAGATCGTCGGCGACGCCCGGAACGTGCTGGTCATCCTGGATTCCGACCACACCCAGAAGCATGTCGAGACGGAGCTGGATCACTATTCGAGATATGTTCCGGTCGGCGGCTACCTGATCGTCGAGGACACCAACGTCAACGGCCACCCGGTCCCCTGGAAATTCGGCCCCGGCCCGACCGAGGCCGTGACCGCGTTTCTGGCCAGGTCACCGCAGTTCGAGATCGATCCCGCGCGCGAGCGCTTCCTGATGACGCAGAACCCCGGCGGATATCTCAAGCGTATGTTCTGATATTCCGAAGGTATCGGGTCCGGACGGCTGGTGCATTGATGGCGGTGAAAACGAAGTTCCGGGACGTCACGCTGACGGCCGGCGAGTTGAACTGTGACTTCAATATCGTGCGGATCGCCCCGCCGGCCACCGGGATGGCCACGCTCGGCTTCCTGGACGCCACCGAGTACGTCCAGTGCATGCTAGAGGCGCTCGGCTACGCGGCCCGTCAGAGCGTCAACCGCCTCGCGACGGATGCCGTCAACATCGTCGTCGGCGCGCAGGCCGTCGCCCCCGAGGGCCGCCAAGTGTTCGCCGAGCGTTGCGTGTTCTTCAACCTGGAGCAACTGAAGGGCTCGCAGGTCAACGAGGCCGGGCATTTCCGATGGATGTTCATGGGGAACCCGGTCTGGGACTACAGCGACCGGAATCTCGAGATCATCCGGGAGCATTGCCGGCCGAGGACCGTCGGCTGGGTCCGCTTCGGGGCGTGCCCGCCGATGCGGCGGGCCACACCGGCCGGCGTCCAGGACATCGACGTGCTGTTCTACGGCCGGCCGCTCGAGCGCCGGGTCCGGATCATCGACGCGCTGCGGGGTCGGGGGCTGAACGTCGAAACCGTCGTCGGAACCTTCGGCGTCGACCGCGACCCGCTGATCGCCCGCAGCAGGATCGTGCTGACGGTCCATGCCAAGGAGCGCCGGGACCGGATATTCGAGATGGTACGGGTGTCCTACGCCCTGAACAGCTTCAGCCTGGTGGTCGGCGAGCTGGACGATACGATGCACATCGATCCGGAGATCCGCGCCTGCGTGGTCGGCGCCGACTACGACAGCCTGGTCGACACCTGCGTCGAGCTGCTGGCCGATCCGGACCGGTTCGGGCGGACCCGCAAGGCCAACGCCAAACGATACGGGCGGATCGACCGGCTACCGGAATTCGCGCGGCTGGTCGAGGACCTGCCGGCGGGCTGGCTGCGGGCGTACCGGCATCGTTGACCGCAAAGGCCCGTCATCGCGAAGGGCCGGCGGATTGGCGCGCCCAGCAGGACTCGAACCTGCAACCGTCCGCTTAGAAGGCGGGTGCTCTATCCAGTTGAGCTATGGGCGCCTGTCCGCCCGAGGGACCGGCCCGACGAGCCGGGCGCCCCTCAGTGGGTCCAGTTGAGCTTGCGGTCGAAGGCGAAGTTGTCGGCATAGGCCTTCGGCCGCAGCTTGCGCTCGTGCGGCTCGACCACGGTGTAGGCGAAGCCGTGGCGCTTGGCGAAGGTGACCGCTTCCTCGCGGCTCTCGAACGGGATGCGGACCTGGTTGGTGGTGTCGCCGGCCGAAACCCAGCCCATCAGCGGCTCGGGAATGCGCGCCGTCTCGGCGCGGTACTCCAGCATCCACTGCTTGGTCTTGCCCCGGCCGGACTGCATGGCGTTCTTGGCCGGCTTGAAAATTCGGACCCTCATGCTCCCGCCGCTCCCGCGTGCCTGCGACACTCGCCGCCGTGTTGGTCGGGGTGGACGGATTCGAACCGCCGGCCCTCTGCTCCCAAAGCAGATGCGCTACCAGGCTGCGCTACACCCCGAAACCCTGCAAAGTCGCGGAATTCCTAGCCTCCCGGCACCGGCGGATCAAGTGCTGAGTTCCGCCCGGTCGCCGAATCCGATACCGTCGCCGCCGCCGCGCTTCCGTGGAGAGCCGATTGTATCCGAGACCTGAGACCGCGCACCGGGTGCACGCGCTGCTGTTCGACATGGACGGGACCCTGGTCAACTCGATCGCCGTGGTCGAGCGGACGTGGCGGCGATTCGCTGATCGCCACCGGCTCGACCCCCAGGCGGTCCTGGCGGCCTGCCATGGTCGCCGCGCCGCCGAGACCGTCGCGCTGTTCGCGTCGCCGCGCATGGACGTCGATGCAGAGGTCCGGCAGCTGACAGCGGAGGAAACCGCGGATGTCGAGGGCGTCGTCGCCATTCCCGGTGCCCGCGAACTGCTCGCGGCGCTTCCTGCGGACCGCTGGGCGATCGTCACGTCGGCAAGCCTGGGACTCGCGCGACGACGCCTGGAGGTCACCGGACTGATCATCCCGGATGTGCTGGTGACGGCGGACGATGTCACAGAGGGCAAGCCGGCGCCGGACGGCTACCTGTCGGCGGCCCGGGCGCTCGGCGTTCGCCCGGCGAATTGCCTGGTCTTCGAGGACGCTCCCGCCGGGCTTCAGGCCGGTCGTAACGCCGGGGCCTCGGTCGTCGGGGTCGCCGGGGCCCATCCGGCGATGGCCGCAGCGGCCGGCTCCTGGATCGACGACCTCACTGCTGTCGACGTCAAGCGACAAGCCGATGGGAGCCTGCTGGTTTCCATTGCACCGGGCACTCGGCGCTACACATAACTCCGCATCGTCCAGCCTCGACCATCCCGCTTCCCGGAGCCCCGCATGTCCCCGCGCACCCTCACCCTCGACGACACGCTGTACGCCTACGTCACCGACACCGGCGGCCGCGAGCCCGACGTCGGTCGGCGGCTGCGCGCGAAGACCGCCGCGATGCCGATGGCCGGCATGCAGATCGCGCCCGACCAGGGCAACGCCATGGCCCTTCTGGTCGAGCTGATCGGCGCGCGGCGGGCGGTCGAGGTCGGCACCTTCACCGGCTATTCGGCGCTGCGCACCGCGCTGGCGCTTCCGGCCGACGGCGAACTGGTGTGCTGCGACGTCAGCGACGAGTGGACATCGGTCGGCCGGCCGTTCTGGGATGAGGCCGGGGTCGCCGGCAAGATCGACCTGCGGATCGCCCCGGCGACCGAGACCCTGGACGGCCTGATCGCGGCCGGCTGGGCCGGCACCGTCGACTTCATGTTCATCGATGCCGACAAGTCGAACTACGACGCCTATTACGAGCGCGCCCTGGTGCTGGTGCGGACCGGCGGCCTGATCGCGGTCGACAACGTGCTGTGGAACGGCGCCGTGGTCGACGACTCCAAGCAGGGCGACGACACCCGGGCGATTCGCGCGCTCAATGCCAAGATCCACGACGATGAGCGGGTCACGATGGCGCTGTTGCCGATCGGCGACGGCCTGACCCTGGCCCGCAAGCGATAGCCGCCCGCGCCCGCCCGCTCTACCGGCCGCCGATTCCGGCCCCCGACACCCGGTCGCCGACCGCCAGGCCGAGCCGGTCGACGGTGCCGCCGTTGACCTCCAGCACGTAGCGGGCCCGGCGCTTGGCGGCGATGGTGTCGAGCGAGAACGGCACCGCGCGCTCGTGGATGTCGAGGACCCGGCCATCGTCGGCGATGAACAGCATGTCGAGCGGCAGCGGCGTGTTCTTCATCCACATGGCGATGCGCGTGGTCCGCGCGAACACGAACAGCATGCCGTGATCGGGCGCCAGTTCCTTCCGGAACATCAGGCCCTGGCTGCGCTCGGGATCGCTGTCGGCGATCTCGACCTGGAACACGTGCGACCCGCCGGCCGCGGTCTGGATGGTCAGCGGTTCCCGCTCCTGAGCGGCGGCAGCACCGACGCACAGCAGCGACAGCAGGACGATCAGAATTCTCATGGAGCCAGTACCGCCTCGATGATCCGGTGGATGTCGTCGCGCACCGGTCCCGGGTTCGGCCGGTCGGCGAGCGTGGTGAACCAGTGTTCCGGCGGGTTTCGCCCGCGGCTGTGGTTCCAGGTCAGGTCGCGCAGCACCCGCTCGGCCGCCGGCGTCGGCGCCGCGTCCGGGCCGATGCCGTTGATGGTCGCCCAGATCCCGGCCCAGGCGCGCGCCACCGACCAAGGATTGTAGCCGCCGCCGCCGACCACCAGCACCCGCGGCGCCGTCGGGATCAGCGCCGCCACCGCGTCCCACAGCGCCCGGTTGGACAGCTCCAGCTTGGCCTGCGGGTCGTCGGCGAGGCCGTCGGCACCGGTCTGGATCACCAGGGCGTCGGGGAAGAAGCGCTGCACCAGCGGGACCACGGCGCGGCCGACCAGCAGCGCCATCTCGGTGTCGTTCAGGCCCGGCGGTACCGGCAGGTTGCGGGCCATGCCGCCGGCACGGTCGTCGAGCGGGCCGGTCCGGGGCCAGCGGCCGTCCTCGTGCAGCGAGACCGTGAGCACCCGGTCGTCGTCGTGAAACGCGTCCTGGACCCCGTCGCCGTGATGGGCGTCGAGGTCGACATAGGCGACCCGCTCCAGGCCATGGTCGAGCATCGCCAGGATCCCGAGCACCGGGTCGTTGAAGAAGCAGAACCCCCAGGCCATGCCGCGGCGGCCATGGTGGGTGCCGCCCGCCAGGGAATGGACGATGCCGCGCTGGACATGGGCAAGCGCCGCGCCGGCCAGGATCGAGGCGCCCGAGGAGGTCGCGGGGCGGCGGAAGATCTCGGCGAACACCGGGTTGCCGTTGCGGCCGATGTTGTAGCGCTCGCGCACCGCCTCCGACACCTGGCGGGTGCGCTCGGCCTCGACCACGGCGGCGACGTAGTCCGGATCGTGGAACCGGTGCAGCTGCTCGGGCTCGGCCTGCGGGCTCTCTAGATAGTGCGCGTCGTCGATCCAGCCCATCGCCCGGGCGATGTCGATCGCCGGGGTCACCCGCTGGATCGAGAGCGGGTGGCGCTGGCCGTACACCGAGTGCCGGTAGATCTCGTTGCCGACCATCACCGGCCGGGCCGGGAATGCCGCCGGCAACACCGACGGGTCGAAGCTGGTCCAGGCCGGGTCGCGGCGCGCCGTCACTTCCGGCGGCACCCGGTAGGGCGCGGCGGCAGGCCTTGTCGACGCCGGATCGGTGGGCGGGTTGGCAGTGTCCATGGACGGAGAAACTGCGTCACCGATGCAGCCTTGCCAAGGGGTGGCGGCGCCGCCATGATCGCCTCGCCACTTCGGGGGAGCCGCAATCCGGCGGCTGAGAGGTCCAGGAAACTGGACGACCCCACGAACCTGATCCGGGTCACGCCGGCGGAGGGAGCAAGGAGGCAGTGATGCGCGCCCGCGCGACAGGCCGATCCAGATCCGACGCAGCGTCCGCCCGGGAACGCCGTTCCCGACGATGACGCATGTTCAACGACTTGCGCGCCCCCTGGCGATCGCCGCCGGGCTCGTAGCGCTGTGGCAGGCCGTGGTCTGGGCGACCGAAGCCCCGTTCTACATCCTGCCCGGGCCGGGGCGGGTGCTGGCGACCTGGATCGAGCGCAGCGACCTGATCCTGCGGCATGCCGGCACCACGGTGACCGAGATCCTGCTGGGCCTGCTGCTGGGAGCCGCCGTCGGCCTGGCGGTCGCCACCACCCTGCACGCGGTCCGCTCGGTCCGGCCCTGGCTGCTGCCGGTGCTGGTGGTCAGCCAGGCGATCCCGGTATTCGCCCTCGCCCCGCTGCTGGTGCTGTGGCTCGGCTACGGCATGGCCAGCAAGATCGTCATGGCGGGGCTGATCATCTTCTTCCCGGTTACCACCGCCTTCTACGACGGGCTGCGGCGGGTCGAGCCGCTGTGGCTGGATGCCGCCCGCACCCTCGGCTGCCGCGGTCCGCGACTGTTCCGACGGGTCCGCCTGCCGGCCGCCCTGCCGGCCCTGGCCTCCGGCTTGCGGGTCGCGACCGCGGTGGCGCCGATCGGCGCGGTGGTCGGCGAGTGGGTCGGGTCGTCGGCCGGCCTCGGCTACCTGATGCTGCATGCCAACGGCCGGATGCAGACCGACCTGATGTTCGCCGCCCTCCTCACCCTCGCCGTCCTTTCGGTCGCACTCTACAGCGCCGTCGACGCTGGGCTGCGCAGGGCGATGCCCTGGCAGGCCGGCGAGGCGGACGACTCGCCCTAACCCCTCGGAAACCCCTCGGAGACTTCCCGATGCGCCTAGCCGCCTGCCTGCTTGCCGGCCTGTTGATCGCCGTAGCCGTGCCCGCCCGTGCCGCCGACAAGCTCACCGTGCTGCTCGACTGGTTCGTGAACCCCGATCACGGCCCGCTGATCGTCGCCGCCGAACTCGGCCTGTACGCCGAGCAGGGCCTGGACGTCGAGCTGATCGCGCCGGCCGACCCGAACGACCCGCCGAAGCTGGTGGCGGCCGGCAGGGCCGACGTGGCGATCTCGTATCAGCCGCAGTTGCACCTGCACGTCGACCAGGGCCTGCCGCTGGTGCGCTTCGGGACCTTGGTGGCGACACCGCTCAACACCCTGGCGGTGCTGGCCGACGGGCCGGTGAAGACGCTGGCCGACCTGAAGGGCCGCAAGATCGGGTTCTCGGTCTCCGGCACCGAGGAAGCCATGCTGACCGCGATGCTGCGTACCGTCGACCTGGGCATGGCCGACATCGAGCTGGTCAACGTCAACTTCTCGCTGTCGCCGTCGCTGATCTCGGGCCAGGTCGACGCGGTGATCGGTGCCTACCGGAACTTCGAGCTGAATCAGATGGACATCGTCGGCCGCCCGGGCCGGGCGTTCTACGTCGAGGAGCACGGCGTGCCGCCGTTCGACCAGCTGATCTACGTGGCCCACAAGGACCATGCCGGCGATCCGCGGCTGCCGCGGTTCCTCGCCGCCACCGAGCGGGCGGTGCAGTTCATGGTCAACCACCCGGACGACGCCTGGGCGCTGTTCGTCAAGAACCACAAGGAAGTCGACGACGAGCTGAACCGCCGGGCCTGGCGCGACACGCTGCCGCGATTCGCGTTGCGCCCGGCGGCCATCGACTTCGGCCGTTACGACCGGATGGCCGGCTTCCTGTTGGAGGCGGGCCTGATCAAGACCGTGCCGCCGGTCGAAAGCTATGCCGTCGCAGTGCGCTGAAGCGCCGCTTCGTCGACGATCCGGCAGGTCCCGAGGAACGCCCAGTAGAGCGCACGGGCCTGCCGGAACACCGGCCCCGGCTGCAGTTCCCGCCCCTCCCATCCGGTCACGGTCTGGATCTTGCCGGCGTTGCCGGACATCCAGATCTCGTCGGCATCATTCAGGTCGGCGACCGTCACCACCCGCTGCTCGACCGTCACCCCGGCGGCTTCCAGCAGGCCGGCCACGCGGTTCTTGGTGATGCCGTCCAGGAAGGTGCCGTTGGCCTTCGGCGTGATCGCCACCCCGTCCTTGGCCAGCCACAGGTTGGCGTGGCTGAACTCGGCGACGTTGCCGTCGGGATCGAGCACCACCGCCAGCTGGAAGCCGCGCTTCATGGCATCGCGCCGGGCGCGTTGCGAGTTCGGATACAGCGCACCCGCCTTGGCATCGGTCGGCGCCTGGTCGGGAGCGGCACGCCGGTACGGCGACAGGGTGGCCCGCCCGGCGTTCTCCGCCGGCATCGGCATCTCGAACACCGACAGCACGAACTCGGTCGTGCCGGTCTCCGGCAACAGGCTACCTTCGCGGCAGAAGAACATCGGGCGCAAATAGTAGTCGGCGTCGGCCGGCAGCATCCGGACGCCGGCGACGCACAGCTCATGCACCTGTTCCCCGCTCAGACCCGGCTGCAGGCCGATCGCCGCCGCCGAACGGATCAGCCTGGCGCAGTGCCGGTCGAGGTCGGGCGCGCAGCCATGGATGGCGCGCGCGCCGTCGAACACGTTGTTGGCCGACCAGAATCCGAGGTCGGCGGGCCCGGCGACCAGGGGCGGATCGTTACGCCAGGAACCCTCGTAGTAGTGCACGCCGTTCATGCTGCCCTCCCGAATCGTAATATCGTTACCAGGACAGTTGTTCTGACTTATTTTAGGTCAGCACTCCATACCTATTTTCGCAAAACCCCCTGCGCCCGTTAAGTGTCACCGCGACACCGCGTCGCTCGAATGTCGATTGTTGCCCACCGCACTTGGCGCGTACGCCGCACCTGTGCCATGAATTGCCGCACCGGTGCAGCCCGCACCGGTACGGGTCGACTGGAGGGAGACGGCGGCGGGATGCTTCACGCATTGTTCTTGGGAGCGAGTCTCGCCGTGTTCTGGCTCCTGCTGTCCGGCTATTTCCATGAACCGTTGCTGCTGTCGCTTGGCGCGATCTCGGTGGTCTTCACCGTCTGGCTGTCGCTCCGCATGGATCGGCACGACGGCGAGCGGGTCCGAATGCGGATCGACCTCTCGATCCTGCGCTACTGGGTCTGGCTGCTGATCGAGATCTTCAAGTCGAACATCGACGTTGCGAAGCTGATCCTGGCGCCCAGCCTGGCCCTCAGCCCGCGCATGATCCGGGTCAAGGCGACCCAGGCCACGGACATGGGCGTGGTCATCTACGCCAACTCGATCACCCTGACGCCAGGTACGGTCACCGTCGACATCGACGGCGACGAACTGGTGGTGCACGCCATCACGCAGGAACTCGCCGACGGCCTGACCGGCGGCGACATGGGCGACCGCGTGACCGCGCTCGGTGCCCGCTGATGGACTATGATTATGCCCTGATGATGCTGGCCGCCGGCACCACCGGACTGCTGGTCGCCATGCTGATCACCCTGGCCCGGGCGATCGCCGGCCCCAGCCTCTATGACCGCGTCCTGGCCGTGAACAGCGTCGGCACCAAGATCGTGTTGCTGATGGCGGCCATGGGCTTCCTGTTCGGCCGCCCGGACTTCCTCGATATCGCCCTGCTCTACGCGCTGGTGAACTTCATCGGCACACTGGCGGTGCTGAAGTTCTTCCGATACCGGCACCTCGGCATGTCCGGGACCGCCCGAAGCGAACCGGAGGGCCCGCAATGACCCTGATCGCCGACATCCTGGCCGGCGTGTTCTTCGCCGCCGGCGCGGCTTTCGTGCTGATCGGGTCGTTCGGTCTATGGCGCCTGCCCGACTTCTACACCCGGCTGCATGCCGCCGGCATCACCGACACCCTGGGCCTCTCGCTGATGCTGGTGGGCATGATGTTCCTCGCCGGCTGGACGCTGGTGACGGTCAAGTTGCTGTTCATCCTGATCCTGATCCTGCTGACCAGCCCCACCGCCACCCATGCGGTCGCCAACGCTGCCTATACCGTGGGCCTCAGGCCGTACGGACTTCCGGCAGAAGACCTGCCGGAAAAGGAGCGCTGAGCGATGATGGAACTGCTGATCGACATCGTCCTGCTCGGCATCCTCGGCATCATCGCCTTCGCGATCCTGTGGACCCGCCACCTGTTCGTGGCGACCATGCTGGCCGGCGCCTACAGCCTGACCTCGGCGGCGTTGCTGGTGGCGCTCGACGCGGTCGACGTGGCGTTCACCGAGGCCGCCGTCGGTGCCGGCATCTCGACCGTCCTGATGCTCGGCACCCTGACGCTGACCCGGCGGCGCGAGAAGGCCGGCCGCAAGATCGGCTTCGGTCCGCTGCTCCTGGTGGTCGTCACCGGCGCCATGCTGGTCTACGGCACCGTCGACATGCCGGCCTTCGGCGATCCCAACGCACCGGCGCTGCAGCACGTCGCGCCCGAGTACATCGCCGGCACCCGCGACGACATCCAGATCCCGAACATCGTCACCGCGATCCTGGGCAGCTACCGCGGCTTCGACACGCTGGGCGAGACCGCGGTGATCTTCACCGCCGGGGTCGGCGTGCTGCTGCTGCTGGGCCGGCGGCGGGAAGAGGACGAGGAAGCCGGGACCCGTCGGCCGGAGCGGGAGCGTGATGCATGAGACACCATCTGGTCCTGCGCATCGTCTCCAAGCTGCTGATTCCGTTCATTATCCTGTACGGTCTCTACGTCCAGTTCCACGGTGATTTCAGTCCGGGTGGCGGCTTCCAGGCCGGCGTCATCGTGGCTGCGGCCATCGTCTTGTACGCGCTGATCTTCGGTATCGACCGCGCCCGGAGCGTGTTCAAGCCGGAGGTCCTGATGGCCATGGCGCCGCTCGGCGTGATCCTGTTCGCGGCGGTCGGTTACTACGCCATGGCGATGGGCGGCGGCTATCTCGACTACGACTGGCTGGTCGCCGACGACACCGCCGGGCAGCACATCGGAATCATCACGGTCGAGTTCGGCGTCGGCCTGACCGTGGCCTCGGTCATGGCGCTCATCTTCCTGGCCTATGCCGGCCGCACCCAAGACATCGACGACGACGATTGGTGACGATGCTCGAGCTCTTCCTGGCCAAGTACAACTACTGGATCGTCATCGTCCTGATGATGGTGGGGCTGTACGTCGTCGTGGCGCGCGGCAACCTGGTGAAAAAGATCATCGGGTTGAACGTGTTCCAGACCTCGGTGTTCCTGCTCTACATCTCGATGGGCAAGGTTGCCGGCGGCACGGCGCCGATTCTCACCGGCAAGCCCGAGCTGTTCTCCAACCCGATCCCGCATGTGCTGATCCTGACCGCGATCGTGGTCGGCATCGCCACCACCGCCCTGGGGCTGGCGCTGGTGGTGCGGATTCGCGAAGCCTACGAAACCATCGAAGACGACGAGATCGACGAGGCTGAGAACCAGGACATGGACGACGACCTGGCGGGGCGATACCCATGAGCGCCTCACTCTCCGCGTTCGCGGTCCACCTTCCGATCCTGCAGGTCGTGGTACCGCTGATATCGGCCCCGCTCTGCTTCATGCTCAAGCGCGGCAACATTGCCTGGGGTTTCGCGACGCTGGTCAGTTGGGCTGCTTTCGCGACCTCGATCCTGCTGCTGCAAGCGGTGATGGACAGCGGCACGATCCGCTACGAAATCGGCGGCTGGGCGGCCCCATGGGGCATCGAGTACGTGGTCGACGCCACCAACGGGATCGTCCTGGTCGTCGTCTCGGCGATCGGCGCCGCGGTCATGCCGTACGCCCGGCGCAGCGTCCTCGCCGAGGTCCCGGCCAGCCAGCACGGCCTGTACTACACTGCCTACCTGCTGTGCCTGGCCGGCCTGCTGGGCGTGACGATCACCGGCGACGCCTTCAACGTCTTCGTGTTCCTCGAGATCACCTCGCTCTCGTCCTACATCCTGGTGGCGGCCGGCGCCGGAATGGACCGCCGCGCCCTGACCGCCGCCTACAACTACCTGGTGCTGGGCACTGTCGGCGCGACGTTCTTCGTGATCGGCGTCGGGCTGCTGTACATGGTCACCGGAACCCTGAACATCATCGACCTGAGCGAGCGGATCCCGGCGCTCCAGGACAACCGCACCGTCCACGTCGCCTTCGCCTTCGTGGTCGTCGGGATGGGCCTCAAGCTGGCGTTGTTCCCTCTGCATACCTGGCTTCCGAACGCCTACACCTACGCGCCGTCGACCGGCACCGCGTTCCTGGCCGCGACCTCGACCAAGGTCTCCGTCTACGTCCTGCTGCGCTTCATGTTCGTGGTGTTCGCGCCGACCTACGGGTTCATGGCGTTGACCATGGACTACGTGCTGCTGCCGTTGGCGCTGATCGCGATGGTGGCCGCCACGATCGCCGCCATCTACCAGTACAACCTGAAGCGACTGCTGGCCTATTCCAGCGTCGCGCAGCTCGGCTACATGGTGCTCGGCATCTCCCTCGGCAGCGTCGGCGGCCTGACCGCGGCGATCCTGCACCTGTTCAACCACGCCCTCATGAAGGGCGCGCTGTTCCTGGCGCTCGGCTGCGTGATGCTGCGGGTCGGCGACGTCACCATCCAGGGCGTGCGCGGTCTCGGCCGGCAGATGCCGTGGACCATGGCGGCGTTCGTCGTCGGCGGTCTCAGCCTGATCGGCGTGCCGCTGACGGTCGGCTTCATCAGCAAGTGGTACCTGGTGCTCGCCACCCTCGAGGATGGCCGCTGGTGGATCGCCGCGGTGATCATGGCGAGTTCGCTGCTGGCGGTCATCTACGTCTGGAAGGTGGTCGAGGCCGCCTACCTGAAGGAGCCGCCGGCCGGCCGCGAAGTGCGTGAGGCGCCGCTGTCGATGCTGATTCCGACCTGGGCATTGGTGCTCGCCAACATCTGGTTCGGCATCGACGCCGACTTCACGGTCACGGTCGCCCGGACCGCGGCCATGGGCCTGCTGGGAGTGGCGCCATGAGCCAGGGCTTTCTGCTCGCCGCCACCCTGCTGCTGCCGCTGGCCGGCACGCTGTTCATCGCGCTGACCGGCAGTCGGCCCAACCTGCGCGAAGCGGTCACCCTGGTGACGTCCCTGGCGCTTGCGGCAATCGTCTACAGCCTGCTGCAGGACGTGCTGGCCGGGGACCGGCCGTCGGTGACCCTGATAGAGGTGGTGCCGGGCCTGCCGCTGGTCCTGGAGATCGAGCCGCTCGGCATGCTGTTCGCCTGCGTCGCCAGCGGCCTGTGGATCGTGAACTCGCTGTATTCGATCGGCTACATGCGGGGCAACCATGAGCACAAGCAGACCCGGTTCTACATGTGCTTCGCGATCGCCATCAGCAGCGCGATGGGCATCGCCTTCGCCGGCAACATGTTCACCCTGTTCATCTTCTACGAGACCCTGACGCTGTCGACCTATCCGCTGGTCGCGCACAAGGAGACCGAGGAGGCCAAGCGGGGCGCGCGGGTCTATCTCGGCCTGCTGATCGGCACCTCGATCGGCTTCCAACTCGTGGCGATCATCTGGACCTGGATGGCGGCCGGAACCCTGGACTTCGTGGCCGGCGGCATCCTACGCGACAAGATCGACCCGACGCTGCTGCCGTTCCTGCTGGCGCTGTACATGTTCGGCATCGGCAAGGCGGCGCTGATGCCGTTCCACCGCTGGCTGCCGTCGGCGATGGTGGCGCCGACCCCGGTCAGCGCCCTGCTGCATGCCGTCGCGGTCGTGAAGGCCGGGGTGTTCACGGTCCTGAAGGTCGTGATCTACATCTTCGGCATCGACCTGCTGGCCGAGACCGGGGCCTCGCAGTGGCTGATCGGCGTTGCCGCCTTCACCTTGATCGTCGCCTCCCTGGTCGCACTGACCAAGGACAACCTGAAGGCCCGGCTGGCCTACTCGACGATCAGCCAGCTCTCCTACATCGTGCTCGGCGCGGCGCTGGCGACATCCTTCGGGATCCTCGGCGGCGCCCTGCATATCGCCACCCACGCGCTCGGCAAGATCACGCTGTTCATGTGCGCCGGCGCCATCTACGTGGCGACCCACAAGACCGAGATCAGCGAGATGGACGGCCTCGGCCGCAAGATGCCGTTCACCTACGGCGCCTTCCTGATCGGGTCGCTCAGCATCATCGGCCTGCCGCCGTTGGCCGGGGTCTGGAGCAAATGGTACCTGGCCATGGGCGCGGTCGATGCCGGGATGTGGGTGGTGGTGGCGATCTACATGATCAGCTCGCTGCTCAACATCGGCTATCTGATCCCGGTGGTGGCGCGCGGTTTCTTCAAGCCGTCGGCCGAGCCGGCCCCGCAGTCGGCCGGCGCGGCAGCCGCTCCCGCCAGGACGGGCATCCAGGAGGCGCCGCTGCTGTGCGTGCTGCCGCCATGCCTGACAGCCGCCGGCTGCATCGTCCTGTTCTTCTACTTCGACGCCGTGGTCGCCCTGGTGCGACCGCTGGTGCCGTGACGGCCGGGAGGTGACGATGTCACAATACCCCTCACCCCCGCCGGGAGAGAAGCCGCGCTGGCTCGACCATCCTGGCAATGTGACCAAGGTGGTGTGGACCCTGGTCGTGGTCTGCGCGCTGCTGTTCCTGTCCGACCTGCTGTACCACAAGCACCCGTACTTCAGCGTCGAGTACCTGTTCGGCTTCTACGCGATCTACGGCTTCGTCGGCTCCGTGGGGCTGGTCCTGGCGGCCAAGTGGATGCGGAAGATCCTGATGCGCGACGAGGACTACTATGACCGCGATCGCTGAGCTGGCGATGCCCCTGAGCCCCGGCCTGCTGGTCGTCCTCGGCGGGCTGCTGGTGCCGTTCCTGGCACCGGCCGTCGCGCGCGTCTACGTCCTGGCGCTGCCGGCCGCGGTCCTCGCCTATACGCTTTCGCTGCCGGCCGGCGAGCATGCGGCGTTCGCCTTCATGGGAATGGACCTGCAGCTGCTGCGGGTCGACAAGCTCAGCACCGTCTTCGGGTCGATCTTCCTGATCGCGCTGTTCCTCGGGAACCTCTACGCATGGCACGAACGCGACCGCATGCAGCGGACCGCGGCGCAGATCTATGCCGGCAGCGCGATCGGCGCCGCCTTCGTCGGCGACCTGGTCTCGCTGTTCGTGTTCTGGGAGCTGACGGCCATCGCCTCGGTGTTCCTGATCTGGGCCGCCGGCACCGACAAGGCGTTCCGCGCCGGCATGCGCTACCTGATCATCCAGGTCGGCTCCGGCGTGATCCTGCTGGCCGGCATTCTGTTCCACGTCAACGGCACCGGATCGGTCGAATTCGGCCATATCGGCCTGGAGTCGCCCGGCGGGCTGCTCATCCTGATCGCCTTCGGCATCAAGTGCGCGTTCCCGCTGCTGCACAACTGGCTGCAGGATTCCTATCCGGAAGCGACGGTCACCGGAACCGTGATCCTGTCGGCCTTCACCACCAAGCTGGCGGTCTACGCCCTGGCGCGATCGTTCGCCGGCACCGAGATGCTGATCTGGATCGGCGCCACCATGACGGCGTTCCCGATCTTCTACGCGGTCATCGAGAACGACCTGCGCCGGGTGCTGGCCTACAGCCTCAACAACCAGCTCGGCTTCATGGTGGTCGGCGTCGGCATCGGCACCGAGCTGGCGATCAACGGTACCGCCGCGCACGCATTCTCGCACATCCTCTACAAGGCGCTGCTGTTCATGGCGATGGGCGCCGTGCTGTTCCGTACCGGCACCTGCAAGGGTTCTGAGCTCGGCGGCCTGTACAAATCCATGCCCTGGACCACCGGGTTCTGCATCGTCGGCGCCGCCTCGATCTCGGCGTTCCCGCTGTTCTCCGGATTCATCTCCAAGTCGATGATCCTGACCGCCGCCGCCGGGGAAGGCCATTTCGTGGTCTGGGGTGTGCTGCTGTTCGCGTCGGCCGGCGTGTTCCACCACTCCGGCATCAAGGTGCCGTTCTTCGCGTTCTTCGCCCACGACAGCGGCAAGCGGCCGAAGGAAGCGCCTTGGAACATGCTGCTGGCGATGGCTGCGACCTCCGCGTTGTGCATCGGCATCGGGATCTGGCCGGAACCGCTGTATGCGATGCTGCCGTTCCCGGTCGATTTCGTGCCGTACACGACCGCCCATGTGATCACCCAGTTGCAGCTCCTGCTGTTCGCTGCCCTGGCCTTCACCTTCCTGATGCGAACCGGGCTGTATCCGCCGGAACTGCGATCGACCAACATCGACACCGACGTGCTGTACCGAAAGCTCCTGCCCGCACTCGTGGGCGGTGCCGGACGGAGCATCGACACATCCTGGCGCCGTCTCACCGGCGGTTTCCTGGCGCTGCTGGATGTGACGATCGACGCGGCGGCCCGCAACTTCGGCCCCAACGGGCTGGTCGGCCGCACCGTCCGCGTCGGCAACGGCGTCGCGTGGGTCACGGCACTGCTGCTGGTGATACTGGTCGTCGGCTACACCGCCGGCTGACCGGCGCGCCGCCGACCGGTTCTTGGCATCCAGTGGCAGCGCCCCGCCAAATTTGTTAAGCGGTATCCGTTCCCGGACCCGCCAAGAAAGGTCTACCCCGATGGACATGACCGGCCAGCATACGATACCAGCGCCCCGCCAGACGGTATGGGAGGCGCTGAACGACCCGGATGTGCTGAAGGCATGCATCCCGGGCTGCGAGGAAATCGAGCGCACCGGAGACGACGGATTCGCCGCCAAGGTCTCGGTCAAGGTCGGACCGGTGAAGGCCAAGTTCGGCGGACAGGTAACCCTGTCCGACATCGACCCGCCGAACGGCTACACGATCTCCGGCGAAGGCAAAGGCGGCGCCGCCGGCTTCGCCAAGGGCGGCGCCAAGGTCAAGCTCACCGACGCCGACGGCGGCGGGACCGTGCTCAGCTACGAGGTCAACGCCTCGGTCGGCGGCAAGCTCGCGCAGATCGGCGCCCGGCTGATCGATTCGACGGCCCGGAAATACGCCAACGACTTCTTCGAGAAATTCACCGAGATCGCCGCCGGGCGCGCCGGCGGCACCGCGCCGGCGGCAGCCGAAGGCCCGGCCGCGGCCGCGGATCAACATCATGCCAAGGAGGACATGTCGGTGGCAGCCAGCAATCCGCTCAAGGAAGAGATGAAGCGCCTCGGGATCCCGGACGAGAACGTCTATGGCGGCCTGCACTGGTCCGTGGTCCTGAGCTGGGGCCTCGTCGTCGCCGGCGTCGCGCTGTTCCTGTTCTCCGCGCACAGCTGACCGACACCGGCGCCCGTCGCCAGCCGAAACGAACATCCGGGAGGAAGCCATGAAGGCACGCGCCGCCATCGCCGTCGAAGCCGGCAAGCCGCTGGAGATCGCCGACGTCGACCTCGAAGGCCCCAAGGCCGGCGAAGTTCTGGTCGAGGTCAAGGCCACCGGCATCTGCCATACCGACGCCTTCACCCTGTCGGGCGGCGATCCGGAAGGCATCTTCCCGTCGATCCTGGGGCATGAGGGCGCCGGCGTGGTGGTCGAGGTCGGTCCCGGGGTGAAGGGGCTGAAGGTCGGCGACCACGTAATCCCGCTGTACACCCCGGAGTGCCGGGAATGCGAGTACTGCCTGAACCCGAAGACCAACCTCTGTCAGGCGATCCGCACCACCCAGGGCAAGGGTCTGATGCCGGACGGCAGCTCGCGGTTCTCGCTGAACGGCAAGCCGCTGTTCCACTACATGGGCTGCTCGACATTCTCGAACTACACCGTGCTGCCGGAGATCGCGCTGGCGAAGATCCGCAGCGACGCGCCGTTCGACAAGGTCTGCTACATCGGCTGCGGGGTGACCACCGGCATCGGCGCGGTGATCAACACCGCCAAGGTGGAGCCGGGCGCCAACGTCGTGGTGTTCGGCCTCGGCGGCATCGGCCTGAATGTCGTGCAGGGCGCCCGGATGGTCGGCGCCAACATGATCGTCGGCGTGGACCTGAACCCGGGCCGCCGGGAGCTGGCCACGAAGTTCGGCATGACCCACTTCGTCAACCCGAAGGACGTGCAGGGCGACCTGGTCGGGCACCTGGTCGAGTTGACGGGCGGCGGTGCCGACTACTCGTTCGAGTGCATCGGAAATGTGAACACAATGCGCCAAGCGCTTGAGTGCGCTCATAAAGGATGGGGTGAAAGCATCATCATCGGCGTCGCCGGCGCCGGCCAGGAGATCTCCACCCGGCCGTTCCAGCTGGTCACCGGCCGGTCCTGGCGCGGGACCGCCTTCGGAGGGGCCAGGGGCCGCACCGACGTGCCGAAGATCGTCGACTGGTACATGGACGGGAAGATCAACATCGACGACCTGATCACCCACACCATGCCGCTGGAGCAGATCAACGAGGGCTTCGACCTGATGCACGAGGGCAAGTCGATCCGCAGCGTGGTGGTCTACTGAGGCGGCCCGGCTTCGACCCGGCCGCCACGGACAGCCCTCATTCGGCGGCGGCGGCCGACTGCTCCATGCTCGCGAGGTAGTCGCCGACCGTCCGGGTCATGTGCTTGACCAGCAGCGCGCGTGCGGCGTCGGCATCGCCCTCGGCAATCAGGTCGCGCAGCCGCCGGTGGTCGCGCAGCGAAATCGCGTTCAGCGCAGGGTCGCCGCACAGCCGTGCCCGCAGGGCCTGGATCCGGAACGCGAATCCGCCGTAGCAGTCGGCCAGGTAGCAGTTGCCGGCGTGCTCGAACAACGCCCGGTGAAAGTCGGCGTCGAGCACCCGGTAGCGCCCGTTGTCCGCGGAACTGACCGCCTCGGCCATGGCGTCGACGATGGTGTTCAGAGCGGCGACCAGCAGGTCGCGGCTCCCTTTCATGGCCCCGTTCAGCGCGGTGACCTCCAGGGTCTCGCGCAATTCCCCGAGCTGCCGGATCTCGTCCTGGCTCAGGTCGAACACGAAGCTGCCGCGCTGCGGCTGGATCGAGACCAGCCCCTCCATCTTGAGCTGAAGCAGGGCCTCGCGGATCGGCGTCTTGCTCACCCCCAGTTCGAGGGCGAGGGCGTTCTCGGAAAGCGGCGAGCCGAGCCCGAGCTCGCCCCGCACGATGCGACCGCGGATTGCGTCGGCCGCCAGGGTGGTCAGGGATTTCGGTCGCTGCAGGACCCGAAGCGGTTCGGCCATTCGTTCGATCATCCTCATGTCGCCACAGGGAGCGGCGTCCCCGTCCGGTAGGGGATATATCAGATCCGGCACGGACGTCGCGGCCCCAGACTGCGGCAGCAATGGCCATCCACCCGGTCCCTGGCGGTACTATTGCACAATTCGGCGTCATCCGATGCCAATATCGCACGAATGGCCGATCCGCCCCCGCGGTGGTCAACCGTGCCCGTCGTCGCCGCTTGACCTGTGTCGAGCTGGGAAAGAGACTGGAGCCGAAAAGGGCGGCGACCGATAGGATCGCCTGCGTTGACACCCTGAAACACAGACAATTCCGATCGTACGCTTCACGAGGGAGATGAGGGCATGCCCACGGTTACCATGACGGTGAACGGCAAGAAGGTGTCGGGCGAGGTCGAGCCCCGCACCCTGCTCGTTCAATTTCTGCGCGAGAACCTGCGTCTGACCGGCACCCATGTCGGCTGCGACACCAGCCAGTGCGGCGCCTGCGTCGTCCATGTCAACGGCGACTCGGCCAAGTCCTGCACCTTGCTGGCGGTCCAGGCCGAAGGCGCCGATATCGTCACCATCGAAGGCCTCGCCAAGGGCGACGAGCTGCACCCGATGCAGGCCGCCTTCAAGGAGCATCACGGCCTGCAGTGCGGTTTCTGCACGCCGGGCATGGTGATGAGCGCGGTCGACCTGGTGAAGAAGAACCCCAAGGCGACCGAGCACGAGATCCGGGAATGGCTGGAAGGCAACATCTGCCGCTGTACCGGGTACCACAACATCGTGAAGGCAATTCAGCACGCGCAACAGACCACGTGACCGATCCCACACAAGCAAGAGCAACAGGGAATCGGCCAGACAGGGAGCGAGACAATGCCTGATGGAGGTACCGGTATCGGCGCGGCCGTGAAGCGCGTCGAAGACAAGCGGTTCCTGACGGGTCGCGGCAACTACACCGACGACATCAACCGTCCGGGGCAGACCTACGCCTATATCCTGCGCAGCACGCAGGCGCATGCCAAGATCAACTCGCTCGACACCTCGGCGGCGAAATCCGCCCCAGGCGTGCTGGCGGTGTTCACTGGCGAGGACATGCAGGTCGGCTCCCTGCCCTGCGGCTGGCAGGTCCATTCCAAGGACGGCTCGCCGATGCACGAGCCGGGGCATCCGCCCTTGGCTCAGGGCAAGGTGCGCTGCGTCGGCGACCAGGTCGCCGTGGTGATCGCCGAGACCTATGCCCAGGCCAAGGACGCCGCCGAGCTGATCGTCGTCGACTACGCGCCGCTGCCGGCCGTCGTCGACATGAACAAGGCGCTGGCGGGCGGCACCCTGGTGCATGACGAGGTCGGCACCAACCTCTGCTACGACTGGGAAATCGGCGAGGAAGCCCAGATCGACGCGGCGTTCGCCAAGGCGGCGCATGTCACCAAGATCGACATCGTCAACAATCGGCTGATCCCGAACGCCATGGAACCGCGCGCCGCGGTCGGCGAGTTCGACCAGGCGACCGGCGAGTACACGCTGTTCACCACCAGCCAGAACCCGCACGTGATCCGGCTGCTGATGGGCGCCTTCGTGCTGTCGATCCCTGAGCACAAGCTGCGGGTGGTGGCACCGGACGTCGGCGGCGGCTTCGGCTCGAAGATCTACCACTACGCCGAGGAAGCGATCGTCACCTGGGCGGCCCCCAAGGTCGGCCGGCCGATCAAGTGGACGGCCGACCGCTCCGAAGCGTTCATCAGCGACGCCCATGGCCGCGACCACATCACCCATGCCGAGATGGCGATGGACAGCGAGGGCAAGTTCCTCGCGCTGAAGGTCCAGACCAAGGCGAACATGGGCGCCTATCTTTCGACCTTCGCGCCCTGCGTGCCGACCTATCTTTACGCCACCCTGCTGGCCGGCACCTACACGACGCCGCTGATTTACTGCAACGTGAAGGCGGTGTTCACCAACACCGTTCCGGTCGACGCCTATCGCGGCGCCGGCCGGCCGGAGGCGGCCTATCTGATCGAGCGGCTGGTCGACCGGGCGGCCCGCGAGATGGGGATCAGCCAGGTCGACATCCGGCGGCGCAACTTCATTCCGTCGGACGCCTTCCCCTACCAGACGCCGGTGGCGCTGCAGTACGACAGCGGCAACTACTTCGCGACGCTCGACGCGGCGATAAAGGCGGGCGACGTCGACGGCTTCGAGGCCCGGCGCAAGGCATCGGAAGCGAAGGGCAAGCGCCGCGGTATCGGCTACTCGACCTACCTTGAAGCCTGCGGCATCGCGCCGTCGGCCGTCGTCGGCTCGCTCGGCGCCCGCGCCGGGCTCTACGAGTCGGCCGAGGTCCGGGTGCACCCGACCGGTTCGGTGACGGTGTTCACCGGCTCGCACAGCCACGGCCAGGGTCACGAGACCACCTTCGCCCAGCTGGTATCCGAGAAGCTCGGAATGCCGATCGAGAACATCGAGATCAGCCATGGCGACACCAACAAGGTGCAGTTCGGCATGGGCACCTACGGTTCGCGCTCGCTCGCGGTCGGCGGCGAGGCGATCGTCAAGGCGCTCGACAAGGTCATCGCCAAGGCCAAGAAAATCGCCGCCCATGTGCTCGAGGCCTCCGAGGCCGACATCGAGTTCAAGGACGGCAACTTCACGGTCGCCGGCACCGACAAAAGCATGGCGTTCGGCGCCGTCGCGCTGACCGCCTACGTCCCGCACAACTTCCCGCACCAGGAGCTGGAGCCGGGGCTTGACGAGAAGGCGTTCTACGACCCGCTGAACTTCACCTTCCCCGGCGGCTGCCACATCGCCGAGGTCGAGGTCGACCCCGACACCGGGGTGGTCAAGGTCGAGCGGATGACCGCGGTCGACGACTTCGGCCGCATCATCAATCCGATGATCGTCGCCGGCCAGGTCCACGGCGGCCTTGCCCAGGGCATCGGCCAGGCGCTGCTGGAAGGCTGCGTCTATGACGAGGACGGCCAGCTACTGACCGGTTCGTACATGGACTACGCCATGCCGCGCGCCGACAACCTGCCGTCGTTCTCGGTCGGCACCGAGGGCACGCTGTGCGCCCACAACTCGCTGGGCGTGAAGGGCTGCGGCGAGGCCGGAGCGATCGGCTCGCCGCCGGCGGTGATCAATGCCATCGTCGACGCGCTGTGGGATCTCGGCGTGCGCGACATGCCGATGCCGGCCAGCCCGCAAGTCGTTTGGCAAACCATCCGGAACGCCCGGCCTGCGGCCGCGGCGGAGTGACCACGGACGAGATTCGAGGAGACAGACGATGTACGCATTCGACTACCACAAGCCGTCGTCCGTGGCGGACGCTGTCAGTGCCCTGAAGGGGGCCGACGACGGCAAGTTCATGGCCGGCGGTCAGACCCTGATCCCGACGCTCAAGCAACGTCTGGCACAGCCGTCCGACGTCATCGACCTGAGCGGCGTGAGGGACCTGGCCGGCATCTCGGTGGCCGGCGGTACCGTGACCATCGGTGCCATGACGACCCACGCGGCGGTCGCCAAGTCGGCCGAGGTCGCCAGCGCGATCCCGGCGCTGGCGGCGCTCGCCGGCGGCATCGGCGACCCGCAGGTCCGCAACCGCGGCACCATCGGCGGGTCGGTCGCCAACAACGACCCGGCGGCCGATTATCCGGCCGGCTGCCTGGCGCTCGGCGCCACCATCAAGACCAGCTCCCGCGAGATGTCGGCGGACGACTTCTTCACCGGCCTGTTCGAGACCGACCTCGCCGACGACGAGATCGTCGTCTCGGTATCGTTCCCGAAGCCCGAGAAGGCCGCCTATGTGAAGTTCGACAACCCGGCCTCGCGCTATGCCCTGGTCGGGGTGTTCGTCGCCAAGACCGCCGGCGGCGTCCGTGTCGCGGTCACCGGTGCCGGACAGGACGGCGTGTTCCGGGTGCCGGAGATGGAGAAGGCGCTGTCGGCCAACTGGTCGCCGGACGCGGTCGCCTCCATCAAGGTCGATCCGGGCACCCTGAACTCGGACATCCACGCCAGCGCCGAATACCGGTCGCACCTGATCGCGGTGATGGCCAAGCGGGCGGTCGCCGCCGCCGGCTGACCGTTCGCGACTCGCCACTTCGGCAGCGGGCCGGCCCATGGGGGCCGGCCCGTTTGCGTGATAGGCTGGATTCCGGCAGTCACCGCCGACCGGAGATCCTGAAATGCTTGGCCGTATCATCGCCTTCCTCGCCTGCCTGGCGCTCGCGGGCGGTTCGCCGGCCTATTCGAAATCGGAGAAGGCTCCCGACAAGGCCGTCACCCATGGCGCCGCCAAGACGGCCGGCAAGGCCAAGGCCGGGGCATCCGGCACCGACGCGGCGGCGGCCGCCGGCGCCGTGCTGGCCGGCGTGCTGCTGTCGGACCAGGATCGCACGACCATCACCCGGTACTTCCAGCAGCACCCCCAGCCGGCGACCGCCCTGCCGCCGGGCATCGCCAAGAACGTCGCCCGCGGCAAGCCGATCCCGCCGGGCATCGCCAAGCGCGGTGTTCCGAACAGTCTGTCCGGACGGCTCTCGATCCCCTCGGGCTACGAGTTGCAGAGCGTCGGCACGGACGTGGTGCTGATCGAGGCGGGCACCCGAATCATCGCCGACGTGCTGAAGGACGTGTTGCTAAAATAGGCGCTTGATCGCCGCGGCGCACGGGGTATGTTGCACCGCAACATAGCAAGGTCACGAGGACCGGATCATGAGACTCGACAAGATCGCCATCGGCCACAACCCGCCCTACGACGTCAACGTCATCATCGAGGTCGGCCTCGGCTCCGATCCGGTCAAGTACGAGCTCGACAAGGAATCCGGCGCGCTGTTCGTCGACCGCTTCCTGCACACCGCGATGAGCTATCCGGTCAACTACGGCTTCATCCCGCACACGCTTTCCGCGGACGGCGACCCGGTCGACGTGATGGTGGCGGGCCAGGTGCCGATCCTGCCGAAATCCGTGGTCCGGGTCCGCCCGGTCGGCGTGTTGATCATGGAGGACGAGGCCGGCCAGGACGAAAAGATCCTGACCGTCCCGGTCGACAAGCTGCACCCCTACTACACCGACGTCGGCTCGTGGCGCGATCTGCCGAAGATCCTGATCGACCAGATCCAGCACTTCTTCACCCACTACAAGGACCTCGAGGCCAACAAGTGGGTGAAGGTCAGGGGCTGGGGCGACGCCGAAGAAGCCCTCGACCTGATCCGCGCCGGCATCCGCAATGCCGATGCCAAGCCGGCCAAGGCCGCCGAATAGGCGACCCGGGCCGAAGCTGGGGCGGTGTGGCCGAACCGGTCAGTTCTGAGTCGGCTGCATGGCATTGAGATCGGCTAGAAGCTGAGCCTTGCGATCCTTGATCCTGTCCAGATCCTGCTCGCAATGCGTGTCCAGGGCCTTCTCTCCGGGTGAACGCTCGATCTCGCACATCGACCAGCGCAGCTCGCGCCAGGCTTCGGTCTCGTTCTCGACCTCGGCGATGCGGCTTTCGACGAAGGCGGCACGGTCCGGCGCGGCCGACGGCGGCAGGGTCACGGTCACCGCTGGCGAGAACTCGTAGACGTCGGTGCGCTGGGCGACCCCGGTCGCGAGGGCCGGAAGGCCGCCGAGCAGCATGAACATGGCGCCGGTCGCCGCCTGGCCCTGATTGGCCTCGGCGCTCTCCTCCGAGGTCAGGTACCGGACCGTCGCCGGTCCACCGGCCGCGGGAACGCAGCTCAGCTCGATCACCCGGGCGTCCTTCGGGGCGTAAAGCGTGCCCGGCGCCGACACCGTCGCCGTCCATTCCGACCTCGACCGCGAGCGATGCATCAGCATCGGACGGGCAGCGCACTGCGCGGTTCCCGAGTCTGTGGACAGCGCGACCGGCTGCATGCGGACGTCGCCCTCGATCACCTCGCCATTTTTCGGGGTCGCGCTGCAACCGGTGATCACCAGAGCCAGGCCGACCGCCATCGACATCCGAACCATGTGATGCCCCCGCATCCATTGAATGAACTGCTTCGGCTATACGATGATTCGAAGTTCCCGTCACTGCGCAAGCCGGCGCCTCCCGCGTCGCCTTGTCCGCTGCCCGGCCCTGGTCTAAAACCGCCGGAAACTCGAACGAACGCAGCAGGGAGGCATGCCCATGGCCGCCGACGGCCAACACGCCCGCACCGGTCCCCTCGCCGGGATCACCGTCGTCGACGTCAGCCGCATCCTGGCCGGCCCGTACTGCACCCTGATGATGGCCGAGCTCGGCGCCCGGGTGATCAAGGTCGAGACCCCGGAGACCGGCGACGACGCCCGCCATTACGGCCCGTTCGTGAACGGCAAGTCGGCGTATTTCCAGTCGATCAACCGCGGCAAGGAGAGCATCGCGCTCAACCTGAAGCAGGACGACGACAAGGCGATCTTCGAGATGTTGCTGGCGACCGCCGACGTGGTCGTCGAGAACTTCCGGCCCGGCACCATGGAGAAGCTCGGCTACGGCTGGGACAGCCTGCATGCGAAATATCCGAAGCTGATCTATGCCGCCGCCTCCGGCTTCGGCCACTCCGGCCCGGACATGACCCGTCCGGCCTACGACATGGTGGTCCAGGGCATGGGCGGCATCATGAGCGTGACCGGCCATCCCGGCACGCCGCCGACCCGCATCGGCATGTCGATCGGCGACATCGGCTCGGGCCTGTATGCCGCCGTCGGCGTGATGTCGGCGCTGTACCACCGGGCCATGACCGGCGAGGCGACAAAGGTCGACATCGGCATGTTCGACTGCCAGTTGGCGCTGCTGGAGAACGCCGCCATGCGTTACTTCACCTCCGGCACGGCCCCCGGCCCGCTCGGCGCCCGGCACCCGTCGATCACCCCGTTCGAGGCGTTCACCACCGGCGACGGCTACATCATCATCGCGGCCGGCAACGACGCGCTGTTCCGCAAGCTGGCCGACGGCCTCGGCAAGCCGGAGTGGAAGGACGACCCGCGCTACGTCACCAACCCGAAGCGTGCCGAGAACGTCGAGACCCTGAAGGACGAGATCGAGGCGATCCTGAAGAGCGCCTCGACCGAGCACTGGATGGCTGTGATGGATGCCGCCGGCGTGCCGGCCGGGCCGATCAACGATATCGGCCAGGCGGTCAACTATCCGCAGGCGGCGGCCCGGAACATGATCGTCGACGTCGAGGATCCGATCACCGGCCCGATGAAGGTGATCGGCAACCCGGTCAAGATCTCGGGCTTCCCCGACCCCACGACCCGCGAGCCGGCCCCCAACCTGGACCAGGACCGCGCCAAAATCCTGAAGGAGATCGGACGATGAACCTGATGGTAAGCGATCTCGACTACGGCCAGGCGCCGTCGATCGAGCCGAACCTCGACCCCTATGCGCTGGCCAAGGCGCTGTCCGGCCGCCACCTGATCGGCGGCGCCCTGGTGCCGGCGGCGTCCGGCGAGACATTCGAGGTGGTCTACCCGGCGACCGGCGAGATCATCGGCTTCGGCGCCGCCGGCGACGGCGAGGATGTCGACCGCGCCGTGAAGACCGCCGTCGAGGCCCAGAAGTCCTGGGCCAGGATGCGGGCCCGCGACCGCGGCAAGCTGCTCTACAAGTGCGCCGAGGCGCTGGAGCAGCATGTCGAGGAGCTTGGCCGGCTGATCGCCCTGGAGACCGGCAAGGCGCTGCGCACCGAGAGCCGGGTCGAGGCCTCGATCCTGGCCGACGCGTTCTATTTCCATGCCGGCCTCGGCTCCGAGCTGAAAGGCGAGACCGTCCCGCACCACCCGGACATGCTCACCATCACGGTGCGCGAGCCGATCGGAGTGGTCGGCGCGATCATCCCGTGGAACGTGCCGCTGCTGCTGATGGCGCTGAAGATCGCCCCGGCGATCCTGGCCGGCAACGCGGTCATCGTGAAGTCGGCCGAGGAAGCGCCGCTGACGGTGCTGCGGGTCTGCCAGATCATGAACTCGATACTGCCGGCCGGCGTGTTCCAGATGCTGTCCGGCTTCGGCCCGGAATGCGGCGCGCCGCTGGTCGCGCACAAGAACGTCGGCAAGGTGACGTTCACCGGCTCGGTCGAGACCGGCAAGATCGTCTACAAGACCGCGGCCGACAAGCTGATCCCGGTGACCCTGGAGCTCGGCGGCAAGTCGCCGATGATCGTGTTCGACGACGCCGTCGTCGACAGGGCGGTCGACGGTGCCGTCATCGGCATGCGTTTCACCCGCCAGGGCCAGTCCTGCACCGCCGCCAGCCGGATCTTCGTGCACGAGAAGGTCTACGACGAGTTCGTCGCCAAGCTGCGCGCCAAGGTCGACGCCATGGTCATGGGCGACCCGCTGGACGAGAAGACCGACATCGGCACGATCATCTCGCCCGAGCAGTTCGCCAAGGTGCAGGGCTATATCGAGCACGGTCGCAAGGAGCCGGGTGCTGTGCCGATCGAGTGCTCGGCCATGCCGAGCGACCCAAAGTTCAAGGACGGCCTGTTCATCCGCCCGGTGGTGTTCACCGAGGTCGGCCACGACAGCAAGCTGGCCCGCGAAGAGATCTTCGGCCCGGTCACCTGCATCTTCCGCTGGTCGGACCGCGACCAGGTGCTGGCCGCCGCCAACGACACCGAGTACGGGCTGGCCGCGACGATCTGGACCAACGACCTCAAGGCGGCGCTGAACTTCACCGAGAAGCTGGAGGCCGGTTTCGTCCAGGTGAACCAGAACCTGGTGGTGCAGCCCGGCCTGAGCTACGGCGGCGTGAAGAACTCCGGCCTCGGCAAGGAGGCCACGTTGGAGTCGATGCTGGAGCACTTCACCCACAAGAAGACCATCATCTTCAACCGTACCTGACGCGTGACGGAGACGCCTCGCAAGGCGACTGGCGGCGGGACCGGGCCCGAGAGGCGCCCCGGCTCCCGCCGCCGGCGTTTCGTGGTGGCCGGCGTGATCCTGGCGCTGGTGCTGAACGTGCTGGCGGCCGGCGGGATCCTGTGGCTTCGGACATCGGTGCCGACGGTCGAAGGCACCATCGATGGCCTGGTTGCGTTGACCGGGCCGACCAGCATCACCCGCGACTCGCATGGCGTGCTCTACGTCACCGCCGGGACGCCCGAGGACGCCAGCTTCGCTCTCGGATTCGCGCACGCCCAGGACCGGCTCTGGCAGATGGAGATGATTCGGCGTATCGGCGCCGGCCGGCTCTCCGAAGTGGTCGGCGAGGCCGGGTTACCCGTCGACCGCATGCTCCGCACCCTCGGCCTGTACCGGCTGGCCGAAGCCAACCTGCAGCGGTTGTCGCCGCAAGCCCGCGCCCACATCGACGCCTACGCCGGCGGGGTGAACGCCTATATCGCCACCCGCTCGGGCGCCCTGCCCCCGGAGTTCGTCCTGCTGGGCCATCGCCCGGAGCCGTGGCAGCCAGCCGACAGCCTGGTGTGGGGGCGGTTGATGTCGCTGCAGCTCGCCGGCAACTGGTTCGGCGAGATCCTGCGCGCCCGCATGCTGAAGGCCGGGCTGACCCGTGACGACCTGGATACCCTGTGGGCCGGGAACGGGGCCGGCCTGCGGACCGGAAGTGCCACCGCCCCCGCGGACGATGGCGGCGCGGTGGCGCTGCTGGACGGCGGAGGGCTCGCCGCCCTCGCCGCCGCCCTGCCCGGCATCCTCGCGCCGCGTCTCGCCTCCAACGTCTGGGTGCTCGACGGATCCCGTACACCGACCGGCAAGCCGGTGCTGGCCGGTGACCCGCATCTCGGTTTCAGCGACCCGAATCTCTGGACCCTGGCGCGCATCGAGGCGCCCGGATATCGCCGCGTCGGCGCCTTCGTGCCGGGCGTGCCGTTCCTGCTGCTCGGCCACAACGGCCGGGTCGCATGGTCGATGACCACGACCCACTCCGATACCCAGGACCTGTTCGTCGAGAAGCTCGATCCGAACGATCCGGACCGTTACCTGCTCCCCGACGGCCATGCCGCGTTCGAGACCCGCACCGAAATCATTCGAGCCGGTGACCGCAGCATCGAGCAGACCGTCCGCTCCACCCGGCACGGGCCCGTGGTGTCGGATGCCGTCGAGAGCGCGGCCGACGCCGCTCCCGAAGGCACCGTGCTCGCACTCGCGTCGCCGGTGCTGCGCGCCGACGACGACACCGCCGAGGCGCTGTTCCGGATGGGCGCCGCCGGGAATGCCGACGCCTTCGTCGCCGCCCTGCGCGGCTTTCATTCGCCGCAGCAGAACGTCGCCTTCGCCGACGTCGAGGGCCGGATCGGCATGGTGTCGGCCGGCCGCGTTCCGGTCCGTGTCGGAAGCGGCTTCCTGCCGGTCGAAGGATGGAGCGGCGCGCACGACTGGAGCGGCTGGCTGCCGTTCGAGGCGCTGCCGCAGGTCCGCGACCCGTCCGACGGAACGATCGCCAATGCCAACAACCGGGTATGGGACGCCGCCCATGATGGCGATTTCGGCCGCGAGGCCGATTCGCCATACAGGGTGGACAGGATCCGCGGGCACCTGGCCGAGACCGACGGCTCGCTGGAGTCGATGGCGGCGATCCAACTCGACACCGTATCGCCGTTCGCCGGTGAACTCGTTCCGGTGCTGCTCGACCTGGTCGCCGGGCGGGCGCCGGACAAAACGACGCAGACGGCCCTGGACCTTCTGCGCGTCTGGGACGGCGACATGGCGCCGAGCCGACCGGAGCCGGTGGTTTTCGCGGCCTGGATCGCGGCCCTGCATGAGCGGCTGTTTGCCGACGACCTCGGGTCGCTGCTGACCGGCTACCACCGCATCCGTGCGGAAACCGTGCTTCGGATCCTGCGGAGCGAGCCGCGCTGGTGCGACGACCGACGCACCCCGGCCGTGGAGTCCTGCGACGGCATCGTCGCCGGAGCACTTGCCGAGGCGATGGCCGCGATGACCCGGCGGTTCGGAGGGGATATCGCCAAGTGGCGCTGGGGCGATGCCCACCAGGCGGTATTCGATCACCGGCTGTGGAGCCGCCTGCCGGTGGTCGGCAGCGTGCTCGAGCGACGCGCCGTGACCGGCGGCGGCGACTACACGATCAACCGCGGAAGCTGGTCGTGGGGCGGCGCCGGCGATCCGGCCTTTCCGCACGGGCACGGTGCTTCGCTAAGGGCAATCTACGATCTGGCCGACCTGGACCGGTCGCGGTTCGCGGCGGCACTCGGCCCGTCCGGCAACCTCTTCTCACCGTATTTCGCGAGTTGGCAGAAGGATTGGACAGCCGGCCGGACCTTCACAATCCCGGTCGAACCGGACGACCGGCGAAACCGGCTGACCCTGAAACCCTGAAACGTTCAGAAACGGATCTTGGCCCCGACCGTGAACTTCTGGTCGAGTCGGCTCTCACCGAGCGAGCCGGGCCGTTCCGTCTCGCCCAGATACATTGCCCGGTACTCGGCCGACAACGCCCAGGTGTCCCCGAGATCGAAGTCCGCCCCGAAGCCGATCTGCGCCGTCGGCGCCATGTCCTGGTCGGCCGTCGGGTCGCCGGTGCCGGAACTGCTCCGCCGCTCCGCCCCGAGGTAGCTCACCCCGACCCCGCCGACGATCCGCGGTGTGACGAGGGTGCCGGTATCGAAGTCGTAGGCGCCGGACACCAGGAAAGCGTAGCCGCCGGCGCGCTCGGCGCCAGGCGATGTTGAGCCGGAAGTGAAGGCGATGACGTCGGCCGGCGACAGACGCGACAAGGTCACGCCGACATCGACCCGCGACGGCCGTGACACGGCCGTCAGCCGGTCCCCATAGTTGGCCGGTGCTCCCTCGGGGCCGCCAACGATGTACCAGATCGTGGTGTCGGAAGACGCCGAGGCGGCCTTGTCGGCGAGCGCCAAGTTCGGCACACCTGCGATCACGCCGGTGAAAAACGCCGCCAACGCAACCTGAAACATTAATCGATGCGGTTGTGCAGCCAATTCGCCGCCCTCCGCGCTGCGGCGGCGGCCGGAAAAGCCTGGTACGCCACCAAGCGTTTCGTTCCCCTTGCCTCCCTTCATGTTTTCTATCACGGGAGGCATCGAATGCCAACTTGAGTCGGCCGATCGGGAAATAGACTACAACGACTACCCTAACGAACTGTTGACATGGACCCGCCGACCGCCGATCGGTGCCCCCTGCCGCGAGACCCAGCTATGCCGCGAGATCCAGCCATGCCAGTTCCGGTCGACCTGAACGCCATCCGCGACGCCGCCTCGATCATCGAAGGCTCGGTGGTCCTTACACCGACCGTCTACAGCCCGAGCCTGTCGAAATTGCTGGGCTGCCGACTGTCCCTGAAGCTGGAGACCCAGCAGCACACCAACTCGTTCAAGGAACGCGGTGCGCTGGTCAAGCTGACCGGTCTCGACGTCGACGAGCGCCGGCACGGGGTAATCGCCATGTCGGCCGGCAACCATGCCCAGGGCGTGGCGTACCATGCGGCCCGACTTGGCATTCCCGCCACCATCGTGATGCCGGAGACCACGCCGTTCTCGAAAATCGAGCGCACCCGGTCGCATGGCGCTCGCACCGTGCTGGTCGGGCGTACCCTCGCCGACTGCCGGGCCGAGACCGAACGCCTGGTCGCCGAAGAGGGGCTGGTGCTGGTGCATCCCTATGACGACCCGGACATCATCCGCGGCCAGGGGACCGTCGGACTCGAGATCATCGAGGCGGCACCCGAGATCGACACACTATTGGTGCCGATCGGCGGCGGCGGCCTGATCAGCGGCATCGCCATCGCCGCCAAGGCCCTGAATCCGGAGATCCGGATACTGGGCGTCGAGGTCGACAGTTTCCCGTCGATGTACGAGGCGATCCACGGCCTGCCCGCCTCGTCCGGCGGCTCGACTCTCGCCGAGGGTATCGCGGTCAAATATCCCGGCAAGCTGACCCAGACGGTGGTGGCCGACCTGGTCGAGGACATCGTGCTGGTGCCGGAGCGGGCGATCGAGCGGGCCGTGCAATTGCTGATCGAGGAGCAGCGGGTGGTGGCGGAGGGCGCCGGAGCCGCCGGGATTGCCGCCCTGTTGCACGCGCCGGAGCGGTTCGCCGGGCGCCGGGTGGCGACCGTGATCTGCGGCGGCAACATCGATTCGCGCATCCTGGCCTCGGTCATGATGCGCGGACTGGTCCGCGACGGCCGCCTGGTCCGCCTGCGGGTCGAGATCTCCGACGAGCCCGGCATGCTGGCGACCGTCGCGCAGGTGATCGGCGAGACCGGCGGCAATATCGTCGAGATCTATCACCAGCGGCTGTTCCATGACGTGCCGGTGAAGCAGGCCGACCTGGACGCGGTGGTCGAAACCCGCAATGCCGATCATGTCCGGGAGATTCTGTCGCGATTCGCCGAGTTGGGCATGAAAGCCCGGCTGCTCGGCACCAGCACGATCGACGGCACGGTGATCTGAGACCGGCCTTCGCCGAGTCTCAGGACAGCCCGCGGTAGTCGCCGCGCCAGTACACCAGAGGCGGAGCGTCGCGGATCACCTCGGCGCGCAGAACCCGGCCGACCAGGACGACATGGTCGCCGCCGTCGTGGCGGGCGTGCACCCGGCAATCGAGAGCCGCGAGCGCGTCCACCAGGATCGGCGCCCCGGTCTCCCACACCATGATCCCGTCGTTGACGAAGCGCGACGCTACCGGATCGGCGAAGCGTGCGGACACCTGTGTCTGTCCGGCAGCCAGGATATTGACCGCGAAACAGTCGCTGGCGGCGAAGGCCGGGCCGCTGCCGGCCGCGCGGTCCAGGCAGAACAGCACCAGAGGCGGGTCCAGCGAGACCGAGGTGAAGCTGTTGACGGTCAACCCCGACGGCCGGTTGTCGGCACCGCGCGTCGTGACGACCGTCACGCCGGTCGCGTAGCGCCCGAGGACGGCCCGGAAGGCGGACGGATCGATCGACATACAGGGCCTCGGCTGACGACGCTCGGGGCGCCCTTCATATCGCGGGAATCGCTTTGGCTCAAACACGATGGACACAATCCCGGAGATAGTCGGCGCTCAAAACCCCTGTCGGTGCAGCGGTTTGTGCGACCGTCTTGGCATTTCAGCTAAGTTAACGAATTATAAGAGCATCGAAGACATGATGTGCCCGGGGCAAAACCGGACACGGGAGCCGACCATGTTCGTGATCATCGGCTGGGTTGTCGTTATCGTCTGCGTGATTGGCGGCTACATGGCCATGGGCGGAAAGCTGGGGCCGCTGTGGCAGCCGTTCGAGCTGGTGATCATCGGCGGCGCCGGTGTCGGCGCCTTCATCACCGCCAATCCGAAATATGTGCTCGCCCAGGCCGGCCGCGGTTTCAAGGCGGCATTGAAGGGGCCGAAATACTCGAAAGACGACTATCTGGAACTGCTCTCCCTGCTCTACGCGATCTTCAAGCTCGCGAAGACCAAGGGAATGCTGGCGATCGAATCGCATATCGAAAGACCGGAGGAAAGCAGCCTGTTCCAGGCGTTTCCGAGGTTCTCTCAGGATCACCATGCCATGGAGTTCCTCTGCGACTATCTGCGGATGATGACCCTCGGCACGGACAACCCGCACGAGCTCGCAGACCTCCTGGACGAGGAACTCGAAACCCATCACGCGGAAGATGCCCAGGTTCAGACCGCGTATCAGACCATGGGCGACGGGTTCCCGGCGCTCGGGATCGTCGCGGCCGTGCTCGGCATCATCAAGACCATGGGCTCGATCACCGAGCCTCCGGAAGTCCTCGGGAAGCTGATCGGCGGTGCCCTGGTCGGCACATTCCTGGGAATTCTGCTGTCCTACGGCTTCGTCGCCCCGATGGCATCGGCCATTGGCAACACCTTCTCGGCGGACGCGAAGTATCTCGGATGCATACGGGCCGGACTTCTGGCCCATGTGTCCGGTTACGCCCCCGCGGTCTCGGTCGAATTCGCGCGGAAGGCTTTGATGTCCAAGGATCGTCCGACCTTCTTCGAGGTCGAAGAAGCGGTGGCGGCGCTGCCGCCGGTCTGACCGGACGGTTCATCGATTCAAATCAGACTGTCTGGCCCCGACTTTGCAATAGCTTCGGTCGGTCGAGACTTGAGGAAGGTGCCGGTCGGTGGACAACCACGCGACAATCGTCATCAAGAAGGTCAAGAAGGGTGGCCACGGCGGTCACCACGGCGGCGCCTGGAAAGTCGCCTACGCCGACTTCGTGACCGCGATGATGGCGTTCTTCCTGCTCCTGTGGCTGCTGAATGCCACGACGGAAGAGCAGAAGATGGGTATCTCCAACTACTTCGACCCGACGGCGATCTCGCGCGCCACCCGCTCCGGTTCCGGCGGCGTCCTCGGCGGCACCTCGATCACCGTCCCCGGCGCGTTGAAGTCGCCGAGTTCGCCGCCGCAGATTTCCACCCCGCAGGTGGCACGGCCGCAGGCCGAGCGGACCGAGGCGCTCGACCCCGACTCCGATGATCCCGAGAACATCGAATCCCGCCTTGGCTCCCGCGAGGACGAGGAAGGCACGGTCAACCAGGAGGTCGTCGAGCAGCTGCTTCGCGAGCGCGAGCAGCAGCAGTTCGAGGATGCCGAGGCAGCGATCAAGGAAGCTATCGAGAAGACCCCGGAACTCGGCGAGATCGGTGAATCCCTGAAGATCGACTCCACGCCGGAGGGCCTCCGGATCCAGCTGATCGACCAGGAGAAGATCGCACTGTTCCCGAACGGCAGCGCCGCCATGTATGAGCAGACCCGGCAGTTGCTGGCGAAGGTATCGGAGATCATCTCGACCCTGCCGAACCAGGTGGAGATCACCGGACACACCGATTCCAAGCAGTTCGCGCCCGGTTCGACCTACACGAACTGGGACCTGTCCTCCGACCGCGCCAATGCCTCGCGGCGGGTGCTGGTAGCCAATGGCATCAACGAGAGCCGTATCGACGAGGTGGTCGGCAAGGCCGACCGCGAGCCGCTGGTCGACGACCCCGCAGACCCGACCAACCGCCGGATCAGCATCATCCTCAAGCACCTGTCTGCGACCGGCGCCGAGGGCAAGAAGATCGCCCAGGAAGAAGCCCAGCGTCGTGCCGCCGAATCCGCCGGCGCCCCGACGGCCCCCCCTGGAGCCGCCCCCCCTGGAGCCGCCCCGGCTGGAGCCGCCCCCGCTGGATCCGCTCCGACCAGCGGTGATCGTGGCGGACCGACCATTGGCGATCGCGGCGGGCCGCCCGCCGTCGACCGCGGCGGTCCCACCCTGCCGCCGCGGTCCGGCGGCTGACCCATCCGCCGGAACCCGGACCTTCCTGCCGGTATCGCAGTTGTGGTCCGGCGGCGATGCACTTAGCCTGACCCGTGAGGGCGCGCACCGAAACGGGGCGCGACTCTCGGTCAGACTGATCCGGGGAGACCATGAGCGACGGGGCCGACCTGCTTACCGCCTACGACAGGCAGAACCACTGGTGCGAGATGCTGGGCGGCGACGGCGCCCCGGCCGAGCATGCCGCTATGGTGAGAGATCGCCTCGGTCGCCTTACCCTTACCGATCTCGTCCGCCGGTCCGAAACCGCCGAGCGCGAACTCTACAACCTCGGAATCACCTTCACGGTCTATTCCGAGCGGGACGTGATCGACCGGATCCTGCCGTTCGACGTGATCCCGCGGATCATCTCGCCACGCGACTGGGACATCATCGAGCGCGGATCGAAGCAACGGGTGGCCGCGCTGAACATGTTCCTGCACGACGTGTATCACGACGGGCGGATCATCAAGGAAGGCGTGGTGCCGGCCGAACTGGTGTACGGCAATGCCTACTACCGGGAGCAGATGCGCGGCGTTTCGGTCCCGCACGGGTCCTATGTGAATGTCTGCGGAGTCGACCTCGTGCGCGACAATCTCGGGCGGTTCATGGTGCTGGAGGACAACGCCCGCACGCCATCCGGCGTGTCCTACGTGGTGGAAAACCGGCACATGATGCAGCGGACCTTTCCCGACCTGATGGACGAGATCGGCATCCGGCCGGTGAGTGACTACGGGCAGAAGCTGCTGGAGGCGGTGGCCGATCTGGCGCCGAGTCAGATCGACGACCCGCAGGTTGTCCTGCTGTCGCCCGGGGTATTCAATTCGGCGTATTTCGAGCATGTGTTCCTGGCCCGCGAGATGGGGGTTCCCCTGGTCGAAGGATCCGACCTTTTCGTCGAGGACGAGCGGGTGTGGATGCGGACCACCGCCGGCAAGGCACCGGTGCATGCGATCTACCGCCGCCTCGACGATGCCTTCCTGGACCCCGAAGTGTTCAACCCGGAGAGCCTGCTCGGCGTACCCGGGCTGTTCGCCGCCTATGCCAAGGGCAATGTGGGCCTGGCCAATGCGGTCGGCACCGGTTGCGCCGACGACAAGGCGGTATACGCCTACATGCCGCGGATCATCCGCTTCTATCTGGACGAGGATCCGATCCTCGACAACGTCGAGACCCATATCTGCCGGGAGCGCGAGGGCTTCGACTACACCATGGCCAACCTCGAGAACCTGGTGGTCAAGCCGGTCGGCGAATCCGGCGGCTACGGCATCGTCATCGGGCCGCGGGCGACCAAGGAGGAGATCGACGAAGTCCGCGCCAAGCTGCAGGCCGACCCGGCAAACTTCATCAGCCAGCCGATGATCGACCTGTCGGTGTGTCCGACCCTGATCGACGGCATGATCGAGCCGCGCCATGTCGACCTGAGGCCGTTCGTCGTCACCGGCCAGTCGTCGTGGGTGCTGCCGGGCGGCCTGACACGGGTGGCGCTCCGGCGCGGATCGCTTGTCGTCAATTCGAGCCAGGGCGGTGGCTCAAAGGATACCTGGGTGCTCGAGCCATGACGATTGGAACCAAGTTCCTGCTGGCCCGCTATGCCGACTCCTCGATCTGGCTGGGCCGCTACATGGAGCGCGCCGAGAGCCTGGCCCGCATCCTCGACGTCAACCTGCACTTCTCCCGCGACTCGCGCGGCAGCCAGAACTGGCGCTCGATCGTCCAGCTCAATGCCGACGAGGAACGCTTCAACGAGGCCTACGACGTCGCCTCCTATGCCAACGTCGTGAATTTCTACATCCTGGATCGCGAGAACCCGTCGTCGATCATCTCAACGATCCGGGCAGCCAAGGCAAACGCCCGATCGATCCGACCGACGATCTCGACGGAAATGTGGAGTCACCTGAACATCTTCAACAATACCCTGTCGGCGTTGGGTGCCGACGATCTGAAGTACAGCGAGCTGTCTCGGGTCTGCGCGATGATCAAGGAAGAGTGCCAGACCCATACCGGCATTACCGAGGGCACGTTCTTCCGGGACCAGTCCTGGTATTTCTACCTGATCGGCCGGGAACTCGAGCGGGCCGACCAGACCAGCCGCCTGCTGGACATCAAGTACCATCTCCTGCTGCCGCCCAACCAGGCGGCGGGCAGCCCCGTCGATGTCAGCCAATGGAACGCGATGCTGCGATCGGTAGCCGGTTATCATGCCTTCCGCCGCGAGCATCCGCGCGGCATGTCGCCGAAGCAGGTCGCGGCCTTCCTGCTGTTCAACATGAGCTTCCCCCGGTCGATCGCGCTCTGCCTGTCGGAGATCGACCGACACCTCCACCACCTGCGGTCGGGCTTCGGCCTGCGTGCCGGCGCAGATGCGATGGAAATCCTCGACGAGACCCGCTCCGCCCTCTCCAGTCACACACCGGACACGGTCATCCAGTACGGCCTGCACGAGTTCTCCGACTACATTCAGCGTCAATTGATCGCGGTAGCGGCAGCCGTCCGTCAGGATTTCTGCGGTGTCGTGCCCGAGTCGAACGTCGCCTGATCAGGGAGAGCGAGCATGCACGACGCAACTCTGGCGCCGCCTCTCACCTTCTTCCACACGCTGCCGATGCCATGTCCCTATCTTCAGGGGCTGCAGGAGCGACGGCTGGTATGCGATCTGTCGACCCGCCGCGGCCGGCACGCCCATGACACCCTGGCGCGCGCCGGGTTCCGACGCACCCAGCATCTGGCCTATCGCCCGGCCTGTGCCGGCTGCACCGCCTGCGTCCCGGTCCGGTTGCGCTCGGCGGACTTCCGGTGGACCCGCGGTCACCGGCGCGTTCTCAAGGCGAACGTCGACCTGAAGGGCGAGGACGTCCCGAACGAGGCGACCCGCGAGCAGTTCGAGCTGTTCGCCCGCTACCAGGCCGGCCGACATGGCGACGGCGAAATGTCGCTGATGGACTATCCCGACTATGCGGCGATGGTCGAGCGGTCGCCTATCGAGACCTCGCTGATCGAGTACCGCGACACTCGATCGATCCTGTGGGCCGCCGTGCTGGTCGACCGCCAGGACGATGGCCTGTCGGCGGTGTACAGCTTCTTCGAACCCGGTGCCGACAAGCGGGCCCTCGGCCGCTACATGATTCTCGACCTGGTTCGCCGCGCGGCGGCCATCGGCCTGCCCTACGTCTATCTCGGCTACTGGATCCGCGGCAGCCGCAAAATGGCCTACAAGACCCAGTTCCAGCCGGTCGAGGGCCTGGGTGCCGACGGCTGGGAGGAGCTACGGGCGTCGGACGAGAGCTGACGGTCACCCACCCGTCATCGTCGCCCGTCATCACCGCCCGCAGGAACGCCGCCCCCGAGAATCTCGTCGAGGGCCGCCGTGACGATTTCCGTCATCGCCCAGCCCCGGACCCTCTCATAGGCTTCCTCGCCACGTCGCCGCCAGCTCCCGTCGGCCACCATCGTCCGGCATGCCTCGACCAGCGCGGAATCGTCGGGAAATGCGCTGGTCGCCGCCAGGTAGCCGTCCCGGTCGGGAACCGTGTTGGACACGCAGCACCGGCGATTGTTGGCGAGGTAGACCACGCGCTGCGGGCTGACATGGTCGGCATGCGCCAGGTTGAGGTCGATCTTGGCCCGGGCGATCCTGGCGTTGCGAACCAGTTCATGCGGCGCCGCCGAGGAATCCGACAGGACATCGACCACCAGGCCGGAGTCGCGGAGCTGCTGCAGGACCCGCGCGCGCGCCGGGTACGGCTCGACATCGCCGAAGAAGAACAGGTCGACCGGCCGGTCGGCGGCGTCCGGGATCTCCGCCATTGCCGGATGCGAGCCGTAGCGCAGGTAGACGGGGCGCGGCGTCACCTCCCGGTACCGTTCGAGATCCTCCCGGAACAGGCACAGCACGCCGGCGGCACCGCCGAAGAACCGCCGGAACGGCCCCCCGTCGTCCGCGGTGCCGGGTGCCGCCGCATGGGCGAAGCCGTCGAAGGTCTCGATCCCCAGGATGAGGTAGCGGGCGTTCCGGCCTGCCAGGGCATCGACCAGTTCCGGGACCCGGAACGCCATCGGCGGCACGATGATGGTCAGCGCGTCGGTGGCGATCCGGTTTTGCGACACCGTCACGTCGTGACCGGCATCGACCAGGGCGTGATACAGCAACGCGATGACGTTGCGGTACATGTTGAAGCGGCTTCCGACGCAGCAGAGGTCGATGCGCATGCGGCCATCCGGGCTGGCTGGAGGGGTTGCCCGAGAGTGTGCCGGCCGGGCCGCTTACCTTCAACGCTGCATCCGCCGCCGGCCGGAACTCTCGCGCTTCTGCCGCTTTTGTGGGCAGGGACGCTTGTTGCGCCGCAATCCCGCTTCACTATAATCCGCGCGACCTGCGTGGTTCAGGGCCACGCGTCGCACGAGACACAGGGCGTGCGGCACAGGGGGACGATCCGTCGGCGAGAGCGGCGGACGGCAACACCGATGGGAGAAAACCATGAAGCGTCGTTCATTCATTACCGGGGCCAGCGTAGGCGGCCTGGCCGCCGCCGCGAGCGCACTGTCCGCACCTGCGATCGCGCAGGATCGCGTCGAGATGGTGATGGTCTCGACCTGGCCGCGTGACTTTCCGGGTCTGGGCACCGGTGCGCAGCGCCTTGCCAAGCGGATCCAGGACGTCTCCGACGGCCGCATCCAGGTTCAGTATTTCGCCGCTGGCGAGCGTGTCGGCGCCTTCGACGCCTTCGACGAGGTCGCCTCGGGCAACGCCCAGGCCTACCACGCCGCCGACTACTACTGGAAAGGCAAGCACCCGGGCTGGGCCTACTTCACCTCCGTTCCGTTCGGCCTGACCGAGAACGAGATGGGCGCCTGGATCCATCACATGGGTGGCCAGGAGCTGTGGGACGAGATCGCCGGCGATTTCGGCCTGAAGTGCCTCGCGGCCGGCAACACCGGCGTGCAGATGGGCGGCTGGTTCAACAAGGAGATCAACTCCGCCGAGGACCTCAAGGGCCTCAAGATGCGTATCCCCGGCCTTGGCGGCGACGTCATGGCCAAGCTGGGCGCCTCGCCGGTGTCCCTGCCGGGCGGCCAGATCTACGAGAACCTGGTCTCCGGCGCGATCGACGCGACCGAGTGGGTCGGGCCGTGGAACGACTACTTCCTGAAGTTCTACGAGGCCGCGAAGTACTACTACTATCCGGGCATGCATGAGCCGGGCGGCTACGATTCGCTGGGCATGAACAAGTCCTGGTGGGAGAGCCTCTCGAAGTCCGACCAACTCCTCATCAAGGCCTGTGCCTCCGAGGAGACCGACTACATGATGGCGGAGTTCAACGCCAACAACGGTGCCTACCTGCGCAAGCTGACCGAAGAGCATGGCGTCGAACTGCGCGAATTCAATGACGACGTCTACGACGCGTTCGGTCGTGCATCCGCCGAGGTGTACGAGGAGGTTCGCGCGCACAGCGACCTCGCCAACCGCATCCACGAGAGCTTCTTGAAGGCACGGAGCGACGTCGGCGCCTGGATGAAGCTGTCCGAAGGCGCGTACTACGCCCAGCGCAACCGGGTGCTGGGTCTCTAACCCGACCAACGGGCACGATTGAAGACGGACGGGGTCTCCGGGCCCCGTCCACTTTTCAGATCGCCGGCCCGACCTCCCCGAACAAGACGGCGTCCCAAGCCGCGCGAGAGTAGATCAACGGCCCAAGCTCCCGAGCCTGGCGCCGGTTGTTGTCAATTCGTCGTGAGGGTCGCGGCGGGTCCGCGGCTGTGAACGGAGACTGCCTGCGATGGCGAGCATGGACCAAGCATCCCCCTACCCGTCCACCGGAGGCTTTCCGAGCCCCGGCCTCACCCGAGCGGTCGGATGGATGATCGTCGGGCTGACTGCGGCTTTCCTCGCCAATACCTATCTGTCGATCTGGCATGGTTGGCCAGGCGCACTCACCGCGGTGTCCAAGGGCGGGCTCGGCATCGTCCAGGCGGGGATCCTGGCGGCCGGCGTCATCGGGCCGATCGTCTTCGTGATGCGGACCGATCGCAGCCTCCGGCAGGATGCCTTCCTGCTCTCACGGGTGGTCGCCTACATCGTTCGCGCCGCCTTCTGGGCGGTCGTGCTGATCGGACTCGTCGACATGGCGATCTCGTTCCTGCGGGTCGAGACGCTGCTCGACGACGTGGTCGGGCAGGACCTGGCGACCGAACTTGCCCGCTCGCAATACCGCGGCCCCTTCGTCCACATGCCGCTGCTGGTGCTGTCGATGATCATCGCCGCGCGGACCCGGACGATCGGCTTCCACTGGCTCGCCCTGCTGGTGGTCGTGGCCGAACTGCTGATCGTGCTGACCCGCTTCATCTACTCCTACGAGCAGGCCTTCCAGGGCGACCTGGTGCGCTTCTGGTACGCCGGCCTGTTCCTGTTCGCCAGCGCCTACACGCTCTACGAGGACGGTCACGTTCGCGTGGACGTCCTGTATTCGGGCTTCTCGCCGCGGACCAAGGGCCTGACGAACGCGATCGGCTGCCTGCTGTTGGGAATCACGTTGTGCAGCGTGATCCTGACTTTCGGCATGAGCGACAAGACCAGTGTGATCACCAGCCCGCTGCTGAACTACGAGGTCTCGCAGTCCGGCTTCGGCATGTACGTGAAATACCTGATGGCCGGGTTCCTCGGGATCTTCGCGGTGACCATGATGATCCAGTTCGCCGGCTACCTGATGGAGAGCATCGCCGACTTCCGCGGCGAGCCGGGTCACCGCAACACCGACATCGAGATGTCCTGACCGCCGGGCGCCAGTGACGGCGCCGGCGGAATAACAACTTTCCTGGGCCTTTTGGCCCGTGAACGAACAGAGTGAAAGCGGCGCCAAAAGATGGAGCTCTTCTTCCTCGCCCTCCTCGTGATTCTGATGGCCTCGGCACTCGGATCGGGCTTCCCGGTCGCCTTCGCCCTCCCGGGCTCGGCAATCATCACCATCGGTCTGGCCGCCATTGCCGGCACGGTCTTCGAAGGAAACCCCGATGCCTTCTTCGCCCAGGGCGGACCGGTCAACTGGCTGAGCGCCGGGGTCACCAATTTCCGCGGCATCTACTGGGAAGTCGAGCGTGACACCCTGATAGCGATCCCGCTGTTCGTGTTCATGGGCATCATGCTGCAGCGCTCGAAGATCGCGGAGGACCTGCTGGTCTCGATGGCGCAGCTTTTCGGTCCGATCCGCGGCGGGCTCGGCATCTCGGTGGTGTTCGTCGGCGCGTTGCTGGCGGCGACCACCGGCATCGTCGGGGCGACCGTCGTCGCGATGGGGCTGATCTCGCTGCCGGCGATGCTGCGCAACAACTATTCCCACCCGCTCGCCACCGGCACGATCGCGGCTTCCGGGACACTCGGCCAGATCATCCCGCCGTCGATCGTCCTCATCATCCTGGCCGACCAGTTGTCCGGCGCCGTCGATCAGGCCGCGACCGCCCGCCTAGCCCTCTACAAGGCGAACACCGGCGAGTTCGCGATGCCGAGCGAGTTCAGCGTCTCCTCGACCAGCGCCGGCGACATGTTCATGGGCGCCCTGCTGCCCGGCCTGATTCTGGTCGGGCTCTACATGCTGTTCATCCTGGTGATCTCCTTCATCCGCCCGAAGATGGCACCGGCGGTGCACTTCGACGGGGCCTACGACCGCCGCTTCGCCGGCAAGGTCCTGCTGGCCCTGGTGCCGCCGCTGACCCTGATCTTCGTGGTGCTCGGGTCGATCATCACCGGCATCGCGACCGTCAACCAGGCCGGGGCGATCGGCGCCGCCGGCGCGTTGATCATGGCCGGCTACCGGCTGTACGAGGGCAAGGGAACCTTTCGACCGGCGATCCTGGCGGTGGTCTCGGTCGTCGCGATCCTGGTCACGCTGCAGGTCAATCCCCTCAACATCCGCCAGATCAACACCCAGGCCGACGTGGTGGCCATGGTGGTCGCCACCCTGGGCGTGATCGGCCTGCTGGTCGCCTTGGGCTGGAGCGGGTACCGCACTCTCAAGATCGACGACACGCTGCGTGGCGTGATGATCGAGACCGCCAAGACGACCTCGCTGGTGTTCATCATCCTGCTGGGTGCCGCCATGCTGACGGCGGCGTTCCGGGCCTTCGGCGGCGAGGATCTGGTCCGCGAGTTCCTGACCGGGCTGCCCGGCGGCTTCTGGGCCCAGTTCATCATCGTCATGGCGGTGATCTTCGTCCTGGGATTCTTCCTGGACTTCATCGAGATCGCCGTGGTCGTGGTGCCGATCGTGGCTCCGATCCTGCTGATGGATCCGTCGGCGAACGTCACCGCGGTCTGGCTCGGCGTCATGATCGGCCTGAACATCCAGACGTCGTTCCTGACGCCGCCGTTCGGCTTCGCGCTGTTCTACCTGCGCGGCGTCGCCCCGGCGATCGTGCGGACGATCTCCATGTACAAGGGCGTGGTACCGTTCATCGCGTTGCAACTGTTCGCCCTGGTCATCGTCGGTGCGGTCCCCGAACTGGTGAACTACATCCCGAGCCGGGTGTCGCTCACTTCCGTGACCGCGCCGCCGCCGAAGAACCCGCGCCTGCAGTCCTGCATCGAGGACTACATCCAGGAGGCCAATTCGGCGCGCGGCGACACGGTCAGGGCTGCCATCGAGCAGGCCAGGGGCTGGGATCTCTCGCTGCTCCCGAAGCGTCGTGCGAATGACATCGAGAAGTCGATCGGCAATGCCGGCAAGACCTTCGCCGCTCTGGATTCGGCGTTCGCCTCGTCCAAGGCGATCGACGATGCGGCAGTGGAATACCGACCCCTGCATGTTGCCGTCCGGGCGATGCAGGAAGACATCCGCGACCACAAGCGGAGCATCCAGGACATCAAGGACCGGATCGGTCTCGCCGAACGCTTCCGCGCCGGCGAGACCGAGTACATCGCCGGCCTGGAGGCTGAAGGTGCGCGCCTCGATGGGGAGCTGAAGAATCTCGAATCGTCGATCCCGGACGACTGGGAGCCCCGCCACCGCGACTTCAAGAAGGTTCTGGCCGCCGAGAAGCGCGCCCGCCTCGCCTACCGGCGGACCACCGACCAGGCCTATGAACCGATCATGGAACTGATCGAGGTCCTGCGGACCGCCGACGGGCTGGCCGCCATCGAGGGCAATCTCCGCGCCCTCGAGGACGTCGTGCGCAGCGACCGGAGCGCCGACAGCAAGGAAGAGGCGATCAAGGAGGTCGAGCGGCAGCTGAACGACGGGGTCGCCGACGTCAATGCGATCCGAACCGCGCTGCAGTCAACGCGGCGGGCCATCCGCCGCGATGCCGACAAGCCCGAGAAGGCGGTTCAGGAGTTCGAGAAAGCCGTGCAGGTGATGAGCGAGGAGATCGCCTGGCGCGCTGCCGCCAAGAAGGATCTCCTGCCGAAGCTCGAGGCCTACGACGTGGCGATCAAGTACACGATCGGCCTGCGGCTGCTCGACCGGATGCCGGACGACATGGCGGTCGAAATCGCCGCCTGCCAGGCGCACCACACGGACATCTCGCTGTATTTCTGAGGACCCGGGGGCGACGACGGTCACGACGACCGCTCGTCGTCCCCGCTCCTACGCCTGAAAAACCTGCAGCAGCCGGTCGTCGATCCAGGGAAAAATCGCCACGTATACGCCAGCGGCAAAGAGCCACAGGCCGAAGACCAGCAGTAGCCCGCCGAAGACGATGAGCCCGCGGCTGCCGCAGGCCTCGCGGATCAGCACTATACCCGAGCGAACGGACAGCAGGCCGACGGTCAAAGGCAATGCCGCGCCGACCAGCGCCAACGCATGGACGAAGCCCGCGACGCCCCAGATCGCCGCCGCCGCGAACAGGCACACGGCCAGCACCAGAAACGACACCGTGCTCGCCGGCAGGCCCATGGCAAGCCGAAGCTGGCGACTGGTGAACCCCGTCCGCGAATCCCACTCCGGATCACCGACACGCCGGCCGGTCGTCCGGTAAATCACGCCGAGCCAGTTCGCCAGATAGCCCGGCTGCCGCCGGTCGCGGTCACCCCGCACCGCCGGTCACGTGAACCGCGGCGGCCTCGGAAAGCCGTTGGGTGGGTTCCGGCCGGCCCCGGCGCGCTTGCCGCGCCACGGCTCGAGCTCGGTCTCGGTTCGCCGCCGGCCGCCCTGCAGGATCCAGCTCAGCCCCTCCTCGGCCTTGAACACCACGGCATCGGCGAGCCGGCCGTTGGCCTTGTACTTCTGCAGAATGACCCCCTTGCCGCGCCCCATCTCCGGCAGGTCGGCAAGGTCGAACACCAGCAGGTTGCGGTTGGAGCCGACGACCGCCACGGTGTCGCCGGTCGCCGGGACACAGACCTGGGCCTTGGCGCCCGCGTCGAGCACCAGCACCTGCTTGCCGGCGCGGGTCTGCGCAACCACGTCGTCGGCCGGCACCACGAAGCCGCGGCCCTCGGTCGAGGCCACCAGCAGCCGCTCACCCGGCCGATGCGGCCGGATCGCCACCAGATCCTCGTCGTTGGCCAGGTCGATCATCAGACGCAGCGGCTCGCCATGGCCGCGGCCGGACGGCAGCTTGTCGGCGCCGATCGTGTAGAACCGGCCGTCGGTCGCGAACACCAGGATCTTGTCGGTGGTCTCGGCGTGCAATCGGAAGCGCTCGCCGTCGCCCTCCTTGTACTTGACCTCCTGGTCGGCCCCGATATGGCCTTTGAGCGCCCGGATCCAGCCCTTCTCGGAACAGATGACGGTGATCGGCTCGCGCTCCACCAGCGCCTCGGTCGGCACCAGCACCGGGCTCGGGGTCGAGCCGATCTCGGTACGCCGGCGGCCGATCTCGGTGTCCTTGCCGAAGGTGCGCCGCAGTTCGCCGATCTGCTGCGAAACCATGCTCCAGCGACGCCGCTCGTCGTCCAGCAGGGCCGCCAGGTCGTCACGCTCGGCCGACAGTTCCTCGAACTCCTTGCGGATCTCGATTTCCTCGAGCCGGCGCAGGGCCCGAAGGCGCATGTTGAGGATGGCCTCGGCCTGGACGTCGGTCAGTTCGAAGGTCCGCATCATCACGGCCTTCGGCTCGTCGTCCTCGCGGATGATCCGGATGATCTCGTCGAGGTTCAGGTAGGCGATCAGGTAGCCGCCGAGCACCTCGAGGCGATGGGCGATCTTCCCGAGGCGATGCCGGGTGCGCCGGACCAGCACCTCCTGGCGATGGTCGAGGAACGCCTGCAGCGCCTCGCGCAGGCTCATCACCCGCGGCACGTTGTCCTTGTCGAGGACGTTCAGGTTCAGGGAGATCCGGCTCTCCAGGTCGGTCTGCCGGAACAGGCTCTCCATCAGCACGTCGGGATCGACGTTGCGGCTCTTCGGCTCCAGTACCAGCCGGACGTCGACCGCGGACTCGTCGCGGATGTCGTCGAGCAGCGCCAGCTTGCGAGCCTGCAGCAGATCGGCCATCCGTTCCACCAGCCGCGACTTCTGCACCTGGTACGGAATTTCGGTGACGACGATCTGCCAGGTGCCGTTCTTCAGCGGCTCGACTTCCCAGCGTGCCCGCACCCGGAAGCTGCCGCGGCCGGTGCGGTAAGCCTCCAGCACCGCCCCGCGGGACTCGACCAGGGTGCCGCCGGTCGGGAAGTCCGGCCCCGGCACCAGGTCCACCAGGGTCTCGTCGCTGGTCTCCGGTTGCTCGATCAGGTGCTGCAGGGCGGCACACAGCTCGTCGACATTGTGCGGCGGGATCGAGGTCGCCATGCCGACCGCGATCCCCTGGGCGCCGTTCGCCAGCAGGTTCGGGAACGCCGCCGGCAGGACAATCGGCTCCTCGTCCTCGCCGTCATAGGTCTGGCGGAAATCGACCGTGTCCTCGTCGATGCCCTCGAGCAGCAGGCGCGCGACCTCGGTCATCCGCGCTTCGGTGTAACGCATGGCCGCGGCGTTATCGCCGTCGATGTTGCCGAAGTTGCCCTGGCCGTCGACCAGCGGGTAGCGGACCGCGAATTCCTGGGCCAGCCGGACCAGGGCGTCATAGATCGAGGCGTCGCCATGCGGGTGGAACTTACCCATCACGTCGCCGACGACACGCGCGGACTTCTTATAGGCCGAGCCGGGGTCGAGCCGGAGTTGCCGCATCGCGAACAGCAGCCGCCGGTGCACCGGCTTGAGACCGTCGCGCACGTCCGGCAGCGACCGCGCCATGATGGTCGACAACGCGTAGGCGAGATAACGCTCGCTCAACGCGTCGGCCAGCCAAGTGTCGCGGATCCGCGGCGGATCCTCGGTAGATGTCGTGGTCATAGGCTCGATCCTCCACCAGATACTGTAACGTCCCGCGCAAAGCGTTCAACGAAACGCGTGCGGGCCGGCGGTGGCTGCCGGCCATGGGTCGCAAATACATGACGCTCCATGAAGAATCCGGACAGCGCCAGGCCTCGGAACAGATCGTCGGCATCGCCGCCGCCGCGACCGATCAGGAATCGCGGCAGCGCCAGCAGCTTGTCGCGATACGGCTCGCCGGCGGCAAGCGACACCGCGCGCCCGGAACGCGGGCTGACATAGGCGAGATCGTCGTTCGCGCCGGTCGCCGCGCAGCTCTCCAGGTCGAGGCCGTAGCCGAGATCGGCCAGCACCCCGATCTCCCATCGCACATAGACCGCGATCCAGGCATCGCCGAGTTCCGGCCGGGTCATCGCGTCGAGCAACGCCAGCAGGCCGTCATGCACCCGTGGATGCGGCTCGCGCTCCGGCAGCGACGCCTCCGCGACCGCACAGGCGGCAGTGAGGCCCGCCAGCTTGAGCGGATCGTCCAGCGCCTCGGCCGCATAGCCGTGGGCGAGTTCGCAGGCATAGTTTCCCAAGTGCTCCGACAGGCGTGCCCGCCACTCGGCCGTGACGCGGTTTCCGGCTTGGTAGAGCCCCCGCGCTCGACCGGAGAATGCCCCCCGGACCAGACCGGCGTGGCGGCCGTGCCCGCGCGTCAGAAGCACCACGACGGCCGACCCCTCCCCATGCGGCCGGGCCGCCAGGACGATGCCCTCGTCGCTCCACTCGACCATGGGTCAGGCGCCCGTCTCCGGCGCCCGGATCCGCCGTCCGCTCACACGTCCCATTCCAGCCCCCAGGTCGTGTAGCGCTCGCGGTCCTCCTGCCAGGCCCCACGCACCTTCACGAACAGGAACAGGTGAACCCGACGCTCGAACATCTCCTCGAGCTGCTCGCGGGCGACCTGACCGATTTCCTTGATCTTGCGACCATTCTTGCCGAGCACGATCATGCGCTGGTTGTCGCGCTCGACGTAGATCGTCTGGTCGATGCGGACCGAGCCGTCGTCACGCTCGGTCCACTGGTCGGTCTCGACCGTCGCCTCGTAGGGCAACTCGTCGTGCAGCTTCAGGAACACCTGCTCGCGCGCGACCTCGGCCGCCAGCAGGCGCATGGGCAGGTCGGAGAGTTCATCCTCGGGATAGTGCCAGGGTCCTTCCGGCATCCGATCGGCGAGGTAGGTCCTGAGGTCGTCACAGCCGCTGCCGGTCAGCGCCGAGATCATGAACACCGCGTCGAACTCGAACAGCTCGGAGCAGGCCTGCACCATCGGCAGCAGCCGCTCGCGCTTCATGCCGTCGACCTTGTTCAGCGCCAGCACGGCATGCTGCCCGTTCGCCTTCAGTCCCTCGATGATCCGCCGGGTGTCGTCGTCGATGCGCCCGTTGGCGGCGTCGACCACCAGCACGATGACATCGGCGTCACCGGCCCCGGCCCAGGCGGCGTGCACCATTGCCCGATCGAGCCGACGGCGCGGCTGGAAGATCCCCGGGGTGTCGACCAGGACGATCTGGGTCGCGCCGGCCATGGCGATGCCGCGGATCCTGGCGCGCGTCGTCTGCGCCTTGTGGGTGACGATCGACACCTTGGCCCCGACCAGTTGGTTGATCAGGGTCGACTTGCCGGCATTCGGCGCCCCCACGAGCGCGGCGAAACCGCAGCGCCTGGTCGCATCGCCACCGCCAGCCGTCTCGTCGCTCATTCGCCGATTGCCTCCAGCATTGCCGCCGCCGCGGACTGTTCGGCCAGCCGTTTCGACTTGCCATTTGCTCGCTGAGATACCTGGCCCTCGACCCGGACCTCGACCGTGAACTCCGGTGCGTGGGCCGGGCCGGTCTGCGCGACGGTGTCGTAGACCGGCAGCGGCAGTCGCCGCCCCTGAGCCCACTCCTGCAGGCCGGTCTTCGGATCCTGTGGCGGCCGCTGGTCCAGTTCGAGGACCGGGTTCCAGTAGCGGAGTATGAAGCCCCGCGTCGCCTCCAGCCCGCCATCGAGATACAGCGCCCCGATCACCGCCTCCATGGCGTCCGACAGGATCGTGTCGCTGGCGCGTGCCCCGGCCTCGTCCTCGCCGCGCGAGATGATCAGGAACCGGCCGAGATCGATATTGTGCGCGACCTCGGCCAGGGTCTCGCGGCGCACCAGACTGACATGCCGCTTGGCGATCGAACCCTCGCGCTCGTGCGGAAACCGGTCCAGCAGATGCTCGGCCAGGATCAGAGCCAGCACCCGGTCGCCCAGGAACTCGAGCCGCTCGTAGGCGTTCCACGCACGCGGTTCGGCGCTGGCGTGGGTGACGGCGCGGCGCAGCATGTCGGGATGATTGAAGGTATGGCCGAGAACCTCGGCCAGGCCGCCCAGATCGCGGTCGGCCTCGCTCATTCGATGCCTTCCAGCAACCGGCCGAACCGGGTCGAAGGCAGCCACTTCCAGATCTCCCAGGCACTGGCAGTGGCGGCCGTCGAGTAGAAGATCACCTCGGCGCGACCGACAAGGTTGTCCTTCGGGATGAACCCGACGCGGGCGAACCGGCTGTCCACCGAGTTGTCGCGGTTGTCGCCCATCGCGAAGAAATGACCCTCCGGCACCCGGTAGATCCCGGTGCTGTCGTTCGGCTGGTCGTCGCTGATCTCCAGGATGCGATGCTCGACACCGTTCGGCAGGGTCTCGATGTACTGCTTGACGTCGGCCGGGCGGCCGAACCGGTCCTCGTCGCGGAAATCCGCGACCTGACGGCGCTGCACCGGCGCGCCGTTGATGTTCAGAATACCGTCGATGACCTGGATGGTGTCGCCGGGCAGGCCGACGAGGCGCTTGATGTAGTCGGTCCGGTTGTCGGTCGGCAGCTTGAAGACCACCACGTCGCCCCGTTTCGGCTCGGTATACAACAGCCGTCCCGGTATCAGCGGCAACGAGAACGGCAACGAATGCCGGCTGTATCCGTAGGACATCTTCGACACGAACAGGTAGTCGCCCACCAGCAGCGTCGGGATCATCGACCCGGACGGGATGTTGAACGGCTCGTAGGCGAAGGTGCGGATGAACAGGGCGATGCCCACGGCAATGAGGATCGTGCGGATCATCTCGCCGACGCCGCCCGTTTTTCTTACCGCCATGGGTCCGGATCTCGCTTGCATCGGAGGACTCTGACTGGCCATCCAGTCGCGGTCGGTATGCCGAATTTCCGCCCCCGGGGCAAGCACCTGCGCTGGAAAACCGCAGGTGCCAGCCGGCTCATCCGCGGGCCCGCTCCACGGAATTGATGACCGGTGTGGCCCGTAGTGCCGCGATGATGGTGGTCAGGTGCCTGACGTCGCCGACCTCGACGTCGATCAGCAGTTCGAAGAAGTCCACCGAACGCGTCAGGATCTTCAGGTTGATGATGTTGCCGCCGTTCTTGCCGATCACGGTCGACAGCGAGCCCAGGCTGCCCGGCTCATTGGCGATCACCACCTCGAGGCGACCGACATGGAGCGACGCACGCTCCCCGTCCCACCCGACGTCGAGCCAGCGCTCCGGCTCGTGGTGATAGTTCTCGAGCGTCTCGCAGTCGATGGTGTGGATCGTCACGCCCTTGCCGGTGGTCACGATCCCGACGATCCGCTCGCCCGGCAGCGGATGACAGCAGCGAGCGAAATGCACGGCCATGCCGTCGATCAGCCCGGTGATCGGGATCGCGTCGTGGCTCGACTTCCGCGGCTTGGTGCGGGCGCGGCCGATCGGCACCACGTTGGCCTGCTTCTCGACCGGCCGGGCCGGCGGGTAGGCGGCGTGAACCACCTCGACCGCGCTGGTCAGCCCCTCGCCGATGCCGGCATACAGATCTTCGACCGTCTCGGCGCGGAACTTCTCGGACAGCGGTGCCACCGTCTTCTCGCTGAACGGATGGCCCTCCTGCCGGAACGCCTTCTGCAGCATCGCCTTGCCGAGGTCCGAGAACTGCTGGCGGCGCTTCAGTCGGACGAAGCGGCGGATCCGTGCCTTGGCCTTGCCCGTGACAACGAACTGTTCCCAGGTCGGTGACGGAGTCGAGGTCCTGGAGGTCACGACCTCGACCTGATCGCCGTTCTTCAACTGAGTCTGCAGCGGCACCAGTCGGCTGTTGATCTTGGCGCCCACGCAGGTATCGCCGATCTCGGAGTGAACGGCGTAGGCGAAGTCGATCGGCACCGAGCCCTGGGGCAGCGCGATCAGGTCGCCCTTCGGGGTGAAGCAGAACACCTGATCCTGGTACATCTCGAGCTTGGTGTGCTCGAGGAACTCCTCAGGCCCCGACGCCTGATCCAGGATGTCGAGCAGTTCCCTGATCCATCGGTATTTGCGCCCCTCGCTGGCGCCCGACCCCTGCTTGTAGGACCAGTGCGCCGCGACGCCGAGCTCGGCGATCTGGTGCATGTCGGGTGTGCGGATCTGCATCTCGATACGCTGGCGATGCGGGCCGATCACGCCGGTGTGCAGCGACCGGTAGCCGTTCGGCTTCGGTGTCGAGACGTAGTCCTTGAAGCGGCCGGGAACGACCGGATAGCGGGCGTGGATCAGGCCGAGCGCGTGGTAGCAGGCGCCGACGTCCGGCACCACCAGCCGGAACGCCATGATGTCCGACAGCTGTTCGACACTGACATTCTTGCGCTGCATCTTCTGCCAAACCGAATACGGTGTCTTTGTCCGGCCGGAGATCTGGGCCTCGACGCCGCCGTCCGACAACGTGCCCCGCAGTTCCTCGATGATCCGCTCGACCAGATCGCCGCCCTCGGTGCGCAGGTAGTCGAGCCGGGTCTTGATGGACAACCGGGCATCCGGATTGATCTCCGCGAAGGCCAGGTCCTCGAGCTCGTCCTTGATGTCGTTGATGCCGATCCGCGCCGCCAGCGGCGCGTAGATGTCCATCGTCTCGGCCGCGATCCGGCGGCGCTTGTCCGGCTTCTCGATGAAATGCAGCGTCCGCATGTTGTGCAGGCGGTCCGCCAGCTTGACCAGCAGCACCCGGATGTCCTGGCTCATCGCCAGCACCAGCTTGCGGAGGTTCTCGGCCTGCTTGGTGCGGTCGGACTGCAACTCGATGCGGGTCAGCTTGGTAACCCCGTCGACCAGGCGTGCGATCTCGTCGCCGAACATCCGGCGGATGTCGTCGAGGGACGCGTCGGTATCCTCGATCACGTCGTGCAGAAGCGCGGTGATGATGGTCCCGTGGTCGAGCTTCATCCGGGTCAGGATCCCGGCGACCTCGAGGGGATGCGAGAAATACGGGTCACCCGACGCGCGCGTCTGGGTTCCATGCATCTTCATCGCGTAGACATAGGCACGGTCCAGCGCCGCTTCGTCCGCGGTCGGATCGTAGGCGCGTACCGTTTCGACAAGTTCGTATTGCCGGATCATGAGGCCCTACCTGGGTTACCCGATCAAGGTAGGGCGGCCGCCAAGCGTTGGCGAGACGAGAACTTCAGTCCTCGTCGCTGAGCGTACCGTCGTCCACGTCTTCGAAGCTACTGCCGGTCCCGCCGTCCTTCTCGACCTGCATTCCAAGGTCCGATGCGGCGTCCTCGCCCAGCGTCTCGCCATCGGCCAGGCGGCCGTCGAGGCCGGCGGCGCCGCCCAAGCCCTCGGCGCCGATCAGACGCTCGAGGTCGTCGTCCTCGGGCTCGTCGACCTCGACATGCTTCTGCAAGCCCTTGATCAGGCTCTCCTTGAGAACCTCCGAATTAACGGTCTGCTCGGCGATCTCGCGCAGGGCGACCACCGGGTTCTTGTCGTTGTCGCGATCCACCGTGATCTGCGATCCGGCCGCGACGTCGCGGGCACGCTGGGCCGCCGCCATCACCAGGTCGAAGCGGTTCGGGATCTGGACGATGCAGTCCTCAACGGTAACCCGCGCCATGAAAGCCTCTCGAATACGGTCGGGGAAGGTCGGCGAGCCGCGGAATATAACGATGCCGCACCGCCGAAACAAGGACTATCCACAAATCTCCTCACCCGACGATCGGACGAATTCGCGGACCGTCGGCCGGCAGTGCCGCGATCAGTTCGCCTACCCGTTCACCAGTGCCCGGGTCGTGCCAGTCCGGGGCCACCTCCGCCAGCGGCAACAGGACGAACGCCCGCTCCCGGGCTCTGGGATGCGGCAGCACCGGTCCACCGTCCCGGCCGTCGGATATCGAGCCGTCATGGTCGATCAGGTCGAGATCCAGCGGTCGCGCCTCGTTGCGCACCCGTCGGACCCGGCCGAACGACGCCTCGATCGCGTGCAGTCGGACCAGCAGCGCCGCCGGATCGAGGGCGGTCGCCACCGCCACCGCACCGTTGACGTACCACGGTTGTCCGGACGGTGGCACCGGCTCCGATTCGTACCAGCGCGACCGCCCGGTCACGGTGATGCCGGGTTCACCTGCCAGTCGCTCGACGGCCGCCTGGCAGGTATCCAGCGGTGTCCGAAAGCCGTCGGCCGGCAGGTTTGCACCGATGGCGACGACAATCATCAAAGCCTCCTCATCGCACGGCCCGAAGCCGGGCGTTTCGTCTGTACACGCACCGTCCGACCCTCATACTATGGAACGCATCCAGGGCGACCCCGTTGATGGTTTTACCGACGCGGGTATTCGTTTGAATATTGACCATCGCATTAACGCTATTTGAGAGGCTTGCACGATGTTCTTCTATCCACATGAGAAAGTTGCATTGTTCATCGATGGTGCGAATCTATATTCCGCAGCCAGAGCTCTCGGTTTCGATATCGACTACAAGCGCCTGCTCGTGCTGTTCGGAAGCAAGGCGCAGATGATTCGCGCATTTTACTATACGGCGCTGCTCGAGGACCAGGAATACTCGCCGATCCGTCCGCTGGTCGACTGGCTCGACTACAACGGCTACAGCCTCGTTACCAAGCCGGCGAAGGAATTCACCGACTCCCAGGGCCGTCGCCGGATCAAGGGAAACATGGATATCGAGCTGGCGGTCGACATGATGGAGATGGTCGACCGCCTGGATCATGTCGTCCTGTTCTCCGGCGATGGCGATTTCCGGTCGCTGATCGAGGCGGTGCAGCGCAAGGGAGTGCGCGCCACCGTGGTCTCGACGATCCGGTCCTCGCCGCCGATGATCGCCGACGAATTGCGGCGTCAGGCCGACCAGTTCATCGATCTCGACCAGTTGACGAGCGACATCGAGCGGGTCCACGCCGACCGGCCGCCGCGGCGCGAACGGCCTGCCCCGCCGTCCAGCAACGCCTCGTCGAACGACGACGGGGACGAGGACGAGGAGGATTTCGAGGACGAGATGCCCGCGGTCGTGACCCGACGCACGCCGCGCCGCCCCGGCGGATACGACGGCATCTGACCGGCAACGATGGAATTCCCGACGACCGGCCTTCCGGCGGCGGCGAACGAAGCCGCCGATTCGCCCGCCGATCCGCCCGCCGATCCGCCCGCCGACTGCCCGCTCTGCCCGCGCCTGGTGGCGTTCCATCGCGCCAATCGCATGGCCTTCCCGACGTTCTTCAATGCTCCGGTGCCGAGCTTCGGTCCGACCGACGGGCGCCTGCTGATCGTCGGTCTGGCCCCCGGTCTGCGTGGCGCCAACCAGACCGGCCGCCCGTTCACCGGCGACTACGCCGGTGACCTGCTGTACTCGACCCTGCGGGACCACGGCTTCTCGCGCGGGACCTACGACCGACGTGCGGATGACGGGCTCGAGCTGGTCGACTGTCGGATAACCAACGCCGTGCGCTGCGTGCCGCCGGAGAACAAACCGGTCGGCGCCGAGGTCTCGGCCTGCCGGCCGTTCCTTGCCCGGACCATCGCCGGCATGCCGTCCCTGCAGGTCATCCTGGCGCTCGGTTCGCTCGCCCACGGCGCCACCCTGGCGGCCCTCGGCCAGCGCAAGTCGGCCTTCAAGTTCGGTCACTGCGTGGTGTATGCGCTGCCCGAGGGTCGGACCCTGGTCTCGTCCTATCACTGCTCGCGCTACAACACGAACACCGGGAAGCTGACAACCGAGATGTTCCACTCGGTGTTCGGCACCATTCGCGCGCTGCTGGACGGATAGGCGACCGGCCGATCCGGTTTCACACGCAGCCGGTTTCGAACCGACCGCGGTAGAGATCGACCATCCACTGGTACTCGAAGCCGACGAAGTACAGCACGACGGCAGACAGTACGGCCACGCCCAGCAGCTCCGGGACGCGTATCCATTCGAGATACCAGAACAGCGCCGCGACCAGCAGCAGAACCGGCGCCCAGAGCTCGATCGTCGCGGTAAAGAGCAGCAGATGGATCTCGAACGGGAACACCAGCCGCCGGCCGGCTTCCACCTGCGCCTCGAGCCAGCAGGTCGATGCCGGGTCGACGACAGCGTGGACGAGCACGGCGGCGTCCAGCAGCACCAGCAGCACCAGCGGGCTGGAGATCGCAATGCCGGCCAGGATCGGCTTGAAGAGCGGTCGGCGGCGCGGCAGGGATCCCCGGGACGGCGGCTGGACGCCGGTATCGCCGGGGGTTTCCGTCATGCACGTTCCCGCATGATCCGCGACTTCTGGCGCTCCCAGTCACGCTTCTTCTGGTCCTCACGCTTGTCGGCCATCTTCTTGCCGCGCGCCATGCCCAGTTCCAGCTTGGCGATGCCGCGGTCGTTGAAGTACAGCGACATCGGTACCAGCGTGTAGCCTTCGCGCCGGATCATGCCGAGCAGGCGGTCCATTTCACGCCGGTGCACCAGCAGCCGGCGGATCCGCCGCGGTTCGTGGTTGAACGGTGCCGCCGGCCGGTATTCCGGGATATGCGCGTTGATGAGCGCGAGGCTGCCCTGGTACTCGCCCGCATAGGACTCGCCGATCGACGCCCGGCCCTCGCGCAACGACTTCACCTCCGAGCCGGTCAGCATTATGCCGGCCTCGATGGTCTCCTCGATCAGATAGTCGAAACGCGCCCGCCGGTTTCGCGCCACTTCCCGGCGGGCGACCTGGCTGCCCGCCATGACGCCCTCGCTGTGCCTGTCAGTTCAACAATCCGGCATGCCGCATCGCATCCTCGACGCGGCGCTTGCTGGTCTCGGCGATATCCACCATCGGCAGCCGGGCCGTGCCATCGCACAGGCCGAGCAGCTGCGCCGCGTACTTCACCGGGCCGGGGCTTGTCTCGCAGAACAGCGCCGCATGCAAGGGCTGCAGACGCTCGTTGATGGAGAAGACCGTATCCAGGTCGCGGCGCTGCCAGGCCTCGTGCAGCTGCGACAACGGCTTTGGCGCCACGTTGGCGGTGACCGAGATGCAGCCGTGTCCGCCATGTGCCAGATAGGGAACGATGGAAGCGTCCTCGCCCGACAACTGGGTAAAGTCGGGGCCGATCGCCATCCGCGTCTTGATCGGCCGCACCGGGTCGGAGGTCGCGTCCTTCACGCCGACGATCCGCGGCAGTTCGGCCAACCGCGCCATGGTCTCGACCGTCATGTCGACGATCGAGCGCCCCGGGATGTTGTAGATGATCACCGGGATCTCGGCGCTGTCGTGCACCGCCTTGAAGTGCTGGTACAGCCCTTCCTGGGTCGGCTTGTTGTAGTAGGGCGTCACGTGCAGGGCCGCGTCGGCGCCGGCTTCCTTGGCGTGCCGGGTGAAATCCACGGCCTCAGCGGTGGAGTTCGACCCGGCGCCGGCGATCACCGGAACGCGACCGCGTGCCTCGTCGATGCAGAGCTCGACGACGCGCTTGTGCTCCTCATGGTTCAACGTCGGGCTCTCGCCCGTCGTACCGACCGGAACGAGGCCGTGCGTGCCGTTCGAGATCTGGTACTCGACGATTTTCCGGAACGCGTCCTCGTCGACCGACCCGTTTTTGAACGGCGTGATCAGGGCGACCAGCGACCCCTTGAACATCGGCTCTCCGAACGCGTAACCCATCCGCCCTCTCCCGAAACGACGACTTCACATGTCGCGGAGCCGGACCTTACGACGCAGGTTCCCGGGCGGCAAGGCTCGCGGCCCCCTCCCGCACGGCCCCGGAACACTGTATGATGTTGTGCGATGCGGCATTCAGACGAAAGAAGCGTCGATACCCCGATGCCCTGGCCAATACGGCGTTCAGCCCTCATGACACTCTTGAACCGTGGCCGTCGATCCGGCCTTTCGGCGGTGCTGTCCGCGGCCTTACTCGTGCCTGCTCTGGGTCTCGCGGGGCTGGGCATGGCGGGGCTTGGCATGGTGGGGCTTGGCCTGGTGGGAGCGACGGCGCTGGCCGACACGACGGTGCCGCCCCGCCCCACTGCGCGGCCGCTCGACGCCCCCGGGCGCCTGCCTCCCGGGGACTCCGCCTGGCGAACCACCCTGGCCTACGCCGAGCACGGCGATTGGGCCGCCGCCCTGGCGATTCCGGGCCGACCGAAGGACGCGGATCTGGCGACCGTCCTGCGATGGCTCGATCTCCTCGACGATCGACGACCCACCGACTTCGCGTCGGTTGCGCAGTTCCTGACAGATCACGCCGGCTGGCCCGGCGAGTACCAACTCGTGCTCCGCGCCGAACAGCTCATGCCGACGAGCCTGCCCGGGTCGACCAAGGTGTTCTGGTTCCGAACCCATCCGCCCCGTACCCCGCAGGGACGCCTGGCCTACCTGGACGCGCTCGATACGGTGGGCGCCGGCGACGCGCTGGTCGAGGCGGTGCGCCAGGCCTGGCGCGAGCTCGATCTCGGCAACAAGGCCCAGCAGGAATTCCTGGACCGCTACGGCATGCACCTGCGCGGCATCGACCACCAGGAGCGGCTCGACGAAATGCTCTGGCGCGGCCAGTCGGCGGCGGCAGAGCGGACCCTCCCCCTGGTTTCGGGCGGCTGGCGCAAGCTGGCGGATGCCCGGCTCCGGCTGCGCCAGGGACGCGGCGGCGTCGACACGGCAGTCGAAGCGGTGCCGGAAGAACTGAAAAACGATCCGGGCCTGCTGTACGAACGGATCCGTTGGCGCCGGCAGCGCGGACTCGTGATTGCGGCCCGGGAGATGCTGTTCGATGCCCCCCCGAAGCTCGAGTTCGAGGCGCTTTGGTGGCGCGAACGGTCGTGGCATATCCGCGAGGCGCTCGATCGCGGCGACGTCCAGGACGCCTATCTTCTGGCGGCATCGCACGTGCAGCGCGGCGGCATCGCCTTCGCCGAGGCCGAATGGCTGGCCGGCTGGATTGCCTTGCGGTTTCTGAACCAGCCGGCCGACGCGCTGCGCCACTTCCGCCAGTTGTACGAGAACGTCTCGACGCCGATCAGTCGCGGTCGCGCGGCGTATTGGGCCGGCCGCGCCGCGGACGCTCTTGGCGACGGCGTCGAGGCCCGCGCCTGGCACGGTCGCGGTGCCGAGCACGCCACCACCTTCTATGGCCAGTTGGCCGCCGCCCGGATCGGCGCGACCGAGATCGCGCTGGCCGAAGCCACGCCGCTGTCGCCGGACAAGGCGAATGCCTTCCGCGCACGCGACCTGGTTCGGGCGACAGTGGCCCTGATACGAGTCGACCGCGGCAAGCTGGCCGAGCGGTTCCTGCGAACCCTGGCCTACCGGGCCGTCGACGAGGACGAGTCGCTCGCGGTTGCCCGGCTGGCGGCCGAACACGGATTCACCTCCGCGGCGGTCTATGCGGCACGCCGGGCGGCCCGCAGCGGCGCGGCACTCGTCGACATCGGCTATCCGCTGCTCGACCCGCTGCCGGACCTGGCCCCCGAACCGGCGCTGGTTCACGCCATCATCCGCCAGGAGAGCGGCTTCGACGTTGACGTGGTCAGCAGGGCCGGTGCCCGCGGCCTGATGCAGCTGATGCCCGGTACCGCCAAGGACACCGCCAAGTCGATTGGAATCGACTACGACCTCGGGGCGCTGGTCGCCGACCCGGCCTACAACGTGGTGCTGGGCCGGAGCTATCTGAACCAGATGATCGGGCGATTCGACGGTCACTACGTGCTCGCCATTGCGGCCTACAATGCCGGCCCCGGCCGGGTGAACCAGTGGATCGCGCGATTCGGCCATCCGGCCTCGCCCGACGTCGATGTGATCGACTGGATCGAGAAAATCCCGTTCTCGGAGACCCGGAACTACGTACAACGGGTCCTGGAGAGCCTGCACGTCTACCGGGGACGGCTGCCCCAGGCCGCGTCCTTGAGCCTCGCCGCGACCACCTGGCGACCGCAAGCGGTGTGGTGCGTCTATAGCTGTGGCGTGCTGCTGGACGGCCAGCAGGCCGCACTCGAACGGGAGAACGACCGATGACCGCACGCCTGACCGGCATCGAGGCCTGCGTGTTCGATGCCTACGGCACCTTGTTCGACGTCCATTCGGCGGTCGGCCAGTGTCGCGACCGGTTCGGGCTGGAGCCCGGGCCGGCGCAGACCATGTCCGACAGCTGGCGGACCCGGCAGCTGCAATACTCCTGGCTGCGGTCGCTGATGGGCAAGCATGTCGACTTCTGGCAGGTTACGGCAGACGCCCTGGACTTCGCCCTCGACACCGCCTTCGGCCCGGGTGCGGCGCCGGACGGGCTGCGTCAGGCGTTGATGGACAGCTATCTGAATCTGCATGCCTATCCCGAAGTGCCGGCGGTGCTCCGCAAGCTCAAGGAAGGCGGCATGAAGACGGCGGTGCTGTCGAACGGCTCCCCGGCAATGCTGGAGAAGGTATGCGCCAGCACCGGCATCGATGCGGTTCTGGATGCCGTGCTGTCAATCGAGGATGTCGGCATCTACAAACCGCACCCGAGCGTCTACCGCATGGCGGTCGAGCGCCTCGACCTGAGCGGGCCGGCCGCCGTGAGCTTCCAGTCATCGAACGCCTGGGATGCCGCTGCCGCCTCGGCCTTCGGATTCAAGGTCGTCTGGTGCAACCGTTTCGGTCAGGCGCGCGAGCGGCTGCCCGGGTCGCCGGACATCGAGGTGACCAGCCTGACCGACCTGCCCGCGATCGTCGGTCTCTGAACCGTTCATGCCGGCGGTTCTGCGCGAGCGCCATGTGCTCAACCGCGCCGGCCGGCGCATTCATGTATCCGACTGGGGCGATCCGCTCGATCCTCGAACGCCGGTTCTCGGCTTGCCGGGCTATGCCCGGACCGCGCGGGACTTCGAGCATGTCGCGGGACGCCTGGCACCGCGCCGGCTGGTCTCGCTCGACTACCGCGGCCGCGGCCGGTCGGACTATGAGCCGGACTGGCGGAACTACGATCCACGCGGCCTGGTCGACGATATCCGGCAGGTGACCGTGGCGACCGGACTGCACCGTTTCGTAGCAGTCGGCACCAGCCTCGGCGGCATCCTGGCGATGGCCCTGGCCGTCGCCATGCCGGCGGCTCTCGCCGGTGCGGTCCTGAACGACGTCGGGCCGGCCGCCGTAACCAACGGGGCGGACTACCTCATCGACTACATGGGCCGGGACCGACCGCAGCCGAACTGGCCGAGCGCAGTCGCCGAGCTGCAGCGCAACATTCCAAACATGTCCCTCCAGACCGACGAGGAATGGCTAACCTTTGCCCGCAACACCTTCCGGAAAGGCGACGACGGACTGCTGCAAATCGACTGGGACCCGGCGGTGGTGAAGCCGTTGCAGCGGGGAGCGGCGCGTGAAACCGACCTCTGGCCGCTGTTCAGGGCGCTGCGGCCGGTTCCGGTGCTTGCGATCCGCGGCGGGGTGTCGATGCTGCTGTCGGCGGAGACCTTCGACGCGATGGCCGTGGCGCATCCGCACATGCGACGGGTAACCCTGGACGGCGTCGGGCATGCCCCCACCCTGGACGAGCCGAGCCTCCGCCTGGCGCTCGACGACTTCCTCAACGCCATCTGAATTGCCGCCGATCATCGCCGTCGCGTCCGGCAGCAACGAGACCTTCAGAAAAGCATTGGTGAAGCAGCATTCGCGGTCTGCTGCAGCCGTTGGTGTCCGTCAGCTACCGGTTTCGACCGCCGCGACCGGAGACGTCGAGCTGTCACTGTCGCGGTGCATCGCCGGCTTGATCGGCTCGAGTCGCGGCAGCACCCTCTTCTCGCCCTCCGGCGGGAAATGGCGACAGTTACCTTCGAAGAATGCCCCCGGTTCGATCGACAGGCGCTCCTGCACCACATCGGCGATCACGCGCGCGGTCTTGATCAGGGTGACGTGCCGGGCCTTGATCTGGCCGGTGACGGACCCGGCGATGACCACCGTTTCAGCCTCGATCGCACCACGAACCGTTGCCGAACTGCTGACCGTCAGCTTCTTTGAGACGATGTCGCCCTCGACGGTGCCGTCGACCTGAATGTCACCACCGCTGTTGAGGTTGCCGTTGATCGACAGATCGGAGCTGATGATCGACGGCGCGGCCGGCTTCGGAGCCGTCGACGCCTCGGTTTTGCTATTTGGTTTCTTGTGACTGAACATACGCGCCCGCCTTCAAAAATTTGGCCGGATTCAGGGTCCTGCCGTGATAGCGGACCTCGTAGTGGACATGCGGCCCGGAACTTCGCCCGCTCGATCCGAGCAAACCGATGGTCTTTCCGAGCTTCACCTGCTCGCCTCGCCGAACCGAAATCTTAGCGAGGTGCGCGTACCGCGTCATCAGCCCGTGGCCGTGGTCGATCTCGACCACCCGGCCATAGCGGCTGCGACGCCCGGCGAACACGATCTCGCCGTCGGCGGTGGCCATGACGGCCTCCTTATAGGGGCCCGCCATATCCAGGCCGTCATGCATCGCAGTGCGGCCGTTGAATGGGTCGACCCGGGCGCCGAACCGGCTGCTGATCCGGTACTCCTTCAACGGCGGAATCAGCGGCAGCGACACGAAAACGCCGCGCAATGCCTCCCAGCGATCGAGCCGCTGGGAGAGAGCCACACGCAGCGAGTCGTCATCCTCGTCGACCTGCATGTCCGGATGGTAGGGGATGAACGGCCCGCCCTGCCCCATGAGCTGCTTGGCCGGCAGCGGCGCGATCACGTCGAGCTTCAGGCCGGTCCGCCGGATGATCTCCTCGACCGTCCGGATATTCTCCTGCGCTCTATCCGCTATCCGCCGAAGTTCCGTGCGATGCGCATCGCGCTCGTCATCAAGGACGCGCTGCAGGCCTGAGATCTGGTTGCGCAGGCCGTCGTTGTCGGAGGCGATGGCGCTGCGCTCCAGGATGACCGTGCGCAGGTCGCCCTTCAGGGCCTTCACGTTGTTCTGCAGCAGCGCAACCTTGGAGTTCGAGGACTCAAGCTCGTTGTGCAGCGCCCAAAGCCGGTCGTCGAGCGCCGCGCGCTCCGCCGCGATCTCGGCCTTCTCGGCCTCGATGGTCTCCAGATGCCGGCGCAGCGTACCGATATGGGCCTCGAGCGCATTGTTCTTGCCGGTCATCTGCCGCAACTCCGAACCCAGCAGTTCGAGCTGGTCGCCGAGGGCGACCCGGGCATTGGCGATCCGGCTCCGCTCGACCTCAGAGGTGCGCAGCGCAACCGCGGTCGAATTCAAGTCCTGCTTCAACGCCTCGTTCTGGCTGAACAGGCGACGCAGGTGGGCCTCGGTCTCCTTGAGGTCGCGCGTGATGCCGACGATCGAGAGCTGATAGTCGGACACCTGGTCGAGCAGCTTCCGATAGGCGTGGCGCGACCGGTCGATGGCGTTGTTCTTCGCCAGTATCATCGACCCCTGCGTGTAATATCCCACGCTCGCAAAGCCGACCCAGCCGGCCACGACAAGCCAGCCGCCGACAACCGCCAATTGAAGTCCCGTGGTAAGGCGGATGTAGCTGGTCTCACCGTCGGTGCGGATAATGACCTGCCGTTCCGGGAGAATCCGGCGCACGCCACTCTTCAGGCGATCCGCCCAACTCCTGGCGTCGTCTGTCATGCGGCCACCCCCCCGTCGATTACGTTCGTGTGGACCGGGCCTGCCCGCCCGACCGGCGCGTACTCAGTATCTCCCACGCGGCAAGCGCAAGTTAGCTTTCACCGTTATGATAGGCAAGCTGTTGCCGCATGCGGTGTCGCTAACACGTCATGTGTCCGGATTTTGTAGCAAGTGATCTGTCCGGGTTTTGAATCGCTCCACAGAGGGTGGCGAGGATGGTCCGGACGGGAGTGCTACAGGAGATCCGCATGCTGCGGTTC